>Ga0137308_100158_pt1 | contig 127550 bp, 109 predicted proteins | sample Inofrocosms_June_FD_97181 | JGI IMG/M metagenome (GOLD analysis project Ga0137308, IMG submission 97181) | Mouse cecal microbial communities from Vienna, Austria - N-Acetylneuraminic and N-Acetylglucosamine D2O microcosms_June | ecosystem: Host-associated > Mammals > Digestive system > Large... | reverse complement strand
GAGCCTAGCTGTACTTCTATCACTTTCAACTCTGTCTCTGCAATAATAGTATGTCGGCAGCCTGCCTTCATTGTAACTACATCTCCTGATTTAACGGATTGTCTCATGCCGTCTATGATTACTGTTCCCCTCCCGGCAATGACATTCCATATCTCATCCCGGTATTTATGGCTGTGATAATTCATTTTATGCCCTGGATTCAATGTCACTTTGATAGTCATGCTGTCCACAGTCACATCCAAAACCTGAAAACTCCCCCAGGATTTTTCAGCAAACATAATCTGATTGTTGAGCTTATCCACATATGGCTTAATATAGGAGGACTGCTCCTTGTCAGCCACAAGAATTCCCTCCGGACTGGCAGAAATAATTACATTCCTGAGTCCCATACACAAAATAGGCATATCTAACTCATTTACAATATGGACATCCTCACAAGTGTCATTGGGGATAACATTGCCGATAGAGTCCTCAACCATTGCCTCTGTGAGAGTATTCCAAGTCCCCAGATCCTTCCACAGTCCTCCAAAACGCATAACTTGAATTTTACTTTCCCTCTCTGCCACAGCATAATCAAAACTGATCTTTTCCAGCGTATCATATTTCTGGTACAAATCCGCATAATCAATAAAATCTATCAATTCATGGGCCTTCTCCAAGACATATCCCAGCTTATAGGCAAAGACACCGCCGTTCCAGAGAGCTCCCTGCGCAATATAGGTCTTTGCGGTTTCCGAATCCGGTTTCTCCCTAAATGTATCAACCTCACTGATATTTCCATTGCTCCGGGGTATGATATACCCATACTTCTCGCTGGGATAAGTCGGCTCAATCCCCATCAAAACCAAATTGGCCTCACCTTTTGCGGCCTGCTCTCCCAGGTTCTTCAATGCTTCGAAATAGTCCTGTTCTACATAGGGATCTACGGGGCACACCACCGCTGTCTCATCCTCCGACATCCCCTGTACATCATGAAGGTACGCCGTTGCCAAAGCGATAGCTGGGAAAGTATCTCGTCGACAGGGTTCCACACTGATAGTCACGTCATCGCCCAACTGATTATGAATTGCGGAGACCTGCGTCTTGCTGGTGGCAATCATAATATTTGCTTGCGGATCTATCTCTTTAATCTGCCAATAAACCCTTTGAACCATAGATTCATACTCGCCGTTCTCTGTCCTAAATATTTTTATAAATTGCTTAGACCGTACATCATTAGACAAAGGCCATAATCTTTTCCCGCTCCCGCCTGACAATAAAATTAGATTCATTTTTCCACCCCCTAATTTCTGACCCAGCCTGCCCATTTTTTACGATATTCCTCTGCTGTCACACTCTCATTTTCCCGAAACATCTGCTGCAAAACTACCATATCGCCAATTCCTGTCTCTTCCGCAATTTGTTCCACAGATTTTATACTAAACCGGAGCAATTCTTTTGCAAGATTATATCTCCGATTACTAATATATTCTTCGATACTAATTCCATACGTTGGCAGGAACAATTCATTCAATACTGAGACTGGTTTCGCAAAAGATTCCTGCAGCATTAAAAGAATATTGCTCTGCATAAATTCTTCATTTAGCATCTGCCGGATCTCGTTCGCCTGTTCCTTACTCTTTTGCCTTTCTATAACTGCCGGATTTGCCACGCATTCTATTACATTATTCAACAGATGAAGCAGCATCTCTCCACTCTGCAGTTCTGTCAAAAAGCTTTTCTCCCTCTGTTTTTCCCGAATATCCTGTATGAGCTTACTCCATACTTCCACTGTACTGGTGTGGAACACGCAACTATTCTCATTAAATTTTAAAAACAATTCATAGTATTCTCTTGCTGCCCGTCCATTGAAATGAACCCACCCCAATCTCCAAGCCTCTTTTTCATCACTGATGTGCTCATAATGCTCCATACAATCAACCAACGCACAGTCACCAGCTTTTACTTCTATATTCTCTCCTCGTATATCCAGATTACCTTTTCCTTCTAATACAGCCAGAAACAAAAAAGAGTCTATTTTTTCTCTTGTGCATCTATGAGGCTGTACGCTCTGAAGTGTACCTACCTCCTGAACATATAACAGATTCTGCTTTGCAAAACTTCCGGGAGTGTGCAGGCATCTATCCGATTGTGTCATATTGTCCGTAAAAAATAAGCCATCTTTCTTGATCATCCCTATTCCTCCTAGTATAACTGAGTCCGCCAGTAATCCAGCATTTCCCGAACCGTTTGCTCCAAAGAGATTTCCGGTTTCCATCCCGTCAAGCTATTCAACTTGGTAATATCAGCTTCAATTATCGGTACATCTACAGGTCGGATTTTATTGGGATCGATCTCCACTTTGATATCTTTATTTGACATGGAGATGATCAAATCCAGAATTTGATGAATTTCTTTTGCATTACCACTTCCCACATTATATGTTTCTCCAGGCTCTCCTTTTTGAATCAAGGCGACATACGCCTTTACTACATCCCGCACATCTGTAAAATCTCTTTTGGCAGCAAGATTTCCGACCATCATAACAGGTTCCCTTAATCCTTTTTCAATCTCTGCAACCTGCTTACAGAAATCTGAAACCACAAACATAGGCGCCTGCCCCGGACCAATATGATTGAACGCCCTTACCATCATAAGTTCCATATCATATGCTTTTGAGTATATATTTCCTATCATATTCTGACAAGCTTTCGTTGCGGCATAAATATTTCCTGGTCTAAGAAGATTGGTCTCTGTAATCGGTAGTTCGTTCTCTTGGATGTGCCCATACTCCTCCCCCGAACCGATCAATAAAATGCGAGGCATATAAAAGAGTTCACGCACTGCATCCATTACGTTAATGCTCCCCTTGATATTTATATCCACTGTTAAAATCGGATTCTTCCATGCCAGACCAACAGAACTTTGAGCCGCCAAATGAAAAATGTAATCCGGTCGTATTTCCAGCAGAAGAGCCACAATGGCTTCCTTATCCATAATATCCAGATCATATACTTGTGCATTGACATTTTCAAGCCTCTCGTGAGACAGCTTTGTCGCATAAGGCTCTATTTTGTTTCTTGCCATTTCTTTAATCAGATATCTTCCAACAAATCCTGCCGCACCTATCACTAATCCCTTTTTCATATCACGCCTCATATGATTTAGAAAAGGAATTCTATTCCAGAATCCCTTTTCTCTTCTTTTCATACCTATAGAGTTGCCGTCTATCTTATTTTACAGACTGCCGAGTGACCTCCTGCCTAGCTAAATTTCTATCATGTCTGGCCATAATCTCCACTAATTCCTCATAAGAGGTCTTTTGGGGATTCCAGCCCAGTACAGTCCTTGCCTTTGTCGGATCTCCCCAGAGATTGTCCACATCCGTGGGGCGAAACCATTCCGGATTAACACATACCAGCATCTTACCGGTTTGTTTGTCATACCCTTTCTCATCCACGCCAGTGCCTTCCCATCTCAGTTCAATACCGTTTGCCTTAAATGCTCTTTCCGTAAAATCTCTTACCGTATGCTGCTCTCCTGTTGCAATTACAAAATCCTCTGGAATATCCTGCTGCAAAATCATCCACATACATTCCACATAATCCTTCGCATATCCCCAGTCGCGTAAAGAATCCATATTTCCCAATTCCAAATGATCCTGCAAACCTTCAGCAATCCGGCCAGCCGCCAGAGTAATCTTTCTGGTCACAAAATTCTCACCACGTCTCTCCGACTCATGGTTAAACAGAATTCCATTCACTGCGAACATGCCATATGCCTCTCTGTATTCCTTGGTAATCCAGAATCCATATTGCTTAGCAACCGCATAGGGACTGTAAGGATGAAACGGCGTCGTCTCCTTCTGGGGGACTTCCTCCACTTTACCATACAGTTCAGATGTAGAAGCCTGATAGAACTTTGTTTTCTTAGCTAGTCCCAAAATACGAATGGCCTCCAGTATTCTCAATACACCAATCGCATCTACATCCCCCGAATATTCAGGAACATCAAATGAAACCTGCACATGGGACTGCGCCGCCAAATTATAGACCTCATCCGGCTGCACTGCTGCAATAATGTTTGTAATGGATGCGGTATCCGAAAGATCCCCATCATGGAGCGTAATCACATTTTGAGCGATCAAATGCTCAATCCTTGCCGTATTGGCAATGGAAGCTCGCCTTACTATTCCATGTACTTCATATCCCTTTTCCAGCAACAACTCCGCCAGATAAGATCCATCCTGACCTGTAATTCCTGTAATGAGTGCTTTTTTCATCTTCATTCCCTTTCATGACCATAAGTTTTTACTTTCTTATTGATATTATACATATTTAGGATAAAAATAGCAAGTTTTTTCACCTATCTTATCGTTCAACTCTCATAGGATTATTCAAAAAATCCTCATAGGAAAGCCGAATACCGTCTTCCAATTCCACTTTATATTTCCACCCAAGGTTTGCTAATTTTGATACATCCAATAACTTTCTTGGTGTTCCGTCCGGTTTCGAATTATCCCAGACAATTTTACCGGTATAGCCAATAATTTTGGCAGTCAATTCCGTGAGTTCACTGATGGTTAATTCCTTACCAGTTCCCACATTAACTGTTTCGTCCCCCGAATAGTGGTTCATTAGGAACAGACATGCGTCAGCCAAATCATCCACATACAAAAATTCGCGAAGAACTGTACCCGTCCCCCAACATACCACCTCTTCCAATCCAGCTACTTTCGCCTCATGAAACCTGCGTATCAGCGCCGGCAACACATGGCTGTGAGTAGGATGATAATTATCATTCGGTCCATACAAATTTGTAGGCATTGCAGAAATGAAATCCGTGCCATACTGTCTATTTAAGTATTCGCAATATTTTAATCCCGAAATTTTTGCCAAGGCATATGCTTCATTTGTTTTCTCCAGTTCGGAAGTCAATAAACTGCTTTCCTGTATAGGCTGTGGTGCCATACGCGGATAGATACAAGAAGAACCCAGGAAGAGAAGTTTTTTGCAATTGTTTTGCCATGCAGAGTGAATAATATTCATCTCCAAAATCATATTCTCATACATGAAATCCGCAAGAGATTCTGAATTTGCAATAATACCTCCCACTTTTGCTGCGGCAAGAAAAACATAATCCGGCTTTTCATTACAAAAAAAATTTTCCACCGATTCCTGCCTGCACAGATCTAATTCAGAATGGGTTCTGACTATAATGTTATGGTATCCCTCTTTGTTTAAAGCTCGTATAATTGCAGACCCTACCATTCCGCGATGTCCTGCTACATATATCTTGGAATTTTTCTCCATCATTGCTTTTTTCTCCTTTTAATATATTTCCAGGCTTTCATATGCCACTTTTTCAATTTTCACACTCAGCATTCTATCGTCACCGTTGCCCGCTTTCACCACTTTTTTGCACTCTACTACTATTTCATGAAGATGCTTTTGATCTTTTAGTTCAAATACTAACTCATGACATCCCAATTGAGTAATGTCTTTTCTTCCGACATATGTTTGATCTATATACATATCAATAGTCTGTGGAATAGCGTTTGGCAATATACATTCAACGGTCAGAAACACTTTGCTTATGTGCCCCGGAATCATCATAGCATAGCGCTTCCCAATCCACCCATCAAGATATTTCACAGGCATCTGCTTTTCTAACTGTTTATGCTTAAAGGTCAGATATAAACCCGCAAATTTTCTAATAGGATAAATTGCATTAGCATGTTTAGTATAAAACGTGCTGGCTCTATATGACTCGACACCTAACGGAGAGACTTTCCCACTATATTTTTGCAGCAAAGCTACAATCTCCTCCAATCGCTTATCGCCACCTGTACTTGTTTTTGTCTCTCCGTATTCCCGCGAACAAGCAAGTAACTCTGGAATATATTTTACCTCACTGATTGCCGCCAGTTTAATCCAAAGATCCCAATCCATACAATAATGCAAACTTACATCCAAATAACCTACTTTCTGAAGCGTTTCACGCCTGAAAAAAGTTGCAGGTTGCATAATATAATCCCAGAAGTTAACTAATTTCCAATAATCAAATTCCTGTGTGTATTCAAATACTTTTAATTTGTTACCGGTCTCGTCAATAATATATCCATCCCCATACACAAGGCCTAGTTTTTTGTCCTTTTCAAACTCTTCAACTGCCCTGCTGACACATCCCGGCTCATACACATCATCTGAATTCAACCACGCGACAATATCCCCCTTGGCCATCTTAAATCCTTTATTGATCGCATCGCTTTGTCCATTATCTTTTTCGGATATATAAGTAAGTTTCCCCTTATATTCACGGATAATATCCAGAGTATTATCTGTGGAACAGCCATCTACAATTATATATTCAATGTTTACATAATCCTGCGACAGCACACTTTCAATTGTTTGCCGGATATATTTTCCCTGATTATAGGAAGGCGTTATAATGGAAACTAATGGTTTCACTTCCCCTTCACCTCCAAAGCTATATCATTAAGTATAAATGACAGTTCCCTTTGATCCTGACTTTTAGCTACTCTGGCTGGACAAAATGTTGTGTTCATCATCAGTTTTAATATATGATCACCTGCATTCTGATGTCGCTTAGGTATATCTACCTCTTTTATAAAAGCACCTATTTCATTCACTGTAAGCTTGTCTATTTTTTCATTGTCAAAAAATATATTTATCACTAACTGCTTGTTAATTGGCCAATTGTGCGTTCCGGCTAATTTAATAACATTGCATTCTCCGTCCAGCGTCACCTTCCGAATATATTCCTTTGCCAGCCACAAATCAGGATATTGTTCGGTATATGCCTGTGCCCGCCTGGCAATATTGCCAATTCTCAGCAGACTTCCGCACCTGCTTTTAATCAATGCCTTTAACCCATTCCAGCAATACCGTGGGTTTGCATAATTAAACTTAATAAATAGTCGAAAATCATTCCAATAGAATTTTGCGCCTCTAGTTCCTTCTGCCAAGTAGTCAGCATATCCATCAACCCAACTGATTGGAACATAATTATAATGCTTCTTTACTGCTCTGCAAGTCTCTTCATATACTTCCTTTCTTCTCGACAAAGTTTTATTTTCCTCATACATCCTTGAGGTCGCTATGTATTCTGGAATATAAGAAATCTTTCCGACCTTAGCCATACGCAGCCATAACTCATAGTCCATACTTAGTTGATGCTCAATATCCAGCATACCTGCCTTTTCCACGATGTCCTTTGTAAAAAAAGCCGTGGGTTGGCAAATAATACACATTTCTGCAAGTCGCTGTATATCAAACTTTTCAGTCAGATATCTCTCTATGATGTTTCCGTCTTTATCCGTATAATATCCCTCTCCATATACCATATCCGCATCAGGATGAGATTTCATATAGGTGACCATTTTAGTGACGGCACCCTCAAGATAGGTATCATCTGAGTTTAACCAGCCGATAATCTGCCCCTTAGCACACCTGATTCCCCTATTGACTGCATCAGCCTGTCCGTCGTCTTTTTCAGATATCCACTGAATTCTATCACCATAACTTTTCAAAATTTCAACCGTGTTATCGGTAGAACCACCATCCATAACTAGATATTCGATATTAGGATAATCCTGATTCAGAACGCTGTCAATCGTTGCCTTAATAAATGCACCCTGATTGTATGAGGGCGTAATTATGGAAACCAGCGGCATATCCTCATATTTATCAATTCTATCTGTTCTTTTTTTATTCCATATTTGTTCAAGATAAGAAACCGTATCTTCTGCACATTTATGCCACGAATACTTAGAGGCGATTTTTTGACCCTTTTCAATCAACTCAGTACGTAATTCCGCACTTGTTTCCAACTGATGTATTTTAGATGCTATATCTTCCGGATCATGGGCATCAAAATATAACGCTGCGTTTCCTGCCACTTCAGGTATACTTCCACACTGCGAACATGTGATTGCCACTTTAGCTTTCATTGCCTCAACTAAAGGAATTCCAAAGCCTTCAAAAACAGAAGGAAACGCCATAACTGTTGCGTTAGCAAACACATAGGGCATTGCATCCTGCGGCAAATATCCTAAATATATGATGTCTTCTTCCAGATGAAACTTTGAGATATATTCATCAATCTCTTTTTTTTGCTGCTTTCCATCGCCAGTAAAAACTAATTTCAGTTCCGATCCATACTTTTCTCTTAAAATGGTATATGCTCTCAATAGGTTTATATGATTTTTGTGAGGCCACGAATTTGCAGGATAAAATATGTAATCCGCGCCTATTCTTTTTTTGAACTCCTCTTTCTTTTTCTCTTCCAGCGGTAAATCAAACACGCTATCGCTATTCAGATATGTTACGCATATTTTATCAGGGGGAACCTGATATTTATCAATAATTGTCTGCTTGGAATATTCAGATATTGTAATAACACCATCTGCCTGTAAGAGAGTGTTCGCTGTAGATTTTCTAATATCAGTCAATACTTTTCTGGTAAAGTATTGAGGAAAAAACTCGTGCTGAACATCCAAAATGGACGCCACCGCCGGAACAGGACATTCTTCGGGCGCAATAAAAAACAAAGGACAAAACAAAATATCAATATTTTTATAATCAATCCAAAACCGCAGCTGCGTATCTCTGTTTTCGGAGTCCTCTATTTTAACTATTTCAGCACAGCCTTCAGTTACAAAAGTAGAGAATGCTGTATTGTTTGTAAAAACATAGATCTCCAGATTATCCATATATGCCATTTCATGAATGGTATTTCTTACATATTGTTCCGCACCACCAATTTTTCCAGGATACAAATTTGTTAAAACAATCCCCACTCTCATAAATACAATCTCTCCACTTCTCATGAAAGTTCAATAAAATGTTACATACTATTCATGCGTTCAATTATGGCAAGCCTCTCACTTGCCGCTTGCGCTAAAACCTCATTTTCTGACAGCAATTTTTTGACATCCTCAAGACGCTTATCCGCTTCCTGCTGTAAAACTTTATTTTCCTCTGTCAATTGTTCGACATCTGCAAGACGTTTATCTGCTTCCGACTGTAATATCTTATTCTCCTGCATTAATCGCTCAACATCTGCAAGACGTTTATCTGCTTCCGACTGTAATATCTTATTCTCCTGCGTTAATCGCTCAACATCTGCAAGACGTTTATCTGCTTCTCGCTTGAGAATATCATTATCACTGGTAAGTTTATCCATATCCCTCAAGCGCTCCTGTGCTGCCTCTTCAAATTGACTGGCTTTTAGCTCTTTATCTTTAACTAGCTGGTTTAAAATATCGATATCATGTAATATTTTATTTCGTTCTTCATTAATTGCCCTGCTTTTAGCCGTTTCCTGATTTCTTTCATCAAATAGCCTTAATATGGCCTTAATAATTCTCCCATTAGGCAAACTGTTTAAATACCCATTAATCTCTTCCGTGGAGTTCCCACAGAATGGTGTTTTAGAGGCAAAAAGGAACATGTCATAGTCGTCGCCAAAAAACGCTGGCTCAAAAATAACATACGTAAACTCATATTTTTTCAATAGCTTAACGATTGCATCCCGACTGTATAAAAAAACATGTTGCTCTTCGACCAGTAGATTCTTAAAGTGTGGCTTCTTTACCAGCATCTCCTCGTAAGTGCATTCCGGATCATAACATGGCATTTGCAGTACCAAAATGCCATTATCCTCCAGTCGTTGAATGCAATCCTGTAAAAATTTCTCAGGCTCCATCAAATGTTCAAAAACATCCATTGCAATTATGGCATGATATTTTTCATGACTAGTACATAATTCTCCACATACTGTCTCCAGCCCAAGCCGCTGTTCAATATAATGGCATATTTGAGGGCTTAGTTCAAAAGGAACAGGGCGGAAACCAGCAGCCTTTAGCATATACGAAAACTGCCCCAAACCGCATCCTACATCTGCAACTTTTGTCCCCAGTTTAAGGTTCTGCAAACAATATTTCAGCCAGTAGGTTGCTCTTTCTGGAATGTACAAATCAATCAATTCATCTATATCTTTAACCCCTGCCTCTTTTACCATTACATTTTCCCAGTAATTACTGCCATATAAATCCTCTTCTTCCGATGTCACCTGAGAAATATCCGGAGAAAAATCATATTTTGACACCAGCGTATTACATACATTGCATCTATAATACTTTGGAGAATATTCGGATAATATATCGTTTCCGCAATAACATTTATTCATGATGGCCTCCGTTATAATAACTCAACTGAGAAAATTCCAAGTCCCAAACTTCTTGTATCAAACGATTCTGTGTTAATCTCCGCAGGAATCCATTGCTTATTAATTTTGAGATCTATTTTAACCAATCCATGTAAATTCAATTCCTCCGGAACAGATATACATAATGTATTTTCCCCAAATTCGCACTCCATTGTAATAGGCTTACTATCCTGAATAGAAAGCGATACACTCATTCCAGTCTCCCCCTCTTTCGGGGTATACCAATTCAAATAGTGAAGTATAAGCTGAGTTGCTCTTTCTTCCTTAATATTGACGTATAGTGTAGCAATTAATTTTTTCATCCAATGGAAATTGGTATTATTTATTTTTTCTCTGTCATACCACTCGCTCGGTTCTACTGAATAATCCTCCAAATAGCTTATATTGCACAAGTCATCGGCCAACACCGCAACCTCATCATATGTCAGCTTTGTGGAATACCCAAATACCTCTGTTTCTCTCTCAATATCTCTGGGGAGCAAGCACCCCTCACAGCCAGAAACCACTTCAGCGTATACTGCTTCCTTCTCATCCGACATAAAAATATCGTCAAAATCTTTCTCATAAAGGTTACCCATCAGGTATTCTTTTGCATTCTCCTTATAGTATCCCCCACAGCAGGCATAAACATCCCCATTGCAATCTAACATCCATGAATTTCTTCCAGCATGACAGTTTTTAATCAGCCATTTCCCTTTTGACAATAAGTACTTTCTTCCTCGAGGATAATCAACAAATCGGAAAATTTTGCGGATATCTTCTGGTGTAAAATTGAACTCCTCCTCACCCACAAAAACCACTGGTATATATATTACAGGAATTCCTTTGTTTTTAAAAAACGTATCAAATTCTTCAAGGTACTCCAAATTATCCTTTTGAACTACCATATTAATTTGAACCTGAAAACCTCTTTCATGCAGCATCAATGCACTTTGTACTGCTTTTTGATATATGCCCTTGCATCTGCGAATTTCATCATGCATAGACTCCGGACCATCAATAGAAATTGCGAAACGCACCGTCTCACAATTTTCAAGTTTATTTATCAACCTCTCTATTCTATCGGTAAACCATCCATTTGTGCTGATCACTGTTGGAATTTTATGTGAATCAAGATACACAATAAACTCATCTATATCATCCTTTAAAAAAGGTTCGCCGCCTGCTACGGAAACAGAATTTCCTTTTAGAAATTTTGATTTTTCATATTTCTCTATCAGCTGTTGGCTGGTCATTTCAATTTCTTTACCTGTGTATACCTGTGGTGCGCAATGCTTGCAACGACAGTTGCATCTTGTTGTTGGCAAATACAAAAACTCGCATATTTCTATATTATCAACTTTCATCTTCTCTATCCTTTCACGACCATTTTGATATCTCCTGGCAAGTCTGCACACCCATGAAACATTAGTTGCATTGGATCTCCTACCGGTTTAGTATGGATGGAAAAATTTCCAACATGCGCCATTGTAGATAATCTTTCCATTGTTTCATTAACTTCTTCCTGATTTCTATATGGGCGCTTTTCATAGTCATGGTAATCCATTGTGGCGGTACCTACATCAAAAGTGTAATCACCAATTCCCAAGTCCATCTTGATTCTTTGCAAAACAAAAATGTGATTTCCTTTATCTACAGCAGGGGGTACATCACAATCTAGTTGTAAACTATCTTTTCCATGTACAATGATATTTTTTTGATCATATAATACAATTCCCCATAAAGGAACATCAATATGTTGCTTTACCTCTAGTTCCGCAAAGAAATATGCCCACTCTCCTTGGGCAAAAACTCTTTTGGCATATCCTTCGCTGTCAAAGATTCCAACTTTTAGTATATGAACCTTTTCATTCCCTATTTCCGTATTCTGCGACAAATCGTAATAGAGCGGCTCTTTAATTTTCCAGTTGCCAAAGTCACATATCTCATTTGTGTTCGTCAGACGATCCTGCCTCTGCTCTTCCGCTTTTTTTTCTCCCTCCTCCTCTGTTTCTTTCTTTATATCAAGAATATAATACTTTTTAACAACTTCCCTGCTGTCGCCCAGTTCTGCTATTCTCCCCTTATTCAGCAAAAGAGCTCTCTCGCAGAACTGCTCCACCTCATTCATCCCATGGCTTACTAGAATAATCGTTTTGCCTTCCTCTTTCAACTGGTTTAGTTTTGAATAGCACTTTTGCCTGAAAAAGACATCACCCACAGCCAATGCCTCATCAATCAGCAAAATATCCGCATCCACATTGATTGCAACGGCAAAAGCCAACCGCACAAACATACCACTCGAATAAGTTTTTACCGGTTGGTTGACAAAGTCCCCTATATCTGCAAATTCAATTATCTCGTCAACTTTACTATCTATTTTGTCTTTGGGAACTCCCAGAATAGCCGCATTCATATAGATATTCTCAAAGCCTGTACTCTCTGGATTAAATCCGCTGCCCAATTCCAGCAACGCTGCAACCTTTCCGTGAATTTCAACCTCTCCGGAAGTTGCCTTGATAATCCCAGCCAGAATTTGCAGCATTGTGCTTTTACCACTTCCGTTTCTACCGATAATACCAAAAGATTCCCCTCTTTTTACGTCAAAACTCACATTGTCTAATGCCACGAAATTCCGTCCGCTCTTAGTATGAAACATATGGTACATAAACCGTTTGCCGGCAGTATCAAATATTTTATACACTTTTGATACATTATTTACGCGTATAGCAACCTCCTCCGAATTATAGGACATCTGCAAATCCCTCCTTTGCACGCATAAATACAATTTCTCCTAGCAGAAAAATAAGCAGTGCAATTAAGCATGAAATACCATAAAATTCCCAGTTTAGACTGTTTCCATAAAGAACAACATTCCTCAAATTTTCAATAATATAGGTCATTGGATTAGCCGCACATAAACCTCGAAAATTTTGTGGAACGGCTGACAATGGGAAGAAAACAGGACTCATATACATCAGCACCATAACAAGAACTGAAATGATATTTCCCACATCTTTCAAGAAAACTGATAAGGCTGAGATAAGCAGTCCTAACCCTACAGCCATAACAATTAACGGTATTAATGCAAGAAATATCATATATAACGTAGCTGATACATTTTTATAAAGAATAATTTTTGCCGCAATTAGAATAGCATAGCAAATGACGCAATTGAATAGCGATGACAATGTAATAACTACAGGTAATATCTCTAAAGGGAAAATAACTTTTTTTACATAATTTGTGTTAGAGGCAATTAGTGTAGTGGAGCGGTTCATAACTTCACTAATCATATTAAATGCGCTCAAACCGCAAAAAAGCACTAAAGCAAATTGATACTTGTCGCTTGTGTCGATATCCCACTTAGCCTGAAATACTTCACTGAATACAAATGTATATATTATAAGCATTAAGACTGGTACGATAATGGACCATAGTATGCCCAATACAGAGCCCTGATACCTTTGCTGAATGTCCTTTTTTACAAGCTGTTTTAGCAAATAACTGTTTCGATATAACGTCTTAATCATTCCAATTACCTTCCATACTTGTTCTGATGACTTTCTTTCTGAAGGGGAGAAGAAGCATCATCAATACTCTTCGTGGAATCCACTGCAATACGCTCTTGGGATAATCGGTTAACATTTTCGTTACTATCCAATGCATTGGAACTCTCCCATAGAATTTCATCAAAATAAAAATTGCTTCTTTAAGATGCCTCTGTTGCATCGTTGATGTTTTCGTGCCTTCATATACTCGCGTAGAGCCAATATACTCTTTAATAAAGCCAAACTTATACTTACTTGCCAGTCTTATCCAATACTCATAATCCAAGCACATTGTCAGACTTGAATTTATTGGACCTGTGGTTTCATATGCCTCTTTACTAAACATCACACTCGGCTGACTTAAAAAGCAGCGATGTCCCAACTTGTCAACGGCAAATTCCTCCACTGGGTACTCTCCTACCCGATTGCCACTTGCATCAATCAGATGAGATAACCCATAACAAACCTCAAAATGATTTTTTTCTGCAAAATCAACAATTTTTGAAACAGCGTATTCATCTTCGAAAATATCATCTGAGTTCAGCCACATATAGTACTTACAATGCGGCAAGAGATGTATTCCCTTGTTGATTGCATCTGCTTGTCCGCCATCAGGCTCGGAACACCAGACATCCAGTTCTGTTTCATATTTAAGAATAATGGACTTTGTATCATCTTGTGAGCCGCCATCAATCACAGCAATAGCCAAATCAGCATGCTTTCTATTGCCAATAACGCTGCATATGGTTGTTTCAATATATTTTCCCTGATTATAACTCGGAATGATGACTCCTACTTTTTTATCCATATCATATCAAACACCTTAATATGCAATTCCATTCTGTATACAATTACAGTCTATAGTATACTCAAAATATAGTTAAATTGCAAGATATTTTTCCTTTGCTTTTCTACGGCCTTATCTAGTTAGACATGGGACCTGAACTACAACTTAAAAAGGAAAAAGGCGTAAACATCTAAAAGAGAATTTCTCCCTCACCCCATTATCACCTTTCGCACCAACTCCCCACACTGTTCCCATGTAGTGCATCGAAACTCCTTAAGAATCTCCTTTCTCTTAAGATACTCATCCTCATTTTTATGATAATATAGCACAGCATCACACAGTGCCTGTGCATTATCCTGCGGAAACCAGACGCAATAATCTCCTGCAACTTCCCTCGATACAGGAATATCTGCTGCAACCACCACCGCTCCACGCATAATCCCCTCTATCAGCGGCAACCCAAAGCCTTCCATATAGCTGCAAAAGGCCAAAAAACGTGCATGCTGATAAAGATAACTAATTTCTTGGTCATTCTTTCCTGTTAGATGAAATATACGCTGGTTATAGTCGGGGTGTGTTCTCAATTCTATTGCAAAGTCTTCCATGTTCCATCCCATATTTCCTGCAAATATTATATTATATCCTAAATCTTTAAGTCCGACTTTATAGGCGTCCAATACCAGCTTATGATTTTTTCGGGGTTCAATTGTTCCAACCATCAGAATGTACGGCCTGTCATCTACAATTCGTTGAAGCTCCGCTGGCACCTGATCACTCCGAACCACTTCTTTCTCCCCAAAATCAGCCCCTAGAGGCACTACATGACAGATTGGTAATTCTACTTTCAAAGCTATTGCTAGCTTTCTCAATTCATCCACCGTAACCTCTGCATTTACTATAATATCATCCGCATACTGTAAATGAGCACCAATAAAGTCCATAAAATTATATACACCTCGCTCTAAGCAGTATTGAGGATGTGTAATAGAGATAATATCATATACGTGCGCCACGATTCTGGCTCCTTGTCCTTTTAAAATTGGCAGCAGATAACTTCTCTTCACTCTGCCCATCCACGCAGCATCCAGATCAAAGAATACGGCATCTTCTCCTATGTCACCGAGTGGAACCCTGCGCGAGGTAATCATTCGACTTTTTATGCCTTTCTTCTTCGTGTAATAGTCACAAAATTTTTTATTATCAATGCGATAATAAGTATTCTCTTTTGCATTATAGTGCAGGAGAATAATATTCTCTCCGCCAATCTGAATCAATCTGACCGCAATTTCTCTTGTCACTCGCTGGATGCCTGTTACAAAGGTCGCCAATGTAAGTACACTGACATCTATATATATCTGCATATAATTCCTCATTTCCACCTGTTATAAAAAAACTTTCCGTATAATCTTCTGAATGGACGCCGGAAGCTTCTTGCCCAACTCACGTAGGATTGATTTATCCGTAAGATAATACAGCCTCCCCAACGCCTTATATTTCAGTCCGCATTTTTGTTCGAAATACGGATTATTTTTCAGATGAATACCGTTTATCGCTACTACGCTGGAATCCGCAATACTTTTCAAAACTTCCTGCTGAAATTGTGGTGTCGGCAAATCAAATCTCTCAGCCCAGAAACCTCTTGTTCTGTCATCCGGGAGCCGTTTTAGTGCTGCCACATATATTGCTTCTAAAAAATCCTCATTTGACAATTTTAGGTATCTGGACACATCTATTTCCTGAGGATGTTCCATTATATTGTACAGAAATGTGGTTTTCTTATAGTTACTGCATTTTCCGTTTTTTATTAAATTATCTGACACCACATCGTACAGTCTTGCATATACTTCAAAGCTATTATGCATTTGCATCTTCTCCAATCTCCAGGCAAAGACTCCTAAAGCCGCTACACGATTCGCAATCATTTGTTTTTACTGCTCAAATACCCGCACATATTTCCGAACTACATTCTGCAACTTATACTCTTCAAACGCTTCCTGCGCCGGCAATAATGTCATCGCCTTATCAATCTTCTCCGCCCACTCCTCCACATCATATGGTGCCTCCACATATACCGCTTTCCCCTGTGTCACTTCCTCCAGGCAGCTCTCTCTCGTCATTACCACCCGTTTTCCTCTGCGCATGGCCTCTATAGGAGGCATGCCAAAGCCTTCAAACACGCTGGGAAATAGAAACAGTTTGCAATTCTCATAAAGACAGTCTCTCTCCTCATTAGAAACAAATCCTGTATCAACCACCAGATCCCTTATCCCTCGCTTGGCCACTGCCTCTTCAAATGCAGCCTTATCGCCCCCTACGCCGCTTAAGACAAGGGGAAGCACATCTCCCCTATGTTTTCTGAAAGCCATCACTTCAAGCAAAGTCTCCAGATTTTTATGGGGCAGCATGGAACTGACACAATAAAAATAGTCATTTCCCTTAATTCCATATTTTTTTGTCAGGCTCTCCACAGACATTCTCGACGCTCTTGTCTCCACAGGATTATAGATGACAGAGCACCTTTTTGCGACCATTGGATAGTGGCGTTCCAAATCTCTTCTGCAATATTCCGATATAGTGACCACATGCGCAGAATCTTTACAGGCATGTTTCCACATGAACTTTAAGAACAACCGTTTAACTGCTGAGAAATACTGCGGGTAATGGAGCGCCTGCAAATCGTGTATTACACTGACATATGGGATACCACTGCCGTATGTCATGGGCATACTGTATACAGGTATAAACATGACGTCAATCCTCAGTCTTTTCGCGGCTCTGTCCAGATGAAGATTTTCCCACAGAATACGCCTAGACTGGCTGGCGGATTTCACCGCCAGCACATGTCTGCCCATATTGGAATAATGATCATATACCTCAAAACTGTCCCCATTATCTTTTGATACCAACAATATATACTCATTTTCTTTATCATATTGTCCGAATCCGTCCATCAGATTTCTGATAAAAGACTCCGTTCCCCCACACTGCCCCACCCTGACCCAAAGCAAATCTATTCCTACCCGCATACCTTCACTCCTCCATCATTACTACATCAAATCAGGAGACCATTCCACGTCCGAATCTCCACCAGTGATGGGCGGATCCGTGGGAGTCGGCGGTTCAGGTGCTGGCTCAGGTGTGGGCTGAGGTACCGGTTCCGGATTGCTGGGCTGAGGTGCCGGCTCCGGATTGCTGGGCTGAGGTGCCGGTTCCGGATTGCTGGGCTGTACTGGATCAGGAATCGGTGTAGCCGCTGGTAGGGGGGCAGGAACTGGAACCGTGGGTGTTACCGGCACCACCGGCGTTGTTGGCGTTACAGGCGCAGTCGGCCTGCTGGTGGGTTTCGGCGTCGCCACGGGTGTCACCTGTCCGCCTCCCCGCCTTGTGTAGATCGCTGTGATTCCCTGTCCTGTTGTCTCCGTTCCGCCAATGTTTCCGCCTTCCGCAACCTGGTTTCCTGCTGTCACCGGATCGGCTGCAATATAGGCATCCACAGATCCCATGTCAATCCAATTCGAACCGTCAAATACCTGAATGTTGCCGCCAAACACCCTGACCTGCATCTGAGCAATATCTATCGTTCCCGATCCAGGCATACCGCTCTGGTCTTCCCTCGGCTCATAGGCCGCATATGTCTGCGGCGCAGGCATACTCATAGACTCCGCCCGGAATACAAAGCTCTCCGCCGCAGTCTCTTCGCCGTTCAGGAAAAGATAATTCTGCTTACTGCTGTCATAAGCATAGATAATTCTCCTGCCGTTCTCCGCCGTATTCTCCTTAGGCTGGTCTGCGGTAGATATGCCGTCCTCTCCAAAATATCCGTTGTAAGTAACCATCTCCATATCCTCCCGCAGATTCCACAGGGGCAACAGTTCATATTCACCTTTCCCCCAACGGATTTGTGCGGTATAGTCCCCCACAATAACACCGTCTCTCAGGTTGCCGTTCTCCCGGATTACGTCGCCGCTGGCCGCCAGCACTGTCCAACACTCATACACTCCGTTGTACTGTTCATCCTCCATGCTGGTCTCCAACAGCTGTACGCTCTCGTCTGTCTGCAGCAGTACGGTAACCTGCTCTCCCTGCCGGTACTGCGCCTGGGTATAAAAAGTGCCGCTGGCATCATAGCCTGTTCTCACACACAGAGAATTATCTTCCTGCTCCTGATAGTAGCCTCTGGTACCCTGAAGCAGCCGGGGCATCATAGTGTTTTTCCACTCCTCCCCATAAAGCATACTCACCGCCTCGTCAATATATCCTTGGATGGACAGATTCTGCTCCAGCAGAGTCATCTGTTCCTGCACACTGGAGTCTTCCTCTGACACGTTTACCGTCAGCTGCTGCAACTGCTCTCCAGCGGTACTGTCCTGAAAAAGGGCAACACAGATTTCCAGAGTATCTCGCTGCTTCCTGATTTGTCCATTTTCTCTGTACAATTCTGCCAGAGATAGATACTCCTCTTGTGAAAAATCTGGTGTGCCACAGCGTCGTTCCAACTCCCGAATGCGCTGTTCCAACGCAGCATTTCCCTGGTTCTGTTCTCCGGATTCCTCCGGCTGTTTTTCTGTAGTACTTTCAATAGGATGGCCCAACTCCGCAGCACTGGAGCGCTGCGCATTGGCAGCCTCCCGCTCCTGAGGAGTCATGCCGTCTCCGCAGCCGATCACAGACAACAGCAGAGCAGATATAATCAATAATATTGTTTTTTTATTCTTCATCTATAGATTCCCCTTTTCTCATCTTGAAAACTATTCAACAGGTGCGATCTAATGGGAAAAATCTGTTATAAGTTATTGTCTGCGGTCTGCCCCAAAGCATCCGCGTCATTTACAATCTGCTGTAGGAAATTAGCCGTCTCAGACCCCTCCGGATACAACCCCATATCCAAAAGCTGCCTGGATAAATCATAGATACTTCTGGCCATAATCGGCCCATATAGCGTTATATCCTGCCCATCCTTGGTCAGTGTCATATAACCCCGAAACGCAAATTCTGTCTTGTACTGTTCCACCGGCAATCCCACAAGCACCGCCGTGTAGCGGTAACGATTATCCACTTTTTCATAGATCGTGTCCACATGTTGACCATTATTGTCCATGCCATAGGAAACACCCTTGGAAACTTTCTGCCCTCCCAGCACCATAGGATAAGTGCTGCGATTGGCGTTGTTCATGATCAGCGTTCCGTATTCTTTCAAAGTGTATCCCTGAATGCCGCTCTCCAGCAATTTCTGCCGGTTGTCCACTGCTATACCAGTCTTATAACGGATACCTGTTCTTCCGGTAATACGGATGGAAAAACCGTGGTAAGTCAGCAGATCCCGCAGTTCAGGAAGTTCCGTGACCCTGTAGCCGGTCTTGTCGTACTCCAGCCGCCACACATTCATGCCCGTGGGCACACCGGACTCATTATATTGGTACATGATCGCCGTGCGGGCGCTGCCGTCCGGGGCGGTTATCACATAATTGCCATTATTAAGACTGGCCTCATAAGGCACACCATCCAGATAAATCCGGGAATCGGCATATCCCGCCGGGGGCGTCAGCACCACATTATAGGACTGGGTGGGCTTTGCGCAGGCCGCAGCAGGCATGTTATTATACACCGGTATCTTGAATGTAAAAGAATTGTTCAATGCGCCCGCCCCATCGTATAGCTTGCGGATATTGGATCCCTCGCTGCTGGGAGCGCAGATATTCTGCATATACTGGTGCCAATACAGTCCGTCGTAACTGTTATCCACATCAAATTTCTGCAGGTACAGGGTGTCCTGGCCCCGCAGGATATATTTTTGGGCAATAAAACCGGCTCCCCCCTCAATAGCGGCCCGCACACTGTTCCATCCGTTATTTTGGGCCGTCTGAAGCCCGCTGATATACACCTGCTCGTCGGTATTGCCGCTGGCCCCGATGTTAAAATAGTTGTAATATCCCTCGTAACCCGGATAAGTGCCGGATATCAGCGGCGATGTGCCGTCTTTTCCCTGTTCCTGGTAGACCCGGCAGGCCAGGTGAATGGGACTGACGCCCAGAGCGCTGCCCACCTCCTGGAAGGTTGCGGCGTAGGTGACTTCCGTATTGGGCACATTTCCCTGCATAAAAGAGCCGTTTAAAAAATTCTGTACTCCCTCCTGTGTCTGATAGGAGGCGTTGTAAGTCAGCTGCTCAAACTGGAAGATTCCCGACTCCGTCAGCCAGTTTCGGGGATCCAGATAGTACTTCAAAGTATCCTCCGAGGCATAGGCCCAGCTTTTACTGTACAGACCATTCTGCATATACTCCGGGAAAGAAGCCGGAATCAGACTGCGGCCGCCCACCATCTCGTTGGCCACCACATCCGTCCACTCCAGATTGACGTTATGCTTGACAAAAATCCAGCTGGGATGCGCATCCTTCAGCGCCCTCAAAGCTGCCTGGTAACTCTCCGGGAACTGCTCCACATCACCGTAATTGCCATTGGCGTCCTCCGCTGTCAGGAGTTGGCTGCGGGGATTCATGCCATAAATCATCTCCCACTCCAAAAACCGCTCATCGGAGCAGGCCAGAAAACTGCGCTCCACATAACCGCTGTACTCCTGATCCTGCCTGGCCAGCTGCACCTGCACCCAGGGCTCATACTCCTCTGTAAGAACCACATCCTGGATCAGCACCTGCTGCCCGCTGGGAACGGTTATGACCTCCGCCCCCTCCCCTCCGGGAGCACTGCGTATGGTATATTGATCCGCCAGATAGACCAGCGCCATCACCGGCTGCTCCTGCAGAAGAACCTGCAGCGCCGCCCTCGCTTCGCCTATATGAGCCTCTTCTTCTTCCGTAAAGGCATAGACCCTGCTGCCCGGCTGGATGTTTCCCAGTGCCAGGCCGGCCGCAAACACTATACATAAAAAACGTACCGCTCTCTTCATGCGTACACCCCTTGCCCGCTTTGGCGGACCCGAATCAGTCCTTGGAAGTGATTTTCCATCCATGTGTTGTTTCCTGTAGCCATGGTCATCTTAACGTAATATTTTATTTTTGACAATAGCTTTTGAACAATAGGAAAGAATTACCGCCCTTTTGGTTACATATCCGCGCTTATCCCAGCAGCATTTTTGCCGCCTCTATCACCACACATTCTAATATGTACAACCTGCTGTATCCATTGATCCGATAACAGTACCGGTAACGATCCATTATCCGTTTTTTCGCTGCCTTCAGATCCTTGCGATTGCTGGCGCCGCCCATAGCAAAATTGGCCAGCACCTTGTCCACAGTCACGATATGGCGTCCCTGCCGCCTCATCTGCAGAAAAAAACCGTAATCGTCATGAATTCCCAGACAGCGGAAAGGATATTGCTTATACAATGCTGCCCGCACAAAGGTGGTGGGGTGGTTCCAGTCCCGGGAAGTCTGGAATCGGCGCTGTCTGGCTTTTTTTACAAACGTATTTCCGTCAATTTTATGTATGCGGATATTGGCATATACAAGATCGCAGCCTGTGTCGGCAAAGGTGTTTGCTGCCGTCACCGCTGCAGTTGGTTCATACCAGTCTCCGCTGTTCAGGATACCTATGATATCCCCCGTGGCCCGGTCAATTCCCTTGTTCATCGCATCGTAGATACCTGTGTCCGGCTCGCTGCTGATTCGATATTCAATGCCCCTGTTTTTCATGGCGGTGATATAGCTTTCCGCAACAGACACAGTGTCGTCACTGCTGGCACCGTCAACAATCAGGTATTCTATTGTGCAAGAATTATCTCCCTGCTCCTGGGCCAACACCGACTCTATAGTGCGGCCTATGTCCTTTGCGCTGTTATATGCAATCGTGATGACCGTAAGTTTCATAATCTCCTCTATAAACTTCGTTGGCCTGCCGCCTGAAACATGCCTCGCGAGCATCTGATTTTACCTCTCCGTGCGCCAGATACTCTCCCGCAGATCATACAGACAGTAACTCTCCACATTTCCGCTTATATGTTTATCTATGGTCAAACTGCCAAAGGCTTTATTTGCCATGGTACCGATTCTGCCGGGCATCCGGGAGGCCAATGCCACCAGCGGATTCATAATCTTCAGCAGCCGCACCTTCTTTCCATGGGCTGCGGCAATCTCCTGTACCATCCTGGAGGTTTGCGTATATTCCGGGTTCTGAGGAAAATACAATCCCCCCCGGCCCTCCTCAATCCTCTGCCGGATAAACTCGCACAAATTTTCAATATAAATCATACTGCGCTGATTCTGTACATCCGGAAAAAAGGGAAGTCGATCCGCCAACTTCACCAACAGGGGATAATTGCCTTTGCTACCCTTGCCGTAAACCATAGGCAGACGCAGTATAGCAATCTGCATGTCCAGCCTGCTCAACTCTCTCTCCGCCAAAATCTTGCTGTCACCGTAAAAATGCGGGTTATCAGCCGGTGTTTCCCGGTTTATAACCCTTTGCTTTCCATAAGGGGCACTGTCCCCATATACAATAACACTGCTGGGATAGATAAATAGTTCCACCCCCGCCTCCAAAGCCTTCTTGGCAGTAGCCACCGCCAACTTGCAATTCACCTGATAGTACAGGGCCTGCTGTTCCCGGCTCACCGCCCCCGTGTCCACATGGGCGATACCGCTGGCTTGGAATATTGCATCATACCCATGAAAATCATGATTTTCCCACAATGAGTCCCGCTGGGATATGGTGTCCACCTGATACAACTCTCTACCCTGAGATGCATTGTACTCCAACAGATAACTCTCCAGGTTTGTGCCGATATAGCTGTTTGCGCCCGCAATCAAAATACGTTTCATTCTCTGTTCCAATCTATCTACTCATTTTTTTCTGCGTTTTCTGCTTCGTGTATGGTTCCTGTACCGCCCTCCACCACACCGTCACCTCGCAGTACACTGATAAATGTGCCAAAAAAACACCTCAAGTCCATTTTAATCCCCATTTTCTCCACATATTCCCCATCAAACCGCGCCTTCACGGGAATCTCCAACTCGTCCCGCCCGTTGATCTGCGCCCAGCCAGTCAGTCCGGGGCGAATGTCATTGGCGCCATATTTATCTCTCTCCTCAATCAAATCATACTGGTTCCACAAAGCGGGCCGAGGACCAACAACTGCCATATCCCCCTTCAATATATTGACAATCTGAGGCAGTTCATCCAGACTGGTCTTGCGCAAAAACCTCCCCACCCGAGTAATATATTGTTCAGGGTTAGCCAACAAATGTGTGGGCACATCCTTGGGCGTATCAATCCGCATAGTTCTGAATTTCAAAATAGCAAAATGCATCTTATGGATCCCCACCCGTTTCTGCCGAAACAATATCGGCCCCGGCGAGTCAATCTTAATAGCGATAATCAGTACTAAAAACACTGGCGACAGCACAATCAGCCCCAAAAAAGACAGTACAAAATCAATTCCTCTTTTTACATACACATACATAAGCCTCACTCCTCATACTGATAACTCGGTACAATCTCCTGCACCAGCGCCCGAATATCCTGAGACTCACTCACAGACGCCTCCTGAAGATACTGTAGCTTTTCCTCGAATAACTCGTCATCATACTCTATAGGCTTGCCGATATAAATCATCCTGTTGGCCGTCTCCTTAAGGCCCTCCTCCCGCATCAACAACTCCTCGTACATCTTCTCCCCGGGGCGCAGACCAGTAAACTCAATCTTAATATCCTCGCCCACCCGGTAGCCTGACAGCTTGATCATGTTTTTTGCTAAATCCAGGATTTTTACAGGCTCACCCATATCCAACACAAAGATCTCTCCCCCTCTGGCATAGGCTCCCGCCTGCAGCACCAAGGACACCGCTTCAGGTATGGTCATAAAATATCTTATGATATCTGGATGAGTCACGGTCACCGGCCCCCCCTGCTCGATCTGCCTTTTAAACAGAGGAACCACACTGCCGTTACTCCCCAGCACATTGCCAAACCTCACTGCCACATACTCTGTCTGTGACTTGCGGTTCATATTCTGTATCACCATCTCACAGATTCTCTTGGAAGCCCCCATAATATTGGTAGGATTCACTGCCTTATCCGTAGAAATCATGACGAATTTTCCAACGCCGTAGCGGTCCGCCGCCGCCGCTACCTTGAGTGTACCAAACACATTATTTTTAATGGCCTCGTTGGGGCTGTCCTCCATCAACGGCACATGCTTGTGAGCCGCCGCATGATACACGATATCCGGACGATACTTCTGAAAAATGTCGTTCATCCGCCTGGTATTGCGTACAGAGGCAATCAGTACCACTAAATCCAGTTCCGGCTGGCTCTGCTTAAGCTCCTGCTGTATCTCGTAGGCATTATTCTCATAGATATCCAGAATAACCAGACGCCTCGGATTGTGCTGCGCAATCTGCCTGCACAACTCACTGCCGATGGAACCGCCGCCGCCGGTCACCAGTACCGTCTTATTCTGCACGTAACCAATGATCTCGTCCACATTGACTTCGATAGGGTCTCTGCCTAACAGATCTTCAATCTGTACTTCCCGCAGATTGGACACGTTCACATCTCCCTTAATAATCTGGTACATACCCGGCAGTATCTGTATCCGACAACCCGTTTCCTTACATATCTCAATAAGCGGTTTCAAAGCGGAACGACTGGCGGAGGGAATAGCGATGATAATCTCGTCTATATCATATTTTTCTACACTTTCCGCAATTTTTTCCCGCCCTCCAACGATTGGCACACCACGCAGATACTTACCTTGACATCCCGGATTGTCGTCAATAAAACAGGCCACATGCATACTTAGATATTTACTGGACTGAATCTCCTGCAAAATGGCATTGCCAGAGGCTCCTGCCCCTACGATCATGTAGTTTTGCCGCTCCGGCGCCTTATAATGGTTCAGACGTCTGTTCTGTACCATCCGCAGAAATCGATAGCTGAATCTCACTCCCCCGGTAAATATTGCCAAAAAAAACGCATAAAAAAACGGGAAGCTTTTAGGAACATGAGTGTCCAACAGCCAAAATATTACTGGCTGCATAACTGCGCATATTATCACAGCAATGACCACGTTTACCAGTTCCGTATCCGAGGCGTACCGCCATACGCTGTTATATAATCGGAAAATATAAAATATAATCAATGTTACGAATACATTGACAAAATAGGCATCTTGAATAGCTTCCCAGAACATTGGCTCTATGTCTCTGAAGCTGAAATCATACCTCACATACAGACTCAGCACCGAGGAAACCAGTATAGAAAACATATCCGTCACTACAAGCAGAATAATTCTTGTGATAGGTATTTTTAATATTCCGACTCTGACATCATTTAATTTCTTCACTACAACTCCAATCTGCCCACCCGGGGCACCACTTTGGTGTCTATAACTTTGCGACTTTCCTACACTGCTCCCTTACATTTTACTATATGTCCAATCATGTCGCCACTGTCGGTTCCTGTAAAAAGATATATTTTCATATAACAGTCGCATGTGTTTTTGTCCTCCGGCAAAATGTCATTAAATATATCAGTTGAATATCCAGTTCAAATAGGGCAGCAGCCGGACATTCACATCATAGGCCGATCGCAGAAACAGACCAAAATAAGCGATAAATACCAACGCCGTCCCCGCTGTCAACAGCCGCCGGATAATTTTGTTCTCAATGCCGCGCAGCAGGTTCGGGATCAGAAAGATCTGAGGTAATATTAGATAGTATGCCACTCTGGAGACTTCAGGAATGAACGCTCCGCAGGTATATAGTGCCAGCCCGCCCAGATTCAGGAAAAAGTAGAACCTGTTGCGGCGGTTATCCCGAATGACCCGCCGGTAGCAGAGCAGGGACAAGACCAGAGTCCCCAGACATTTACCGATGTTCGACAGGGAGTAATCCACCGTGTCAAACATGGAATTTTCATAGTAGGGATAAATTTTAAAGATCACAAAGCGGTACATATCCCTGCCAAACACCAGGCTAGCCGCCAGCAGCGCCCCCGCCGCGTAATGCCAGCCCTTCAGCCGTATCCCCGCCAACCAGTTGGCGCCCAGATACAGAGGAATCACCACCAGCACCGACTTGTGGAATGCGGAGGCCGCCAGAATCCACAGGATAAACTTCAGGTATTCCCCCCTTAACACATACTTGCTGCTGTACAGAGCGATGGCCAGCACCAGGTAATAGCGCACGGAATTGAAACTGGAAAAATAGTAGCCGTTCATCAGAAACAGGAACAAAGCCCCTAAAAACCAATCCCCCTGCTCATATATGGCCCGAAGGAAAAAGTACACCGTCAGCAGGGAAAACAGGCCAAATATAGGCAGATAGCTATATCCCTGCGTCCCAAAGAAATACTGCATAAGGCGCACCAGGGCATTAAAGCCAAACTCCGAGGAGACATGTCTCCCCTGGGAGATCAGGTTGAACATATCCACGTAGACCCAGTAATCGTTGCCGCTGGCGATGCGGCAGGCGGATAACGATGCCAGAATCACATAGATTCCGCCGCAGATCCACAGGTTCAGCGCCTGCTGCCGGGTCATGCCGCCCGGGCCTTTTCTTTGCAGATCCCTGTCTACTGATATTGTCCGGGGTCCCATACTGTCCATATGTAGTTGCACGTTCTCCCCGGTGTTGCAGAAATATGCCAACAGCAACACCACAAGAGTCACACCCACAAACAAAACCATCTCATCGCTCCCGTCTGTATAACAACTTTTTGCATCTATTGTAGAATCCCGACCAGACCGGGCTTTCCGCCATCTTTGTCCGCAGGGGAGCCAGCGTGGCCAGCAGGATCAGCCTGTATTTCAGCCGCTGTCCCCTGCTCATATACAGCGCCGTGATCTCCCGGTGCTCCCAGGCGGAACGCCTCCGATTTTCCGGGGTCTCGGAGAACCCGCCTCCCTCATAGGAAGCCAGCGTCACGGGAATATACCTGGGCCGGGCATCTCTTCGGAAATAGCACCACAGGAAATGCTCGTAATCTGCCCGCACCCGGTAACCGGGCTCATAGCCCCGCTCCTCAAACAGGCTGTGATGGTAGATGCATGCCTGGTGACAAGGGACATTGCGGTAGCAGGCAAAATCGTCCATATGCGGATTGGAAGCCACCACCTGCCCCCGCAGGGCGTCGTAGATATCGCCGTAAAAGATCCTGGAGCAAAGTTCCCTGCCCGCGCTCCTGATCTCCGCCGCCGCCCGGGCCAGCGCCTGGTCCGAGGCAAAGGAATCCCCGCAGTTCAAAAAGTACAAATACTCTCCCCGGGCCGCCCGGGTGGCCTGGTTCATACCCTCATAGATGCCTGTGTCCGGCTGCTCCAGAATTCGCACCCGGTCCCGGCACCCCTGTCTCTCCAGATAAGCCCGCAGCGCCTCCAGAGAGCCATCCCCGGAACCGCCGTCCTTGACAATCACCTCATAATCCCTATAGCTTTGTCTTACCACACTCTCCATAGTCTCCACCAGCTTGCCGCCTGGATTCAGGGAGACCATGAGAATGCTGAACATGGGTGTTCTCATGCGCTTACCTCTTCCTTACTTACTCTTCCGCCTTTGCAATGCCCTGCCCCATTATCTCATAAGCTTTCCGCCAGGGAATCTCCCGGCACATGACCCCTCTGTGGGACATCAGGAAACGCAGTGCCATGAGCCTGGCCAGATGTCCGTACAGATAATGATATAATACCCCTCTGTCGTAAAAAAATTTTTCATTATAGCCGGTAAACCAGGTGGATTCCCGCTCCCTCTCATGGCCGATGGCCACCGGCACTTTATACGCCTTAAGTCCGGCTTTCAGGCAGTCCCGTATAAACAGGCTGTCCTCCCCGTTGCTGTACTTTGCGCCGCCTCCAAAGAGCAGGGAAAAAGTAATATTCTTCTGGTGTATCCGCCGGGTGCGCACCGCCAGGCTGTAGGTCGGATAACGTCCGCTGTTGTACCAACGCACTCTGCCAAAGTTCTCGTTGTGGTAGGTCTCCCGGCCAGGCATGGCCCTCACATTGAAAAACAGCAGATCCGCCTGGGGATGTTCCTCGAAGGCCGCAAGCACCTTCTGCTCATAACCCGGCTCATAGATAATATCCTCGTCCGCAAACAGGCTGATATCCGCGTCAGCGCGCAGCAGACTGTGATTGCGGCTTAGACCCACCCCCCGCTCCGCCATATAAAAGCACCGTATATCATGCTCCTTCCACCGCAGTTCCTCGTAACCATATCGCTCCCCCTGGCTGACAATGACGGCATCGCTGTCAATCCTCATCTCTTCCGCCAGCCCCCGGGGTTCCCTGTTCACCGCCGCCACCAATAATTGCAGAGTCATGACTTCTTTTTCCCCCATAGATAATGCCGTATCAGCCTTTCATCCGCCCCGGCCAGAACCATGGCGTCCACGGTTACTCCCAACTGTCCCATCTGACGCAGGATTTCCTCTATCGCTTTACCTCTGTCAAAGTCTGCTTGTACCACCAGCAGAATGCCCTCCTGGCCGCGCAGCGCTTCCCCCGCCTCCGGAGCCTGGCACAAGCTGGAAACCGCCCTGTACTCCCGAAGACATTTCCTCTCCCCGGCCTTCTCTTTCCCGGATGCGGTCCCCTGCGCTTCCAGCTTCTCCAGCAGCTTCACCACACTGTTTAGGTCCGGTTTCCCGTTTACCGCCGTGACGCCGATCTTTTTTTTGTCCCGGAACAGATACTCCAGCTGGGCCGCCAGTTCCCCGGAGGGCCTTCCTCCGCGGCTCACATAACCTGCCACCGGCGCCCCGTAACGCCTGACCAGTGTTCCGGGCACCTGTATCCTCTCCTCCAATATCTCACAAAACCCCAGTCCGAACAGCGCGGCGAAAGCGCCCAGCGCCGCCCCCAGTATACAGGCCCGCAGAGTGCGCAGGTCCGGCATCGCCAGCCGGGGCTGCCCCCTGTCCAGAAGGCTTACGTCCAGGAGTTCCTTCTGCCGCTCCCCCACGGCAGTGATGGCCAGGCCTGCCACCCGATCGATCTCACGCACCTTTTCCTCATCCTCGTTGGTGGTATGGATATAGCAAATACGCAGATCCGATATCAGCTGCGCCTCAAAGCTGGCGGTAAGCTCTTCCTCTGTCATGGGAACCGACAACTCCTTTAGCATCTCCGCCACCATATCCTCGCTCTTTAAGAGATCGTTCCAGGTATAAGCCGCAAAATAGGAGTAAGTCTGCTGGTCGCTGGGATCAACGGCATACTCCAGATAATATTTGCTGTCCATGGTATAGGGGATCACTCCGCCAAGGGTCACGTTTTTCACATAGTAAATGCCGCCTACCAGCGCCAGGCCCGCCAGGGCGCCCGCCAGAATCACCCACAGCCGCCGGATACACAGCAGCCAAAAAAGCCTCATATCGAAGGGTTCCTTTCCGTAGTTACACTGCCACATATGCCGCCTCCCTACTTTTCCTCGTTCCTCATGGATTCCTTCAGTGCCGTAATCTGCTCGCTCTCCACTCCCTCCGTGCTGTCCGGCCAGAAAAGCACCTTCAAAGTCAGCAGCATCAGCTGGAGATCCAGCCATGTGGAGTAATTCTCGATATACGTCAGATCCAGTTTCAGCTTGTCATAGGGTGTGGTATTGTATTTCCCATAGACCTGGGCATACCCTGCCAGCCCCGCCTTCACCTTCATGCGATAGGCAAACTCCGGCATCATCTCCATGTACTGGGCAATGATCTCCGGCCGCTCCGGCCTGGGACCAATAAAGGACATATCTCCCCTGATAATGTTGATCAGCTGGGGCAGTTCGTCGATCCTTACCTTCCGGATAAACTTGCCGATGGGAGTTATGCGGTCGTCGTTCTTCCGGGCCAGCCTGGCCACCCCGTCCCGCTCCGCGTCCACCCTCATACTGCGGAACTTAAGGATATAAAACTGCCGCTGATCCAGAGTGCAGCGCACCTGCTTGTACAGTACCGGGCCCCCGTCATAAAGCCTGATGGCAAAGGCCGTGATCAGCATGATGGGCGAACTGATCACAAACAACAAAATGGCAAACACCAGGTCAATCAGACGTTTTATAAAGCGTTGCTCCAATGTCAGGCTATATTCCCTGGTCAGCAGAATGGGTGTATCAAAAAGATGCAGTTCCTCTGTCCCGCGAATGATAACATCAGTGATCTTGGGCATCATATACACCCGGATGGACCGGGCATAGCAGTATTTCATCAGGACGTTCCGCTCCTGGGTGGGAATGTCCCATATCACCACGGCCTGGAACTCCCTCCGCGCATATCCCTCGGTGATCGTCTGGTACACTCTCTCCAGTCCCTCCGACACATGGATGTATTTCACTATGTCGTACTTATCCTTCCTATCCTTAAATTTGCTCACGATGCTCTCGATGGGCCTGTCCCCGTGAACCAGCAGCATCTTCCGGGGCGGAAAGATGGATTTATATATCCAGTAGGCGATGTTGTTCCACACAACAATGATTACCAGCTGTATGATCATCATATAAAAAAAGCACTGAGGTACAAAAAACTCCTTTGCCATGATGGACAGCTGGGCATACAACAACACCTCCGCCGCCAGGCTGGCAAACGCCTGAGAGAAGATCACCTCCCCGTTTTTCAAGTAGCCGATCCGCATACCGCCGTACATGTGGGAAAAGAAAAACAGCATGACCACATAAAAAGCGATCTGCAGGGCATCCGCCCTCCAATAATACGGCACTCCGGTGCTGGCGGTGATACTGGGACTGAAATTGGTCTTCCAGTAGTAGACAAAGACCAGCGTCTCCAGTGCCAGACATACTCCGGACAGAGCCAGCAATATGATTCTCTTAGATGTTTCCAGTTTTCGCATTCCTGTGTCCTTCTTATATATAGTTCCGCATCCGCCCTCCTGACACCGTCTCTGGCAGAGTAATTTCCAGCCGCTTTGGCGTCTGTAAATTCTCTGGGCGCCAGAAGGGCAAATGCTGTTTGACTAAATATTTATTATATCATATCTCCATCTGTCCGTCCAGTGTGCTAGATTCTCCTCATCACCGCCCGCCAGGCCCAGAAGCAGAAGTTATATATGCTATAGGGAACCGACAGCTTCTCCGCCCTTCGGTACAGGTTCCAGATCCTGCGGACGGCCTCCAGCTTGTTGGAGGAGAGGGACTGCTGGGGCCTGCGGTACAGCACCAGGTTCCGATCCAGCCCATAGGCCACGTGACCCTCCCGCAGCACTTTCCACCACAGCGCCGTGTCCTCGCTCTTGATATCCGGCATCTCCAGCTTTTCCTTGGGGATCCGGCTGGTATCAAACATCACCGTGGAGGTAAAAATCGTTGTATTTTTCAGGGCCTCCTTATAGGTCAGCCGGGGCGGCACATGTACTGTCTTGCCGGTGCCCACGCCCCGCTCGTCCGCAAACTCATACCCTGTGAACACGAAGGCCGCCTGCTTTTCCCTCATATATTGCAGCTGCATTTCCAGCTTCTCGGGCATCCACAGATCATCCGCGTCCACATAGGCGATGTACCGGCCGGTTGCCTCCTCCAGGCCCATGTTCCTGGCCTGGGCCGCCCCCCTGTTCTCCTTCCTTACAAAAAGCCGCAGACGTTCTTCTCCCCTGGACTCCTTATACTCCCGGATCACCTGGGCCGAAGCATCTCCGCCGCCGTCCACCACCAGCAGCATCTCCCAGTCCTCATAGGTCTGAGCCGCCACATGCTCTATGGTCTCCACGATATATTTTTCCGCATTGTACACCGGTACAATAATGCTGACTGTCTCATTCATGCTAACTCCCATCTGCCCGCCTTGACCGGCGCGCAAATTATGGATGATAAAGGATATTACCCGCATCTCCAGACCGTGTATCCCGCCGCTTCTCCCAGCATCTGTACATGCAGGCCGTACTCCTCCTGCAACAAACCACAGGCCAGAGTAATGCGCTCTGTGACCCGCGCCGGAAATACCCACAGCCCCGATCCCTGCCTGGCCGCCAGCTGCAGCATATAGGCATCCGCCGCAGCCTGACTGCCCTGCTCCTGGCTGTCCACCGGAACCGCCGCCACATCCTCCAGATAAGTCTTCAGTCCCGAAGGCATTTCGTAGGCATCCCCCTTCTCTATGGTTTCCATCCAATCAAACAGACGCTGCTGTTCCATGGGATATGTGTCATAAGCATAGGCCGCCGCCGCCGGCTCCCACATATTCCGGCCATACAGCAGCCTTATTCCGCCAGTCTGCCTACGGACTGCCTCCAGTACAGGGCGGGGGGCCCATAGCAGTGCCTCCCCGCTTTCCGGCACCTCCTCCTCCAGATAAACAGCCATCTGACGGGCCGTTTCCTGCTCCTTGTCGGCACTGCGGAGATTCCCCATATTGCCTGTGAGCAGAAAAAGCGCCAGCAACGCTGCCATTCCAGCCGCCAGCCGCCAGCCCTCTTTGCCGTCCCGGCGCTGCTGTCCGGTCAACTCCCACAACAGCAATGTACCGCCCCAGGCGATGCACAGAGTCGTGGGAGCCAGACTCCAGATCCAGTGGTAGCTGTAGAATCCGGTCTGATATAACATCAATACGGCAGCGCTTCCGGGGAACAGCACCAGCGCCAGCAGCACCGCCGTCACCGCCAACAGCCGCTTTTCCCGTGCCTTGAGCGCTCTTCCCGCCGCAAAGAAGTACAGCAGAATACCCAATACCAGCGCCACCATGTGGTTGCTCTGAAAATAGCCGCCCGGACCATATAACGCGCTTTGCAGAAGTTCCCTCACGGCCGTTCCTCCTCTCTCCCAAAAATGCGGGAAGACAGACGCCTGTACGGGCCGCTGGCGCTGACTTTATCCAACGCCGCCATCACCGCCAGCAAAAGCAGGCACATCCCCAATCCGTTGAAGGTCCAGCAGACGCAAGCCTCCGCCATCACACACAGAACCATGCAGGGCCAGGTATGACGCCAATCCTTCTCAAGTCCCAAAGACAGGGCATAGGGCAGCAGGACCAGGTTCCGTATGGAGGTTCCCACCCATGCGCTGTGCAGGGCGGCATAACCGTCCAGCCAGACTGCGCCCTCCCCACACCAGAAAACCATGGCCACCAGAAGAAGCAGCAAATATTTTTTTCGCAGATCATCCCCAAATAATAGCCTGGCGATGCGGTAATATGCCATATAGGCCCCTGCCAGCACCACCACCGACATCAGATTCTGCACCAGCACCCCGCCGTCCACAGGGAAACCGGACCCTATCAGGGTATACAGAGTGGGCAGCCCCAAAATCTTATAGCGCATGGACATGCCCTGAACATAAGCTTGTCCCGTCAGCGGATTCACCAGATAGATGCCGTCCGTGGCCTGAAAACTGCGCAGGGTCTCCACTGTGATATCCCCGGGGGCAGTTATGGCCGGCATGCAGTACACATACACAACCTGCGTCAACACCATCAACAGAAAAAATCCGGGCAGCACAAAGCTTCCGCCCTTCTGGGGCAGAATGCGGAAGCGTTCCCTGTGTTTAAGCCAGACCCCTGTCACCAACGCCAGGGCCAACAGACACAGAACCGCCAGACTGCCACACCACAAAATATGCAGTCTGCCCAGGGACAGATGCCCAAAAACCCCCAGCAGATGCAGCGCCTCCCCCAGGCCGATACAGCATAGACTGCCGGTAATCCAGGAATCCGTCATATGGATCACCTCCGATGTCTTCCAATGCAGCACCGCCTGAACCGCCGCCCCGATCAGCCAGGGAACCAGGGCCAGCATAAGCCATAAAAAAATGATCATTCGCCCATCAGCCCCTTTCTCTAACATATTCTCTTAGGCGTTTGAAAAACGCCCTTTCTGGTAGCAGTGGATGGGCAATATATACAAAATAAGGGCGACTTGCCACTGCGTAGGAGCCCGTTTTTGTATATATTGACCATCCACGTCACTTGCAGAGAACCTTTCGCAATTGCCTGACATGTTCTCTGGAAGTAGTATATGCGCTTTAACGCACATTTTACCCGCAAGAGCCAAACACATGGCATTTTGCTCATTATAACACATTTTTCCAGTTTTGAACAACTAAAAAAGAGACTTTAATCAGTCTCTTTTTAGCTATAAGGGGCAGTACTGAATGGTAATAAATTATCTCAATTACTTATCTCGCTTTCATATCCAGCCGCATCTTGTCCGCGATTCTGGCTATGTACTCGCTGTTTGTCGGACGACTTTTGCCCTGTTGCGCAGAATATCCAAACAGTTTTTCAAAGGTCTCGACGTTTCCCCTCGTCCAAGACACTTCAATGGCATTGCGGATCGCCCGCTCGACCTTTTGATCCGTGGTCTTAAAATGTTTCGCGATGGTAGGATACAGCAGCTTGGTCACGCTGCTCACCACCTCCATATCCCTGCCGGAAAGCAGGATCGCGTCACGCAGATAATGATACCCCTTCAGATGTGCAGGAACGCCTATATCCAACATAATCTCCGTGATATAACACTCCAATTCGTAATCTTTTACAGCAGAAATGTCCATAATGAATTCCCCTTTCATATGTCGAGTACTGCCCCTTACTGTAATTGATTGCACTAATCATATCATATCTGTCGAAAAATGTATAGTAATTTTTATTATCAAATATCTTCATATATCAACGAAAAGTAACAAATTGCGGGTATATATACTGGAATATAACCTATAATTCCTCCCTCACGATATAGATTGGACGCCTTTTTACCTCCAGATAGGTCTTGGCCAGGTACTGGCCGATAATGCCCATGCAGAACAACTGCACACCACTGATCAGTGAGATGATGCATACCAGAGAGGGCCAGCCTGACACCGGATCTCCGAAAATACTGGTGCGCACCACGATAAAAACGATCAGAATAAGCGCCAGTATGCAGAAAAGCACCCCCATGACGGAGGCTATGCTCAGGGGCACGGTGGAAAAGGCGGTAATTCCCTCCAGGGAGTAGATCAACAGTTTCCAGAAATTCCATTTGGTCTCACCCTTGGCCCGCTCTACATTCTCATATTCCAGCCACTTGGTCCGAAAGCCCACCCAGCCGTAGATCCCCTTGGTAAAGCGGTTGTATTCCTGCATCTGCAGGATGGCATCCACCATCTGGCGTGTCATCAGCCTGTAGTCTCTGGCGCCGTCCATTATCTCCGTCCGGGAAATATGTTTCATCAACCGGTAAAACATTCGGGCAAAAAGGGAGCGGATCGGCGGCTCCCCCTTGCGGCTGACACGCCTGGTAGCCACAGAGTCATAGCCCTGCTCTATATAAGAGTACATCTGCGGCAGCAGCGAGGGGGGATCCTGTAAATCCACATCCATCATCACCACATAGTCCCCCCGGGACTTCTCCAGTCCCGCATACATACCTGCCTCCTTGCCAAAATTTCGGGAAAAGGAGATCAGACGCACCCGCTGGTCCGCCTCCCGTAGCTTTTTTACCTCTGCCGCAGTATTGTCCCGGGAGCCGTCGTCGATGTACAGAATCTCTACTTCCAGTTCTTTTTCCCTAAAAAAGGCTTCATTTTTCATCAACTCCGCATAGAAATCCGCAACGGATTCCTCCTCATTGTAACAAGGAACAATTACGCTCAATATACACATCTCTTTTCCTTTCTATCTCAGCATAACGCTTGGACCACGACAGCCACTACAATCATTCTCCGCTTTTTTAAAAAAAATATTACCATAAACTTCTACCCTTTTCAATACATTCCGTATCCTCAAAGATGCATGAACAACAAAAAAGCATCTAAAGGTCTGGATATCTTAAGCGGAATCGTGTATAATGTACAGAGAAATGAGGTTGTGAATATGGATTTTTTTACCGGATTAACGCAAAATAAGATTTTTCTTGCCGCCGCCTTGGGATGGCTGGTAGCCCAGATTCTCAAGACGCTGATTCATCTGCTCTTTACAAAAAAGTTTGTGGCGGAGCGTCTGGTGGGAAGCGGCGGTATGCCCAGTTCCCATTCCGCCACCGTATGCGCGCTGGTCACTGCCACCTATTTAGAGCACGGCTCCGCCAGTTTTGCCTTTGCCATCTCTCTGGTCGTAGCTATCATCGTTATGTATGATGCCATCGGCGTTCGCCGGGAGACGGGCATCCAGGCTCAGCTGCTCAACAATATCATCAAAATCTTCGAGGATATGGGACGCGATGAATTATCGGCCCAGGACAAGCTGAAGGAGTTTATCGGCCACACACCCTTCCAGGTGCTGATGGGCGGCATCCTGGGGGTATGTGTGGCCGTACTGTTCTATCTGTTTTAGGCGGGAACGGAGTTTATTCTCCCAGCCCGCTTTCTACTGCTCCTATCAGGGTTTTCAGCGCCTCCTGCTCATCTTCCCCCTCACAGATAAATTCAATCTCATCCCCACATTTTACGCAGGCGCCCAACACGCTCAGCACACTCTTGGCATTGGCTGTACTGTCCCGAAATGTAAAGGTGATAAGAGATTTGAACTGCATAGCTTCCTTGCATAGTATTCCCGCCGGTCTCAGATGCAGACCTGTGGGATTCTTGATAGTAACCTTCTGGCTGACCATAATACTTATACCTCCTACTTATAATACATCAAAACATTCTGTCCTGAATCAATTTTGCCAGCGCCGTAGCCTCGGCCTGGATGGCCTCGTAATCCTTGCCCTCGATCATGACCCGCACCAGCGGCTCGGTTCCGGAAGGCCGAATCAGCACTCTGCCCTCTCCAGCGAACTTCTTCTCCAGCGCCGCAATGGCCTCGGCGATCTCCGGATACTCCATATAGCGTTCCTTCTTGTGGTTGGCCACCTTGGCATTGACCAGGGCCTGAGGAAGAACCTCCATGATCTGTGCCAGTTCTGACAGGGATTTGCCTGTCTCCACCATTACCTGCAGCAAATGCAGCGCACTGAGAAGCCCATCCCCCGTGGTATTCTCGTCCAGAAAAATCACATGTCCCGACTGCTCTCCACCCAGGCTTGCGCCCAACTCCTTCATCCTCTCCAACACATACCGGTCGCCCACCTTGGTCTGCTCCACATGCAGCCCCTGCTTTTCCGCCATCAGAAAGAATCCCAAATTGCTCATGATGGTGGCCACAATGGTGTCCTTTTTCAGCCTTCCCTGCCCCTTCAAATAATCGCCTACAATGGCCATGATCTGGTCTCCGTCCACGATCTTACCGTTCTCGTCCACTGCCAGCAGGCGGTCCGCATCCCCGTCAAAGGCCAGGCCCACATCCGCTTTCTCGTATACTACCCTGGCCTGCAGTTCCTCCATGTGGGTGGATCCGCAGTTGGCGTTAATATTTGTGCCGTCCGGGTTATTGTGGATGGCGACTACCTCGCCGCCCATTTCCTTCAGCGCCTCCACCGAGGTGTAATAGGCAGCGCCCTCCGCGCAGTCCACCACAATCTTCAGACGGCTCAGATCTACCTTCACCGACTGGATCGCGTGATTGATGTATTCCTCCCGGGCATCGGTACGGTATTTGATCTTGCCCACGCCGGGACCTATGGGGAACTTCACGCCCTGCATCTGGGAATCGATCAGCGCCTCAATCTCGTCCTCCAGCGCGTCCGGCAGCTTGTAGCCGTCTCCGTCAAAGAATTTGATGCCATTAAATTCCACCGGATTGTGGGAGGCGGAGATCACCACTCCCGCATCCACCTTGTATTTCTGTGTGAGAAAAGCCACTGCGGGAGTGGGGATCACCCCTACATACACACAGTTTGCCCCCACGGAACAGGCTCCTGCCATCAGAGCATTGGCCAGCATATCGCCGGATATCCGGGTATCACAGCCTACCATAATCGTAGGTTTATGTTCCTTTTCCTTCGTCAATACATAGGCGCCCGCCTGCCCCAGCTGCATGGCAAGCAGAGGGGTAAGTTCCTCGTTGGCAATACCTCTGACTCCGTCTGTTCCAAATAATCTACCCATAATTTATCGCTCCTTTAAAGATTTGTTTATTCTTCCTCATCCTCATTCTCATCATGAACAGGCGTAAAACGCAGAGTTACTGAAGGTGAACTTATCTTTCTCTGTTCCGGGAGCAGCGAAACATTTACCGTCAGGCTGTAGTCCCCCTCCAGCGGCTGGTTAGGGTTGGTATCCTCAATCCAGGCTCCCACATCAACCACACCCGGGAGGCTTGCCTCCTGTAACAGGGCCACAAAGCCGCTGCGCCCTTCCACTACCAGCGGCGAAGTCCCCACGATCTCGCAGGTCACATCCTCCGGCACATTGATGATCTGAATATTCTCTGTCCGCAGCGTAATATGTCTCTGCTCAATCTTTTCAATCAGGACTTTCACTGTAGCCGTATCGTTGAAACCGTCCTCGGCAAAATAGACTCCCTTGGGCAAATAGTTTCTCAGCCGCACGGTGGTCTCAAAGTCCTTGGTTTCCCCGGTAATATTGATATTCTCTTTAGCTACCTCCAACTCTGTGACACTCTTCAAAAGGTCAGCAGGTCCTGCAACTCTCACGGTGGCAATGGAACCTTCTATATCCCCTGTATCCTCATATCCTTCTGCCACAGTGCCGGAATAGCTGTAGAGTACGGGAATCTCTTTGGTCTCCCACATCTCCACCGTGATATTGACCGTGTCCAGGTTTTTGGACACCGATGCTCTGTTCACTTCATTGCCGTCTTTATCTAACAGCTTGATGGTTCCCAAGGCCGTACTGGTGCCTGTGATGCCCGTTACATCCACTTCCACCTCGGCCTTGACAATCTCCCCAATGGCAGACTCAGGTCCCTGGATTTCCAGGCGGTTGCGATCCAGGCTCTTGTCCCCAATGACATAGCCCTCTTCCACATTGCCAGTGATCTTAATAGCGATATCCACAGTCTTCCGTTCTTTTTTCTCGATATTCAGTTTTACGTACTCTATATTGCCGCTGATGTTCTGAACTTTATCACCGTATTTGGGGCAAGAGAACTTGATCTCCACTGTATTGGTCACTGTCAGATTGGTCAGATCCGCTTCCGCAATAATATCACTGCTCTGGATTTCTCTCCTGACACTGTTGGGCGCGTCAAAGGTCACATTGCGCAATACATCCGTGTTGTCCAGAACCTCGTATACCTGGCCGTTTTCCGTCAACAACTCCGTGTTGAGCAGATTTACCCTTATATTCTGGAACCGCTTTTCATCCACCGGGTCATTGGTGCTGATTACCAAAAACCATAGTGCGAAAGCCAACAGCAGGGACATGATTTTCAACAGCCAGTGGGAGAATAATATGGATCGTATTTTGGAGCCTATCTTCCCTTTCATGCTTCCTGCCTGCCCTTTCCTTTCCTTTTCCGCTTGCTTTTTCCTACATCTCCTGCCAAATTGGTCAACTCCATCAGTCGCTTTTTCAAGCCGTCCCCGTCAAAGCCCCGTTCCAGCTGCCCGCCAAACGTGATGCTGATCTTACCGGTCTGCTCCGATACAATCACCGTAACGGAGTCCGTTACCTCGGAGATGCCTACGCCGGCCCTGTGCCTGGTGCCCACTTCCTTGCTGATCGCTCCATTGTCGGACTGCGGCAGATAACAGGTGGCCGATGTGATTCGATTGCCCCGAACAATAACCGCTCCGTCGTGCAGAGGCGTATTGTGTTCAAAGATATTGATCAGCAGCTGACTGGTGACCAGCCCATCCACGTCAATACCCGTCCTCTCATATTCCGCCAGAGACTCCTTCTGTTCAATGACGATCAGCGCCCCTGTCTTTACTTTACTCATCTCCACACAGGCCCGGGTGATCTCGCTCACCGTCTTCTCCGTGAATGAGTTGTCTGTGTTCCTGCCGTTGTCAAAGGGCAGCGCATTGGCAATCAGGTTTTTATTGCCCAACTCCTCCAGGGCTTTGCGCAGTTCCGGCTGCAGCACTACAATTATGGCTGTCACGGCAAATCCAAACACGTTTTCTCCCAGCCACAGAATAGTATTCATCTTAAAGTAGAATGCCACAACCCAAAAAAGCAGAATCACAAGCAGGCCCTTGAGCAGTGTCCAGGCCCTGGTCTTTTGAATCCACAGCATGATGTGATAGAGGAGAAACGCAATAATCAATATCTCCAGCACATCGCCAAGCTCTATGCTGGGCACATACCTTCTTAAGTTCGCAATAATCTCACTTATTGTCTCCATGCCTGCCTATCCTACACCTTTGCGGCTTCTCCTATATTTCCTCGTAGTCATCTGCCGCGCCTTCGTCCAAGTCTCTGCTGATGGTCACACTCCTGCCTCCCGCACGTCCCTGGGAGGGCCTGGTATGCCCGTTCCTTCCGCCGGTGCGCTCTGTTACCACGCTTCTGTTCACCCTGCGGGGCGGCGCTATAGTCATGTCGTCATCCTCCTCTTCCAGAGCCCGCACGGGACGGCGCTGGGTATTGATGCGCTTCACTGTCTTGGAGGCGGCGGACATACTCATCTTGGGAACAGCCTTCACATAATAATAGTATTCATCGTCCTCATACTGCACCTTCTCCGTCCTGCTGTAGTCCACACAGAACCGGAAAAATTCCAGTATCTTGGCAATCACCAGAGCCACAATGCTGCCCAGGACAGCCATTCCCAGAGACAGCTGGGTATCATATATCAGGTCGCCCACCAAGAGTACTACCAAATCTATTATTACGCCGGCAATCATGGCAATAGACCAAGAATAATCAATGGACATGCGTCTGACCAGATATACCACCATGATGGTGATGGCAAATGCCGCAATCATCACAATCATGGCCCTGTTGCCCAATACGCTGTCAATGACCAGCCGCAGTTTGGCTGTAGCCTCATCCGCCCCCATACTGCTGATGATGGCAGTGTTGTCAGAGATGTTGGTCAGCATATAATGTACCACTGTGCCGCAGCCCACCGATACTGCTGCCAGAGGAGTGGCCAGCAAGCCTACTGCCACCGGAATCACATAGGGGATTTTCAGCGCGAACAACAGTACTGTAAAGATTAGAATCACGGAATCCTTGGAACCCATCCGAAAAAACAACAGAAACATAATCAGATAGATCGCCAGTGCCGCAATGGCCACCTCCAGAGATAATTCATACAGATGCATCAGGCTGAACGCAGCGCCGAACAATATGATGCAGCCGTTCGGCAGAAAAGAGCAGAGCAGAGATACAATCAGTACCAGTCCCAGGTTGTCCAGCTTGCCCATATATCCCAGTTCCCCGTTTACCATGCATATGGTCAGATAAGCCAGCATAAATTTTAAAACAGGTACCAGAATAAACTCGTTCCTGCTGTAAAGCAGTTTCAACTTTTCCCTAATTTCTAACAAATTACTCATGTTATTTCCTCTTACTATTTAAAGTTCCGCATGTTCCCTGCAAGCACACTGATGATGAATATCCGGCATCTTTGGGTGTCCGAATATCCATCAATGTGCTTTCCGGCAACATGCTGCTACTGGCGGTACAGACTGTCCAGCTTTTTCAGGTTGTGGTAATATAGCTTCAGGCTCTTCTTCGCCTGGGCATAGCGGTAGGCGCAGATGGCATAGGTGATGACACAGTAGCCAACTACAAAAATCGCGTACCACATAATGATATTCTTGGCAAAAACAAATAGATCCATCTTGTAGATGTCCGCAATCAGAGTCTCAAAATCATATAACACATATAGCCCAAATCCCAGCAGATAGGCGATGGTGCTGCTGAAAAAGGCTCGCAGGAGCTGTATGGAAATATAATCTCCCCGGAAATACCGCCCCAGCGACATATTCCTTTTTCCCTCCCCTTCTTCATAGGAGGCCATCTTGGTCATCAGGATCACTCGTTCTTCGTTCAACATAAAAAGTACGCCTTTCTCCGGTCCATACTATTGCAGATAACGCATTCTGGACCCGTTGTCTTCCTTTTTCCTGAAAGAGTCGGGCTTCTTGGGGGCGTTACTCTTTAATATGTCGTTAAATCCGTTGCTTACATTCGCCTTGCATTTATCACAGTATTTTCCACTGCGGATCGGAGCGCCGCAGCCGTCACAACTCAGCATAATAGGGGAGCCCTCGGTCAGTTCCAGACGATCCTCCCGCAGCCACTGCCGGATCTGGCTGGTCTCCACATCACAGGCCGTCGCCACTTCCTGAATACCCACGCCGGTGTTCTCCTGAATGTATCGCTTAACTTCCTGAAACTTTTCTTCCAGTTTTTCCTTACAGGCCGGGCAGTAATTCTGTCCCATAATGTAATTGAACAATCTTTTACAGCCCTTACACGCTTTGACATTCATTGCAATACCCTCCTATTTAGAGTTTTGGCAAATTCCCTGCCGGCACACAAGCCTGATGAACCATGGCAGGCCGCCTTGGCGTCCCGATATGGTTCGGTGTGCTGTCTTGGAATATGTTGTTATTTATACACCGGCCCCTATGGCCAGTGTGACAAAATATACTCTTTTGCAGCCCCCGGCCAAAAGCACAGCGGATACCTGATCCATGGTGCTTCCGGTGGTGTAGATATCGTCTACCAGTATAATTGTCTTTAATTTTACACCATTTTGCGCAAGATTAAAAGCCCTTTTCAAATTATTTACTCTTTCTTCAGAATTTAATTCCTTCAAGGGCCTGGTATTTCGGTTTCTGGACACCAGTTTCGGGTAGACCGGAAGGTTCAGTTCCCGTCCCAGAGCCTGTGCCAAAAGACTTGCCTGGTTATACCCCCGTCGGCGCTCTTTGGCGGGATACATGGGGATGGGCACCAGGCCGTCGGGCTTCAGCGAACGTATATAGCCGCCCAGTTGACACGCCAGTTCTCTCCCGAAGAACCCGGCGTATTCCCGGCAGCCCTCATATTTAAACCGGTACAGGGCCGGAGCGATGTCCCCATACTCGTACAGGGCCCTCCCCGACGTGAACAGATGCCGTCTCCGCCCGCAATCCCCGCAGTACTCCGCCTCGCAGTCCGAAAGCTTCTTGCCGCATCGGCAGCAGAGGGGACCCGACAGATAATGTACCCTCCGCCTGCAGGACGGACACATGCGCTGGGCCCCGATTCCCAACAATTGATCGCAGGCCGGGCATCTCGCGGGATACAGCAGCGACGCGGCTGCCTCCAGGCGCTTTCCCCATTTCCCTATGTCTTTCAATAATTTTCTCCTTCCGTTTCCTCCACCTCATTGATCCGCCGATCCAGAGAGGTGTACCGCCTGTTTTCACTAACATTGTCAATCATACTGCGCACGGTCTGGCTGCTGCCCAGGATCGTCACGCAGCTTCTGGCCCTGGTGACGCCGGTATACAGAAGATTGCGGTTAAATAACATCTTTGGCCCGGTCAGCAGCGGCAGAATCACCGCCGGGTACTCACTGCCCTGGGACTTATGGATAGTAATGGCATAGGATAACTCCAATTCTTCCAATAAAGAAAAGGGATATGTCACCCGCCTGCCCTCGTCAAATTCCACCACCAGTTCCGAACCGGCCTCGCGAATCTCCAAAATCCGCCCCATATCTCCGTTGAACACACCCATGCCCTTATCCACGGGAATACCATAGCGGCTGACTATCTCCCACTCCAGCTGATAGTTGTTGCGCACCTGCATGACCTTATCCCCTTCCCGGTAGACTGTCTCCCCCGACGCATGTTCCCGTTTGCTGCTGTCAGGCGGATTTAAGTACCGCTGCAGAATACCGTTCAGCGCTTCCACCCCCAGACCGCCCTTCCTCATGGGGGTCAGCACCTGGATATCATAGGGAGTCGCATGTACATAAGGCGGGAGTTTCTCCCGGATCAGTTGGATCATATGTTTGTAGATCACATTCACGTCATTCCTCTCCAGCAGAAAGAAATCCCGGCTCTTGTTGTCCAGGGCAATCTGTTCCCCCCGGTTGATATGATGAGCATTGACAACAATGTCACTTTCCCCGGCCTGCCGGAAAATCTTTTGCAGAACTACCATGGGAAAGGCCTTTGACTGCATGATATCCCGGAGCACCTGTCCAGGGCCCACGCTGGGCAGCTGATCCACATCTCCCACCAGAATCAGCCGGGTGCCGGGCGCCGTAGCTTTTAGCAGCGCCTGGAACAAAGGCAGATCTACCATGGACATCTCGTCTATAATGACCACATCCGTCTCCAGAGGGTTCTCCTCATTTTTTTCAAAACGAACGCGGCGCTTGTCCTCATCGGACACGGCCCCATTCAGTTCCAGCATTCTGTGTATGGTCCTGGCTTCAAAGCCGGTGGCCTCGGTCATGCGCTTGGCCGCCCGACCCGTAGGGGCCGCCAGAAATATGTCATAGCCCTCCCGCTCAAAATAACGGATGATGGTGTTAATGGTAGTGGTCTTTCCTGTGCCGGGCCCGCCGGAAAGAATGAACAGACCGCTCTGGATGGCGCCCAGCACAGCCCGGTACTGCAGTTCGTCCAGCTGTATCCCAATCTCTCCGGTGATGGCTTCCAGCGCCCCCTTCACATACTGCTCCTCCTGACGCATGGGAATATTCAGCTGGTGCAGCATATGCGCGCAATTCAACTCCGCGTAATAGTAGCTGGAGACATATACCAGGTCACCTTTGATAACCAGCTTTTTGTCCATCATCAGATTGTCCAGCTGGGGCCGGATGTTCTCCTGGGATACGCCAAGCAGCGCGGCAGCGCGGCAAAGCAGCAATTCCATGGGCAGATAGCAGTGCCCTTCCCCCACAGACTGCTGCAGCGTATAAAACACACCGCTTCGGATTCGGTAGTCGGAATCCGTGTGAATGCCGATCCTGGAGGCAATCTCATCCGCAATCTTAAATCCGATACCATGGATATCCTCCGCCAGCTGATAGGGATTCTCCTTCATAATGCTGTAAAGCCTCATCCCGTAGGTGTCATAGATCCGCAAGGCCAATGTGTTGGAGATGCCATACTGCTGCAGGTAGATCAAAGCATCCCGCAGATCCCGCTTCTCCTCCATCTGCCGCGCGATCTCACGGGCCTTATTCTGGCTGATCCCCTTGATTTCCGCCAAGCGTTCCGGCTCCTCCTCCATGACACGGAAAGTATCATCACCGAATTTTTTCACGATGCGGGCCGCCAGAGCAGTTCCGATGCCCTTGATGGCGCCGGATCCCAAGTATCGTTCCATGCTCACCCGGTCCTTAGGCGCAACGGTCTGATAGGAACTTATTTTAAACTGGGTACCATACATGGGATGTTCCGTGTATTCCCCCTGGGCTTCTATGGTCTCCCCTTCAGACAGCCCGCGGCAGCTGCCCACACAGGTGACCGCAGCCTCTTCTCCCATCAATTCCATAACAGTATAACCATTTTCCGGATTCTGATAGATGATATGCTCCACATAACCGCTGATCGCATCCATAGCCTGTTTCTCCTCATGCACAAAAAAGGCTGCCTTTTCACCTCAGCAGCCTTTACTTACTCCTAAACCATATTTCTCTTCATTTGTTCATAAAGCATCTGAGCCAGTCCCAGACTGCTCTGCTCTGTAGTGTCTGCCGCCACCTGCTGGATCATCTGCTCCTTATAGTAATCCATCAGGCTGCTGCTGGAACCTGTCATACCTTCCGTGCTGTAGTTGGGAACTGTCTTCTGCATAGCCTTGAACATCTGCTCCAGAAAATATGCTTCAAACTGTTTGCAGGCATCCATCAGTTCCTCATCGGTGGCATTTTCATATCCTGTTTTTAACTGCCCCTCCAGCTTAGAGGCTGACGCATTGTTCGCCGCCATGCTGGCGCCGGCCATGCCGCTCATGCTGCTGGTGTTCCACAAATTACCGATATCCATTGTATGAACCTCCTATTTTGAGTTCCGCGTGTTCCTCTACTATCGCTTCAGATTGTTGGCCTGCTGCAGCATCTCGTCCGATGCGGTGATTGCTTTGGAGTTCATCTCATAGGCTCGCTGTGCCACGATCATGTTGACCATCTCATCCACCACCTGCACGTTGGAGCCCTCCAGGTAATTCTGAAGCACCTTGCTCTTCTCCACATTGGTGCTGGTAAATTCATTGATAGGCTGACCGCTGGCCGCAGACTCCGCATACAGGCTGTCATCCAGGCGCTCTAAGCCCGACGGATTGTTGAACTGGATCAAACCGATCTGGATTCCCAGCGGCTGGGGAACATTGCGCTCATCCGGATAACATATGGAACCTTCAGCCGTAACCGTTATCCTGCTGACTACATAGTTGCTGCTTAAGCTGATAGGGCGCCCCTGGGTGTCCAACACGGGCAGGCCGTCCGAGGTGGTCAGCATATTGCTTTTGTTCTCTCCCAGCGCCCAGTCAAAATTACCGTTTCTGGTATAGTATGTATTGCCGTCACTGCCCCGTACGGCAAAAAAACCTTTTCCGTCAATGGCGAAATTTGTGTCCTTCTCAGAGGAGAGCAGGGGGCCCGGTTTGCCGTATAATGCCGTGATAGAAGCATTGCGCACACCCAGACCTACCTGTGCGCCGGTGGGCTTTGGCCTTCCGTCCGCCGTGGTAGTTCTCTGCTGTAAATTCTGGTACAGAAGGGATTTAAATTCATTGACCTCTGTCTTGTACCCCGTGGTATTTACATTCGCCAGATTGTTTGCAATGTTGTCGATATTTACCTGTTGGGCGATCATGCCTGTCGCCGCTGTCCACAAACTCCGAACCATTTCTTTCTCTCCTGTCTCTGCGGCCCCTATCCCGCACAGGACATGCCGCAGCTGTCATTCTCAATATTTCAGTCGGATTCCCGTCTGTCCGCTTTTACGCCTGCCCGTTATTGAACCCTGCCCAGCTGACCCGCCGCAATTTCCAAACTCTCATCGTAGGTCTGGACGATCTTCTGGTTGCTCTCATAGGCCCTGGTCACGCTGATCATGTTGACCATCTCTGTTATCACAGACATATTGGACATCTCCAACACCCCGGATTTCACCTCCCCGGTGCCGTCCATGGGGGTCGCCCCTTCCACCGGCTGGAAAAATGTATCTCCAAATTTTTCCAGATAATCATAATCCTCGAAATCCGCCACCTGGATTTGAGCCACCCGCCGCCCATTCTGGAAGATATTGCCCGCGTCGTCTATCTTGGTGTCCGTAGCCAGGGTGTCAAGCTGAATCCGGCGGTTCTGGGTATCCAGCACATACATGCCGTCATTATTCACCAGATAGCCGTCCTGGGTCAGGGTAAAATTGCCCGCTCTGGTGTATTTAGTAGAGGTTTCTCCTTCGCTGTCCGTATATTCCAACGCGAAGAAACCGCTGCCGGACAGCGCCAGGTCGTAAGTGTTGTCCGTAATCCGAAAAGGTCCCTGTCCGTAGTCTGTATAATTCTCGCCAATTTTCACACCCAGACGGCTGTGGCCGATAGGCTGTACCGTTCCCAGTCCCACGGAAGAATCCTTGATTTTAACCGCCAGTACCTCGCGGAAGGGCTGACTGGTGGCGCCTTCCTTTTTAAAGCCCACAGTGGAAGCATTGGCCAGATTGTTGGTCAGTATGTCCATGCGGTTCTGCTCATTACGAAGTCCTGTATGAGCCGTATAAAGTCCTCTAAGCATACTACACTCTCCTTACTATAATTGCCTGTTAATCCTCTCGGTAACCGGCCAAAAACTCCACATACTTGCCGGTGCCGATGGCCACGGCCGTCATGGGATCTTCCGCCGTCATGGTATTGATACCGGTCTTGGCGGAGATCAAGTCCTCCAGTCCCCGCATCAAACTGCCGCCGCCGGTGAGCACAATGCCCCTGTCGGCGATATCCGCCGCCAACTCGGGCGGAGTCTTCTCCAACACACTGTGGATGGTTTCCACGATCTGCGCCGTAGTCTCCCGCAGAGCTTCCTCGGTCTCCTCGGAGGATACCTTCACCGTCTTGGGCAGACCCGTCACCAGGTTTCGGCCGCGGACATCCATATAGTCCACTTCCGGCCTTTTGAAGGCGGAGCCAATCTTGATTTTCAGATCTTCGGCGGTTCTCTCACCAATCAGCAGATTGTGCTTTTTCCGCATATAGCGGACAATAGCTTCGTCAAAATCGTCTCCGGCGATCTTAATGGAAGCGCTGACCACAGTGCCTCCCAGAGAAATCACCGCAATATCGGAAGTACCTCCCCCGATATCCACGATCATATTGCCGCAGGGCTTGGATATGTCAATACCCGCGCCGATGGCGGCCGCAATGGGTTCTTCTATGATGAATACCTCCCGGGCGCCTGCCTGATAGGTAGCATCCTCAACCGCTTTCTTCTCCACTTCCGTAACGCCGCTGGGCACACAGACCGCGATGCGGGGTTTGCGGAATGTTCTCTTGCCCAGAGCTTTCTGGATGAAGTACTTCATCATCTTCTCGGTAACGGTATAATCCGAGATCACGCCCTGGCGCAGGGGTCTCACCGCCACGATGTTGCCGGGAGTACGCCCCAGCATCAGCCGGGCATCCTCACCGATAGCCTTAATCTTATTGGTGTCTCTATCGAAAGCTACAACAGAAGGCTCCTTCAAAACCACGCCTTTTCCTCTGATGTAAACCAAAATGCTGGCGGTACCCAAATCAATTCCAATATCAGTATACATATGTTACTACCCCTTTCATGGCCTCTTTACTTATGAACGGTAAGATTTTCCGATTTCTGCACAACACATGTTGCCTGCTCGGATAGCATGCGCTGTGCAGAAAGGAAAATCCAATCGTTCGTAAGTCTATGTTAATGTTTCCACATTTTCCGATAAATAAACAATTCCTGCGCAGACGCGCAACGTCAACGTACATTATACATGAAAACATTTATTTTTCAAAGGGGTTTCGCAAAATTTTAGAATTTTTTAAATGCGAAAAGAAAACGGTTCCTTCCGTTCTCTTTCCGCATCCATGCTCTCCATATTTATATCGGCTGATTTCAGGATGGCTTAACCCCTCTCCAGCATTTTTTTGACATAAATGCCGGTGTAGGATCCGGCAGCCTTCGCAATTTCTTCCGGCGTCCCCTGGGCAATGACCGTTCCGCCCCGGTCTCCGCCCTCCGGTCCCATGTCGATAATATAGTCCGCCGCCTTGATCACGTCCAGATTGTGCTCAATAACGATGACCGTATTGCCGCCGTCCGCCAGCTTGTGCAGAATCTCCACCAGCTTGTGTACATCCGCAAAATGCAGGCCGGTAGTAGGCTCGTCCAGAATATATACCGTCTTGCCGGTGCTGCGCCGGGACAACTCCGTAGCCAGTTTGATCCGCTGAGCCTCGCCGCCGGAGAGGGTGGTGGAGGGCTGCCCCAGCTTCACATAGGACAGACCCACGTCATACAGCGTCTGGATCTTGTTGCGGATGGAAGGCACATTTTCAAAGAAGGGCAGCGCCTCCTCCACCGTCATATCCAGCACGTCATAGATGCTCTTGCCTTTATACTTCACATCCAGAGTCTCCCTGTTGTAGCGCTTGCCGCCGCAGACTTCACAGGGCACATACACATCCGGCAGGAAATGCATCTCTATCTTGATGATGCCGTCCCCGCTGCATGCCTCACAGCGTCCGCCCTTCACATTGAAACTGAAGCGCCCCTTATTGTAGCCCTTGGCCTTGGCATCCGGCGTGGAAGCGAACAGATCCCGGATCATATCAAATACTCCCGTATAAGTGGCCGGATTGGATCTGGGAGTACGGCCGATGGGGGACTGGTCGATATCTATGACTTTGTCCAGCTGTTCCATTCCCTCGATCCCCCTGTGCTTTCCCGGAATCACCCTGGCCCGGTTCAAATCCCGGGAGAGATGCTTGTTCAGCACCTCGTTGACCAGAGAGCTTTTGCCGGAACCGGACACACCGGTGACACAGGTCATAATGCCCAGAGGGAAAGTCACATCCACATTCTTAAGATTGTTTTCCGCTGCGCCCAGCACCTTGATATAGCCTGTGGGCTTGCGGCGCGCCCGGGGCACGGGAATGGTCTTTTTGCCGCTCAGATATTGGCCCGTGACAGATTCTTCCACCTGCATGATCTCCCGGGCCGTTCCCACTGCCACCACTTCTCCGCCGTGGGAGCCCGCGCCGGGACCGATATCTACAATATAGTCCGCCGCCAGCATGGTATCCTCATCATGTTCCACCACGATCAGGGTATTGCCCAGATCCCGCAGCTGCTTCAGTGTGGCCAGCAGCTTGTCATTGTCCCGCTGGTGCAGACCGATGCTGGGCTCGTCCAGGATATAGCACACACCCACCAGACCGGAACCGATCTGGGTGGCCAGTCGAATCCGCTGGGCCTCGCCGCCGGATAGACTGGCGGTGCCCCGGGCCAGGGAGAGATAATCCAGGCCCACATCCAGCAGGAATTTCACTCTGGCACGGATCTCCTTTAACAGCTGCTTTCCGATCATCTCCTGCTGGGGCGTCAAATTAAGCCGCGTCACAAAATTATGGAGCTTTACTATAGACATGGCCGTGACTTCATAAATATTCTTATCCCCTACGGTCACAGCCAGAGATTCCTTTTTCAGACGCATCCCCTTACACTCCTTGCAGGGAGTGATCCGCATAAAGCTCTCGTATTCCGCCTTGGAGGACTCAGATCCCGTCTCCCGGTACCGGCGCTCCACATTGCGGATCAGCCCTTCAAAAGCGATGGGATATTCGCCCTTCCCCCGCTGCCCTTCATAGTATACCGTAACTTCCTTTCCACCCGTCCCGTGAATCAGGACATCTTTGATTTCGTCCGGATAATCCTTATAAGGCGTATCCAGGTCAAAATGGTACTCCTTGCACAAGGCCTGCAGAAGCGCATTGGTAAAGCTCCCCTTGGAATTACAGGACTGCCAGCCCAAAACCACGATGGCCCCCTGGTTGATGGACAGCTTCTGGTTGGGAATCATCAGTTCCTCGTCAAACTCCATCTTGTACCCCAAGCCAAAACACACCGGACAGGCGCCGAAGGGATTGTTAAAGGAAAAGCTGCGTGGCTCCACCTCGCTGATGCTGATACCGCAGTCCGGGCAGGAAAAACTCTGTGAAAAGCTGAGAGCATGTCCTGGTGTATCCCCACCTACCACATCCACCTCCAAAAGTCCCTCCGCCAGTTCAAGCACATTCTCAACGGAGTCCGCCAAGCGCTTCTGGATTCCTTCCTTCACCACCAGGCGATCCACCACAATCTCAATATTGTGCTTGATATTCTTCTCCAGAGGAATCTCCTCGGACAATTCATACAGGTTGCCGTCCACCCGCACCCGGACATAGCCGCTTCTCTTGGCCCGGTCAAAAACTTTCTCATGCATGCCCTTCCGGCCCCTGACTACCGGGGCCAGCAGCTGGATCCTGGTCCCCTCCCCCAGTTCCATGATCTGGTCAACCATCTGATCAACCGTCTGCTTGGCGATGACCCTGCCGCACTTGGGACAGTGGGGAATGCCGATCCTGGCATACAGCAGACGGAAATAATCGTAGATCTCCGTCACCGTCCCCACGGTGGAACGGGGATTGCGGTTGGTGGACTTCTGGTCTATGGAAATGGCGGGTGAGAGACCGTCAATCCGCTCCACATTGGGCTTCTCCATCTGTCCCAGGAACTGTCTGGCATAGGAGGACAGGGATTCCATGTACCGGCGCTGTCCCTCCGCGTAGATGGTATCAAAGGCCAGGGAGGATTTCCCGGATCCCGACATTCCCGTGAGAACCACAAACTCGTTCCGCGGAATGTCCACATCAATATTTTTCAGGTTGTGCTCGCTGGCTCCCCTTATCTTGATATACTCCTTCCTGGGGAGCATTTTCTTGGCTTCTTCCATATCTGTATTACCTCGCTTATCTTTATAATCAGGTGAATGCGAAACTCCCTTTTTCCATAACAGGGAATGGGCAATTCAGTCCTCTTTGTCCAGTTCGTTTAACTTGGCCTTCAGTTCCAGCATCTTATCCCGCAGCTGCGCCGCCGCCTCGAAGTTCAGATCCGCCGCCGCCTTCTGCATCTTCTTCTGTATATCGGCAATCAGCTTCTCCAACTCCTTGCGGCTCATGGACTCGGGATCCTTCTCGAAGCGCACTTCTTCCTCCGCAATCTCTTTGGATATGCTGATCAGTTCCCGCACCGCCTTCTTGATGGTCTGCGGCGTGATACCGTGGGCCTTGTTGTAGGCGGTCTGGATAGCCCGGCGGCGGTTGGTCTCGTCAATAGCCGTGCGCATGGACTCCGTGATCACATCCGCGTACATGATCACATGGCCGTCCGCATTGCGGGCCGCCCGGCCGATGGTCTGGATCAGGGAAGTGCCGCTGCGCAGAAATCCCTCCTTATCCGCATCTAATATGGCCACCAAAGTGATCTCCGGAATATCAAGCCCTTCCCGGAGCAGATTGATCCCCACCAGAACGTCAAACACATCCAGCCGCATATCCCGGATAATCTCCGCCCGCTCCAGGGTGTCAATATCCGAGTGGAGGTATTTCACCCGGATACCTATCTCTTTCATATAGTCGGTGAGATCCTCCGCCATGCGCTTGGTCAGAGTGGTGATCAGCACCTTGTTATGCTTTTCCACCTCCCGATTGATCTCCCCGATCAAATCATCCACCTGGCCCTCCACCGGACGCACATCCACCTGGGGATCCAAAAGGCCAGTGGGCCGGATAATCTGTTCAGCCCGCAGCAGTTCATGCTCCTCCTCATATTTCGCCGGGGTGGCTGACACAAAGAGAATCTGATCGATATGGGCCTCGAACTCCGAGAAATTCAGGGGTCGGTTGTCCAGTGCCGAAGGCAGTCTGAACCCATAGTCCACCAGCGTGGTCTTGCGGGATCTGTCCCCGGCATACATGGCCCCAATCTGAGGAATCGTCATGTGGGACTCGTCTATGATTATCAGATAATCATCCCCAAAGTAATCCATCAGACACTTGGGCGGCTCCCCCGGTTTCATGCCGCTCAAATGCCGGGAATAATTCTCTATACCGGAGCAAAATCCCGCCTCCCGCAGCATCTCCACATCAAAATTGGTGCGCTCCGCGATCCGCTGGGCCTCGATCAGCTTGTCCTCCCCCTTGAAAAAACGCACCCGCTCCTCCAGTTCCATCTCAATATTGTCGCAGGCGCGCTTGATCTTCTCCGCCGCAACCACATAGTGAGAGGCGGGGAAGATGGAGATATGGTTCAGCGTCGCATGGGCCTTGCCCGTCAGGGGCTCCACCTCGGAGATCCTGTCGATTTCATCCCCGAAAAATTCCACCCGGATCAGGTAATCCCCGCCCTGGGCCGGATAGATCTCCACCACGTCCCCCCTCACCCGGAATGTGCCTCTCTGCAGGTCCATATCGTTGCGGTCATACTGGATATCCACCAGTTCCCGGAGCACCTGATCCCGGTCCTTGACCATGCCCGGCCGCAGGGACACGATCATCTCCTGGTAATCGTCCGGGCTGCCCAGGCCATAGATGCAGGACACGCTGGCTACCACGATCACATCCTTGCGCTCAGACAGAGATGCCGTAGCAGACAGCCGCAGCTTGTCGATCTCGTCATTGACGGAGGAATCCTTGGCGATATAGGTATCCGAAGAGGGTACATAAGCCTCCGGCTGATAATAATCGTAGTAGGACACAAAATATTCCACCGCGTTCTCCGGGAAAAATTCCTTGAACTCGCCGTAGAGCTGCCCCGCAAGTGTCTTGTTGTGAGCAATGATAAGTGTGGGCTTATTCAGGGCGGCGATTACGTTGACCATGGTAAAGGTCTTACCGGACCCGGTGACTCCCAGCAGAGTCTCGCACTGATTGCCCTGCCGGAAGCCCTCCACCAGCGCCTCTATGGCCTGGGGCTGATCGCCGGTGGGCTGATATTCGGATACCAGTTTAAAGTGATCCATGAAAATCCTCCTCAAATATTTCAATCACAGTGACAGCCACGTACACATTTCATTTATTCTATCACATCATGTTTCGTTTGTACAGACATTTTTAGAACATTTGTTCTGAAAATAGCGCAGGGCAAACCAAATTATTTACCCTGCGCCATAGCACACTGTCATTTCCCTATATATACATTTTCATCCTTTTTTGCCGTCTTTATTCCATGATTCCCAACAGCACTTCTTTAGCTTTCTCCAGCTGGTTGTCATAGCCGCTGCCGTAGTATGCCTCGCCGTCAAAGGGACAGGCCACATCCGGCTCGATGCCGATACCATGGATATTGCGGCCCTTGGGCGTATAATAGCTGCTGATGGTGATCTTGACGGCGGAACCGTCCCGCAAAGTCAGCATCTGCTGCACGATGCCCTTGCCGAAGGTAGTCGTACCCACCAATGTGCCCTTATGGTAATCCTGAATCGCGCCGGAGAGAAGTTCCGAGGCGCTGGCGCTGTTGCCGTCAATCAGTACCACCAGCGGCAATTCAAACTCCTTGCTGCCGTCACAGCTGTACTCCTCCCGCTTTCCATACTTATCCTCGGTATAAACCACCAGACCCTCCGGCAAAAGCATCCTTGCGATGTCCACCACAGCGCTGACGCTTCCCCCGGGGTTGCCCCGCAGATCCAGTATCAGGCCCTTCATGCCGCTGCCGCGGGAAGTCTGCAGGGCCTGCTCAAACTGTCCCGGTGTCACCTCGTCAAACTCGACAATGCGAATATAGGCCATGCCGTTCTCCAGCATCTCCTGCTCCACCGTGGGAATCTCCACCTGCCTGCGCTGCACTGCCATATCCAGGTATTCCCCATCCCTGTAGATAGTCATCCGCACGGTGGTGCCCTCCTCCCCTTTGATCAGGCTCACCACCTTATCCAGATCCATTCCATAGGTGGAAACCCCGTCCACCTCGTAAATGATATCATTGGGCCGCAGACCTACCTCCTCGGCCGGGGAGCCCGGTATGGGACTGTTGATCTTTGGATAGTTGCGTTCCGTATCCTGCGCCACATAGGCCCCGATTCCATAGTAGGCGCCTGTGGTCTGCTCCATAAACGTGCTGAAATCGCTGGCGTTGAAATAGCTGGTATAGGGATCCCCCACAGCATCCATCAAACCCTGATAAATGCCGTTTTCCAAATCTTCACGGCTTATGTCATCCTTATAATAGTAATGTTCTATCATGTACTCCAGCGTGTCAATCTTATCCGCCACCGCATCGCTCAATTTGCCGTCCCGTCCGGAACTACCCGCATTGACCTGCTGGCTGCCTTCCACCTTCTGCTGGATCTGATACCCCAGATATCCCACACACACCACCAACAGGGCCGTTGTTATGCCCACGAGCAAGCCTGCAAAAAATTTTCCGTCCCAGCTTTTCTGGTGTTTGTTTTGATTATCAAATACTTCCATATTTACCTCTTCCCGCATAACCGGAGTTTGGTTTAAGCCAAACACCTGCTGTGCCTTTATTATCGCGCCAATCAGTATTTGGAAGTTTTACTTCCAAACTTACCTTGCTCCCCTACTCCTGTTACGGTGAAATATAATTCCAAGGCGATACATATTCCCCGTTCAGACGCACACTGAAATGTAGGTGGTTCCCGGTAGAACGGCCGGTAGATCCCACCGCCGCAATCGTGTTGCCTCTTGCCACCACATCGTCTTTCTTCACGTACAGCTTGGAGGCATGCATATAGATGGTATAGAGTCCGCCCCCGTGGTCGATCATCACATAATTGCCCATGGTGGAACTGTAATCCGCCGCAACAACAATCCCGTCGTAGGCGGCATAGATGGCCGTCCCCTTGGGCGACGCGAAATCCACGCCGTTATGGAACTGTGGTACGAAAAGGGTGGGATGCATACGCATGCCGTAATCGTCGGAAACTCTGGTATAAGACGCCAACGGGAATTTGAAAGTGCCGCCGTCATAAGTCAGCACCTTGCCGCTGCTGGCGAGTATCCGCTTTTTTTCATCCTCCACCGCTTTTTCCAAGGCCGCAATCAACTCGTTCTGCGCTTTGATATCCGCCTCATATTCCTCTATGGACTGTTCCCCCGTACTGATCCGCTGGTCATAGGCATTCAGTTCCTTCTCTTTCTGGTTCATCAACTCTTCCAGAGCCGCCTGTTCGCTCTCCACACCCGCCTTGGCCTCGTCCAGAAATGCCTTATCCTCCTCCAGCTGGGCTTTGCAAAGTTCCACATATTCCCTTGTCTGGATAAATGACTCCAACATCTGGTTGTCATATTCCGCCACTTTCTCCATATAGTAACTGCGGTTCAGGAAATCCGCAAAGCTGGTGGCTCCCAGAATCATATCCAGGAAGTAATTCTCCCCCCTCTCATAGCTATATCTTATGTGGCTGGACATGGCGGCATACTGACTATCCTCCACTTCCTGCGCATGTTCCAGCTGCTTCTGCGCCTCCACGATATCCGCTTCCTTATTGGCGATCTGAAGCTTGAGTTCCTCGATCTTCTGCTCAATCTGGTTCATGCTCTCGTCCAGCTTCGCCACATAGTTCTTCAGATCCTTTTTCTCCTGCTCCAGCTGCTGTACCAGTTTCCTGATATCGGAAAGGCCATTTTTCAACTGATCCCGTTCATTCTGTGCATTATCAATCTGGTTCTCCATATCTTTAATGGAGTCCGATGTGATATTGGACAGATTGGTTCCGGATGCCTGGGCTTCCCCTGTCATTCCCAGCAGCATGGCCAACAGTACTAAACATCCTGTAATCTTCCATTTTTTCATGATTATTCAATCTCCCTACACATGCAGATGTTTTCTGACAGTGGAGATACTGCCCATAAATCCAATGCCCACACCCACGCCCAGGCACACCGGCGTCAGGAACCCGAAGATTGTTTCAGCAGGCAGGAATTTCAGCAGATGACTCAGCATGGAGAACTTCTCCGCGGCGTAGTCTAGAACACTGCCGTAAAAATAGTGAACCACCCACAGCGGTATGGCCGCTCCAATCAGGCCGATCAGCATACCCTCCAGCACAAAGGGGGCCCGCACGAAAAAGTCCGTAGCGCCGATATATTTCATAATATTGATCTCTTCCCTGCGCACCGAGATGCCGATGGTCACGGTATTGCTGATCAGGAACACCGATACCGCCAGCAGCACTACGATGATCCCCAGAGACACATAGCCGATTAAAAGATTCACGCCGCTCAAAGTGCTGGCCGTCAGGGCGGAATATCTCACCAGCCGAACCCCCTCGATGGAGTACAGATAAGTCACCAATGTATCCTGCATGGACACATCGCTCAGGTATACCACATAATTCATATCTCTGTACAGCGGATTGGTGGGATATCCGGCGATAAACTCTTCCGCCCGGTCGCCAAAGTAAATCTTCTGGTAGTCCTCCCACGCCTCTTCCGCGGAAATATAGACCACTTCCGAAACTTCCGTCCGGTTTCTGATCATCTTGCCGATCTCCTCAATCCGGGTGTCCGTGATGCCGTCCTCAAAAAAAACCGTGACACAGATATTCTCCTCCGCACCCTTTACCATATATTGGAAATTGGCCACAATCGCATAGAATATGCCAAACAAAAACAGGCAGGCGGAGATGGTGGCTATGGATGCCAGGGAGTACCACTTGTTGCGGAACAGATTCTTAAATCCCTGCTGTATAGTGTAAAAAAATGTACTAATCTTCATCGTCTATATATGCCCCTTCCTCTTCGTCGCTGATGATCACGCCCTTTTTCATGGTAACCACGCGCTTTTGCATGGCATTGACGATCTCACGGTTATGGGTCACCACCACCACTGTGGTGCCGGCCTCATTGATCTCCTCCAACAGCTTCATGATATCCCAGGAATTTTTGGGATCCAGATTTCCGGTGGGCTCATCGGCCAGCAGGATGGAAGGGTTGTTGATCAGCGCCCTGGCCAGGGCCACTCTCTGCTGTTCGCCGCCGGATAACTGTGTGGTCTTGGCCTTATACTTGCCGGCCAGACCCACAGTGGCCAGGATAGCCGGGACATTGCGCCGGATCTCCCGGCCAGGAACCTCAATAATCCGCTGGGCAAAGGCCACATTCTCATAAACATTTCTGTCGTTCAGCAGGCGGAAGTCCTGGAACACCACGCCCAGGTTGCGGCGCAGTTTGGGGATCTCCCGCCTGCGCAGCTTCGCCATATCTTTGCCCATCACATTGACCTGGCCCGAGGAAGCCACCAACTCCCTCAACAGCAGCTTGATCAGCGTGGATTTGCCGGAGCCGCTGTCACCCACGATGAATACGAACTCCCCCCTGTGTACCTTCAGGGAAATGCCGTTCAGCGCAGGCGATCCGGTGGAATAGGACTTGCTTACATTATCCAGGCAGATCACCCCGTTTTCCTCGATGAACTTGGCCTGCTGTTTTCTAATTGCTTCTCTTCTCCTCATGTATTCTCCCCACCCGCTTCAGCGGGCATAATATTCAATATTAAAAAGTCTACTATAAAAGTTCTGACTTCTCCCTAGAACTCAAAATTCTCCATATACTTCATATATTTTACCACCATCAGCGCAATTTTAAAGGTAATTGCGTCCTCAAATACCCGCAGATCCAACCCCGTACTCTTCTGCAGCTTATCCAGACGGTACACCAGGGTGTTGCGGTGTATAAACAGCTGCCGGGAAGTTTCGGACACATTCAGGCTGTTTTCGAAAAACTTATGTATCGTTGTCAGCGTCTCCTCGTCGAACTCATCCGGGCTTTTCCCGCCAAAGATTTCCTTGATAAACATCTTGCACAGAGGAATGGGCAGCTGGTAAATCAGCCTTCCGATGCCCAGTGCGCTATAGGCAATGACGTCCCTCTCGTCGAAGAAAATCTTGCCCACGTCCAGAGCCATCTTTGCCTCCTTGTAAGAGCGGCTGACTTCCTTGATCTCCTTGACCACCGTACCATATGCAATATGTACTCCCTTCAGGCCCTCCTTCTGCAGAGTGCCGCAAAGTCCTCTGGCCGCCCGGTCGATCTCCTTGCTGTTGTCGGACTCCGACAGATCCTTGACCACGATCACATTGTTCTCGTCAACGGCAGTGATGAAATCCTTACTGCTGCTTCCGAAATAGGCCCTCGCCAGTTCCAGAGCATTGTTGTCCTTGCCGTTCTCGGACTCTACAATCATCACCACACGGCTCACATCCATCTGGATGTGCAGTTTCTTCGCCCGGCTGTAGATATCCACCAGCAGCAGATTGTCAAGGAGCAGATTCTTAATGAAATTATCCTTGTCAAAACGTTCCTTGTAAGCCACCAGCAGATTCTGAACCTGAAAAGCGCTCAACTTCCCGATGGTGTACACATCCTCTCCGGTGCCTGCAATGACCAGCACATACTCCAGCTGCTGCTCGTCGTATACTTTAAAAAACTGGTATCCCTGAATCTCCTGAGAATCTGCCGGAGACTTGGCAAACTCCACCACCGCCCTGCTGCTGCCCGACATATCGGCCGTATATGCCACCGGTTTGCCGTCCACATCCATCACGCTGATATCGACTCTGGCAATTCCCTTAAGGCCGTCTATGGTGCTCTGCAAGATCTGATTTGATATCATATTTTCTACTCCTTTTCCTGTGTGGGGTAATTTCCTTTCCATACAAACAGATATTATACTGACGAACGCTAAGATTTTCCAATTCCTGCCCGACACATGCCGCATGATCGGGCGGCCCGCGCCGGGCAGGAAGGAAAATCTAACCGTTCATAAGTATAGTAAAAATGACGAAAATCTCATTTAATACAAATGTACAAAAAAATCACAGAAAAAGCAATAGGTTTTTGTGAAAAATTGATGGATATTTAGTCACAAAAAGGGTGGCAGGCCCATTTTAAACGCCTCACCACCCCTATAGTCGGTAAAAATAACCAATTCGTTACAGACGAATGTCTATATTGCCGCCTACTGCCGGATTCACACTGAGTTCCATGGCCGCCGCATCCGCCATCTCTACCACGCCCGCACCCAGTTCCTTGCCCAGGTCAATGGCCTTGTCAAGCATCTTGATCCCTACCTGGGACTGCACATCCATCATCGCCATATTCATTGACAATCCTGCAATATCCATAATATTACCTCCCCGGTTTCCTTTCTGTCTTCCACATCTGTCCCGACCATTACCGACGGGACGACTGCTGAATCCTATTTTTATCTTAGCACACTCGCCGTATTTTGCCAAGAGCCAATTTACAATATCATCTGCAAAATGATCACAGCCACACAGATTAATAGACCCATCACCAACGGAACACTCATCAGCCGGGGGCCTTTTATCTTCCGGCTGCTCCAGAGACTCCGCAAATCCTCCCTGTGTCCTTCCCGCCCGGCGATCCAGGCCAGCACACAGCCCGCCAGGGGCGTACATACAGTGGCAATCATCATATACAGACTGATAGCCAGCAGAAATTCCTGCCCGCCCAGGCCGCTCTCCGCCGTCTCCACCAGTTCCTCCATCCCGCCCGCCACATTGTCCACGGCATACATCAGCACTGTGGACAGGCCGTTCACACAAAAGTGGGCGATGAAAGCCGGTATCATGCTGCCCGTGGCCTCCACCAGAAGAGCCAGGGCAATGCCCATCGCAAAGGCATAACACGCCTGGTTCAGGTTCATATGCATCAGGCCGAACAGCAGACTACTGAGCAGCAAAGCCTTCCAACGATTTTCCTGCCCACGGTAACTCTGGTAAATCACCCCCCGGAAAGCCAGTTCCTCCGCAAGGGGGCCATACACCGCTATGCCCAGCAGCATTCCCCAGAGGGGCACCTGGGTGATCTGCCCGCTGAGGCCCGCAACCGTATTATCCACAACCAGCATGGAGAGCGCGTTTACCACCGTTATCAGCGGCTCCATCAACAATGTAAACAGCACCGTCATCAGTGCCGTGGATATGTGGATTTTCTTTATCCGGCAGAAAGCGGTCGGCCTGGTCCCGCTGAGCAGCAGAAACAACAGGGCAGGAAGCCAGATCGTGACCTCGGACACAATGATGTTCAGTGCCATATTTTGCACAACCACATCCAGAAACGGCGTGAATGCCGCCAGCAGACTTAACCCCGCATGGGATACTACTATGACCAAAAACATCCAGTTTGCCTTTTTTATATTCATGTTCTTCTTATCACCTTTTCCGTGATCTGTATTTTCCCCGCTTTGAGCAGATTACCCACTGCGCGCTTGAACTCGTTCTTGCTCATGCCGGTCTCCCGCAGGATGATGGCCGGGGACACCTTGTCGTTGAAGGGAAGTACCCCGTCATAGCTGTCTATGATATCCAGCAGCCTCTCGGCGTCTTCCTGGATCTGCAGATAGGCTTTTTCCCGGATACTCAGCACCAGTCTGCCGTCCGGCTGCACTTTGGATACCCTGGCCCGCAGATCCTCCCCCAGCACCACCTGTCCGTAGAGTTCTTTCTTGGGGATCAGGGCGGAATACAGATTGTCCACGGCCACGAACACGCCAAATTCATCACTGGAGGCATAGGCCCGTCCCACCACCTGATCCTCCGCATGGTAAGGGCTGTCGGATCGCAGATTGTGATATACGTTCATGGTGGCGCACAGGCGCTCACTCTTGTCTATATAGAGGGATACCAGCACCTTTTCTCCCTCCTGCACCCGCTTCACCTGCTGGCGGAAGGGCAGGAGCAGATCTTTCTCCAGGCCCCAGTCCAGAAAAGCACCTATCTTGCCGGTCTGGGCCACGGTAAGCTCCGCCACCCCCCCCATCACCAACTTTGGGGTATTGGTGGTGGCAATCAGCCGATCTTTGGAATCTTTGTACAAAAATACCTCCAGTTGGTCGCCTATGCCCGTGTCCGGCGGCACCTGTTTTGACGGCAGAAGCACTCTGTTTTCCACGTCGTCCCGGCTCTCCGCCAGATATACGCCAAATTCCACCTTCTTTACCACATATACTGTCTGTTTTTCTCCTAATCTCATATTGTCCTTTCTTATTTAGAGTTCCGCATATTCCCTCCATGTTCACTTCCCCGGTGAACAAAATCATGCCGCTTGGGCATCCCAACTCCGATGCCCCTATATGTTCTCAGTAAACTCCACCACTGCGTAAGGTTTTCCCTCCGGGCCGCCCAGGGACACAATACACAGTCCGGGGCTCCTGACCACATAAGGGATCAGTTCATCGCCCAGATGGGCCTGCATTTTGTATTCCGCCCGCATCTGCCGGATGGCGAACTCCTCTGGCAGGCTGCTCATGGCCATGTCCACAAACTGGCCATTGTTCACATGATGGTTGGTGTCCAGATGGTGCTTTTTCACCACTATGGGCTCCTCATACGCGCCGTTTTCCGGTACTGTGATCTTTCTGGGCGCATATTCCATGGGAAGCTTTTCCTCAATTTCATAAGCTTCCTTCATCCGCTCTGTGGGATGGGCCATGGTCTGCTGCTCCAGATTCAGCAAGGTCCACAGAGAGTTGGCTTGGGCCAGCATCTCACCGCCGGAAGTCCTCATAAAAAAGTTGCGGTATCCAAAGCAGCCCTTGAAGCCGTAGGGGAAGGTGCCTGTCTCTACCTCCTCACACAACTCCGGATAACGGTTCACCACAATCTGCCATGACGAAAGCACCCACACCAAATTGTTTTCCTTCAAATACCTGCCCCCCACGCCCAGAAACTCTGACTGGAAAGTGGAACTGTCCTGAAAATAATTCAATAAAGCGGCAAGGGTCAGCTTGGCCTGGCTGTCGCACTCGCTGTATCGTATCTGACTCTTAAAAGTATACATGGTTATGATACATCCCTTTCCTAAATAGTTTGATTACCGCCTGCCCCTCCTCGATGCGCTATAATCCTGATTATCGCATAATTATTCGGGGTTGTCCAGTGCCCCGGCAAAAAAGGCATCCACCCCATCCGCAATACCCTGCACGATCCGTTCCTGATAATCGGCAGTCTGCATCAGCTTGTCCTCCTCCTCATTGCTCATATAGCCCATCTCAATGATTGTCACCGGGATGGTACACCAATTGATGCCGCTCATGGTGTCCGTCTCCCAGACACCCCGATCTTTAGAGCCCATCAGGGCCACCATATGGGACAGCACTTCCTGGGACAGGCGCAGACTCTCATCGTGAATCCCCGGATTGTAAGGACTGGAAGCCGTATTGCAGATGGTCAGCGTACCGTGGACGCTGCTCTTTTCCGATCCGTTGGCATGGATGCGCAGAAAAATCTCCGCTCCCGAGGTGTTGGCCGTCTCCGCCCGCTCCTTGTTGCTGATATCCACGTCATGGCTGTCCCTGATCATCACAATGGTATATCCCCGCTCTTCCAATTCCGCCTGCAGCGCCTGGGCAATGGTCAGATTCAATTCATACTCATAGATGCCGGTGGCAACGCCCCGGGTACCGGAGGATACCTTGGCCTTCATCTCTTCACTGCCAGGCCCTAACGGTTCCTTCTCCTTGTTGCCCTTGGCCTGGTGCCCGGCATCAATGGCGATGATATGTCCGCCGGTCTGAGGCGTCTCCGCCTGCAGGGGCGGCAACGAAGAAAGTTCGGGCAGAGGCGCTTCAGGCAATAGTTGATCGGACGAGGACTGTCCAGGTAAAGGCACTTCAGGCAAGAGCGGCTCAGATGAGGACTGTCCAGGTAAGGGCACTTCAGGCAAGAGCGGCTCAGATGAGGGAAACTCCGTCTGAGTGGACTGCGTACCCCCGCCCTGCGAAGCCTGCTCTCCAAAGCCGGGAGTCGGAGACGCTATGCCAGGAACTTCCGAGGGCTGCGCGGAGCCTTCAGGCAAAGTTCCCGCGGGGGACTGCGTTCCATCTTCCGGCATAAGTCCCTGAACCGGGCCGGAAGACGGGGCGGGTACAACAGACGCTTCCGGCTGGCTTACAGAAACTTCAAGTGAGATTTCCGTGTCGGGTTGCTGTAGTGTGTCTTCAATGGCAATGTTTTCCCCCTCCCCATAAGCTCCGCTATCTTCCTTTGGCGCCGTGCCGCATCCCACCAACAATGCCAGGCAGCAGCCTGCCGCCACAATCCATTGTATCCGTCTATGTGCAAACATATCATATTCTCCCCCGTTTCTCCATATTATCTCTTACCCATTTTAACTACTTATTGCCATTCTGGCAATGCAAAATATTACGCGGCTGGGCTAAGTTTTGATGTATACATCCAAATACTTATTAATGCAATATCGCAGGAAAGAGGTAAGTTTGGATTTGTACATTTATATACTGATTAATACAATACCGCAGGATTATTTATACTCCCTTCATCATGCGCGTGGACATCAGGCAGGTTTCTCCGTTGGGAAAATAGATGATTCGGTTTTTAGCGTCTACTTCTTTTATGTTATTTTTGTTTACCAGAAATGACCGATGGCATCGCACAAAGTTACCGTCTAATGTGCTTGTCAGATCCTTCATGGTGCCGGTAAATTCAATTTGACGGTCTTTCGCGTGGAGAATGACTTTATGAATATTTCCGGAAGTTTCAAAAAAGAAAATATCACTGTAATCTACGCTGATCTTCCGTCCACCTACTTGAATAGTATAGACTTTATGTATCTTGTTGGTTTGGAGCGTATAGCGTTCCATTGCGTTTAACAGACATTCCCTGATTTTCACTTTCGCTTCGGCAGGGTTGTCTTTTAACACAAAGTCCATTGCTTCCACCCGATACTGAAAGGTCATGTAGCTCAGTTCAGAATGTGCGGTTATGAATATGATGAAACCGCGGGGATCAAACAATCTGATTTGCTGCGCCAGTTTCATTCCGTTCATGCTGCTGTTTAAGTCTATATCAAGGAAATAAATGCCTGTGTTCTGGCTGGTCTTGACCTTTTCCAGCAGCACATACGGGTCTCCCGCATCTAACACAAGCTGCATATCCAGTTCTTCTATCAGCACGGTATTTTGAATGGTTTGCACGATAGTTTGCCGCTGTGAGGCATTATCTTCGCATACAAAAATATTTAGCATATTATGTCACTCCTTCCCGGCAACAAGTTCCATATGCTGTACAAAACAGTCGCGCCGCATTGTGGTTTCCAGCAGCACATTGTCATAAGAACTGATGATTTTCTGAGTGTTGGAAAGCCCAATTCCCTGATGTCCAATCTTTGTGCTGAAACCTTTTTGTTTTAACTCATGCAGCGCCACGCCCTTATCCTGAAAGCGATTACTTATGATAATTGACACACCGGCCTTATGCTGAATGATATTTAAACCTATTTGGGGCTGCTTGGTCTCCAATGTGGCTTCAATCGCATTGTCCAAAAAGATTCCCAGTATTCTGGCAAGGTCTACGGTATCTATCAGAAAACCGTCCACTCTGTCGGGAATATCAATGGTGACATCAATCCCTGACTCATGGGCATAGATCATTTTTGCAGAGAGCAGGCTTTTGATTTCCAACACACTGATGTTACTAAGTTGATTCAGCTTGTAATCACCCTGGTCAATCAAATTCTTCGTCGGAAAAATTTTGTCCTCAAAAAATTTCTTCAATTCGTCCATATCGCGATTTTCAATATAGCCGGAGATGGAGAGCAAAATATTTACATAATCATGTTTAAAGGAGCGCAAACCGTTATACATGACCTCCAAATTGTGTGTGTAGTCCTGCAAATCCTGCAGGGCTCTCCTCTTTGCCTCTGTCTGTATTTGTTCCAGATAGGAACGGCGCATAGCCAAAAGCAAAAAAAGCATAACAAGCAGATACCCTGAAATATGCAGGGCATTATTATATATCATTCTGCCGATAGATCCATTTTGTCCCGGAATCAAATTGTCGAACAGATAGATGGTTATAAGGAGCAGTAATGCGGCGTCAATCAGATACCACGTCTGCTGAAGGCGTAAAATACCTTTGCCTGACAGCAACAATTTTCTAAGCAGCCTTCCGCAGAGCAATGTAATATAATAAAACAGCAAAATACGAACCAAATTGACACCAAAAGAAATATATCGCTGTGTTGATAAAGCCGGGGAAATCAACATATTCAGAAGAATTTTCAGCAAATCATCCGTCACTGCGGCAAGCACAAATCCAATCATGCCCATAACAACATTCTGGGATGCGGTGTCCCGGTAGACAGCCAGTCCATATATACAAACTGCCACCAGAATACCGAACAGACCGTATGGTATACAGGCTAGAAGCGTTACAGGCATTCCGGCAAGCAACAGCAGCATATAAAGCACTATAAACGCTTTCAGGCTCATGCGCTGAGGCCACACATTGCGTATGGCAATGGACAGCCCAAAAAAAGACAGCAACATTTCAGCCCCTCCTTTCGAGTTTTGCGTCCCTAGGCAATTGCGAAACGTTCTCCGCAAGTGACGTGGCTGGTCAATATATACAAAAACGGGCTCCAATGCAGTGGCCAGTCGCCCTTATTTTGTATATATTGCCCATCCACTGTTCCCGGAAAGGGAGTTTCGCAATTGCCTATTTGCTTCCCTGATTATACAGTATTTGATTCTTTGTAGCAAGCGCCGCTCTGCGAAAATGATGAATAAATGCATGCTTTGAAAAATAGAAACGCGCTTATTTACGAAATAAAGCATTTTATGACTGTTTTGAGAGAACCGTTGTTTTTTCTGGTATGCTGTTCTGCGATAAATACATATTCACTTTGGAAGGAGATATGAAGTAATGAAGCATTTTTTTAAAGCAGTTGCCGTAGGTGTAGTAGTACTGATTGTTTTACTGGTAATCCATGTGTTCTGTAATACGCATGACATTCACCTGGATTCGACAGTAACAAGTATAGTGTCGTCAATGTGTTCTTTGTTGCTTTATCAAGGATTGATCAGGATTGAAAAGAATAAAGAGCCGTAGAAAATAACGGATAACAGCACCATATACAAAGAACCAGAGCAGATGAACTTTTATGTCCTTTTTAGGACGGCAGTCCATCTGCTCATGCAATGCGGAGTATATGTGGAAAGGCGGGAAGCCCTCTACATGTCTCCAAAAAGTTCTTCCACCTCCGACTCAGTCATATAGTCCACACTTTGGATTGAGCCATCCTCGCCACGGACGATTTTAATGTTCACCGCGCCGTTTGGATTCATATCCAACGTATAAAAGGCGCTGTTTGATTGATGATCCATAAAGATGTTGACCATCTGTCCTTGGTAGTAATATACTTTACCGTCCCTTGTGATGCCATAGTTCTCATATTCTGCAAGCCGCTGCCTTTCCAGTTCCTCCTCCAGCGCCTCAAGTTCCCAATCCCTATCCAGCGCCTTCAGGATCACCGACTGAAAACTGACTTGTTTTTCCTTCTTGGCCTTATCCAGCCAGGCTTCCAGGGTTTTCTCACCCATGTGGTCAGCCAGCACCGAAAAGAAGCTGATTTTTCCATCATCATAAGCCTTCTGAATAAAGGCTGTGATCAGGGAACTGTCCGCATCCAATTGTTGTAAGCTGACTGAGAAAAACGCAATTTCTCCATCATTATAAATCCTTTCAAGCCAGGCCGCCTGAGCATTTTCGTCCAGTGCAGCGAATGCATAGCCAAATTGCGGCAGATTGACGCCATAGTATTCGTCCGCAAGTTTGTCAGAACTGCCGCTGCCTACATTCTCCGGGGCCGTCGCAGCCTCCTTGGGATCGGCAAAGTTATCATGGGAACAGCCATCTCCCTCCAGGGCAAGAAGCGTTGAAAACCTTTCAAGCCAGGCTAATTTGGAGAGCTCCTCTAATTGGGAAAGCTCCTCTAATCCGGCAAAAGCATCATCAAATTGCGGCAGATCGACGCCATAGTATTCATCTGCATGTTTGTCAGGGCTGCCCTTGCCTGCAATCCCCGGAACCATTGCGGCAGTCCCATTCCCCGGGGCGCTCTCAGCGGCATAAGCGCCTGAGACAACAAAAACAGATGCAAGCGCTGCCGACACCAACAATGCCCCGCAACAGCCTTTTTTAGACATTTTTTTATACTTCATAATCGCATCCAGCCTTTCTCTTAATAATTCCGCACTTTCCCCCAGCAGCACAGAGGTAAAAGACTCCCTATATTTCCCACCTGATCTCACCGCATGAAGCAAGGTGTCACCGTAGGACCGTCGGTTCTGTTGGTCCAGTGACCGGATCACCGCCTCATCACAGGAAAGTTCACAGGCTTGGCCCAACTCCCGGCCCATCAGGTAAACCAGCGGATTGAACCAGTGCAGGCATACGGTAATCTGCACCAGCCATTTATACAGCATATCCCACCGTTTATAATGGATTAGTTCATGTCTGACAGTGCAGAAAAACTCCTCCTGCGGCAAGTCGGTGGTTGGCAGGATAATACAGGGGTGAAATAATCCCAAAAGCATCGGGGATGAAACCATGCTGTTGACATACAATTCCATAGGACGTTTCACGCCTGCCCGCTCTTCTTCCCGGGCCAATAGATCCAGCAAGGCCATATCCTCCACCTCCCTGCATCCTGCTTTGACATACTTTGTATAGCTTTGGTAAACTGTAAGTTTCCGTACCGAGAGAATCAGCACACCTGCCAGCCACAATATCCATAGATGCCCAAAGCCAAACGCTATATTCTCCCATACGGAAGGTTCCGCGTTCTCAAATACATTACCGCCCTGTAGAAGTTTGACGGTTCCGGACACATTGTCCTCCTGCGGGGGCCCGGCGGTTCCAGGCACATTGCCGTCCTGTTGGGACCCGGCGGTTCCAGGCACATTGCCGTCCCGCAGTAATTTGGCGACCTCGGAAGCTTTTCCGTCCAGTGCGGACGCAGAAACTTCGGATAAAGTATCCTTGTGGGAGAATATGCCGCTCCCCATTTCGTTGTCCGTCAGCGATAACATAGTATCGTCAATCAGATTATCTCCCTGAGGTGCGGTTCTCAAGGATTCATCGTCATCATACACGATGGCACTTCCAAGCCATGACGATGCCTGACCGGCCCACCGAAACAGGTTCCCCACGAGACTTTCACCCGGCGTGATTGGCAGGAGCAGACGGGCTATGACAATCAGCCAAACATAATACTGCCACTGCCTGCTGATTTTGCTCCGAAACAAAGGTTTCAGGAAAAACATGCCGAGAATCATCATGGAACCCGAAACCGACATGGAAAGAAACAGAATAAAGATACTATTCATCCGCCCCCGTTCCTCCTTCCCAAAACCGCCTGAGTTCCTCGTAGTCCTCCGCAGTGAGCATATCTCTCTGTATCAGTGTCGCCACAAGTCCTTTCACATTCCCGTCATAAAGCTTATTGAGAAAACTCTGGGTCTGCACCGCCCGGTAGTCGGCCTCGGACACAATGGCCACATACTCGTTGCGCCTGCCTATTTTACTTGTTTTCAAAAGCCCCTTTTCCACTAGACGGGACAGCAGCGTGATAACCGTGTTTTTCTGCCACATGCGCCCTGCTTTAGTCAGTTCTTCCATAATGTGGGCATACAGCGCCGTGCCGCCGTTGGCCCAGACTATTTTCATCAATTCCAATTCCGAATCGGAAACCTGCTGTATCATGATAAATGCACCTCCTTTGACTACAGCGTGTAGGCTAAGTTTAAGATAACACTTTGTAGTCCATTTGTCAAGAGGAACACACAAAAAAATCCGAAGATTTCTCTTCGGATTTCTAAAAGCAGCGCTACAAGGATTCGAACCTTGAAATGACGGAGTCAGAGTCCGTTGCCTTACCGTTTGGCGATAGCGCTATTTGTTGACTACTTGATGAATTATACACGAAGTATTTCCATTTTGCAAGAGGAAAATGCAAAAAAACAAAAAAATTTTTGTAAATAAACCTGTGACAGATTAAAAGCGGTTTCCCCGGCTCTTCAGCCGCGGGAAACCGCCTACGCTTACTTACTCCACATTTACACCTCAAAGATTAACTCTCCATAGGAAGGCACGGGCCATACTTTCTTATCCACCAGCATCTCCAGGGCATCCACGGGAGTGCGCAGCGCGTCCATGGCCTCTTTCACGGGTTCTTTGTAGAAAAATGCCTGGGCCTTGGCGTCCTGTATGGCGCTGGCCTGGGCAATGGCGCTCTCCAACTCCTTCAGGGCCATTCTGGCCGCCGCCAGCTGCTCACTCACCTCGCCGAGCAATTCAGCCTGCACAGAGGCGTCTGCGCCGGCCTCCCGCACCGCAATCACGGTATCCGCCAGAGTCTTGGTGTAACTAACTGCCGCAGGGATATATTTCTTGTTGGCCATATTGATCATGGTCAGCGCCTCAATATTGATGGTCTTGGCATAGGTCTCATACAGGATCTCTTCCCGGGACTCCAGTTCCGCCCTGCTGAAAATCCCAAACTTTTCAAACAGCCTGATAGCTTTATCCGTGGTCAGCGTACCCGCCGCCTCCACCATGGATTTGATGTTGGGCAGCCCCCGGCGCTCCGCCTCCTTTACCCACTCTTTGGAATACCCGTCTCCGTTGAAAATGATTCTCTGGTGTCTGCTCATATATTCCTTGATCAGGTCATGTACCGCCAGTTCAAACTCCTTGCCCTGAGCCATCTCCCGTTCCAATGTGTCCGCCGCCTCGCAGAAGGCTTCCGCCACAATGGCGTTCAGCGTGGTATTGGGGCTGGCGATGGAGTCCGCGGAACCCACCGTGCGGAACTCAAACTTGTTGCCGGTAAAGGCAAAGGGCGAAGTTCTGTTGCGGTCCGTGGCATCCTTCTCGAAATCCGGCAGAGTAGATACACCCGTCTCCAGCTTGCCGCCCTCTATCAGATGGGCCGCCTCGCCGGTCTCCACCAGCTGCTTTACCACATCGTCCAGCTGCTCCCCCAGAAACATGGAAATAATGGCGGGAGGAGCCTCGTTGGCCCCCAGCCTGTGATCGTTTCCCACATCGGAGGCGCTCTGGCGCAGCAGGTCCGCATGGGTGTCCACGGCCTTCATGATGCAGGCCAGCACCAGCAGAAACTGAATGTTGGCATTGGGTGTATCGCCGGGATCCAGCAGATTCACTCCATTGTCCGTACACAGGGACCAGTTGTCGTGCTTGCCGGATCCGTTTACCCCCGCAAAGGGCTTCTCATGCAGCAGACAAGTCAAACCATGGCGTCCGGCCACCTTCTTCATGGTTTCCATGACCAACTGGTTGTGATCCACGGCTATATTGGCAGACTCGTAGATGGGCGCCAGTTCATGCTGGGCCGGCGCCGCCTCATTGTGCTGGGTCTTGGCAGTCACGCCAAGCTTCCAGAGTTCGATGTTCAGATCCTTCATATAGGCGCCGATCCGCTCCCGGATAGTGCCAAAATAATGATCCTCCAGTTCCTGGCCCTTGGGGGCGGGAGCCCCAAACAGGGTGCGCCCGGCAAAAATCAGATCCTCCCGCTGCAGATATTTCTCTCGATCCACCAGAAAATACTCCTGCTCCGCCCCTACACTGGGCACCACCTTGGCAGCCTCCGTATTGCCAAACAGACGCACAATGCGCAGCGCCTGCTGGCTGACGGCCTCCATGGATCGCAGCAGAGGAGTCTTTTTGTCCAGGGCCTCCCCGGTATAAGAACAGAACGCCGTAGGAATACATAGGATCACCCCTGTTGCATCCTCCTTCAGGAAAGCGGGGGAGGTCATATCCCAGGCAGTGTAACCTCTGGCCTCAAAGGTTGCCCGCAGGCCCCCGGAAGGAAAGGAGGAGGCATCCGGCTCACCCTTGATCAGTTCCTTGCCCGAGAACTCCATCAACATCCTGCCCTCACTGTCGGGATGGGACACAAATGCGTCGTGCTTCTCCGCAGTGATGCCGGTCAGCGGCTGGAACCAGTGAGTATAGTGGGTTGCGCCGTGCTCCACGGCCCAGTCCTTCATGGCCTTGGCCACCACGTCGGCAGTGGCCAGAGGCAATTCCCCTCCCTGTTCCATCACCCGCTTTACCTCGGCAAATGTATGCTTGGGCAGCCTCTCCTTCATCTTGCCCAGGGTAAATACCCTGCTGGCGAAAAGCTCCTCCACATTTATCATTTCGCTCATACAGCTTACTCCTTCTCTTCACTATGTATATGGGCAGACCCTTCCTGCCTCACTCTAAAATAAGATACCTTCTTTTCCGCAAAAAAGCAATAGCTAATTTACCCGTTGCGCGCCCGCAGCAGATCATAGGGCTCCGGCGAGCGGGACAAGTGCAGCCAGATCTGCTGTTTTGCATGGGGACAGCTTTCCACAGGCCGCATATCGCTGTCATACATAGCCTCCACCGTTACCTCCGCATTGCTGCCGTCGGGCTTCATGATCTCGATAGTGTCCCCCACCCGGAATTTGTTGCGCTGCTCAATGCGGGCTAACATGGTCTGCCCCTCCCCTCCAGGGGCATTGGCCTCTGCCGCCCCATATCCGTCCGGTATCCCTTCAGTTTCCCCGGACATCACCTCCTGGATACTTCCCAAATATGTATATTCATCCATATAGGTACTGTTGTCATAAATCTGGGTATTTTCATCCGGCTTGCCGAAAAAGAACCCCGTGGAGAACTGCCGGTGGGTGCATTTGGCGATTTCCGCCCTGTACCATTCCAAATTTTCCCTGTACTTTTGCTCACCTTCAAAATAATCGTCTATGGCCTTTCGGTAAGTCCGGGTCACCGCCGCCACATACAGCGCGGTTTTCATGCGGCCCTCGATCTTGAAGCTGTCAATGCCCGCCTCCACCAGTTCCGGGATATGGTCGATCATGCACAGATCTTTGGAATTAAAGATAAAAGTACCCCGCTCATTCTCATACACCGGCAGGTACTCTCCCGGCCTGGTCTCCTCCACCACCCCGTACTTCCAGCGGCAGGGGTGGGTGCAGGCCCCCTTGTTGGCATCCCGTCCCGTGAAATAATTGCTGAGCAGGCAGCGCCCGGAATAAGAGATGCACATGGCTCCATGGATGAAGCTCTCTATCTCCATCTCCTCAGGGATGCGACGCCGAATTCCGGCAATCTCCGCCAATGACAGTTCCCGGGCGGACACCACCCTCTTGGCCCCCAGCCGCCACCAAAACAGATAGGTCTGGTAGTTGGTATTATTGGCCTGGGTGGAAATATGGATCTCCGCCTCCGGCCAGACTTCCCTGGCCAGGGTAAACATGCCCGGATCGGAAATAATCAGGGCATCCGCCCTCTCGGGCCGCATATCCCGAAGTTCGGCAAAGTATTGTTCCGCCCCCTCCAGATCCCCGTTGTGGGCCAAAATATTGGCCGTCACATAAACCTTGACCCCATGTGCATGGGCAAAGGCAATCCCCTCCGCCATCTCCTGCGGAGAGAAATTTTTGGCCTTGGCCCGCAGACCGAAAGCCTCTCCTCCTATATATACCGCATCCGCACCAAAAATCACTGCCGTCCGCAGCACCTCCAGGCTGGAGGCCGGGATCAGCAACTCCGGTTTATTACATTCCATACAAACTCCCATTCACCCACTTCATGGGGCACTCAATCTGTCAGTTAAATCTTCACACTCAGCGTCACACCGTCCCCCACCGGCAGAATACAGGTTTCCAGCCGGGGATGGTGGGTCAGCTCATAGAGGTATTCCCTCATCCGGGCATGAATGGTCCGGTTCCGGCGGGTCACCGCAAAACGGGATTCCACCACGTCCCCGTCCTGCAGCACATTGTCCGACACCAGCAGGCCGCCCTCCGACAGCAGCCGCAGGATATCCGGCAGGAAATGAATGTATTGTCCCTTGGCCGCATCCATAAAAATCAGGTCATAGGAACCCTTAAGTTCTTTCAAAATATCCACAGCATCCCCGGCAAGAAGCGTGATCTGCTGCTGCCGCCCGGCCCGCTTGAAGTTCTCTCTGGCCAGCGAAATCCTTTTCTCATATTTTTCTATGGTGGTAATATGACAGCCTTCCGGTCCGTACTGGCTCATAAAGAGCGCCGAAAAACCGATGGCGGCGCCCACTTCCAATATCTCCGCAGGACGGTGAACCGTCAGCAGAAACTTCATAAGCCTCTGGGTCTCCTTGCGGATGATGGGCACCTCTGCCGCCAGGGCTTCCCGCTCTAAATTATCCAAAAAAGGCGTGTTGCCTTTATCAAACGAATTAATAAAGGCAACCATTCTCTCATCTACAATCATAAAATTATTCAAACTCCATCTGCCCGCTTCGGCGGGTGTCTAAATCAGGATGGCATTTCTTAATTACCCTCTGCTCCCTCCGGGATGGCATTTCTTAATTACCCTCTGCTCCCTCCGGGATTTCATCTCCGTTAGGATCCACTCCCATATCATCCTCCGGATTGGTGACATCCTGGGGCAGGGCATCCATGCCCGCAGGCTCGGCAGGCTCCACCACAGGTTCCTTGGTCATGGCTTCCATCATCTCTTCCACTGTCATGGCGGTACTCAATTCGAAATCTCCTGTTTTCAAGTCCTTGCGAAACTCGGAAAAATAATACTGCAGAACAAACAGTCTGTCATCCCGAATCAGTCCCTTACTCAAAAAAAGTTGTCCCATCTCTTTGGGAGACATATTTTCGGTGACAGTCACACTGACCACCCGGCCTTCCCCCTCTGACATGGCGGGCTCCTCAAAAACCCTGTACCCATAATCATACGCCATGATCGCACCGCGATAGATTATCATGATGATCCATACCGCAGCCGCTACTTTTAAAATTGTGCCGCATACCGCAGCTATCAAACTTTTTACATTCATGCTTATATCACCTGGCTTTTATAATATGTATGGCCATATGGTCCCTTTCCGCCGAGAATACGGTCACGATTTATTGCCTACTCAAAGTTCAGCGCTTCCGTAATATTAAAGTTAATCTGCTGGATCTGACGGCACAGGGCAAGCTCTGCCGCCAGAAAGTCGGACACCAGCGGATTCTCCCGGAAATCTGAGTATGCCCGTTCAAACTGCTCAATCCGCTCAAATGCCATATCTCCGGTGTTCTGCATCACATAATTCTCCTTGCGGAACTCGTCGATCTGCTGTTTCAGTCCCGGTTGCTGTTTCACCGCCTCAAGCGCCGACATATATTTGTCATATGCCTCTGAGCCCTTGATTGCACCTATCAAGCCCTCAACGGCCTGCTCCAGATGTCCTTCCAGCCTCATTTTCCACTCTTCCTTTCACACTAACACCCATGCCGCCTCCGGCGTCACAATACTTTTATGTGAAGAATGCCCGTATTGGGGCATTCTTCCGTATAAGGTAAGATTGGAAGTAAAACTTCCAAATACGCATTAACGCAGTATCGCAGGCAATGCCAGCGATATGCAGGAATAAGGTAAGTTTGGAAGTAAAACTTCCAAATACGCATTAACGCAGTATCGCAGGCAATGCCAGCGATATGCAGGAATAAGGTAAGTTTAGAACTTCTCCGCGAAACAGCCTTTGCTGTGAGCGGCCAAAAGTTCTTCTCATACTATACTTCCATAATAATGGGCAGAATCATGGGACGCCTCTTGGTCTTCCGCCAAACAAATTCGCCCAGCGCATCTTTGGTAGTGCTCTTGAGCTTGCCCCAGTCCGTGATCCCTCTGTCTATACAGCCGGAGATAGCGCTGTCCACCACCTGGTGGGCCTCCTCCATCAACTCGTCCGACTCCCTCACATACACAAAGCCCCTGGATACAATATCCGGCCCCGCCACCAGCTGGCCGCTGTACTTGTCCAGACTCATGACCACGATCAGAATGCCGTCCTCCGCCAAGTGCTGCCTGTCCCGCAGTACCACATTGCCCACATCGCCCACACCCAGGCCATCCACCAGAATGCTGCCCACAGGCACATGACCGGTGACATTGGCCCTGTTTTCATCCAGTTCCAGCACGTCGCCGGAGGACAGGATAAAGATCTTGTCCTTGTCAATGCCCAGATTCTCCGCGATTTTGGCCTGTGCCTTCAAATGCTTGTACTCTCCGTGTACGGGAACCGCATACTTTGGATGCACCAGCGTGTAGATCAGCTTGATCTCCTCCTGGCAGGCATGTCCCGACACATGGGTATCCTGGAAAATCACGTCTGCGCCCTTGCGCAGCAACTCATTGATAATCTTGGTCACAGCCTTCTCATTGCCCGGTATGGGACTTGAGGAAAAGATAACCGTGTCCCCGTGGCCGATGGTGATCTTCTTGTGCATATTGCTGGCCATGCGGCTCAGCGCCGCCATGCTCTCCCCCTGGCTGCCGGTGGTAATGATCACCTGCTGCTCGTCGGGATAATTCTTCAGCTGATCAATCTCGATCAGCGTATTCTCCGGAATATTGATACAGCCCAGGTTTATGGCGGTTTCAATGACATTCACCATGCTGCGGCCTTCCACCACCACCTTGCGCCCAAACTTATAGGCCGAGTTGATGATCTGCTGCACCCTGTCCACATTGGAAGCAAAAGTTGCCACAAAAATACGTGTGTTTTTGTGCTCCTCAAACAAAGTGTCAAAAGTTTTTCCCACCGTCCGCTCGGAGGGGGTGAATCCCGGTCTCTCCGCATTGGTGGAGTCACACATCAGCGCAAGTACACCCTTTTTTCCGATCTCCGCAAAGCGGGGCAGGTCGATGGCATCGCCGAACACCGGCGTATAGTCCACCTTGAAATCCCCGGTGTGTACCACTGTTCCCGCCGGGGAGTAGATGGCCAGGGCCGCCGCGTCCACGATACTGTGGTTGGTCTTGATATACTCCACCCTAAACTGCCCTAAGTTGATGGACTGTCCGAACTTCACCACCTTGCGCTTGGTACCCTTCATCAGATTATGCTCTTTCAGCTTATTTTCTATGATGCCCATGGTCAGCCGCGTGGCGTATACAGGCACGTTAATCTCCTTCAATACATAGGGCAGGGCGCCGATATGATCCTCATGTCCATGGGTGATCACAAAGCCCTTGACCTTGTCCGCATTGTCCTTCAGATAGGTGATATCCGGGATCACCAGATCAATGCCCAGCATATCGTCCGCCGGGAATGCCAGACCGCAATCCACCACAATAATACTGTCCTCATACTCAAAGGCAGTAATGTTCATGCCAATCAACTCCAGGCCGCCCAAAGGGATAATTTTCAGTCTGGATGTACTATCACTCTTATTCTCTTTTCTCCTATTCAATAGATATTCCTCCGATTTAATATCCTGCGTATTCCCTGCCGATACACCGCATCGTCAATCAATATCCGGCCGCTTTGACATACGGGCTTTTATTGCGCACTTATGCGCCGTATTTCCCGGGAATATGCCGTTTCAACTACCGTTCAAAGCCATCATGAGAAGCTCCTGTTCTCCAGGAGCGGCCTTAAACTCTATACAAATTCCACGTCCTCCAGCATGTTCTCGAACACACCGGCAACCGCCTGCAGTTCCTCATCATCCGATACTATGACAAACACGCTTTCCTCTTCTCCGTCCTGTGACATATCTTTGAGGATCAATGCCTCCCCGTCGCCCTCCTCAAAGTCCGTCACCAGAATATAGTTATGACCGCCGATCCTCGTCTGTTCCAACACAAAAAAATCCACCGGCGCCTCACCATCGGGATTAAAGGTAATCTTTTCCAACTTACCCAAAACTTTTCCTCCTATTAAAAAGTCGCTGCGCGACGGCTCTAAAGGGTAAAGTCCCTTCGGCACACCCTCATGAGAGGAACTTTCATTCGTAAACGCACTCATGAAAGTTCCTCTCGTGCGCCTTCACGACTTTAACATAGTCGCTGCGCGACGGCTCTAAAGGGTAAAGCGCCTCCACGACTTTACCGTTTTTCCTGATAGTCCAGATATCCCTGCAATATCAGACTTGCCGCAATCATGTCCACATAGTCCTTGCGGTGTTCCCTGCGGATACCGGCCTCCATCATGGCCTTGTCCGCCGCCACCGTGGTCAGTCTCTCGTCCCACAACGTCACGGGCAGGCCCGTCCTGCGCTCAAGCCCTTCCTTAAACTCCCTGGTGAGCTTTGCCCGTTCTCCCTCCGTGGCATTCATATTCTTGGGCAGGCCCAGCACAATCTGTCCCACCTGGTACTCCACTATCAATGCTTCGATCCTGGCATAGGTCTGACGCAGCTTATTCTCCTCCTTGCGGCGGATGATCTCCAAGCCCTGCGCCGTAATGCCCAGCGGGTCGCTGACGGCCACCCCCACTGTCTTTGATCCGAAATCAAGCCCCATAGTACGCATAATGATACCCCCGTCTACGGATGCCACTGGTTATGGCGGATATACTCTGTCAGCAACTCCTCCACAATCTCGTCACGCTCCACCCTCATGATCAGGCTGCGTGCGCTCTTGTGGCTGGTAATATAAGTAGGGTCCCCACTCATGATATAGCCTACGATCTGGTTCACCGGGTCATATCCCTTTTCGGTTAGCGCTTCATATACGGTGGAAAGGATCACTTTAACACCGGTCTCTGGCTCTGTCTGTACTTTGAAGTATTGTGTATTCCCTAAATCCTGCATATATCCTCCACGAATGTATCCTGCTATTTCCAATAATACTCTATTTGTCAGAAAATATCAAGTCAAAGCTGCAATGCTTCCGCCAGCAATACCTCGTCTGTGAGATATCCCCTGATTCTCACCCGCTCCAGCCGGCCTTGCAGAGAATCTTTCATGGGCAGCGCCACCCGCACATACTCCCTGGTGTATCCGACCTGGCAGAGACCTTTGTCCATCTCCTTGGATTCCTCAAACAAAACTTCCACGTCCTGTCCTATGTATCTGCTGCGGAAAGCCCTGGACCGCTCCTTTTCCAGCTGCTGCAATAAAGCGCTGCGTTTTGTTTTCACTGCGTCCGGCAGCTGCCCCGGCATACGATCGGCCACGGTGCCCCTGCGCCGGGAGTACTTAAAGATATGCATCTCATAAAAATCCACCTGCTCCAGGAACTGCCTGCATACCTCAAATTCCTCCTCCGTCTCCCCGGGAAATCCCACGATAACATCCGTGGTTATGGCCGGATGTTCAAAAGCCCTGCGCAGCTGTTCTACACTTCGGAAGTATTCCCCAGTAGTATAATGTCTATTCATACGTTTCAGCGTGGCGTCACAGCCGCTTTGCAGGGAAAGGTGAAAGTGAGGGCATACTTTGTCGCAGGCGGCCAGCCGGGACGCGAACTCCTCCGTCACAATCCGGGGTTCCAGGGAACCCAGCCGTATACGGGCAAGGCCCTCCAGCCGCTGAAGCTCCTCCACCAGTTCAATCAGCCCGGAGTGTCCCCGGTAGTCCCCCCGGGATACCTGCTCTCCCTCCGCCAGATCAATGCCATAGGAACTGATATGGATCCCCGTCAGCACTACCTCCCGGTAGCCTGCTTCTATCATACCCCGGATCTCCCGCAGTATGTCCTCTCTGCGGCGGCTGCGCACCCTTCCCCTGGCATAGGGTATGATACAATAACTGCAAAACTGGTTGCAGCCGTCTTGGATCTTAATATAGGCTCTGGTGTGCTCTGCCGTTTTTTTCAGCTGCATCTCCTCGTATTCATAGGTGTGACCGATATCAATAACCGTGCTGCCGCCCAGGGTTTTGTCCTGAAAGACTTTGTCCTGGGTGGGGTTGTCCTGAAAGACTTTGTCCTGAGGGGTTTTGTCCCGGGACGCTTCCTCCTGCTGCAAACCCTTCTGCCGCCTGTCCCTCTCCTCCAAATATTCCTCCAGAATTCGGACAATATCTTTTTTCCGGTTATTGCCGATGGCCAGGTCGATGCAAGCGTCCTTGAGCGCCTCCTCCTGCCCTGTCTGCACATAGCAGCCCATGGCCACCACCACCGCGTCCGGGTTCATAGCCCTGGCCCGGTGCAGCATCTGGCGGCTTTTGCGATCCGCGATATTTGTCACCGTGCAGGTATTTATGATATAAATATCGGCTTTTTCCCAAAAAGCCACAACATTATAACCCTTTTCCCGTAAAATTTGTTGCACAAAATCCATTTCATAGGAATTCACTTTGCAGCCGAGATTGTGAAATGCAACATTTTTCATATTATTCCTCACTTTTTTTGTATTGTTTTTTCCTTGACTTTTACCCAATCTGCCAGTAATATGTAAGCAGAAGTTAGGATGTTACATATTCAGTTACCTGCTGGCGCAATATGGCCGGCAATCCTGTGACAGGAAAAGGTACGTTTGGAAGTAAAACTTCCAAATACGCATTAACGCAGTATCGCAGGCCCGGCCTGCGATATGCAGGGAAGAGGTAAGTATGGCAATCAGCAAGGAGGTAAAAGCAATGAAAACAATACAGATTTCCCTAAATTCCATCGACAAAGTGAAGGCGTTCGTAAACGACATCACCAAGTTTGACTACGATTTTGATCTGGTATCCGGCAGATACGTGATTGACGCCAAGTCTATCATGGGCATCTTCAGTCTGGACCTGTCCAAGCCCATCGACTTGAACATCCATGCCGAGGAGAATGTTGAAGACGTGTTGGCAGCTTTGGCTCCCTACACCCTGTAACAGCAAGATCCAGTCATTACGGCCCGGGCGTGTACACGCACCGGGCTATTTTAATGTGACAGAACTCTTTCGCCGCATAGACGACGGTTTTCTGTCAGAAGCATGGCAGCGGCTCACTCTGTCACTATAATCAACTCATCCGTATCCAAGGCTGTTCTCATCAGTTCGTCCAGTTTTTCCTTGATATGACTCTCATGCTTGCGGATAATTTTCACATTGGGTTTGGTCACGGGATGCTTGGCCACAAAAATGGTGCAGCAGTCCTCAAAGGGCTGTATGGAGGTCTCGTAGGTGTCGATCTTTTTGGCCACCTCCACGATCTCCTCCTTGTCAAAGCCGATCAGCGGACGATACACCGGCAATTCGCACACTTCATTGGTGGCGATCAGGGAACTCATAGTCTGGGAAGCCACCTGACCGATGCTCTCCCCGGTGATCAATCCCAGACACTCGGTCCCTTTGGCAATGGCCTCCGCAATCCGCATCATATAACGGCGCATGATAATGGTAAGTTCCTCATGGGGCGCATTCTCGTAGATATACATCTGGAGGTCCGCAAAATTGATCACATGCAGATAGATCGGACCTGTGTAGCGGGAAACCAGTCTGGCCAGATCCACCACCTTCTGCTTGGCGCGGTCGCTGGTATAGGGCGGCGCATGGAAATAGACGGCATCAATCTTGACGCCCCGCTTGGCAATCATGTAACCGGCCACCGGCGAATCAATCCCTCCCGAAAGCAGCAGCATAGCCTTGCCGCCGGTGCCCACGGGCATACCGCCGGGACCGGGGATGGTTTCAGAATACACATATATCTTTTCCCGAACTTCGATATTCAGCAGGATATCCGGGTGATGCACGTCCACATGCATCTCCGGGTAGGCTCCCAGAATCACCTCGCCCAAATCTCTGTTGATCTCCATGGAATCCTTAGGATAGTTCTTGCGGCTGCGCCGGGCATTGACCTTGAAAGTCTTATGCCTGTCCGGGTACATCTCTCCCAGATAGGCCACCACCCTCTCACAAAGCTTTTCCCAGCCCTCATCCTCCACATAGATAACCGGACAGATGCCCCATATGCCAAACACCTTTTTCAGATGTTCCACCGTCTCGTCGAAATCAAACTCCCCCTGGGCTTCCACAAAAATGCGGCCCATGGTCTTGCGGATCGCGAACTCGCCCTCACACTTTTTTAGGGCGTACTTGATCTGCCGGATCAGCGCGTCCTCAAACAGATACCGGTTTTTTCCCTTGATGCCGATCTCGGCATACTTGATCAAAAATGCTGTAAACATAAATCTCCTCGTCTCTTTTTTTGAGTACTTATTAGAGTTTTGCATCTGCCCGAAGGCAGATGCTGTTTTATAAGGCGGGGCTGAGGCATAACCCGCAGCCCCGGCTCTTCATCGGCGCGTATATTTTCTCAACATAGGAATCATATCATACATTACGCCCAATGTATAGTCAATTTCTTCCCGGGTGGTGTAAACCGAAAAACTGAACCTTATGGTGCTGTCCCACAGCTCCCTGGGCAGTTTCATAGCCTTCAGAGTAGCCGAAGTCTGAGGCTTGTTGGAAGCACAGGCGCTTCCTGCGGATACGTAGATCCCTTTCTCCTCCAATGCGTGCAGCAGTACTTCGCTTCGGATTCCGACGACGGAAACGCTGACCACATGAGGCGCCGTAGCCCGGCATCCCTCCTGGGGAATACCATTGACCCGGACTCCCTCCATCTGGCCGATCTGCTCCACAAAATACTCTTTCAGTTCATACAGACGCTGCACATCCTCATTCAGATGGGAATATATCAGTTCCGCCGCCTTGGCCATCCCGGCAATGCCTGGCACATTCTCCGTGCCGGAGCGCATGTTTTTCTGCTGTCCCCCTCCGTGAACAATAGGCTGGATCTTCACCCGCTCCCCCACATAGAGGAAACCCACACCCTTGGGGCCATGAATCTTGTGGCTGCTGACCGACAACAGATCAATCTGCATCCGTCTGGGCAGTATTCTGAACTTGCCAAATCCCTGCACCGCATCCACATGGAAGAGAATCCCGGGATTCTTTCGTTTGATCAGCGCCCCTGCTTCCGCTATAGGCTGCAATGCGCCCACTTCATTGTTGGTGTGCATTATGGACACCAGGATGGTCTCCGGCCGGATGGCATTTTCCAGATCCTGCAGGGAAATCCGCCCCCAGGCATCCACTGGCAGATATGTGATCTGAAAACCCTGGCTCTCCAGATACTGCATGGTCTGCAGCACTGCCGGATGCTCCACCTGGGTAGTGATCAGATGATTACCCTGCCTGCGGCCTGCCATGGCGCAGCCGATCAGCGCCAGATTGTCCGCTTCCGTACCTCCGGAGGTAAAGAAAATCTCCTTCGCCTGCACCTTCAATATACCTGCCAGCGTCTCCCTGGCATAACGCAGATACTGCTCTGCCTCCACGCCCTTACGGTGCATACTGGAGGGGTTTCCATACTCCTCACACATAATCTTCGTAACCAGTTCCGCCACCTGGGGGAGCGCCCTTGTGGTTGCGGAATTATCTAAATATACTTCCATTGATTTCTCCCCTCTCCGTCCCCCACAGGGAGGACGGGCATACAAAGCTACTGGTTTCTATAAACTATCATATGCATCATGGCTGTGTGCTGCGCCTGCGCATTTTGTTTCGCATCGTCCTTCATCTATTCTCTAATAGATACATCAGCCAGGAAAGTACGGTCATGCCCGCCGTTTCCGTCCGCAGGATCCGCCGCCCCAGCGTGATGGGAATTGCCCCGACTGCCACGGCGGACGCAACCTCCCTCTCCTCAAAACCGCCCTCCGGCCCGATCAATACTGCTATATCCTGTCCCGGCTCCAGCTTCTCCAGGACCTCCCTGGTTCTGCCCATGTCCTCCGCCAGTTCATAAGGGATCAGCTTCACAGGCAAATTCTTCACATGCTCCAGAGCCTGCTCCCAACTCATGACCTGCCGAACCTGGGGAATCACGCCCCGTTTGCTCTGCTTGGCCGCCGCCTCGGCAATGGCCTGCCAGCGGGATACTTTTGCCGCGGCTTTCTTCTCGTCCAGTTTCACCACCGACCTGTGGGCTGCTACCGGCACGATCTGAAATGCCCCCAGCTCCACGGCCTTCTGAATAATCAGTTCCATCTTGTCCGCCTTGGGCAACCCCTGAAGCAGATATATCCGAGAAGGCAGTTCCGCGCCGTCCTCCTTGATAAAGCGAAGTTCACAGCGGACGGTATCTTCCGTAAACGCCGCGATATGGCAGCGGTACTCCCTGCCGTCCACACCGTTGCTGACAGCCAGCTCCTCCCCTATACGCATACGCAGTACATTCCTGATATGGTTCACGTCGCTGCCCTGAATCAGGATTTCCCTGCCCTGAATCTGCTGCGGCTCCACAAAGAATTGATACATAAGATATCCTAACCCTTCCGGCAGGTTATAGAAACCCACTCTCCCTGATAAGTCACTTCCAATATCTCAAGCCCTGCGGCCTCCGCCGCGTCCCGCACCACCTGTTCCTTGTCGTCGATGATGCCGGAGGTGATGTAGATACCGCCGGGCTTTAAATGACTCACAATCACAGGTGTCAGCGGCACCAGCACATCCGCCAGAATATTGGCTGCCACGATATCATAGCATTCATAGCCCACCTGATCCTGTATCTGTTTATCCGTGATAATGTTGCCAATCAGCAGTTCAAAATCCGCCGGATCAATGCCGTTGGCACGACAGTTATCCGCCACCGCGTCCACGGCACAGATATCCAGATCCGTTCCCAGGGCATGTTTCGCCCCAAACATCAGGGACAGGATGGCCAGGATGCCGCTGCCCGTGCCTACATCCAGCAGTCGGGTCTCAGGCGTAATAAACTTACGCAGCTGCCGGATGCACAGCTGGGTAGTCTCATGCATTCCCGTGCCAAAAGCCGTGCCGGGATCGATATGCAGCACCAGCTTGTCCTGATCCTGGGACTTTATATCCTCCCAGGAGGGAATCACCAAAATATCATCAATATAAAACTGATGGAAATACTGCTTCCAGTTGTTGATCCAGTCAATATCCTCCGTCTCATCCACTGTCACAGTCCCCTCTCCAATCTCCATAAACAGGCGGATATTCCGAAGCTCCTGCTCCACCTTTTTCAAAAGAGATTCCGTATCCGTGGTCTCCCCCTGCACCTCCAGACTGCCGTCCTCCTTTTTTTCCACAAAAAAGCTCAGGTAGGCAATGCCGTCGTCCTCCTGCTCCTCCGGCAGAATATCCACGAACATCTGCTCCTTCTCCAGCGCAGTCAGCGGCACCTTATCCTCGATCTGCGCCCCTTCCAGTCCAATGTCGTACAGGGAACTGATTATTATGTCCTCCGCCACGGTAATTGTCTTAATTCTGAATTTCACCCATTTCATACAAACTCCTGTCCGCCCTTTTGTCAGGCACATAAAAAATAAGCTCCACGGCTCCTTTGATTGTACAATCTAATAAAATTCCTGTCAAATACTAATTCATACAGTTGCAAAGCGCACGATTTTCATGCATACTGAGAGTAGAAAGTTCGGAAATTTCTCTGCCTCCCATGATGCCTTCTATAGGTACTGAGCCGCCGCTCCGACACCGCCCGCTTCCACCTGTCCCGCATTCCGGAGAACAAAAAACTGGGCCCCTTCTTTGTGTCGGAGGCGGATCTGTGCCAGCGGGATACCTTCATCAACAAGGTAATCTTCTACCTAAAACAGGATGTGTTTCCAAATCACCCTCACTATCTGACCGAATCTTATGAGGAACTGTATCTGACTTACCAAGAGGACGAGGCAGATTTATTTGAGTTGTTAAGATGAACTTCCATAACCCAGAGGGCGGTTTCCCACAGGAAGCCGCCCTCTGATAATATCCGCCGCATCTATTTCCAGAACTTTTTCTTCTTATCCTTGCCTTCTTTGCCCTCTTTTCCCTCGCCGGATTTATCGTCCTTCTCCAGCTTTTTGGCCGCATTCAGGCTGTCGCCGCTCTCTGCGTCAAACTGACGCAGCAGTTCCTTGGCTTCATGGGAAAGCTTGTCGGGCACCTCCACCACCAGCGTCACATAGTGGTCGCCCCGAACCTCCCTGTTGCGCAGGGTGGGAACGCCCTTACCCTTCAGACGTACCTTGGTGTCCGTCTGGGTACCGGCCTTCACATCATAGATCACCTTGCCGTCCACGGTGTCAATGACAATCTCACCGCCCAGCGCCGCCACGGCGAAAGAAATTGAAACTGTGGAGAATATGTTATAATCCTGTCTCTGGAAGATGGGATGGCGGCCTACTACCACCTCCACCAGCACATCCCCTCTGGCGCCGCCGTTTGTTCCGGGCTCACCCAGGCCAGGCAGGCGCTTGCACTGTCCGTTGTCAATGCCTGCAGGAATATCCACCGCATAACGCTTCTTCATGGGCACATAACCTGTACCACGACAGTCCGCGCATTTCTCCTTGATAATTTTGCCTGTTCCCTGACAGTCCGGACATGCCTGCACATTCCGCACCGTGCCAAAGAAGGACTGGGACGTAAATACCACCTGACCTTTGCCGCCGCATTTAGAGCAAGTCTCCGGACTGGTGCCCGGCTTGGCGCCGCTGCCGTTACACGTCTTGCAGGTCTCCTTCACTGTCAGTTCGATTTCCTTCTCGCAGCCGAACACAGCTTCCTCAAAAGTGATCCGCACACTGGTACGCAGATTGGCGCCCTTCATAGGTCCATTGCTGGCGCCCCTGCTGCGGCCGCCAAAAAAGTCGCCAAAAATATCGCCGAAAATATCGCTGAAATCAGCACCACTGAAATCAAATCCGCCGGGACCGCCTGCGCCGCCTTCGAAAGCGGCATGGCCAAACTGGTCATACTGGCGTCTCTTGTCCGGATCACTCAAAACCGCATAAGCCTCGGATGCTTCCTTGAATTTTGCCTCCGCCTCCGCATTACCTGGGTTTACATCAGGATGATACTTCTTGGCCAGGGCACGATACGCCTTCTTGATCTCTGCGTCATCTGCGTTTTTCCCGATACCCAGGACTTCATAATAATCACGTTTCTGTTCTGCCATAAATATGACCTCCGTTGTCTGTTACGATTATACTATTCTCAAAAGCCCTCAGATTCTGTTACATAAATCCGTTTTTTCTCCCGCCTTGGCCAACTCCCCGAACAGGGAAACCGTCCATCGAAAGACACGCCCGGCCTTGAATCCAGGTCTATTTATCATAACCACACGAAGAATGGCCCATTACGAGCCATTCTCCCGTGTATAAACCGAATGTAACACATCCAGGACTTACCTCTTCGTGGATATCCCTTAATACGTATTTGGATGTAAAGTATCCAAAATTATACTTCCCTGAAATCCCCGTCAATCACATCATCCTCGGGAGCGGAGGCACCGCCGGCCTCGGGACCTGCGCCGCCGCTGAAGCCGCCCATATCCGGGCCTGCCTGGCCCCCCTGCGCCTGCTGCATGTTCTCATACATCTTGGTGAACAGGGACTGGGCGCTGTTCGTCAATTTCTCCTTGGCCGCTTTCAGTTCATCCAGATCACTGTCGCTCATCTCCTGATCCTTGGTTCTCTCCAGAATGGCCTTCACAGCCTCCAGGTCGGCCTGCACAGCGGATTTCTCGCTGTCGCTGATCTTGTCTCCCACTTCCTCTATTGCTTTCTCGGTCTGGAACACGAATGCATCCGCATCATTCCTGGCCTCCACGGCCTCCTTGCGCTTCTTGTCCTGGGCCTCGAACTCAGCGGCTTCCTTCACGGCCCTCTCGATCTCGTCGTCGGACATGTTGGAGCCTGCGGTGATGGTGATATGCTGCTCTTTGCCGGTGCCCAGATCCTTGGCGGACACGTTCACAATGCCGTTGGCATCAATATCAAAGGTAACTTCGATCTGAGGAATACCCCTTCTTGCGGGAGGGATTCCGTCCAAACGGAACTGTCCCAGGGACTTGTTATCCCTTGCGAACTGTCTCTCACCCTGTACCACGTTGATATCCACTGCCGTCTGATTGTCGGCCGCGGTGGAGAAGATCTGGCTCTTCTTGGTGGGGATGGTGGTATTTCTCTCAATCAGTCTGGTGGCTACGCCGCCCATGGTCTCAATGGACAGGGACAAAGGAGTAACATCCAGCAGCAGGATTTCACCTGCGCCGGCATCACCGGCCAGCTTACCGCCCTGGATGGAAGCGCCGATTGCCACGCACTCATCCGGATTCAGGGACTTGCTGGGCTCCTTGCCGGTCATCTGCCTTACCTTATCCTGCACGGCAGGAATACGGGTGGAACCGCCCACCAGCAGCACCTGGCCCAGGTCGGAATTGTTCAGCCCGGCATCCTTCATTGCATTCTGCACGGGAATAGCAGTTCTCTCCACAAGGTCGTGAGTCAGCTCGTCAAATTTCGCGCGGGTCAGATTCATGTCAAAGTGCTTGGGACCCTCCGCCGTGGCCGTGATGAAAGGCAGGTTGATATTGGTGGTCATGGCGCTGGAAAGCTCCTTCTTTGCCTTCTCCGCCGCCTCCTTCAGCCTCTGCATAGCCATCTTGTCGCCTGACAGATCCACTCCCTCAGCCTTCTTGAACTCGTCAATCATCCACTGGGTAATCTTGTTGTCAAAGTCATCGCCGCCCAGGAAGGTGTCGCCGTTGGTGGCCAACACAGTGATAACGCCCTCGGCGATCTCGATAATAGACACATCAAAAGTACCGCCGCCCAAGTCGTATACCATGATATTCTGTTCTTTCTCATTGTCCAGGCCATAGGCCAGCGCTGCGGCGGTGGGCTCGTTGATGATGCGCTTCACATCCAGGCCCGCAATCTTACCCGCATCCTTGGTGGCCTGACGCTGTGCGTCATTGAAGTACGCGGGAACCGTGATGACAGCCTCTGTCACCTTCTCGCCCAGATAACTCTCCGCGTCCGCTTTCAGCTTCTGCAGAATCATAGCCGAAATCTGCTGGGGAGAATACTTCTTGTCGTCGATGGCGCGCTTATGGTCCGTACCCATCTCTCTCTTAATAGAAGAAATGGTCTTCTCCGCATTGGTCACTGCCTGACGCTTCGCCGGCTCACCGATCAGTCTCTCGCCGGTCTTGGTGAAAGCCACCACGGAAGGAGTTGTCCTTGCGCCCTCTGCGTTGGCGATAACGGTAGGCTTTCCACCTTCCATCACAGCCACACAGCTGTTGGTTGTTCCTAAGTCAATACCAATAATCTTACTCATATTCTTGTCCTCCTCGTTCTATACTGAACTGATTATATAAATGCTTTTCTATGAAACTACAGAAACCATGCTGTGCCTCACAACAGAATCCCTGTAGGTATAACCCTTTTGCAGTTCCTGGGCCACGGTGCCGGACTCCAACTCCTCATTTTCCACCTGCATCACTGCATTGTGCAGGTTCGGGTCGAACTCACAGCCCACAGCCTCTATGGGCTTCACACCGATGTTCTCCAGTTCCTTCATCATCTGCTTGTAGATCTTGTTCATGCCGTCCACGAAGGGGTCACTCTGCTGCTCCTCCGGGACTGTGGCCAGGCCCCTCTCAAAATTGTCAATCACCGGAAGGATTTTCTCGATGACGCTCTTGGCGCCTGTCTCAAACATGGCCTGTTTTTCCTTCTCGGTACGGTTCCGGAAATTTTCAAACTCCGCCAGCTGCCGTTTTACCCGATCCTCAAGTTCCGCAATCTTCTCCTTGGCCGCATCCGCTTTCTTATCCTGTTTAGCCTGCTTCTTGGCGGCCCGTTTCTCCGCCCAGGTCTTCGGATCCTCACCCTCCGGGGCATCCCCTGCCGCATCTTCTGCGGACGCCTCCCCGCCGTCCGGCTCCTCAGTGCCGTTCTCTGCGGCTTCCCTCAGGGATTCCTCCGCCGCATCCTCCGGCTGCCCTTCCGCGGTTTGCCCTTCCTCCATGATCTCTTCTTCTAAAATCTCTTTTTCCTGATCTGCCATGACAGCGCTATGCCTCCTACTTCTTATATAGTTCATCCAATTGCTGTTTCAGCGTCTGCAGCGTCCCGATCACCTTGTCGTAATCCATCCGCTTGGGACCGATGATTCCGATGGTGCCCTTCATGCCTTCCTCCAACTCGTATGTGGCTGTCACCACACTGCAATCCTTCATGCCCTTGACGGGAGTCTCCTCCCCGATATATACCTGTATTCCCGTATTTGTGCTGTCCGACAGGGTCTCCTGCACCAACTCACTGAGCAGTTCCTTCTCCTCAAAGGTGTTAATCAGCTGGCTGGCTTTCTGCTGGTCGGCCAACTCCGGATACCGGAAAATGTTGTTGGTGCCACTGGTATAAATCTCCAGATCCTCATCCGCTTTGATGGCCTCGGCCACCGCGTCAATGACCTCGCTGACAATGTCGCTGTGAATGCCTGCCTGCTGCTTCATGGCGGCAATCATCCCCAGATTAATCTCTTCCATACACAGGCCGTTCAAATGGGTGTTCAGCAGGATATTCAGCTTCAGCAGCGTCTCGTCATCCAACTCCTGAGTCACATGCAGAATATTGTTCTTGATCACGTTGCCCTCTACCACAATCACTGCCAGAATATGATTGTAATCCACCCGGGACAGCTGGATAAACTTTACTTTGCTGCCATGGGTCTGGGGAGCGCTGATCATGGTGGCGTACTGGGTATTCTGGGCCAGCACTCTGGCCACCTGCTTCAGCAGGTTCTCCATTCGATCCTGCCTCTCCAGCAGCATCTCCTTCATCTCAACGACTTCCCGCTCCTTCTGCCCCATCATGCAGTCCACATAAAAGCGGTAGCCCTGATCGGAGGGGATTCGCCCGGCAGAGGTGTGGGGCTGGACAATATAGCCAAGTTCCTCCAGATCCGCCATCTCGTTTCGGATAGTCGCAGAACTTAGATTCAGGTCCGTGTACTTACTGATGGTTCTGCTGCCCACCGGCTCACCTGTCTCCAGATAGTTGCGGATGATGGCCTGCAATATTTTAGTCTTTCTCTCATCCAACTGCATCCTCATCTCCTGCTTTCTGTTCGTTGTTAGCACTCAACTCGATGGAGTGCTAACACTTACTAGAATTAAAATAGCACTTACCTCACATATTGTCAACTGCTTTCCCCAAAATTATTTCTAAAATAATTCTAAAGCGCCCATAATCAAAAAAAGAGCGCGGCCAAAGCCACACTCCGTTTGTTTCACTTATGCATATCCGTCTTCGTCTTACAGGTAGAAGCTGCCTGCAAACTCCTTGTTCATCACGTAGTAAGCCACATGCTCCTCGGGCTTCACATACAGTTCGATGCTGACCAGATCGGATTCCTGCTGCTCCAGATCATACTTCCAAACATCCTTTGCAATCTGAACCAACTCTTCCTGAGAGTAGGACTTCCCGCCGAACTGCACCGTAATCTCAGACTTTAACTCCTTCTTGACTTCATTTTTCTTCTCCACAGGTTTCTTTTCAACCTCCTTCTTCTCGGTAGCCTTAACAGCAGGCTTCCTTCCCGGTTTCTTCTTCTCGGCAGCCTTGGTCTCAGGTTTCTTCTCAGCCTTGGAGGCCTCTGTCTTAACTTCCTCCGCCTTTACCTCTTCAGCTTTGGGAGTTTCTGCCTTGGGCTCTTCCACCTTGGCAGGCTCTGTACTGACAGGCGCCTTCTTGGCTGCAGCTTTAGCTGCAGGCTTGGTCTCTTCCTTATTGACAGTTACGTTTTTCTTTGCTGGTGCCATAGTGATTATCTCCCTTCATCTCATTCAACACAAACTTTTTAACTCCCTACAAGATATTATATATGTCAAATTTCCTATTGCTGTCCCTCTTACGCTACAGTTTAGCCCTTTTTCTGTAATATGTCAACTTTTTATTGAAAATTTGCCATATTGCCCCCTAAAGGCTTTAATATAGCAATAATCTTAGGCATAATTACAACGATTTTAACATCTCAGATTCCATATCCGCCTACAGCCAGAGGCTGAAGGCCACCAGCACCACAATGCCCAGCAGAATGCGGTACCAGCCAAATACTTTGAAATCGTGCTTTTTGATATAACTTAACAGGAAACGCAGCACAAAGACCGAAACCACAAAAGCCACGATACATCCGGCCAGCAGCGCGCCCAGTTCCATGGTTGTAAAATGAAAGCCGAATTTCACCAGTTTCAGCAGGCTGGCGCCGAACATCACCGGCACCGCCAGGAAAAAAGTATATTCCGCCGCCACGGTGCGGGACACACCGATAAGCAACGCGCCCACGATGGTGGCGCCGGAGCGGGAGGTGCCAGGGAAAACTGCCGCAATCACCTGAAACACGCCGATGAGCAGCGCCGTCTGATAGGTGATCTCCGTCAGGGTATTGATCTTGGGGCTTCTGCCCTTGTTCCAGTTCTCAATGAAGATAAAGGCAATGCCGAAAATGATCAGTGCCAGCGCCACCACCTCATACCGGTAAAACAACGCATTCAGTACATCGTCAAACAGCACCCCAATGATCGCCGCAGGTACACAGGACACCAGGATCTTAAACCACATGGTCATGATATCCATGCGCAGCCAGGGGATGTTTCCGGGGTTCTTTGCCCGGGACTTGGCCGTAAAGGCAAAGGGCCAGAGTTTGTTCCAGAACAGCACCACCACCGCAAGGATGGCCCCCAGCTGAATCACCACATCAAACATGTCAAAAAAATTCTCGCTCATGCCGGTGAGGGGCATCAGTTTCTCCAACAGGATCAAGTGCCCGGTGCTGCTGATGGGCAGCCACTCGGTAACGCCCTCCACAATTCCGTAGAGTATCGCTTTCAGTATTTCCAACATTATTAATTTCCTTTCTGTATATAAGTTCCGCATGTTCCCTGCAACCGCACAGAGCCGCTGATGAACATCCGACCGCTTGATGGCGTTCAGGTGTCCATCACTGCTCTTTCCGGGAACTTGCTGTCTTTATTTGGAATCCTGCGGGTCATGCCGAAAACGGATTCAATACTCCGCTTCCACAAACCTGCGCAGCGCCGCCAGGGATCTCTGTACCTTCTCCGTGTCGATGCAGTAGGCCATACGGAAATAGCCCGGCACCCCGAAGGTATCGGAGGGAACCAGCACCAGGTCATACTTCAGCGCTTTCTGGCAGAATATCTTGGCATCCTCCTCCAGGGCCTTGGGAAAGATATAGAAAGTGCCGCCCGGTTTCACCACAGTGAAGCCCAACTCCACCAGGGTGTCATAAATCAGCTTCATATTGGTCTCATAGACGGACAAATCCGCCGTCTGTTCCAGCACCTGGGCCACCGCCAGCTGAATGATGGAGGGCGGGCAGTTATGGCCGATGCCGCGGGAGATCTGTCCGCACATATTTACCAATGTCTCCGCCTCCGCGCAGTCCGGATTCACCGCCACATAGCCGATGCGCTCGCCGGGCAGGGACAGGGATTTGGAGAAGGAATAACACATAAGAGTGTTACTATAGTATGCAGACACACAGGGATTTATCACTCCCTCGAACACAATCTCACGGTAAGGTTCATCGGAAATGATAAAGATATCATGTCCATAGTCCTGGGACTTGCGCCGCAGCGTATCCGCCAGCTTCTGTATAGTCTCCGGGGAATAAACGATGCCGGAGGGATTGTTGGGTGTGTTGATCAGCACTGCCATGGTTTTTTCACTGATCATCTCCTCAAAAGCCTGAAAATTGATCTGAAAGTCCTCCACCTGGGCAGGCACCACCTTCAGCACTGCTCCCGTCAGGTCAATGTAGGGGTGATACTCCGGGAAAAAGGGAGCGAAGGTCAGTATCTCATCCCCCGGCTCCGTCACGCAGCGCACGGCGTGGGCGATGGCCCCCGCAGCGCCGCTGGTCATGAAAATATGTTTCCCCTCATAGGGGATTCCAAAACGCTTTGCCAGAGACGCGGCCACCGCCTCACGGACGGAGGTGATGCCCAGACTGGGACTGTAACCGTGAAGTTCCATGGGATCCTTCGTCTCCAGCAGCCGGATCATCTGCTCCGTAAATTCCCTGGGTGTGGACACGGAAGGGTTGCCCAAGCTGTAGTCAAACACATTTTCATAGCCGATCTCAGCCCCCCTGGCCGTGGCAAACTCCGACAGTTGACGGATCACGGACTTTCCCGATAGCATGTCCTTATATTTCTGTACAATCATATTTTTGTCCTCTTTTCTATATTATACTACATAACGCCAGAATTTACCGTATTGCATTGGTTAAACGTATATGGCTGGCGTTATGTAGTCAGGTTACTCGGCAATTCTAACTGTTAAGCAGTATAATATATCATATGGCTTTTTGCAGACAGACGCTTTATCACGCCTCGTCTTCCGCCCAGGCCAGGGCACATCGGACTGCCCGCTTCCAGCCTTTTTTCAACAGCCGTCTCTGTTCCTCTCCCATTCCGGGAACAAATTCCCTGCCCAGCTGCCAGTTCTCCCTGATCTCTTCCAGGTCCTTCCAATAACCTGCGGCCAGTCCCGCCAGGTAGGCGGCGCCCAGAGCCGTGGTTTCTATGCAGCGGGGACGCTGCACCCGGCTGTCGATGATATCCGCCTGGAACTGCATCAGAAAATCATTGGCGCTGGCGCCGCCGTCCACTTTCAGTCCCTGCAGCGGCCTGCCCAGATCCTGCTCCATAGCCGCCAGCACATCCATGGTCTGATAGGCGATGGATTCCAGAGTCGCGCGGATGAAATGCTCCTGGCTGCAGCCTCGAGTGATGCCCACCACCGTTCCCCTGGCAAACTGGTTCCAATAGGGCGCACCCATGCCCGCAAAAGCCGGAACCACGTAGACTCCCGCGGTATCCTCCACCTTGCCTGCACTCTCCTGGGTGGCGGCGGCGCTGCGCACCAGCCGCATACCGTCCCGCAGCCACTGCACTGCCGCCCCGGCCACAAACACGCTGCCCTCCAGGGCATATTCCACCTGGTGGCTGCAGCCCGCCGCGATGGTGGTCAACAGACCCGCCCTGGAGGCAACAGCCTCCCGCCCGGTGTGCATCAGCAGAAAGCAGCCCGTCCCATAAGTATTTTTCACCTCTCCCGGCGCAAAACAACCCTGACCGAACAGAGCCGCCTGCTGATCCCCCGCCGCCCCTGCAATGGGAATCTCACCGCCCAGCAGGGAACTGGCAGTAAGCCCGAATATGTGGCTGGAGGGATACACCTTTGGCAGCATACAGGCCGGTATCCCCAGCCTCTCCAGGATCTGCCCGTCCCAGCAAAGTCTGTGAATGTCAAAAAGCATGGTCCGGGAGGCATTGGTGTAATCCGTGGCATGTACCCGGCCCTTGGTGAGGTTCCAGATCAGCCAGGTGTCCACAGTGCCGAAAAGGATCTCGCCCCGCTGTGCCCTCTCCCGCGCCCCCGGCACATGCTCCAGAATCCAGGCAATTTTGGTGGCGCTGAAATACGCGTCCGGCACCAGCCCCGTCCGCTCCCGTATCAGTTCCTCATACCCCTCTGTCTTCAGCTGCTCGATCATCTCCGAAGTTCTGCGGCACTGCCAGACGATGGCATTGTACACAGGCTCCCCGGTGGTTTTGTCCCAGCAGATCGTGGTCTCTCTCTGGTTAGTGATGCCGATGCCCGCAATATCCTCCGCGCCGGCCCCCACCATGGCCATGGCCTCCGTGGCCACCGCCAGCTGGGAGGACCAGATCTCCCGGGGATTGTGCTCCACCCAGCCCGGCTGGGGATAGATCTGTGTTAATTCCTTCTGAGCCATGGAGCAGATGTTGCCCCCTTTGTCAAACAGGATGCAGCGGGAACTGGTGGTTCCCTGATCCAATGACAGAATGTATTTCTTCATAGCATCCTCACTCCTGCGCAGCCAGAGCGTGATCTCAGTCATACTCTGACTGCACCTGTGTTATTGTACTAATACGTATTGGGATGTTCTACATCCAAACTTACCTCTTCCTTGCATATCGAAAGGCTTCGCTAATGCAAGTCTACAATTTTACATACTCGCCGCCAGGTACTTCTACAACGCGCTTGTCCCCTACTACCAGCCAGGCATTGTGGGCCGAAGGGTTATATACGGCTGTAGAGTCCGCGGAAAATTTAAGGTTCCGCAGCACCTCCATGTAATCAATGATCTCGATATTGGTGGCATACCAGATATCTTCCCTGCCTCCCACAATCCGGCAAAATTCTTCTATACGGTCCCAGTTGTCGTTCGCGTCAAACTCATAGCTGTGTCCCCACACATACATGAGTTTCAGATACTGTTTCTTGGAGAAATCCACAAACCATTGGGCCATTTCCAGCAGCCTGGGATTGTTGTGGTGACAGGTGGGATGCCACTCCATGGGATCCACGGGCAGATCAAAGCTCTCCGTCTCCTCCACCACCCGTGCATAGGCAATGCCCAGTTTATGGAACAAATCCTTAATCTCTTCATTATAAGAACCGTTGGGATAGGCATGTCCCCGCACCAGTCCCCCGGTGATCCGCTCCAGCCCCTGCCGGTCCTCCAGGATCTCCTTTGCCGCCTGTGCCAGCGGACATCTGGCAATGGTGGGATGGGTCATAGTGTGGGTGGCAATCTCATGCCCCTGATACAGACGCGGAATCTGCTCCGGCTTCAGCCGGATATCCATATCCATCAAACCATAATTCAGATTGAACGTTCCCTTGATCCCATATCGGTTAAAAATCTCCAGCAGTCTTTCATCCGCCAGCTTGCCGTCGTCGTAACTCATGGTCAGTGCCTTGGCTTTGCCGCCGGGAAACGCCTGATATACTTTCATGTATAGTTACCCCTTTCCTATATCTTTCATACCTACCTCTACATGCATATTTGGAAGTTTTACTTCCAAACTTACTTCTTCCCTGCATATCGCTGGCTGTGCCTGCGATATTGCGTTAATGCGTATTTGGAAGTTTTACTTCCAAACTTACCTCTTCCCTGCATATCGCTGGCCGTGCCTGCGATATTGCGTTAATGCGTATTTGGAAGTTTTACTTCCAAACTTCACGCTCCAAAAGCACATACTCATAATTGGCCCGGGATTCCCCATAGTCTTTATTGCTGATGCCAGTGCGGGTCAGGGCGCCCATGGACGGAACCTGCTGGATCGTCAGTTCATGGCGGATTGTCTCGGCAAATATTTTTACCAGTTCCTGGTGCTTCGGATCCACTCCCATGTGCAGCATGACATAGCTTTCCGGCTTCTTTCGCCGGGCCCGGAGCGCAAGCAGCTGCCAGGAATGGACTCTGCCGCAGATGGCATTGCCAAAGTTCGGGACAGAGATGAAACACCCCACTGCCTCCCCATGAAAATATGCCATCTTTACCATACTATAATTAAGTATATGTCTTAAATACTTAAACTGCTTCCGAAACTCTGCCTCCGTAATCCTCTTGTAAGCGGGAAAACTGCTGTACAGTTCGATCAGCAGGCCATATGCCTCCTTCAGAGTCTTTCTAAAATCCCTGGCCCGGGGACTTACGATTTCATATCCCTCACTCTGCTTCTGCGCCAGTCTGTCCATATATTTATCGCTGCCCTCATCGTTCTTCACCACTCTGTAGCGCTTAGAGGTGTACTGCTCGCATACCTGAAAGCCGTTCTCCTCCCAGAGCCTCAGATAGTATTCTTTGTTGTAAGGCTCCCCCGTGTGGGGGCCGCGAAACTGATTGGCCTTGAGCCTGTACTTGATCCAGAAGGAACAGTCCACCGGGCCGACTATGCCCTTTAAGCCCATATCCCGCACCAAGCCAAATGCCGTATGGAACAATAGCCCCGCGGCGGCACTGTTGTCCTTACTCTCAAAATATCCCAAAAAGGCAAATTCATCCTCCGGGTAAACTGTAATAATTCCCCGGCTCACCACCTTCTCGTCTTCATATACCAGTATGGGAGTAATCGTAAAATAGTGGCTCAGGATATGGGTACCCTTCAGGATTGCCCTCTCCTCCTTCTCATTTTGCATCAATTCCTCTTTGACATAAATCCGTCCCGGCAAAGCCAGGAAATCCTGAATATGTTTTTCGCTTCGAGGCCCGAAAATCACTGCCCGCATACCCATTTTATGTATCCTCCTTCTGCCCTTTCCAAAACGCAATCCATTGAATATTCTTTATCTTTTATGGTTACATTCTAGCATAAAAAAACTGAAAATACAATGGTTTTTTGCCTGTCATGCATACCGGACAGTGTATGCATTGTCTTTTACCCCAAACGCGCTTATAATAGGAATCATCCAAAAACCATAGGAGCACCCGCCATGCATATATTTATTATAGAAGACGAACAACTCATACGGCAGGAACTGAAAATTCTGCTGGAGAATGCCCTGTACCAGGTAACCGCGCCCCCTGCATTCGCGTCCGTCACCCATGTCACGCAGCAGGTACTGGACACAGCGCCGGATCTGGTGCTGCTGGATATAAATCTCCCTGACATCTCCGGCTTTGATATCTGCACCCAAATTCGCCGGCACATGGATGTGCCCATCATCTTCCTGACCAGCCGCATGAGTCCCATGGACGAGCTGAACGGACTGTTAAAAGGCGGAGATGACTATATCACCAAGCCCTACCAGCCCCCCTTACTTCTTGCAAGAATCGCCGCCGTACTGAAGCGCACCCAGGGCATGGCTTCCCGGGAAATCACCCTGTTTACAAGGAATGACGTATCCCTGGATATCGCGAAATGCTGCCTCTCCCGCAAGGAGCAAAACGTGGATCTGACCAAGAACGAGATGAAAATATTGCATCTGTTGTTCCAGCACCCGGGAACCTTTGTCTCCAGGATGGACCTGATCGAATACCTATGGGAAAACCGCATTTTCATAGACGACAATACCCTGAGCGTACATGTCGCCAAACTCCGGGAAAAGCTGAAATCCATTGGAGTGGAAGATTTTATTGAGACCAAGAGAGGAATGGGATACCGCATATGAAGTTGACAGATTTTTTACGGGACAAGGAAATGCTTCTGCTGCTCCATCTGGTTTGCATGTGCCTGGCGGCGGCTTTCTTACGGCTCACCGGCTACAGCCGGACCAATACCATTCTGTTTTTGACCCTCTGGCTGCTCCTGCTGGCAGCCTGGCTTTTGGTCACTTTTGTGCGGAGGCGGAAATTTTTCCGGGAGGCGCAGCGGATTCTGGGCAAGGTAGACCAACGGTATCTCCTGAGTGAATTGCTCCCGGATTCCATTCGGCTGGAGGATCGATTATACCGTGAAATGCTTCACCGTTCCAACAAGTCCTGTATTGAGCGGATACGGCAGATCGAGGAAAAGCAGCGGGACTACAAGGAGTATATAGAAAGCTGGGTGCATGAGATCAAAGCACCCATCACCGGCATTGCGCTGCTCTGCAACAACCGGCGGGGGATTGCGGCGCAAAGTACTATCTCGCAAAATGTGGAATCTTCAGGGCAGACAGCCTCCGAAACCGCTTCCGTCTCCAAGACTGACTATCTCACCATCAGCCTGGAAAACCAAAAGATCGAAAACTATGTGGACATGGTGCTGTACTATGCCCGTTCGGAAGAGGTCTACAAGGACTACCTGATCCGGGAGACCAGCTTAGAGGATGTAATCTATGAAATTTTGGACAAAAACCACCTGCTGCTCATCCAGAACCATGTACAGGCTGACGTAAACTGCCAGAGCACAGTCTATACTGATAGAAAATGGGTTGCTTTCATATTGAATCAAATACTGCAAAACAGTGTAAAATATCGGAGCGAGAACCCATTGCTCCGTATCCGCGCCAAGCGGAAAGACAACAGCGTACTGTGCATATTTGAGGACAATGGCATAGGTATCCGCGAGGAAGACTTATCCCGCATTTTTGACAAAGGGTTTACTGGCAGCAACGGCAGGGATAACGGACGTTCCACCGGCATGGGACTGTACCTGTGTAAAAAGCTGTGCGACAGACTGGGGATCGGACTCTTTGCAGAGTCGGAGTACGGCGTTGGCACAAAGCTGTATCTGGAATTCCCCGTCAGCAGCTATATTAAAGATGTGCGCAAAGCACGGGTGTAACAGGAGCTTGGCTCAGGCCAAACTCCGAATATTCACGAAGAAAAAGTTTGGATGTATCACATCCAAATACGCATTAAAGCAGTATCGCAGGCTTGGCCTGCGATATGCATGCAGAGGTAAGATTGAAGTTATCTTACGAAATCTTAAGATAACTTCAATCTATCTTTATATGAGGCCATTGGCGAATCATTTACAATTAATCCATATAGATACTCTTTGTATTGCCATAATTAAGACGAGGTGAAAAAAATGCAAGACTATATCCGAATATGTGACGTGGAAAAATACTACGGCAACGCGTCCAACGTGACCAAGGCGGTGGATCGGGTGAGCTTCGGCGTAGACAGAGGAGAATTTGTGGGCGTGATGGGTCCCTCCGGGTCCGGAAAGACCACACTGCTGAACATGCTGGCCACCATCGACCGGGTGACTTCCGGGCATATCTATTATGAAAATACGGACATCACCGAACTTTCTGAGGATGCCCTGTCCGATTTCCGCAAGAATAACCTGGGATTTGTATTCCAAGATTATAATTTGCTGGATACCTTGACTATCGAGGAAAACATCCTCCTGGCATTAACCATGCAGGATGATGTGAAAGTCCTCGATCCGGCCAGCGCCTCTCGCATCGCAGCCGACCAGACCAAAACCCCGCAAATCGAAACCGCCTGGCCGGCAGAATCTCGAGACGCAAGTCCGGGGCATTCCCCCGCGAAGCGTAACCGCGCAGACAGCAGTCTCTCGAAACACAACTGCCCAGACCAAACTTCCGAAGGCCGGCGCTTGGGCAGAAAGCAAAAAATCACTCATAACTGCAACGAGATTCTGCGCCTGCTGGGCATCGAAGATATTCGGGAAAAATTCCCCTATCAGGTGTCCGGCGGGCAGAAGCAGCGCTGCGCCTGCGCCAGGGCGCTGGTAAATCAGCCCAAACTCCTGCTGGCCGACGAGCCCACCGGGGCGCTGGACTCCAAGGCGGCTCAGACCTTGTTGGAAACATTCACAGACCTGAACCGCGCCATGAACGCTACGATCCTCATGGTAACTCACGATGCCTTTTCCGCCAGCTACTGCGGGCGCATCCTGTTTCTCAAGGACGGCAGAATCTTCCATGAACTGATCCGGGGCAGCAAGAGCCGCAAGGCATTTCTGCAGGAAATTCTGGATGTACTCTCTACCATGCTGGGCTATGACGAAATTCCTCTGGCCCCCGGGGAATACCTGGTGCAGATTAAACCCCGCTTATATAAGGAAGTCCAGAAAATCGGAAAAGATTTACAGATCGCGGACGCGTCGGGTCAGAACCTTCTCATCTGTGCCGGAATTGTGGCAGACCCTTTTTCCCAGGACGGCCACAACGGCGCGGATTATATCCTGGTGGTGCCGGATGCCGTTCTGGAGCGCATGACTCCCTATTACACCGAACTGGTGGCCCATGTGGACGAAGAGATACCTATGGAACTGCAGGACAGCCTGGATGCTCTGGAAGAAGAGGAGTTGGAACTCCCTTTATCCTATATGCTATATTATATGGAAAAAGAGGAAACGGAGATGCAGCTATGCATGGGTTCGGACAACATCATCTCCTATGCGGGAACCTATCTGGTGCGGGACAGCCTGATTTCCATGTTGGAATATATACTGGGCTCCATGATTATTCCTCTGTTTTATATAGGGCTGGTATTCGTCTGCGTGGCAATGACCGTCCTTTCCGTACAGCAGCTGAGCGATTCCGCCAAGTACAAGTTCCGATATGACGTGCTGGCCAAGCTTGGCCTGGACCGCAGGCAGATCTGCGGACTTATCCTGAAGCAGCTGGCCGCGTACTACCTCTGCCCCGCCCTGCTGGCCGTGGTCATCAGTGGGAAGATGATCCTGTTTGTCAGCAGCAGGTTTGTGGATTTGACTGGTGTTCCGGCCGCTGCGGGCCGGTTTTTCCTGGAAAGCATCGTCCTGTTTTTCGGAATCTACCTGGTGTATTTTATTGTGACCTATGTGGGTTTTCGGCGGAATGTGGAAGAAAAGAACAGATAAAGTTTATATAACACAGGCACATGTCACTTTTCTGGCATGTGCCTTTTTCGGCGGCACTTTACCCCTTCCCAACGTGCATGTTCTGCGGTTGTAGTAAATCACAATTTATCGTATAATACGTATAACAAACAAAACACATCGCTGCGAGCCGAAGACTTCGCAGCCACCATTTACGAGGGAGAAAGGAAAATATTTATGATGAATGATTCCCGGCGCAACAAACACAACGGATTCCAGACCATGGGCCCCGACGGAAACTGGCATAAAGGCGGCGGCATCCTGAAAGCCCGGCGGTCCACCGGCAAAATCCTGGGCATCTTAGCCCTGGTGGCCGTGGTACTTATATTGATATTCGGATCCACATACCAGATTCGCGAGCAGGAGCAGGCGGTACTAATCACCCTGGGGCAGGCCCAGGCCGTCACTGAACCGGGACTGCATTTCAAGATCCCCTTCGTTCAGAGAGTGCGCAAGGTAAATACCACGATCCAGGGATTTTCCATCGGCTACGACAGCAATTCCAATACCTCCAGCGCAGATGAGTCTCTGATGATCACCTCGGACTATAACTTTGTGAACGTGGACTTTTTCGTGGAATACCGCTACTCCGATCCCGTCAAGGCATTGTATGCCTCCCGGGATCCGGTGAATATTCTGAAAAACGTGTCCCAGAGCTGCATTCGAGCCGTTATCAGCAGCTACACCGTGGATGATGTACTGACCACCGGCAAGAATGAAATCCAGGCAGCCATCAAATCCTTGATTGTAGAGCAACTGGAACAGCAGGATTTGGGGTTACAGCTGGTCAATATCACCATACAGGATTCCGAGCCGCCCACCGTGGAAGTCATGGAAGCATTCAAGGCGGTGGAGACTGCCAAGCAAGGCAAAGAGACCGCGCTGAACAACGCCAACAAATACCGCAACGAACAACTTCCCAAGGCCCAGGCCAAGGTGGACGGCATCATCAAGGACGCGGAGGCCCAAAAGACTGAGCGCATCAACGAGGCGACCGCCCAGGTGGCCCGCTTTAACGCCATGTATGAAGAATATGTCAAGAATCCCATTGTCACCAGGCAACGGATGTTTTTCGAAGCCATGGAGGAAGTACTGCCGGGATTAAAGGTCATCATTGAAAGTCCCAGCGGGGATATGCAGACCATCTATCCCATTGACTCCTTTACCAATCCCGGCCAGAGCGACAGCACCGCCGAAGGCACCACTACACCGGACACCAACTCGCAGGACGCCTCCGTTATAGACTAGGAATAGCATACATCGGATTGCAGCCGCAGAAAGGAAAACTATGAAAACAACAACAAAAGCATTCATTATCCTCATCGTATTGGCCCTGCTGTTTGTAGGCGCCAACAGCCTTGTGATTACCAACGAAAACGAATATAGCCTGATCCGTCAGTTCGGCAAGGTAGACTATGTTATAGATCACGCTGGGATCAGTTTTAAAATCCCCTTTATACAGAGCGTGGATACCCTGCCCAAGGAAACCCTGCTGTACGATCTGTCCTCCTCCGATGTCATAACCAGTGACAAAAAGACTATGATCTGCAACAGCTATATCCTGTGGCATATTACCGATCCTCGGCTGTTCGCCCAGACCTTGAACTCCTCTATCGGAAGTGCGGAGAGCCGTTTGGATACAGTGGTCTACAACTCCACCAAGAATGTGATCTCCAGCACCACCCAGGACGAAGTAATCTCAGGCCGCAACGGTACACTCTCCGATGCCATCATAGCCAACATCGGCAGCACACTGAAGCAATATGGCATAGAACTTCTTTCCTTCGAGATCAAGCAGTTGGATCTGCCCAGCGACAACAAGGCCGCCGTGTATGAGCGCATGATCTCCGAGCGCGACAACATTGCCGCCACCTATACGGCGGAAGGCAGTTCCGAGGCCCAGATCATCCGCAACACCACGGACAAGGAGGTGACCGTGATGCTGTCCGAGGCGGAAAAGGAAGCCGAAATCCTGATTGCGGAAGGCGAAGCCGAATACATGCGGATTCTCTCCGAGGCCTACGGGGACCCGTCCAAGGCCGAGTTCTACTCCTTCGTGCGCAGCTTAGACGCCCTGAAAGCATCCATGACCGGCGGCAACAAGACCGTGATACTGTCCCCTGACTCCCCCATTGCGGAGATCTTCTACGGGAGATAAGTGTATGTTAACAGCCCAGATATGAAAATACCTGGGCTGTCATCTTTTTTTAGTAAGGGATATATTTATTTTACAGATATCTGAACTATCTACTCCACATCCTGCAGGGCATCAAATCCCTCTTCTCCCGTGCGGACCTTCACTACACGTTCCACACCATAGACGAAGATCTTGCCGTCGCCGATATGACCTGTGTACAGGGCTTTCTTGGCCGCCTCCACCACGTCGCCCACCGGGATCTTGCTCACCACTACCTCCACCTTGATCTTGGGCAGCAGCGTGGCGTCCATCTCTACACCGCGGTATCTTTCACCGGCGCCTTTCTGGATACCGCAGCCCATCACGTTGGTGACAGTCATGCCTGTGACGCCCAGATCGTTCATGGCTTTTCTCAGGGCATCATATCGAGCCATCTTGGCGATCACCACCACCTTGTGAATACCGGTGTTCACCGCCGCCGAGGCATCCACCACCGGAACGGAGGCATTCTTCTGAGCCTCTGAGGCTGTCACATAATCGTCATTGCCCAGATCCGTGTTTTCGTTAATACTCATGTTCATGGTGTTGGAGATATCCATGATGGCGAATCCGGCGTAAGCGGAAGCCAGGCCATGCTCCTTGGCATCCAGCCCCACGATCTCCTCCTCCTCGCTGACGCGCAGTCCGAAGATAGCCTTGATGACCAGGAACACGATAGTCATGGTCACTGCCGTCCACACCGCCACAGCGGCAAAGCCCAGCAGCTGCAGACCCAGCAGCTTAAAACCACCGCCGTAGAACAGACCCACCAATTCGTTACCTGCACCGTCCGCAATACTGTAGCCTGGAGCCGTATTAGTGGCAAACAATCCGGTGGCGATGGTACCCCAGATGCCGTTCATCATATGCACTGCCACCGCGCCCACTGGATCGTCAATATGTAATTTATAGTCCAGCAGCCATACGCCGAACACCACCAGCAGACCGGCCACCGCGCCGATGATGATGGCGCCGAAGGCGTCCGTCACATCACAGGGAGCCGTGATAGCCACCAGACCAGCCAGGGAGGCATTCAGACACATGGACACATCCGGCTTGCCATATTTGATCCAGGTGAAAATCATACATACCACCGTGGCGATGGCAGGCGCGATGGTTGTAGTAACAAAGATGGAACCCAGCTGTGCTGTGGAAGTGGCCGCCGCGCCGTTAAAACCGTACCAGCCCAGCCAGAGGATGAACACCCCCAGAGCGCCCATGGCCAGGTTGTGGCCGGGGAACGCATTTACTTTTGTGACTTTACCGTGTTTATCTCTATTAAACTTGCCGATACGGGGGCCTAACAGTTTTGCGCCTATGATGGCGGAAATGCCGCCCACCATATGGATGGCGCAAGATCCCGCAAAATCATGAAATCCCAGCTGTGCCAGCCAGCCGCCGCCCCAGATCCAGTGCGCCTCGATGGGATAGATAACTGCGGAAATCACTGCGGAATACACGCAGTAGGACAAAAACTTTGTCCTCTCCGCCATGGCTCCGGACACAATGGTGGCCGTAGTAGCGCAGAACACCAGGTTGAACACAAAGTTGGACCAGTCAAAATCCTCGTAGGCCGTAAAAATATCAAACCCGGGCTTTCCTATGAAGCCCATCAAATCCTCGCCCAGCAGCAGCCCGAAACCAATCAGGATGAACACCACCGTGCCGATACAGAAATCCATCAGATTTTTCATAATGATATTGCCAGTGTTTTTCGCTCTGGTAAAGCCCGCTTCCACCATGGCAAAGCCCGCCTGCATCCAAAACACCAAGGCAGCGCCGATCAGGAACCAGACGCCGAACACCTCGCCGCTTACCGCACTCATAATCTCTTCTGTCATAATATTTCCTCCTCATTAAAGTCTCGCATATTTCCATAAAAAAACGATGCCGGGGCTTCCTTGCGCGGATGCCCCATTGCATCGTATCTTTTTGGTGCGCCTTGTTCCGGCCGTGCGCACAGTTAATCCGCCGGAATAAGGAAAAGGCGCTCTGGATATCTCCAAAGCGCCTTTGCTTTACGGAAGTGAGTATAGCACCGGATGCCTTTGATGTCAAGCAGAAATTTTCAGGATATCTGCTTTCCAAAAAGCTTCTGCCAAAATACCTTTCATATTCTCACTGTAAATAGGCAATTGCGAAAGGTTCTTTGCAAGTGACGTAGCTGGGCAATATATACAAAAACGGGCTCCGACGCAGTGACAAGTCGCCCGTATTTTGTATATATTGCCCAGCCACTGTTACCGGAAAGGGAGTTTCGCAATCGCCTATATCACTGGAAATCAGGCTGCTTGTTTTTGGATCTTGATCTTGCTGAAAAAGCAATAATACACCCCGAAGAGCACTGTGGTGATCACCCAGGTCAGCGGATAGCTGAAAATAATGGTGGTGATTCCCGGGAATCTGGGCACTGCCGCCATGACCCACACCACACGGATCAGGCACACCCCGGTCAGGCAGATCAATGTGGGGATCCAGCAATCCCCCACACCCCGCAGAGCGCCGGAGAGAATCTCGATGCAGATATAGGTAATGTAAGTGGGCACCAGGAATCGGGTCATCTCCACCCCGATCCGCAGCACCTCCGTGTCATCGGTGAAGAGCGTGTAAATGCTGCCGCAGGTAAGATACAGAAAGGCGGACACCACCACCGTGGATACCACTGTCATGCCCAGGCAGCTGCGGATGCCTTTTCTCACGCGTTCTATCTTCCCGGCGCCGTAATTCTGGCCCACAAAAGTAGTAATGGCAATGCCAAAGGCGCTGACAATCATCCAGAATACCACATCCAGCTTACCGTAGACGGTCCAGGCCGCAACAGTGTCGGTGCCCTCCCCGTTGATGGCTGTTTGGATAATAATATTGGACAGGCTGTACATAACGGACTGCAGTCCCGCCGGAAAACCGATGCGGATGATCCGCTTAAACATCCTGCCGTCAAAGCCAATTTTCTTAAGTTCCAGATGATGCATATCTCTGGTGCGCACCAGCACCAGAATCACCAGCGCTGCACTGAGCAGCTGGGACAAAATGGTGGCCAGGGCCGCCCCTGCCACCCCCATGCGCAGCCCCACCACCAGAAGGATGTCCAGCACTATGTTGGTAAGGCAGCTGGCAATCAGGAAATACAGGGGCCGCCGGGAATCTCCCACCGCCCGCAGAATGCCCGATCCCACATTATAGATCAGGTTGCCCACCATTCCCAGGAAATAAATCCGTATGTATAATGTGGCCGGCTCCAGCACATCCGCAGGAGTGTCCATAGCCCGCAGGATACCCGGCGCTGCCAGCAGGCCGCCCACCATCATCACTATGCCGCCCACCAGGCTGAAAGCCATGGCCGTATGTACTGCATAACCCACCATCTCTTCCCTCTTTGCCCCATAATACTGGGAAATGATCACCGTGGCCCCGCTGGACAGTCCCACAAAGAATCCCACCAGCAGGTTGATCACCGTGCCTGTGCCCCCGCCCACCGCAGACAAAGCCTCTTTGCCCACGAAACGCCCCACGATCAGGGCATCCGCCGCATTGTACAGCTGCTGGAAAAAAGTACCGAAAAGAATCGGGAAGAAAAAGAGCAGGATCTGTTTCCAGATCACGCCCTCTGTAATGGCATTTTCCTTTTGTAAATTGATATCCTGTGTATCCATATTGCTTTTCATTACCTCCCGGGACACCCTTTTTTTGTCCCCCTTGCCGCTCTTAAGCATTTTCCGGTCATGTAAGCATCCACTCCCGCACAGCAAAAAGCGCCAGCATATGAACCGGATAAAACGCATAGCACAAATATTGAAATACTTTATTTCGGATGCCCTGCCGCCCCTTGAAAAACTGTGCCCGTGTTATTGCCTTAATGCGTATTTGGAAGTTTACTTCCAAACTTATACTTCCAAACTTCTCTATGCGTTCACATATAAACCTTTTCCGCCTCAATCATCTCTTCTTCTGTATAGCCATATAATACAATTTGCTCTTTTGTAGCGCCAGCCTTAATCATTCGTTCGATAGCGTTAAGCCGCTCTTTCTCAATGCCTTTCTCAATGCCTTTCTCAATGCCTCTAGCTTCAATGGCCTGTGACAAATTGCACATGGTTTTTATCCTCCCTTCCAGTTCAGTCGTCATTATCATCCCATATTCCGACGCAAGAATATGTTTCTTTTCGTCCACTCCCATCTGAGACAACAATTTTTCCAACATTGAAATCAGAACATTTTGGGATTCCTTTATATTCATCCCTGTTCTCACTCTAATAATGATTCCCCTCATCAAGTCTATGTTGTATGGACTTTCTTTAGTTCCGAAAACATTCTTCCTGTCAAGATTGATTTCCTCAATGGAATCGCCATCCTCACTGCTATCCAGGCAGATCCAGATACTTCTCACGCGCTTTAAACTGTCATAGTCACTGTGATAAAATTCCGTCTGTTTCTGTGCAGAAATCATCCTTGCCAGATAAAATATGATTCTGTTCTCAAGGTGATACCCTAATTTACCTGGATCAGACGATCTCTGTGCCTCAACATTGATTAAAAATTTCATTTCCAATTTTCTATGATATGCCGAAAACCGGATATCATAAAAAATTTTTCCCTCTCCTGGAATATTGTCTTCCGTATTGGATTCGCTTATACGTCCCATATTAGACAGACCCGTATCCACTGGCTTCGCTCCGATTTCAATATCATTGCCAATGCTGGCCATGATATCTTCCAATTCCGTACTCTGAAATTCTCTAACAGCGTATTTCAATATCCTTGCAAGTACCTGCTTATCAGCCAGCAGGAATTTAATATTGGCATCATAGGAAACCGCATAATTTGCTGCTTCAACCGCCTGTGCTATGTTAGTCTCTGCCATCTTCTTTTCCTTTCCCCGCATATATCACAATTGCAAAATTTCCAAACAACGGCAGATCTCTAGCGTATACCCATATTATACTTGATTCATCTGACAAGATCAATAGTCTGGCTCTTATTGAGGCTTGAGGCACAAGGCAGTCTGGGATAACAAAGGAATACTAGAAAAACGAAGCTTCGGTGTGAACGCTTCCCCGCTCTTTAGATATCGCAAAAGAATTAATTATTTTTGGCGTTCCTAATTATACATGATACTACAAAATTTATTACAAGTCTACCATTTTTTATGATATTTGGTATAATTTTTTTATCCCGGGAAAGTCAGAGCATCAGGCAATTGTGAAACGCCTAAGTCCAAACATTAGGCAATTGCGAAACGTTCTCCGCAAGTGACGTGGCTGGTCAATATATACAAAAACGGGCTCCGATGCAGTGGCCAGTCGCCCTTATTTTGTATATATTGCCCATCCACTGTTCCCGGAAAGGGAGTTTCGCAATTGCCTATAAATCCAAACATCCATGAAAGGAGTATACCATGATTGAGTTTCAGCAAATAGACAAGACCTACCGCGTAGCCAGGAGACAGGCGGGCATGGGAAATGCGGTGAAGGCCTTCTTCCGCAGGGAATATGAGACTATCCACGCCCTGAGAGAGGTGAGTTTCACCATACAGGACGGGGAGATGGTGGGGTACATCGGCCCCAACGGAGCAGGCAAGAGCACCACTATTAAGATCATGTGCGGCATACTGACGCCGGACAGCGGCAGGTGCGTGATTGATGGTCGGATCCCCTATCGGGAGCGAGTGGCCCATGTGCAGAACATCGGCGTGGTGTTCGGCCAGAGGCGGCAGCTCTGGTGGGATGTGCCGGTCATCGACAGCTTTGAACTGATCCGGGATATCTACCGGGTGGACGAGAGTACTTATAGGAAAAATGTCAGTGACCTCAGCGATCTCCTGGATCTGGGGGAAATCCTGAAGACGCCCGCCAGAAATCTGAGCCTGGGGCAGAGAATGCGGTGTGAAATTGCGGCCTCCCTGCTGCATGATCCCAAACTGCTTTTTCTGGACGAACCCACCATTGGCCTGGATGCGGTGTCCAAGATCGCGGTGAGGAAGTTTATCAAGACTTTAAACCAGGAAAAGGGCACCACCATTGTCCTGACCACTCACGATATGCAGGATATCGAAGCGCTGACAGAGCGAATTTTGCTGATTGGCAAGGGACGGATTTTGCTGGACGGAAGCCTTGCCCAGCTTAAGAAGCATACCTCCGGTCACAAGACCATGGCGATCCAGTACCGTGGAACGGCCCCTATGCTCCGGGAGGGAATGGAACTGGTACAGTGTGGTGAAGGACAAATGACCGTGCGATTTGATCCCACCCAAATCCCGGCCTCAGAAACCATCGCTTATTTTGCGGCTTCTGTGGAGCTGTTGGACGTGTCCGTTTCCGATATCTCCACAGAGGAAATGGTAGCTGAATTATACAGGGAGTACGAAATCTAAACGCGATCGCTCTTCGAAGGGATATTTTCCTAAAATCATAACCGGAAGTGCGGGCGCTGCACTATACGGAAGTAACATTTGGATGTTACACATCCATTACTGATCGACGCAATATCGCAGGCTGGCCTGCGATATGCAGGAAAGAGGTAAATTTATGAAAAAAAACTTTAAAGCATATTATTCCCTGTTCCGCATCCGCTTCATCCAAAACCTGCAGTACCGCATGGTGGTTCTGGGGACCATTGCCAAAGGGGCGCTGTGGGTCATGATGGAATCGCTGGCTTATATAGCGCTGTACCGCACCAATCCAGACGCTTTTCCCATGGCTTTTTCCCAGTTGGTTTCCTACATATGGGTGCGCCAGTCCTTTCTCGTCCTGTTCCGGGTGGTGTTTGGAGACGGCGATATCTATTCCACTCTCCGCTCCGGGGAAGTGGCTTATGATCTGGTTCGCCCGGTGGGCCTCTATGGCAGGTGGTTCTGCCAGTCGGCTTCCAACCGTCTGTCCTTCGCGCTGGTGAACTGTCTGCCTGTGTTGCTGCTGGGGCTGATGGTGCCCCAGCCATTCCGGCTGACACTTCCTACGTCCGCCGGGCAGTCTTTCCTTTTTCTGCTGTCGGCGCTGCTGGCCTTTGGGGTGACGGTGGCTATGGCTATGCTGATGTATATTTCCCTCTTCTATCTGATTTCCCAAAGAGGGATTCGGATTATTGTCACGGCAGTGACGGACTTTTTTTCCGGCGGAGTGATACCGCTGCCCTTCTTCCCCAAGCAGTTACTCCGGGTGGTGCGGGTTCTTCCCTTTGCCGCCATGCAGAATATGCCATTGCAGATTTTTTGCGGTAATCTCATGGGAATGGATGCCTTGAAAGGGATTGTATTCCAGATATTTTGGCTGGCGGCTTTGGTGGTTATAGGGCGAGCCGCTATGGCGCTGGCTACTAAGAGGGTAGTTGTGCAAGGGGGATAGTATGAGAAGAACTTCTAAAGTCGTGCCACAGAGTGTAGCGCGCCAGGAAGTTCTGGTCTCATACAAGAATGCCTGAAAGGCGGCATTCTTCATCTTGATTTAGGTGCCCGCTAAAGCGGGCGCATGGAGGAGAAATGAGAGTATATTGGAAATTTTTTATAATGGAACTAAAAAGCCAGATGCAGTACAAGGTCTCTTTTTTACTGACAACCCTGGGACAGTTTCTGACCGCTTTTACCATGTTTTTCGGAATTAAGTTTCTATTTGGGCGGATCAGCGGAGTGGATAATTTTACTTATGGACAGGTGCTGCTGTGCTTTTCCGTGATCATGATGTCTTTTTCCATAGGGGAACTGGCCGGGGGCGGACTGACTGTTTTTTCCGGGATGCTGCGGGAGGGGGATCTGGATCGGATTCTGGTAAGGCCCAGAAGCGTGATTGGGCAGGTGATTATGCCCAATATGGATTTTTCCCGTGTGGGGCTGCTGGTGCAGGCGGCGGTGGTGTTGGGTATCGCCATGCCTGCCAGCGGAGTACAATGGACCTGGCAAAAAGTACTGGTATTGGGTATAATGACAATCTGCGGCAGTGTGGTGTTCTTTTGTCTGTTTTTGCTTATTGCCGCCCTTTCCTTCTTTACCATACAGCCGCTGGAGTGTCTGAATATACTGACCTATGGAATGCGACAGTTTGGGCAGTATCCCTTTTCCGTCTATGGGCAAACGGTTCTCAGGCTGCTGACTTTTGTGATCCCCCTGGCGCTGGTGCAGTATTATCCGCTGCTCTATCTGCTGGATCGGGGAGACGGCATCCTCTATGGATTATCACCGCTGGCATCGCTGCTGTTTCTGATTCCCGTCTGTGTGTTGTATCGGATCGGGCTGAGAAATTACCAGTCTACAGGGTCATGAGATAAACCGCTGCCTCGTTTCCGCAATTATTCATGCACAATTATCCTATAGAAACAATCGTGCTTATCCGGCGGTCTGGGCATTACTTTCATAAACCATATAGACAAACCGGGCCATCTGCCCGTTCTGTTCCATCTCCACCAGACAGGAAGGGCAGACGACCTTTATTTTTTCCGGCACCCTCCTGCCAAAGCCTTCACCCTGCTCTTTCTCTTCCTGATGACACGAACAAGCAGTTCTGTTTTGGTCCGGCTGGTCTCCCTGGGATTGCCCTGCCGCCTCGGGCGCCGCCTGCTGCCGAAAACCGAGCTTTTGGCACAAGTGCAGGGACACGGTATTCTCCTCATGCACCAGCACCTGCACCCGCTCAAAGCCCAGCAACTCCCTGGCATATTCCAGAATGCCCTGGCACACTTCCCCGGCAAGTCCTCTTCCCTGCCATTCCCGGCCAATCACAAATCCCAGTTCCGGCAGGTCATAGCCTTCCCGGACGCTCAGACCTGCCCGGCCCACCACGGCGCCGGTTTGACGGTCCAGCACTGTCCACACGCCAAACTCATAGAAGGAATACATCAGCCTGCGGTACTCCCGGACATAGCCCCGCTCCGCCTCCGGAGTGGGGTATAGCCGCTCCGTGTACCGGCTGAGTTCCGAGTCCTGATACATTTTCCAGAAACTGTCCACATCCTCCTCCACAGTCTCCCGGAGCCAGCAGCGGTCTGTGACCAGAATCTCCCAAGGCAGGTTATGGCAGCGCCGGTAGACACGCTCCAAGTATTCCGGTTCCGTCTCCTCCGGCTCTTCCAAAGCGTATCGGGCATCACCAAAGTCTTGGTCCTGATTGCCAGAATGGAGGTAAACCAGCACTGCAGGACAGCAGGACAATGAGGTTTCCTGAGACAGTTCATCCTTTGCTGCCAGCGTGGCATAAATCAGGGGATCGTCTGTCAGGTACAGCAATCCCGGGGCCAACATTTCTCCTGCCTGCGGCACATCGGGCGACAGTTCCTCCGATAGCATCACCTGACAGCTGATTCCTTCTTTTATAAGCCGCTCACAAAGCGGCACCAACGATGGCAGTTGCACCGCCCTCCGCAGCACCATTATGCATTTTTTCAGATAATATATACCCTGCCCAATCCGCTGTTCCACCGCTTTGTCCTTTCCCGCCATATAGGCTGTGGCCGTAAGCATAAAAAAAGCTTTACGTCCGGGAATTTTTAAGTTATCATTATTTTTGGATTCATTATAACAAAATTTCATTCAGAAAGGTAGAGAATTATGGCACAAAATCCGATTGTAACCATCACTATGGAAGACGGCGGCGTGATTAAGGCAGAACTTTATCCCGAGATCGCCCCCACTTCCGTGAATAATTTCATCAGCCTGATCAACCAGCATTTTTATGACGGTCTGATTTTCCACAGGGTTATCCGCGGCTTTATGATCCAGGGCGGATGTCCGGAAAGCACAGGCGCGGGCGGCCCCGGCTACAGCATCAAGGGAGAGTTTGCCCAGAACGGCTTTCAAAATGATTTAAAGCATACGACGGGTGTGCTGTCCATGGCCAGAAGCCAAAATCCTGACTCCGCGGGCTCACAGTTCTTCATCATGCATAAAAACGCGCCCCATCTGGACGGCAGCTACGCCGCTTTCGGAAAGGTGATCGAGGGCATGGATGTGGTCAACCGCATTGCGGAGACTTCCACCGACAGCTATTCCGACAGGCCCTATGAAAACCAGGTCATGAAGAGCGTCACCGTAGATTGCTTTGGAGTGGAATATCCGGAACCGGAAAAGTTGGCTGAGAGATAACTGTCCTTTGTTCACAGTTTGTTTACAAAACCTTTAATTTTTTTTCAAATCCTACTCATGATTTGTACATTTCTATCCCATATACTATAATCAAACAAAGGAAAAACATTGAAAGACACAGTTATCTGTTTAACAATAAAACTTTTTCATAATAATGCCAAGGGAAGTAATTCCCTTGGCATCCTCCCTTTTTGGGTAAAATTCAATAACTGCCTTCCTGCAATAGACGGCTTCCATTCGCCCGACAAAAACTACAAAAGTTCATCTTTTTTCCACTTCTCAAATCCATATTTATTCAGTTCACACTCTACCTCTTGTATTGCTTTTTCGGCAAGTTCAAGCTCATTGACTTTATACAAATCATTTGCTATTATTCCTATCGGTTTCTCAACAACATATGACATAACCACAGCCAGATTTTCGTCAGCCATATGGTCATATAACAGGAAAATCAATACCCAATAGCATTCTTCACTTATTCCATTTGGAAAAGCATGAACAAGCATTCGCTGCGTTGATTTAAGAAAATCCGGTATTGCCATGTTTTTTATTGCCTCCTTAGAGCTACGGGTAAAATGTGGTCCGGCAGCTTATCTCAGGCGTGTACAAAACTGAAAATACTTTCTCATATGACTTGTCCTGTATAAAATATCCGTCCACCCGCTGTTTAAATTCCTCTCCGTCCTGATAGATGATACAGGTTATGTTCCCCTGATCCGTCTCCTCCACCCAGAAGAACTGCGGTGTCATTTCTCCTTCCCAAATATCAAGCCCGCACATGTCCAAAAAATCCATTTCCTCCCCGGATTCCTCTATACAGTACCATAGCCCCCTCCTGCCCTCATGGGAACCATAATACTCCCCTGTTATAATGGGAAGTCCTGTAAATAACCCCACATTTTCCTCAAAGCCCAGTCTCTCAAGGGTCTTTATGTACTGCTCTCTGACGCCATTGTTATTCATATCACTCTCAAAGACATCTGTGAACCCCCATGCTGTTATATTTATTAAGGTGTCGCCATACTTTTGCAGATAGGGCTGACGCTCTTCTCTGTATTTATTATTGAATAATCCTTTTATATTCCCCCATTCCTCCCTGTCAATTTCCGTCTCCCCGCTGCCGCACTCCATCGGCCGCCATCTGCGGCGGGCATCATATGCACAGTGATAATAATCTGCCGTATGGTAATAATCCACACTGCGGTTCAGCACCCGCTCCACATCATATCCCTCCAGGCAAAATATAGTTTCCGCTTTTACATCGCGGCACACATAGGTGAGTTCCATTTTTTCACGGGGCACTCCTTCGGACAGCCGGCAGGCAATGATCCGGCTCTGTTCATTGCGGGGGATAAAGAGAAGATATATGTTTTTCTTGTACTTTACCACTTCGATAATGGCATGCCATTGTATATTTGTATCCAAAAGCGGCTGGGAGCAGGAAAGCCGGTAGTCTCCCTCTTTTCCCTGCAAATATATGGCCAGCATGTTCGCCCCATCATCATCCTGGGCCGGGGCATACTCGATCACGTCTTCAAGCCCATCTCCATTAACATCCGCTGCCAGAACACAGATTCCGACTGCAGCGATATTGGGGATGGGAGGCGCATCCCCCGCCATGTGCGGGATGCTTTCCGCCAGCGCAGCCGCCTCGTCCAAACTAAGTCTTCGGGAGATGACATATTGCTCCAACTGTGACCTATGGCCTTCCCTGCATAGTTTTTCCAGGTATCCGCTGAAGGTCTCCAGAGGCGTTCCCCGCTCCCTTTGACAGATAATCCCAATGCATATGGCCAGCAAAGCAATGGCAAAAAGCGCCGCCCCGGCAACCGCCATGATATATTTTCTGCTCTTCCTCATCGGACTTACGCCTCCGCAGCGCCAATCAGCACTTCTTTCCCGCAAAAAGCAAATCCATACTTCCGTATATGTTCCTCCGGAATCCCTCTTGCGATCAGCGATGCCTGGTAGTCCCGTTCCTGGATCTGCCGCAGAGCCGCGGCAACTGTGTCTGACAACTCCTTTTCTTGCATGTCCTGCACCTTAAATTCCAAAATGATGGCATCCTCCTGGGATTTGTTCTGTGACATGTCCCTGGGTTCCAGCATCACATCGTACCTGCCAAAGCCGCTCTCCCGATTGGATGTGAGTATATATCGGTCGGACAACTCTACCATCAGCCCCAATACAAAGCCATGGTAAAAACGCTCTGGCTCACTATATGGGTTTTTGCCCGTGTCAAAATAACTGAACATTTCCCGTGTCACCCTGTTCATGTAGGTGTTCATCGCCGCCACATCATTAAGCAGCAGCGCTTTGATAAAGTCATTGTAATAGTCATTCTCGGAAAACCAATCCCGCACCATATCCTCGAACATGATGTGAACTTCCCGGTTGGTCAACACCAGCTTATAATACGTGCGGCCTGTCCTCTCCACGAACGTTGTGCCTAATACCTTCAGATATCCGCTGGCCAGCAGCAGACTCCATATGGCGTTCTTTTTTGTGGAAAGCTGATTATAGACAATCTGCTCGTCTATCTCCATTTCAAGCGTACCGCCGCCCAACAGTTCCTCAAAGGTTTTCTTTATGTCAGTGTTAGCCTCCCGGAGCAGCTTGCTGACCAATCCGTTGGAACTGGTATTGACCCAATAGGCGCCCACTTTTTTCTTATCCAGGAAATTAATAATGGACCACGGATTATAGATGTCTTTCCTGCTGCCAAATGTAAAACCATCATACCAGTCCTTGACCTGCTGTTTTTGTTCTGACAGGCCATATTCCTCCAATGCAGCAAACACTTCCTCCTGCGTGAAACCAAAGCAATCCGCATACTTTTCGGAAGTTGTCGTCACCACTTCCAGATTGTTCAGATCGGAGAACATAGACTCCTTACTCACTCTTGTTATCCCTGTCATAATAGCCCGCTCCAAGTATGGATTCGTCTTGAAAGTGGCGCCAAACAGACTTCTGGTAAATTGCACCAGTTCCTCCCAATAGCCTCTCACATAAGCCTCCTGCATGGGCGTATCATATTCATCCAGCAGGATGATTACTTTTTTGCCATAGTGGAGCATCAAAAGGTTCGACAGGGCATTTAATGATTCCGCCGCAACATAATCCTCCATATCAGCCGAGACCATCTGGTATAACTCTTTTTCCTTGGGACCCAGTTTCCCGCTATCCAGCAGGAAATCAAATTGTCTGTACAGATCCGCGATAATCCGGCATATCCTCTTTCGGACATCCTGATAAGAAGTTTCCTTTACCTTAGCGAAGCTGAGGGCAATCACCGGGTATGTCCCCTGCAGCTGACGGTATTTTTCCTCCTGCCAGATGGAAAGACCCTCAAACAGATCGCCGCGCCCGGCATAGCCCACCGAGAAAAACTGCTCCACCATGCTCATGTTCAGCGTCTTGCCAAAGCGCCTGGGACGGGTGAGCAGTGTCACGTCATCTTCCGCTTCCCACCACTGTCTGATGAAGTCCGTTTTATCCACATAAAAATTGTTGCTGATCCTGATTTTCTCAAAGTCCTGACGGCCTATACCTATCGTCCTCGCCATAATCCGCCTCTCTTTCTCCCTCTCTTCTCGGCACATGCTGCCCTACAGTTATAATATATCTTTTTTCTCCCTGAAAATCAACGAAAACAGCAGATCCGAAAGCTCTGCTTTCATCGCGTTCCATCACTATCCTGCACCAAGCTAAACTTGAATCCGGTACGCTCATGCTTTTCGACCGTTTCCTAATACTTATTCGATACAAATACTCCTCATCTGGGTTCATGTGGAAACCAGTATTTTTCTATCCTTTTATTACCACCATGCAAGAATATCTAATTTACTATATGAGCAAGCTCTTTCATAAAGGATACTCCGATTACCAGATTCTTACCGCGTACCTGTTTATGTATAGTCCGGCCTCAGGCAGCCTTGTCTAGGCCCTTTCATCAAGTTCTTCCTCCCTGCAATTCAAGAATGAAGTTTCGGATTATCTGTCATAATATTTTGTCCGTCCACTCTATAGCATCACTCAATCCGCCTTGGCAAAGCCAGTAGTCAACCGCACTAAGCGCTGTGTCAAAAGGAATCACATATCTATTTGACATAAGAGAATAATCGCCCAGATAGTACATAGTTTCTACCTGAGCAGATTCATCCCCAAGAGAAGTTAATGCCTCCTCAAAATCTTCGGAAATATAAGTTAGTATGCTTCTATCATCTAACCCAATTGACAATCTTCCTATCTTCTCAATAACGATGTCTACACAGAAGATGGCATGAATGGTAGCTGCCGCTTTATTTTTTATATGGAGTAAATCAGCCGTCAGGGAATTTAATGAATCTATTGTCTCCCTAACCGTACAATAGCCATCTAAGCAATACTCTAAATATGCATTCAGCACCTTATTAACCTCTCTCGTTCAAATTCATTAACCCTTTATAGTCAAGTCCCGCTTCCCGCCACTGTCCGGCGAAGTCTGTTTTATCTATATCAATATTGTTGTTGAGCCTGTTCTTTTCAAAGCCTGACGGGCTATTCCTATCCTTCTCACCGTAATCCGCCTCACTTTCTACCGCTTTCTTCAGACCTCGTAATCCTCTATAGCTATAATATATCTTTTTTCTCCTCTGAAAGCAACGAATTTTTGCTGTTCATACATAATCCATACATAATGCCAATGTATTTGAGTTCATTGTATATTACCGTTTTCAGATTTTTGCCCATCTCTTAAATTTTGATAGCTTTATATCGGTTTATATTACTATCTGGCTCATATCAAGTTGCTATATTTTACAGGAACCAAAATACAAGTGAGGCAAAATGAGGCTTGGTATAGTACTATTTACTATCTGTATAATGTGTAGTTTGTTAAAAATACCTGCTAGCCATCTTTCGGGCATAGTTTTCCAGTAAAAAGTCCTTGCCCCCCCCTACTATATCAGTAGTGTTAAACTCAAGGCAAAGTTTTCAAAGGAAAATCCACTCTTTTCAGCTAAAAAGCAGAATATTGACAGACAAGCTGCCATTTCATCCATGCAAAAGTAGAAGTCACAGTACATAATGGGATAATTATGAGTATTCACATTTTAGAGCATGAAAACGAGCGCGGCCAGCCTGCGGAAGCAGTTGTTGAGAGAATTGTCGCGGAGCAGCGGATAAATGTTGATGCCGTATCAGGCGCAACAAATTCCAGCACAGTTTTGAAAAAAGCAGTCGAAAAGGCCTTAAAAAATGATTAGTTGAAAAGGCAAGGCAGTGAGTGCTAATAGAATGGGGATATCCGCCATGGACAGCATTAACCCGCCTGCTCCTACAGGCAATCCGATCTGTTCCCGCAATCCATTCTTCTCACCCATCCCGCCTCCTGCAATCCGTCTGGGCCGGACCCTCAAGCAGATGCCCTTCCCTGTCAAACCTGGAGCCGTGGCAGGGGCAGTCATAGCTCTCTCCATCTGGATTCCACTCCAGTCTGCAGCCCATATGGGGACAGTTGGGAATAATCTCTTCACTTCCCGCAGGCAGCAGATGCTTTGCCAAGCCTTTTACCGTATGCGCGCCATGTACTGCCAGTTCTTTCGCCGCCTGCGCCGTAAAATGCCTCTGCGGCGAGAAAATGTCCGCCTCCGGGCACTCCCGCCCACTAATCAGCGCTGTCAGGATGCAGGCGCTTACCATCGCCGTGGTCATGCCCCATTTTCCAAAACCTGTAGCCACATACCAGCCTGGGTTTCGCCTGGAAAACCTCCCGATATAAGGCAGTCCGTCCAGTGTCATACAGTCCTGGGCCGACCAGCGAAGCGCCTCACGGCATCCGGGATAGAGCTCCCGTGCCTTGTCGTGCAGCATCCCATATCGGCCTCCTTTGCCTGCCCCCTTCCCTTTATTTACCCCTGTCCGATGACTGCCGCCGCCAAGCAGCAGCAGGTTTCCCTGGGTGCGGAAAGAAAGGCCATCCCTGTCGATTCCCAGGTACATTCCCTCTGGCCTTTCCGTCCCCTCCAATGCCACCACATAGCTCCTCTCCTGATACATCCTGGCAAAGTAATATCCGGGGATATTAATAAAGGGAAAATGAGCGGCAAATACAATATGTTCTGCCGTCACGCATCCCCTGCCCGTCTCCACCCTCCTGCCTTCCGCCTTCAGCACTTTGGTTTGCTCGTACACTTCCACTTCCTCAGCCATCTTTGCCAGAAATCTAAGAGGATGAAACTTGGCCTGGTGAGCAAATTTTGTCACACCCGCCACAGAAAAAGGAAGCTCGCAGTCTGTTTCAAAAGACGCTTCTATGCCCAATGACTTCGCCGCCTCCGCTTCCTGCCGCAAAAGTGTTTCCTCGGTCCGGGAATACAGATAAGCCGGGCATCTGGCAAAATCGCAGTCAATCCCCTTTTCCCGGATCAGCCTTTCATATTCTTTGATGGCAGCTTCATTTGCACCTGCATAATGTTCCGCCATCCGGCGGCCAAACGTTTGAATCATCTGTCCGTAAACCAGACTGTGCTGGGAAGTAATCTTTGCCGTGGTGTTTTTTGTCTGCCCGCTCCCGATTCTGTCCGCCTCCAGTACAACTGTCCGGATTCCCGCCTGTTTCAGGTAATATGCCGTCAAAATACCCGCCAGCCCTGCTCCAATGACAACAGCCTCCGCCTCCATATCCCCCGGCAGCGGTTCCCGTTTCCTGATTTCTGTTTCTTCCATCCAGATAGATTCCATTTTATGCCTCCATTATTTCCTTCCTCTGCTTGGGCCCATCTCTATATGAAAAATGTGGGGTAAGCCATACTTTTTGATAGCATATGTCAAAATGCGGTGATTATACAGTTTTCGGATTATCCTGTGAGAGTCTTGACGGGGCAGGCTAACTATAGATGGGTGAATTTATTTTGATTGTATCCCCTTTTTCCTGATTTTATTGAAATAAGGAACTGTGACAACAGCCCAATGTATGTCAGTCAGCTAAAAATGCAGAAGTCTTTATTGTATTAATCTAATAACACGCCTAGCATAACTAAACTTGGCTGTGATTTAATAAATGCGATTGTTGGCAGTTCGCATTAATAATTAAAGAAATCAAAACATCACGTCGATATATAACTTAATAATCGAGTAAATTTATAACATTCATAATAACGGTACTAAATCTATCAACAGTTTCGTTCAATCAAATGGAAATATGGGTATCATCCTCCTAGAAATAGACAACTAACACAAATAGAAACTCAAGAGAAAGGAGCGTAAAAGAATGGGTAACACATCGGACAGCAAGATTAAGGTTAAAACCGAGAAAAAGCTTCAGAAAATTTTCGACAAGATGGCCTGCGAAAATCCCAAGAATGCAATCCATGGAACTGCGGCGGCCGCCGCGGGCATAGTTGCATTATTGCCCATAGGAATTGATGCATGGGCTCTTCGTCTTTGCGAGATTTTTATGCTCATTTCTATTTACTCACACTATGGCATTAAAATCTCCAAATCTGTTGCAGAAAGTCTTATGTCAGCGGCATTCATGCAGGCCGTTGGTGAAATGGCCGCATATGCCGCCTTGGAGTCTGCGGATGCCGCAGCAATTGCTACAGCAGGATTGGGAGCACCGGCAGCTTTTGGTATAAAATTTGGTATTGCTTCCACATTGATCGAGGCAGTCGGCTGGGCAACCGTTAAGTACCTGGAAGGAAATAAAATTGCTGAAATCGCAATTCATGTAGCGGATGGCATTGGCGCTGCCGCTGATATCGGGCGTGTAACCGGTACATTGAGCAGTATGGGTTCTGAAGAATTGTCTACTGCTTCCTCAGCGCCTGGCGAGTCAGCGCAGGTATCATTTGGCGGTAATATTTTAAAGGATATACATGCATTGGAAATTAAGATCAAAAACCAGGAAAGTGAAATTAAAATGATAAAAGATTGGATTGAAAGTGACTTAAGGTTTAAACGCGATCCAACGCTTAACATGAACAAGTTGAAATACGCAACCGATAAGCTTGCAAAACTTCAACGAGAGTTATCACACTTGAAAGCCTGATTATGTGTCTTATGCGGATTTAGCATCTGCGCATTTTACACTCAAGTCCGTGGCATCAATCATGAGATGAGTGCGGCCATTTATGCCGTACTGGTCCGACAGGTAAATTAATCCGCAGGGTACTTAAAAACAAATTGTTCTGGTAGTATACATGGATGAAAGACCTTATCAACTGCTGGGCGAAGCCCGGGAACCGCTGCCGATGCGTCCAGGGGATACCTGGAAGATTGATTCCGAGTATATCAGTAATGATACACAACATATTTGTGTTTGTGGAGGCCTTGAGTGGCAAACGGCATACAAGTGTCCGTGAACACCGCATTGCAGCCGACTGGGCAGAGGACTGGCAACCTCCATAGGAAGGGTTGCAAAGCTGTGCCGTTACGGTATAATAACGACAAACGGAAAAAGCCTTGATTTTCAAGGGGTTTGAGCGTTTGCCGTCATTTATTCAATTCCTTTTCCAAGTTGAAATCTGACGAGAAAAATATCGAAAAAAGGAGGCTGTTTCATTAACGACAAAATTTAATAGCGCCAGCGGTCCGGTGCATTGCCTGGCCGCTGATTGCCGTGGGCGTTTCACTTTTATAGGTGGGCGCCCTTTTTACGGACATACAGATGATTTATGTATTTAGCCTCTTGAATATTGATGAAAATCTGCTATACTATAAACAATGTTGTTTATTCTGTTGTTGACAACAAGGAGGATAAAATGAAAACTGTAAATGACCTTTTGGAACAAGCCATAAGTGAAACACTGAATTTAAATAATAATGAGGTTTTTTTGCTAAAAGATCTTTTTAAGGGGTATGAATGGAACAGAATATCACGCGGCGACAGATTGCTATTAGGTACATTGTTTCTAAATTACGTAAATTCATCAAGAACCTATTTACATCCCATTGAGAAAACTTCTTCTAAGCAGCAAAAGTATAGAGTATGTAATAATCAGTGATTTTTATAAGTTGCCAAATAGAAAATCAGTGAAAACCCGCTGGGAGGAAGGTATTTATAATGAAAGCAGAGTTATTTAAAAGATTATTTAAGGCTATCTTTACAGAGGACATAATATCTTTAAAGAAAATTGCCAATACAATCATACAAGAAGAACGAAAACTAGGACATAATGTACTTGCAGATGCTTTAGAGAAAATCTCTGTTACTGAAAAACCCAAATACACATTATTCGATAGTAAGAAAACAGAAAGCGGTTTATCTTCTTTACCCAAAAGTAAACGAACAAATTCGCAATTGGTTTCCTATATATCAAGAGAGCACTTGAAACACTATATGGTTTTACCTGAAAATGTTGAAGATAGGTTATTATCAATTGAGCAAGAGTATGTTGCCCGTGAAAGGCTAAAAAAATATAATCTTGTACCAAAGAAAAAAATTCTTCTTTATGGACCGCCGGGATGTGGAAAAACATTAAGCGCAGAGAGAATTGCTTGGAATTTGGGATTGCCATTGTTGAAAGTTCGTTTTGATTCATTGCTTTCATCATATTTTGGAGAATCGGCTTCAAACTTAAGAATGATATTTGAGTATTGCAAAAATGAACCCGTTGTTTTGCTGCTTGATGAATGTGATTTTATAGCAAAGTCTCGCGTCACAACACAAGATGTTGGAGAAGTACCACGAATTGTTAATATGCTTTTGACTTTGCTTGACGAATATGATGCCCCAGGTTTGGTTTTAGCTACAACAAATCTAAAAGTATCGCTTGATGAAGCGCTTTTTCGGCGTTTTGACGACGTTATTGAAATGCCTATTCCGGGTAGCGAAGAACGAAAACGATTATTGGAAATGACACTATCTGCCATACCAGTTTCTCCAAAAGTAGATTTGACGAGCATTTCAGAGCAACTAGAAGGATATTCTGCTGCTAATATCGTTTTAACAGCACAGCGAGCTGCTAAAATTGGTGTTTTAGCTGGATGTAAAAAAGTGGATAAAGATCATTTTACTAAAGCAATTGAAGAAAGCTCTAAATTTTAGAGCATACTAGGGAGGGTTATGAATGGCTGAAAATAATATGTTTGATCATCTTCCGCTACCACTTTTATTTTCTGGGAAACCCAAATTACGCGGTAGAGCTCCTACTTCGGATAAAACATTGCAGAATAAGGAAAATCGTATTGTACATGGTGGTTACATGAAACGTCGTTCAACCGAATTATCTCGTTTTTGGAAAGAACGTCGCTTAGACCGTATAGACAGAGAACTACCCGAAATAGAAATGGGAGTTCCTATCTTATTAGAAATTGACCCATCTACAAATATAGATTTTTTACGTGGTTTAGGTTTTGAAATTGTATGTGAAATAGAAGATGGTTTTATTATTGTTGCGAGCGACGATGTAGATTTCTCTATTCTAAATAAAAAAGTTGATGCTTTTATTGCAAATATAACAATGTAATTCACCAGCTAAAATTTATGCTCTTTGCGAAGATAACGATAGATTAAAAAGAGTATTATCACCAGAACTTTTTGAAAAGTGGTCTACCATTTTGCCAGATAATATTTATACAATTGATGTTGGCATTAGTTGTTGTGGCAATACTGAGCTTCCTAAACGTCCTGCCCGTGAGGAAGATGAAACTGATGAACACTATGCAATTCGTGAACAACGCTGGATAAAAAAGTTTAATGATGCTTATATGGCATGGGATGAACTTAAAATGGAGCGCGAAGAAGTTTTAGAAAATTTTATCACTGATTATTATGGAGAAATTATAGAACTTGCTGATGGTTCTCAGGGTGTGTCGAATTTGCCAGATAGTTTTTCAGCACGTTTAAAAATCTCTGGTAAATGCTTATATGATTTAGTCTTGAATTTTGCATACATTTTTGAAGTTTCAGAAAGCGAAGAAATAAATATGGGAGAAAGTTGTGCTGACTATGAGGATTTTACAGAAAATCTGCATATTGAATCTCCTGCTACATCCGCGCCTGTTATATGTGTATTGGATAGTGGAATACAAGAAGCGCATAAATACTTAGCTCCTGCCATTGTTAATAATGAATCAATATGTGTTATTCCTGAAAATGTAAGTACGAATGATGAAGTCAGCGGAGGCGGACATGGAACAAGAGTAGCTGGTGCAGTTTTATATCCTCAAGCAATTCCAACAGAAGGCACTTACCATTTACCTTGTTGGATTCGCAATATGCGAGTCTTAGATGAAAATAATAGTATGCCTGAAAGTGTATATCCGCCTAAGACAATATCAATGGCAGTTCAAAAATATCATAATGAAAATACTGTTCCATCAAAAATATTTAATCATTCTATAGGTAGCAATAAATCTTGTGAAATGAAACATATGACTTCTTGGGCCGCTACAATTGATAGCGAATCTTATGAAAATGATGTTTTGTTTATTCAAGCAGCAGGAAATATTTCACCGGATATAATATCCGCTTATTGGCAAGCAGGTTATCCTTATCCAATGTACTTGGATAGAGAATTATGTAGAATATCTAATCCTGCCCAAAGTTTACAAGCACTTACGGTTGGTTCCGTGTCAGCAACTGATTTTGAAACTGATGATCTTATTGCATTAGGAAAGAAGATGGAAGCGTCCTCCTTTTCTCGTTCTGGGCCAGGTATTTGGGACGTTTTAAAACCAGAAGTGGTAGAATATGGTGGTACACATGTGTATAATAAAGGGAGCATTCCACCACAACTTACAACACCACCAGAGGTGTGTCCTGAATTAATTCGGAAATCACCAGAAGGTCCGGCTTTTTCATCTGATGATATTGGTACGTCCTTTGCAGTGCCAAAGGTTACTTATATTGCATCACAAATTGAAAAAATTTTGCCCGACTCTCCTGCATTGCTATATAGGGCTCTTATCGCACAATCAGCACGATGGCCTAAGCAAATCAGTGAACTTAGCAAAGAGGAATGCATTTCTACCTTACGCCAAATAGGATATGGTATTCCAGATGTTGATCGAGCCACTCATAATGATGATTATCGAGTAACTTTGATAACGCCATCCCTTTTAGAGTTAGGGGACGATGATGCACATATTTTTCGTATTCCGATACCAGAAGAACTATCCAGAGTCGGTGAGGATTATGATATTTTAGTTGAAGTAACACTTTCTTATGCGGCAAATCCTAGACGTACACGCCGATATATAAAGGGTTATTTATCGACATGGTTAAATTGGCAGTGCAGCAGAATTGGAGAGAAAGCAGAAGTATTTGCACGGCGCATTTTTGAAACTGGTTCGGTCATTGAAGATGATGGAGATTTCAATTGGGTAATTGGAGAAGCTACGAATCGTGGGATGGCTGATAAATATTCCCGTAAAAATGGTACCTTGCAAAAGGATTGGTGTATAATAAAATCCAATCAATTGAGTGATGCTTTTTGTATTGCGGTTATAGGGCACAAGGGTTGGGGTGGTCTATTTAAAGCAAAATATACTCTTGCGGTTAGTTTTGAGGCAATTAATCAAGATATTCCTATTTACGAGCCAATAAGAACAGAGATTGAATTGGCTATTGAAAATAATGAAATTGAGGTTGAAATGTCTGGCAATATCGGCAACAACAAAAGGTAAAGGACGGAGGGTTGTACAAATTGACGATTGTATAACCCTCTTTTGTATGTTACAAAATGCTAAACTTGGAGAAAAACGATTTCATGATTTTAGCAAAAGCTTACTCGCTTACATAAAGCTGACGACAAAATAGTATTTGGCAATATTTTAACTTAATTTGAAAGGAAAATCATAAAAATATTTCAAATTTGGGTCTAATAAGTAGCGAAAGTAACGAAAAACACCTTTAAAACGAATGAAAAATACTGGCGTGGGAATGCCTAAGTTCGTGGAAGTGGACAACAGAACATGATATAATTCCCTCAAGGGCTATGGTTTGCGCCATAGCCCTTTTCGTATAAGGGAGATGTTATTCTGTTCCAGTCAGTAAAGATACTGTAGGCTATATTCGACTATCCGTTCTAAACAGAGATCCCCACGGGTCTGTAGAAAATCAGAGGCTTATGATTGAAGAATGGGGACGCCAACATCAAATCCCCATTATGCGTTACTATATCGACAACGGTTTCAGCGGTAAACGATTTGACCGGCCAGCATTTCAAGAGATGCTCCAAGATATACAGAAGGGTAAAATTGACTGCATTGTTGTAAAAGACCTTTCCCGTTTGGGGCGGGATTACATAACTGTGGGTTATTACCTTGAAGTGTTCTTTCCAAGCAATAACGTCCGGTTTGTATCAATTAACGTTCAATTTGACACTACTGATGGTATAACCAACAGAGATAAATCTGCATATATCCAATCCAGCACACGCGTACCGCTCATTAACTTGTTCAATGAGCTGGTATCCATTGAAACAAAAATGAAAGTTGAGGTTGTTTTAGACATGAAAGCACAGCACGGAGAATTTATCGGACCAAGAGCTCCCTTCGGTTATCAAAAATCCAATGAGAATCCCAGTCAACTTGTTCCTGATCCGGTAGCTT
>Ga0137308_100157_pt1 | contig 127646 bp, 124 predicted proteins | sample Inofrocosms_June_FD_97181 | JGI IMG/M metagenome (GOLD analysis project Ga0137308, IMG submission 97181) | Mouse cecal microbial communities from Vienna, Austria - N-Acetylneuraminic and N-Acetylglucosamine D2O microcosms_June | ecosystem: Host-associated > Mammals > Digestive system > Large... | reverse complement strand
TTGTGTTCGGTTTTGAGGGAATAATATATTTTTAATAACAAGGCTCCATGGTCAAGCGGTTAAGACATCGCCCTTTCACGGCGGTAACACGGGTTCGATTCCCGTTGGAGTCATTATGGCCTCGTGGCTCAGTTGGTTAGAGCGCCGCCCTGTCACGGCGGAGGTCGTCGGTTCGAGTCCGATCGGGGTCGTTAAGTGAATTATTTCACATATATGGGATCTTAGCTCAGCTGGGAGAGCATCTGCCTTACAAGCAGAGGGTCATAGGTTCGAGCCCTATAGGTCCCATTTTATAGGATTCTTCATTTTTCAGTATTGAGAGGTGGGAGGATTCTTTTTTTATGTATACGGACGCGGAAAGGAAATAAGATATATAGAACGGATACATATAGAAAGGAGAGAAATAAAATGCAAAGCACCATAACAACAAACATCAAATACTATGATATTGGATTAAATTTATTTTGCAGACAATTTCCTGAGCCAGATCAGATTATACAAAGTGCTATCGAGGCAAATGTGTGCTGTATTTTGACGGGAACAGACCCAAAAGAAAATCAAAAAATAGACAATTATGTCAAATCACATCCTGCATATGGCACAGCGGGAATACATCCGCATAATGCGGACAGGGCAACACAGCAGGATTTTGCGATGATTGAGAAATTAATCACCGAGAATCCCAAAATTGTAGCAATCGGTGAATGCGGACTTGATTACGACAGAATGTTTTCTACAAAAGAAAATCAAATTCGATGCCTAGAGAAACACATTGTCCTTGCAGAGAAGTTAGGGAAACCGTTATTTCTGCATGAGCGCAATGCGGCAGAGGATTTTACGAAACGTTTTAAGAAGCATAGAGAGTTATGTGAAAGGTCAGTAGTGCACTGTTTTACAGGCAACAGGGAAACGTTAGAGCGCTATCTTTCCATGGGATTCTCGATTGGCATTACAGGCTGGATTTGTGATGACCGCCGTGCGAAAGAATTGCGTGACGCAGTGCGCATCATACCGCTCGACCGGATTTTGATTGAGACCGATGCGCCGTATCTGACACCCAAAAACGTGCCGGGGCTTGATCGGACAAATGTTCCGCAAAACATTATATATGTCGCAAAGGAGCTTGCGGCTTATATGAAGGTTTCTGAGGATACATTGATCAAACATGCGAAACAGAATACGGAAAAGTTGTTTCATATTGAATCAATATGAGGTGATTATTTTATAATCTTTTGTGACAAAAACAGCTTCTACATCTTTAAGGCTGCGTATGTAATCGAGCCCCTTCTCAAGTCCAAGAATATAACAGTATGTGCTGAGCGCGTCGCCTCTCATAGAAGAATCAGAAAGGACTGTGACACCCAGAAGGTCATTTTGGACAGGATAACCAGTCGTCGTATCAAGAATATGATGATAGATTGTCCTGTCTTTTTGATTTCCAGTCGTATCTGTTATAAAATAACGCTCATAGCAGCCAGATGACACGACAGAAATATCACTTTTTTGAAGTGTCGTAAGAACCTCGTTGACAGCGCCGAAGGGTTTTTGAATACCTACGTTAAAAGGCGAACCATCAGGCTTTGTACCGACAAGCAGGATGTTGCCGCCAAGGCTAATGATGGCACTCTCCACACCGCACGATAACAGATAAGTTTTCAATTGATCGGCGATATAGCCTTTGGCGATAAAACCAAGATCAATGGCACTTTGCGGGTCTTGAAGCGTCACAAAGTATGTTGTATTTTCTGAGAGTATTGTATCATATCCAATTTCTGTGCCATTTTCGTCGGTAAGCAATACATTTTTATAGTTCACATGAGCCAAAAGTTCTGACAATGCGGCTTCTGTAGGAATGTAGTAGGTATAGTCATCTGCCAACGATGCCTGCTTCATCTGTCCTGAGATATCCCATTCATCAGAGACAGGATAAAGCGTAAGGTCAAGTGCTCCTTGGCTTTGCGCACAATATTGTAATGCAGACTGAATTAGCACTGCGGTTTCATAGGATACGGCAGTTGCCTGCCCATTCGAATGATTGATTTTCCATAGATCGGAATTTTCCTTTGTTGCGCTAAACAGCGCTTCGTAAGATTCGCAAAGCGCAAGACAATGATCTAACACATTTTCCTTGTCAGAATGGTAGAGCGTGATGGTCACAATGGTATCAAAAGCAAAGCCAGTCCGGGAAACGGGCTTCTGGCTTACGCGTGGATTGCTGGCGCAGCCGCTGGCTGCCGTGGATAAAAATACAATGATAAGCATCGTCAGGCAACGCTGGCGGAAACTGTTTCTTGTTCTCATAGGGCATAAAACCTCGCAATCACTTTTTAGAATTATTTTACTATAAAATCAACTGTATTTCCACTTTGAAATAAGAAAAAGGCATCGAAAAAAAGTTCTGGAAAAAGATGCAGAAAAACAAAAAATTTACTAGGCGATTAGAATTATATATGTTATACTAAAATAGACGCAGTTTTAGTTGCGCAAAAAAGTTATTTTTTTGAAAATTAAAAATATAAAAATGGAGGTCACAAAATGAGTACTACTTCAAGTTTGGCAAGTAAAAGAATTGAATCTTTGCTTGATGAAAACAGTTTCGTTGAAATCGGTGCCCTTGTCATGGCAAGAGCGACAGACTTCAATCTGAAACAAACTGAAACTCCCTCAGACGGTGTTGTCACCGGTTACGGAGTGATCAATGGCAATCTTGTGTATGTGTACAGCCAGGATGTGTCGGTGCTGAACGGCTCTGTCGGTGAAATGCATGCAAGAAAGATTACAAATCTCTACGACCTTGCGATGAAAACCGGTGCACCGGTTATCGGTCTGATCGACTCAGCAGGTCTCAGGCTTCAGGAGGCGACAGATGCGCTTAACGCTTTTGGTGAAATTTATCTAAAGCAGACGCTTGCATCTGGTGTAATCCCTCAGATCACAGCAGTTTTTGGCAATTGTGGAGGCGGTCTTGCACTGTTTCCGACATTGACGGATTTCACTTTTATGGAGAAGTCAAAGGCGAAATTATTTGTTAATTCACCGAATGCGCTTGATGGAAATAATGTCTCTAAGTGTGATTCGTCCACGGCAGATTTCCAGAGCACGCAGAGCGGTATCGTGGATGTAGTGGCAGACGAGGATACTTTGTTTGCAAAGCTTCGCGAACTGGTTACGATGCTTCCCGGCAACAACGAGGACGATGCTTCGTATGAGGAGTGTACAGACGACTTGAACAGAGTCTGCGCAGATCTTGAAAACTGTGCGGGAGACACTTCGATTGCACTCTCCACCATCGCGGATAATCATATATTCTTCGAAATCAAAGAAAATTTTGCAAAGGATATGGTGACAGGATTTATCAAGTTAAACGGTATGACGATTGGCTGTGTTGCAAACCGCACAGAAGTTTACAGTGCAGAGGGTGAGGTCACGGACAAGTTTGACGCAGTACTTTCAGCAGACGGCTGTGAGAAGGCAGCGGATTTTATCAATTTCTGTGACGCGTTTGATATTCCGGTATTATCACTCACAAATGTCAAGGGATATGAAGCAACCGTATGCAGCGAGAAGCGCATTGCAAAGGCAGTGGCAAAGCTTACATACGCGTTTGCAAATGCCACAGTACCAAAGGTGAATGTCGTGATTGGCAAGGCACTTGGAAGCGCTTATGTTGCGATGAATTCAAAGGCAATCGGCGCGGATCTCACGATTGCATGGCCGGATGCAGAAATCGGCTCTATGGATGCTGCGCTTGCGGCGAAGATTATGTATGAAGGACAGGGCGCAGATGTGATCAAGGAGAAGGCTGCAGAGTATGCGGCGCTCCAGACAAGCGCAACCGGCGCGGCGAGAAGAGGATATGTAGATCAGATTATCGAGGCAGCAGACACCAGAAAGTATGTGATTGGCGCTTTTGAGATGCTGTTTACAAAGAGAGAGGATCGTCCTTCAAAAAAACATGGAACGGTCTAAGAAAGGGTGAACGTTAATATGAAAAAATTTGCGAGAGTATTATTAATGCTTACCTGCGTTTTCGTTCTGACAGCGTGCAGCTCAACCGAGATTTCCAGCGAATTTCAGCAGAGCAAGGAAAGTTCTGCAAAGAGCAGGGCGGATCAGGTGGTTCAGCTCATGGCAGCATTGGTCTCAACGGACAATGTTGATGAGATGCTTGCAAACTATAGTAATGTGGAGCTTGGCGATCTGTTCGCATCGACTTATGCACAATATTATGGTGATGGTTCTTTTACGTGTGATGGGAAGGCAGTCAACGGTGCGTTGACCTCATTCCGGACAGGCATTGACACGATGGGCAGCATTACAGATTTTGGCGAGTCGACGTCGGTTGTTGACGACGATACGATCGTTATCATGATTCCGGTCACAGGCGAGAACAAAAACGCTTCGGTAGAATTAATTTTTACGAATGATATTTATCTGAAGATGACATCCTGCACATTAAATCTTGACGAGACAAAGGGAGAATTGATGACAAAGGCAGCGCTCAACACACTGCTTGGTATGGGAACCGTGTTTTTAGTATTGATTCTGATCAGTATCATCATCTCAGGATTTGGTGTAATACCAAAGCTTCAGGCCTTTTTGGGTCCGAAAAAAGCGGAGCCTGTGCCTGAGCCAGCAGCTCCAGCACCCGCAGCGCCTGTTGTGGAGGAGGAAGAGCTTTCAGACGATCTTGAGCTTGTGGCTGTCATAGCAGCGGCAATCGCATCCTATGAGGGAACAAGCGTAGAGGGATTCCAAGTTCGGAGTATCAAGAGAGCAAATACAAATAAATGGAGAAAAAAATAATAAATCTATGAATTTAGGAGGATTTCAAAATGAAGAATTATACAATCACCGTAAACGGCAACGTGTATGATGTCGTAGTAGAAGAGGGCGCAGGCTCTGGCGCAGCACCTGTACAGACAGCGGCGCCCAAGGCGGCGCCGAAAGCAGCTCCCAAAGCGGCAGCGGCTCCTAAGGCAAGCGCAGGTGCAGGCAGCGTAAGAATCGAGGCGGGCGCAGCAGGAAAGGTATTCAAGCTTGAAAAGAGTGCGGGTCAGGCTGTCAAGAAGGGCGACGCAGTTGTGATTCTTGAGGCGATGAAGATGGAGATTCCTGTGGTAGCACCTCAGGATGGAACCGTGGCAAGTATCGACGTGGCAGTTGGAGACTCTGTTGAAGCAGGTGCTTTGCTTGCAACTTTAAATTAGTCATCCTAAAGTGGTGAAAGCAGGGCAGAGCTGCTCTGAAAATAAAATAGGAGGTCAACAAAATGTCATATATAGCAGATACATTGAATAATCTGATCCATCAGACGGCATTTTTTAACATTCAGTTCGGAAATGTGATCATGATTGTTGTTGCTTGTGTATTTCTTTATCTTGCTATCGCAAAGCAGTTTGAACCGCTGCTTCTGACACCGATAGCGTTTGGTATGCTGCTGGTAAATATTTATCCCGACATTATCGCGCCGATCGGTGCGGACGGTACACCCGGCGGTTTGCTGTATTATTTCTATTTACTTGATGAGTGGGCAATTCTCCCATCATTGATTTTCATGGGTGTGGGAGCGATGACAGACTTCGGTCCGCTGATTGCAAATCCTAAGAGCTTCTTGCTTGGTGCGGCTGCACAGTTTGGTATTTTTGCAGCTTACTTTGGTGCGATTGCACTTGGATTTAACGGTCCGGCGGCGGCGGCAGTTTCAATTATTGGCGGTGCGGATGGTCCTACATCTATTTTCCTTGCTGGGAAACTCGGACAGACGGGACTGCTCGGGCCAATCGCAGTGGCAGCGTACTCGTACATGGCGCTGGTGCCGCTGATTCAGCCGCCGATCATGAAGCTTTTGACAACAGAAGAAGAGAGAAAGATCAAGATGGCACAGCTTCGTCCTGTTTCGAAACTTGAGAAGATTCTCTTCCCGGTTATTGTAACGATTGTTGTATGTCTGATTCTTCCTACGACGGCACCGCTTGTTGGTATGCTGATGCTGGGAAATCTGTTCAGAGAGTCTGGCGTGGTGAGACAGCTTCAAGAGACTGCCTCCAACGCAATGATGTATATCGTTGTTATTTTGCTGGGTACATCTGTAGGCGCTACCACCAGTGCAGAGGCATTTTTGAACTGGGATACGCTTAAAATCGTTGGATTAGGATTGGTTGCATTTATGTTTGGTACAGCGGCAGGCGTTCTTTTTGGCAAACTGATGTGCATTATCACGAAGGGCAAAGTAAATCCGCTCATTGGCTCGGCTGGTGTTTCCGCAGTGCCTATGGCTGCGCGTGTTTCGCAGAAAGTCGGCGCGGAGGCTGATCCGACAAACTTCCTGCTCATGCATGCGATGGGACCAAACGTTGCGGGTGTTATCGGTACAGCAGTAGCTGCTGGAACATTTATGGCGATTTTCGGAGTATTTTAAATTAAGTGATAGAGATAAGGAGGAATCGTAATGTCAGAAATAGTAAAAAAGCCTATCAAGATTACGGAGACTGTTCTGCGTGACTCTCACCAGTCTTTGATAGCGACAAGAATGCCGACGGAATTTATGCTCCCCATCCTTGAGACCATGGATCAAGTCGGATATCATTCCTTAGAGTGCTGGGGAGGCGCTACGTTTGATGCATCCCTTCGTTTCTTGAAAGAGGACCCGTGGGAGAGACTTAGAAAAATCAGAGATGGCGTAAAAAATACAAAATTACAGATGCTTTTCAGGGGACAGAATATTCTGGGATATCGTCATTATGCAGATGATGTGGTGACAGAGTTTGTTGAGAAATCCATCGCAAATGGTATTGATATCATTCGTATCTTTGACTGCTTTAATGATCTTAGAAACTTGCAGTGCGCTGTAAACGCGGCGAATGCAGTGAAAAAAAGAGAAGGCCGCGGCGAGGCACAGATTGCGCTCTCATACACACTGGGTGACGCATACACACTGGAGTACTGGATGAAGATGGCAAAGGATATCGAGGAGATGGGGGCTGATTCCATCTGTATCAAGGATATGGCGGGATTATTAGTGCCATACAAGGCTGAGGAGCTGATCAAGGCGATGAAGTCTGCGACGAAACTGCCAATTCAGCTTCATACACACTATACCTCCGGTGTTGCTTCAATGACATACCTAAAGGCGGTAGAGGCAGGCGTTGATGTGATTGACTGTGCGATCTCTCCGTTTGCGCTCGGCACATCACAGCCAGCGACAGAGGTTATGGTTGAGACATTCAAGGGCACGCCATATGATACGGGATTTGACCAGAATCTTCTCGCGAAGATTGCTGAGCATTTCAGACCATACAGAGAAGAATGCTTAAAGAGCGGACTGCTCAATCCTAAGGTGCTCGGCGTAGATATCAAGACACTGATGTATCAGGTTCCGGGCGGTATGTTGTCGAACATGGTGAGCCAGTTAAAAGAGCAGAATGCAGAGGATAAATACTATGATGTGCTTCAGGAAATCCCAAGAGTGCGTAAAGATTTGGGTGAGCCGCCTCTGGTAACACCGTCCTCACAGATTGTCGGCACACAGGCTGTATTTAATGTGCTGATGGGTGAGCGGTATAAGATGGCTACCAAGGAGACAAAGGCGGTACTGCGCGGTGAGTATGGACAGACTGTCAAGCCGTTTAATAAGGAAGTGCAGGATAAGGTGCTCTCATCGGAGGAGAAGGAAAACATTATTACATGCCGTCCAGCAGACAAACTTCCAAACGAGTTAAAGAAGATTGAGGAAGAGATGAAAGAGTGGAAACAGCAGGACGAGGATGTATTGTCCTATGCGTTGTTCCCTCAGGTTGCTACAGATTTCTTTAAATATCGTCAAGCACAGCAGGAGAAGGTTGATATGGCTCAGGCTGATACCAAAAACGGAGTATATCCTGTATAAGTTCTTACAGTGAACTGTTCACAACAGTATCGGGTTAACGATGCGTTTAGCCCGATACTGTTTTATGCACACGGGTGCCCAAATAATATTTTACAGTTCCTGCGTGACGTTAGAAAGGCATGGATGGTGAGATGGCAAGGAAAGAATTGATTACAAAGGACAAAATAGCAGAAACAGCCTTTGTTTTGGCAAAGGAGGAAGGGATAGAAAATGTTACTGCCAGAAAACTAGCAGCACAGATTGGATGTTCTACACAGCCAATATTTAGAGTTTATGCCAATATGAGTGAACTCTACTTGGAAATCTATCAAAAGGCAATCGACAATTTTGGAGATTACTATGAACATTACAAGTCGGATGTGGAAACACCGTTTATACATTTGGGACTTGCCTATATAAATTATGCAAAGGAAGAAAGAAAACTGTTTCAACTCCTGTTCCAGTCAGAGCACCGGGGCGACAGAGGACTCTTTGAACTGTTAAATGGTAAATCCGCAGCAGTCAGCAGAGAAATCAACAGGGCTTCAGCGGCAGGTTGTCAGAATCCGAGCGGGCTGTTTATGAAAATGTGGATTTTTATACATGGATGTGCATGTATGGTACTTACAGGAGACTATGATCTCACGGAAGACGAGACGGTCGAGCTATTAAATGATATTTACAGAAGCTGTTCATAATGTACGGGAGTAACAAGGCTGGGGAATGTTGATGGACGAAACATATGATACGATATCTAGGATAAACGAGAAATTCAATAAAATGAGCAAAAGTCACAAGAAGCTGGCGACTTTTGTCATTGACCACTATGAGCAGGTCGCTTTTATGACAGCAGCAAAGCTGGCTAAGACAGTGGGCACCAGTGAAGCGACTGTGGTGCGGTTTGCGTATGCACTGGAGTACGAAGGATATCCAGAATTTCAGGATTCGTTGGCTGAATGGGTCAAAAAGAAGCTGAACACTGTACAGTCGATTGGCGCCAAATATGGGTCAAGTTCGCAGTCTGAGATTTTGGCATCAGTGCTCAGCTCCGATGTCGAGAAGATTGAAGATACGATGGAGCATATTGATATACAGGCATTTGAGACAGCGGTCAACATTATACTTGGCGCGAAACATATTTATATTATTGGACTTCGAAGTTGCAGACCGCTTGCACAGTTTCTGCATTTTTATCTGAATTTGATTCGTGGAGATGTTAATTTGCTTGATTCAACCAGCACATCGGAGACTTTTGAACAGATGCTTCGCATTAATGAAAAAGATGCTGTGATCGGAATCAGTTTTCCGCGCTACTCGATGCGTACGCTCAAGGCAATGGAGATGGCAAATGACAAGAATGCGAAGGTTATTACAATCACTGATACAATCCATTCGCCGATGTGCCTCTATTCGGCATGTAATCTGCTGGCGAGAAGTGACATGGTGTCTATTGTGGATTCGCTTGTGGCGCCGCTGAGTGTGATCAATGCACTCGTTGTAACGCTGTGCCTGAAAAGACCTGATGAGGTCCGAAAGAATCTGGAATCACTTGAGTATGCGTGGGACAATTATCAAGTATATTTAAAGGACGAGATTAATTTTATAGATGAGGAAATGCTCAATATACCGTTGCAGGCACAAATGTCCCGACGGAGGAAGAGATAACTGGAAGTATGGCAGATATCATAATTATAGGCGGCGGTGCGGCAGGAATGATGGCGGCGGTGGCTGCCGCAGGTACAGGGCAGAATGTTGTCTTGATTGAAAAGAATGAAAAGCTTGGCAAGAAGCTGTTTATCACAGGCAAAGGCAGATGTAATGTGACGAATGCCTGTGAAGTTACAGACTTTTTTCAGAATGTGATGGACCATGCAAAATTTTTGTACAGCGCTGTATATGGCTTTGACAATCATGCAGTCATGGCGTTTTTTGAACAAGCAGGCTGTCCGTTAAAAATCGAGCGGGGACAGCGCGTATTTCCCAAATCGGATCACAGCTCCGATATTATCAGGGCGCTAGAGCAGACAATCAGGAAAAGCGGTGTGACAGTGCTGCTGAATACAGAAGTAAAAAAGATAAAGAGTCTGCCAATCGAAGAGAACATAGAAGGCGGGAAGGAAAAAAAACAAATCGGCAAAAAAAAGCAAAGATACTGTGCGAAGGTATCACAGCTTGAGCTGTATGACAGAACAACAGGGAGACAGTCTGTGATGCGGGCAGATAAGCTGATTCTGGCGACAGGCGGCTGTTCTTATGTGCTGACAGGCTCAACAGGGGATGGATACCGTTTTGCAGAGGAATGCGGGCATCAGATCGTGCCGACGATGCCGGCGCTGGTGCCGTTTGCTGTCAAGGAAGAATGGTGCCATCAGTTACAGGGGCTTTCGCTCAAAAATGTGCAGGCGTCTGTAGTGGTTGACGGAAAACAAATTTATTCGGATTTTGGTGAGCTGTTATTCACACACTATGGTGTCAGCGGTCCGTTGATTTTGAGTGCGAGCAGTCATTATGTCCACAAGGCATGTGGGAACAGCAATTGCAGCGGGGAGGCGAAGCTGTCGATTGACTTGAAGCCAGCGCTCACCAAGGAACAGCTTGACAAGCGTGTTCTCAGAGAGTTTGATGACAATAAAAACAAACAGTTTAAAAATGTAATAAACAGCCTTTTTCCGGCAAAACTAATACCACTGATGCCTGTTCTTTCTAATATAGATCCTGACAAGCGGGTCAATGAGATTACGAAAGAAGAACGTGAGCGTTTTGTGCAGACGATCAAACAGATAGAGCTTACGATTACAGGGCTGAGGGATTATAATGAAGCAGTGATTACAAAGGGCGGTGTGGCGACAAACGAAGTCTCCCCCTCCACAATGGAATCCAAACTGGTGAAAGGATTATATTTTGCGGGGGAGGTGCTGGACCTTGACGCGCTCACAGGCGGCTTCAATCTTCAGATTGCGTGGTCTACAGGATATCTGGCGGGTACGAGCGCAGCGGCGGCCTGCGAGTAAAAAATACATAAAAATAGTACATATTTTATAGATGTTAGGAGAAACTATTAAAATGAGTTATAGTATTGCTATAGACGGACCTGCTGGAGCAGGGAAAAGTACAATCGCCAAACTGATTGCAAAGAAAAAAGGGTATATTTATGTGGATACAGGCGCGATGTACCGCGCGATGGCACTGTATTTTATCGAACAGGGAATCAGTGCCAGTGCACAGGGGAAAATCAGTGCGGCAGCCGCAGAGGTAGAGGTGACGATCACTTATGAGAATAATGAACAAATCGTGTGGCTGAACGGCAGAAATGTAAATGGACTGATACGCACGGAGGAAGTCGGCAAGATGGCATCTTCGAGCAGCGGCAACAAGGAGGTGCGCAGGAAACTGGTGGAATTACAGCAGGCGCTTGCGAAGAAGGAAAATGTTGTCATGGACGGCAGAGATATCGGCACGTGTGTGTTGCCGGATGCCAATGTGAAGGTTTATCTGACTGCTGACAGCCGCGTGAGGGCAGTGCGCCGTTATGAGGAGTTAAAAGCAAAAGGGCAGGAATGCGACCTTGACGTGATAGAGAAAGATATTATAGACCGCGACTATCAGGATATGCACCGTGAACTCTCACCGCTGAAACAGGCGGAGGATGCAGTGCTTGTGGATTCGTCAAAGCTGACGATCGAGCAGGTGGCAGATGCCATTATAGATTTATGTGACAAAGGAGCCGAGTGATGGAAGTGGTGGTGGCGAAATCCGCAGGATTTTGTTTTGGTGTAAAACGGGCAGTCGATGCAGTGTATGAGCAGTTGGAGACAGGAAAGACAATTCATACATACGGCCCGATCGTCCACAACGAAGAAGTGGTGAAGGCTTTGGAGGAACGAGGCGTAAAAGTGATCGAGGACGAAGAGGACCTTCGCTGTATGGAGCGTGAAACACTCAAGCCAGAAGAAGATACGGTTATCATACGCGCACATGGCGTTCCGCGCAAAACGTATGAGCTTATTTACGAAAAGGGGCTGGAGTGCATTGATGCAACTTGTCCGTTTGTCAATCATATTCATCGTCTGATCAATGGTGAATCCGCAAGAGGGCGGCATATTATTATCATTGGAAGTGAGCAGCATCCGGAGGTTATTGGTATTAAGGGATGGGCGTCTGGACCCGTGTCGGTGATTGAGACAAAGGAACAGGCAGAGGAATTTATAACGAAAAATAACGAAAAACTGTTTGTTGTGTCACAAACGACATTTAACTACAAGAAATTTCAAGATTTAGTTGAAATTTTTCGAAAAAAAGGTTATGATATAATTGTTGCAAATACTATATGCAATGCAACAGAAGAACGTCAGAAGGAAGCAGTCGAATTAGCTGCGAAGGCTGACGTGATGATTGTGATAGGTGGTACTCACAGTTCAAACACACGTAAGCTTTATGAATTATGCAAATGTGAATGTGAGAATACTTACTATATACAAACACTGGACGACCTGCAATTAGATTTACCTAATTCTGTAGAACTGGTGGGCATCACAGCGGGGGCTTCTACCCCAAACAAAATAATTGAGGAGGTTCAAAATTATGTCAGAATTAACTTTTGAACAAATGTTAGAAGAATCATTAAAAACTATTCATACAGGAGAGGTAATTGAAGGTACAGTCATCGACGTTAAGCCTGATGAAGCGATCCTTAACATCGGTTACAAGTCAGATGGTATTCTTACACGTAACGAGTACACCAATGAACCGAACGTTGACCTTACAACAATCCTGAATCCTGGTGACAAGATGGAGGTTAAGGTTCTCAAAGTCAATGATGGTGAGGGGCAGGTGCTCTTAACCTACAAGAGACTTGCTGCCGACAGAGGCAACAAGCGAATTGAAGAAGCGTACAACAACAGAGAAGTATTGACAGCGAAGGTATCACAGGTATTGGACGGCGGCTTGAGCGTTGTGGTTGATGAAGTGAGAATCTTCATTCCAGCAAGCCTTGTTTCAGATGTATACGAGAAAGATCTGAACAAGTATGCCGGACAGGACATAGAATTTGTGATCAGTGAATATAATCCTAAGAGAAGAAGATACATCGGTGATCGCAAGCAGCTTATCGTTGCCAAGAAAGCTGAGATGCAGAAAGAGTTATTTGCAAAGATCAGCGCAGGTGATGTCATTGAAGGTACTGTTAAGAATGTTACAGATTTTGGTGCATTTATCGACCTTGGCGGCGTTGATGGTCTGCTTCATATCTCAGAGATGTCATGGGGACGTGTCGAGAATCCAAAGAAGGTATTCAAAGTTGGTGAGACTTTGAAGGTATTGATCAAAGATATTGATGGAACAAAAGTGGCATTGTCATTGAAGTTTGATGATTCAAATCCTTGGAAGAACGCATCGACCAAGTATGCGGTTGGCAATGAAGTGACAGGTAAGGTTGCCAGAATGACAGACTTTGGCGCATTCGTAGAGCTTGAGCCGGGTATTGATGCATTGCTTCACGTTTCTCAGATTGCAAAAGAGCACATCGAGAAGCCGTCTGATGTACTGTCTGTAGGACAGGAAGTGACCGCAAAGGTTGTTGATTTCAATGAGGAAGGCAAGAAAATCAGCCTCAGCATCAAGGCATTGCTCGTACCAGATACAGCAAAGGAGGCAGCTCCTGTAGCGTCATCAGAGGATGATTCGGATGTTGTATCTGTGGATATAGATGCAGTGATTGCAAAGCAGGAAGCAGAGGACGCTGAATAAAAATAGGTGTAAATATGGATATGATATCGGAGTGTCTGACTCTGGTATCATATTCGTTTATTCGCGTATGTGCTGATAATCAGTACATAATTAGGGAGTGTGCAAGGAAAAATAAAAATAGAGAAAGGGGAATACTCATGGCATTTGATTATGAATATTTCAAAAAAGAAGTTTTTGCACTGACCAAGATAGATTTAAATGCGTACAAAGAAAAACAGATGAAGCGTCGGATTGACACACTGATTGCGAAACATAAAGTGACAGGTTACGACAAATTTGTCGCAAAGCTAAGAGATGATAAGGTTGTCTTTGATGATTTTGTCAATTATCTTACCATCAATGTATCAGAGTTTTACAGAAACCCTGAGCAGTGGAGATTGATGGACAAAGAGATTATACCTGAGTTGATTGGCAGATTTGGCAAAAACCTGAAAATCTGGAGTGCAGCGTGTTCTACAGGAGATGAGCCATATTCCCTTGTAATGGCATTCTCCAAACATTTGCCGCTCAATCAGATTAATATTATCGCTACGGATATTGACAAGCAGGTGATCGAGAAGGCGAAAACTGGTTTATATAATGAGAAGAGCATCGCATCAGTGCCAGATGAGTTTAAAAAGAAATATTTTACCAAGGTAGGGCCTTCTTACCAGATTTCCAATGATATCAAATCAAGGGTGCAGTTCAAACAGCACAATCTGTTGAAGGATCCCTATCCAGACAGATGTGATCTGATCGTGTGCCGAAACGTATTGATCTATTTTACGGAGGAGGCAAAGGATGAGGTGTTCCGCAAGTTCAATACCGCATTAAAGCCGGAAGGTATTCTGTTTATAGGAAGCACGGAACAGATTATGAACTATAAAGAGATTAACTATGAGAGAAAAAATTCTTTCTTCTATATTAAGAATAAATAGTTCTTATAAAAACCCAGAAGATTTTTATGAATCATTCTGGGTTTTTTATGCACAGATCCATATAGAGGAAATAAGCCGCAAAAGCGGCACACGGGTCGCGCGGCGAACACGGGAAGGTAAAATTTCCCTACTAAATTGAACATGGTGAATTTTTTTTGCTCGATTGAGATGCCCCCATCATTTCAAAAATATGGTGTGCATATGCATTAAAGGCTTCACGCTGCGTTTTTAATTCATCGGTCAGTTCAAAGAACAAGTTCTTGTCATCGTAATCCCTCTTGAAAAATGGCGTAAACAGGACTTCCCATTGCGGGAGATAGGTAGATATTTTGCGGGTATAACAGGTTCTTGCAGTCGCCTGTTTGCGGTAAGTCTTGTCTACAAAGGAGGCGACAGACTTGTGGATAGCAGTGTCCTCTTTTGGAAGATAATAGTATTCTTTGTAATTGGAATAGAAATATTTTAACTCGCCTTCATAGACGGGAACACGCAGTTTGCCGTCTATACCACAGCCGTTGAAATAACAGCCATTTGCCCCATAGGACAATTCTGTCGGCAGGGCTGTAGGAAGTTTGAGGTTCATGATAATTTCGGAACACTGTTTTTGATTGACATCCTTGTAATAGTTTGCCTGAACCCTCGTGACAGTGACTGGAAGGCGGAATAAGTCAGGAATGGCGAGAGCGGCAGCGATTTCAAGCATTCCTTTGAGATCCTCCTCGTTATGAAGCAGGAGAAAGTGCTCTTTCTCTTCATCATGATGGAGTACATACTCATGATATACGTCAATTAATTCGCCGCCTGTAAATTGATCTTCCCGAACAGTGGCGGTGACAAAATTTTCGATGGTTTTTTGTTTGCAGTCAGGAAGTTTTAGGAACGTCTTGTAGGGCGCAATGCGCCTGTAGATATCAATTCCCTCAAATTCGTCAAAGCGAAACGGAATATTGTACTGCTGCATCTTATTTTGAAGATAGGGAATATCAAACTGGTTTCCATTAAAATGTATCAGATAGCGGTATGTCTTGGAAAATGTCACAAAGGCGTTCAGAACATGAATTTCCTCCTCGTAATTGGTTGCAAGCCACTGGATTGTGCGCCAGCACGCAGGTTTGTCGGGCGTTTCGTCGAGATAGGCACAGCCAATCATATAGAGATTCGAGCTGTGTACGTACAGCCCAGTAGTCTCTATATCAATGAAAAGTGTTTGTCGGGGAATACACAAATTTTCGATCGGATATTTGGGGGATAAAATTCCTAGGCTTTTTTGAATGCATTTCATAGTGGTGAACCGCATAATCCTTTCTGAATGCCAATAACTGCAAATTTTCTATAAATATAACTTATCACATGTACTATCTGATGTCAAATATCTATCCCGCCCAAAATATTTTTGTATCATTGTTGCAAAAGAAGCAAATCAAGATGCTGGAGCGTGTTGAAACATGCTCTAGCAATAATGCAATAAAATAATACAAAAAATATTATATTTTCGTAAAAATTAGTGAAATTATGATAAAAAGATAGTATAATATATCTAGCGTGTTTGATGTTTTTATCAAAATAAAAAGGAAAGAAGGAGCGGAAATGGCAAAACTAACATTTCGAGGCGGCGTACATCCCTATGAAGGCAAAGAACTGTCAAAGGATAAGCCCATGAAAACCATTGTGCCGAAAGGCGAAATGGTGTATCCACTCAGTCAGCATATTGGCGCGCCGGCAGTGCCGGTGGTGAAAAAGGGGGACAAAGTACTCGCTGGTCAAAAAATTGCGGAGGCGGGAGGATTTGTCTCGGCACCGATCTACGCGACGGTGTCTGGTACAGTCAAAACCATAGAGCCCAGACGTGTTGTTACGGGCGATCTGGTCAATTCTATTATCATTGATAATGATGGACTCCTGGAGGAAGTCGAATACACTGCACATGATCCTGAAAAACTAAACAAAAAGGAAATTCTGGAGTTGATCAAGGAGGCAGGTGTGGTAGGTATGGGTGGCGCAGGCTTCCCGACCCATGTGAAGCTGTCTCCCAAAGAGCCGGAAAAAATAGAGTATGTGATAGCAAACTGTGCGGAGTGCGAACCATATCTGACGTCGGATTACCGCAGAATGCTGGAGGAGCCACAGAAGCTGATCGACGGACTGAAGATCATTCTCCGGCTGTTTGACCATGCACAGGGGATTCTGGCAGTGGAGGACAATAAACCAGACTGTATAGAACTTCTGACACGGCTGACAGAACAGGAGAGTAAAATAACAGTAAAGGCGTTGAAAACAAAATATCCGCAGGGTGCGGAGCGTCAGTTGATTTATGCTGCGACAGGCAGGGAGATCAATTCTTCGATGCTTCCGGCAGATGCAGGCTGTGTTGTTGACAATGTCGATACGATTGTGGCGGTTTATCACGCGGTTGCGGAGGGAAAGCCGCTGATGAACAGGATTGTCACTGTAACAGGTGATGCTGTCAATGATCCGCGGAACTTCTATGTACGGATTGGCATGAATTATCATGATTTGATCGAGGAGGCAGGCGGTTTTAAGACCGAGCCGGAAAAGGTGGTTTCAGGCGGTCCGATGATGGGATTTGCACTGTTTGATTTGAATGTGCCGACGACAAAGACGGCTTCTGCACTTTTATGCTTGACAAAGGATGAAGTGTCTGCGATGGCACCGAGTCCCTGTATCAATTGTGGGCGCTGTGTAGATGCCTGTCCGGGAAGAATCGTTCCACGAAAGCTTGCTGTTCTTGCACAGCATGGGGATGAGGAAGCCTTTGTCGCAAATGACGGGATGGAGTGCTGCGAGTGCGGCTGCTGTAGTTTTGTCTGTCCAGCAAAACGCCAGCTTACCCAGTCGATCAAATCCATGCGGAAAACGATTCTCGGAAAGAGGAAGAAATAGGGAGGGACGGACGTGGAAAAAATGTTTAAGGTATCATCAAACCCACATATACGCTCGAAGGACACAACGTCGCGCATCATGCAGTACGTGGCGCTTGCGCTGCTTCCGGCGACGATATTTGGGATATTTAATTTCGGTATGCACGCGATGTTTTTGGTGATGATCACTGTGTCGGCAACGGTGCTGTCCGAGTACATATATGACAGATGTATGAAGAAGGAAATCTCAATCGGGGATTTTTCAGCGGTGGTCACAGGGTTGCTGCTGGCATTGAATCTACCGCCGGAAGCACCCTTGTGGGTCGGTGTGATCGGCGGAGTGTTTGCGATCATTGTCGTAAAGATGCTCTTTGGCGGTCTGGGACAGAATTTTATGAATCCTGCGCTTGGCGCCAGATGTTTTCTGATTATATCATTTACGTCTATCATGACGAATTTTGATTGTGATGCTTATACGGGCGCAACGCCGCTTGCGGCAATCAAGGCAGGTGAGGGCGCACCAGAGCTGATTGACATGATCATTGGCCGCACAGCCGGAACAATTGGCGAGACAAGCATGATCGCGCTTTTGATCGGTGCAGCGTTTTTGCTGGTGATGAAGGTGATCGACTTGCGCGTGCCGGGGGCCTATATTCTTAGTTTTGTTGTGTTTATTGTGCTCTTTAGCGGGCATGGGCTGGAGCTTGACTATATTGTGGCGCAGCTTGCAGGCGGCGGTCTGATGCTGGGCGCATTTTTCATGGCGACAGATTATGTCACAAGACCAATCACGAAAAACGGACAGTATGTGTTCGGCATTTTTTTGGGGATTATGACAGGTATTTTCAGAATCTTTGGACCGTCAGCGGAAGGGGTCTCCTATGCGATTATCTTAGGAAATCTGCTGGTGCCGTTGATCGAGAAGGTGACAAAGCCTACTGCCTTTGGTAAAAAGAAAACAAAAAAGGAGGCTGCGTAGTATGGATAACGAAAAGAAATCAATGATCAAAGATGCGCTCATTCTCTTTGTGATCACGCTTGCGGCAGGGCTATTGCTGGGATTTGTGTACGATGTCACGAAGGCGCCTATCGCAGAGCAGAAAGCAAAGGCAAAGGCGGCGGCGTGCAAGGAGGTTTTTGCAGAGGCGGAAGTCTTTGAGGCTTTGGCGGCAGAGGATGGTCCTACGGCGTATTTTATGAGCGGGAGTGACCTTAATATGGATATTAATGAGGTGATGCAGGCGCTTGATGGTTCCGGGCAGTTGCTAGGCTATGTGATCACGGTGACAGACCATGAGGGTTATGGCGGTGATATCCAGTTTTCTATGGGCGTGACGCTCGACGGCACACTCAACGGCATCTCGCTGTTAAGTATCTCGGAGACAGCGGGACTCGGCATGAAAGCGGGTGATGTGCTGGTGCCTCAGTTTGAGAACAAGCAGGTGGAAAGCTTTACATACACAAAATCCGGCGCGGCAAATGACAGTGAGATTGACGTGATCAGCGGCGCGACGATCACCACCAACGCGATCGTAAACGGCGTGAATGGCGGCTTGATGTTCTTTCATTCAGTATTATCAGAAGCGGGAGGTGGCATAGATGAGTGACATCAACAATGAAGCAAGGCAAGGCTCTATGGAAATCTTTTTCAATGGGCTTGTGAAAGAAAACCCTACCTTTGTGCTGGCGCTTGGCATGTGTCCGACATTGGCGGTGACAACATCAGCTGTCAATGGTCTTGGCATGGGCTTGACGACGACAGCAGTGTTGGTGCTGAGCAATGCCATTATTTCACTGCTGAGACACATTATACCAAACAGGGTGAGAATCCCTGCATTTATCGTCATCGTGGCTTCCTTTGTGACGATGGTGGAGTTATTGTTAGAGGGGTTCATTCCCAGTCTCTATTCGGCGCTTGGATTATATATTCCACTGATTGTTGTAAACTGTATTATCTTGGGGCGGGCAGAGTCCTTTGCCTCCAAGAACCCTGTGATTCCGTCCATATTTGACGGTCTTGGCATGGGGCTTGGGTTTACGGTGGCACTCACGGCAATCGGTGCTGTGAGAGAGCTTTTGGGTGCTGGTGAGTTCTTTGGCATACCAGTGATCAATAAGGTACTTGGCGGCATTTCGTCCGTATTCGGATTGGCAGAGCCGATCGAGTATGTACCAATCAGTATTTTTGTGCTTGCACCCGGCGCGTTTTTCGTGCTGGCGGCACTGACGGCTTTGCAGAACCGCGTCAAGAGAAAGATGCAGGAAAAAGGACAGAATGTGGACAAAATCCAGTCAGGTTGCAGCTCTGACTGTGCAAGCTGTTCTGACAGTGGTTGTGCGCACCGGTTTGTCGATGTGGACGGCGCGCCCGGGTCTGTTGCGGACGCAAAAGCAAATCAGAAGAGGGAGGGATAAGAAATGCTGGATGTGGTTAAGGATTTGTTAATATTGATGATCAGCTCCTCGCTGGTGAGCAATGTCGTGCTCAGTCAGTTTTTGGGACTTTGCCCTTTCCTCGGCGTATCCAAGAAGGTAGATACCGCAGTTGGCATGGGAGGCGCCGTAATCTTTGTCATCACGATTGCTTCTGGTGTGGCGGCTGTAATCTATCAATGCATCTTGGTGCCTTTTGATATCAAGTATTTGCAGACCATTGTCTTTATCTTGGTTATCGCGGCGTTAGTTCAGTTTGTAGAGATGTTTTTGAAAAAGTATGTGCCCAGTCTGTATCAGGCGCTTGGTGTATATCTTCCATTGATTACGACAAACTGTGCGGTGCTGGGTATCGCGCTGACAAATGTACAGAAAAATTATGGAATTGGTTTTAGCATCGCAAGCGGGTTATTTACCGCAGTTGGATTTTTGATTGCGATTGTGATTCTGGCTGGAATCCGTGAAAAAATGGAGTACAATGACATACCAGAGTCCTTCAAGGGAATGCCGATCGTGCTGATCACGGCGGGATTGATGGCAATAGCCTTCTGTGGATTCTCGGGATTGCTGTAGTGAGGAAAGGAGTAGCATATGAATATATCGGCAATAGTGACTGCCGTGGTCGTTGTGGGCGGTGTAGGTTTATTTCTGGGCATTTTCCTCGGCATTGCAAGTATTGTATTTAAAGTGGCTGTGGACGAGAAGGAGGAGGCTGTGCTGGGCGTTCTTCCCGGAAATAATTGCGGCGGCTGTGGGTATCCTGGCTGCTCAGGTCTGGCGGCAGCGATCGCAAAGGGTGAGGCGCCAGTCAATGCCTGTCCAGTCGGCGGCGAGCCAGTCGGCAAAAAGATTGCCGCCATCATGGGCGTTGAGGCGGGAGAGTCTGTCAGAATGACAGCGTTTGTGAAATGCGCAGGGGACTGTGACAAGACGACAAAAATCTATGAGTACTCAGGCGTTGAGGACTGTGGAATGGTTCGTTATGTGCCAGATGGCGGTGCAAAATCCTGCAATTATGGGTGTCTGGGATATGGCAATTGTGTGAGTGCCTGTCCGTTTGATGCGATTCACATTGTAAACGGTATCGCAAAGGTTGACAAGGAGAAGTGCAAGGCGTGCGGCAAGTGTGTAGCTGCGTGTCCCAAACAGCTTATAGAGCTGATTCCCTATGATGCAAAAGCGGTTGTGGCGTGCAGCTCTAAGGACAAGGGACCTGTCACCATGAAAGCATGCCAGACAGGGTGTATCGGGTGTAGTCTCTGTGTGAAGGTGTGTCCGTCAGAGGCAGTGACCGTGACAGATTTCCATGCACACATTGACCAGAGCAAGTGCACTGGCTGCGGGGCGTGCAAGGAGAAATGCCCGAAAAAGGCGATTGTGTAAAGATTGTGTAAAGAAATGAAAGACCTTACTGATATTCGTTGAGATGTGCGGGGTGTCGGTAAGGTTTTTTAGATTGCAACTGGAAGGTGCCAAAAAGCACTTTCATGTTGGTGGTAAATAGTATTGTTCTTTTGTATAATATAAATAAATTTTGATTGGGGGTGAGAACGAAATGAACAAAGGAAAAGAGGCGTTTCATAACAATTTATATGCACTGCGGCTTATGTGGCAGATATGTCCCAGACAAGTATTGCATAAAGCTATTATCCGGTTCTTAGGATATTTTGAGTGGCTATTTTACAGTGCCTTTTTTATGCGTTTTGTGATGAATGCATTGGAAACGGAGCAGGAATTTTCTACAATTATGATATTTATCGGGGTCACAGTGGCTGTATTTGCAAGCATCTCCCTATATAACAGTTATGTAGATGGAACAGTGACACCGATTACAACCATTATTGTGAACAGGGAACTGAGCAAAAAGTTGTTTCGAAAGTCCAGAAATGTAGAACTATCCTGCTACGAAGACAGCGAATTTTATAACAAATACACGTTGGCCATGGAGAAGGCAGATGAGCGTCTTATAGAAACAGTAGATGTGATCTGGGGGATTGCATTTGGGGTGATGGCGTCCGTTGCAGCATTTCTATTTCTCTTAGAAGTGGACAGGTATGCAGTACTATTTATAGGGTTTCCGATTCTGGGGAACTTTTGCTTCAACAAAGTCTTGGGGAAGATAGACTTTGAGCGAAACAAGGATATGGTTCCCTATAACCGCAAAATAGCGTATGTAAACCGTGTCATGTACATGACGGATTATGCGAAGGAAATACGTCTGACCAGTGCGTTTGCTTTGATGCAAAGAAACTATCAGGAGGCCATACAGGGGCTTATTCAGTGTACCCATAAGTACACGAAAAAGGGTATGGTTTTCCACTGGCTGCGTGTCATATTTACGTTTAGCTTTATTTTTGAGGGGCTGCTGATCTACGGAGCTTACAGGGCTTTGGTAAGCCATACGATCTCACTGGCGGAACTTTCGGTGATTACCAGTATGATGGTATCTACTACATGGATATTAATTGGGTTTACAGAATCCTTGATGAAGGGTTTTAAAAACGGACTTTTTGTGTGGAATCTGCGGACTTTTCTGGAGTATGAGGAAGTGATATCGGAGGATTACGAAGGGGAGGACCCCGGAACAGAAATTCAGAGTATTGAGTTTTGTAATGTGAGCTTTTGCTATAAAGAGAAACAAGTATTGCGTCATTTATCCTTTGAAATCCGGGGAGGAAAAACCTATGCTTTAGTGGGACATAACGGCGCAGGAAAGTCAACAATTATTAAGCTGCTGATGCGTTTTTATGACCCTACGGAGGGAGAGATTTTCTGTAATGGCAGAAATATTAAGGAATACAATTTACAAAAATACAGAGCGTTGTTTGCAACGGCGTTTCAGGATTGCCGCATTTTTTCTTTGCCGGTAGTGGAGAATGTGCTGATGCAGAAGGCGGAGGAAGGCGACAGAGAACGCGTAGAGGAAGCCTTGCGGCTGGCAGGTGTCTATGATAAGGTCATGTCGCTGCCGAAGGGTATGGATACGGTTTTGACGAAGGAATTTAGCGAGGACGGCGTGGTGCTGTCCGGCGGCCAGTACCAGAAAATCGGGGTTGCCAGAGCCTTTGTGAGACAATGTCCTGTAAAGATATTCGATGAACCCTCCAGTGCATTGGATCCTATTTCGGAATATGAGCTGTTTGACAATATGCTGAAAAGCAGTAAGGAAAAGACGGTATTGTTTATTTCTCATAGATTATCCTCTGTCCAGAATGCAGACTGGGTGTTCATGCTGGAAAACGGAATGGTCAAAGAAGAGGGGACGCATAACATGCTGATGAAGCGGCAGGGGCTCTATGCAGATATGTATAAAAAGCAGGCAGAGAACTATCTGGCGGTATCCTCCTCTGAAATAGACAGAGGAATCTTTGCAATGACAAAGGAGGAGATCGTGTGAGAAAAGTATTAAAAAATCATCTGTTTCTTTGGCGGCTTTGTTTTCGTACAGCGCCGGGATTTATGTTATATTCTATATATGATGCTTTTAGAAACCCGTTTCTGATCTTTTTGGAACATACGATAGCTGTCCGCTATGTATTAAAATGTGCAGAATATGGAGAACCTTTTTATAAAGCATTGATTGTAGTAGGCATCGTATTATTAGCATATATGGTAGCAATCATACCAGATGGGTACTATATTCATAGCTTATCATTATGTGCAAGACCCAAGCTCTATCAAGCGTTAAAGGACCAAATGTATCATAAGGCGGCTGAGATTGATTTGGAATGTTATGACGAACCCAATTATTATAATGAGTTTGTTTTGTCTGTGTCTGAGGCGGAGAGTTCGATCGAACGCTTTTTGGCATTGCTTAATTCCTTTATACAAAGTGTTACAATTATGCTGACAACGGGCGTATTCTTTCTAGTAACAGATGCTGCGGGAATTTTATTCGTCTTGGCGTCCTTTGTGCTTAGTTTTTTGTTTGCAAAGGTATTGAACAAGCTAAATTACAAAGTGCGGATACAAACAAATCCATTGGAGCGCAAGCGAAATTATGTGAGCCGAATTTTTTATCTGAGCGATTATGCGAAGGAGCTGCGTTTATACCCTAGAACGGCAGAGCTTATGGAGCAGGACTTTGGGCAGGCGAATGGGGAGATGATTGAAGTGCAGAAAAAGGCTTGCAGGAAGCGTACAGGGCTGCTTTTTGCACAGGGGTATTTGGCTGGGAATTTTATTTTAGATGGACTTTATATAACGTACTTGATATTTCAGGCAGCAGTGTTACATACCATTGATTACAGTAATGCAGTAGTTTTGTTTAATCGTACAGGCAGTCTGCGAAAAGGCATGAATGGTTTTGTCGAGATGATACCTAAGGCAAGCGAAAACAGCATGTACATTGACAAGATCAGAAGCTTTCTGATGTATGAGCCGAAGATCAAGCATGATGTGGGAGAAAGCTTACCTGTAGATTTGGGAACAATACGTTTTGAGCATGTCAGCTTCCGCTATACGGAGGATTCGCCGGAGGTGTTAAAGGATATTACACTACAGGTAAATTCCGGCGAAAAAATAGCAATTGTAGGCTATAATGGCGCTGGTAAGACAACACTTATTAAGCTGTTGATGAGGCTGTATGATCCCACAGGCGGCACGATTTTTTATCATGATAAAAATATTGCGCAGTACAATTTGGACGACTATCATAAGCGTTTTGGCGTAGTGTTTCAGGATTTCAAGATGTACGATGCAACACTGATGGAGAACGTCGTGTTGGACGACATAGAGAACATAAAAAAGGAAGAGGAGGCTGTCAGTCAGGCGCTATACAACAGTGGTTTTGGTGAACGCTTGGAAACACTTCCCAAAGGACTGTATACATCAATTACCTCGGAGTTTGACGAGAGCGGCGTGAATCTGTCCGGTGGAGAGAGCCAGAAAGTTGCCATCGCCAGAGCCTTTTACAAGCAGGCGGACATTTTAGTGATGGATGAGCCTTCCAGTGCGCTAGACCCTATTGCAGAATATAATTTAAACAAAGCGATGCAGGAAGCTGCACGAAATAAGACGGTATTCTATATTTCCCACCGGCTGTCTACCACGAGAGATGCGGACCGCATTATTATGCTGGAAAAAGGTGAAATCATCGAGGAGGGAACCCATGAGCAGCTTTTAGCGCAAAATGGTAAGTATGCAAAGATGTGGCATGTACAGGCAGGGAATTATAATTTTTGATATAAGGGAGAAGGAAAATGCAGTCAATCTATGATCGAAGAAATCGCAGTAGGCTATCCAGATGAAGCGCCGCCCCGGCGTCCGCGAAAAGCGCTGGAAGAGATTGTCGAATACAGATGGTAAATGTAGAAAAACAGGAACAAAACTGGTATGAGATACAGCGGGCAATATTGAACTGAACCGAATCTTATGGTATACTACATCAGAAAGAGCAAATGAATAAAATGTATGGTATATCATATGAAAAGGAGTTGTCAACATGAGCAAGGGATATTCTATTGAGACAAAATGTATACAGTCGGGCTGGCAGCCGAAAAATGGAGAACCAAGAGTTCTGCCAATCTATCAGTCAACAACCTATAAATACGAGACTTCGGATGAGATGGGAAAGTTGTTTGATCTTGAAAAAGAAGGGTATTTTTATACTAGATTACAGAATCCTACAAATGATATGGTCGCAGAAAAAATCTGCGCGTTAGAGGGCGGCGTGGCAGCGATGCTGACTTCTTCAGGACAAGCAGCAAATTACTATGCAGTGTTTAATATCTGTGAGGCAGGCGATCATGTGGTGTTATCCTCCACTGTCTATGGCGGAACTTTTAACCTGCTGACTGTCACCATGAAAAAAATGGGGATTGAATGCACGATCGTAGATCCCGATGCCGACGAGGAGACTTTGAATCAAGCATTTCAGGATAATACAAAATGTGTTATGGCAGAGTCTATTGCCAATCCCGCGCTGGTGGTGTTAGATTTTGATAAGTTTGTGAAAGCTGCACATGCACATGGCGTTCCGCTGATTGTGGATAATACATTTGCGACACCGATCAACTGCCGTCCGTTTGAGTTTGGCGTTGATATTATCACACATTCCACGACAAAGTATATGGACGGGCATGCGATGTGTGTAGGCGGTGCGATTGTTGATTCGGGCAATTTTGACTGGACAAAGTACGGCGACAAATTTCATGGCCTGACGACACCGGATGAGTCCTATCATGGGATAACTTATACTGAAAAATTTGGAAAGAACGCTTATATCACGAAAGCGACAGTACAGCTTATGAGGGATTTGGGGTCGATTCCCTCTCCAATGAACTCCTTTTTGCTCAATATTGGTCTCGAAACGCTGCATTTAAGAGTTCCAAGACATTGTGAAAATGCCTTGAAGGTGGCTGCATGGCTTGAGCAGAATGATAAGGTGGCATGGGTAAACTATCCGGGCTTAAAAGGAAATAAGTATTATGAGCTGGCGCAAAAATACATGCCAAATGGTACCTGTGGTGTCATTTCCTTTGGATTAAAGGGCGGCAGAGAGGTCAGTGTATCCTTTATGGATCATTTGAAGCTGGCTGCGATTGTGACACATGTGGCAGATGCCAGAACTTGCGTTCTACATCCGGCGAGCCATACCCACAGGCAGATGAATGATGCGCAGTTAATCGAGGCAGGTGTTCAGCCGGATTTAATCAGATTTTCAGTAGGAATAGAAAATGCTGATGACATTATCGCGGATATAGAGCAGGCCCTTGCACATATTTGAGTATGAATCGCGTATGAATAAAAAAAGTTGGCTGACAGGTTTGCTGATTATCATTCTGTCAAGTATCGCTGTTCTTGTAAGAATTTATTATGTAAATACCTTGATGGCGGAAGTAAATATCAGCGAAGATATTTATAATGCAGCAAAAGTAAGTATTGATACAAACGGCTTACAAACTGCTTTTACAGATGGATTCCATATAGAAGCCTTCTATATTTGTAACCTGTATCTGGCATTTCTGATTTTTGGAAATTTTACGGTCGCAGGTGTCTATCTGAATATTTTGTATCAGGTGCTTACGATTTTACTTGTATATATCATGCTCGGAAAGCTGGCAAACAGATTTCTGGGTTTTGCCGGAGGTCTTGTTCTTGCGCTTTTTCCGATATATATTGAAAGTCTCTCGAAAGTGACGGTATTTCATATGCAGCTTTTGCTTGCTGTGTTTGCGTGTACGGTGGTTGTGTTGATTATCAGTTTGTTTTTCAAAAAAAATGCAGTGAAGCAAAGCGGCATGATCAAACAGACGCCAAATCCTCTGCTGCCAGATGCGCAAGAGGAGGAAAAGGCACCAGACGGGAGCGCGGGCATTTTGCCAGATACTTCCATGAAAGAAATCCGGTATGATGATTTGGTGGACAATAAAGTCCAGTATATCGAAAACCCGCTGCCAGTCCCGAAACGCAGAGAACATAAAGAGATGGATTATGCGTTTGAACCTACTGGTAAAGATGATGACTATGATGTGAGGGATTTGACCGGCAAAGATTATTTTGATATTGAATAAAAAAATCATATAAATGTACATACTAAAAAGGACTCCTGAATATGGGAGTCTTTTTTATGCACACGAGCGTCCAAAGGAAGATGTCAGCAGCAAAAGCAGAAAATAATTATGTATTAGGGAGGTAGCCAAGATGGCGCAGCAGAATGATGAAAAGAATGACGAATTAGACAACCAAAAGTATAAAGATGAAAAAATTGAGAAGGAGAGTCAGGTAACGTTAGACGAGAATAACAGCAACCACAAGATTCATCTGATTACGATTATAGGTGAGATTGAGGGACATGAAAATGCTGGAAACCAGTCCAAGGTGACAAAGTATGAACTGCTTTTGCCACAGCTTGCCTCCATAGAGGACAGTGATGAGATTGACGGTGTGTTGTTATTGCTAAACACCATGGGAGGCGATGTTGAGGCAGGGCTTGCGATTGCAGAGATGGTGGCTTCGCTCAGCAAACCTACGGTTTCTTTGGTTTTAGGGGGCAGTCACAGCATAGGCGTTCCGATTGCGGTGAGTACGGATTATTCATTCATTGTGCCTACGGGGACGATGGTGGTGCATCCAGTGCGGATGAATGGAATGGTAATCGGCGTGCCTCAGACTTTTAATTATTTCAGGGATGTGCAGAACCGCATCACTGGTTTTGTGCACACGCATTGCGGAATTTCAAAAGAGCGGTATGAGGAGTTGATGATGGAGACAGAAGTGCTCACCAAGGATGTAGGAAGTGTCTTGGAGGGCGAGGAGGCTGTCAAAGAAGGGATTATTAACGAAATCGGCGGAATTTCGCAGGCAATTGCAAAATTGCACGAGTTCATTAACAATGGTTCGAAAAAAAGTTCGAAAAAAATGAAATAAATTATGACAAGTTTCAAAAAAAGTGCTATAATACTTTGTAAAACTCATTTAGGGGGAGAAGTATTATGGCATCTGCAACAGAAAATCGTGCATCAAGAAGCAGAACAAATACAAAAAAAAGTACATCCAGAAGCACTGCGGGAGGCTCAAGAAAAACAACATCCAAGGCAAGGGGCAGAAATGCTGCGAGAAAAAGCGTTGACATTGCAGTAAAAAATGAGGTTATGCTGATCGTCATTTTTGCGGCTGCGATTTTTATATTTTTATGTATTACAGGAATCATAAAGGGCGCGGCAGCCACAGGCATCAGCAATGCGATGTTCGGCATTTTCGGACTGCTGGCGTATCTCATACCTGTCTTTATTTTTGTGGGCTTTGCATTTGGCATTTCCAACAGGGGAAACACCATCGCAGTGGTCAAAATGGTCAGCAGCGTGATTTTGTTCTTTCTGCTCGGCGTGCTGGCATATATGCTGATGAAACAGGAGGCTATGCTCAAGGGCGGCCCGCTGGTTGAAGAGCTTTTTCAAACGTCGTCTGAGCATCGCGCAGGGGGCGGGGTATTGTTTGGCAGTATTGCCCACGGCATGTACAAGCTGATGGGGTTTGGCGGAACGCTTTTTGTCGTAGTGGTGCTCGGGATTATCTGCATTGTCTTTATCACAGAAAAAAGTTTTCTCTCGGGCGTGAAGAAGGGGAGTTCTTATTTGATTGAAACTGCCAAAGAGGATGCAGTGCGGATGAGAGAGTACAGACAGAGCCTGCGTGATGAGTATGACGATGATGATGACTATGAGGACGATGATGACTATGAAGCTTACGAAATGCCAGCCCGCAAGGAAAAAGTGCATTCTAAACGTCCCAAACGGGTGAGAGAAGAAAAGCCAGAACCACCCAAAGAGAATGTCAGGCGGATGGATAAGAGAGCAAGAGGCGTGGTGTCTAGTTCTGCGATTACACTCAAGGCTGGATTGCCCCAAAATACAGGACGGCAGGATATTCATGAGATTGTTCTGCTGGACGAGGAGATGGGGGCAGCAGGAGCTGCTTCATTTGAGGAGATTAAGGTACGGCCATATAACGAAGCGGTGTCTCCTGAAGCGGCAGCTTCCATGTATACTGAAGCAGAGTATGTGGATTCGGGATATACGGATTCAGCATATGCGGAAGCAGAATATTCGGATACAATGGCTGCGGAACCTGAATTTTCAGAGATGGAATACGCTGGCGCGGAGCCTTTGACAGTATCTGTGCAGGACAATTCAGGGCAGGATTTGTATGATGATACTGCGTACAATGAGGAACTTTATGCCGGAGAAGCTGACGGTTTTAATGAACTTGACAATAACGGCAATATTGAAACTGACAGCGAAATGGCAGATTATTTTATAGACAATCCCGGCGTATCGGCAGAGCGCTCGTTTTGGGATGGCTTTGAATCTGTTGAAAATGAATCTGCCGAATATGATGCTGAGGCAATCAACAGTATGCCTGAGCCAGTGACAGAAGATATCGTCTTACCACATCCGGTAGCGGAGGAACAGTTCACACCTGAGGCAGAAAGTGCATCTGAGCGGCAGAGGACAGCGAACGAAACTGTAGCACAGCCGGCGATGACAGAACAGGCAGCAGCAAACGACCGCATAGCGCTAGAGCCGCAGGAGGAGGCGCCCAAACCATATCAATTCCCATCGTTAGAGCTGTTAAAAAAGGGCGATGGCAAAAAAGGGGATTCCGCAAATCAGTTAAAGGAGACTGCGCTTCATTTGCAGCAGACGCTGCAGACCTTTGGCGTTCGAGTCACGATCACAGATATCAGTCAGGGCCCCTCTGTCACAAGGTATGAAATGCAGCCTGAGCAGGGTGTAAAAGTCAGTAAGATCGTAGGATTGACAGACGATATCAAGCTGAATCTGGCGGCGACAGATATACGAATTGAAGCGCCGATTCCCGGGAAAGCCGCAGTTGGCATCGAAGTGCCCAACAAGGAAACCAGCGCCGTTGCACTGCGGGATTTGCTGGAATCCGATAATTTTCAGAATTTTTCCTCAAATCTTGCCTTTGCGGTGGGAAAGGATATCGGCGGACAGGTGGTAGTCACAGATATCGCAAAAATGCCGCATGTATTGATTGCCGGCGCAACGGGTTCTGGTAAATCTGTCTGTATCAATACGATTATTATGAGTATCTTGTACAAGGCAAATCCGGCAGATGTAAAGCTAATTATGATTGACCCAAAGGTGGTTGAACTGAGTGTATACAATGGGATTCCGCATTTGATGATCCCTGTCGTGACAGACCCCAAGAAGGCTTCTGCGGCGTTAAACTGGGGCGTTGCAGAGATGAATGACCGATACAAAAAGTTTGCAGATTTGAATGTCCGTGACTTAAAAGGCTATAATAAAGCGGCGGAGATGGGAAAGACCAGCCCCGACGGAGAACCCTTACATAAACTGCCCCAAATCGTGATTATCGTGGACGAGCTTGCGGATTTGATGATGGTGGCATCAGGAGAGGTGGAAGAGAGCATCTGCCGTTTGGCGCAGCTTGCGCGCGCCTGCGGCATTCACCTGGTGATCGCTACCCAAAGACCATCGGTTGATGTTATCACAGGTCTAATCAAAGCAAATATGCCAAGCAGAATCGCGTTTAGCGTATCGAGTGGCGTGGATTCAAGGACGATTCTTGACATGAATGGCGCAGAGAAGCTTTTAGGAAAGGGAGACATGCTCTTTTATCCGCAAGGATATACGAAGCCTGCCCGCGTGCAGGGAGCGTTTGTGTCAGATTCAGAAGTGTCAGATGTCGTTGATTTCCTGAAGAATCAAATGCTCGGCAATGTTACGGATTGCAGTGATATTGAGGAGAAGATTAAGAGTTTGCAGTCCTCAGCAGGTGCTGCGGGCAGCGCAGGCGCAGGAGGCGGCAGCGAATTTGACTCGTATTTTGCAGAGGCAGGAAAGTTTGTTATTGAGAAGGAAAAGGCGTCGATTGGTATGCTCCAGCGTGTCTTTAAAATTGGATTTAACCGTGCAGCGCGCATTGTAGACCAGTTGGAGGACGCCGGTGTGGTCGGCGCAGAGGAGGGCACAAAGCCCCGCCGTATTCTGATGAGTATGGAACAGTTCCAAAATTATATAGAAGAACATTTATAATTTTATAGACAGTAGAGTTGATAAATGGTATTCTATTAAAATAGGTAAATTGGTAGTGGTACTTGAATGGAATATAAATGGAGTTTTTTGAATGGAGTTTTGAATAAAACTTTGGCTAGGAGGAACCAGAACTATGAAATCAGATATCGAAATCGCGCAGGAGGCTGAACTGTATCCTGTTACAGAGGTTGCAAAAGCGCTTGATATGACAATAGACGACTTGGAATTATACGGAAAATACAAAGCAAAGATTTCCGAGGAATATTTAAAAAAGCTGGAAACAAACAAAAATGGAAAACTGATACTCGTGACGGCGATTAACCCGACGCCGGCCGGAGAGGGAAAGACTACCACAAGTGTCGGGCTGGGGCAGGCATTTGGCAAGCTTGGAAAGCGCGCTGTCATTGCGCTCAGAGAGCCGTCTCTTGGTCCCTGCTTTGGCATCAAGGGCGGTGCCGCAGGCGGCGGTATGGCGCAGGTTGTGCCGATGGAGGATTTGAACCTTCATTTTACGGGGGATTTCCACGCGATTACGTCAGCGAATAATCTTTGTGCAGCATTGCTTGACAATCATATCCAGCAGGGAAATGAGCTTGGAATTGACACCAGACAGGTTGTGTGGAAGCGGTGTCTCGACATGAATGACAGAGTGCTCAGAAATATCGTTGTCGGCATGGGAAACAAGATGGACGGCTTTGTCCGTGAAGATCATTTTGTCATCACCGTGGCGTCAGAGATTATGGCGGTACTGTGTCTTGCCGAGGATATGGAGGATTTAAAAAGGCGCCTTGACAGAATGGTCGTGGCGTACAATTATGCAGGCGAGCCTGTCTGTGCCGGCCAGCTTCACGCGACAGGGGCGATGGCGGCGCTGTTAAAAGATGCGATCAAACCGAATCTGATTCAGACGCTTGAGCATACGCCAGCGATTATTCACGGGGGGCCGTTTGCCAATATCGCACACGGCTGCAACAGTGTGCGCGCGACAAAAGCTGCACTGAAAATGGTGGACTATGTCGTCACAGAAGCAGGCTTTGGCGCAGATCTTGGCGCGGAGAAATTTTTTGATATCAAATGCCGGCAGGCGGGACTCTCACCAGATGCAGTTGTCCTGGTGGCGACAATACGTGCGCTCAAATACAATGGCGGCGTGGCGAAGGGCGACTTGAATACAGAAAATCTGGAGGCACTCCAAAAGGGTATTGCAAATTTGGAAAAGCACATCGAGAATATACAAAAATATAATGTGCCTGTAGTTGTCACATTAAATGCATTCGTGTCGGACACACAGGCAGAGATTGCGTTTGTGAAAAATTTCTGTGAGGACAGAAATTGCGATTTTGCGCTCTCAGAAGTGTGGGAAAAGGGCGGAGACGGCGGTATAGAGCTTGCAAATGCGGTTCTGAATACGTTGGAGACAAAGGAGAGCCATTTTGCACCGCTCTATGAAGATACCATGCCAATTGCAGAAAAAATCGAATGTGTTGCCAAGGAGATTTATGGTGCGGCAGAGGTGGTGTTTGCACCTGCTGCCATCAAACAGATCGAGAAGCTAGAATCGCTTGGCTTTGGGACATTGCCAATATGTATGGCAAAAACACAGTATTCACTCTCAGACGATCCGGCATTATTGGGGAGGCCAGAAGATTTCCGCATGAATATCAGAGAAGTTTATGTCTCGGCTGGCGCTGGCTTTGTCGTCGTGCTGACAGGGGCAATTATGACGATGCCCGGACTTCCCAAGAATCCTGCTGCTTATAACATTGATGTTACAAATCAAGGTGTGATAACAGGATTATTTTAAGGAAGGGTTGTAACCTAGTGAGGAGTCTGTAAAGCATGAAGTGTCCAAATTGTGGAACGGAGATGGAAGAGGAGAAACTGCTTTGCGAAAACTGCGGCTATGAGGTTAGAATCGTCCCGGAATTCGATATAGAGCTTGAAGATACCTTAAAAGAATCCATCAGTGTTATGATGGAAGATATGGCTGAGGAGGAACTGAAAAGTGTCCAAGACGACTTTGAAGAGGATATCAAAGAATCCATTAGCGACTATTTTCCAGACAGACCTGCCCGGCCGCACAAAAAGAAAAAAATAATAATAATCGCTCTGGCAGTTCTTTTGTCTATGTCAGGCATCGCGGCACTGTCGAGTCATCTGGTAGATGATTACAGGTACAATTCTTTTGAGTACCAGTACCAGAAGGCGGTTGAAAGCGCAGCACACAATGAATACTCTGAGGCGGTAAGCTATCTTGAGCGTGCGCTTGCCATTGACTCAGAAGATTTAGATGTGAGATTTTTACTTGCAAAATATTATGAAAGGAATGGACAGCAGCAGAGTACGCGTGCTCTCTTGGTTGAGATTCTCGAGGCGGACCACGCATATCCAAAGAGAGATGAAGTCTATGACATGCTGTTAGGAATATTTGAGAATCAAAATGATTATGAGAAAATTAGTACCATTTTAAGACATTGCGATGTGCCGCGGATTTTGTCGAAATACAATAAATATGCGGCGCTAAAGCCTGTGTTTAACAAACAGGGCGGCGTGTATGATGAACTGATTTCCATATCATTAAAAGGAAATACGACAGGCTTCGTATACTATACGCTGGATGGCACAGCACCGTCAGAAAATTCGAATGTATATGAGACGCCCATCTTGCTGGAGTCAGGAGATTATACGATTAAGGCAATGTTTGTGAATATGTACGGCATCGCAAGTGAGGTCGAAACCCAGCATTATTACATCAGCTTATCAGCGCCAGACAGTCCGGCAATCAATGCAGACAGCGGCACATATGCAGAACCTATGTTAATTGAAGCGTATCATGATTACAGCACAAAAGTTTATTATACGACAGATGGCTCTACGCCTGATCAAAACAGCAAACGCTACACTGACCCGATAGAAATGCCTTATGGCATCAGCAATTTTTCGTTTATTGCTATAGATGAGTCGGGGCTTGGCAGTGAGGTGGTCAACCGGACATATCACTTGGAAATCCAGACAAATTTTTCACCAGAGCTTGCGTTGCAGGTATTGAGGAATAATTTGTGGGCTAGTGGAAAGCTGTTGAATGTGGAGGGCAATGTGCCCAATAAATTAGGCGTGAACCAATATAATGTGAGAACGCTGTTCAAGGCGAATGATACAATATACTACATTGTCTACGAGGAGTATAAGGATACGATGGGGAAGGTTCATGATACCAATAATATCTACGCAATTGATGCAAATACGGCTGATTTATTTAAAGCTTATAAAGTAAATGAGGGCAGTTATACATTGCAGCCGTTTGCTGAAACATGAAAAAAGTTGAAATAAGGCAGCATTTCGTATACAATAATAGCGATATATGAATATACACGCTGGGCGCCTGTCAGCTCTTTGGGTGCCCTGTGCATAAAAGAAATGAAGAAAGGTATGGTGAAACAGCGAATGTACAAAATTTTAGAGGCAAAAGAACTCACTACCAATATCTATTTGATGGTAGTGGAAGCGCCGCGTGTGGCAAAGAATTGCCAGCCGGGGCAGTTTGTGATCGTAAGGATGGATAAGGATGGGGAGAGAATACCTCTCACGATCTGCGATTATGATAGAGAAAAAGGAACCATAACGATTGTATTTCAGACGGTGGGGGCTGAGACGGCGAGAATGCAGGCGTTAAAGTCAGGCGATTCGTTCCATGATTTTGTGGGACCTCTAGGCTGTGCGTCTGAGATGGTCAGCGAGGACCAAGACAAGCTTGCGAAGAAGAAAATTCTCTTTGTGGCGGGCGGTGTCGGCACAGCGCCAGTATATCCACAGGTAAAGTGGTTACATAATCAAGGCATTGCGGCAGATGTCATTGTCGGTGCAAAGAACCATGATCTGCTGATTCTCGAGAAAGAGATGGAGGCTGTGGCTGGCAATCTGTATATCACCACTGATGATGGCTCATATGGGCGCAAGGGTATGGTGACACAGACGATTCAGGAGCTTGTGGATGAGGGCAAAAAGTATGATTTGTGCATTGCCATCGGTCCTATGATCATGATGAAGTTTGTATGTAAACTGACAAAAGAGCTTGGAATCCCCACGATTGTCAGCTTAAATCCGATTATGGTGGACGGCACGGGTATGTGCGGTGCGTGCCGTGTTACAGTCGGTGACAAGGTGAAATTTGCTTGTGTGGACGGTCCAGAGTTTGACGGGCATCTGGTGAATTTTGACGAGGCGATGAAACGCCAGCAGATTTACAAGACAGCAGAGGGACGGGCGATGTTGAAAGTACAGGAAGGTGATACCCATCACGGCGGATGTGGTCAGTGCGGAGGTGAAAATTAATGGACGTGTTAACAAAAGTACCAGTACGAGAGCAGGAGGCAGCAGTCAGAGCAAAAAACTTTGATGAGGTCTGTCTTGGATATAACAAAGAAGAAGCGATGGAGGAAGCGTCGCGCTGTATCAACTGTAAGAATGCGCAGTGTATCAAGGGCTGTCCGGTAGCGATTGACATTCCGGCATTTATTGAGCAGGTGAAAGCCGGAAATATTGAGCGCGCATATCAGATTATCAGCCAGTCATCGGCGCTGCCTGCTGTGTGTGGACGCGTTTGTCCGCAGGAGAGCCAGTGTGAGGGAAAATGTATCCGAGGCATTAAGGGCGATCCGGTTTCCATCGGTAAGTTAGAGCGTTTTGTGGCTGACTGGGCGAGAGAAAATAATATCAAGCCGGAACCGGCAAAGGAAAAGAACGGAAAAAAAGTGGCAGTGATTGGTTCTGGTCCGGCGGGTCTTACCTGCGCAGGAGATCTTGCCAGACTTGGGTATGATGTCACGATTTTTGAGGCGCTTCATGAGGCTGGCGGTGTGCTGGTCTATGGCATTCCAGAGTTCAGGCTTCCGAAGGAGGAGGTTGTGGCAAAAGAAATTGCAAATGTAGAATCTTTGGGCGTTAAGATCGAGAAAAATGTAATTATTGGCAAGTCTATCACAATTGATGAACTGATCGAGGAAGAGGGGTATGAGGCAGTATTTATTGGCTCTGGCGCTGGACTTCCGAAGTTTATGGGGATTCCGGGAGAAAATGCAAATGGCGTATTCTCTGCAAATGAATATTTGACCAGAAGCAATCTGATGAAGGCGTTTGATGAGGATTCCAACACGCCCATCATGCGCGGCAAGAAGGTCGCTGTCGTGGGCGGCGGCAATGTTGCTATGGACGCAGCCAGAACAGCTCTCCGATTGGGCGCAGAAGTACATATCGTGTACAGGCGCAGTGAAGAGGAGCTTCCCGCGAGAGTGGAAGAAGTGCATCATGCAAAAGAGGAGGGCATTATCTTTGATCTGCTCACCAACCCAACAGAGATTTTGGAAGATGAAAATAACTGGGTAAGAGGCATGAAGTGCATTAAGATGGAACTCGGTGAGCCAGACGCATCAGGGAGACGCAGACCTGTAGAGATTCCAAACAGTGAGTTTGAGATGGAGCTTGACACGGTGATCATGTCGCTTGGCACTTCACCCAATCCGCTGATTTCTTCGACGACAGAAGGCTTGGAGACAAACAAATGGAAATGTATTGTCGCTGACGAGGAGTTTGGCAGAACATCAAAGGAAGGTGTGTTTGCCGGCGGTGATGCAGTGACCGGCGCAGCGACGGTAATCCTTGCAATGGGTGCGGGAAAGGCTGCTGCAAAAGGGATTCACAATTATTTGAGCACACAGGCGACTAAATAAAAAATCAGTAAGCTGATATTTTCTCTTTGGACGCCTGTGTGCATAAAGATAACCTGCACGAAAAATGTGCAGGTTCTTTTTGAATATATGCTTTATTAGATATGACTACTTTTATGTATTCAACAATAAATCGACTGCACTTTGGGGGATGTGACAATGGAAATGAATGCTTCTAAGGTAAAAGACATCATAGGAGATAACCCGAGATTCCATTTTGATGAAAATGAACCATATGGCTATTATATTTGTTCAGAAGAAAATCAAACCATTAGAGATACAAGTATTCTAAAGTATTGGGAAAAGCTAAAGTATATGTCTGAAAATGCGGACTTTTTGATACAACAGGCATTTCAAGCATCATTTTATGATTTTTATGGTGTCAATCGGAAATTTATTGCATCTTCTGAAGAAATGTGTCAACAATTAATCGTCGATAGTTTTGTTTTATATGCACATGATGATTCGATCGGGTGCTGTTTGTCAAATTCACGGTATATGTTCGGGCACTTTATTGAGTGTTTATGGAATGTGCACTGGGCGTTGATTTATTCCACTATTTGCTGAGTGCAGGTTAATATTTGCAGAAACACTTTCCTTTATGGAAAAATTGCTGAGCGCAGGATAAAATTTGTAGAACCACTTTCCTATATGGAAAAATTTTATAGAAACAGGAGGTTTGGCGCATGTCAGACAGAAATGATGAGGTAAAGGTATATCAGGATAAGAAAGCAAAGGCGGAGGATTACAAAAGCTCTGCCTATACGCTTTTGATGGTTGGGGTGCTTGGAATTGCAGCGTTTATCCTGATGGAAGCAGGCGTGCTTCCTTTCCGGCTTGCCGGTTCGGGAAAATATATTACCTACGGTGTGATGGGGACCATGTTTGTCATATTTATAGTGATGGGGATTTTGTCGTTAAAATCTTCCCATAAATACACGCAGGAAGCCGCCGTGGAAGAGGATTTGACTGGTAAGATCAAGACATGGGCAAAGGAACATATCACCGCAGCGTCCATTCAGGAACGTGTTTGGTTTGAGGATGGGACCCCGGAGGAGATGAAGTATTTTAAGTACTTTGAGGGAATCAAGGCTGCTGTGACACAGGAGTTTGGCAGTTTGGATGCGTCTTATCTGGACGCTTTGTGCGAGGAGTTGTACGCTGACATTTTCGATCGGGGTTGATTGGAATGAGTGCAAAAAAGCGTTAAAAAGAATTAGGAATAGTATGTGGAAGCTTTAATGCTGTCGGAAAATAAATCTGTTTGCCTACAATATTGGGTAAATGGAATCATTTTCCGACAGTTTTTTATTCTATTATTTTTAGTGAAAAAAAGTTGCACAAAAAATAAATTATGTTATAATAATAAATAAAAGGAAGATTGACGTGGAGGTATGTGCCATGATAATAGAGATTAGAGCAAAAAACTGTTATGCATTTGAGAATGAAATAACGTTTTCAATGAAAGCAGATATGAGATATAAAAAATTCGGAACTAATGTTCATAAAGTAAAAAATTTTAATATACTGAAATCGGCTGGTATTTATGGACCGAACAATGTGGGAAAGACCTGCTTGATTAAATGCATGAGAGCGATAAAGGCCGTACTTTTGAATAAAAAAAATAATTTAATGCCCAATATATTTACAGAGTGTACTGTCTGTGAACTGGGCGTAACTTTTGTGGCGTTGGGAAGAACGTTTTCATATGACTTTAAATATGATACCGAAAAACAAGCGTATATATATGAATCATTTTCAGAGATTATCAAAGATCAATATAACAATGAAAAAGAAGTATGCTGGCTGAAAAAAGACAGTATTGGTGAAGTATATGAATGTTTAGACAAAGATGTGCAGAATATGATATCAGTTATGTCGAATAATACGCTGTTATGCTATATAATAGATACAAGTAAATTTGAGCATGTAGACGAGATGAAACAGATTCTAGTTGGGTTTGCGAAAAAAATTGATATTATTAATATGAATAATATACCGATGCAGCACACCATAGAACTCATGAAAAATAAAAATCAGTTGCAGGAAAAAGTTGTTGAATTTATTAAAAACGCAGATTTGTATATGGATAATTTTGAGTTTGTCGATATAGAAAAGATACAGCGAAAAGCTAGCGATGACCAAGAAAAACCTGAAGAGAAGGTTCTGGATATACCAGAGAACATCATGGATCAGATCAGACTGGTTTCCACATATAAGGGAGTGCATGTACCAAGTATGTTATTTGATTCTACAGGTACAAAGAAGATCGCAGCCATTGCCAGTTATGTGATAGAGGCACTTGAACAGGGCAAAATTCTTATTGTTGATGAATTGGATAGCAGTATTCATTTCAAACTTACCAGAGCAATTGTTGCGATGTTTAATAATGAATTGAATACAAGCGCACAAATGGTATTTACTGTGCATGATATCAATCTGATGGATTGCAGGAGAATGTTTCGGAAGGAACAGATTTGGTTTATTCATAAAGATGAAGATAGTGTATATCTATATTCACTGGCAGATTTTACTGCACAACAGGGTGTGAGAGATACTACAGATGTTGTGGAGAAGTACAAAAAAGGTGTCCTTGGAGCGTTACCTGACCCAGAACTGATCAACTCCTTGCTTCGTATTAAAGGCGATGTAAAGGGGGATGATGTCAATGATAAATAAGCTTCCTAAATTTTCTGATAATCATAAAATCTGTATTGTCTGTGAGGGCAATGAAGAATATGAGTATCTTAACCGTCTCAAAGAATTGAAGGTGTGGTGTAAGCAATACGAGATTTTGTTGGTTAATGCCAGTGGAAATGGTAATATACCAGCGAGATATCAGGATCTTTTTCAAAATGACTCATATGAAATCATATTTGTATTTTGTGACACAGATAAGAAACCTTATGAACAGTACGAAGATATTAAGCGAAAAATTAATGCGTTTCATGGTGTTGCGAATGCTGCGGATGAAGTAGTTTTGTTTGGCAATCCGTGTACCATGCAGATCATCGTGAAGCATTGGACGGATGAAAATTTAAAATCACCAGCAAAACCAATCAATGCTCCATTGATATACAAATATACTAGAGTAGAAAATTATAAGGGAAGGATAGATCAGATCAAAGAAGTCATGAAATATGTTACTGTGGAAAACTATGCAGATATGTGCAAGCGGGTGAGTAGATTGGAAACTTTTGACCGGGTGGCTGGAAGTAGTAATTTTGTGAAGTTCATAAAGCTGTTTGAGAATGATGACAGTGGTTGGATTGAGGAGATTAACAGAAAATTGGAGGAGTAGAGAGTAGAATACAATGAATATAACACTCGTTACAGTTGGGAAAATCAAAGAAAAATATTTCCGGGACGCGATTGCCGAATATCAAAAAAGGCTTTCAAAATACTGTAGGCTGGAGATTGTGGAGGTGGCAGACGAAAAGACACCAGACAAGGCATCGGAGACAGAGGAGGCGCAGATTCGGCAGAGGGAAGCAGCGCGCATTCTAAAGGCGGTGCGGGACAATGCTTATTGTATCGCACTGACAATTGACGGAAAAAAGCGTGATTCTGTCAATCTGGCAACACATATAGAACAGTTGGGGCTGAGTGGGAAAAGCAATCTCGTGTTTGTAATTGGCGGTTCGCTGGGGCTGCACGACAGTGTGGTACAGCGTGCCGATGAAACGCTTAGTTTTTCGGAGCTGACATTTCCGCACCAGTTAATGCGGGTGATTTTGCTGGAACAGATTTATAGGTGTTTTCGCATCATAAATAATGAACCATATCACAAGTGAGGGTGAGAAGGAACAGAGATCTATGAAATAAATGAGGGGTAATATTTGTACAAGAAATGGAAGGAGAACAAAGTTTTGAAGGAGAATCTGAATATGTTAGCCAGAAATCGAAGCGAATGGTCTTTGCTGGAGTACAGAAACATGGAAGAATAAAAAATAAGACACTACGACCGGGCGACTGGAGCATATTCAAGCGTTTGTATAAAAGAATGTTACTTTATTGGCGAAAAAAATGTTTGATAATGTGAAAGCGGGGAAACCTAGGAAGATGTTGCCAAGAAACAAAATATTAGCCCCTAGGCGGTAAGTAGACTGAAAAATATAGTGGTCTGTTCGTTTGAAATATGATAAAATATCAGTAAAAGCAGGGGGTGAGGCCATGAATACAGATACTACCATAGCGAAAAATATCCGTGTGGCTGATGAGAAAGCCAGCTATGACGCGGCATGTAAGCGGTTGCTTTCGGAAAAGATTATTCTGGCATGGATTATGAAGAACTGTCTTGAAGAATACCGTGATTGTGATGTGGATGAAATTGCGGAAAAATATATTGAAGGTACACCGCAGGTAGGTGAAGTAGCAGTGGCCCCAGATGAATCCAACCGTGTTTCTGTGATACAGGGAGCTGGAAATGAAGATACTTCTCTGACGGAAGGGACGATTTTCTATGATATTCGATTTCTTGCAATCGCTCCTGTATCCGCCGAATTAATTCGCTTAATTATCAATATTGAAGCTCAGAATGATTTTTATCCGGGGTATCCGCTGATAAAGAGGGGAATCTATTACTGTAGCCGGATGATTTCCGCCCAATATGGAACAGAGTTTACAAATTCTCACTATGAGAATATCAAAAAAGTATATAGCATATGGATTTGTATGAATCCGCCAAAGAGCCGTGAAAACAGCATTACCCGTTATTACATTGCGGAAGAGAATTTGGCGGGCAGTGTAAAGGAACGAAAAGCAGATTATGATTTGATGGCGGCTGTTATGATTTGTCTTGGGAAAGAGGAAGATTCGGGTACGAATTTATTGAAACTGTTGAATGTGCTTCTGTCCACGGAAACAGGTTCACAGGACAAGTGCCAGATATTGGAAAAAGATTTTCATATCAAAATGACTCAGACATTGGAAAGTGAGGTGTCACTCATGTGTAATTTAAGTAAGGGTGTGGAAGAGAAAGGAATTGAAAAGGGAAGACAGGAAGGAATAATAGCTATGGTATCAGCATTAAAGGATTTACAAATTGCAGACAGCATTATTCTGAATAAAATTCAGGAAAAGTTTCATTTGGCAGAAGAAACAGCCAAAATGTATTTGTAAGTATAACAGGCAGAGCATTTCCGTGTTCTGCCTGTTATAGTACTATGAGATTTTTTTGCACTTAGGGGTGTTATGGAGCACCGTACCATAAGTACAGGATAAATTATGTAGAAGCGCAGAGGATTCATGGAAAAAGTATATTGTATAAAAACTATGCATTTATAGTATTGAGAAAATGTATGAGTAGAATAAAAAACGAAGGAAAAGGGAGGTGGCGTGTAAATGGATGAGAAATTGAGGAATATGACTTCTCTATATATAACAAAAGGAGATCAAATGCTATTGCTTTTCCGGCAGCATGGCAGTGTTGTGAGCGATACATGGGTTGGGTCTGCGGGAGGCCATTTTGAAGAGAATGAACTAAACGACCCCAAAGCATGTGTATTGAGAGAACTGAAAGAAGAATTGGGTATAAGTGAACATGCTATTAGGAATCTGGTGCTGCGTTATGTTACTTTGCGGAGAATGAAAGGAGAAATTCGGCAGAATTACTATTTTTTCGCGGAACTGGACAGTGTGGCGGATGGGAAACGAGTAAATTTTACGATATTGCCGCAATACGAATAAAAACTGGTGCAATACTGAACACATTCTGGATACTGTATCAAAATAGACTGGTTTTGTGTGTATTGAAATTGGTCGGAATACTATGTATTATAGAAATAGATGGGGGAGGATTGATGGGTTACTTAAAAAATGAACAGTCACTTCAGGGCTGCGAAGCATATTTTTATGATTTGGCTGAGGCATTTGCTGAGATAACAGAGACAGCGATTTATCCAACTTTAAATTTCAGGGAGAATCCACGGTGGGGAGTGTTACAGATATGGAGAACTGTATCACAAATAAGTGGCGCAAACCACTTCCAGTTTAAGAAGTGGGCTGATTAGGGAGGTGATCATCTGTGTTTCACAATCAAGAAATAATACAGACGGCAATGCGGCAATCTGCATTAGATATTAATGCTAAGGAGACAGATTTTTCAGGCAATTCTAATGTTGTTGTTAAGTCTGAAATTGGTATTTTAGCCAGAAAATACTATAAGGAACCAATCGCATGCAATCTTGTATCTTATGGAAACAATATCGTTGCTTCTGTAAAAGACGAATTTAGGGAAATTGTTGAAGAGTACATAAATAGATTTGAATTCTATCAATGCTTTGAAACACCCAATATGCATTGGCTTGATGAACGAATGAGCAAAGCGGGACAGAAAGTCTGTTTTATGGCGGAGTACTTTCTGCCGGATATGAACAAGATTACTAGATTGTCTTGCAATTATAAAATGAGAGTGATGAAACAAACGGATTTTACAAAATTATATATACCGGAATGGAGTAATGCATTGTGTGAAAAGCGAAAGGAATTGGATATTCTGGGGGTCGGCGCCTATGATAATGATACATTGATTGGATTAGCTGCCTGTTCTGCCGACTGCGATAGTATGTGGCAGATAGGCGTTGATGTATTGCCGGAATATCGCAGAAAGGGTATCGCATCTGCACTGACAAGTAATTTGGCAATGGAGATACTTCAAAGAGATAAGGTACCATTTTATTGTTGTGCATGGTCAAATTTAAGATCCTCAAGAAATGCCATAAAAAGTGGATTTGTTCCTGCATGGATCGAGATGACGGTGAAACCCAAGGAGGTAATTGATGAAATGAATCAGTAGATGTGTAATATCTTGTGAGTATATGAAGAAAAGTAATTCGGGTTAAATTTCCTTTTGCGTGGAGGATTTATGAGAATAAATAAAATTTTGTGGTTCATACCAATAGTTTTTTTATCAATATCTTGCAATATATCCCAAAGTACTGAAAACGCTATAGAGGAAAACTTTTTAGAGGAAAATGTTATAGATGAGAATGCGACTCAAGTCGAAATATTGTATGAGGAAGATTTTGAAAAACGGTTAAAAAGGGTAGTTCAAGAGAAAACAGAACAACCTATTTTTGCACTTTATGACGTCATTGGCTCGAAGGAAGAAGATTCTTATGCATATGTATTTACTGGTGAGATGGTAGAGAAGTCTGGAGATACTATGTTTCAAGGTGCATTATGGTATGCGAATAGACAAGATAGTATTTTATTAATGGATAAGATTGAAACATTCGCGTTTGAACCAGTAATGATCGAAGAGAATAATCATCTGCTGTTCAATATCAGCTCCAATTTACAAGAATCAGCCAAATCTTATATTTGGGCAGTAATTGATCATAAGCCTCAATTGGTTCTTGAGACTTTCGACTCATGTTTTATTGATAATGGATTATTGGCATCAGTCAAGTCTTTCATCAGTAATAGTGCAGGGGGCAGGATATGGCAGAGGTATTATTTATATTGGGATTATAATAAACAGAGTTACCAAAACTATGATGTAAAGGAAATAACAGAAGAAGAATTTCTTTCATATGAGAATGCACAGACTGCCAGAGATGAGGTAGTAGCTGCCATAAAAGAAGATAGTAAACAAAGTTTACATAGCGTTGATTTGAATGTTGGAAGTCATTTTGACTATAGTTATTTCAAATGTGATAATGGAATCATATATGTAAATTATGTTATAACTACTGATTCAGACATTTTATACTATTATTCTATATTTATGGAACGGAATGGGAGCGTTGTTTTGGAGGAACGGCAGCATTATGATGTGTATGAAAAGGGGTATGTAGTTGAATATGAAACAGGAAGATAGAATAAGGTATGCAAAACGCGCGTTAGATGGGATTGCGTTGGGAGACTGTTTTGGTCAGACCTTTTTTGTGCCGGAGGAAATCGCCTGCCAACGGATTCAGGACAGGGAAATATTGAAATCGCCGTGGCATTTTACAGACGACACCGTGATGGCAATAGGGATTTACCGTATCTTAGAGCGGTATGGAGAGATAAATCAGGACGAACTGGCAAAGGTATTTGCTGCAAATTACGAATTAGACTGGCATCGGGGATATGGAGGTACAGCACATACGATTTTGCGCAATATCGCAGAAGGAAAAGATTGGCAGAAGGCTGCATCAGAAGTGTTTGACGGAATGGGGTCTATGGGAAATGGCGGAGCGATGCGCGCTGCACCGATAGGTGCTTATTTTGCAGATGATTTGGATAAAGTGCTATATAATGCGAGGGCATCTGCTGAGGTCACACATGCACATATTGAGGGAATCGCGGGTGCAATGGCAGTTGCCGCAGCGTCTGCTTTGTTTCTGAACAAAAAGCTGGGACGTTATCTAGGAGAGGGCATTGATTTTCTGCGAGATATTGCTGATACATTGCCAGAAAGCGATACCAAATATAAAATATTATCAGCGGTTTCGATTCCCAAAGAAAGCAGTATAGAGTTTGCCGTTTCTGTTCTTGGAAATGGCATCAGGCTGACTGCGCAGGATACGGTTCCATTCTGCCTTTGGTGTGCGGTATATTTTTATGCGTCGATGGAGGAAGCCTTGTGGACAGCAGTCTCCGCTTTGGGGGACAGGGATACAATCTGCGCCATCGTCGGTGGAATGGTTTCTCTTGTTGCAGATGAGCTTCCACAGCAATGGTTCCGCTATATGGAGACACCAGAGAAGTCTGTATTTTTTAAATAGTAAGATTGATAGATGAGCAATCCACATTTAGAAAGGAGCGAGGAAAATAAATGAATCCAAATGAAATAACTTTAGAACAGGCAAATTCAATAACCCAGAGTATTGTCACGAAATTAGGGTATCCGTACCAGATTTTTTCGACGGCAGCGAGTTATCAGGAGGTGATGAATGCCTATGAGTGCGCGATGCAGCAGGGACGACAGGAAGGCTTTACACCAATATTGGTTCCGTCAGATGATGTGCTGGAGGAATATCTGGGGATATTGAAGGACGATGGATATATACTGGAGGATACCTTAAAGACAGAACTGGAGTCCGGTGAGGAACTGTTGCAAAAATATTATGAATCGTACACAGAGGATATGACTGATCTGGAGGAATTTACGGGTGTGTTTGATGATAAACCAGCAGTCATTGACAGGATATCAGCTTTTCAGAGATATAACTATGATCGGCATACAGAAACTATCATCGAGACGATACTGTTCAAGGTTCCAACGACAAAACCGTGGGAATTGGTGGCATATGTGCCATTTGGCGGCTGGAATGAGTGTCCCTGCGTGGAAGAAATGATGGCAATCTGTAAATACTGGTTTGAAAAACATGGTGCAGTGCCTGTGACAATTACGCATGATGTGATGGAAATGCGGCTTCCGGCGCCGGTTGCAAAGCAGGATTCACTACAGGCTGCCAAAGAGCATTTTGCGTTTACGCCTGACAGAGTGTACCAGTGTACGCAAACAGGGACATTAGCTGAAGTGGCAGCATGTATCGCGGTATCTGATATCTGGTTTTTCTGGTGGGATTAGAGAGAAGCTGCTTTTCTGGATAGAAAAATAACGATGGCGGCATGTGAGGCTTTGAGGAAAGAGAGGAGAAGAAATGAAACTTGCAGAGGCATTGCAGGAAAGGGCGGACTTGAATCGCAAGATTGAGCAGTTAAAGAGCCGTCTAAACAATAATGTGTTAGTACAGGAGGGGGAACAGACTGCGGAATCTCCCGAACAATTGAAACAGGAATTAGATTCTTCTTTGGAGCGTTTGGCTTATTTGCTTGCGCAGATCAACAGAACGAACTGCGAGACGAGCGTAGACGGACAGACATTGACGGAGCTTATCGCTGTAAAAGATATGCTCTCGTTAAAAATTCACGTTTACAAGGATATTGTCTATACTGCAAGCCAAACCTCTTATCGGGCTAGAAACACAGAGATTAAGATCAAATCTGCAATTTCAGTTGCCGATTGGCAGACAGAGATTGACAAAATGGCGAAGGAACTGCGGCTTGTAGATAACAAATTGCAGGAGACAAACTGGAACACAGACTTGATCGAATAAAAAGATTGATAGCAGCGTCAGGGTGAATGCCACGCGGCGACAGCGCAAGTCGCTCCTGGGTCACACATAAGAGCAGGTGTGGGGTTCGATTCCCCAAGAATCGTTATGCTCCGATTGTGCACAGACGTATCGTAATTGAGCATTGTTATTACCAGACATTGACTGAAGCTGCGAGGGTGGGAATGGGGAATATAGAGCAGATTGCATAAATCAAGGAGTTTTATGTTACATATATTAAAATGGAAAGACAGAAAGAATGAAATATTCTGTTATCTGCCAGCGGAGGCTGTACCAGATAAAAATGCCGTGGCAGAATTACATCAAATGACAGCATTGGAGGAGACATTGGAAAGACTGACAGGTGTGTCAGGTTATTTTCAGGGAGACGAGCCTCAAATCAAAAAGATGGTTCTGACACCCGACTTTCACAAGGGCGCAGGGATTCCAATCGGAACCGTAATGATGACAAAGGGGTTTGTGGTTCCGCAGGCGATGGGAAATGATATCAACTGCGGTATGCGGTTTTATACGACGGATTTGTCGGAAGAAAGTATTCGGCAAAAACTTCCTGAATTAGCCAAAAAGCTTCGTCACATCTTTTTTGAGGGCGGCAGACAGATTCCGATGACGGGGAGACAGCGGGAAGCGCTGTTTCGCTATGGGCTTGAGGGATTGCTGGAGACGTATCATGACAGTGGTATGCGTGGGCTGTGGCGCTATTATCAGCCAGAGGTTCAGGAGAAATGGCTGAGCCGGACTGTATTTCGCGGCAGCATTCAAACGGCAGCCACAGAAGGCTTGGAGGATTTCATAGGCAGCTATGGACAGTTGACCTATGATGACCAGATCGGGACGATTGGCGGCGGAAATCATTTTCTGGAGGTACAGCGGATTGCTGAGATTTATGACGGCCAGACTGCGAATGCATGGAATCTGAAAAAAGGCGCTGTGGCGGTCATGCTGCACACGGGTTCGCTGACAATCGGGCATCACAGTGGCCTTTTGAACCGTAAGATTTGTCAAGAGATTTATCCTGTTGGGCTGATGCAGCCAGAGAACAAGATTTATCCGATTCCAGAAGCGTATGAAAAGCAGAATGCATGGAACCGGTTTTGGTCCGCGTCCGGCAATGCTGCGAATTTTGGCTTTGCAAACCGTCTGTTTCTCGGCTTTATGATTCAGGAGGTTTTTACACAGGTGCTGGGCGCGTGTGATCTGGCGCTGCTTTATGATGCGCCGCACAATTATATCTGGAAACAGCAGATTGACGGCGAGGATTATTATATTCATCGAAAGGGGGCCTGCTGTGCCCGCGGCTGCGAGGAGATGGCAGGGACAGCGTTTGCCTATTATGGTGAACCTGTGATGATTCCGGGGTCGATGGGCAGCTCTAGTTATCTGCTGCGCGGACTGGGAAACCGCGATGCGCTTTGCAGTGCAAGCCACGGCGCCGGACGGCAAAAATCCCGCGGCGATGCCATCAAAGGAAACGATGAGGCATTTCGCCAGTTTATGAAAAATTTCCATGTGATTACGCCGATTGACCCTAATCGTATAGACTTGAAGGGCAGAGCTGATATTCTGAAAAAGTGGGAGGAGTCTGTTCGGGCAGAGGCGCCGTATGCCTATAAAGATATCCATGAAGTGATTGCGGTGCACACAGCACACAATCTGGCGGCGCCCGTCGCGCGGATGGAACCGATCTTTACAGTCAAGAGTTAATAAGGAACGCCAGCGATAGACTAAAGCACAAAGAATGGAGTAAACAGTGTATGAAGTATTTCATTAAAAATGAACAGGATTTGGATGTACTCTTGGCGGAGAGATGTGTACAGAAGCAGGAAATAGACAGTGCGTGGGTGTGGGAAAGTGAGCGCGGACATGAGGAACATTTTGGCTGTGATGCAATCGTATTAAATGCCAAGGGGAAATGGTTTGATCAGAAGATTGTTACAAGATTAAATATTTTTGAAGGAAGTGTGGTTCAATGTATCCCAGTTACAAAAATACAGCCAGAGGACCAGCAAAAAGTTAAAAATACCATTTTGTATATTCAGGAGAATTTTGATCATATTTATCAGACAATGCTGGAGAGACTGCTGCCAAGCATCATAGAGTGGGGCGTGCGCGATGAGGATACAGACGAGCTGATTACGACAATTGAACAATTTCATAAGACGCGTTGGTCCCGCGAAATCGCAGGAATGGAAGCGGAAAGTATCAGGTGTATTCAATTGAACTGTAAGTACCAAAAAGATGACATGGTGGTATACTCTTTGATTTTTAATGCCGGCTATGTCGATGATGGCTTTGAGTTGGTATTCTGGAAAGACCGTGTTCTCTTTTTTTTAGATGGAAATACAGAAGAACAAATATTTGACTTTGTAAACTATGTTGACTGGCCGGATTGTCTTGAATAATATCCATGGAGGTGTATTGATGGACAAACGAGAATATGCGGAAAAATTGTATGCGACGCTGGAACCGATGGCGAATGCCGGTAGGGTGGAAGATGCATGGGGAGGCGAACTGTTATCAGAATTTGATGATCTTTTGCAGTGTGAACTTTATCCTGATGAGAAAGACGAGCCAGAATGGGTATTTATGTTTATACAGCTATATTTCTGGCAGTTTGCATCGTATCATGAAGGGGTTCATACGTACTATAGCAATTTTTATCAGGTAGATACAGAGAATAGTATTCGAAGATTATCGGATTGTCTGTATCAATATGGATTTATGGAGGTTGCGAAATGGTATGACTATGGAATATTGAATTATCACCTTTATACTGAATTTGACTATCCGGCAGAAAATGGGCTGAGAATGGGAGAGACTGACGAGTGGATACAGGACAATCCAGAAGTGATCTGGCAGGTTTATCTCAAACTGTTGCAGCAACATAAGGAGGAAGTGCTGGAAACCGCAGGAAACTGGGTTCCTGACAGTCAGGAAGCGCCACAGGAGAAAGACCATGAGCCAGCGCCGCAAGTACAGCAAACGCAGGTACAGCAGAAGAAAGTTCACTTTATGCGTATTGTTGACCTTGTTACAGAGGACAGTGCGATGAATCAGAAGAATGCACAGCAAGACGGACGGATCTCGTGTCTGACAGCTTCACAGATTGATGAGAAGATGGTGTCTTTGATGGCGGCAGCAGAGGAACTAGGCTGGATACAGACAAAAGAAGCATTTCCCAAGGAAGCGTTAAAAGTTTTGGATCAAGCGTTGTTTTCAGTTCGAGAGGACCTGCTGTTTCGCATTTATTTTTATAATAAGCAGGATTGCGATTTGCAGCATTTTGCGGATATGGTACATGTACGGAGGCTGAAGCTGCAATGCATGGAGAAGCTCAGGCATGTGGAGGTGCTTGCCGGGTATAAACATCTGACGGATTTGGACATGACGGTGTCAAAACAGCGTGATTTTCGCTTTGTGAACAAATTATCACAGGCACTTACAACACTTTCTATTTATGTAGACTTTACGCTGGACGGTATCACCTTCCAAGATGTCAGCGATGAGGATACGTCAGGCAAGGCGTCTATGTTTGAACTCGAATGGCTGTTGCGGTTTCCAAAGCTTCGGTACTGCTATATTGGAGGTCCTGCACAGCATATCGAATTTTTGATACGAAAGGACGCTGTCAGAGAGCTGGTTTTGTGTGAGATGCCATGTCCTTCGCCTGCGGTGCTGCGTATGCTGAATGTACAGAGTGTGATCGTACATCAGGAACATGCACAGGGATTAGAGCGGGCAGGGCAGCTTGAGTCCATTCAGGAGATCGAGCTGGTAAAGGTTGCAGACATAGACAATCTGGATTTTCTGGAGACATTGCCGGCGCTGCAAAAAGTTACGCTCCGCAGTCTGCCAGCGCTGACGAGACTGCCACATTTTCCAGAGGGACATACGCTGCGTGAGCTTGCGGTTTATGACTGTGAGCGGCTTTCGGATATCACAGTTGCAAGTGAGAAAGTTCTGATAAGGAAGTATCGGTAGATATAGATTTGAAAAAACAGCAGGAGGTTTTTAGATGTACGAGTTTCAAGAAGAATTTTTGACAGGAATTGACCAGATTGATGCCGAGCACAGGCGGTTGTTTGAGATTGCGGACGAACTCTATACATTAAAGTGCGAGGAGTTTATGCCGGATAAGTATGACCATATCAGGCATATTTTAGAGGAATTGCGCGATTATACGCTGACGCATTTTGAGCATGAGGAGGCATATATGGAGTCGGTTGGTTACAAGCGGCTGCCAGAGCAGAAGCGCCAGCATGAAGCATTTGAGGAGACAATCGGCGGCTGGGATATGGAGGCTATTGATGAGGACCAAGACGAGACGATCGAGGAAATACTGCGCATTGTGACAAACTGGCTCGTAAATCATATTTTATATGAGGATAAGCTGATTGGGGAATAGGAATTAAAGAAAAGACATAGAATGAAGTATAGAAAACCTATACTTCATTTTTGGGTGCTGATATGAATAGACACGATATATTTAAACAGGATATCATGAGTGCGGGAGAGCGCTTTGCGGATGCGTTCTCGCTGCCAAAGGATGTGGTGGTAAACGCCACATTGTTTCACATGGTAGGGGCGTCAGAGCTTTTTGTGGAAAATTTTAAAGGAATTATATCCTACACCTGCCATGAGGTTCTAATCAAAGGAAACCGTATTAAATATTGTGTCTGCGGCGACTGTCTTACCATCGAGCATTACTCGAATGAGGACATGAAAATATCAGGGCAGATCAAGGAGGTAAAGGTGATAAGGGAAACTTGAGGTGGGACGCTTGCAGAATAGATGGATACGCTTTGTCAAAGGTTTTCTGGTCATCAAGGTTGACGGGGACTATATGGAACGCTTTTTTAATATGTGCAGAATGCATCAGATTGATTTGTGGGAAATCAAAAAGGAACAGGATATCTGCATGTGTGAGGCATATGCTGCGGATTTTCTGAAAATGCCGCCGCTGTTGAGAAAGACAGGCACAAAGGTACATGTCGTTCAGAAGAAGGGACTGCCGTTTTACTTTCCTTTTATCAAAAAAAGGATTATTTTTTTTGCGGGCGTCATGCTTTGTCTGATTATGCTGAATTATGTGACGGAGTACGTCTGGGCAATAGAGTATGTCGGGAATTTGCAGGTAAGTGATGACGAGCTGTCGGATTTTTTAGAACAGGAAGATATTCATTATGGCATGAAAAAGAGCAGCATCAACTGTGAGGAGAAGGAAAAAAAGCTGCGTGAGGCTTTTCAGAATGTCACATGGACCTCGATCTATTTTGAGGGCACAAAGCTTTATATAGAAGTCAAAGAAAATGAGAAGACCGAACCCGTTCAAATAGAGACAAAAGGGACGGACCTTGTCGCAAATGAAGCGGGGACAATCACGTCGATTGTCACCAGAAACGGCGTGCCGCGGGTCAAGGCAGGGGATACGGTAGAGCAGGGGCAGGTGCTGGTATCGGGCGGCGTTCCCGTCTATGACGAGAGCCAGACCGTCATTGACTACCAGATTTATGATGCGGACGCAGATATTTTTATCAGGACACCCATTGAGTACAATAGTTCGATTAACAGCGGCTATCCTGTAATGATTTATACGGGCAAGCGGGTGAATACAGGATTTGCCCAGATTGGCGATTACTATATTGACGGTTTATCGCTGTGGGATTTTGTCGAGAAGCATATTTCGCCGAAAAAAGACGAAACTTTATATGAAACTGCCACGGAAAAACATCAAGTGGTTTTGCTTGACAATATTTATCTTCCGGTCTATTATGGCAAAATTGACAGAAAAGAGTATTATATTAAGTATTTTACATATACAGATGAGGAGATGGAACATAAGTTATCTGATAATTTCGAAAAATTTATTTTAGGTTTACAGCAAAAAGGGGTACAAATTGTTGAAAAAAATGTTAAAATGGAAAAGAATAGTAGTGGAATGGAATTAAATGGAAGTTTGCTGGTCGTCAAACAGACGGGCGAGGCAGTGGACATTCCAGTGAATACGATTCAGGAAGATGAGACAAAGGAGTAATACGACAGTGGCAGATTTTCGGGTTGGAATGCAGATTGAGGCGGAGCATATGCAGAATCTTTTTGGCACTCATGATGCATATATCAAACAGATTGAAGAAGACCTTCATGTGGTCATTACGGACCGCAACGGAGAGGTTCGGATTAGCGGGGAGCAGGCAGCGGTGAACAAGGCAGCGAAGCTGGTGCGCGAGCTGGTAGAGCTCTCGAAACGGGGAAACAGAATACAGGAGCAAAGTGTGTCCTATGCGCTTGAGCTATCCCATGAGGGGGAAGCCGACGCGCTTCTTGAGATAGATTCGGAGTGCATTTGCCACACCATCTCAGGGAAGCCCATCAAGCCCAAAACGCTGGGGCAGAAGAAGTATATTGATGCCATCAAGGATAAGATGATCGTGTTTGGGCTGGGGCCCGCGGGCACAGGCAAGACGTATCTGGCGATGGCGATGGCAATCACCGCTTTTAAAAACCATGAAGTTGAGCGCATCATACTGACGCGTCCAGCCATAGAGGCGGGAGAAAAGCTGGGATTTCTGCCGGGGGATTTGCAGAGCAAGGTAGACCCGTATCTAAGACCCTTGTATGACGCACTTTATCAGATTATGGGCGCGGACAGTTTCCAGAAGAACATGGAAAAGGGCTTGATCGAGGTTGCGCCGCTTGCCTACATGCGCGGGCGGACGCTCGACAATGCCTATATTATACTGGACGAGGCACAGAATACGACCCCGGCGCAGATGAAGATGTTTTTGACGAGAATCGGGTTTGGCTCGAAGGTGATTGTCACCGGCGACGCCTCGCAGAAGGATTTGGCAGTCGGCACGCAGTCCGGGCTGGATGTGGCGGAGAAGGTGCTCGCTAAAATCAGCGATATCGCAATGATCAGGATGACAAGCCGTGATGTTGTGCGCCATCCGCTTGTGCAGAAGATTGTCAAAGCCTATGAGGATTATGAGAGCAGGCTTGGCAGCAGTCAGAACAGAGCTGCCCACAAAGCGAATGAGCCGCGCGCCAAGAGAGGCGGCAAGCCGTTTCGGAAATAAATTGCATAAAGGAAGAAAGACATATGAAGAAGAAGGAAGAAACCAGCCTGCAAAAAGTGTGGATTGTCATTGGAATGCTGGTTGTATCAATACCGTCAGTCGGCGTCGCAGCATATTTGTATGAGAAATCATTTCGGGATATTTTTATCTTATTAATGATTGTCACTGCCTGTTTTGGCATGACTGTCTTTTCGTTTTTCCAGTCCAAGCTCTTTGGGGCGCTTCACTATGATAACGGGGGACATTTGCTGCGCTTTGCCATTGTCTTTCTGATGGGGGTGGCTGCGTCCTGCCTGCTGCCAATCCTGCCGGAAGCGGGCTGGATTCTGCCTGCGCTTGCCCTTGCGCTGACGCTGTTTTCCAATACGGTCACAGGATTAAACGCTTACGCAGGCTTTGTGAGTGTGTGCGCTTATTTTGCGTCTGCGGAGATCTTGACGCTGCTGCTGTATTTATTAACAGGCGTTATTTTTGCGGTGCTTTTTGAGCGGCTGGACGATGATTACCGGACTGGGACGCCGTTGTCTGCGGCAATGATGATTTATATTATCGAGCTTGCCGCCAATATTGTGTTTGAGAGCCATGGGACATTGGACGCTGATGTGTTTGTGATGCCTGTCATCAATGCGTTTGTCACGTTTATACTGATGCTGATGGTGCTGCGTTTTTACTGTGCAGTGGTCATTGACAAGGATAAGGGCAACTATCTGCGTATCAATGATCAGGAGTATGAGCTGCTTGCCAAGTACAAGGAGGAGGACAGGCAGACTTACTATAATGCGATACATACAGCATATTTTGCAGAAAAGACAGCGAGGTTGCTGCATATGGATGTTGATGTGGCGAAGAATGGCGGATACTATCACCGGATAATCGTTCTGGAATGCAGGAAACAGGAAAAAACGCTCGAGGAGATCTGCAAAGATAATAAGTTCCCGCCGGAGGCGGTACGGCTTTTGCAGGAATATAATTACAAGTCGCATCCGATGAAGATGCGCGAGACGGTGGCAGTCTACCTTGCGGACTGTGTAGTTTCTTCGATTATGTATCTGATTCGCAAGGCGGAGGAAAAGCCTGTCGAGCTGGATTATGGAAAGATAGCTACTGCCATCATACACAGGAAGCTTGAGAGCAAGGTTTTGAACAATAGTGATATTTCGCTGGCTGATTTGGGCGGCATTGAAAAAATATATACGGGAGAAAAATTATACTATGACTTTTTACGTGGAGAGTGAGACAGACAAAACACTTCCTTTTGACATGGAGGAGGTGGCTGGCAAAGTGATTGCGGAGGCACTTGCTTTGGAGAACTGCCCTTATGAGGCGTCGGTGAATGTGCTTTTGACGGACGATCAGGGGATTCATGTGATGAACAAACAGTACCGCGGGATAGACCGGCCGACAGATGTGCTGTCTTTTCCGAATGTGGATTATGAGAAGCCGTCTGATTTTACAGGGATAGAGGACAGGACCGAAGATTATTTTGACCCTGAGAACGGCGAATTATGTCTCGGTGATATTGTGATTTCTGTTGACAAGGTATATGCGCAGTCTGAGGAGTACGGACATACGCCAAGGCGCGAGTACGCCTTTCTGGTTGCGCACAGTATGCTGCATCTGCTGGGGTATGACCATATCGAGCCTGCGGAGGCGGCTGTCATGGAACAGAAGCAGGAGGAAATTCTGAACAGACTTGGAATAACGAGGAATGAGTAGCTTGAGCTGAGGAGAACAGTGAAATGAAGAAAAAGAAGTCTAATTTTATCGTTCAGGGCGGAATCCTTGCAATGGCAGGAATCCTTTCCAGAATCATAGGGATTGCGAGACGTTTCCCTATGCAGCACATTATCGGGGACAAGGGAAATGGATATTATTCCGTGGCGTATGAGATTTATTCGATTATGCTGATTATATCCTGTTACAGCCTGCCGCTTGCGGTGTCAAAGGTGGTATCTTCCAAGATAAGTAAGCGGCAGTACAAGAGCGCAGAGAGGGCATTTCAGTGTGCGATGTTGTTTGCGGTGGCAGCAGGCGGCGTCACCTTCGTGGTCTGCGAGCTTTTGGGAGACTTTTTTGCGGCAGACGTGATGCAGGAGCCGATGAGTGCAATGGCGCTCAAAGTCCTCGGTCCCGCATTGCTGCTGGTGTCTGTGATGGGGGTGTTCCGCGGGTATTTTCAGGGACTTGGCACGATGATGCCCACAGCAGTCTCACAGATATTAGAACAAATATTTGTGCTGATCGGCAGTATTGTGGGGGCGTCTGTGCTCTATGCGCATGGCGAAAAGATCGGGGCGCTGATGCACAACGCAGATTTTGGTCCGGCATACGGCGCGGCGGGTGCATCTATCGGACCGGTGATCGGCGCGGTGATTGGACTGGTGTTTCTCGCCTTTGTATTTGCGGCATACAGGCGGGGTGCCAAGAAGCGCGCGCATGACGCAAGCGGTAAGGTGGACAGCTATCCGCAGATTTTTGGCATGATACTGCTGACAATCTTTCCGGTGCTTTTGAGTACGACCGTCTATAATATCAGCGGCGTCATTGATATCAAAATCTTTGGCAGCGTCATGATCGCAAAGGGCTTCGAGGACGTCAAGACAGACATCTGGGGGGTTTACTCGGGAAAATATAAATTGCTGGTCAATGTGCCGATCGCGCTCGCCAATGCGATGTGCTCGTCCATCGTGCCGATGCTGACGCAGTTGATGGTGCGGGAGGAATACGGGCGCGCAAGAGAAAAGATAGGACAGGCGATGCGCTTTACAATGATTGTCGCGCTTCCAAGCGCGGTAGGACTTGCAGTGCTCGCTAGACCGATTGTTTCGATGCTGTTTAAGGGAGAGGTCGATATGGCGGTCAGCATGCTTCATATCGGTTCGGTATCTGTGGTATTTTATACGATGTCAACGCTGACGAACGGTGTGCTTCAGGGCATCAATAAAATGCAGATTCCTGTGCGCAATGCGGCAATTTCTCTTGTCATTCACATTGCGTTATTGTATGCGATGCTTGAGATGAATATGGGAATCAATGCGGTTGTGTATGCATACATTTTATTTGCGGTCGTGGTATGCGTGCTGAATGCGGTGGCAATCCGCAAATATATGCGGTATAAACAGGAGGTGGCGCGCACTTTTATCATTCCGGCGATTGCATCGGCGGTGATGGGCGTTGTGCTTTGGCTGCTCAAGTTGCTGCTCGCCAAGCCTGCGGGGAATGTAGTGACTGTATTTGCCGGCATCAGTGTCGGCGCGGTGGTATACTTTGTGGTGCTGATTTTGCTAAAGGGTATCAACGAGCGTGATATGCGGAGTATGCCGGGCGGCAGAACGATGATTGTGATCGCAAAGAAACTGCGGCTGATTTAACCCTCCGCGTGTATAAAAAAATAAAAATAAGCTGATACTATCTCAAAGACGCCAAAATGTTCAAGTTTCACAGGGAGGCTGATGATGGAAAAGAGATATAAGATTGGCTTATTTTTTGTATTAGTGTTGATTGCGGTATTGCTGGTCATATTGATGTGGAAACGGCATACGATGGACGGCTTCCCGAAGGAGGATAGTCTTGTAGGGCAGGAGAACTCGAACGGCGGCGCGGGAGAGACAGATGATTCAGCGCCCAAATCTGCGGAGGAGTTATACCAAGTACAGAAAATGAATGTTCTGACGACGTGCGACACGGTATGCATCTATGAAAACATTGATAAGAAAGACGGCTCGGTGTCAATGGCGGAGGAGGCGCTGCCGGTAAAATATATAGGCTTAAACCGTGAAGAGCTTGAGACAATGCTTGCGCAGGACAGTCTGGCGCCCACGCTGGAGGAGAAACAAAAAGGGTTTAAGTCCCAGCATTTAGAGCTGTTTTCAGCAGATAAGATCAAGGTGCTCAGAATTTATGACACGACGCAGGGGGCGACTGGATTTTATATCATGGAAGTAAACGGGGAGATTTGCGTGTTTGAGCATGACAAGGAGACGCTTTACTTCAAGACCGGGCTACACGCCGAGAGCCTGCCGGCAGAGGTGCGGCATGAGCTTAAAGAGGGAAAATTTATGGACAGCGAACTGCAAGTGTACCATTTTATTGAATCGTACAGCAGTTGAGATGGAAACGGAGGCGTTATGGCAAAAAAAGTCATTGTGGCTGGCGGCGGGGCGTCTGGCCTTGTGGCAGCAGTCACCGCGGCAGAGAACGGCGCGAGGGTAACAGTATTAGAACATAAGGACAGAGTGGGCAAAAAGATATTGATGACTGGCAACGGCAAGTGTAATCTCACCAATATGTCCGATGTGCACGGCAAATATTACAGCAGTGACACCGCATCGCTCGAGCAAATTTATGACACGCTTGTCAGATTTGATGCGCAGGAGACGAGAAAGTTTTTTCAGCGGCTTGGATTATATACGAAGGAAAAACGCGATGGCGGGGTGTATCCGGTGTCTGAGCAGGCGTCTATCGTGCTGGACGTGCTGCGGAGTGCCTGCGGCAGGCTTGGCGTGACGATTCGGACCGATTGTGCGCTTACGGCTGTGCTGCCGAAGAAAAATGGCGGCATCGCGCGCGTGATGCAGGAGGGGCGGAATGCTCAGGAAATCGCATATGACAGGCTGATTCTGGCGACAGGCGGAAAAGCGGCGCCGGTTTCCGGTTCAGACGGCTCTGGATATGCGCTTGCAAAGAGTCTGGGACACCGTATCATAGAGCCGCTGCCCGCATTGGTTCAGCTTCGGTGTGAGGGCGGGTTTTTTAAGGCGTTGTCGGGTGTCAGGGCGCAAGGCACAGTCCGCCTGCTGATTGACGGCACAGAGATAGCCGCTGAGACAGGCGAGCTGCAACTGACGGATTACGGCATTTCGGGGATACCTGTATTTCAATTGAGCAGGATGGCATCGAGGGCGCTCTATGACGGGAAGCGCTGTGAGGCGTCGTTGGATTTTATTTCTTATATTTTTGATTCAAATGCTTTAGATTCTAATAAAATAGATTCAAAAAAAATGGAGAACATGAACTTTTTTCCAGATAAGACCGTTGAGGAGTGTCTGTCCGGGCTGGTACATAAAAAGATTGCCGCAGTTGTCTGTAAACAAAATGGGATTGCCGCGGGTGCGGTCATCAGACAGGCGGGGGAGGAAAAAGTCTGCCGCTGTATCAAGATGCTCTCTGATTTCAGGGTTCGCGTTGCCGCACCCAAGTCGTTTGACAGTGCGCAGGTGTGCTGCGGCGGCGTGGCGCTACAGGAGGTTGATGAACAGTTCATGTCACGAAGGTGCCATGGGCTATATCTTGCCGGGGAACTTTTGGACTGCGACGGCATCTGCGGCGGCTTTAATCTGCAATGGGCGTGGGCGACCGGCCACATTGCCGGTGAAGCGGCGGCGCGGCAGTAAGGAACTGTTCAGAAATTACTCATGACAAGCAATTTCTGAACAGTTCCTAAATCAAACTATAAGGGGAAAAAATGGGAACTATGATCAAGATATCATCACTTAAAATCGAACTTAAAATCAGCTTAAAAAACAGGCTAAACGAAACAAAAACACCAGCCCGTCTGACCTTGCAGGACATACTAGACAGCAAAGAAACCCTCACGAAGAAAGCTGCAAAGCTGCTTGGCGTGAAACCGGAGGATATATCTTCGCTTCAAATCCTGAAGCATTCCATAGATGCCAGAAAGAAGCCGCAGCTTTTTCAGGTATATACATTGGGAATTACGTTAGAAAATCATAAATTAGAGGAAAAGACCGTAAAGCGCTGCAACAACAAACAGGTTATAGTCCAGTCGCAGCAGCCATATACGTTTCCGCCATCAGGCAAAGCGAAGCTGCCCTATCGTCCGGTCGTGATTGGCACAGGACCTGCCGGGCTGTTCTGCGGATATATGCTGGCGAAGCATGGCTATCAGCCAATTTTGCTAGAGCGCGGTTTGGATGTGGAAACCCGCTCAAAGGATGTGGAGGCATACTGGCATGGCGGCAGCCTCAAGCCTGAGTCCAATGTACAGTTTGGCGAGGGCGGAGCAGGTACTTTTTCCGATGGAAAGCTCAATACGCTTGTGAAGGACAAGTACGGCAGAAACAGGGAAGTACTTCGGATTTTTACAGAATTTGGCGCGCCAGCGCACATTTTATATGAGAGCAAACCGCATATCGGGACAGATATCTTGAAACAGGTGGTCGTCGGAATGCGCGATTTTATTATAGAAATGGGCGGTGAGGTGCGCTTTGGGGCAAAAGTGACAGGGCTTTTGGTAGACGATGGCACGCTGTGCGGGGTTGAAGTCAATCATTGCGAACAGCTTCAGACCACAAGGGCAGTGCTGGCAATCGGGCACAGTGCCAGAGACACGTTTACATACCTGAATGCGCTTCATGTGCCGATGGAAGCAAAAGCCTTTGCAGTTGGAATGCGGGCAGAGCATTCACAGCACAAAATCAATGCCTGTATGTATGGCGAGGAACAAGGTGACTGGCTGCCAGCGGCGCCGTACAAGCTGACAGCGCAGACCAGCACTGGGCGCGGTGTCTATTCATTCTGCATGTGCCCGGGCGGTTTTGTCGTCGATGCCTCGAGCGAGCCGGGACAGATTACCGTGAATGGCATGAGTTATGCAGACAGGGGCGGCATTCATGCAAACAGCGCCATTATCGTACAGGTAACGCCAGAAGATTTCGGGACAGATGAACCGCTTGCCGGCGTCGCATTTCAGCGGGCACTCGAGAAAACGGCATACAAGCTTGGAAATGGCAAAGTTCCCGTGCAGTACTATGGAGATTTTGTGCAAAACAGACCGTCCCAGCCACAGACGGACCGCGAAAAACCCTGTATCAAAGGGACGTATGAGCTGACAAATCTAAGAGGACTGCTGCCGCCCGCGTGTGAGGCTGCATTTTTGGAAGCAATGGGGCAGTTTGACAGGACAATCCCCGGTTTTGCGGCGGAGGACACCATCTTGTCAGGAATCGAGAGCAGGACCTCCTCGCCAGTGCGGATTCACCGAGATGAGACACTGCAAAGCCCCGCAATAAAGGGCTTATATCCATGTGGTGAGGGCGCTGGATATGCGGGCGGCATTACCTCGGCGGCGATGGACGGAATCTTAGTTGCAGAGAATCTCGCACGGGAGTTCGAGCCATTTCAAAAAAATTAAGAAAGTCTTATGATAAAAGCTGGACTTATGACAAAAATAGACTTAAAATGAAAAGGATTATCAAATAAATATACGGAGGCAGAATACAGTGGAAGAGTTGCGCGCGAAATTAAAGGACAAGAAAAGAGTGGTGGTAAAAATTGGTTCCTCCTCTTTGCAGCATTCAGAGACAGGAGACCTTGATTACACGAAGATGGACATACTGGTGCGGGAGTTGTGCAATATCAGAAATCAGGGAAAGGATGTGATCCTAGTAACATCCGGTGCGATTGGCTGCGGCAGAAAGTCACTGCAGATCAAACCGCCGCTTACGATTGCACAGAAGCAGGCGTGCGCGGCAATTGGACAGGCAAGGCTGATGACGACCTACCAGCGGATTTTCTCGGAGTACAGTCATCAGGCAGCGCAGATTCTGCTCACCAGAAATACAATTGAGGCGGATTTAAACCGCCGCAATGCACAGAACACCTTTAATGAGCTGCTCGCGATGGAAGTGATTCCTGTCGTGAATGAGAATGACACGATCTCAACCTTTGAGGTGGAGGACGTGATTGGCGACAATGACACGCTCTCCGCGGTGGTCACAGCGCTCACAGGCGCAGATTTACTGATTTTGCTGTCGGATATCGACGGGCTGTACACAGATGACCCGCGGCAGAATCCAGACGCAGCGTTTATCGCGCAGGTGGACGAAATCACAGAAGAGTTGCTCAAGATGGGCAAGGCATCGACCGGAAGCAGCGTCGGCACCGGAGGAATGGAGACCAAGCTCACGGCAGCGCAGATTGCGACGTATTCAGGTGCGGATATGGTCATTGCAAACGGCAGCGATGTGCGTGTGATTCACCGTATTATGGAGGGCAGAAATTACGGTACGATCTTCAAGGCAAATCCGGATGAAAAATTTAATTTTACCGATTTCATAGATAATCTGCACCGTTAACCAGCACAGAAGGGAAGGACAATAAGGAGGAGAAAAGAAATAAAGCAGGAAATAAAGGATACAATACATAAGGTGAAAAAGACCAGTGTGCGGAGTATCGTCACAGGACGGATCGTCTCCATTCTGCCAGTGGTGCTTTTGCAGGGGCTGATCATCTACGCCCTGGCGAGATGGCTTGTGCCGTTCGCGACACTGTTTTACAGTGTTCTGTCTGTTCTGTCCGCGCTGTTTGTCCTGTTTCTCATCTCGAAAAGGGACGAGGGCGCCTACAAGATGCTGTGGCTTTTGGTGATGTTTGTCGCGCCGCTGCCGGGAGCACTGATGTATCTGCTCTACGGAAACAAGCGGACAGGAAAAGCGCTGGAAAAGCGGTTAAAGGCAGTAAACGGCAGCCTTCCCATCACATTGGCGGAGGACGCGGACGTCCAGCGCCAGTTAGCGCAGGAGGACAAGCGGGTTGCACAAACTTTTGCTTATGTGAAACAGATTACAGGTTTTCCCGTACTGAGAAACACCTCCGCGCAGTATTACCCGGTTGGAGAACTCTTGTTTGAACAGATGCTGTCTGCCTTGAAGGAGGCTAAGCGGTATGTGTTTATTGAGTACTTTATCATTCAGGAGGGCGTTCTGTGGCAGTCCATGGTCAACATCATGGAACAGAAAGTGCAGGAAGGCGTCGATATCCGCGTGCTGTACGACGATATCGGCAGCATTGGCACTTTTTCCCACAAGAACCGTGCCTCTCTCTTGAAAAAGGGCATTAAATGTGAAAAATTTAACCCGATGATTGTGCTGAGCGGGGCATTAAATAACAGAGACCACCGCAAAATAATGGTGGTGGACGGCGTTGTGGCATTTAGCGGCGGTATCAATCTGGCAGATGAGTATATCAATGAGGAGCACCCATTTGGACATTGGAAAGATGTTGGCTTCAAAATCACAGGCGACGCGATTAGAAGCTATGCCTATATGTTTATAGAATTTTGGAATGCCTCTTCTTTTGACCAGATTACAACAGAATTAATCAGAAAAGATTATGATCAAATACAGATACAGCGCGCGGAACACTTTGACGGTTATGTACAGCCGTACTATGATTCGCCAAACAGGGAGGAGGCTGCCAGCAACAATCTTTTTATAGACCTGCTTAGCCAGTCAAAAGATTATGCGTGGTTCTACACGCCGTATCTGCTGCTGGGCGACAGGCTGCGCGACGCGTTTGTACATGCTGCAAAACGCGGTGTCGATGTGCGGATTATCATGCCCGGAATCCCGGATAAGAAGGTGGTGTACCGCATGTCGAGAAGCTATTACCGCGACCTTTTGCAAGCGGGAGTGCGGATTTTTGAGTACACACCGGGCTTTGTCCACGCCAAGGCAAGTCTTGTCGATGACTGCATCGGCTCTGTCGGAACGGTGAATCTGGATTACAGAAGCCTGTATCTGCACTATGAATGCAATGCATTATTTTACAAGGCTTCGCTGCTTACGGACTTGAAAAAAGATTTGGAAGCCTCGATGGAGGCCAGCAGGGAGCGTACTATGCAGGAGGAGAGCAAAGGCTTGGTGCACAATATTATTGACGGGGTACTGCGTATCTTTGCACCGCTGGTATAGCGGTATTAGCTGTATTTTATATAGAGAAAGGAATGTTAGATTCATGTTTATCGGAAATCATCTGTCCTCGGCGGACGGATATGAGATTATGGGAAAGGAAGCGCTGAAGTTAGGCGGCAATACCTTTGCTTTTTTTACAAGAAATCCAAGAGGCGGCGCGGTGAAGGCGCATGACCCTGAGGACGCGGCGAGACTGTGCAGACTGATGGAGGAACATCATTTCGGCAAGCTGGTCGCCCATGCGCCCTACACATTGAATGTGTGTTCTGACAAGGAGAAAATCCGCAAGTTTTCTAGGGAGGCGATGGCTGAGGATATAAGACGCATGGAATACCTTCCCGGCAACTACTATAATTTCCATCCCGGCTCGCATGTCGGACAGGGAACAGATGTGGCGATTCCTGTCATTGCGGAGGCGATCAACTATGCCGTAAAGCCAGAGTACACCACGACAGTTTTGTTAGAGACGATGGCAGGAAAGGGTTCGGAGGTCGGCAGAACCTTTGAGGAGCTGCGCGCGATTATAGACCTCGTAGCATGTCCTGACAGGGTGGGCGTGTGCTTTGACACCTGTCATGTATGGGACGGCGGGTATGATATTGCCGGCAATCTGGAGGGCGTGTTAAAAACGTTTGACGACATCATCGGACTTGAACGGCTCAAGGCGGTGCACTTTAATGACAGCATGAATGTGTGCGGTGCCCATAAAGACCGGCATCAGAAGATTGGTGAGGGTGAAATCGGCATAGAGGCATTAAAGGCAGTGGCAAAGCACCCGCTGCTCAAAGACAAGCCGTTTATACTGGAGACGCCAAATGACGATGAGGGATATATCAAAGAGATTGCCATGGTTCGAAGCTGGTAGGTAAGCTATTATTTCATTTTTTCGAAAATAGATGTTGCAAAGGGTATGGCTGGGGGTTAATATGAATATAGAGGAAAAAATAAAGCGTATCAACGAACTGTATCACAAATCGCAGGCAGAGAGCCTCACAGAAGAAGAACGGGCTGAACAGGCTGCGCTGCGTGCGGAATATGTGGCAAATGTGCGCGCAAATCTGAGGGGGCAATTAGATAACATATCCATCAAGGAAAAAGATGGCAGTATCACAAACCTCGGTGAACAGCGCGCAAGACGGACAGATGAACGCAAGATAGAATGAACCACGGAGTGAGGAAATGGAAACCAAAGCAGAGATCAGGAAACGAATACTTGAGGTTCGGAAGGGGCTAAGTGACGAGGAGATTGCAGCCAAGAGCGAGGCGATTATACAAAAGGTAATCAAGACGCCAGAGTACAGGGAGGCAGACAATGTCTTACTGTATGCAGACTATTGCAGGGAAGTCATGACACGCGGGATTTTTGAGGATGCCCTTCTTCACCGGAAAAGGATTTATTTCCCGCGCGTGGACAAGATGACAAACACGATGGAATTTTATCAGGTAATCTCGATCAGGCAGCTTGAGCGGGGCTATATGGATATCTTAGAGCCGAGAGAGGATTTGAGAGTCCGCTATAGGTTTCAGCCAAAAGAGGACACGCTTGCAGTCCTGCCGGGGGTGGCGTTTGATACATCTGGCTACCGCATCGGGTATGGAAAGGGTTTTTATGACCGGTATCTTGCAAACAAGCGTCAGATTTCGACGATGGCGCTGGCGTTTGCCTGCCAGATTGTCGATGAAATCCCGCGGGACATACATGATATCAAGATGGACAAAATTGTGACGGAGGAGATTATCTATTCGTTCTTGAGAATATAAAATTGTGGATAAAACACCAGAATGGAGACAGGTTATGACAATAAAGGAAAAAGCGGCGGCGATGAAGCTTGACAGTACCCTGATGGCATCGAAGCCCGCTGAGATGAGAAATCGCGCGCTGTCGGCAATTATAAAGGCACTACAGGAGAATCAGGCGGAGATTTTTCGTGCAAATGAGCAGGATTTGGCAGAGGCAGCGGCAAATAACGTGCCAGAGGCAGTTGTAAAGCGGCTGAAATTTACACCGCAAAAGCTTTCTGACGCAATAAAAGGGATTGAAAATCTGATTGCCATGCCAGATAAAGTCTATGAGACACAGCTTGTAAGAGAGCTTGATGAGGGGTTGACGCTTGTGCGTGAAAGCTGCCCGATCGGCGTGATCGGCGTCATCTTTGAGGCGCGGCCGGACGCGATGGTACAGATTGCCAGCCTGTGCATCAAAAGCGGCAACTGTGCGATCTTAAAGGGCGGAAGTGAGACAAAGCACACCAATAAAATATTATTTTCACTGATTGCGCAGTCTGCCATACAAAGCGGATTGCCGGAGAACTGTCTCTTTCAGGCAGAACAGCGCGATGAAATTTCAGCGCTGCTGTCATGCCATGAGTCCGTTGATTTATTGATACCGAGAGGTTCGAACGCCTTTGTGCAATATATTATGGATCATACAAAGATTCCTGTCATGGGACACGCGGACGGCATCTGTCATATCTATGTGGACAAAGCGTTTGATATTGACAAGGCGGTGCCTGTACTCATTGATGCCAAGACACAGTATACAGCCGCCTGCAATGCAGTGGAGACGCTTCTGGTGCACAAGGACGCTGTAGAGCGCCTGATGCCGCGGCTAAGCCAAGCATTGAAGGAACATCATGTTGAACTGCGCGCCACTGCCGACATTGCCAGCCAGTATGACAGCATACAGGCGACAGAGGAGGATTTTGAGACAGAGTATCTTGATTTGATACTCTCTGCAAAGACCGTTGAGAGCATTGATGAGGCTGTCATACATATTAACAAATACGGTTCCCACCATACAGACTGCATTATCACGGAAGATCAGACAGCGGCAGAATATTTTATGCGAATGGTGGATTCTGCGGGTGTATACCAGAACTGCTCGACGCGCTTTGCAGACGGCTTCCGCTATGGATTTGGCGCGGAGGTGGGCATCAGCACCGGCAAACTCCACGCAAGGGGACCTGTGGGCATCGAGGGACTGCTGACCTACAAATACAAACTCTACGGAAACGGTCAGATTGTCGCAGACTACGCTTCTGGAATAAAAGAATTTCATTTTAAAGATTGTATGTGATAGGGGGAATACAATGATGAAGAATAAAACATTTCTGCAAAAATGCAAAACTGGAATCACGCTGGCTGTGCTGGCAGCAGTGGTGGCATGGGTAAAACCGCCTGCCACGGCGCTTGCCTTCAACGTGACACCGATTCAGATGGTGGAGATGTACGCAACCTCAGCGACGCCCGTATACGCGGCGCCAGATGTGTATTCACCAGTAGTAGTATATCTGGAACGCTTTACGAATGTGCGCGTTTTTGGCATCACAGACAATGGATTTTATCAGGTTGACTTAAATGGAACGTACTATATACCGGGGCCTTTTATGGTGTCACAGATCGAGCCGCCAAAGACAGAGAAGCAGAAGGCGCTGGACAATTTAGAGGATTTTACCGCGGCTTACAGAATGCAGCTTGAGTTTATGGAAAGCTACTGTGAGGACTTTGCCTTAATCGACGTGACAGGCGACGGCATTCCTGAGATTTTTGATGATGCAGGCAGGGAAATCTATACATATTATGATGAGCGCCCGGTGATGATTTATTATTCAGACTATCCAGTGACGTTTTACTATTCCAAGAATGACAACAAACTGATGGGGAAATACACATGGAATAAGAATGAAATCTGGGAGGTTTACAACAAAGATGTCTCCCTGCTGCCATGGGGACAGTTCAAGTGTGTATCAACCAATGCATCGCCCTACAAGGGACACGCCGTAGCAGTTTCGCGGGAATACAAAAATGATGCGGAGACCAGAGCAGACCTCTACAACATTCTGAAAAAGATTTTATCCTTGTAATATGTAATTTATTTACAGAGCGCACCTAACGGGGTGCGCTTTCATAAAATATGACGAGAAAGGGAAAATATGTTTGGTAAAAAGACGGTTCAGAAGGCTTCGTATGACAAAGAAAACCAAATCCCCATACTAAAATGCAGCATTTGTAACGGTGAGCGAGTTGCAGGCTTTAAGAATATCCACACAGGGAAGTTTGAGGAAGTTATGTTTATCAAAACAGAGCGGGATTTAGAAGAATTTAAGGCAAAATATGGCGTGGAAACAATCGGGAAAGAGTATTGAGGAAAGATTTCATAAAAAAGATTTTGTAATCTGGAAAGGATACAAGGCACATGGCAAGAACCATTGGAATCGGAAAGCAGAGCTATGAAAAGCTCGTGGCAAATCATAACTTTTACGTTGATAAGACGCTGTTTATCAAAGAATGGTGGGAAAATGAAGATGAAGTGACGCTGATTACCCGCCCAAGGCGCTTTGGAAAAACACTCAACATGAGTATGTTAGAGCAATTTTTTTCCGTGGACTATGCAGGCAGGAGTGATTTGTTTGAGAAAATGAACATCTGGAAAGAGGAAACATACCGGAATTTACAGGGAACCTTTCCAGTCATTGCATTGAGCTTTGCAAATATCAAGGCGACAACATTTGATTCTGCCAGAAAATCCATATGCTATAATATTAAAAAGCTCTACAACCAATATGATTTTCTGCTTGAAAGCGATTGTCTGAATACGTACGAAAAAGAAATGTTTCACAGCATCTCGCCAGAGATGGAGGACTATCTGGCTGCGGATTCCATAAGGGCGCTGTCGGATTATCTGGGACGATATTATGGCAAAAGTCCGATTATACTTTTGGATGAGTACGATACACCGATGCAGGAGGCATATGTAAGCGGATACTGGGAAGAACTTGCTTCATTTGTCAGAAATCTGTTGAACTCCACCTTTAAGACTAACCCCTATTATGACAGGGCAGTGCTGACAGGGATTACGAGAACGAGCAAGGAAAGTATCTTCTCGGATTTGAATCATCTGTCTGTGGTGACAACTACCTCGGATAAATACAGTGACGCCTTTGGTTTTACACAGGAGGAAGTATCAGATGCTCTGCGGGAGTTTGAAATGTGTGAGATGGAACAGGCTGTCAAAAACTGGTATGATGGCTTTACTTTTGGAAATAAGACGGCGCTTTACAATCCGTGGTCTATTATTAATTTTCTTGAGAAAAAGAAATTTGCTGCATACTGGGCAAATACAAGCAGCAACAGTCTTGTGGGAAAGTTAATCCGAGAGGGCAGCAAAGATGTGAAAATTTTCATGGAGGATTTACTGAATGACGGGGTGCTTCGCACGAGAATTGACGAACAGATTGTGTTCAGCCAGCTTGACAGCAATGAATATGCAGTTTGGAGCCTGCTGCTTGCAAGCGGGTACTTAAAGGTCGTAGAATACACTGTGGACTGGGAGAACAATAAGGAAGAATATATCCTGAAACTCACAAATAAAGAAACAAAACTGATGTTTCAAAATATGATTGAAGAATGGTTCAAAAACGCTACATCAGAGTACAATGATTTTATCAAAGCGCTGCTAGAGGGCGAGCTTGATGCCATGAACGAATATATGAACCGTGTTGCAGAGGATACATTTAGCAATTTTGATACGGGAACTAAACCGTCCAGAAGGTCGCAGCCCGAACGGTTTTACCATGGCTTTGTGCTGGAGCTTATGGTGGATTTGGCTGACAGATACACGATTACATCGAACCGTGAAAGCGGATTTGGACGCTACGATGTGCTGCTTGAGCCCATAAAAGGCAATGAGACAGATGATGCCATCATCATAGAATTTAAGGTACATCACCCCAAACGAGAGAAGGATTTAGAAGAAACCGTCCAGACAGCGCTCTTGCAGATTGAGGAGAACAGATACACAGCGGTTTTGGAAGCAAAAGGGATACCAGAGGCGTGCATCAGAAAGTACGGATTTGCTTTTGACGGAAAACGGGTGTTGATTGGGGGCGGTTAAATGGCGCTAAGACCAGCCAGAATCAATGCGAAAGGAAACTGAACAATGATAGAATTAAACACATTTAGAAAGATTATGAACGATAATGAGGACCGCCTTCCGCTGCTAACGCTTGATGAATTTTTTGTGGGAAATACAGCGGAGGATTCGATCGCGCCTAATGAATGTGACTTTGGGCGTCCATCATTGACACAAATATGGGATTTTCTGCAAAAGATTGAAGAACTGCCAAACATTGCGTGGGTTCGAATCTCTTTGCACGATGACACAGAAATCGCAAAATATGACGGGGAAGAAGTATTAGAGCTTTGGGGCGATGCCATTGTAGTCTGCACCTCTGTCCCAGAGGAGGAATTAGAAGAACTGATGAAGTGCCAGTGGCTGTGTTTGGGCGGTGCAGAAGAATGCGATATCGCTGATTTGGATTCTTTATTCTCTTGCAGACCGCCCGTTCCAGATGGGTTTCGTTGTTTTGAAATTGTGTGGGATTGATTTTGACGGATATTATTTCACATATTCTGTCAGCAGCAAAAAGGTATTTAGAACACCATCTGTATGACTTCGCTCATAGCCGTGTGAGGCATAGATTCCGGCGCCAATCAATCCGTGCTTCACGTCGTGTCCAGCGGTGAGCGCTGCATCGGCGTCAGAGCCATAATAAGGATACACATCGACTGCGAAATCAAGTTTTTGGCGTTTGGCGGCATTGATCAGATTTGTGACAATCTCATAAGTATATGGTCCGCGGGTGTCTTTTGCGCAGATGGACACTTGATGTTCTGTGCAGGCAAGTCCGTTTCCAACACAGCCCATATCGACAGACAGCACCTCAGCGACATCTGACGGGATGGAGGCAGCGCCGCCATGTCCCACTTCTTCATAGACTGTAATATGGTGATACACCGTCCGGGGCAGTGTTATTTTTTCATCTTTTATAAACTTCGCAAATCCCAGCAGGATACCAACGCTGAGTTTATCGTCCAGAAAACGGCTCTTAATATAGCCGTTTTCTGTAATCGTGGTACGCGGGTCAAAACATACGAAATCTCCGGGCAGAATGCCAAGTGCGAGAGTATCCTCCTTTGTTTTGACTTTTTCATCAAGCACCACTTCCATGACATCATAAGAACGGGTGGTTTCATCGAACTTACCGTTTACATGAATCGACGCGTCACACAGTTGAAATGTTCCTGTATAAACTTTTCCGTCACGCGTGTAAATCTTGCAGTTTTCACCTTCAGCATTGTTCGCATTCATGCCGCCCACGGGGGATAGTTTGAGATAACCATTTGGTTGAACCTCACAGACCATCGCACCGAGCGTATCAATATGCGCTTCCATCATGAGGGAATCCCTTTTGTTAGAATCTCTGCTGATCTCACAGTACACACCGCCTTTGGTAGTTCGAACAGGTGTATAGCCAAGAGCGGCGTATTCGTTCATTACATAAGATGCCGCCTTTTCCGTGAAGCCGGACGGGCTGTCGATCGCCAGAAGTTTCTTTGTCTCTTCCAAAATGTAATCAAGATATTTTTGAGTGTTTATTTTCTCAGGCATTGTAACTTGTCCTTTCTATAATGAATTATTGTTTATAGTATACAGTTCTTATTCACTATATCACAAAAAATCTTCATCGAGTAGCATGAAATAATAATTGTATTTCGCTTGAAAATATCTTTAGATTTGATATAATAAAGCAGAGAGAAAAGAACCGCAAAGAACCGCATAGAAGAGGCAGCATACAGCCTCTTCTAAATTTTTGCAGGAATATGCGCAGTATACATAGAAGTTATAATGGAAAGGCAGAACCATCATGATAAGAAATGAAGAACTAGAAGCAATATTACAGACAATTGATTTAAGAGATGATGCACCGGCGAAGGAGCCTATGCGCCAATATTATTTTATCAAGAAGGCGCGCGAGCTTATCACTATGGAAAGCGAGAAACTCGGCAGGCGTCTGACGGCGGACGGGGAAACCTTCGGCTGTCAGATGAACGCCAAGGATAGCGAAAAGCTGATTGGCATTCTCGAAACAATTGGTTTCGAGATGATCGAGGACGAATCAGCGGATTTGGTTTTCTATAATACCTGTACTGTTCGAGACAACGCAAACCAGCGTGTGTATGGCAGATTGGGATTTGTGAACAGCATGAAAAAGAAAAATCCGCATAAAAAGGTCGCACTGTGCGGCTGTATGATGCAGGAGCCTTCTGTCATTGAGAAGATACAAAAGAGCTACCGATTTGTAGATCTGATATTTGGCACACACAATATCTATAAGTTCGCAGAATTGATTGTCGCAATGTACAGCTCAGACTCTATGATTATTGATATCTGGAAAGACACGGATCAGATTGTGGAGGATTTGCCGGCAGAACGCAAATATGCATTCAAATCAGGTGTCAATATCATGTATGGATGCAATAACTTTTGCAGCTACTGTATTGTACCCTATGTGCGCGGACGTGAGCGGAGCCGCAATCCAAAGGATATTCTGCGTGAGATTGAAAAGCTTGTGTCGGAAGGTGTCGTGGAAATCATGCTCTTGGGACAAAATGTCAATTCTTACGGAAAAACACTTGAAGAACCGATGACGTTTGCACAGTTTTTGCAGGAGATTGAAAAAATTGAAGGATTGGAACGGATTCGGTTCATGACTTCACATCCAAAGGATTTGTCCGACGAATTAATTCAGGTTATGAAGCATTCCAAGAAAATCTGCCGTCATCTGCACTTGCCGTTGCAATCCGGCTCGACTAGAATATTGGAGGCGATGAACCGCCGCTATACAAAAGAGCAGTATCTTGCGCTTGCAGAGAAAATAAGAAATGAAATACCAGATATTTCACTTACAACGGACATTATTGTGGGATTTCCGGGCGAGACGGCGGCGGATGTGGAGGAGACGATTGATGTCGTTCGAAAAGTGCAGTATGACAATGCCTTCACATTTATCTACTCGAAACGCACAGGCACTCCTGCTGCCACGATGTCCAATCCTACCAGCGAGGAGGAGATCAAGGCAAACTTTGACCGTCTGCTGGAGGTGGTGCACCAGACAGCAGAGAGCCGCAGCGGAGGCATGGTTGGGGAGACACACCGTGTTCTCGTGGAAGAGAGCGATGGAACAAAGCTCACGGGCAGGCTCTCCCAGAATACACTTGTACATTTTGAGGGAGATGCATCTTTGGTTGGTATGATTGTGGATGTGGCGCTGACGGAGGCACATGGATTTTACTATTTGGGCAAAATCAACATGCAGGAACATCGTTTTGAGGAATTACTACGCAAGAGCAAAATGAAGAAAACACTATAGGAGGATTTTATGGAAAAATTAAAACCAAAGTTGTTTTCGGTGATGAAAACATACACAAAACAACAGTTTGTCAAAGATGTCATTGCAGGCATTATTGTTGCGATCATCGCATTGCCTCTGTCGATCGCGCTCGCGCTGGCATCTGGAGTGGGGCCTGAGCAGGGTATTTACACAGCGATTGTCGCAGGCTTTCTGATTTCGTTTTTTGGCGGAAGCCGTGTGCAGATTGCAGGACCTACGGCAGCATTTGCGACGATTGTGGCTGGCATTGTTGCCCAAAAGGGCATGAATGGGCTGATTATTGCGACGATTCTTGCAGGAATCATATTGATTGTGATGGGATTTCTGAGACTGGGCAATTTGATCAAATATATTCCATTTACAATTACCACAGGATTTACAGCGGGTATTGCAGTGACGATTGTCATTGGACAGATTAAGGATTTCTTAGGCCTTACCTATCCCACGGGAACTGCCACCATCGAGACGATGGAGAAAATGGAGGCGGTTGTTCACCATATCGCAACGATCAACTGGCAGGCATTGCTGGTGGGAATCATCTGCCTTGCGATTCTGATCCTGTGGCCATACATAAACAAGACCATTCCGGGTTCTCTGATTGCTGTTATTGTTGGAATTGCCCTTGTAAAGCTATTGAACATGAATGTCAACACCATCGGAGATTTGTATGAAATCAGCAACAAACTGCCACAGTTGCAGATTCCCGAGATTTCCTTTGAGGTTGTCAGGGAAATGCTGCCAGACGCCTTTACCATCGCGATTCTTGCGGCGATTGAGTCGCTGTTGTCCTGTGTGGTTGCTGATAGTATGATCAATTCAAAACACCGCTCAAATATGGAGTTGATTGCACAGGGCCTTGGCAATATCGGTTCCGCATTATTTGGTGGAATCCCCGCCACAGGCGCGATTGCAAGGACGGCTGCCAACATTAAAAACGGCGGGCGCACACCGATTGCAGGCATGGTCCATGCAGTGACGCTGGTGCTGATTCTGGTAGTGCTGATGCCCTATGCGGCGCTGATTCCGATGCCCTGTATCGCAGCGATTTTGTTTATGGTTGCCTATAATATGTGCGGCTGGCGGACGTTTGTCAATCTATGCAAATCTTCGCCCAAGAGCGATATTATTGTGCTGGTTACGACATTTATATTGACTGTTGTATTTGACTTGGTTGCAGCGATCGAGGTCGGCATTTTGCTCGCCGCAATCCTCTTTATGAAGCGCATGAGTGAAGTCACTGAGGTAGAGGGTTGGAAGTATGTAGACGAGGAGGAGGACCCGGACAGTATCACGCTCAGAGAAGTGCCGGCACACACGCGTGTATATGAGATTTCGGGACCTATGTTTTTTGCCGCTGCGGATAAGATTTTGAATATTTCTGTAAAGGAGGACACACAGTTCTTAATCCTTCGCATGAGGAGTGTGAGCGCAATTGATGCGACTGCCATGCATTCCCTAGAACAGCTTTATGAGAAATATTCCAACAAGAATATCCAGATGATATTGTCGCATGTCAATGAGCAGCCGCGGGCTGTGATGGACAAGGCTGGCTTTACAAAGGCTGTCGGTGAGGAGAATTTCTGCGGTCATATTGATGAGGCATTAGAGCGGGCAAAGAGACTGGCTGCCAGTACTAAATGATAAATATACAGAAAGATGAGGTTTATATATGGCTGGAATGACACCGATGATGCAGCAGTACGTGGAGACGAAGAAGCAGTATAGCGACTGTATCCTTTTCTACAGACTCGGTGATTTTTATGAAATGTTTTTTGAGGACGCGAAACTGGTCTCAAAAGAGCTGGAACTGACATTGACTGGAAAGGACTGCGGCATGGAGGAGCGCGCGCCTATGTGCGGTGTGCCGTATCATGCTGTGGACGGCTATCTGAACCGGCTTGTCTCTAAAGGCTACAAGGTTGCCATCTGTGAGCAGGTCGAGGACCCAAAACTTTCGAAAGGGCTGGTAAAACGGGAAGTAATCCGCATCGTCACGCCCGGCACCAATCTCAATGTACAGGCGCTAGAGGAATCGAAAAATAACTATATCATGTGCATTGCGCACTTTCCCAATAAAATAGGAATCTCCATAGCCGACGTGACAACGGGAGATTTCTATATGACAGAAGTCGAAGGGCTTACGAAACTTACGGACGAGCTGTATAAATATATGCCGACAGAAATCATCTGTAATGATGCACTTATGATGAGCGGAATTGATACAAAGGACCTCAAAAATCGTCTGAAAATGGCAATTTATCCCCTAGAACCGTGGTATTTTGATGAAGATGGCTGTCGGAAATGCCTGATGGAGCACTTTAAGGTCAACACACTTACGGGGCTTGGACTAGAGGATTTTCCATCAGGACTCATTGCTTCGGGTGTACTCATGCAGTACTTATTAGAGACACAAAAGACCCAGCTCACCCACATAACGCATATTACGCCTTATCTGGCAAGCCGTTTTATGCTGCTTGACAGCTCCACGAGACGCAATCTCGAACTGACGGAGACTCTGCGGGAAAAGCAAAAACGGGGCTCGCTATTGTGGGTGCTCGATAAGACCAAGACGGCAATGGGGGCAAGACAGCTAAGGACCGATCTGGAGCAGCCGCTTATCAATATGGAGGATATCAACGACAGACTTGATACGATTGACCAGCTCTGCAAGAACACTGTGTCAAGAGATGAGATCAGGGAATATCTGAACCCTATTTATGATCTGGAGAGACTGCTCGGACGAGTGAGTTACAAGTCCGCAAATCCACGGGATTTAATCTCCTTTGCGAACTCTATGGAAATGCTTCCTCATATCAAGACGGTTCTCAAGGATTTTGACGCGAAGCTGTTAAAAGAGATTGACGAGCAGATTGATGGTCTCGAGGACGTCTATGAGCGAATCAAAAATGCCATTTGTGATGAGCCGCCCATACTGATTCGTGAAGGAGGCATCATAAAAGAAGGCTTTGACGAAGATATTGATCACTTGCGCAAGGCAAAGACCGACGGAAAAAACTGGCTTGCGCAGCTTGAAGAGCAGGACAGAGAGCGGACGGGCATCAGAAATCTTAGAATCAAATACAACAAGGTTTTCGGTTATTATTTTGAAGTGAGCAATTCTTACAAGAACCAAGTGCCCGACGACTATGTGCGCAAACAGACGTTGGTCAACGCAGAGCGGTACACCACCGCAAAGCTAAAAGAGTTGGAGGACACCATCTTAAACGCCGAGGATAAGCTCAATGTGCTGGAATATGACATGTTCTGCAAGATTCGTGATGAAATCGCAGCGCAGCTGGAGCGCATACAGAGAACGGCAAAGGCGGTGGCGCGGCTGGACGTGTACGCATCGCTCTCCGTTGTCGCAGAACAAAACCATTATATCAGGCCAACACTGAACGACAAAGGAATCATCGACATCAAGGAGGGGAGACATCCTGTCGTGGAGAAGATGATTGACCATGACATGTTCGTCTCCAATGATACCTTTCTGGACAACAATAATCACTGTATCGCAGTGATCACAGGTCCTAATATGGCAGGAAAATCAACGTATATGCGCCAGTCTGCGCTGATCGTACTGATGGCGCAGCTCGGCAGCTTTGTGCCTGCCAAGAGCGCTAATATCGGCATTGTTGACAGAATTTTCACAAGGGTAGGCGCGTCGGACGACCTTGCAAGCGGCCAGAGCACTTTTATGGTCGAGATGAATGAGGTCGCCAATATCCTGCGCAACGCGACGCCCAAAAGCCTGCTGGTACTCGATGAGATCGGGCGCGGAACCTCCACCTTTGACGGACTGAGCATCGCGTGGGCGGTGATCGAGCATATCAGTAACAAAAAGATACTCGGCGCCAAGACCTTGTTTGCGACACATTATCACGAACTCACAGAGCTGGAGGGAAAGATGAGCAATGTCAACAATTACTGCATTGCGGTCAAGGAAAAGGGCGATGATATCATCTTTCTGCGCAAAATCATCAAGGGCGGCGCCGACAGAAGTTACGGAATACAGGTTGCAAAACTCGCAGGCGTGCCAGATTTGGTGATTGACCGCGCCAAGGAGATTGCAGAACAGTTATGCGATAACGATATCACCGAGAAGGTACAGTGCATTGCGGTTGACACAAAGAGCGAAAAGAAAAAGCCAAAGCACTATGATGATGTGGACTTAGGACAGATGTCCTTGTTTGATACTGTCAAAGATGAGGACATATTGAATGAACTGCAAGAGATTAACATCTCGAATCTGACACCGCTGGACGCGCTGAACACACTGTATCGCTTGCAGAATAAACTGAAAAATAGATGGTAAAAGAATACAGTAGATAGTAAAGAATCAGGAAAGGAAAGAACAACTATGGCAGAAATTCATGTGCTTGATGATATGACGATCGACAAGATAGCTGCCGGCGAGGTGGTAGAACGGCCTGCCAGCGTAGTCAAAGAGCTGGTAGAGAATGCGATGGACGCAGGCGCACATGCTGTCACAGTGGAGATCAAGGAGGGCGGAATCGAATTTATCCGTGTCACAGATGATGGCTCAGGCATTGAACAGAACCAGTTGCGAAATGCCTTTATGCGGCATGCCACGAGCAAGATCAACTCGGTTGTTGACTTGATGAGTCTGAGCAGTATGGGCTTTCGCGGAGAGGCGCTCTCAAGCATCGCCGCCGTGTCAAAAGTTGAGATTGTCACTAAGACAAAGGAGAGTGTGACAGGAACACGCCTCTGTCTCGAAGGGGCGAAGGAAACTTCCTTCGAAGAAGTCGGGGCGCCAGACGGAACCACCTTTATCGTGCGCAATTTGTTTTTCAATACGCCTGTGAGACGAAAATTCTTAAAGACAGCCATGACAGAGGGGAGTTATATCACAGATTTGTTAGAACATATGGCATTGTCAAGACCTGAGATTTCTTTTAAGTATGTCATAAATGGTCAAACCAAATTTTATACAAACGGTGATGGTGATCTGAAAGCGATCATTTACCGAATATTTGGCAGAGACATCGCAAATGAAATCATTGAATTTCAGGCAGTTGAGGAGAACATCACGCTGGAGGGCTTTCTCGGCAGACCTGTGCTGAACCGCGCAAACAGAAATTTTGAGAATTATTTTGTCAACCATCGCTATATCAAAAGTAAGGTGATTTCCAAGGCAATAGAGGAGGGATACCAGTCCTATATGATGCAGCACCGATATCCGTTCTGCGTTATACACATCTCTGTACCGCCTGAAAGCGTGGACGTCAATGTTCATCCGACGAAGATGGAGGTGCGTTTTTCGAACCAGAACAGCCTTTATAAATTGATTGCTGAAAATATTGCTGATTTTCTGTCAAGACAGGAGATGATACCAGACACGACACTTGGCGCAGACAAAAAGACCGCTAAAAAAGAAAACAAAACGCCGAAAATAGATGCGCCGGAACCATTTGAGAAGGAGCGCCGCTTCGCAGAACAGACAGCGGCGCCCAAAAGTCCTGCATCAAAACCTCTGCCAAACATCTTAAAAGAAGACAGCGGCTACAACAAACCCTATGAGAGCAGCTATGAGGAATCCTTTTTCGTGGACAACAGGAAAGCCCAAGCCAAAAAGGATACCGGCATCGAACAGCCCAAACCGCATACCGTGACGGGGAAAATACTTGGCGCGTCCGCCAGAGAACCGGACACAAAAAATCTTGGCGTGATCAAGAACAAAGACCATATCATTGTCGAGAAGCCTGAACAGCTCAATTTTTTTGATGAAAAGATACTTACCAAAGAAGCCAGACAGGAGTATCGAATTGTGGGGCAGGTGTTCAATACCTACTGGATTATTGAGTATCGCGACAAAATGTTGATGATTGACCAGCATGCTGCACATGAGAAGGTAAAGTATGAACAGATATTGACCAAAGTGGAGCGCAATGAAATCTACACGCAGATATTGACTCCGCCGGTCGTAGTCAGTGTCACACCGAAAGAGTCTGCATTGATTCTCAGTTATGACCATTATTTCAAGGAGTTAGGTTTTGAAATTGAAGATTTTGGCATGAATGCGTTTGCGATCAGAGGGGTGCCAATTGACTTATTTGGTCACAATATTAAAGAACTGTTTGAGGAGATATTGACTCAAATGTCCGAGAGTCCGGTGCGTGGTGTACCGCAGATTATACGGGAAAAGATTGCTTCTATGGCATGTAAGGCGGCAGTAAAGGGAAATAATTCCATGACATACGAGGAGGCTGACAAGTTGATCGAACAGTTGTTGGAACTTGAAAATCCATATAATTGCCCGCATGGCAGACCGACCATCATTTCCATGTCCAAATATGAGATTGAGAAAAAATTTAAACGGATTGTCTGACAGACAGGCGGCAAGGGGGATAATTATGACGCATCCTAAAAATATATTTGACGAACTCAAAAAAAACCGGCAAAAAACGCCTTTTGAAAAAGAATTGGACCGCATTGAGCGGGAAGAACAGAAGCTCGAGCGGCAGGCCGTGGCATACCGCGCCGCCAAATGGAAGGAAACATTAGAACAGAAAATTCCGCCCAGAGTATATACAAACCTGCAAAAAGCATTCTGTATGGCGTTTGAGTTAATATTTGAAAAGGGAACTGGCATCATCGAAAAAACATACGCAAAAGATACGATCGAAAAGGATTTTCAGGTACATGATTTTGCTGTCAGTCTAAAGGGCGGAAAGAAGGAGCTGCGTGATCTAAAAGCAGATGTAAACCGCACAAATCTGGTAAATATGGCAGTCAGTACGGTTGAGGGAATTGGTCTGGGCGTGCTGGGAATCGGCTTGCCCGATATTGTCCTGTTTCTGTCTGTGATACTCAAGGGAACGTATGAGACCGCACTCCAATATGGGTTTTCTTATGATACGCCGGACGAACAGCGGTATATCTTGAAAGTATTAGAGACAGCAATGTCAAAGGGCGAGCGCTGGAAGGTGTGCAACGCGGCAGTGGACAATTGTTTTTGCGCAGAGTACCTTGACGAGACCAAGCTTTCCGAGCAGATTAGAAGCACAGCAGATGCCTTTGCAGTAGATATGCTGCTCGCCAAATTTATACAGGGGCTTCCTGTCGCCGGGATTTTGGGCGGAATCAGCAATCCAGTGTATTATGCGCGAATCATGCATTATGTGCAGTTAAAATACCACAAGCGTTATCTGCTCTTAAAGTCCGCCACACCCTTATAAATTACAAATATATTATAAATAAAGAAAGGATATTGCCACGCATGACACAATCTACCAAGCCCCTGATCATTCTGACAGGTCCCACAGCGGCTGGAAAGACGAAGCTCTCCATAGCGCTTGCCAAAGCCGTCAACGGTGAGATCATATCTGCTGATTCCATGCAGGTATACAGGTATATGAACATCGGTTCTGCCAAAATCCAGCCAAAGGAAATGCAGGGTGTGAAACATTATCTTGTCAATATTCTGGAACCAACGCAGGATTTTAATATTGTCCTATTTCAAAAACTGGCAAAGCAGGCAATCACAGAAATTTACGCGAAGGGAAAGGTTCCGATTCTTGTCGGCGGCACAGGCTTTTATATACAGTCCGTTCTTTATGATATAGATTTTCAGGAGAGCGCTGAGGACGCAGCGCTGCGGGTCGAGTTAGAACAGCTTGCGCAGGAGAAGGGCGCCGCATTTTTACATGATCTATTAAAAGAATGCGACCCCGCGGCAGCGCAGGAAATCCATGAGAATAATATCAAGCGCGTGATTCGCGCCATAGAGTTTCACCGTCAGACAGGCAGAAAAATTTCAGAGCACAATGCGGCAGAACGGGAGAAAAAGCCTGCATATGATTCCCACTATTTTGTGCTGACAGACCAGCGGGACAGACTGTATGAAGCGATCGACAGACGCGTGGACAACATGATTGCGGAGGGGCTTGTCGATGAGGTAAAGAAACTGGTCGAGCTGGGGTGCAGGCGAGACTCGACGGCAATGCAGGGACTTGGCTACAAGGAAATCATCTCGTACTTGACAGGAGAGATTCCGCTGGAGGAGGCAGTCTATAGAATCAAGCGGGACACGCGCCATTTTGCCAAGCGCCAGCTCACATGGTTTCGCCGGGAACGCAATGTCATCTGGATCGAAAAGGATAAATTTGCATATGATGACGAAAAAATGTTACACTATATAAAAACACAGCTATAAAATAATAAGTACAAAAAACACATGCAATATAATGCATTGGATATGGAAGGAAACAAGGATAAAATGATGGAAACAACAAATGAGGAGAGACTGTCTGTACAGTACATGTACCGCCATCTCGGAATTTCAGACAAAGTCTATCAGTTCAGCAAAGAGATCTTAGACCAGTTACAACCGCGTTTTGAGGAGATTGACCGGACGGCGGAGTACAACCAGCTCAAAGTGCTCAAGGCAATGCAGGACAATAAAGTCAGTGAGGCATGTCTGCTTGGAACCACCGGCTATGGCTACAATGATCTTGGCAGAGAGACGTTAGAGGCAGTGTACGCATCTCTTTTTCATACAGAAGATGCACTGGTAAGACCGCAGATTACGTGCGGAACACATGCGCTGGCTTTGGCGCTTTTGAGCAATCTGCGCCCCGGCGATGAGCTGTTGTCTCCGGTTGGGAAACCCTATGACACACTTGAGGAGGTGATTGGCATCCGCCCGTCGAAGGGATCGCTTGCAGAGTATGGCATTTCCTACAGACAGGTGGATTTGCTCTCAGACGGCAGTTTTGATTATGAGAACATTCGAAAGGCGGTCAATGAGCAAACAAAGCTTGTCACGATACAGCGCTCGAAGGGATATCAGACCAGGCCGACATTATCTGTCGCAAGAATCGGAGAGCTGATTTCGTTTATCAAGGCGATCAAGCCAGATGTGATCTGCATGGTGGACAACTGTTACGGGGAGTTTGTGGAGTGTATGGAACCGACAGACGCAGGCGCGGACATGGTGGTCGGCTCGCTGATCAAAAATCCCGGCGGCGGCTTGGCGCCGATTGGCGGCTATATCGCGGGAAAGAAGGCGTGTGTTGAAAATGCCGCATACAGGCTTACCTCGCCCGGACTTGGCAAAGAAGTCGGCGCTTCGCTCGGAATCCTGCGCGACTTTTATCACGGTCTGTTTCTGGCGCCGACAGTGACAGCAGGGGCTTTAAAGGGTGCTGTTTTTGCGGCAAATATCTATGAGAGACTGGGATTTCAAGTTGTTCCAAACAGCACAGAATCAAGACATGACATCATACAGGCGGTGGAGTTTGGAACCGCTGAGGGTGTCATCGCATTCTGTAAAGGCATACAGGCGGCAGCGCCTGTTGACAGCTTTGTCACCCCAGAACCGTGGGATATGCCCGGTTATGATGCGCAGGTCATCATGGCTGCGGGCGCATTTGTCTCCGGATCGTCGATTGAACTCAGTGCAGACGGGCCAATCAAGCCGCCTTATGCCGTATATTTCCAAGGCGGACTGACCTTTGAGCACGCCCGTTTTGGCATTATGAAAACACTGCAAAGCGTAGTCGATGCAGGTATTGTACAGATTTAAAAAAAGTATAAACAATTTCATAAATTTTTCCAAAACTGGAAATATGTCGAAAAAAAACTAATCTTTTTTATGTACAGACGCAAGATGGTGTGGTAAGATAACTAAGAAAGCTGGGACTTTCTCAGCCAAGATAGTCATTCGTACTGTTTACTGCGCTTATAATGGAGAGCAAGGCGTAAATACATGAGTCTTTTAAAAGAATTATATGCAAAGGATGAGCTGCCTTATGACAAGTTTATGAGGCTTGGACCGGATTGTCTTTCGGATGCCGAGCTTCTTGCTATCATGCTCAGAACCGGAACGCGGGATAAAACCCCGATCGAGCTTGGCAGAGACGTTTTGAAGCTGGCTGGAGAGGGCATGGGGCTTTTGGGTCTGTATCATTTTGATATCAGAGAGCTCATGCAGATTCCCGGAATTGGAGAAGTGAAGGCAGTACAACTGCTGTGCATTGCCGAGATTGCCAAACGCACTTCAAATATGCAGGCAAGACCGGATTTGACCTTTGACAAGCCTGAGACGGTGGCAGCTTATTATATGGAAAGAATGCGCCACAGGGACACCGAGCAGCTTCTGCTGGTGCTTCTGGATGCCAAAAGGCATATCGTGAGCGAGTCTGTACTATCGACAGGCACTTTTAATTCGACATTGATCTCGCCGAGAGATATCTGTATCAGGGCAATGCGCAATGAGGCATCCTATATCGTGATTCTGCACAATCACCCGAGCGGTGATCCGACGCCCAGCAGACAGGACGTGATGGTGACACAGAAGATAAAGGAAGTATCCGATTTAGTTGAAATTCCATTGCTGGACCATATCATTATTGGAGATAACAGATATACCAGTTTTATTCAAAAAGGACTTTTATGAGGAAAGGAGTTGTTATGTTGGCTAACAACGCATTTGGTATCGACTTAGGTACCAGAACAATTAAGATTTACAACGCTCACAGTGACAATGTCATTGTTGAGAAAAATATGATCGCGATCGAGGATAAGAAAAATTTATTTGCATATGGTGATTCGGCATTTGAAATGTTTGAGAAGGCACCATCTAATATTGAAATCTCATATCCGCTCTGCAATGGCGTGATTGCGGATATTAAAAATATGCAGCTCATTCTCAAAAATTTTATACTGGACTGCAACAAAGGTGCAGTAAAGCCCGCTGAGTTTTATATTGCGGTTCCTTCTGACATCACAGAGGTGGAGAAGAGAGCTTTTTCAGATCTGGTGAAGGATGCCAACATCAAGGCAAAGAAAATCCTGCGTGTTGAGAAGGCAGTCGCGGACGGGCTTGGGCTTGATATTGATGTCAAGAATGCACAGGGAATCCTCGTCGTGAATGTCGGTTTCCACACCACAGAGATTTCGATTCTTTCACTGGGCGGCATCGTGCTCAGCCGCCTGATCAAGGTGGGCGGACAGAAATTTGATGAGTCCATCAAAAATGCGATTCGCAAAGAGTTCAGCCTGATCGTCGGCAGCAAGACCGCAGAGAATGTCAAGATTGATCTGCGTGAGCTTGAGGCAGACGAAAGAAAAGCTGTCGTATACGGCAGGGATATCGTGACAGGGCTTCCTATGGAGAAGGAGATCCCGACGGATTTGGTGAGCGAGAGTATGCTTGAGAACTTTAATGTGATTATTGACAATATCAGGGTGATTTTGGAGAGGACGCCGCCAGAGCTTTCCGCAGATATTTTCCGCAGGGGCATCTATCTGACAGGCGGCGCATCGCAGGTTGTGCACTTGGCAGAATTAATCGCAAAGGGAACAGGGCTGAAGGTCAATGTGAGCGAGAATCCGGTGTCGGGCGTTGCGCTTGGCCTTGCGAAGATCATCAAGGACGATAACTATAAATCTGTTGCATATTTAGAAGGAATGGGGCGCTAGTATTCATGAGTCCGGTGACAAAGCGAAAAAAGGATAAGTTCTCTATTCCAAGCAAATATTTGTTGTTGATCTTAACCTGTGTCTGTGTGGCACTCATGGCAGTCACCTTTTTTACAGATTATTCCGCGACGCCTTTGAATAAATTGGTGGGCTATGTCGTTGTTCCTTTTCAGGATGGCGTCAGCCGCATCGGCACTTGGATATCCGTTCGTGTGGACGAGCTTGGAGAATTGAGAATCATCTTGCAGGAGAATCAGAAACTCAAGGAACAGATTGACGAGCTGACCGTCCAGAACACACAGCTCCAGCAGGATAAATATGAATTGAACAATCTCCGTGAGCTGTACAAGCTCGATGAGCAGTACAGCGGCTATGAAAAAGTAGGTGCCAGAATCATTGCCAGAGACAGTGGAAACTGGTTTCATGCATTTACGATCAACAAAGGAACTGACGACGGACTTGCAGTCGATATGAATGTAATCGCCGGCGGGGGACTTGTGGGAAGGATTGTCGATATCGGTTCAAACTGGGCAAAGGTCAATGCGATTATCAACGACAATTCGAATGTCAGCGGCATGGTGCTTGCAAGCGCTGATAACCTGATGGTGAGAGGCTCTCTGCAGCTCATGGCAGAGGGAGTAATTGGCTTTGGACAGCTCAACGATTCACAAAATACTGTGGAAGTGGGGGACAAGGTTGTCACCTCGAACATCAGTGACAAATATCTGCCAAGCATTCTGATTGGATATATCAGCGAGATTTCGCAGGACACGAACAATATCACGAAGTCCGGCAAAATCACGCCAGCGGTTGACTTTGAACATCTTGAGGAAGTGCTTGTCATCTTAAAGACCAAGCAGCAGATAGGGGATTAGCAGGTTTATGAAGAGAAATATCATATTATTTTTTATCATATTATGCGGATTTGTCTTTCAGACAACACTCTTTCAGGCACTGAGCTTCGGAGGAATATCCCCCAATATCCTGATTATCATCACGGTGTCTTATGGATTTATGTACGGGAAAAAGTGCGGTATGGTTACAGGTTTTTTGTGCGGGCTGCTGATGGATATATTTTATGGCGATGTCCTTGGATTTTACGCGCTGGTCTACTTGTACATAGGAGCTGCCAATGGGGTATTTCACAGTATTTTTTATCAGGATGATATCAAACTGCCGCTTGTATTAATACTGGCAAGTGATTTTGTGTATTCATTTACCTGTTATGTATTGTTGTATCTTTTGAGGAGTAGATTTGATATTATTTTTTATCTGAAACATGTCATACTGCCGGAGGTTGTCTACACAATCTTTGTGACAGTGTTTATATATCCTTGTATTTTGTTGCTGAACAGAACAATGGATGAGATCGAAAGAGGTGACAATAAGGTTGTTTAAAAGGATTGGCGAGAGCCTGTACAATCTGCTTACTTCCCGGCTGCTGTTATTGTTTATCATTTTTACTGGTATGGGCGCAGTCTTGGTATACAGATTATTTGACTTACAGATCGTAAACGGAGAATCGTATCTGGACAACTTTCGCCTGATGATCGAAAAAGTCAAAACATTAGAAGGAACCCGCGGCAATATCTATGACAGGAACGGCAATCTGCTCGCGTACAATGAGCTCGCGTATTCTGTGACCATCGAGGATGTGTACGAAGCGTCCGGCAAAAATGAGAATCTCAATGCGACATTGTACAAGCTGATTCACATGATTGAAAGCAATGGCGACAATATCATCAGTGATTTCAATATTATATTAAATGAGAACAATGATTATGAATTTACGGTTGAGGGCACACGGCTTTTGCGCTTCAAGGCTGACGTGTACGGCATCCGTTCCACTGACAGCTCTGATTTCAAATATTACATGAAAAATGCGTCTGCACAGGAGATTATAGACTACCTTGCCACGCGGTTCAAAATTGGCGCATATCATGAGCAGGAGGACGGGAGCAAGGAGTTTTTCCTGGGGGAAGGCTATACTAAGAGAGAGATCTTACAGTTGGTGACGCTTCGGTATCAGATGAACTTGTACAGTTTTCAGAAATATATACCGACGACAGTTGCCACCGATGTCTCGCTCAAGACCGTTGCCGTGATTATGGAGAATGCTTCAGATTTACAGGGAGTTGCCATCGAGGAGGATATGATCCGGAAGTATAATTATCCGTTTTATTTTTCGCATATCCTTGGCTATACAGGAAAGATTTCTTCGGAGGAGCTCGCATCGCTCTCAGAGCAGGATGACAGCTATACCATGAACGACACGGTCGGGAAGGGCGGTATCGAGCAGGTTATGGAGCTCGAACTCCAAGGGGAAAAGGGTTCAGAGACCATCTATGTCGATAATATGGGAAAGGTGATCAACACGACAGACCATGTGGACGCACAGGCTGGAAATGACGTGTATCTCACGCTGGACAAGGATTTGCAGGTGGCAATCTATAATATTCTGGAACAGAAAATTGCCGGCATTCTTGTTGCCAAAACCAGAAATATTTACAATTATGACCCGTTGAAATCCGCTTCGCGGCAGGATATTATCATACCAATTGACAATGTATATTTTGCGCTATTTGACAACAATGTCATCGACATCAATCACTTTACCAGTGAGAATGCTTACGATACAGAAAAAGAAGTGAACCAGATTTTTCAGGAGAAGCAGCGAAATGTCTTGGCGACATTGCAGGAGGAACTCTCTGTCACAAAGACGCCGTATGATAAGCTGACCAAGGAGTACAAAAACTACGAGAGCTATATTGTCTCCATGCTCACCGACAAAGGGGTGCTGATGAGCTCTGCCATCAACAAGGAGGACCCGACATACATTGCATGGACGACAGATGAGGTCATAAGCCTGAATGAGTATCTGACTTATGCCATCTCACAAAACTGGATTGATATCACCAAGCTGTCTGTACAGTCCCAGTATTCGGATTCGGCGGAAGTACTAAACAGCGTAATACAATATATTCTTGAAAATCTTCAGGACAATATCAGATTTTCGAAGAAAATGTATAAATACATGATTAGCGACCAGACCATCACAGGCAGACAGGTATGTATGCTGCTGTGGGAACAAGATCTGATTACCGTTGAGGAGAGCAAGATCAATGCGCTCAAAAATGGCTCGACCAACGCCTATAATTTTATGCTGGAAATGATAAAGACGCTACAGATTACCCCTGCGCAGTTAGCGCTCGATCCCTGCTCAGGTTCCTGCGTTGTGACAGATGTCCAGACAGGGGAGGTACGTGCGCTTGTCTCTTATCCGGGATATGACGTCAACAAACTGGCTAACGGCGTCGATGCAGAATATTTTGCGAAGCTACAGGCAGATTTGTCCGTGCCGCAGTGGAGTGCTGCCACCCAGCAGGAGACGGCGCCGGGCTCTACGTTTAAGATGGTGTCGGCTGTCGCTGCAATGCAGGAGGGCGTCGTATCATCGCTGAACGACACGATTTTCTGTAGCGGTATATTTGATAAGCTTGACCCGCCAAGCCACTGCTGGTCCTCCGCAGGACACGGCAATATGAACCTGTCCAACGCGATCGCAAATTCATGCAATGTGTTTTTCTACGAAGTCGGCTACCGGCTTGCGCAGGACGGCACGGGCTATAACAGTGAATACGGATTGTCGAGGCTTGAAAAATATGCAGATATGTTTGGTCTGACAGAGAAATCAGGCATCGAAATTACAGAGTCCGATCCGCATTTTTCCGACGAGACTATTGTCACCTCCACAATCGGACAGGGGTCTAACAACTACACGACGGTGGGGCTTTCCAGATATCTGACGGCAGTTGCAAACAGCGGTACCGTCTACAATCTAAGTATCTTAGATAAACTGACAGATGCCAAAGGGCAGCTTGTCAAGGATTATACGCCAGAGGTTCGGAACACGATTGACATTGACAGCAGTATCTGGGATGCCATTCATACTGGAATGCGGTCTGTGGTCGAAAAGAAATCCTACTATAAAGAACTGCCGGTTCATGTTGCCGGCAAGACTGGTACAGCACAGGAGGGGCGCAACCGCACCAACCATGCACTTTTTCTTAGTTATGCACCCTATGAGAATCCTGAGATCTCAGTGACAGTGCGCATTGCATACGGTTACAGCTCAGATTATGCGGCACAGACTGCAAGGGATGTATATAAATATTACTATGGTCTGGCAGAGGAGGACGAGCTTCTGACAGGAACGGCAGAAATTCCAGAAACTGTCAGTGGTATACAACAGGATTAAAAGGAGCAAATGTGAAAAATTCAGTGATTTTAAAAAGTTTTCCGAATGGCATATTGGTCATATTAGATGGAACAATTTCATTTCAGGAGCTGCTGGCGGACATTGCGGCAAAGTTTCGGGAAGCGGATGGTTTCTTTAAGGATGCATCAGTTGCAATTTCAATCGAGGGAAGAGAGCTGACAGAGGAACAGGAGCGTGAGATCTTGGATGCAATCACGCAAAATTCGCGTTTGAAAATACTATGCCTGATGGGAAAGGATGAGGAGAAAAATCTAAAGTTTCTCGGAGTACAGAACAAGCTGAACTTCCAAAATGATGAAAACAGCGGACAGTTTTACAGAGGGACACTAAAGGATGGGGCGAGTATCGAGACAGAACACAGTATTATCATTCTGGGAGATGTCTGTGAGGGAAGCTGTGTGTATTCCAATAAGGATATTGTGGTGCTTGGCACATTGACAGGCGATGTATATGCCGGGGCAGGGGGGAACAGCAATCATTTTGTTGTCGCGCTCAATATGCTTCCGGGCGTCTTACAGATTGGAGATTACGTGTACAATAGTCAGCCGCAAAAAACGCCGCGATGGGGATTTAAAAAACCTCAAACCGTACCGAAGATTGCATATACACACAATGGTGAAGTGCAGATCGAATCTATTACAAAAGAATTGCTGGACAACTTTACCCTGTAAAACAGCACGGGCGTCCAGAGAACCATTATTTGTAATGGAGGAGTATTCCTATGAGTGAAGTAATCGTTGTTACATCTGGTAAAGGCGGTGTGGGCAAGACCACCACATCAGCAAACGTAGGAACAGGTCTGGCGGAAATGGGGAAAAGTGTTGTATTGATTGATGCGGATATCGGACTGAGAAATCTCGATGTTGTGATGGGGCTTGAGAACCGCATCGTCTACAATCTTGTCGATGTGATTGAGGGAAACTGCCGGTTAAAGCAGGCACTGATTAAGGACAAAAGACATGCGGGGCTGTTTCTCATGCCGGCGGCACAGACACGGGACAAAAACTGTATCACGCCCGGACAGATGGTTAAGCTGACAGACTCTCTCAGAGAACAGTTTGATTACATAATTCTGGATTGCCCTGCGGGAATTGAACAGGGCTTTCAGAATGCCATCGCCGGCGCAGATCATGCGCTTGTCGTGACGACGCCGGAGGTTTCTGCCATCAGGGACGCAGACAGGATTATCGGGCTGCTTGAGGCCAATGAGATCAAGAAGGTCGATCTGGTGCTGAACAGACTGCGCCAAGATTTAATCCGGCGCGGCGAGATGATGACCGTTGACGACGTGCTTGATATACTCGGCATACCGCTGCTTGGCGTGGTGCCTGATGACGAGAATGTTGTGATTGCGACGAATCAGGGAGAACCGTTGGTAGGAAAAAATTCAGATGCCGGACAGGCCTTTTACAATATCTGCAAGCGGCTTGAAGGCAAAGAGGTTCCTTTTCGGGATTTTGGGAAGAGTGTGACCATCTGGACGCGCTTCTCAGGATTATTCAAAAAAAATCTACAGGAGGAGCGGGCATGAGTTTATTTTCATTTTTTAAACGAAAAACATCCAGCCAGATTGCGAAGGACAGGTTAAAGATTCTATTGATCTCTGACAGGGTGAACTGTTCTCCTGAAATGATGGAGTTAATCAAAAATGATATTGCGCAGGTGATATCCAAGTATATGAAAATTGATGCTGCAAGCATGGAGGTTCAGATTGCCAAGACGGGAAATTCTGTTCGGAATGGTAAAAAGATGCCAGTATTGTATGCCAATATACCAATACTGGATCTGCGCAGCTAGCAGAAGGAAAGACAGGGAAAGGGAAAATGCTGAAAAGATATAGAATACGGGATTATGATTTTAAACTAATATTATTGCTGGTCGCTGTCACCGTGATTGGGATACTTTCCATCGGCAGCGCAGAACCGGAAGTTCAGAACAAACAGATTCTGGGGTTTGTCATGGGCATGTTTATCATGATTGTATTATCATTTTTTGACTATTCCTTTTTCCTGCGTTTTCACTGGATCATCTATGCAGTCAATATCGTATTTCTTCTTATGGTGGTTGCTTTTGGAAAAGAGGTCAACAATGCAAAACGATGGCTGGAGATAGGCGGAATCCGTTTTCAGCCGTCAGAGCTTTCCAAGATTATGCTCACGATGTTTTATGCCCAGTATATCATGAAGCATTGGGAAAAATTAAATACAATCAAAAATATGGCATTCATGCTGCTGCTGCTGCTGCCTCCCCTATATCTGATTTACGACCAGCCAGACATGTCTACCAGTATCGTTGTCGCAATGGTTTTCTGCGTGGTATGGTATGTGGGGGGACTGAGTTATAAGTTTATATTCGGTACGCTTGCCATCGCGGTTCCTGCGGCAATCATCTTCTTTGTGATGGTGTTGCAGCCAGACCAGACGCTAATCAATGAATATCAGCAGAAGCGGATTCTCGCATGGTTAGAGCCGGAGAAATACGCACAGACAGTAGCATACCAGCAGACAAATGCCATGATGGCAATTGGCTCTGGACAGCTATGGGGCAAAGGACTGAACAATACGATGCTCTCTGTGAAAAACGGTAATTTTGTGTCAGAGCCGGAGACGGATTTTATCTTTACGATTGTCGGGGAGGAGATGGGATTTGCAGGCGGATGTACCGTTGTAATCTTATTGTTTCTCATTACACTGGAGTGTTTGAATGTTGCGAGAAAGGCGAAGGATTTGGCGGGCACTTGTATCGCATCTGGCATGGCAGCGCTTGTCGGATTTCAAAGTTTTGTCAATATCGCAGTTGCCACAGGAATGCTCCCGAATACGGGCGTGCCGTTACCATTTGTAAGCTATGGCCTCACCTCGCTGGTAAGTCTGTATATTGGAATGGGGATTGTGCTAAATATACGATTACAATGTGTTCGAAAGTATAATAATTAAATTAGAGTTGGTCAGGTTGCACAAAGACAGATGAAAATGTTAAATTTTTTTGAATTAAATGATTAGTTATAGATTTTTAGATGCAAAAGGGTTAAAATATTTTTAGATGAATAATTGACAAAGGAAGGTGCAAGGACTATGAATATTGCGTTAATCGCACATGACGGAAAGAAGAAATTAATGCAGAACTTTTGCATTGCTTACAGAGGGATCTTGAGCAAGAATGAATTGTACGCCACAGGAACAACAGGAAGGCTGATCGAGGAGGTTACAAATTTAAGTATTCACAAATATCTGGCAGGACATTTGGGAGGAGAACAGCAGATCTGTGCACAGATTGAACATAATCAAATTGACCTTGTTATCTTTTTGAGAGACCCGTTGAACTCAAAATCCCACGAACCGGATGTGAATAATGCGGTAAAGCTCTGTGATATGCATAATATTCCGCTGGCGACCAATCTTGCCTCCGCAGAGCTTTTGATCAAGTCACTTGACAGAGGAGATTTAGACTGGCGTGAAATGTATAAATAAATCTTGCAGAAGAACATGTGCAATGTTGATATTTTTGGTGATGGCTTTCAATCTGGCAGGATGCAGTGCAAAAGAATACACATTTGCCTATGACCGAAACAGAAATAACTCCAGCTTTTCGATTGCATCGCAGACACGCGGAACGACGATGAATGCGTTTGCGGCTGGATTGTGTGTCACGGCTGGCGACGTGTCGCAGGGAACAGATGTTGATATGTCTCAGGCGGAGGCTGCCGGTCTGTTTGACATTACGTCAGGGAAGGTAATCTATGCCAAAAATCCTCATGCAAAATTGAATCCGGCAAGCCTTACAAAAGTATTGACGGCATTGTGCGCGTTGAAATATGGGAATCTGGAGGATACCCTCACAGCGACAGAGAATGTAAATATCAGTGAATCCGGCGCTGTAAAGCTGGGGCTTCAGCCGGGCGATACGATGACGATGGATCAGGCACTCCATGCGCTGATGCTGAAATCAGCAAATGATGTAGCTGTCATGATTGCAGAGCATGTGGGTGGAAGTGTCGAGGAATTTGCTGTGCTGATGAACGAGACGGCAAACAGTCTGGGCGCAACCAACAGCCACTTTGTGAACCCTCATGGACTGACAGATCCCAATCATTATACCACGGTATATGACCTGTATCTGATCTCCAACGAGGCATTGAAATATGACAAGTTTATAGAGTTAATCCAAACGCCAAACTATACATCTGTATATCATGATCAGAATAATAACGAAAAAAAAATTGATCTCCAGAACTCGAATGCGTATATTCGGGGTGAGGCATTTGCACCCGAGCATGTTACCGTCATCGGCGGAAAAACCGGAACGACAAATGCTGCTGGAAGCTGTCTGATCATCTATGCAAAGAACAGCTCAGGCAATCCTTTTATCTCGGTGGTACTGAAATCAATTGACAAGACAACAATGTACACTGAGATGACAGATTTGCTGGGTGAGATTCCGTAATTTTTTAATTTGTTGCGGTTCCCTTGATTTTTTAGTTGTATTTTTATTAGGATTCATCTATAATTATATTAATGGAATTATTTACTTCATTACATTAATGATACAAATTATAGGAGGTATTGCTATGGTGCAGCTTATTGTAGGAAAAAAGGGTAAAGGCAAGACAAAAATTATTCTGGATATGGTGAACAAAGAGGTATCTGCCGTATCTGGTAACATCGTGTATCTTGACAAAGGCAATGATCATATGTATGAACTGAATAATAAGGTAAGACTGATCAATGTGAAGGATTATGGGGTGGCTAATTCAGACGAATTTGTAGGCTTCATTCGTGGTATCGTTTCCCAGGATCATGATCTTGAACAGGTCTATTTTGATAGCTTTTTAAATATTTCCTGCCTTGAAGGTACAGAGAAAGTCGAAGAAGTGTTGAATAAGCTGGAGTCAATAAGCAGTACATATGGATTTAAGATTATAGCAAGTATTTCGTTAGATGAGACAGAACTTTCCGAGAGCTTGAAATCAAAAGTGGTCGTGTCTTTATAATGACTTATTTGTAATAGGGTGTAGATGAAGCCTCGGAATAATTCCACCGGGGCTTTTTACATGTTAAAGATTAAAAAGTAAAAATAGCAATAGGATAGGAGATTAATATTTGTGGCATCCGAACATCGGCAGGTACGCAAGAAACAATTAAATAAATCCGGCAGAACCATGAATCGAATAGAAATTACAATATTCGGCGCAATGACCGTCTATATTATTGCTGTTATTATTACATATTTCAGAATGGAACCGATTCAGGGATATGAGATACAGATCGGGTCTTTGTCTGTAGCAAAGACTTATACAGGAATTGCAATCCGGCAGGAGGAGCTGCTCAGATCCCCCTACACGGGTTATATCAATTACTATATCAGGGAGGGCGAGCGTGTTTCCTCAAGAGATACCGTCTATTCGGTTGATGAGAGCGGAAAACTCGCGTCGCTGTTAAATACAGGAAATATGGAGGATTCATCATATACCGATGCAGAGCTTTCAGAGCTGCGCTCTGAAGTAATACAATACGACAGAATGTTTGACTGCAAAGAATTTCGAAGTGTATATGATTTTAAATATGATCTTGAAGGCACCGTCCTTAAACTGGCAAACATCAGTATGTATGAACATATGGAGACGTTAAACCAGTCTAGTCTGGGCGGAATGGTGTCGCTGTGCAGCGCAGGTAAAACAGGATATGTTGTATACAGCACAGACGGTTATGAGGGGCTTACCCCGGAGCAGATTACCCCGGAGATGTTTGACCAGTCAAAATATGAGAAATCCAGAGTCAATAATAACGACTTAATTGAAAAGAATGCAACCGTGGGAAAACTGGTGACAGATGAAAACTGGTCTTTGATCATTCCTGTCGAAAAAGACAGAAGTGCTGTGTTAGAGGAAGAAGAGTATGTCAAGGTAAAATTTGTCAAGACACAGGAAACCTCATGGGGGCAGGTGACCATTCACCACCTTGCAGACGGGGATTATGCGCAGCTGACTTTCAACAATTCCTGCGTTGCCTTCTGCACAGACCGCTATGTTGATATTGAGCTGATTCTCGATGAAGTAAAAGGACTCAAAATACCACAGTCTGCCATTGTTGAAAAGGAATTTTATATCATTCCGGCAGAGTATATGACCAAGGGCGGGCCGAATGGAAACTATGGCGTTTTGAAGGAAAAAGCAGATGAGAACGGCAATCTGGTCAGCTCCTTTATAGAGACAACGGTGTACAGCTCAGATGACAAGGAATTTTATATTGACAGCATTGATATAAAAGTTGGAGACTATATCTGCAAACCGGATTCACCGGATAAAATGGCTGTCAGCAGGTCGGGCAAACTGACCGGTGTGTACAATATGAATAAAGGCTATGCTGACTTTAAGCAGATTACTAAATTAGATGAAAATGAAGAGTATGCGATTGTCAGTTCAAACACCAAATATGGACTGACTGTGTATGATAGAATCGTACTGGACGCTTCCAGTGTCAAAAATTATGATTTCACCTATAAATAATCTGAACTGTGATGGAGAAATATGCGCCGCAAAAGGCGGAATGGGGGATTACTATGAATGAATACAGTATCAAAGACAATATCGAAGAAGTGAAAAATAATATCGCAGCCGCCTGTCAGGAGGCAGGACGTGCGCCGGAGGAGGTCACGCTGATTGCTGTGAGCAAGACGAAACCAGTGGAACTGCTCAGGGAAGCATATGATTGCGGCTGCAGGGACTTTGGCGAGAACAAAGTACAGGAGCTGCTTGACAAATACGAGGTGATGCCCAAAGATATCCGCTGGCATATGATCGGGCATCTACAGCGGAACAAAGTCAAATATATCGTGGATAAGGTTGCGCTTATTCACAGTGTAGATTCCCTCAGGCTGGCGGAAGAAATCAGCCGGGAAGCAGTCAAAAAAGACACATGTGTCAATATTTTAATAGAAGTCAACGTGGCAGAGGAGGAAACAAAGTTTGGCGTAACCTGCAATGAAGTAAAACAGCTTGTACAAGATATAGCAAAATTGCCCAATATTCGTGTAAAAGGGCTCATGACAATCGCCCCTTTTGTCGAAAATGCTGAACAAAACAGACCAATTTTTAGTAAATTAAGGAAAATATCGGTTGACATTATGGAAGAAAACATTGATAATATAACTATGGAAATTTTATCTATGGGTATGACAGGTGATTACGCAGTAGCTGTGTCAGAGGGAGCTGCTTGTGTCAGAGTAGGAACCGGTATCTTTGGAGTAAGGCAGTACATGCCGTAAAGAAAGGAAAGTGACTATGGGAGTAATGGACAAGTTTTTAGACGCATTACATTTAAACAGCGAAGAGGAAGACTATGATGAAGATGATTATTATGATGAGGGAGAGATCATTGACAACACAGTCAGAAAACCGATGAAAGTTGTCCGCGATGAGGACGATTATGATGAGCCCGTAGAGAAAGTGAGAAAGCAGTCCCAAAAGGTAACTCCGATCAGGTCTGTCAAGCGTGCACCCGGAAATGGTATGGAAGTGTGTGTGATCAAGCCAAACAGTATCGAAGATGCGCGGGAGATTACAGAGACGCTTCTTGCAAATCGTACTGTGGTTTTGAATTTAGAGGGGCTGAATGTTGAGATTGCACAGCGGATTATTGACTTTGCATCTGGCTCTACCTATGCGATCAGCGGCAATCTTCAGAAGATTTCGAACTTCATATTTATTATCACACCCTCTTGTGTTGATATCTCAGGAGATTTTCAGGAGATCTTAGCGGGTACATATGATGTGCCAATACCGATGTCGCGCAATGTAGTTTAGGAGTTGATTTCGTATAACGAAGGATGGGCTTCTCACTTGTACTTACAGTGGGAAGTTTTTTATGCACAGACCCATACTTTTAAGGAGGAACTTATGTCACAGCGATTAACAATCAATATGAACAACAAACCCATCTATGATATTGTATATGAACAGGATTTCAGCCGGCTGGCAAAGGAGTTAGCACCTCTTGAGATACAGGATAAGAAGATCTGCATCATTACGGATTCTAGGGTGAAAGGATTTTATGCAGATGAGGTGCGTGATGAACTCAAAGACAACTGTAAAGGGATTTTTGTCTATGACTTTCCAGATGGGGAACAGAGCAAAAATTTAGATACTGTCAAGAATATTTATACGTATTTGATACAAAATAAGTTTGACAGAAAGGATTTGCTGCTGGCGCTTGGCGGAGGTGTAGTAGGTGACACAACAGGGTTTGTGGCTGCCACATATCTTAGAGGCGTCGATTTTGTGCAGATTCCGACGACGCTGCTCGCGCAGGTGGACAGCAGCATCGGCGGCAAGACAGGCGTCGATTTTGACCAGTATAAGAATATGGTAGGCGCTTTTTATATGCCAAAGCTGGTGTATATGAATGTGTCAACCCTCAAGACGCTCGATGACAGACAATACTACTCGGGTATGGGCGAAGTCTTGAAGCATGGGCTGATTAAGAGTGCGAGCTTCTATGAATGGATTCTTGATAATCTTTATGAAATTCATGACAGAAATCTTGATACACTTGAGGATATGGTTTATAAAAGCTGCACCTGCAAGAAGCTTGTCGTTGAGAAAGACCCAACAGAAAAGGGTGAACGCGCGATCTTAAATTTTGGACATACGATTGGCCACGCCATCGAAAAGGCAAAGAATTTTGAATTGATGCATGGGGAGTGTGTCGCATTAGGCTGCATCGCAGCGGCATATATTTCATGGAAAAGAGAGTTGTTGTCAAAAGATGAGTTTTATGAGATACGGGATATGTTTGTACCGTTTAATCTCCCAATCACAATAGAAGATATTGACCCCGAGGAGATTTATAACCTGACGACCTCCGACAAAAAGATGGAGGGAGACAAGATCAAATTTATCCTGTTGAAAAAAGTAGGAAAGGCTATGATTGACACCACTGTCACCAAGGAGGAAATGATAGCCGGCATCAATGAAATCTATTTCACAGACGAGGACTGGGATTCGTAAAGGAAAGATTTGTATAAAAAATGAATAAGAAAAAAAAGAGACTACTGACAATCGATCTGCTCTTCATGTTTCTATTAATTATGGCAGACCAGATCACCAAACATTTTGCAATTACAAACCTGAAAAATCATGAACCGTGGGTACTCTGGGAGGGTGTGTTTGAGCTGCACTATCTCGAAAACCGCGGTGCGGCATTTGGAATGCTTCAGAATCAAAAAGTGCTTTTTATCCTGATTGCCATGATTATTTTAGCAGTCATTGTGTATGTGCTGTTCAAGACACCGTATCAGAAAATGTACACAAAACTGCACATTACACTTGTGCTGATCGCAGGCGGCGCAATCGGCAATCTGATTGACAGACTGCGCTATGACTATGTTGTTGATTTTTTGTATTTCAGCCTGATTAATTTTCCGATTTTTAATGTGGCTGATATCTATGTGACACTGTCATCTATTTATCTGGTGATATTGTTATTGTTTGTATATAAAGAATCTGATTTGGAATTTCTGACATTCCGCACGAAAAAGTTCCGTGATATCAAATAATTGGAGAGTCTATGAACGAGATTGTATTTGAGCCTCTGCCTGAGATGCAGGACGAGCGCATTGACAAATGCATTAGCAGTTATCTGGAAAATTTGTCCAGAAGCTATATTCAGAAAATGATCAAGGAGGGGCATGTCTTTGTCAATGACACGCCTGTCAAGTCAAACTACAGAGTCAAGGTGGACGACAGCATAAAGTTTGTTATACCAGACTGCGTAGAGCCCGATATTCCAGCGCAAAATATACCGCTGGATATTTTGTATGAAGATTACGATTTGTTGATTATCAATAAACCCAAAAATATGGTCGTACATCCTGCACCCGGCCATTATGAAGGGACACTTGTCAATGCCGTGATGTATCACTGCCAGGGTGCGCTGTCCGGCATTAACGGCGTGATGCGTCCCGGTATTGTTCACCGGATTGACAAGGACACGACAGGTTCTGTCATTGTCTGCAAAAATGATGAAGCGCACACTGCGATTGCCGCTCTGCTCAAGACGCATGACATTACCCGAAAGTACCGGGCGGTGGTATATGGGGTACTCAAGGACGAACAGGGTACTGTCAATGCGCCAATCGGGCGTCATCCAAGTGACCGCAAGAAAATGGCAGTCAATGAAAAAAATGGAAAACCTGCTGTGACGCACTATAAAGTGCTGGAACGGTTTGCGCAATATACATATATCGAATGCCAGCTAGAGACTGGCAGAACCCATCAGATTCGGGTGCATATGGCAAGTATCGGCCATCCATTGCTGGGCGATACAGTGTATTCTGGCAGAAAATCGCCGTTTCATTTAAATGGACAGGTATTGCATGCGATGACAATCGGTTTTCCACATCCAAGAAGCGGGGCATATGTTGAGTTCGAAGCGCCGCTTCCGGACTATTTTGAAACGCTCTTATCCGTACTGCGTGGCTCAAAATAAGTAACAGTTCAGTTGTTACTAAAATCATACAAATTTTTAAACTTTAATTTGAAATTTTTGTTCAAAAAGTATATAATAAGAGTAGGTTATATAAATGTCATTCAGAAAGGATGGGATCATATGAATACTATAATTACAATTGGGCGCCAGTTTGGCTCTGGAGGACATGAGATCGGTGAGAAGCTTGCAAATCATTATGGCATCAAATGTTTTGATAAGGAGTTGCTTTCGCGGGCAGCAAAAGAGAGTGGATTCTGTGAGGAAATGCTCAGAAACCACGATGAGAGGCCGACCAATTCGTTTCTTTACAATTTAGTCATGGACACATATACCTTTGGATATAATTCCTCCTCCTTCGTCGATATGCCAATCAGCCATAAGGTTTTTATGGCACAGTTTGATACAATCAAAAAGATTGCAGAGGAGGAACCGTGCGTAATTGTAGGACGCTGTGCCGACTATGCTTTGCAGGAGTACAAAAACTGCCTGCATCTCTTTATTCATGCAAATGAGGATGCCAAGATTGAGCGCATCAAACTAAAATACAACGTGGATGCAGACAAGGCGCGGGAGATGATGGTCAAGAAGGACAGACAGCGTCAGAGTTATTACAATTATTATTCCACAAAGAAATGGGGGCGCTCCGACAGCTATGACTTGTCGATTAACAGCAGTATCCTCGGTGTCGATGGGACGGTGAAGCTCATCATTCAATACATAGAAGATTTTGAGGAAAAGAACAAGAAGAACTAGAGATGCTACGGCATCTCTAATTTTTTCCTGTCGTTTTATACCACAAGTATATTGTTTTATTATTTTTTTCATGATATAGTAAATGCATGGAGTGGTTTGGAGTCGTGTCTTGATCAAGACACATACAGCAAACTTACATATCTAACATATGGAAACAGGTTCCACGATGAGGGACTCCCAAGCCACTCTTTGTATATAGGGCTATAGCTCAGTTGGTAGAGCAGGAAAAAAGGAGCTTTGTCAAAAGCTTTTGCAGCAACTTTCTATAGGAATGATAATCCCCTTGTCGCCGGTTCGAGTCCGGTTAGCCCTATTCATCAAAAAATAATTTATTCCGGGGCTATCGCTCAATGGCAGAGCAGGAGTCTTGTCAAAGATTCTTACAGCAACAATCAAATTTTTCGGTTCGAATCCGAATAGCCCCGATTGGAGCTGTAGTTCAGTTGGATAGAACGATATGCCAAAAGGAGCTTTGTCAAAAGCTCTTACAGCAATTTTCTAGTCACCATATAGGTCGCAGGTTCGAGGCCTGCCAGCTCCGTTTACTATGCGTATAGGATTTTGGCATTGATATATGTTTAGAGGGAGGGAAACAAAATGAGCTTCATGCAGAATGTAAAGAACATGCTGAATAATGAATATAACACGTCTGTCACAGAAAATGGTGCAGTTGGTTACAGAACATCGGGGAGAGCACTGCTTGATTTGAATTTTGCCGTCTCCTCACTTAGAAATGCCCAAGAACAGGAAATCATAGACCGTTTTATCAAGGCGTATTATGAGGAACCAAAGATTGCGCTGCGCTGGCTGTTTTTTGCAGGAGATGTGCGGCAGGGGCTCGGAGAGCGCAGGCTGTTCAAGACGGTTTTGCTTGAATTTGCAAAGAGCCGCCCTGAGCTTGCCAAGGCTTTGATGCCGCTGATTCCAGAATATTCAAGGTGGGATATTCTCGCGGCACTGGTTGATACACCGCTTGCAGAGGAGGCCGCGGAGCTCATACACAGGCAACTTGCAGAGGATGGCGCGAATATGGAAAAAGGTGCCTCTATCAGTCTGTGCGCGAAGTGGCTGCCGTCGGAAAACGCCTCATCACGCCATACAAAACGTCTGGCACGCCTGCTTACAAAAAGGCTGTCCATGACGAGCAGGCAGTACCGCAAAATGCTGGCTTCTTACAGAAGCTATCTGGATGTTGTGGAAGTAAAAATGAGTGGAAAGCAATGGGCTGACATTGATTATGAGACAGTTCCATCACGGGCAAATTTGGTATATAACGCTGCGTTTCTGCGCAACGATGAAGAGCGCCGCCGGGAATTTCTCGGTGCAGTGAAAAAGGGCGAGAAGTCCGTACATGCCGGCGTGCTCTATCCACATGATATTGTACATTCCTATATGGATCTTGAAAAGAAACCGGGCTGGCTCTATGTTAAGCCGTTAGATGACACGCTGGAAGAGCTGTGGAGGGCGCTGCCTGATTATGTGCAGGGCGCGGGAAATACACTCTGTATCGCAGATGGTTCTGGGAGTATGTGGTCAAAGGTTGGCAGTTCCAATGTATCCTGTCTGGATGTAGCGAATGCGCTTGCGATTTATTTTGCTGAGCGGTGTACAGGACAGTTTCGGGACACATACATTACGTTTAGCCAGACACCGCAGTTTGTCGATTTGTCCAAGGGAAAAACATTGTATGACAAACTGTGTATCGCGATTCATCATAATGAAGTGGCAAACACAAACATAGAAGCAGTGTTCGACCTGATACTGGACACAGCACTCAAGTATCATATGCCGCAGAACGAGCTTCCTCAAAATCTGCTGATCTTGTCAGATATGGAGTTTGATACGGCGACAAGATGTGCTGTCAATGGGAATTGGACATCTTGTGTATCGCCTGATGAGAAGTTATTTGAACGGTTTGCCAAGAAGTACGCAGCACATGGCTATCAACTGCCGCGGCTGATATTCTGGAATATCCGAAGCAGGACAAATACGATTCCTGTCCGGGAAAATAAGCTCGGCGTGGCGCTTGTGAGCGGATTTTCACCAGTCATTACCAAGATGGTACTCAGCAATGAGGTCGATCCCTACAAGATGCTCATACAGCAGCTTATGTCGCCGAGATATGATGCAGTTGAGCAGGCGGTATAAGTAATACTTTCCACAGTGGGTGTAAACATTACAGAATTGGACAAAATTAAACAGTAAAATAGCAGAATCACAGTAACTAAGAAAGAAAGGGTGTTGCATTGACGACATCCTTTTTTCTTTTTATACAAGTATTTCAGACAATTATTTTTAAAAATTTTGAATGAATTAATCTTTTTTTGACGATACAAAGTCTTATATAGTGTATACAGTATTAAATTTTCCTTGCAAGGGGTGACAAATGATTCATCAGAAAAACAGACAGGACTGTGTCCAGTCGGCAGTTGAAATGTATTATGAAGATGTGTATCGTTTCTGCCGGTACTATACTGGTAATTCGACGGATTCTTGCGATATCACGCAGGAAGTATTTCTAAGATATATGAAATATATGGATTCCTGCGGACATAAAAATCTCAAGGCGTATTTGATGATGATTGCACGCAATCTGTGCTGTGACTATTTCCGCAGACAGTCCGAACAGCGCGAAAAGCTTCTTTCTTTTGATATGCTTGAAGATACCGCAGAAGGAGGGTGCTTGGGTACTGTCAGAACGATTGACAACTGCGACAGTGAACTTTATCTGCAAGAGCTGCTGCAAAGTATCTCGCAAGAGCAGCGTGAAGTTGTGATCCTGAGAATCCATGATGGGCTAAAATTCCATGAAATTGCCAAAATCACAGGGTGCAGACTGTCAACCGTGAAATCGCGTTTTCGTCTTGGAATTGCCAGTATCAAGAAAAAAATAGGAGGCAATTATGCGTAAAAAATATGATGATATCAAAGCATTATTTGAAGAAAATGACAGAGATGTCATAATTGACACAGCCAGAAAGCAGGAAGCCCTACAGTCTGTCTGCACGAAAAACGCAAGTATGAAAAATACAGCGGGCTCACGATGGCAGCTTGTAAAGGGACAGCTTCTCTACATGAACAAAAATATTTTATGTTTCCACTTGGCGGCCTGCATGGGTATGGTGCTGCTCGTCTGGACAAACTGGTGTGACATACAAGCGTGGGAACAATACAGCATGATTTGTTCTGGCGTACTTGGCGCTCTGTCAGTTCTGGAGGTCGGCAGTATGTTTTTTTCAGGTATGACAGAGCTGGAGGCAAGCTGTTACTTTAATGTGCGCCAGCTCACCGCGTTTCAGATGACGTATTCAGGTATTCTTAGTTTGGCGGCATTGCTGCTGTCAACGGTTTTTGCCAGTATCAGGCTGGAGAGAAATATTCTGATGACAGGCATCTATATTCTGGTTCCTTTTGTGACTACAGAGTGTGTCTGTCTGGCGGTGATGCTCACAGAGATTGGGCGGAGAAATTTATTGGTGCTGATTGCTGCTGGTATTTTTTCCGCGTTTTTCTGGAGTATACTGGCTTCCATGCCCCGCTTGTACGAAGCGTCTGCGCTGGTTTTCTGGATTGCTGCGCTGGTGGCGGGAATGGGTATTTTCGTCTTACAGATGAAGTGGTTTTTCGAAATATTGGATAAGGGGGAAATTGTATGTGCAGATTAGTGCTGACTGGAATTGAGAAAATATACAAGGACAAAAAGCAGGAAAAAAAGGCAGTGCAGAATTTGACAGTGCATTTTGAACATGGCGTCTATGGGCTTCTCGGTGAAAATGGTGCTGGAAAGACGACCTTGATGCGCATGATTGTCGGCATCTTAAAACCAACGCAGGGGCAGATCACATATGATGAAGTCCCGATCAGACAGCTAGGGGGCGCCTACCGAAGCCTTTTGGGCTATCTTCCGCAGGATTTTGGATATTATAAGGACTTTAGCGCTGTGCGTTTTCTGAACTACATCGCGGCACTAAAAGCCATTGCGCCCCAGACCGCCAAAGAGCGGATTGACAGGCTGCTTGAGACCGTGGGACTGGCAGACGCGCGGAATAAGAAGTTAAAGACATTTTCCGGCGGAATGCTGCGGCGCATCGGTATTGCGCAGGCGCTTTTAAACGAACCCCAAATACTAATCTTAGATGAGCCGACAGCGGGGCTTGACCCGAGGGAACGCGTGCGCTTTCGAAATATCATCAGTGCGCTGGGCAAGGACCGCATTGTCATTTTGTCAACGCACATTGTATCAGATGTGGAGTATATCGCAGACCAGATTATGATTATGAAGCAGGGCGCATTGATCAAGACAGGAACACAGGCCAAGATTTTAGAGCCTGTCGCCGGCTGTGTCTGGAAATGCAGCGTGCCGGAGTGCGAGGCAGAGGCGCTCAATGCAGCATACGCGGTGAGTAATCTTAGGGGCGGCGAGCACAGCGGACAGGTTGAGCTTCGAATTGTCTCACAGGAAAAGCCGCATTCAGACGCGGCGGCGGTAGAGCCTGTACTCGAAGATGCATATTTGTATTACTATTTGTGTGAGCGAAGCCACCATAGAGGGGCTTGGGATCAGAAGGGAGGAACCATATGAGATTATACAAAATGGAACTATATAAAATCTGCTCAAAAAAGCTGTTTCTGTTCAGTGCGGCGGCGTCGCTTGCCATTTTGCTCCTATATATGTACTCCGCTGTCATAGACAGAACTACAACGATTAACGGTGTAAAATATAGTGGTTTTCAGGCAGTCAAAATGGACCAGCAGATTACAGCGGAATTTAGCGGGGAGCTGACAGATGAAAAACTCACAAGAATTGTTGAAAAATATGGTTTTCCAAGCGGGGTAGAGGAACGGCATTACGGTTTTCTCGACAGCAATTATTTAAATGACTTTGTGATGGAATATTTTTCGGACGGATATTTTCGCGGATACGATGATTATCAAGTGGCAACGCGCACCTATCCAATCGCAGAGACAGTGCTTGGACAAGCGAGTGCGGCAACTGGAAAGCCGCTGCAATTAGAATATACTTATGGCTGGCAGGTCTTTTATGATGTGCTCGGAATTGGCTGCATATTAGGAATGGCATTGATGCTTCTTTCCCTGTCGCCCGTCTATGCTGATGAAAGCTGGCAGAATACACGGCATCTGCTGTTTACCACAAAAGAGGGGAAGCACAGGGATATTGCGGCAAAAATTGCGGCAGGCATGACAGCCGCAGTCAGTATCTTTGTTGTGATTGTTCTGGTGGATTTCCTGTTTGTGGCGTGCATCTATGGTCTGAGGGGAGGAGACTGTTTTAGCGGTCAGGTGCTGGCGGAAGAATTTATCTCCCAATATAACGAGTATCATAATAGTTCTACATGGACCAGCATGAATTACATTTTATTTTGTATTGTGGAATGTTTTCTGGGGTTTGTGGAGGTTGCGGCGGTATCCTTATATTTTTCATCGCACTGCAAAAGCCCGTTTCAGGCGATTATAGCGTCTGCTATGTGTTTGTTTGTGCCCGTTTTTCTAAACCAGCTGGGGCGGGATAACCTTCGCGGCATTGTGTTTCAGCTTAGCCAGCTCAGTATTTTTCTGTTTCCGGGAATTGCGCTGATGAGTCTGGTGCCGGATACGCTGCCGCCAACGATATACCGAATTGGTAAAGTGCTGTGCTGCGTGCTGCCAATGCTGATTGGACAATATTTTAGGCACCAATTTCCATTTTATTACTCGGTGCCTGTCATGCTCTTTGTCAATGGGGCTGCCAAGGATTTAGATTTCATTCAATGTCAGGAAGGGTTTTCATGGGTGCGCCAAGGGGTCTTTAGCTTTGCCGGTGCGGTGTCTGTTCTCTATCTGGTGTGTAGCTGGCAGAAATATAAAAACTCGTGATACTATCGCAAATCCGCACAGCCATTGCCGGACGGTCTGATTCGTGATATGTTATAGATGCAGTCCGTAAATAGTATATACAAAGGAGTTTACAATGGCAAAAGTATATGAGATTATTGATTTTCAGCGGCGGGAAACTGGAAGCAAAGAACTGATCACAAAATTTGGCGGCCAGCCGGACTGGGTCGCGATAGAGGACTGGCCTGTAAGTGCAGGCTGGGAGAACCGAAAAATGACTTTTATCGGCCAGATTTTTCTAAAAAAGAATATGCTTGGCAATCAGCAGGATTTGATGGTGTATCTGTTTATGACACAGCCGGAATGTTTTGAGGACAGTTTTTATGACCCGGATATCGCAGCGTGGGAGGGCGGAGAAACTGCGGTGCGCATACAGCGCCTTGACGGTGTACAAACGCCGATATCCGGCGCGTCAGGTCCCACAGTATTTGACGAAAATGATGCACAGTATGAATATCTGCCCGTTTTGAAGGAAATACAGGAAGCGGACGAGATTTCGCAGGGTGCTTATGCCCAGTTGGACAGCGAACAGTTTGACTGTATTGATATCGACAAGATTGGCGGAACACCCGCGTTCTTTCAGGGCGACGATACCCCGCAGGAGGGCTGCTGGAAGCTGCTGCTGCAACTGCATTGTAATTTTTTGCCCTTCGTGCTGCGCGCTGGCGGGAGTCCTACGATGTTTGTCTTTGTGTCAAAAGATTTCGAGAAAGGTGGTATTTTGATACAGGATTCTTAAATTTGTTTTCATTTTCTATTTATAATTGCTGCGCTGCGGTTTCTGATTCCCGTTACGTTCGATACGACGATAGTTGGGAGTCTGTTTGAAAAGTTCGATACAGCAGCGATAACGAAGGAAATCTTTACAAGTGCCAACGCACCCGTTTCCGCCAGTTCAGAAAACACCAAAACAGAGACGGTACAGACAAAACATGATATAACCGCCGATGCCCTGCGTGTGCCATTTCAGATAGATGTCTGCCTGTTTTTGATCTGGTTAGCACTGGCACTGGTTCTATTTGTCCGCAAGATAACGGTTTATCAAGGCTTTATCCAATACATCAAAGCAGGCAGTAACGAGATATCAGATATCAAAATCCTGAATCTGCTGTCTGATTGTGAAGAAAAACTGAATATCAGCACAAGGGTGGAGCTATCGTGCAATCCGCTGATTGCGTTCCCTATGCTGATTGGCTTTGTTCGTCCAAGAATCGTTTTGCCTGCCCGGGAATTAGAGGATAAAGCACTGTCTTATATCTTTTTGCATGAGCTGGCGCACTACAAACAAAAGGATATGTTTTATAAATGGCTGATACAGATTGTGGTGTGCGTCCACTGGTTCAATCCTCTTGTATATTTGCTGGAAAAGGAAGTGAATAAATCCTGTGATGAAAAAGTCATATCCATATGTGATGAAAGGGCAAAGCGTGAATACGGGGATACGTTAATTTCTTTTCTGAAATCAAACAATCTTTACAAAAGTTCTTTCGCGTCCGTTACGTTATCAGAAGGCGCAGAACAGTTAAAAGAAAGGTTAGGTGCGATTATGAAATTTAGAAAACAATCAAAAGCAATGATTGCTGTCACGGGTATTTTTACGGTTGCTGTTTGTGTCTGCTTTTTTGTAACCGGTGCATATGCTAGCCCTTCTGTTACCCATGATAGGAAAACATGGAAAGACAGCGAAATACTGAATGAAATAGTAACTGACTTGAGAGTAAAAAGTTTGTACCACTAAGAAGCCAGTGAATCCCAGTAAATTCCTGACTCGTTCTGTTGCTTCTGAATTATTTGCGTTATGCGTAATTCTGGACTTTGACCTAAAAGGCGGAAAAAATGTTTCCGCAGATAGCTCATGACAGTGGCTTCCGATACCCTTCCTTTCCAATGCAGTAGTACCGGATCGATTCCTTTTTACCATAGAGTTCAATCTCTGTTTCCTGAAATTCTCCCGCAAGGGTTATAAACAGTTCTTTCAGATGGACAGCAGTGCCCTTTTTGGGCGGATGCCCCCTTCCGGGTTTCTGGGAACCCGGCTTTTCAAATGCAGTACATGACTTTTTGGCCTTGGTGATGATCTCCATACGGACATCTCCGCTGTTGTTAAGGGATCTTAGTTTTTCAAGCAGCACGAAAAAAATGTATCATGGAGTCATAGCATCCGGGACAGAGGGCAAGATCACGTATTACAGAGGTAACGCCAATTTTATCGGAACAAAGCATAAGTCCTACGGTAATGGTTACAAACCAGCGGAATGCGGCTTTACGAGAGAAACAGGATTCAAAAAGGTATAAAACATTTTCAATAAAATTAATCATAATCGTATGGTAAACCACTGGAAAGTATGGTAAACTAATACATGAAATAACTCTTTCTATGGTTTATTCTTTTCTTAAGTATTGGTAACTTAAAGATACCATAGATTTATGCGAAAGGGTTATTTTTTATTGAGAACTTTCAACTGTCAAGTATCCTTAAAATTTTTAATTAAAGGATAAGTTAAATGATGAATATTGTATGGATTAGTGGTTAAGTGGCTAAAGTTGGCTCTGAGTATGAGAAACAGGTGATGATAATGGGATGAATCCTAGACCATGAATGGTATTATTGTTAAGAAAATTTGAGTGATAAGGTGAAAATTATGAGCGAATTAATGCGTCTTGATGAAGAATACAGAAATTGGATACAGGACTTAGGAAATAGATATAAAACAAGTCAGATTAAAGCGTCCATCCGCGTAAATAATGAGATGCTGATGTATTACTGGTCTGTGGGGAAGGATATTACAGAGAGACATGCTGACAGTAAATGGGGAAATAAATTTTTTCAAAACATGAGTATGGACATGACAGATGTAATTCCAAATGCAAAAGGTTTTTCCCCAACAAATCTGCGTTATATGATGCGCTTTTATGCTCTTTTTAAGGATATTGAAATTGTTCCCCAACTTGGGGAACAATTAGTGGAAAATAATGGAAGCAAAATTATTCCCCAACTTGAGGAACAATTCGGAATGGTATCAAATAAAGTTTTCATGATTCCGTGGGGACATGTAAAGCTGCTGATAGATAAATGTCATGACAATCTGCAAAAATTTAATTTTTATGTTGATAAGATCATTGAAAACAATTGGTCAAGGGCTGTTCTGCTTAATTTTTTAGATACGGATTTATATGAGCGTCAGGGAAAGGCGATCACAAATTTTAAATATACATTGCCAAAAGAAACAGGCGATCTGGCACAGGAAATGACAAAAGACCCCTATAATTTTGATTTTATTGCGATTCGCCAGGGATATAATGAAAAAGAACTAAAAGATGCACTGATGGATAATGTGCAGAATTTCTTGATGGAACTTGGAACAGGATTTGCATTTGTGGGACGGGAATACCGATTACAGGTAGGAGATACCGAACAGTATATAGATATGCTGTTCTACAATACAAAGCGTCACTGCTACGTAGTTGTGGAAGTGAAAGTTGTAGAATTTGAACCAGGCTTTATTTCGCAGACAGCAACATATGTGTCAGCAGTAAATCATACTTTGAAAGGCAAAGAAGATACACAGACAATAGGGCTTCTGATCTGTAAAACGAAAGACAATATATTGGCAAAATATGCAGTTGAAACGTCCACAGAACCAATAGGAATATCTGAATATGAATTGAATGCGTTGATGCCTAAAGATTTTAAAGGAACATTGCCTACAATAGAAGAACTGGAGCAAGGGCTGAGTGAGGACGTGGCAAAGTAATAAGAATTTATTGACAGCGTTTCGTAGATGTTCGATAGAGATATGCTGGAAGTATGAAAGTGGTTTTCCGATACATGAACAACGTAAAAGTGAATTTTTTTTAGTCCTTGCTCCACGCGCTCGGAATTGTGGTAGAATAGACAGGGAAAGGAGCCGATTATGGAAAAAAGAGAAGAAGTCATTAAACTGTGGTTTGATATGTGGCTGCAAAAGGCTGATTTAGGAATATTGGATATATTTGCTGATAATGCGCTTTATATTGAAAGCTGGGGTCCGAAGTATAAAGGCTCTGAAAAAATCAAGCATTGGTTTGATGAATGGAACACACGGGGAACCGTTTTCCAATGGGATATAAAGCAGTATTTTCATAAGGGAAATCAGACGGTTGTTGAATGGTATTTCAAAAACGCCATGAATGATGGGAGAGTAGAAGCATTTGATGGTATCTCCCTTATCGAATGGACACCTGATGATAAAATCTGCTTTTTGAAAGAGTTTGGGTGTAATGAAAACCGATATGACCCATATCAAGAAAGTGAAACGCCACACTTCAAAGATGAAAAATCTATGTGGTTTTAACCAGTAAGGACAGAATATGCTGAGGGGTGCATGGCATTAACAATACAGGAAGGATTAAAAGATCTGCGTGTGGAGCGTGGGCTGACACTGGAACAGCTTGCGGAGCAAACCCACCTCTCCAAGTCTGCGCTGGGCAGCTATGAAGCGGACGCCTACAAAGACATTAGCCACTATGCCCTTAGGAATTGTAGGAAAATAAGTGATGCAGATTGCGCAGGATATTTCTTTGAGGTGAAATTGCTAAAGCAATTGTCAAAAAACGTAGGCGTAGCGGGCTACGGCGAGGCTTTTTGGCGTGCATAATCAGAGAAATAGCCAAGTCAAGATGCGCCAGTTATTTTTCTACAGTTCCTTAGTTGATTATGCAAGAGAAAATTCTACTACTGGAAAATTTACAACAATTGGCGGCGTTTCAGCCAAAGGAAAAGATCCATTTTATGAGAAAATAGGGTTTGAGGTTATCTCAAATGGGATTAAAAAGATGATAGAAATTAAATAAACAAAAAGGGTAGGATAACTAAGTGATATTTACCACAAGGTTTTCTTGTGTTTATATAGATATTTTCATGTAAAGGAGATGATGTGATATGAAAAATAATGATAGTTGTATCAAAACACGGAGGGTGACTATAATGTAGCTCTCCGTAGACAATAAGGAGAGATTGATGAATATATTAAATTTTGAAAAAAAGCACGTGAAAGAAGCAACGGAGATTGCCCTTGCAAATTATAATGATGAGCGGCAATATGTAAAAGAATTACCACAAGTGTGTGATGTTCCTGACTTAAACGGTTTTGCCGAAAATGGCTTGGGTGTTGCTGCGTTTGAAAATGAAAAGATGATAGGGTTCTTGTGCTGTTGTGAACCTTTTGACAATGCGTTTCGTGCCACCGATGTGAGAGGGATTTTTTCGCCTATGGGTGCAAATGCAGCCGTTTCTAAAAACCGCCCCCATATTTATGCAGCTATGTATCAAATGGCAGGAGAAAAATGGATAAAGACTGGGGCAGTTTCCCATGCAATCTGCTTATACGCCCATGATGAAGAACTTCAACAACAATTTTTCCGTTATGGTTTCGGTTTGCGCTGTTTAGACGCTATCCGTCCGATGGAATTGATTCATTGTGAATTTTGCGCCGGCTATGATTTAGTCGAATTGTCAAAAGCAGAATATCATTTTATTTATCCGCTTCATTTAGCATTATATCAACATTACCGGGAAAGCCCTTTCTTTATGAATCGTGAGCCCGAAACACAAGAGGAGTTTGCAGTATCTTCAATGCAGGAAGGGGCGCGTTACTTTGTGGCAAAGCAGAACGGAAAAATATGTGCGTTTGTAAAAATTTCGGTTCCCGGCGAAACGTTTGTTGCAAGGGGCAACACCTATCGTCATATCAGAGGTGCATACTGTCTGCCGGAACACAGGGGTAAGGGATTATATCAAAATTTACTGAATTTTACCATATCTGTGTTGAAAAGAGAAGGCTATACCAAACTTGGCGTGGATTTTGAAAGTTTTAATCCAACAGCGCGCGGATTTTGGCTAAAATATTTTGCTGCTTACACGAATAGTGTAGTGCGGAGGATTGATGAGCGAATTATACAGTTGAGATGATAAAAGTATCCTTGTTATCTGTTGCTTTATAGCCAAAATAATAGCGAACAAAAGGAAACGCCACTGGGGTTTGCTGTGCCCTGTATTTTGGCGGCAGATAAGGTGTGGAAGTGATATAATCAAAGGAATAAATCGGCATTTGCAGATGAATTTCCTGAACTTTCCTTACTTTTCAAGGCTTTTCGAGCCTCATATAGTGAAATGATATCTATTTTCCCTTGTTTTTGCCCTTATGGGTAGTTTACAAGGGAAAGTTTTTTCTGAATGTATCTAATCGTTGCCTGCCACCTTATCCAAGAGCCTTGCGGAAGTCCGCTTTGCCTCCCTTGTGGCATGGGCATACACATTCATGGTGGTGCTCACGTCAGAGTGTCCCAAGAGTTCCTGCACATCTTTTGGCGCTGCACCGTTTGACAGCAGATTGCTTGTATAAGTATGCCGAAGCTGGTGGAAGTGAAAGCCCTCAAATCCGTCCAGTTTCTTTGCGAGTGTCCGGCAGCCGACAGCAAGGGAACTGTCGGCAAAGTTTTTTGAGATTGAAGGATTGACTCATTCTTTTGGAGAAAACTTGCTTTATAAAAATGTGGATTTTTCATTGAATAAGGGTGGCATATTGGAGTTGTGGGACAAAATGGAACTGGAAAAAGTACATTGATCAAAATTTGTACAGAACAGATTATGCCGGATGCTGGCCGCGTTGTCTGGCAGCCGAATATATCTGTTGGATACCTCGATCAATATGCAGAGATAGAAAAGAACACGAAAATGCAATCTTTTCTGAAATCAGCATTTTCAAGGCTATACCAACTTGAAAGAGAAATGACAATGGCTTATGAAAGAGCAGCTATGGGAGATATAGATATGGAGTATCTTAGCCTCGCAGCGAAGCATCAGGAGCAGCTTGAAATCCATGATTTCTATTCAATTGATACACAGATCGAACAAGTGGCTAAGGGCATGGGGCTGTCGGCAATAGGGCTGGACAGACCGATTGATAAAATGAGTGGCGGACAAAGAGCAAAAGTGATACTGCCAAAATTACTTCTTGAAAAACCGGATGTTCTCTTGCTTGATGAGCCAACCAATTTTTTAGATAAAGAACATATTACATGGCTTTCGGATTACTTGTCAGGCTTGGATAATGCATTTATGGTAGTATCACATGATTACGCTTTTCTGGAGAAAATAGCAAACCGGATATGCGATATCGACAATGACAATATCACAAAGTATTATGGGACGTATTCTGAATTTCTAAGAAAGAAAGCGCTTCTGAGGGAAGATTATGTGCGTCAGTATTCGGCCCAGCAGAAGGAGATTAAGAAAACAGTAGAATTTATCCGCAAAAATATTGCCGGAAGAAAATCTAAAATGGCCAGAGGACGCAGAAAACAACTTGAGCGAATGGAGAAGATGGAGGCATTAGATCAAAAAGAAATAACGCTTTATTTCCATTTCCCGGAAGTATCGTTCACAAATACAGAACACCTTTTAGTCAAGGGGTTATCGGTAGGTTATTATTATCCGGTTTTATCTAAGGTTGATTTTGCCATAAAGGGTGGACAGAAAGTAGTGATAACGGGTTTCAATGGGGTTGGGAAATCCACTTTATTGAAAACACTGGTAGGACAGATTCCATCCATGCAGGGACATTACAAATTTTCGGATCAGGTTACAATAGGATATTTTGAACAGGATTTGATATGGGAAGATACAGCAAGGAATCCTATACAGATTGTTTCAGACAGTTATCCTGATATGGTAATGAAGGAAGTCCGCAAAGCCCTTGCCCTGTGCGGTATTTCAAGTAAACACGCCATGCAGCCTGTTGGAACGCTAAGTGGAGGCGATCAGGCCAAAGTAAAAAGGTGTTTGTTGACACTAAAGCCGTGTAATTTTTTGATACTGGACGAGCCGACAAACCATTTAGATATTCAGGCGAAAGATGCGCTAAAAACTGCATTGGTGGAATTTGCCGGCACAATTCTTCTTGTTTCGCATGAAGAAATATTTTATAGAGAATGGGCGGATAGGGTGATTGATATAGAAAAACAGGGTTGATTTGGTCTTTCAAAAACAAAAAATCTGCGATTCACGTAGCCAGATTAACCATTCACGAAGTAGACGTTAGAAATCGCCTTGATTTCTCCGATAAGTTAGTTGAGGACTGGAGGTGGCAGAAACGATAAAAATTGCGGTGTGTGATGATGAAAAAAATATAAGGTCTTACCTTGTTTCGCTCATCAAAAAGCAGGGCGGGGAGTACAGCATCACGGAGTATGCCTCTGCCGATGCGTACCTCTCGGACGGTAAGGAGCATGACATTATATTTCTGGACATAGAGATGGGCGGCTTCGGCGCTGGTCTGGATGGCATGGGGCTGGCAAGGCATATCCGGGGCATGGAGGCACAGAAACAGCCCATCATCATTTTTGTGACAGGGTATGAAAAATATGTGTATGATGCGTTTGACGTAGGGGCGTTCCAGTATCTGATAAAGCCCGTGGACGAACAGAAATTTGCAGAGGTGTTCGGACGGGCGTCAAGACAAATTTTGTCTGGGCAGATCGCATCGGAGGCGGAGCAGCGAAAGAAAAAACTTGTGATCCAGTATGGCGGCGAAGGAAAGGCGATACCGCTCAATGACATTTATTACATGGAAAGCCGGAACCACAATATCGTCCTGTACCTGAAAGACGGGAATAAAGCCTGCGGAGGCAGGCTTGAATACTATGCGAAGATCGGGGATTTGGAGAAGGAGCTTGCAGGGCAGTTCTACCGCATCCACCGGGGATACCTTATCAACCTTTTCTATGTGGAGGGTTACGATAAGACGGAGGTAAGGATGGCGAACGGGGATAAGCTGCTGCTTTCAAGATATAAATATGACGGCTTTGTGCAGGCATACATGGATTACATTTCGGAGGAAAGCCTATGAGCCAGCCAGCGTTTGAAATAGTGAATAGCATATTGGATATATGGAAGATTGCCGTACAAGCCATCATGTTCCTTGTTTTGTGGGCGGCGGCTTTCAGAGGGAAAAAAGGAAAAACAGATGGCATTGCGGCAGTGCTGTTTATTCTTGCCAATATAGGGATAGGATTTCTGTCATGTACGACTTGGGTAAGGTATGGCGTTTCTGCTCTTGCCATTATGGGATATGGTGGAATACGTTACAAAAAACAGATTGGAAAAGCTGTATTTGTGGTGCTCGCCTTTTATAACCTTCATTGCCTGAGTTTCCTGATTGCAAACAGCATCTACATGAAAATAATGAGTGTGATGATGAAAAGGATTGATTTTTTACAGAATCGTTATCAGCAGGAAGTGAATTGCTGCATGGCAGTTGGGATGTTCTGTCTGGTATGTGCCTATTCGGTATTATTTGTGGCAATGGCGCTTATTTTGTACAGATTTTTGAAGGATGCAATCATAATGGCCTGGCAGGATGTTATCCTGCTTTCCATTCTGAATTTTGTCGGGAGCATGATTACAAGAATCATCAGCGGGCTGATTACTGTAAAGATAGAGGATGAGTTTTTCATTTTATTTGATGAAAAGCCGGATTTGCTTTGGGAAGTTCCAATGATAGCAGTGCTTATTTTCATAGGGGAAGCCGCATTGATTTATTTCTGGCAGAAATACCGCATCCTGCTTGCTGAGAGGCAGAAACATTTTATAGAGGAACAGCAGGTCAAGGCAATGAAGAAGCGTCTGGAGGAAGCGGAGAATTTCTATGGAAACATCCGAAAGGTGCGGCACGAGATGAAGAACCATATGGCCAATATCAAAGGACTGGCAGGAGACGGGGAGTATGGGGAAATAGAGGACTATGTACGGCGGATGGACGAAACCATGCAGGAACTGGAATATAAGTATGTGACGGGAAATGCGGTCACAGATGTCATCATCAATGACAAATGCCGCAGGGCGGAAAAGGCAGGAATCCGGTTTGATGCAGATTTCCGGTATGGCGGGGAAATTCCCGTGTTTGATTTGGGGATTATCCTGAACAATCTTTTGGATAATGCTATTGAAGCCTGCGAGAAACTGGAACCGGGAAAAGGATTTATACGTCTTACATTAAAGCGAAAGAAGCAGTTTCTGCTGCTGAATGTAGAAAATAGCTTTGATGACGCTGTTCCTATAAGCAAAGGCAGTTCACTCCCGCCTACAACGAAACAGAGTATCCTGCCGGGAATCATTATGGAGCATGGGATAGGGCTTGAAAACGTGCGGGATATTGCAGAGAGGTATTTTGGCGGTGTAAACATAAAAGTGAAAGGGGATGTGTTCCATGTGACGGTAATGCTACAGCAGGGGGAGGTGGGGAAAGTAAGGAACTGCTGGAAGAATATCTGGAAAAGCGGGCGCAGGCTAAGAGACAGCAGCAGGAACTGTTGAATGAAAAGGCTGCAAAGGCGGAACAGGAGAGAAGCAGGCTGGCAAAGGCATGGGCTGGTGAAAGGCAGATGGCGGCGGCATCCAATGCTTATGATGCAAATGTCATGACTGAAACAGCGGCAGGCGGAGATACGCTGCCTGGTTAATGAAGGGCATCATGCCCGGACTTACCGCAAGGGGCAGGGGGGCAAGGGCGGCTCCGGATGACAGAGGGGCCGCAGGTAATATTTTTTTGAAGGAGGGTAAAGATTATGGCAATGGAGATTACAAGCGATTACAGTAACTATGCGGCAAATTACACCGATACTATGAAGAAGTCTGGTAGTGATGCAACAAGGGAGGTAAAGACAAGCAGTAAAGTTAGGGCACAGGAATACTATGAACAATTATGCAAGAAATTTCCGCAGATAAATATTAATTCGAGCAGGGGAATTGCAAGTGGCGATAGAAATAACATCGTTTTGAATCTCTCCAATGACTGCCTGAGAAAAATGGCAGGTGATCCGGATTTTGCAAGAAAAATTGAGAATGACATAGCGGGTATACCAGCAGCGCATGAGCAGATGTTTGCCAGGGCAAAAAGTGACGGTATTGAGATACATGGGTTTGCTGTGAGGATCAATGCAGATGGAAGTATGCAATGCTCCTGTAGTGGTTCAACAAGAACCAGCGGCTCAAAACAAAGCGCATCCATACTGAATACGAAAAAAAGGCAGAAAGAAAGATTAGAAAAAAAGCGTGAGGAGAGAAAAAATTTAGAAGAAAAAGCAGCGGAACGGCGGGCAGAAAGAAAAGAGCAGATGGATAAACTGACGGAAGATGGAGAAGCAGAATCGTTCACGGTATCTGCCACGGGCATAGATATGAAAAGCGTTACGCAGAACCTCATAGAAGCGGTTTCTGGTACATCAGTGCCTGCATGGGGAAGTTTTGATATAAAGGCGTAAGAAATATTCCTTAGCTGTCTGAAAGACGGCTGTACATATTGAAAGCATTTGTAGCAGGAGGATCATGTATGGTTCTCCTGCTGTTGCATATCTAAGTGAAAAATGTGTTGACAAATAATTTCATATGTAATAAAATTATTACACATGAAACACTTTGATTTGAAAGGAGAACAAAAATGGGAAACATCGCAGTCATCATGCCCGTGACCGGCGCAATCGGTTTTATTGTCATTGTTGCAATCATACTGGTTATCAGGAGCAAGGAGAAAAGGGAGAAGATCAAGAGCGTTGATGTGGCAAGGTTTAACAGCTTTGCAGAGGAAATGAAGCGTGAGAATGCTGAAATGAAAAAAGACCTGCAGACTGTAAAGGAAAAAGTAGAAGCCATTGACAAAATGATGAAAGATATTTGATTATGGGAAATTTTGTTGGAGATTTAAACTTAAAAAAATATGAGGATTACATCAATGTTTTTGATGCCCTTTCACACCCAGTACGGATAAAGATCATCGGTATACTGGCAGAAGGGAGGCAGTATGTGAGTGAGCTGGCCCGTCTGGTAAATATCAGCAGGCCCCTGCTTTATATGCACTTAAAGAAGCTGGAAACTGCCCGGCTTGTCACCAGCGCAATGGAAATATCGGAAAGCGGGAAAGCTATGAAGTATTATGCACTGGAAGATTTTGAATTGCAGATTACGAAGGAATTACTGAACGAGCTTTCGCAGAACATTATCATTGAAACACCGTCTAAAGATGGCAATTAGCCGGAACTGGGGAAAGGGAGGATTCTGATTAAATGAAAAAGAGTGTAACGAAAAAAATTATGGCCTGTTTCGCCATGTTTTTCTGCCTGCTTATCAGCGGGTGCGGGGACAGCAGAAAAGACCAGATCATTGCAGTTTATGATTATTCAAGCAGTACAGAAAAAGAATATGGCGCTGAGGATAAAACAGCGGATGATTTAGTCAATCAGCTCTGTGATTACTTTTTAGACGGGGAAAGTGAAACAGAAGAAATACCGGGTGAGGCATCTGGCTATAAAAGGATAGATGTATTTCAGACTGACGGCGGTACATCAGCAGGGCAGCAGAAAACGGACGGGAACAGGATCATACATATTGAACTGTATCGATACAATGATGAAATTTATTGTAAAGCCAGTTTTGATTTTTCGGATCAGGAATATACGGCAAAACTGCCCGCAGAGATTTCAGCACAGGTGGAAAAGCTGGAGGCGGAAGGGCAGTAAAAAACATGGAAGGGGGTTGTTCCTATGGAATTGGTTTTAGAGGATATCACGAAAAAATATAAAGATAAAACGGCTGTACAGAATGTCAGCTCCACACTGCACAGCGGGCAGCTTATAGGGCTGATCGGAAAGAACGGGGCGGGAAAGACCACGCTCCTGAAACTGCTTTCCACAATCTTAAAGCCTACGAGCGGGCGCATCCTGCTGGATGGGCAGGATATTGTGAAAAATCCTAATGTTATGAGAAGCATGGTAGGCTATCTGCCGCAGGAGGTTTCCGCTTACCCGAATCTGACGGTACTTGAATATCTTTCCTATATAGCATCCGTAAAAGGGATAAAAAAGAAAGATGCAGAAAAACAGATAAACAGCCTGTTGGCGGATTTCCATTTGGAGAATGCAAAGGGTAAGCGTATGGGGAACTGCTCCGGCGGCATGAAGCAGAGGGTAGGCATTATCTGCGCTTTGTTAGGTGACCCGCAGATCATCATTATAGATGAGCCTACTATCGGGTTAGACCCAGAAGAGAGGATTGCAGTCCGCAATATCCTGTCACGCTTATCCAGGGAGCGGATTGTCATTTTATCAACGCACATCGTATCGGATATTGAGGCGGTTGCCTCCCGGATACTGCTGTTGCAGCAGGGCAGCCTTGTCTTTAACGGCAGCCCGGAAGAACTTATTGCGAAGGCCAAAGGGTGTGTATGGGAGTATATGCTGCCTTCCCTGCAGGAGAACATGAAAGGCATCAGCAGCATGGTGCAGACTGAAAAGGGCATCCACATACGGCAGGTAAGCCGGAAAAAGCCTTGGGAACAGGCAGTCCCGGTAAACAGCACACTGGAAGATGCCTGCCTTTTCGTTATGGAGGGATGACTATGAAACCATATATCATTTACCAGGTGATGAAAGCCGATCTGCTGGAAAGGGTAAGGCGGTCTTCGTTTCTGGCCATGTGTGTATTTGCCATGTTCCTTGCGTTCTTTTCCGTTCCCGATGTGGAAGCACCGTTTGTATCCATCTGCATGGAACCGGGCATATTCAGCCAAGGCTCCAATCCGTCATGGATTCCCATTGCCATAGCCTTATGCGGCGGTGTGCTGTTCCCCATGATCGGGCTTTCCTTTGTAAAAAACAATATCAGCATGGACAGGGAAAGCAGCCTGCTGTATGGCCTGCAGTCCATGAATATGAAAAAGGGGAACTATATTATCGGGAAATTCCTTTCCAATTTATCCATGCTGACCGTTATGTGGCTGTTTGTGATGCTTGGGGCTGCGCTTATGCTCCCATTCCGGTTCCCAGACCAGCCATTGCCGTTTTATGATTTTATCAGCCCTTTTATCGGTATCTATCCGGGGATTGTTTTTGCCGCTGCTTTTGCAGTCCTGCTGGAGAGCGTACCCTTTATCAGCAGCAAGGCAGGGAATGCTGTCGGGCTTACAGCCCTTTTTGTAATGTTCCTTGTCAATTATTCAGCCAGTGGGTATGACAATCCGCTGCTCGGCGCATTCGATTATGGAAATTACAGATGGGTTATGGACAGCATCGACGATGCCGTGGTTCCGGTAATTGGGCGCGGGGTGCGGGAAACAGGCATACTTGTACCCGGAGGGATGTTTGCAGGCAGTAAGGGCGGGCAGGAGCTTGTTTTTCATGGCCTTTTATGGAACTGGCAGTATCTCATGGAAAAGATCATACTGACCGCCATAAGCATGGCGCTTGTCCTGTCAGCGGTCATTTTACTGGAAACGGCAGAGAAAAACAAAAAGGCATCTTCCGGGAAACCACGGGAAAAAGGGCGGGCGGGCAGAAAAGCCGCCTGCTGCACAAACCAATTCATGATGGAGCGCCGCCTTCTCTTAAAAAGCCAGCCCAAAAGCTGCCTTGCAGTAAATGTGGGACTGTGGATATACAGCATTTTTGCCCCGCTCCAATATGTGCAGGGTTACTTGTGGATCATCATGCTGATCTGTTCGGTGGCCTTGTTTTCACAGATGGGGTGCCGGGAGCATGAGAACGGTTTAACAGAATGCTTTGTGACCATAAAATCTTCTTTAGTCCGGCAGATGGTGTATTCTTATTTATGGGCGGCGGTTATACTATTTATGCTTTCCCTGCCTGTTATCGTAAGATGCTTTGCGGAACAGAAAATTTTGTGTTCGTGCAGTTATATTGCGTTTTCGTTTTTTGTACCCGCATTGGCCTGTTTTTTGGGGGAGTATTCCAAATCGCGGCGGGCTTTTGAGACAGTATATCTGCTGATATGCTTCCTGCTGTTAAATATGCCGTCATTCCTGTTTCAGGGATATGTGGTGGCGGTGATGGTGGTTGGGACAATCGTTCTGATGCCTGTTACTCTTATGAAAAGGCTGCATCTATGATGTTAGGAACTGTAGAAAAATAACCGATGTGCATCACTTATTTTCCTACAATTCCTTGCGCAGGAAAGGACTTATTATGGAATACAAAACATTATATTTTATGCATCAATTAATTGATGAAGATATCAAGGGCTTTGATGATAAGAAATTTGAATTGGAACAAAAATATGCTGCGATGTTTGGTCACGGAGTGCCAAGAGAGATGTTCCCACCGGGCATATCCGAAGATGAAATCATGAAAGCTGTAGAAAGCTGTGTTCAAAATCAAAAAGACGAATTGATGAAAATATTGGATATAGAGGAATAAGATAACTTTTGGTATCATGCGAATAGATATGTTTCCCAAGTGAAACTAACATAAAAGTAAATTGTTGATATGTTCCTGTATACGAAGAAAAGTAGGAAAAGGGAAAGTCAGGTAAGTTGAACGCTGGTTGTCTTTGTGCTATACTTTAGCAGGAATAATTCAACCAACCGGGATTGATTGAGCAGAGCAAACGAAAACAAAAGTTTATGTAAGTGAGGCAGCGAAAAAAGATAAGGATTATGGATAACTTTTATAAAAAACTAAATGAAGAATGTGATGTAAGATTTCCATATCCAAATGAACAGGATTGGGAATGGTGTGCTGGTGATTATACTTATACAAACGATTATATTGAGTTTTATAAATTTTATGCCACTGTCATTGACGATTGGCAAAAGCACCTTTTAATCAATATGATTGTTCAAGGGATCGAAGATTTTATGGAGCAGTCCGAAGACGAAGGATACATCGATATGCTTTGGTCTAAAGTAAAAGAGATTTTGATAGGTGATAATCATAGGGATACGATAGTATATTGGTCTTGTATTGGACAGGAACTTGAAGACTGTTGGCTGATTTCATCTAAAATGAGAGAATTGCTATAATGATATAACGTATAAATTCCATTTGTCAGGGGATTTGTAACAGGAAGCCGAAGGCTGAACTGTAATCTTTGCGATGAAATTCCTCTTGACAAATGCTCTCGTGGGAGCTGTCAATAAGGAGACAAATCAGAATGATAAACATAGCGATTGTGGACGATAATACAGCATTTCTGCAGGAGATGAAACAAAATATAGAAGCCTGCAAAGAATTTACAGCAGATATGGTCTGTGACACTTATTGCAGCGGTGCCGATTTCCTGCAGGCAGACTGTGGGGCATACCAGCTGGCCATCCTGGACATGCAGATGGCGGGAATGGGCGGATATGAGATAGCGCAGAAGCTGAGGGAAAAGAATGAGAATGCCGTGATTGCCTTTGTATCCGGGGTGGTTCTGCCGGAGCCGGAGCATTTCCGGGTGCAGCCTTACCGCTACCTGTTAAAAAGCGCGGACATAGACGAGAGAATGCGGGATATCGGGGAGCTTCTGCTGGAAACGAAACGGCGCAGCCGCAGGGAAGTGGCGGAGGTAGTCAGTGACGGGGAGGCGTGGCGTGTACCTGTGGGAAGTATTCTTTACATTGAAAAGACAAAGAGGGGAAGCCGGCTCACCGTAGAAGCCGGCGCTGCGGGGGGCAGGAATACGCTGCAGAGCAACGAGCGGCTGGAGGATTGGTATGCGCAGCTTTGCGCGCAGGGATTTGAGTACGCGCATACCAGTTACATCGTGAACCTGAGGGCTGTCACAAAGATCATGCAGAACGAGCTGACTATGAGCAACGGGGACAGGCTGGGGATCAGCAGAACCTGCAGCAAAAAATTCCACCAGAGCTTTTCCATGTATTTCCATAAAAAGTATAAGAGAGGGGCGAAGGAATGATGGAGGCTGTCATGGGCGCTATATTGAAATTCGGCGCCACTCTGTTTGGGCATCTTGTTTTTTACGATTTTTTCAGGGATCAGCTAAAATTCAGGGTGCGGGACCGGAAGCTGCGTTTTTTGATCCTGCTGTTATGTGCGGCAGCCCTCAGGCTGGTCAATTCCTTTGACAGCAGGATGATAAACCTGCTCTTTGGATTGCCGGTTCTGTTGATGCCGGTTCTGTTGATTTTTAAGGACGACCATAGGAAAGAGACATTTCTGCTTCTGATCGGCGGGGCGGTAGCATTGTTCTCAGAGCTTGTAATTGAGCTTTTCTTTGTCAAAATCCCGTTCTGGCAGCTGATCAGGGAAGAGCTTCATTATACACGGGAAGCGGAAAAATATACGATGGGAACCCTTTCCTACATACTGTGCTGGTTTGTGCTGCATGGACTGAAAATCTGTTTCCTCAGCACACAGTATAAGATGCGGGAGCATTTTCCGCTGTCTTTTGTGATTCTGCCGTTTTCCACGGCGCTGATCTATCTTGGGATTTCCTTTGGAAATGATGGCGCCGTATGGGCGCAGTATAGCCTGAAATTCGGGCTTTTCATTCTGCCGCTGGCAAATGTACTGCTTTTTTACACGATCAACAAACTGTTTTTTGTCAGCGAGAAAAGCAGGGAGCAGCAGCTTGCCAGGCAGCAGGCCGCGCTGCAGCAAAGGTACTATAAGCATCTGGAAGAAATCGACCTGGGACACAGGCGGTATGCCCACGACCTGAAAAACTGCATGGTTTCCATTGCTGCGCTGGCCGCAGACGGCGGAAACGAGGAGATTTTAAGCCTGCTGGGGGATATGGAAGTGGAACTGGATACCCTGATCGGAAAGCGCTATACATCCAATCCTGTCCTGAACGCCATTCTCTGGGAAAAGTCTGTGCTGGCTGACAGACAGGGCGTCCGGATGGATATCGCTGCGGAGGAAAATCCCGGATGGGCATGTATTCCGGGGAAGGATCTGATCGTCATGGCAGGTAATCTTCTGGACAATGCCATTGAGGCGGCAAGGCAGTGCGTCCATGGCAGCGTTCATGCGGCGCTGTACGCGCAGGAGCATTTTCTGGTGATGGAGGTGGAGAACACATGTATCAATACACAGATTGCCAATAACGGGGGAAAACATATCCTGCCGGTTTCCACGAAACCAGATGCCGGGAATCATGGTTTTGGAATTGTAAACGTGCAGGATATCGCGCAAAAATACGGAGGGCTGCTTTATATAGAACAGAACGGGGCCTGTTTTACCGCGATACTTACCATCGCAAAATCCTGTCTTGCCATGTACAATGGACAGGATACGCAAATTTAGACTGGTATCGGTCAGGGATGCTGATTTGGACAGGACACTTTTGCAGACCTGTCCGGTCGCATGGCGACAGCTTGGCTGCTGTTATGAGACCGGACGGGGAGTAGGACAGGATTTGGAGAAGGCAGCCATCCTGTACAGCCAGGCGGCGGTGGAAGGTGATGAGGTGGCACAGTATAACCTTGGTCAGCTGTATTTTCATGGAAGAGGCGTAAAAAAAGACATGGAGAAGGCAGTATACTGGTATCAAGAGTCTGCCACGGCCGGTTATGCATTTGCACAAAATATGCTTGGCAACTGCTTTTACAATGGCTGGGGCATAAAGAAAGACTGGGGGATGGCTGTTAAATTTTTTCGAATGGCGGCTGAGCAGGGGGATACGGACGGACAAATCAACCTTAGAGTGTGTTATCAATATGGCCGGAGATCATAAAAGACTTGGAACAGGCAGTGACGCGATATTGAAAAAATATTCCTTTTCATGTTCTGATTTAGCCAGGATATCCAAAATCGAAAAGTATTGACAGTCACAGATATTTTACGTATAATAAAGGAAAATCAGTAAGATCCATGGGCAATCAAGGTTTTTTATGCAAAATCGGATAGAAATGGTAAACTGTTGTTTATTCGGATACTAAGAAACAGAGATACTTCGAAAGTTATTATAATCCAGTAAAGGTTTTGAAAAGACTCCTCTGTTTCGATCTCGTTCCGAATAAAAACGAAACATATTATAATGTGATTAAAAACTTTGGTACTAATGAGAGAGATACTTCGTAGCTCATCTGGTAGAGCAATTTGTTTGGGACAAATTTGTAGCTGGTTCGAATCCAGTCGAAGGCGCAAGCCTAAACTCTCTCTCTCAGTCTTTGTCCAAAGTTTTTTCTATTTACGGAATCTAAGGTGAGAACTATGTCTAAATATAATACAAAAAGCAGCCCCGAAATGGCTGTGAATGAAATGGGAGAACTGGCCTATGTGATGTCGGAGAAGGAAAATTTAGTTTCCTCTGTACTGACGACATTTATGACCCGTTCTTATTATGAAACAGAAGATGAAGCTGTAACGAAAATTAAAGCCGCAGCCGATGGCTGCGACCCGCTGTTTGTGGCAAAGACGGCAATCTACGCCCGCCAGACAGCCAATATGCGTTCAAGCTCCCATTTTCTGGCAGCTATCCTGGCTGACCGCGCCTCTGGTACGGAATGGGGAAGGCGGTTTTATGAACGCATTGTAGTGCGCCCGGATGATATCAGTGAAATCTTAGCCTGCTATGATATCAAACATAACGCGCTTCCGAATGCAATGCGCAAGGGTTTTAAAAAGGCTTTGGAAAAATTTGATATCTACCAGCTGGATAAATATAAAATGACCCGCAAATCGATTTCACTGATTGATTTGTTTAACCTGCTGCACCCCAAAGCTTCTGGCAAAAAGGCCGAAGCTTATGCAGATATCATAAAAAACCGCGGTAAAAACCTCCATACCATGTACGAGTCCAAGATTCTGGAAAAAGAGATGACTGCCGCAGGCCAAAAGCAGGGAGATGCCCTGGAAAATAAAGCGCAGGCGATTAAAGCTGTATTGGAAAGCCCAAAAGGGATGCCTGTGTTTAACCTTTTGCGTAACCTGCGCAATATATTCCTTAATGCACCAGAGATGATAGGGGAAGCCTGCGAACAGTTGAACCAGCAGGAGAAAATAAGAAATTCCCGCCTTCTTCCCTTCCGCTTCGCTTCCGCCTACACGGAGATCGAAAAACTTAGCTATGGCAGAACAAACCATACGCAGATTGCTTTTGAATCCGATAAGCAGAATCTGGGCAGCGAAGATGAATTTAACAAAAGGAAACAGCAGCTTTTGGATGCCATTGAAGGCGCACTGGAAATTTCCTGCCAAAACATTGAATGTCTGGAGGGAAATACCGCGATTTTAGTCGATCATTCCGGCTCTGTGCGTGGCGACGCTGGCGGACATAGCCGTGTCAGCCAATTTTCCAGGACAACCTGTGCGGCAATCGGCAACCTCTTTGGCGCTATGCTGGCCTACAGGCAAAATGATGTATACCTTGGCCTGTTTGGCGACACACTGATCGCGCAGTCGCTGAACCGCAGTGAGCGTATGCTTGATTTTGCCCGGCGCAGTTATGCCGAAGGTGCAAAATGCGGCCCCTCTACGGAAAACGGCTTATATATCTTTCTGGAAACCTGCATCAGGGAGAAAAAGCATATCGATAACCTTGTTATCTTCTCTGACATGGTGGTTGGAAAAGATGGCTCGGGAGGCTGGGACGAAACTTCCCGTGTCCCCAGAGGTGAATTTGAACGGCTTTTCAGGGAGTTCCGGCAGATTAACCCGCAGTGCAGGACGGTCTGTGTCAATATCCGCTCCACCAGCGGCAAATCGGTCTTTAACTATCGCCTTGGTGTCCTTGAGATCGCAGGCTGGAGCAGTGCGATCTTTGATACGATTAAGAATAACAGCAAGGGGTATCAGTCGATTATTGATGAAATTGAGGCGATTGTTTTATAGGTGAGTGATATAGAGAAAAGCAAAAAAGAGTCCTGTTTGGGCGGTACTCATAAGACAGTATTAGAAATGTTTTCGGGAAACGGCGTAGCTTGCGGGCTATGCCGTTTCTCCGTTTTGCAGGTCATTCAGTAAAGACGTGGGGAGTATTCCCATAAGGTCATAGGAAATGTCAATCTGCTGTTCCCTATGCCCCTTTGATTTATCCGCTGCGTGAACGTACACCGCCTTTACCATGTCATTTAAGACAGCAGGCGTTAATTCGTCTAAGTCAAGATATTTCTGTACTTTGCTGATGAACCTGTCAATGTTCTTTGTTTGTTCTTCCTGTTCGTTAATTTCTTCATTCAATCGCAACAGCTTTTCCCACAGTTCTTCCTGCTCCTGCTCGTAATCGTCGGAGAGTATTTGAAATCTGCTGTCAGATAATTTCCCGCCTACGTTGTCCTCGTAAATACGCTTGAATAATCGGTCAAGTTCTTCTATCCGGCGTTCTGCTTGCGTCAGTTGCCGCCGCTTCGCCGCCAGTTCCTTTTTCGCTTCGGCTTTCTGTTTCGCGCCCATAGCTTTTCGGAATTGTTCTTCATGGTTAGCGACACAGGCAATCGTCAATCTCATGTGGGAGAGTACGCCCTGTTCCAAGACAACGGCGCGGATAAAATGGGTAGGGCAAATCTCTTTCCCCTTGAGCCTTGAAGTAGAGCAGACAAAATGGTCTTGCCTTGCTTCAAAGTTCTTGTTTGTGCAGTAATACAGCTTTTCGCCACAATCGGCACAGCGCACAATGCCAGAAAACATATTTGTCTTTCCTGTCCTCGTCGGGCGTCGTTTATTTTTCCGCAATTCCTGCACCCGCGCCCATGTGTCAGCGTCAATGATTGCCTCGTGGGTATTCTCAAACACAAGCCATTTTTCCTCTGCATTGTAACAGGTTTTCTTACTCTTGTAGGACTGCTTATAGGTCTTAAAATTTACCGTATGCCCTTGATATTCTGGACGCTCCAA
>Ga0137308_100156_pt1 | contig 128419 bp, 120 predicted proteins | sample Inofrocosms_June_FD_97181 | JGI IMG/M metagenome (GOLD analysis project Ga0137308, IMG submission 97181) | Mouse cecal microbial communities from Vienna, Austria - N-Acetylneuraminic and N-Acetylglucosamine D2O microcosms_June | ecosystem: Host-associated > Mammals > Digestive system > Large... | reverse complement strand
TCGTCGCACGGTCTACGCGTTGCGCTCTTCCTGCGTCTGGTGGACCTAGGCTTCTTGGTTCCCCGCCGATCCAGCGGGCCTCAGCTTCGCGCCCATTTTTCCAGTTTCCGCGCCGCTCGTTTGTGACTTTTTGATGTGACCTAAACCTCCATGAAAAACAGCCGGACTATCGCAGTCCGACTGTCCAGTTACATATTAAAACTTGCCGATTTTCAACTATCGAAAATTTCCTGTTGACAAACCTGCGTCTCTGTGGTATCATACAACACGTGCCTCAAGCCGATGAGGAGAGATGTCCGAGCGGTTTAAGGAACCGGTCTTGAAAACCGGCGATGCGTGAGCATCCGTGGGTTCGAATCCCACTCTCTCCGCCATTTTCAAAGACCGGACAAGTTGATATGCAGAAGTACCCAAGTGGCCGAAGGGGCTCCCCTGCTAAGGGAGTAGGCGTCTAAAAAGCGCGCGAGGGTTCAAATCCCTCCTTCTGCGCCAAGAAAAACCTCTGGAATCGCAACGATTCCAGAGGTTTTTTGGTGCCTGTCCATTGTTGTTTTCCATGCGCTGCGCACTCTCCCGTTTCATCTGGTCAGTCACATGGCCGTAGACATCCAGTGTGAACGCCGCCGCGGCGTGGCCGAGGTTGCTCTGCACTGTCTTGATGCCATCGCCGGAGCGGATAGCTGCAACGGCATATGAATGCCCCTGCGGTTTGTCCTTATTCTTTTTCCTCTAAAAAGCGGCCATGAAATGGGGCCTACGGAAGGGGGTGATAACCAGGGGCAGATCTTAAAGGGCAAATTTTTCAGCCCGAGAAGGATGTTGAAAATGGGAGCCTGAGGTATTACCGTAAGGCAAAGTAACGATGGCTTAGACCTGCGCCACTTCGGCGCAAAAATGCACACGCATAGCAAATTTTACACACGGGTTTTCACATGAGCGAGCCCCACGAAACCGCGATCTCCTGGTTGATGAGACAGGCATGGCGCACATTTCGATTTCCGCGAAGCGTACATCCATGCCCCCGGCTGGAGGGGGCGTGTACTGTTGTAGGGGCGCACAGTGTGCGCCCCTACAACAGCTCCCGGGTCTTCGCCTGCTTTTTCGGGATCTGGATCGTAATCGTGATCGACTCCTCGTCCTCCTGCTGTTCACAGCGGGCGTCCACGCCTGCCCGGCGGATGGTCTCCATGCCCCGGGAGACGCTGTTGAGAAAGAGCCGCACATCCTTGATGATGTACACCGGACGCCGGGGCGGGGCCTGCCGCTGTTTCTTCTGGAGCAGCCCCTCCACGTACTCCTCCGCCGCGGCCACGTTCATCTGCTTCTCCCCCATGGTCCGGGCGGCGGCGAGCTGAGCCTCCGCGCCCTCCAGGCGGAGCAGGGCCCGGGCGTGGCGCTCAGTCAGGCCGAAGCGGCGCAGTACCTCCGTGCATTCCGGCCCCAGCCGCAAAAGCCGCAGCTTGTTGGCCACCGCCGACTGGGACCGCCCCAGACGGCGGGCCGCCTCCTCCTGACTCATGGCGTAGGTGGAGATGAGCCGCGCGATAGCCGCCGCCTCGTCCAGGTAGTGGAGGTCGCAGCGGTGGAGGTTCTCCACCAGGGCCAGCAGGGCGCTCTCCTGCCCGGTGGCCTGAACCAGGATGCAGGGCACCGTCTTCAGCCCCGCAAGTCCCGCCGCCCGCAGACGCCGCTCCCCCGCCACCAGCACATAGCCGGAGGGCGTCTTCTGCACGCTCAGGGGCTGGAGCACCCCGTGCTGCCGGATGGACTCCGCAAGCTCCCTGAGGGGCTCCTCCTCAAACCGGCGGCGGGGCTGCCGGGGATTGGGGATGATGCGCTCGATGGGCACCTGGTGGATGCGGTTGGACTGGTAGAGACTGTTCCTCTTTTGTTCCATAGATGCTCCCCCTTTTCCGGGTTTTTCTCTATTTTAAGGCTTGTCCGGTGAAAATAGCATCAAATCCTGTCGGGGCGGTGCAAAATTATCCAATTCCCATTCGACTGCCCCGGGCTTCTTTTCTGTTTCTCCCTCCCCGGCGTTCTCTTGACATTTGTTGATCTAAAATTCTCCGTTCCCCCTTTTCGGGAGCTGTTTTTTGTGTTATAATGCGAAACTGTAAGGAATCACAGACAAGGAGGGGAGACCGATGGAGTATCGATCCCGCGGCGTGGAGGAGACGGAGGCCCTGGGAGAGCGCCTGGGGGCGCGTCTTAGCCCCGGGGACGTGGTGGCCTGCCGGGGGGACCTGGGGGCGGGGAAGACCGCCTTCACCCGGGGCCTGGCCCGTGGGCTCGGGTGTACGGGCCGGGTCACCAGCCCCACGTTCACCATCGTCAATGAGCACCAGGGCCGCGTGCCCCTCTTCCACTTCGACTGGTACCGTCTGGGCGGAGAGGAGGAGCTGTTCGACATCGGCTGGGAGGAGTATCTCGCCCGGGGCGGCGTGTGCGCTGTGGAGTGGAGTGAGCGGGCTCCGGAGGCCCTGCCGGAGGGCACTGTCACTGTGACCATCCGCCGGGACGAAGAGGACGAGGACCAGCGGCAGATCGCCATCGAGGGGGTGGAGGAGATATGAAGCTTCTAGCGCTGGAGACCTCGGCGAAGGCGGCGTCCTGCGCGGTGCTGGAGGACGCCGCGCCGGTGGCCGCGGCCTGGCAGTGCACGGGCCTGACCCACAGCCGGACATTGCTCCCCATGGTGGAGGACCTGCTGAAAAACAGCGGCCTGGCGCTCGAGGACATGGACGCCATCGCCGTGGCGGCGGGGCCGGGGTCCTTTACGGGCCTGCGCATCGGCATCGCGGCGGTGAAGGGTCTGGCCTGGGCGGCGGAGCTGCCCTGCATCCCCGTGTCCACGCTGGAGGCCATGGCCTGGCCTCTGGCCCACCTGGAGGGGACGGTGGCCTGCGCCATGGACGCCCGGCGGCAGCAGGTGTACCACGCCGTTTTCCGGGCATCCGGGGGCGCTCTGGAGCGCCTGCGGGCCGACTGCGCCGTGTCCTTGGAGGAGGCCGCCGCAGGCCTGGAGGGTCTGCCGGGGCCTGTTACCGTAGTGGGAGACGGCGCGGCGCTCCTACACAGCTTCCTCCGGGAGCGTGGCATCCCCAGCCGCATGGCCCCCGCCCATCTGTGCTGGCAGAGTGCGGCGGGCGTCGGGATGGCCGCCGCGCGGCTCTGGCCGGAGGGGGCGGTGAGTGCCCAGGCGGTCCGGCCCACGTACCTCCGGCTGAGTCAGGCGGAGCGGGAGCGCCTGGCAAAGATGGAGAGCGAAGCGTAGCTTCGCGGACAAAAAGTTTTTCTTCTTTTGCTTCTTTTCTTCTTTGTACACAAAGAAGAAAAGAAGGGATGCCGATGAAAAGAGAGGAGCAGTTTCATGTATAGCGACAAGGTTCATATCGTCAGCCACCCGCTGGTGGCCCACAAGCTGACGATCCTGCGGGACAAGCGGACGTCGACGAAGGATTTCCGGGAGCTGGTCAGCGAGATCGGGATGCTCTTGACGTACGAGGCCACCCGGGACCTGCCTCTGACGGAGAAAGAGGTGGAGACCCCCATCTGCAAGACCATGGCCCCCACGCTCAAGGGAAAGAAGTTCGCCGTGGTGCCCATACTGCGCGCCGGCCTGGGGCTGGTGGACGGGGTGCTGCGGATGGTGCCGTCGGCCCGGGTGGGGCATATCGGCCTCTACCGCAACGAGGAGACGCTGGAGCCGGTGAAGTACTTCTGCAAGATGCCCAAGGACGTGGCGGAGCGGGAGGTGCTCATCGTAGACCCCATGCTGGCCACCGGCGGGTCCGCGGCGGCGGCGATCGGGTTCATGAAGGACTATGGCTGCACCAGCATCAAGCTGATGGTGCTCCTGGCCGCGCCGGAGGGCATCGAGCGGGTCCAGCGGGAGCACCCGGACGTGGCCATCTACTGCGGCGCGGTGGACCGCCGCCTCAATGAGGACGGCTACATCGTCCCCGGCCTGGGGGACGCGGGGGACCGGATCTTTGGGACAAAATAAGATCAACGCCAAATCGGTAAAAGGGCCGGCGCTGTCGCGCCGGCCTTGCCGTCTGTATGCTTCTTCCGTCATATAGACGGCTGCTCACACCCCACCGCACAGCGCAAGGATTGCGCGGACAAAGACCTTGCTGCTGAACAGCATCTGGTCAATGGGCATGAATTCATCCGCGGAGTGGGCGCGGGTATCCACATCATCCGTCCCGCATCCGAACGCCACTCCATTCTCGATCTCGTGGACGTAGGTGCCGCCTCCGATGCAGATGGGGCGGTGGATCTTGCCGGTCATCTCATTATAGATGCCCAGGAGCGTCTGCACCAGCCGGGAATCCTCCGGGACATAGTGGGGCGCGTACATCCGGCTGTCCATAGGCGTGACGCCCGCCTGACGGAGGCGCTCGCTGATGACATCCGTGGTGTTCTCATCGCTGGCGCTGAGGCACGCCCGGCAGTCGAACATCCCCTGGAGCCCGGCCTCCGCCGAGTACGTGAGGATGTCCAGGGACAGCGTGGTCTTCCCGGACACCTCGTCCTCCAGGGCCACGCCCAGGGCGCTCCCGTGGAAGTCATTGTGGGGGAACAGCGCCGAGACGGCCCGCATCTGCCGGTGGAGCTCCCCATCGGACAGGGGAAGCTTCGCCAAGAGGGCCAGCAGGGCGGTGATAGCATTCCTGCCGCCGGAGGGGCTGGAGGCGTGGGCAGTCTTGCCCCGGGCTGTGATCTGCAGTCCCGCCTCGCAGGGCTGGGTGGAGAAGTCGATCCCCTCCAGCCCTTCGCACTGCCGGACGGCCCGGGCGACAGCCTCCCCGTCGAGCCCCTGGACGACAGCGGACGCCTTGTCCGGAACCACGTTGAGCTTGACCCCGGCCTGGAAGGATACCAGCCGCGGGCAGGCGTCCGCAAGGGGCGCGCTGGAGGTGAAGCCGGAGCGGAGCCCGCCCTTTTCGATGTTGATGAGCGGGAACGACGCGTCGGGGGAGAAGGACAGGGGCGCGGACTTCTCCCGGGCGAAATAGTACTTCAAGTCACTGCTCCCGCACTCCTCGTCAGACCCCAGGATCAGCCGCACGTTCTTCTTGAGGGGGATGCCCAGCTCCTTGATGGCCCGCATGGCGTAGAGCGCGCACAGCGCCGGCCCCTTGTCGTCGGAGGTCCCGCGCCCGTAGGCACGCCCGTCCTCGATCTTCATGGCAAAGGGCTTGGTCACCTGCCAGCCATCTCCGGCCGGGACCACGTCCAGATGGGCGAGGATGTCCAAATGGGGCTCCAGTTCAGGGTCCATGTCCGCTGTGATGACGTAGTTGTCGTAGTTCTTCACGGAAAATCCGTAGCCCCGGATCATGTCCGAGGCGGCGGACAGGCACTCCGCCGCCTCCCTGCCAAAGGGCATTCCGGGCAGCGCCTCCCTGCGCTCACTGTCGATGGCCACCAGCCGGGACAGGTCCTCCAGCAGGGCGGGGATGTGCTCCTCCAGGTATGCGTCGATCTTGGTGTAATCCACGAGAATCACCTTTCCTTTCTTCCGTTTAGGTTCAATCGCTTCGACTGGACGCGCTTAAAGGCAGCATGAAAGAGTGCCGTAATATTTTTCGGCTGTGGACCGGTCACGGACGTACTTCCCAATGTCCTCCGGCCCGTAACGCAGCAAAAAATAGTCCAGGTCATGGAGCTTCTGATAAAGATTGTTCGCGTGCGCCATCTCATGGGTGTCCTTTGCCAGCTGCATCTCATCTATAATGTACTGCAAATCAGCCTTCAACGCCTCGTCCTGCACGGTATCCCTCAGTTTGCTGAACCGTTCGGCGAACCCGTCCGCATCCTCGTGATTCTCCGTGACGATCCTTTTTCCATATTGGGCGTAAAACTCATCTTTGGTGATGTTTTTCTCCCGGCAGACCGCGTCTATATCACCGCCCAGCTTGCCGTCCCAGGTCCATCCGATCTGGATCTCTCCCGTCTGTTCGAAGCGGTTCCACTCCAGATCGTCCGGGTCTTCCAACCGTCCAAAAATATTGCTGTCGAGATACCTGTGCTCCCAGTCCAGGTTGGCGGCCATGACAGCCTCCTTCAGCCGCTGGACCTGCTCCTCCGTCATCCCCTCCAGGGCCCGCTCCCGCGCGGCAAGGACCTGGGCTTTCGTAGGGATAGAGGGTGCCTCTGTCCCATCGGGCGGCATCTCCGGAACGGACGGGGCGTCCGTCTTGCTGGGGGCCGCCGCTGGTTCCGCAGTCCGGATCGACTCCGCCGCGCGGGTCCAGAGGGCCGCCGCCGCTACCAGCAAAAGAGCTGCTAAAATAATGTACCGCTTCCTCATGGCCCCTCCTTTAGGCGCAGATCCTCCTATCTTCTACTGGCTTTTACTGTATCACGGCAGAGGGTATTCGTCAAGCAAAGAAATACAGCCGGATCACACAGGATCACACAAAGCGGCTGGGCTTCTGCCGTCAGACGGCCAAGGGGACACCGCTGAAGATCAGGAACGACCGGAAATTTGCCGATTTCCTGGAAAAGAAAATGCTGGGAGCGCAGGCAGCTCCTTCTATGTCGCAAATCCGCCGGCGGTGTCCTCCGCCTGTGAGAACAAGGAGGCGGGGTTTCCCCTGCTGGATATCCACCGGGCGACCCAAGAGGAGGCAGACCGGTTCGAGGACCTGTTGAACAGCATCGAAGCGATCAACCTCTATGGCAGGACGGTCTATGATGTCGTCTACGGGGCCTGCGGCCCCTGCCTGGCCGAATATTTGGAATAGAGCCGTCTCATAAAAAGCGAAAGGTCCCAAGGAGGAGAAAGGGACCTTTCGCTTTTTATGAGACAGGCGCGGGACCGCCGCCAAAAACCATTGACCTTTGGCCCCGATGCTGGTAGAATAGGGTCATCTCAAAAAACAGGAGGAATCCCCCATGAAAACAGTCATTTCCACCACTGCCGCCCCTGCGGCCATCGGTCCCTACTCCCAGGCCATCGACGGCGGCAGTGTCGTCATCACCTCCGGCCAGCTCCCCATCGACCCGGCCACCGGTGCCTTCGCCGAGGGCGGCATCGCCGGTCAGACAAAGCAGTCCCTGACCAACATTCAGGCCATCCTGGCCCAGGCGGGGCTGACCATGGACAACGTCATCAAGACCACGGTGTTCCTCAAGGACATGAACGACTTCGCCGCCATGAACGAGGTCTACGCCACCTTCTTCCCCGGCAATCCCCCGGCCCGCAGCGCTGTGGAGGTCGCCCGTCTGCCCAAGGACGCCATGGTGGAGATCGAGGCCATCGCCGTACGGTAACAGCCGCTGAGAGACAGGAGCAGGCGGACCGGACACACCTCGTATCCGGTCCGCCTCTCTCAAGACGCCGCTTCTGCGGAGAAAAGAGGGACGACTTATGGACCTTACGAAAATTCTCGCCGCTGTGGACCACACTTTGCTGGCCCAGGGAGCGACCTGGGAGCAGATCAAGGGCATCTGCGACGACGGGATGAAGTACCACACCGCCTCCGTCTGCATCCCTGCAAGCTACGCCGCCCAGGCGAAGGCGTACGTGGGGGACAAGCTTGCCGTCTGCACGGTCATCGGCTTCCCCAACGGCTACTCCACCACCGCCGCCAAGTGCTTTGAAGCCTCCGATGCGGTAAAGAACGGGGCGGATGAGATTGATATGGTCATCAACATCGGCTGGGCCAAGGACCAGCGCTGGGACGATCTGCTGGAGGAGATCAAGGCGGTGAAAGCCGCCTGCGGGGGCAGGATTCTGAAGGTCATCATCGAGACCTGCCTGCTCACGGACGAGGAGAAGATCAAGCTCTGCGAGATCGTCTCCGCCTCGGGGGCGGACTATATCAAGACCTCCACCGGCTTTGCCGGAGGCGGGGCCACCCGGGAGGACGTGGCTCTTTTCGCCCGCCATGCGGCCCCCCATGTGAAGATCAAGGCCGCCGGGGGCATCTCCAGTCTCCAGGACGCGGAGGATTTCCTGGACCTGGGGGCCTCCCGCCTGGGCACCAGCCGGATCATCAAGGCGGTCAAGGGGCTGGAGGGCTCGGGATATTGATGGAGGGCCCGCCATGAAGCTGTACGGCGCATATACGACCTTTGAAAACGCCGCCTTCCTCCTGCGTCCTGTGGAGGAGGGGGACGCGGCGGACCTCCTGGAGGTCTACGGGGACAAGAACGCCCTGCCCTTCTTCAACAGCGACAACTGCGACGGGGACAACTTCTACTACCCCACCCTGGAGCGGGTGGCGGAGGCCATCCGTTTTTGGCAGTGGTCCTATGCAAACCGCTGGTTCGCAAGATGGACGATCGTGGACAAGGCCGCCGGGAGGGCTATCGGGACCGTGGAGCTCTGCCTCCGCGCATCGGAGGACGCCTTTGACGGCGCGGGCATCCTGCGCCTGGATGTAGGGAGCGCCTGGGAGCGCTCGGATATCCTGGAGGCGCTGGGAGCGCTCATCGTCCCCGCGGCCTTTGACCTGCTGGAGTGCGGGACCATCATCACCAAGGCCCCCCTCTACGCTGTGGAGCGCATCCAGGCGCTGACAGCCCTGGGGTTTGTGAGATCGGACGCACCCCTCATCGGAAAAGACGGATATGCCTATAACGGCTACTGGACCACGCGCACGATTAGAAAGGAAGGAACACACTATGGCAACACCGCATAATGCCGCTCAAATGGGCGATTTCGCCAAGACCGTCCTGATGCCCGGGGACCCGCTCCGGGCCAAGTTCATCGCTGACACGTTCCTGGAGGACGCGAAGCTGGTCAACAACGTCCGGGGCATCCAGGGCTACACGGGCACTTACAAGGGGACGCCCGTCTCCGTCATGGCCTCCGGCATGGGGATGCCCTCCATCGGTATCTACGCCCACGAGCTCTTCTCCCAGTACGGAGTGGAGAACATCATCCGTGTGGGCTCTGCCGGGGCCATCAGCGACAAGCTGAAGCTCCGGGACGTGGTCGCCGGTCAGGGCTCCTGCACTGACTCCAATTTTGCCCGCCAGTACGGCCTGCCCGGGACCTTTGCGCCCATTGCAAGCTTCCAGCTTCTGGAGACGGCGGTCGCCGCCGCCCGGGAGATGGGCGTGGAGATGCCCGTGGGGAACCTTCTGAGCTCCGACGTGTTCTATGACGCCTCCGAGTCCACCATGAAGTGGGCCAAGATGGGCGTCCTGGCCGTCGAGATGGAGTCCGCCGCCCTCTACATGACCGCCGCCTACCTGGGCAAGCGGGCTCTTGCCATCTGCTCTATCTCCGACAGTCTCGTCACCGGCGAGGCCCTGCCCGCCAAGGACCGGCAGAGTACCTTCACCACCATGATGAAGATCGCCCTGGAGACGGCGGTCAAAATGGCCGAATAGCCAGCTGCCAGGTCCTGGGGCTCCGCGCCCCAGACCCCGGTGACTTTTTCCGCGTGGAAAAAGTCACCAAAAAGACGCTTAAGAAACTACGTTTCTTAAGAATCTTCCTTCATTACGGGGGTTTTTTGTTTACGCTACGACCTGGTAGTCTCTATTTCCCCAATAACTTCCCTGGGCCGATGACAGTCGAATCTCCGCCACAACTCCCTGGCCCTACAGTCTTCATCGTTGGGTTCGCCTCCGAGCGGCACGATTCTATGAAGAGACTACCGGGCCACCGGCACGGTGCGGGCGAGACTGCACTTCTTGTTGTGTGCGCATGGCGCATCCCCTGCGCAGTACGGCAGGGACTTCTACATGGAGGGCCGGCAGGCGGAGAATAACATTCTGCCAATCTTGCCAGGGGAGCGCGCAGAAGTTCGGAGGAAGGGCACCATCTTGTCGTACTGCGCACTTCCGGGCCCCTCCGGCCCAAGAGGAGTGGGGGAGTCCAGAGGGGGCAAAGCCCCCTTGGCGGCTTTTTGGTGACTTTTTGTCCGTACAAAAAGTCACCGGGGTCCGGGGCGAGGAGCCCCGGGCCTTCGTCGGAGATGGCATTTATTCGGAAGAAACAAAAGGAGGATAATTCTATAGACATCCTTCCTTCTATCTGATATACTATGCCCACGAGCGAAACCCAAAACTACAAGGGGAACGAGGAGAGAAAAAACGATGAACAAACCTGTAACATTCGCCATCTGCGGCTGTGGCAACCGTGGCCTGGAGGCCTACGCTACCTTCCAGACCCAGCACCCGGAAAAAATGAAAATCGTCGCCGGCGCAGACAGCCGTCCCGGTCAGCTCGCCCTCCTGCGTGAGCGCTACGGCGTCGCCGAGAACATGTGCTTCTCCAGCGATGAGGAGCTCCTGAACCAACCCAAACTCGCCGACGTCATGATCATCTCCACCCAGGACCGCCAGCATGTGCCCGAGGCCCTCCAGGCCCTGGATAAGGGCTACCACATCCTCCTGGAAAAGCCTATCTCCCCTGAACTCGACCAGTGCATCGCCCTCCGGGAGAAAGCCAAAGAGACCGGCCGCATCGTCGTCGTCTGCCACGTCCTGCGCTACACAAAGTTCTACTCTACCCTGGAGCAGCTCCTCCGCCGCGGCGACATCGGCAAGATCCAGACCATCGACGCCATGGAACACGTCGGCTATTGGCACTACGCCCACAGCTTCGTCCGCGGCAACTGGCGCCGCTCCGACGAAACCAGCCCCATGATCCTCGCCAAGAGCTGCCACGATATGGACATCCTCCGTTGGCTCGCCGGCGAGAAGTGCCTCCGCGTCCAGAGCTTCGGCGGCTTGGACTACTTCCGCGCCGAAAACGCCCCCGCCGGTGCCGCCCTCCGCTGCCTCGACGGCTGTAAGGCCCGGGACAACTGCCCCTATGACGCGGAAAAACTCTACATCACCGGCGAGCGGTGCAGCTTCAAGAAGGTGGGCGACGGCTGGCCCTGCAACGTCCTTGCAAGCGAACCCACCGAGGAGAAGGTCTGGGACGCCATCCGTACCAGCCCCTACGGCCGCTGCGTCTTCCACTGCGACAACGACGTGGTGGACCACCAGACCGTGAACATGGAGTTTGAAAACAACATCAACGCCACCTTCACCATGACCGCCTTCACCGACCACAACTACCGCACCATCAAAATCACCGGCACCCTGGGCGATATCGAGGGCGATATGCTCAAAAAGCAGATCATCGTCCACCGCTTCGGCCACCCCGAGGAGATCATCGACACTACCATCACCGACCCCTCCCTCGCCGGTCACGGCGGCGGCGACGGCGGCCTCATGGAGCAGTTCTGCGACCTGGTGGCAAATGGCGGCACCAATGCCCTTACCAGCATCGACGCCTCCGTGGAAAGCCACGTCATGGCCCTCGCCGCCGAGGCCTCCCGCCTCCAGGGCGGCAAGACCATCGAGCTGGCGGAGTTCGAGAAGTAAGAAAGCTTGCTGTCGTTAGAGGGTGTAGGGGCGCACAGTGTGCGCCCGCCCGTCTGACGGTGCTTTGAATGGACAACATACCTCCAGACAAAAAAGGGACCACCCCGACTGGGATGGTCCCTTTTTTCACTGCTAACGCTTCATTTCCAATTTGACAGACGACGCCACTGCATAGATGACCATGATAACCACGCTCAAACCAGCAACAGCAAACACCCACAGCCATCCGGTTGCAAAATACACAGCCAACAGCAGACAGGTCACTCCAATGAGAAGAAAAGCAAAACCTGATTGGCGGTAGTACGGTCTTTTTGCCCCATGATCCTGGTCCATCCTTTTGCGCTCCTCCGGACTTGCCCACAGGTAGGCATTGTTAAACAGGTATCCTTTACCCTTGAATTGAAACCAACTGATTACAAAGAAGCCAACGGCTATTCCCAGGAAAATAAGGCAGACTATGATCCTCATGATGCTCCCTCCAATGTTTCACGTGAAATCATCATCTCACCCCTGCACATCCAGCTCCCCGCCCGTCTCCACCGGAGCCTCCGGCGCGGCCTGGGCGGCGTACTGCTCGATGGCGCTGTCCAGAGACCGGCTTGCTGCGGCCCCCAGAGCCTGGGCCTGCTCCCTCAGCTCCAGCCTCGTAGCGGTGAGCTGGGCATTCTGCCGCTTGTCGATCTCCGCCTCCCGCAGGTACCCGCTCTCCCGGATGGCCCGCTGGGCCCTGCGGCGGCGGAGCTCCTGCCGCTCCCGCGCAGCCTCCTCCTCGCTTGCCCGTTTCTGACGGCGCTCCAGGACCGCCTCCCGGTCCAGGTCCCGCTTCTTCTTCTCGCCCCGGCGGACCGCCTTCTGTAACTGCCGGATCGCCCCACGGATGGCCGGAGCGTTGTCCGGGTCCGTGCGCAGAGCGGCCCGCAGCTGGGCCATGCGCCGCCGGGCGTACCCCGAGGCCGCGTTCACCTGGGAGCGGTTCTTCGCCCGGCCCAGACGGCTGTAAGCCTCCAGGGCGGCGTCGCCGTAGTTGGTGTTCCGGGTCTCCTTCTGGAATTTGTCCAGGTTTTTCCGGTGGGCCTCAATCTTCTCCCGGGACTCCCGGATCATCTCCGTCACCGTCTGATGCTCCCGCTCCTGCCGGACCGGCTGGGCGGAACAGACGCCGCTCTGTTGACTGCCGCTCACACCTTGGATACTCATATGCCCGCCCTCCTTTTTGATACTGTTTCCGATTCTGCACAAACTTTTCCGCCCTACACCGCAAACAGGTCCACGATCGGCCCCTTGCTGTAGTCAAAGGGCTTCTTCCCGTGGGCGGCCTCCCAGAGACTGCGGCCGATATCCTCGCTGTAGTGGTCGAACATCCACTCTTTGAAGTTGCTCTTCAGATTCGCCTTGAAATTGGCGTAGATGGTAAACGCCAGCCGGGTCTCCTCGCTCCAGACCTTCCAGAGTCTGGGGCTGATGACCATATTCTCCGCGTACAGCGGCAGGATGCGGGAGAGATAGAACCGCACCTTCTCCGGCGGCGCGCTGGCCAATTGCCGGAACAGCTCCCCGTAGGCCTCCAGATCCTCCTCCAGACAGCTTAGGAGCACCCAGGACCGCCCCTTCTCCGGAAAGGCGGTGATGGACAGGCGGCGGGTAGGTCCGTTCTTCGCCGTGTGGAGGATCTTCGCCCCGTCCATGTCGTAGTCCGGCGGGCGGTAGGCATAGACCGCAAAGGCCATGCTCCCCTCCAGGGACACCGCGCAGGTGGCAAGACCCCCGTAGGTCTTCTTTAAGAGCTCCTGGTCAAAGACCGCCTTCACCGGCTCCAGCTCCCCGATGGCCTTCTGCGTGGCCCGGTAGAGGGTGATCAGCCGGGGCAGGCGGAAGAGAAACGGCCTCTGCTTGAAGTTCTTCTGGAAGGACCGCAGGACTGTCAGCTGCTTGGCGTACTCCGTGGCAAAGGCCCGGTAGGCGTAGAGGAAGACCTCCTCCCGGCTCTCCGGGTCGAAGCGCCCCTTGCCCAGGAGGGAGAACGCCGGCGCGTGGCGCTCGCAGAAAAACGCCTCCGTCACCGCGTTCTTTACCGGCACCTTCACAAAGTCCGTCAGCACGATGGGCTCGTCGTCCTCGAACCTGATGACCCGGGGCTCCACATCCCGGTCCATCACGTATACCTGTTTATCGGCCCCAGCAAGCAGTTCCATTACCCCCTCCGCCTGGAGGGGCCGGGAATTTCTCACCATGCCCTTACACCCCGCCTGATCCGGGTGGATGCACACCCGGGTCACAGGACGCCGCAGGAGCTCCAGGAGCTGCCCGTCCAGGCTCCGGTCCATGTCCAGTGACGCCTGGTTGTCCTTCCCCTTACAGCACATGCCGTACTTCCTGCCGCTTCCGCAGGGACAGGGCTCGTTTCTGCTGATCCAGTAGTTTTCAAAGAGCTTCATCGCGCTCCCCCTCCTCTCCTGCCAGTGTGTCATTTTATCGTATTATAGCAGATATCGCGGGGCATTACCAGGATAAATTTGGGAGCACGCCAAAAACACCAAGAAGCCCCGCCTTGCGGCAGGGCTCCCTGGTGTGTGTTGTGTGTGTTTTAGGAGGGAGAAATCGCATCGGGTTTTATCCCTTTGCTGATTGTATCTTAGCGGAACAATAAGAAGAAATCATGAAATCCATGTAAACAAATTATGAACTTCTCAAATTTCTTTGCGTCTGCCGGTCCGGACCCTGCGGGGGCGTTGGACAGGGGGCCGGGAGGTGCCGCTGTTAATCTTTCTCCTCCGGACGGCTCATGTAATGCTCCTCCGCGTTCAGGAGGGCGTTGGAGAGGAGGAGTTTTACCGCGTCAATGCTCTCCGCGCCTTTTTTCTCCAGCAGGGTCAGGGCAAAGTCGATGGTTCCTACCAGGTTCGCATACTCTTTTTCATAGTCGAACATAAATTTTCTCCTTATATTGCGTCAAAAATGAGTTATAATTTCGTCATTCCTCCATATAAAGATAACATGACATTATAATAATGTCAATAGTTCGTCAAAATTTCGGAGGAATGTTTATGGCAAAAGATGATTTAGCGCGGTATACGCTAAGAGTTCCAAAGGAGATTTTAGATAAATTAGGTCACATTGCGGAATACAATGGTAGGACCAAAAATAAAGAACTGGAACAGATGATAAAGGCTCGAATTACCGCATTTGAACAAAAACATGGAGAAATTAGCATAGAGAAAGAGGATTGAGCGGGGTGCCCAATCCTCTTTCTTTTTTATTTCTCTTCCCGCTCCAGTTCCGGGAACACCGTCCGCAGGTCCACCTGGAACCCCTCCAGCACGCCCACCGGCACGGAGGCACCCGCTCTGTATAAGGCGGCTGGGGAGCGGTAAGACCCGCCCTCCAGGGTGTAGACCGCCGCCGTCCGGGCTTCCGGGTCCACGATCCAGTACTCCCGCACTCCCGCCCGCTGGTAGATATCAAACTTTTGCAGCAGGTCCACCCGGCGGGTGGAATCGGAGAGGATCTCGACCACCAGGTCCGGCGCGCCGCGGACGCCCCGCTCGTCCAGCTTCTTCGGGTCGCAGACCACCAGCAGGTCCGGTTGGAGGACTGTTCGGACATCCTGGGGGAGGTCGCCGTCCTGTTCAAAAATGCGTACATCAAAAGGGGCGTAAAAGACTCTGCACTTTTTTCCCCGCAGGTAAGTGCCGATCTGCAAAAAGAGCTCTCCGGAGACCGTCTGATGGTCCAGGGACGGCGAGGACATGGCCATGGGATAGCCATCATAGAGCTCATACCGCACATCCTCCTCCCAGGAGAGCAGGTCCGCGTAGGTATACCGTTTTTCCTCAGGCAACGCTGTCATAGGGATCCCTCCTCAGTCTTTCAGCTTCTGCCACTCGCTGACCGCCAGGCGGTCGCAGCGCTCGTTGTAGGGGTTGTCGGCGTGGCCCTTGACCCAGTGGGTGCGCACGTCGTGGACCTCGCAGAGGTCCAGCAGGACCGCCCAGAGGTCCGGGTTTAGGGCGGGCTTCTTGTCGCCCTTCACCCAGCCCCGGGCCCGCCAGCCCTTTGCCCAGCCCTTGGAGAGGGCGTCGATGACATACTTGCTGTCGGAGTAGAGCTCCACGATACAGGGCTCCTTCAGGGTCTGGAGGGCCCGGATCACCCCGGTGAGCTCCATGCGGTTGTTGGTGGTATTTTTCTCGCCGCCGCTCATCTCCTTGGTGTGGGGGCCGTACTGGAGGATGGCTCCCCAGCCCCCGGGCCCCGGATTTCCGGAGCAGGCGCCGTCGGTGTAGATGGTGATGGTTTTCATGATCCCTCCGCGTTTTTGGTCTCGGCCGATACCAGCGCCTGATACCCCTCCGCCGCCTCCTCGAGGAGCGCAAGGTCCAGCCGGAGGGCCGTCTTTTCCCGGACCGCCGTAAGAAGCTGCCGCTGCAAGGTCCGGAGCATCCCCCGGACCTCCTCCTCGCCCAGGAGCTCCAGCATGGTGACGCCGTCCAGGAGCAGGGGGCGGAAGAGGGGGTCCATGGCCTCCCGGAGCGCCTGCGGCTCCGGCTCCCGGCGGCAGAAGGCCAGTATGTCCCCCCGCAGCCGCTCCAGGGTCCCCAGGGAGGCGGACAGCAGGGGGCGGCGGTCCACCGGCTCCGGCGCTATTGGCGCAACGGTCCCGATCACCACGCTCCCGTCCAGCCGCTCCGCCAGCTCCTGTGGGGAGAGGTCGAGATAGTCCGGCTCCTCCGAATCCCTCCGCTTGTTGTTGAGAAAGCGGAGGCAGCCCGCCCGGCGTCCCTCGTAGATCACCGCGTGCTTTTCCCCGGGCCGCACCCGCAGGCCCAGCATGGCGGGGCCGGATGCCGTGAGGGCGCTTTCAGCGTCCTCACGCCGGACGGTCCGCTCCTCCATGATAAACCCCCTGGGCAGGAGGAAGAGGTCGAACCAGCGCTTCCCCTGGAGCATGGGCCCGGCCAGATACCGTCCGTCCTCCCGGGCGAAAAGGTAGGGCAGGCCCATATCCAGGGCGATGGCGCGGTCCTCCGTCTCCAGCCCCCGGAGGGAGAGGAGGTTCGCCAATCCCGCGTAGGAGCAGGAGGAGTTGAAGGTCATATATTTCATGGTTACTGGACTTCCTCTTCCGTCTCCGCCTCAGGCTCCGGCTCCTTCTCCGCCAGGGCGATGGAGATGACCCTATCGTCCTCCTCCTTGAAGCGCATGACGATGACGCCCTGGGTAGACCGCCCACAGGTCTTGATGGTATCGACGCTGGTGCGCAGCAACACGCCCTTCTCGGTGAGGACCAGCAGGTCCTCGCCGCCATCCACCACCTTCATGCCCACCACCTTGCCGGTCTTCTCGGTGAGGCCGTAGTTGCGGATGCCGATGCCGCCCCGGGCCGTGACGCGGTACTCCTCGATGGGGGTCTGCTTGCCGTAGCCCCGCTCGGTGACGGTGAGGACGTTCTTGCCCTCCGTGGCTCTCGCGGCGGCCACCACGTAGTCGCCCGGACGCAGGCGGATGCCCCGCACGCCCATGGCGTCCCGCCCGGTGGGCCGGACCTCGGTCTCGTCGAAGCAGACGGCGGAGCCCTCCCGGGTGGCGATCAGGATCTTCATGGTCCCGTCGGTCTCCCGGACGCCGATGAGCTCGTCGCCCTCGTCCAGCTTCAGGGCCCGGATGCCGTTGTTGCGGAGGTTCTTCAGCGTCTCCACCGGCAGGCGCTTGATGGTGCCGTTCTTGGTGACCATCACCAGGAAGCGCTCCCCGGAGGAGATATCATCGGTGTGGATCATGGCGCTGACACTCTCCCCAGGCTCCACGGGCAGGACGTTGACGATATTGGTGCCCTTGGCGGTCTTGCCGGAGGCGGGAATCTGATAGCCCTTGCGCCGGTAGACCCGGCCCGTGTTGGTGAAGAAGAGGATATAGTCGTGGGTGGAGGCGGTGAAGACGGTGCTCACATAGTCCTCCTCCTTGGTGGACATGGACTTGTTGCCCTTGCCCCCCTTGCCCTGGAGGCGGTACTCGCTTGCGCTGGTGCGCTTGATGTAGCCGCCGCCGGTGAGGGTGTAGACGCACTGCTCCTCCTCGATGAGGTCTTCGATGTCGATCTCGTCCTCCACATCCTGGATCTCGGTCACGCGCTCGTCGCCGTACTTGTCCCGGATGGCGGTGAGCTCGTCCTTGAGGACGCCCCGCAGCATCTCCTCGCTCCCCAGGAGCTGGTTGAAGTAGGCGATGCGCTCCTCCAGCTCCTTGTACTCCGCCTCCAGCTTTTCCCGGTTGAGGCCCTGGAGAGAGATGAGGCGCATATCGCAGATGGCCTGGGCCTGCACGTCGTCCAGGCCGAAGCGCTCCATCAGGCGCTCCTTGGCGTCGTTGTAGCTGGAGCGGATGATGCTGATGACCTCGTCAATGTTGTCCTGGGCGATGAGCAGGCCCTCCAGCAGATGGGCCCGCTCCTGGGCCTTTCTCAGGTCGTACTGGGTCCGGCGGATGATGACCTGCTCCTGGAAGGCGATGTACTCGTCCAGGACGTTCTTCAGTGTCAAAATCTTCGGCTGCTTCTGGTCGTCCACCAGGGCCAGCATGATGACGGAGAAATTGGACTGCATGGCCGTCTGAGTGAAGAGCTTGTTGAGCACCACCTGGGGGTTGGCGTCCTTCTTCAGCTCGATGACAATGCGCATCCCGTTGCGGTCGGTCTCGTCCCGGATGTCGGAGATGCCGTCCAGGCGCTTGTCCTTCACCTGTTCGGCCATGTTCTTGATGAGCTGGCGCTTGTTGACCTGGTATGGGAGCTCTGAGACGATGATCCGGATGCGGCCCTTGGCGTACTCCTCGAACTCCGTCCGGGCCCGGAGGGTGATCTTCCCCCGGCCCGTGGCGTAGGCGGCCCGGATGCCGGAGCGGCCCATGATGATGCCCCTGGTGGGGAAATCCGGCCCCTGGATGTGCTCCATGAGCTGGGAGATGGTGGCGTCCGGGTTCTCCAGGACGCAGATGGTGGCGTTGATGACCTCCCGCAGGTTGTGGGGCGGGATGTTGGTGGCCATGCCCACGGCAATGCCGCTGGACCCGTTCACCAGCAGGTTCGGGAACCGGGAGGGCAGGACCCGGGGCTCCTGCCGGCTCTCGTCGAAGTTGGGGTCCCAGTCGACGGTCTCCTTGTCAATGTCCCGGAGCATCTCGTTGGAAATCTTGCTTAAACGGGCCTCCGTGTACCGGTAGGCCGCGGGGGGGTCGCCGTCCACGGAGCCGAAGTTGCCGTGGCCCTCCACCAGCATATAGCGCATGGAGAAGTTCTGAGCCAAGCGGACCATGGCGTCATAGACGGAGCTGTCGCCGTGGGGGTGGTAGTGGCCCAGCACGTCGCCCACGCAGGTGGCGGACTTCTTAAACGGCTTGTCGCTGGTGAGGTTGCCCTCATACATGGTATAGAGAATGCGCCGGTGGACGGGCTTGAGGCCGTCCCGCACGTCCGGCAGGGCCCGGCCTACGATCACGCTCATGGCGTACTGCTTATAGCTCTCCTCCATCTCCCCAACCAGCTCGCTCTCCGTGATGACCTGGTTTGGAAACGCGATATCTTCAGGCTTGTAATCTCTGTTGTGTGCCAAATGAATACCTCCCTGTGTAAGGAATACGGTACTTTTCCTTGATGTGGATGTGTAGGGGCGGGCAGTGCTTGCCCGCTTCTATCTTGTCTCTATGGCAGGTCCAGATGGACGGCCTCGGGGTCAAAGAGAAAGCGGTCGTCCCAGTCCTCCGGCAGAAACGAGAGGAGCTGATAAAACGCGTCCCGCCAGGCTCTGATCCGCTGTCCGGGGATCAAGATCATCCGCAGGGTCCCGGATACGAGATACCGCTCCTCCTGGGAGAGCTCCAGGTCCGCGATGGGGTAGATTGCCATGATCTGCCCCCGCTGGACCTGCTCCTCCACGGCGTTGAGATACCCGTCCACCAGGTCCCTGTCCTCCTGGAGTGGGAGATGGGACTTTAACTGGTCCGCCAAGCCCCGGGCCTCCGCTTCCCACGCGTCCGCCCAGCTTTCATTTTGCGCATTCATGGACGCCGTACAGCCGTCGACCTCCAGCGAGCGGTAGAACTGGTCAATGGGGTTGTCCTCCCGTTCGCTCTCCGTGATTTTCAGCTTCTCCAGCTCTTTCAGTTTTTCCCGGAGGGCGGTGTTTTTCTCCTCCAGGGCGCTGACTTGGGTCTGGAGCTCTTCATTTTCTGTGCGCAGGCGCTCAAGCTCCCCGCTGTCGCAGGCGGAAAGGGCCAGCATCAGAAGGACAGCCAAAATCAAGACCCTGCTCTTCATCGCTTAGTAATCCAGATTGATGGCGTACTTGGCGTTCCGCTCGATCCACTCCTTGCGGGGCTCCACCTCCTCGCCCATGAGGACGGTGAAGACCTGGTCCGCAGCCACGGCGTCGTCCAGGGTGATCCGGCGGAGGGTCCGCTTCTCCGGGTCCATGGTGGTGTCCCAGAGCTCGTGGGCGTCCATCTCGCCCAAGCCCTTGAAGCGGTTGATCTCCACCTTCACGTTGGGGTTGCCGCCCCGCATCTCGGCGGAGATGGCGTCCCGCTCCTCGTCGGAGTAGGCCACCTTCTGCTGCTTGCCCCGGGTGAGCTTGTAGAGGGGCGGCACGGCGGAATAGACATATCCCCTCTCAATGAGGGGCCGCATATAGCGGAAGAAGAAGGTCAGAAGCAGGGTCCGGATATGGGCCCCGTCCACGTCGGCATCGGCCATGATGATGATTTTATGGTAGCGCAGCTTATCCAGGTTGAACTCCTCCCCGATGCCCGCGCCAAGGCCCAGGACCAGCGGATAGAGCTTGTCATTTCCATAGATTTTATCCGCCCGCGCCTTCTCCACGTTGAGCATCTTCCCCCACATGGCGAGGATCGCCTGGAAGCGGCTGTCCCGGCCCTGGATGGCGGAGCCCGCAGCGGAGTCGCCCTCGACGATGTAGAGCTCGCAGAGCTCCGGGTCCCGCTCGTTGCAGTCTTGCAGCTTGTCGGGCATCTGCCCGGACTCCAGGGCGGTCTTCCGCCGGACGGACTCCTTCGCCTTTCGCGCCGCCTCCCTTGCCCGGGAGGCCATCATGGCCTTGTCCAGGATGAGCCGGGCGGCCTTGGGGTTCTCCTCCAGGTACTCCTCCAGCTTCTCCGACACCACGGACATGGTCAGGGTGCGGATGGAGGCGTTGCCCAGCTTTGCCTTGGTCTGCCCCTCGAACTGGGCCTCCGTGAGCTTGACGGCGATCACGCAGGTGAGGCCCTCCCGGCAGTCCTCGCCGGAGACCTTGTCGTCGTTTTTCAGGATATTGGCCTTCTTGCCGTAGGCGTTCAGGGCGTTGGTGAGGGCCCGCTTGAAGCCCTCCTCGTGCATCCCGCCCTCCGGCGTGCGCACGTCGTTGGCGAAGGAGACGATGTTCTCCGCGTAGCCGTCGTTATACTGCATGGCGACTTCCACCACGGAGTCGTCCTTCTGCCCGGCCATGTAGATTACGTCCTCGTGGACAGCCGTCTTATTCTGGTTGAGCCACGTCACATACTCCCGGATGCCGCCCTCATAGCACATCTCGTCCGACATCTCCTGCTCCGGGCGCTTGTCGAAGGTCAAAATGCGCACTCCGGCGTTCAAAAACGCCTGCTGCCGCATCCGGGTATGGATGGTCTCATAGCTGAAGGTGATGGTGTCGAACATCTCGGGGTCCGGCTTGAAGGTGATGACGCTCCCGGTCCGGTCCGTCTCCCCCACGATCTTCATTTCCTGGGTGATGGCCCCCCTGGCGAACTTCATCTCGTAGATCTTTCCGTCCTTGTGGACCTGGACCTCCAGCCACTCGCTCAGAGCGTTGACCACACTGGCGCCCACGCCGTGGAGTCCGCCGGAGACCTTGTAGCCCCCGCCGCCGAACTTGCCCCCGGCGTGGAGGACGGTGAAGACCACCTCCAGGGCGGGCCGTCCGGTCTGGGGCTGGGTGTCCACAGGGATGCCCCGGCCGTTGTCGGTGACAGTGATGGTGTCGCCGTCGTTGATGGTGACGGTGATCTCGTCGCAGAATCCGGCCAAAGCCTCGTCGATGGCGTTGTCCACGATCTCGTAGACCAGGTGGTGTAGTCCGGACTCGCTGGTGGAGCCGATGTACATGCCCGGGCGCTTGCGCACCGCCTCCAGCCCCTCCAGGACCTGGATCTCGGAGCCGCCGTACTCGTGCTCCACCTGGGTGACGTTCATCTCGCTGGTTTCGATTTTATCGATCATTGCGTATCCTCCTTGTGTCGGGAAAAAAGGGGCAAGAGGGCCTCCAGCCGCCCCTGAAGGGTGGCCGGGGCCATGGGGGAGAGATAGACCCTCTGCCAGCTGCCCCTGGGACAGCAGACCACCAGGGACTTGGGCAGTTCCGCCCCCGCGCTGATGACCATGCCCTCCTCCTCAGCCGCCCGCAGGTACTCCCGGGTGGCCTTCGCGGTGGAGGCGTTGTCCAGGTCAAAGATCCCTATGATATCCTCCGTGGAGACGGAGATGTTGTTGCTGATGTGCAGATACATAGATTTATCATTTTTGTCCGTTATGCCTGTAATCCGCGCGGGCTCACGACAGAGCGGGCGGATGGCAGGCCTGTTTATTCCGTAATCCGGCCCTCGCTGACATAGTACACATTTCCCTGCAAGAGCTGGTGGAGCCGGTCCTCCTCGCAGCAGGTGATGAACACCTGGGCGCTCCCCAGGCGGTTGAGGACAAACTCCTGCCGCCGGGGGTCCAGCTCGCTGAGCACGTCGTCCAGGAGCAGGACCGGGTACTCGCCGGTGATGTCCCTGTGGATCTCCCGGGCGGCCAGCTTCAGGGACAGCGCCGCCGTCCGCGTCTGCCCCTGGGAGGCGAAGGACCGGGCGCTGAGGCCCCCTAAAAACACCTCCAGATCGTCCTTATGGGGACCGGAGAGGCACTGCCGGCTGGAGAACTCCGCCGCCTCGTGGAGCCGCTGGTGCTCCAGGAGCTCTTCCCGGAGGACCTCGTGGGGGGCGAAGGGGTCCGTGACGGCGCTGACTGTCCGGTAGACCGCCGTCAGCTCCTCTTTTCCGCCGGAGCATTCCCGGTGGGCGGCGGCGGCGTACCTGGCCAGGAGGTCCGTGAACCGGGCCCGGTAGTGGATGAGCACCGCCCCCGTCTCCGCCATGCGGCGGTTGAAGTCCGGCAGGGTGGCCAGAAGGTCCGGCCGGTCCGCGCAGTCCCGCAGGAGCCGGGTTTTGTGCTCATGGAGCCGTTGGTACTCCGAGAGGGCCGCGGCGTACCGGGGCCGGAGCTGGGAGAGGGATGCGTCCAGGAAGCGCCGGCGCTCCGCCGCCCCCGCCCGGATGAGCTGGAGGTCCTCCGGGGAGAAGAAGATGGTCCCCAGCACCGCGCTGAGCGCCGAGGCCGTCTTGACCGGGACCTTGTTGACGCTCATGGCCTTCCTCCGCCCCCGTCGGACTTCAAGGCGGCTGACGAACTCTCGCTCCCGGGAGAAGATCTCCCCCTGGAGGACAAATCCCTCCGCGCCGAAGCGGATGAGCTCCTTATCCGTCCTTGTCCGGTGGCTCTTGGCGCAGGAGAGGCAGCAGAGGGCCTCCAGGAGGTTGGTCTTCCCCTGGGCGTTCTCCCCGCAGATGACGTTGCAGGCCGGGTGGAAGGTCACGGTCTGGGCAGCGTAGTTCCGGAAGTTCTCCAGATATACGCGATCAATCCGCATGGTCCACCCGGTACTCCTTCCCCCGGAAGGTGACCACGTCCCCTGGGCGGAGCTTCTTCCCCCGCTGGAGGCAGGTCTCGCCTCCAACCTTTACCTCTCCCTCCTGGATGCGCACCTTGGCTTCCCCGCCGGAGCCCACCAGGTTTCCCAGCTTCATGAGGTCCTGGAGACGGATAAACTCTGTTGAAATGGTGATTGTTTCCATGAATTATACCCAGTTTCATCAACTATTTTTCAGCCGCACCGGCAGGACCATGTACAGGAAATTCTCCTCCCCCTCCACAGGCGTGAGGATGCAGGGGGAGATACCGGTGTTCAACTCCAGGCGCACCTTGTCCGCCGGGGCGTACTTGAGGGCGTCCAGGAGATAGCGGTTGTTGAAGCCGATCTCCAGGCTGCTGCCGTCGCCCTCCACGGGGCAGACGTCCTTGGCTTCTCCGATGGCCGTCTTGGCAGACATGCGCACCTGCCCGTCCTCAAAGACACAGCGGACGGGGGATTTCTGTTTCTCTGAAATTACGACGGACACCCGTTCGATAGAATCCGTAAGCGTCTTTGTCTCCGCGGTGACTACAGTGGGGTTGGAACGGGGGATGGCGGACTTGTAGTCCAGGAAGTCCCCCTCCAGCCGGCGGCAGATGAGCTGGGTGGGGCCCACCTGGAAGAGCAGGTGGCGATTACCCAGAGTAATCACCGCCTCGTCGTCCGTATCGCCGCAGATGCGCTCCACCTCATTGAGTGCGGTGCCGGGGGCAACGAAGCTGAAGGCCCCCATGACCGGTTTGTCCAGTTTTTCCCGCCGGAGCGCCAGACGGAAGCCGTCCACGGACACCACAGTCAGGTCCGACTCGTTGATTTCAAAGAGGGAGCCGGTGTGGACCGGTCTGGCCTCGTTGGTGGATACCGCAAAGGAGGTCTGGGAGATCATGGCGCGGAGGGTAGTTTGAGTGATAGCTACGGAGTGCTGGTCCTCCACTTCCGGGAGGTCCGGGTAGTCCTCGGCGGAGATGGCGAGGATATCGTAGGCCGCGTCGCCGCAGGTGAGCTTGACGTTCAGGTTGTTGTCCGACTGGAGGACGACAACATCGTCCGGAAGGTGGCGGAGGATGTCGCCAAACAGGCGGGTGCTGAGGACGAGGGTGCCGGTTTCCGTAATGTCGGCGTCCACAGTAGTGCGGATACCTGTCTTCATATCGTAGCCAGAGATTGTGAGGGTGGTGTCTGCATGGAGGAGGACGCCCTCCAGGGCGGGGATTGAGCTTTTGGAGGAGACCGCTCTGGAGGCTGTGTTGACTGCCGCTTGCAGGAGGGTTTTTTCACAGGAAAACTTCATGATTTTTTCCTTTCTGTCAAAAATAGGCGCGAAGCGCATGATAAAAGTTTCGTCCACCTTTTCAAAGGTGGCGGGTTTGGGCAGAGCCCAAAGGGTTTCGGGCCGCAGGCAGAGATTCGGGGCATAAAAGCGGCCAAGAGAGAATAGACTAATTTTTTTTAGTAGCAGGGGTAGTAGGGCGAAAAATTGTGGAAAACGTCTCAAACCCGTTGATATGACAGGTTTTTTTCTTCCTCAACCTCCTGTGGAAAATTCTGTCGTCTTTCCACGGAAATCCACAGGGCCGGGAAACGCTTCTTTTTTCCACAGGGTTGTCCTGTTGATTTCTGTTCATATTGTGGAGAACCTGGTGGAAAATGTTGAAACGCCCGTATTGTATGCCAGGCGGTTTTTCACGGGGGTCATTTGGTGGAGTTGATATTGGTGGTGATGGCCTTGACCGTTTCGGCGTAGGCGGGGTCGGACTTCATCTTTTTTTCTACTTTGGAGATAGAGTTGATGACTGTGGCGTGGTCCCGGCCGCCGAAGAGGTTTCCGGTGTCGTTGAGGGAGAGGCTGGTCATGCGGCGGATGAGGTACATGGCGATCTGCCGGGCGTTGAGGCAGTCCCGGCTTCTGGACTGCCCCTTGATCTGGGTCTCGTCGATGCGGAAGTAGCGGCAGATCTCGGCGATGATGTTCTCCGGTGTGATGACGAACTCGCTGTACTTGCTCATATCCTGGATGGCCCGGTCCACAGCGGCTTTGTCCACCTCCATGCCGTCCAGGTCTTTGAAGGCTTTGATCTTTTTCACCGTGCCCTCCATCTGCCGGACGTTGGCGGTGATCTTGGAGGCGATATAGGCGGCGATGTCGTCGCTGAGGAGGAATCCCAATTGGACGGCCTTGTTCTTGAGGATGGCGATGCGGGTTTCCAGGTCCGGCGGCTGCACGTCCACCATCAGGCCCCACTCAAAGCGGGTTCGGAGCCGGTCGTCCAGCTGTGCCATCTCCTGGGGAGGCCGGTCGGAGGTGAGGACGATTTGTTTTTTCGTCTCGTAGAGGGCGTTGAAGGTGTGGAAAAACTCATTCTGCGTTTCCACCTTGCCCGCCACGAACTGGATATCGTCCACCAGCATCAGGTCCGCCTCCCGGTACTTGGTGCGAAAGTCGTTCATAGACCGTCCGGAGCGGACCGTCTCGATATAGTCGTTAATGAACTCGTCGCCCTTGATATAGAGGATGCGGCAGTCCCGGCTTTTCTGCCGGATCACATGGGCGATGGCGTAGAGCAGGTGGGTCTTTCCCAGCCCGGAGTCGCCGTAGATGAAGAGGGGGTTGTAGTGCTGGCCCGGCGCGTCGGCCACCGCCCGGGCGGCGGAGCAGGCCAATTTGTTGGAGGGCCCGACTACAAAGGTCTCAAACGTGAATTCCCCGCTCTCCATGAGTGAGGCGGGCTGTTCGGCCTCTTTTTTCTGATAGCGGGTGAGGCCCTCGTCGTCCAGGAGCTTCACCGCGATCTCCGCCGAGAAGATGTCCCGCAGACCCTCCTCGATATTTGGGAGAAAGCGGTCCTGGATGTTGCTGCGTTTGAAGGCATTGGGACAGTGGAGGATCAGCGTGTTCCCCTCCAGCGCCACCACTGTCGTCTCGTCAAACCACGTTTTGATCGTGGTTTCCGACAGGTCCTCCCGCAGTCTGGTCAGGATCATCGACCAGATATCGGACACTGATTGCATAGAAGCTCTCCCTTTCTCTGTAGTCAAAATATACCTAGATTATTATACCAGAAATTCGTCCCTTTGGCAACACCTATACTTATTCTAAATGCTTTCTAATTCTGCTGTTTTTTTGGGCAGTTTGCCACTTGGGGAAATCTGTGCTTTTCCCTGCCTTTTCGGGGCCTCCCCGGCCCCGGTCCCCGGGTGACTTTTTCCGCGTGGAAAAAGTCACCAAAAAGACGCTCAAGAAACTACGTTTCTTGAGAATCTTCCTGAATGACGGGGGTTTTTGATTTACGCTACGATCTGGCAGTCTCCATTTTCCCAACCACTTCCCTGGGCCGATGCCGCTCCCATCGCTGGAACCACTCCCTGGCCCTTCGGTTTCCTTCGTTGGGTTCGCCTCCGTTCGGCACGTTTCTTTTCGATACTACCGGGCCACCGGCACAGTGCGGGCGGTACTGCCCTGCGAGACGGCGTACCCCTTTCGTCAGCACGGCTTTCTTCCGCCCGCCGTTTCCCTCTGACTGCATTTGAAAAATCTCCCCTTGACAACCCCCTCGTCCAAGGAGTATAACTAGTTATACAAATCATATTGAGGAGGAAAAATTTCCATGACCATGAAAATGCCTGCCGACAAATTCATGAGTTCCGTCAAAGTCGGTGAGAAAGGTCAAATCGTTATCCCAAAGGAGGTCCGCGAAATGTTCAACATCGAACCCGGCGACATGCTCCTCCTCCTCGCCGACAAGGAGCGGGGCATCGCCATCGTCGATAACGACGGCCTCCTGGACATGGCCCGTAACATCGCCGGCTTCGCCGGGAAAAATGAGGAGGAAAAACCATGAACGCCATCGAGACCCTGCACTTGACCAAACGCTACGGCCCCAAAACCGCCGTGGACAGCCTCTGTTTACATGTGGAAAACGGTGAGCTCTTTGCCCTCCTGGGCGTCAACGGCGCGGGAAAAACTACCACCATCCGGATGCTCTCCTGCTTGGTCCGCCCCACCTCCGGCGACGCCCTGATCCTGGGCGGCAGCGTCCTCACTTCTCCGGAGACTGTCAAACGCCGCATCAGCGTCTCCCCCCAGGAGACCGCAGTGGCACAAAATTTAACAGTTGTGGAAAACTTAGAGCTCATGGCCGGTATCTATGGCCTCTTGGACCGGAAAAAACGGGCTCAACAGGTGGTAAAGGAACTTGGTTTGGAGGAAATTGTGGAAAACAAGGCGAAAGTCCTCTCCGGCGGGTGGCAGAGGCGGCTGAGCATTGCCATGGCCCTCATCACCGAACCGGAGGTCCTGTTTTTGGACGAACCCACCCTGGGCCTGGATGTCCTCGCCCGCCGGGAGCTCTGGGAGGTCATCCGCGCCCTCCGTGGCCGGACGACGGTGGTCCTCACCACTCACTACCTGGAGGAGGCTGAAGCCCTCTCCGACCATGTGGGCATCATGGCCGCAGGCCGTCTCCAGGCTGTGGGAACGCCGGAGGAGTTGAAACAGCGGGCCGGAACCAGTGATTTTGAGGAAGCATTCATCTGTTTGGCTTCAGAAAAGGGGGCGGCATAATGGGAAGCTTTTCTGTACGCAATACAAAGGAGATCCTGCGGGACCCCATCAACATGGCCTTTGGCCTGGGGTTCCCCATCGCCCTGTTACTGCTTCTGACCGCCATCCAAGCGAATGTTCCGGTGGAGGTCTTCCCCGTGGAGCGCCTCACACCGGGCATCGCCATGTTTGGATTGAGCTTCGTGTCCCTCTTCTCCGCCACGCTCATTGCCAAGGACCGCTCCACGGCATTTCTGACCCGGCTCCTCTCCTCTCCCCTCACGGCACGGGATTTCATCCTGGGCTATACCCTGCCGCTCCTGCCCATGTGCCTGATTCAGAGTGTGGTGTGCTATGTGACGGGCTTCTGTCTGGGCCTGCGGCCCGGCTGGACAGTCCTCGCGGCCTTAGCGGCCCTCATCCCGTCCAACATCTTTTTTATCTCCCTGGGCTTCCTGTGCGGCTCGCTCTTCAACGACAAGCAGGTGGGCGGCATCTGCGGGGCATTGTTGACAAATATGGCGGCGCTCCTCTCAGGTACATGGTTTGACTTGGAGATGGTAGGCGGGCCATTCCTCCGTGTGGCGGAAGTCCTGCCGTTTGTCCATGCGGTGGATGCGGGCCGCGTGGCCCTTTCCGGGGACTGGAGCAACATGGTTTTGAACCTTCTGTGGACAACTGGGTGGGCTTTTGTCGCTCTAACGGCATCCATCGCGGTATTTCGGGGAAAAATGCGCCGGTGAAACCCACAACATCCACAATTCTTTCCACAAATGTGGAAAAGAATGACGTGCCGCAGAAGTTCAGCGGCAAAGTCCCACGCCTCCCAGCCGCAGTCCGGCAGGGAGTTCTACATGGAGGGCCGGCAGGCGGAGAATAACATTCTGCCAATCTCGCCAAGGGAGCGCGCAGAGGTTCGGGGGCTTCGCCTGACAGGGTGAGCTGGCGCAGTAGACGAGAAAAGGGAGTCCGAACCGTAGGTTCGGCGGCGTTTTGGTTCCTTTGCCGCCGGGGGCAAAGGAACTCGCGCCCGGCGGCGCGAAACTCCCCCGAAGGGACTAGAGCAAAGAAAAATTGAAGGTGAAAACACCGCACTCAGAAAAACTCCCTTCTTTTTTCACAAAAAAACAGATTTTATTGTTGACACCCCGCAAAAATTTCTGTATAATACCATTTGCTTGCCCCATGGCAGGCCAAAAGAGGTCAACTGCGGGGAGGGGAAACAAAAAAATCCTCCCGCCGTCGAGTAGTGGGGCGCAAAACCCCACAGCAAATCAAAACATTGGAGGTGTATGCAAATGTTCCGTACCTATCAGCCGAAGAAGCGTCAGCGCTCCAAGGAGCACGGCTTCCGCAAGAGAATGAGGACCGCAAACGGCCGCAAGGTCCTCGCCCGCCGCCGCGCTAAGGGCCGCGCTCGCCTGACCCATTGAGGTCACGGAGTTTGCATCGCAAATCATAAATAGAGGGACGGCAAGGAAAATTTGCCGTCCCTTGCGCGCTTTACGGGCAAAAAAAGAGGAGGCGGGGCACGGTGAAAAAAACGGTGACGATCAAGGAGAACCGGGACTTCCGGCGCATCTACAGCCGGGGCCGCTCGGCAGTGACGCCCTTTCTGGTGCTCTACTGCCGCCCTAACGGCAGAGACCACAACCGCCTGGGCATCACTACCAGCACCAAGCTGGGCTGCGCCGTGGTGCGCAACCGCGCCCGCCGCCGCCTGCGGGAGGTGTTCCGCCTCGCCTCGCCGGGCCTGAAACAGGGCTGGGACGTGGTCCTGGTGGCCCGCGCCCGCACAGCGGAGGCCCCCTACCAGCGCCTCACCGCCGCCTTCGACCGGGCCGCGCGGGAGGTGGGCCTTGCGGAAAAGAGGGTGGAGAAGTGAAAAACCTCCTCCTCGCCGCCATCCGGTTCTACCGGAGGAATATCTCCCCCGCCCGTCCCTCCTGCTGCCGCTTCATCCCCACCTGCTCCCAGTATGCCCTGGAGGCTGTGGAAAAGTACGGCGCACTGCGGGGCGGCTGGCTGGCCCTCAAGCGGTTTTTGCGATGCCACCCCTTCTATAAGGGGGATTTTTACGACCCTGTGCCGTGAAATGTGGAAAACGCGGTACTCATTTTCGCACCACCCATCAACTTTGGAGGAAAAAACGCCAATGGGCAGACTCATTACCCTACCCTTCGCGGCCCTGCTGCGGCTCATCTACTCCCTCAGCGGGTCCTACGGCCTCTCCATCATCTTCTTCAGCCTGGTGGTCACCCTCATCATGATGCCCTTCCAGATGAAGTCCAAGCGCAGTATGGTGCGCATGGGCAAGCTGTCCAACCGGCAGATGGAGCTGCAAAAACAGTACGCCAACAACCAGCAGAAGTATCAGGAGGAGCTGGCCAAGCTCTACCAGGAGGAGAACATCAACCCCATGGGCGGGTGTCTCTGGTCCCTTCTGCCCATGTTCGTCATCGTCCCCCTGTACTCCGTCATCCGCCAGCCCATCACCGTGTTCATGGGCCTGGGCGAGGAGGTGTGCAATGCCCTGCGCACCGCCGCGGAGGGCCTGGGCTACGTGGCGCAGACCCTAGGCAACGGTTCCTACGGCGCTTATGAGCAGATCTACCTCTCCGACTTCATCACCCGCCACTGGTCCGAGCTGGATTGGCGGGGCATTGAGGGCGCCGGGGACCGCCTGCTCCAGATGCACTTCGACTTTCTGGGCATCAACATGGGCGCACAGCCCAGCACCGTGTTCGGCAGCTTTTCCTGGGAGTGGGCGGTCATCGGGCTGATCCTCATCCCGGTTCTCGCCGCCGTGTCCAGCTACGTCCAGACCATCGTCATCAGCAAGAGCAACGGGCAGAGCCAGGAACAGCAGGCCAGTATGCGGATGGTGAACCTGATGATGCCCCTCATGAGCCTCTGGTTCTGCTTCTCCATGCCCGCCGCCCTGGGCCTCTACTGGATCGCCAACAGCGTGTGGGGCATGATCCGGGAGTCCACCCTGGGACGGTACTACACCAACAAGATCAACGCCGAGGAGGAGGAGCGCGCCGCCAAGCGGGAGGCCGCGCGGCAGCTGCGCATCGAGGAATCCAAAAAGCGGGTGGCCGAACAGCGCGAGCAGGAGGCCGCCCGCCCCAAAAAGAAGCCCAAGACCCAGCCCAAGACCGGCGAGAAGCGCGCCCCCACCACCGAGGCCGGTCAGATCGGCGGACGGCCCTACGCCCGGGGCCGCAGTTATCAGGCGGACCGCTACGAAAATAAGGAGGAATGACCTGCAATGGCAGTGAAGACGATAGACGTCACCGGCAAGACCGAAGACGAGGCTGTCAGCCGCGCCCTGGCCCAGCTGGGCTTGGAGCGGGATGCCGTATCCGTGGAGATTTTGGAGCGGGCCAAGTCCGGCTTCCTGGGCATCGGGGCCCGTCCGGCCAAGGTCCGCATTACCTACGGCCTGGAGGAGGTGGTGGCCCCCAAGCCCCCTGTCCAGCCCGTAAAGCCCGTGAAAGTGGAAAAGCCGGTGGAAAAGGCGGAAAAGCCTGAGAGGCCGGTGCGCCCCGCAAATCCCGAGAAGCCCGCCGCCCCCAAGGCGGAGCCGGAGGACCCGGCGCGGCCCCCCAAGGCCCAGAGGCCCAAGCCCCCCAGGCAGGCCCCCGTCCCGGCGGAGCCGGAGGAGGCCCCCGCCGCTCCCAGGCCCCGGCCCGAGGACCTGGGGGAGCTCTGCACCGACGAGAAGGCCCAGCAGATCACGGCCTTCCTCACGGGGCTCTTAGAGCACATGGACCACCCGGCCCAGGTGAAGGTCTACCAGCCGGAGAAGGGCCGCTACAAGGTCATCCTGGAGGGGGAGAAGCTGGGAGCCCTCATCGGCCGCCGGGGCGAGACCCTGGACGCCATCCAGCAGCTGACCAGCTACAGCGTCAACCGGGGCGGGGACAAGCGGGTCCGGGTCCATGTGGACGCCGAGGACTACCGCCTCAAACGGGAGGAGAGCCTCTGCCGCCTGGCCCACAAGGTGGCGGCGAAGGTGGTCAAGTACCGCCGGAGCGTCACCCTGGAGCCTATGAACGCCTACGAGCGCCATGTAATCCACACCGCGCTCCAGGATGTGGAGAACGTCACCACCTACTCCATGGGCACCGACCCCAACCGCAGGGTCATCGTCGCCTATGAGAAGGGGCAGAAGAATCAGGAGAAATGAGATGCGGGAGCCGGCTGATCTGCCGGCTCCCATTTTTTGCAGAATAGGAGATTGATGAAGCTGCCCCGGCGATGTTGAAGGCGATTCGATACAGCGTATCTCGGCGCGGCAGGAGAAAACCAGACCGTTTGTAGGGCGCCGAACACAGAGGCCCCCAACAAAAAAAGAATCTTTTTGAAAAAACACTTGTGAAACACATGTTTCTGTGGTAGAATAAGGGATGATTTTTCCAGAGGGAGGTCCTGGGGAGCTATGGGCGTACATGACGGACATCGGGAGAGGAAACGGGAGCAGTTCCTGCGCCACGGCGCGGACTCCTTCGCCGACCACGAGCTGCTGGAGCTCCTGCTCTACTCCGCCGTGCCCAGGCGGGACACCAACCCCCTGGCCCATGACCTCATCAATTACTTCGGCTCCCTCCACGCGGTGTTCTCCGCCCCGGCGGAGGAGCTCCAGAAATTCTCCGGCATCAGTCAGAGCGGGGCGGTGCTCCTCAAGCTCATCCCGTCCATCTACCGCCGCGCGGCCCTCTCCGCCGGGGAGAACGAGCAGATCCTGGACACGGTGGAGAAGATCGGCAGGTTCTTTGTCGACCTCTACGTGGCCGAGAGCTGCGAGATCATGTACCAGCTCTGCCTGGATGCCAAGGGGCGGCGGCTGAACCTCTACAAGGTCACCGACGGGGACCCGTCCAGCGTGAACCTGAATGTGCGCAAGATCGTTGAGAACGCCATCCTCTCCCAGGCGTCCATGGTGGCCCTGGCCCACAACCACCCCAGCGGCGTGGCGTTCCCCTCCCACGCGGATATCGTGGCCACGACGATGATCCAGACTGCTCTGGACTCCATCGGCATCCGCTTTGCTGACCATATCATCGTAGCGGACGGGGATTTCATCTCCATGCGGCAGGATGGAATCGTGAATTGACCCCTCTGGAGATGCGCGCCCCGCGGCCCGGTCCCGAACCCTCTCATCCTTCAAAGGAGAATGATCCTATGCCATCGTTTGAAGTTGTCTCCGAATACACCCCCTCCGGCGACCAGCCCCAGGCCATCGAGAAATTGGCCCGGGGCATCGAGGACGGCCTGCGGGAGCAGGTGCTCCTGGGGGTCACCGGCTCGGGCAAGACCTACACCATGGCCAAGGTCATCGAGGCCGTCCAGCGTCCCGCCCTCATCCTGGCCCACAACAAGACCCTGGCCGCGCAGCTGTGCGAGGAGTTCAAGGAGTTCTTTCCCAAAAACGCGGTGGAGTACTTCGTCTCCTACTACGACTACTACCAGCCCGAGGCCTATATCCCCCACACCGACACCTTCATCGAGAAGGACGCCTCCATCAACGAGGAGATCGACCGCCTGCGCCTGAGCGCCACCGCCTCCCTGCTGGAGCGGCGGGACGTGATCGTGGTCTCCTCCGTCAGCTGTATCTACGGCCTGGGAGAGCCGGAGGACTTCGAGAACATGATGATCACCCTCCGCGTCGGCGCGGAGATGGAGCGGGACGAGCTCCTGCGGCGGCTTATCGAGATCCGCTACGAGCGCAACGACATCGCCTTCGAGCGCAATATGTTCCGGGTCCGGGGGGACACGGTGGAGCTCTGGCCCGCCTACTGGAAGGACACCGCCCTCCGGGTGGAGTTCTTCGGCGACGAGATCGACCGCATCAGCGAGATCAACGGCGTCACCGGCACCGTGGTCCGGCGGATCACCAATATCCCCGTCTGGCCCGCCAGCCACTACGTCACCTCCAGGGAGAAGATGGAGCGGGCCATCGGGCAGATCGAGGTGGAGCTGGAGGAGCGGGAGAAGTACTTCGTGGACAGCGGCAAGCTGGTGGAGGCCCAGCGCATCCACCAGCGGACCACCTATGACCTGGAGATGATGCGGGAGCTGGGCTATTGCAGCGGCATCGAGAACTACAGCCGGGTCATCTCCGGCCGTCCGGTAGGGTCGCCGCCGCTGACGCTTATGGACTACTTCCCGGAGGACTTCGTCCTCTTCGTGGACGAGAGCCACGTCACCCTCCCACAGGTCCGGGCCATGTTCAACGGAGACCGGGCGAGGAAGGAGAGTCTGGTGGGCTACGGCTTCCGCCTGCCCTGCGCCTTTGACAACCGGCCATTGAAGTTCGACGAGTTCCAGACCCGGTTCCGGCAGGCGGTCTACGTCTCCGCCACCCCGGCGGACTACGAGCGGGGGCAGGCGGACCAGATCGTCGAACAGGTCATCCGCCCCACGGGGCTTTTGGACCCCATGGTGGAGGTCCGGCCCGTCACCGGGCAGATCGACGACCTCATCGGCGAGATCAACGAGCGCAGTGCCAAAAACGAGCGGGTCCTCGTGACCACACTCACAAAAAAGATGGCCGAGGACCTCACCGAGTACCTCACCAAGGCGGGCATCAAGGTCCGCTACATGCACCACGACGTGGAGACCATCGAGCGCATGGAGCTCATCCGGGACCTGCGGCTGGGGGAGTTCGACGTGCTTGTGGGCATCAACCTCCTGCGGGAGGGCCTGGATATGCCGGAGGTGAGCCTCGTTGCCATCCTGGACGCGGACAAGGAAGGATTTTTGCGCAGCGAGACCAGCCTCATCCAGACCATCGGCCGCGCCGCGCGAAACGCCGAGGGCAAGGTCATCCTCTACGCCGACACCATCACCCGCAGTATGCGCGCCGCCATGGACGAGACCGAGCGGCGGCGAAAAAAACAGGATGATTTCAACAAAGAGCACGGCATCGTGCCCAGGACGGTCATCAAGTCCGTGCGGGAGATTTTGGAGATCGCCGAGACGGAGAAGAGCGCCCAGAAGAAGTCCGGCAAGAAGCTAACCAAGAAGGAAGTGGAGGAGGAGATCATCAAGGTCGAAAAGCAGATGAAGGAGGCGGCAAAGATGCTGGAGTTCGAGTACGCCGCCCTGCTAAGAGACCGGCTCATCGAGCTTCGGAAGGAACTGTAGGAGGCCGTCGCCGTCCAACTGGAGGGCCCGTGGGACGGCGAGGTCCAACCCGAAGCGGACGCCGAGGGTGAACGCCTCCGTCCCCCAGTCCAGGCGGATGTTCTCCATCAGGTCCAGGAGGTGCCGCCGGTTTTTCCGGGACAGGTCCAGGCGGGCGGCGAATTCCGTTATGGCCGTCTGGTGGCCCTCATCCATGGGGGTCAGACGGGGGACGGCGTAGTTGTCGTAGAGCCAGTTATAGATGTCGTACATGGGGGTGTCCTCCTTGACACAATTTAATTGTGTGTCAATAGGTGATCTATGAAAATTGAAAAATTAGTTGAATTTGGAAAAAGATTAAAGAAAATACGAAAATCATTGGGACAGACCCAACGTTCTATGGGAGAATTGTTAGGATGTACCGTTAGCAATTACCAAAAGATTGAATATGGAGAAGTTAATGTCCCTGCCACAACATTGATGTTATTGGCCGATTATTTCGGCGTGACCACCGATTACCTCCTTGGGAGGTCGGAGGATGGGGGACCGGAGGGATGATGATTCCCCCCATACACTAAAAACCCAAAAACCGGCCGGTTTTTTCAGAAACCCCAAAAAGCCAAGAAAAAGAGAAAGAAGAAGACTAAGAGAAAGAAAAAGACGCACCTCACCGCCGCCGCCCGTTGGAGGCGGCGGCGGTGAGGAGGAGAGGGGAGAAAAGATGATGTCGCCAATTTCCCGGCGGGTCCTGACGGACCTCCAGGTCCGCAAGTCCCGGTCCCAGAAGGAGGCATTCCGCGCCTGGCTCTGCAAGGAGCTGGAGGCGGCGGGATACACACCCCATGTTGAAAACGGCTTCGCGGCCAAGAACGTGGTCGCGGGCGGCCCGGAGACGGCGAAGGTCCTCTTCTCCGCCCACTACGACACCTGCGCCGTGCTCCCGTTCCCCAACTTCATCACGCCCAGGAACCTCTTTTTCTACCTGTGCTATCAGCTGATGCTGGTGGTCCCCCTGTTTCTTGTGGCGGCGCGGCTGGCGCAGGGATAGGACCCACAATGATATTTCAACCCAGATTTCTTTACAGGAGAACACCTATGCAGGACAAAATCTATATCAAAGGCGCGCGGGAGAACAACCTCAAAAACGTGGATGTGGAGATTCCCCGGGACAAGCTGGTGGTGGTCACGGGCCTGAGCGGGTCGGGGAAGAGCTCCCTGGCCTTCGACACCATCTACGCCGAGGGACAGCGGCGGTATGTGGAGAGCCTGAGCTCCTATGCCCGCATGTTCCTGGGACAGATGGAGAAGCCGGATGTGGACTATATCGACGGCCTCTCCCCGGCCATCTCCATCGACCAGAAGACCACCAGCAAGAACCCCCGGTCCACCGTGGGCACGGTGACGGAGATTTACGACTATCTCCGCCTCCTCTGGGCCCGGGTGGGCACGCCCCACTGCCCCGTCTGCGGCAAGGAGATCAAGCAGCAGACCATCGACCAGATCATCGACCAGATCATGGACCTCCCGGAGGGCACCCGGGTGCAGGTTTTGGCCCCGGTGGTGCGCTCGAAGAAGGGGGAGTACGCCAAGGTATTCGAGGACGCCCGCCGCTCCGGCTATGTCCGGGCCCGGGTGGACGGCTCCCTCTACGAGCTGACCGAGGAGATCAAGCTGGAGAAGAACAAGAAGCACAACATCGAGATCGTGGTGGACCGCCTGGTGGTCCGGCCCGACGTCCGGCAGCGGATGACCGACAGCGTGGAGACCGCCTCCGGCCTCACGGGGGGGCTTGTCATCGCCAATATCCTCCAGGAGGAGCGGGACATCCTCTTCTCCCAGAACTACGCCTGCGAGGACTGCGGCGTCAGCATCGAGGAGCTGGCCCCCCGGATGTTCTCCTTCAACAACCCCTACGGCGCCTGCCCCACCTGCACGGGGCTGGGCAGCCAGCTGAAGATCGACCCCGACCTGGTGGTGCCGGACCCTGAGAAGTCCATCCTGGACGGGGCCATCCAGGCCAGCGGGTGGCAGAACATCCGGAGCGACGGCATCAGCCGCATGTACTTCGACGCCCTGGCCAAGAAGTACAAGTTCAAGCTCAGCACCCCCTGGAAGGACCTCACCCGGGAGGTCCGGGAAATCGTCCTCTACGGCACCAAGGGGGAGAAGCTGGAGCTCCACTACGACCGGCCCCAGGGCAAGGGGACTCTCAACCAGGCGTTCGAGGGGGTGGTCAACAACCTCCAGCGCCGCTACAGCGAGACCCAGTCCGACGCCTCCCGCCGGGACCTGGAGGAGCTCATGAGCGAGAGCCCCTGCCCCGCCTGCAAGGGCAGGCGGCTGAAAATGGAGAGCCTGGCCGTCACCGTGGGGGACAGCAGCATCTATGACTTCACCACCAAGCCGGTCAACGAGGCCCTGGACTTTGTGGAGGGCCTTACCCTCACCCGGACCCAGATGATGATCGCGGACCAGATCCTCAAAGAGATCAAGTCCCGGCTGGGGTTTTTGCAGAGCGTAGGGCTGGAGTACCTGACCCTCAGCCGCTCGGCGGCCACCCTCTCCGGCGGGGAGAGCCAGCGTATCCGCCTGGCCACCCAGATCGGCTCCAGCCTCATGGGGGTGCTCTATATCCTGGACGAGCCCTCCATCGGCCTCCACCAGCGGGACAACGACCGCCTGCTGGAGACCCTCTGCAAGCTCCGGGACCTGGGGAACACCCTCGTCGTGGTGGAGCACGACGAGGACACCATGCGGGCCGCGGACTATATCATCGACGTGGGCCCCGGCGCTGGGGTCCACGGGGGGAACATCATCGCCGCGGGCACTCCGGCGGAGGTGGCGGCGAATCCCGCCTCCCTCACCGGGCAGTACCTCTCCGGACAGCGGCGCATCGCCGTGCCGGAGAGGCGCCGTGCCGGGAACGGCCATGCCCTCACCATCCGGGGCGCGGCGGAGAACAACCTCAAAAACATCGACGTCACCATCCCCCTGGGCACCTTCACCTGTGTGACGGGGGTGTCCGGGTCCGGGAAGAGCTCCCTGGTCAACGAGATTTTGTTCAAGCGCCTGGGGGCGGACCTCAACCGCATGAAGTGCCGCCCCGGTAAGCACAAGGGCATCGAGGGGGAGGAGTACCTGGACAAGGTCATCAGCATCGACCAGAGCCCCATCGGGCGCACTCCCCGGTCCAACCCCGCCACCTACACCGGCGTCTTCAACGACATCCGGGAGCTCTTCGCCTCCACGCCGGAGGCCAAGGCCCGGGGCTACGGCTCGGGGCGGTTCAGCTTCAACGTCCGGGGCGGGCGGTGCGAGGCATGCTCCGGGGACGGGCTCCTCAAGATCGAGATGCACTTCCTCCCCGACATCTACGTCCCCTGCGAGGTCTGCAAGGGCAGGCGATACAACCGGGAGACCCTGGAGGTCCGCTACAAGGGGAAAAATATCTACGACGTGCTGGAGATGACCGCCGAGGAGGCCCGGGAGTTCTTCAAGCCCCTGCCCAAGATCGCGGTGAAGATGGAGACGCTGTGCGACGTGGGGCTGGGCTATATCAAGGTCGGGCAGGCGTCCACCACCCTCTCCGGCGGCGAGGCCCAGCGGGTGAAGCTGGCCACGGAGCTTAGCAAGCGCTCCACCGGGAGCACCATCTATATCCTGGACGAGCCCACCACGGGCCTGCACACGGAGGACGTGGGCAAGCTCCTGGAGGTCCTCCAGCGGCTGGTGGACGCGGGGAACACGGTGGTGGTCATCGAGCACAACCTGGACGTCATCAAGTGCGCCGACCACATCATCGATCTGGGCCCCGAGGGGGGCGCCAGGGGCGGCTCCATCCTCTGCACCGGCACCCCCGAGGAGGTGGCCGCCTGCGAGGCGTCCTATACGGGGAAGTATCTCAAGAAGGCGCTGCCGCAAGGCGATATCTAAATGATATCATAATTTAGATCGTTTGCAAACATCTTTTTGATATCTTTTTAACTACTTGCCGAGAGGATATCTAAACGATATAATGTTGATATTATAGACAGGGGGTGTTTTTGTGGCGCAGGCCAACCCATATCCGCTTCGGGCGGACCGGACGCTCATGGAGAAGTTCAAGATCCTTGCCGCCGGCAATGGCCGCTCCGTCAACAAGGAGATCGAGATGCTCATGCGGCGGGCGGTTCAGGAATACGAGAGGGAACATGGCCCCATCGCCGTCCCGGCCCCGGCGGAGACCGAATAACGCACATACCGCACATAGAAAACGAGGTACCCTATGGATTTCATCACGCAATGGCTCAACGGCTCCCTGAGCGGGGAGTTCTGCTTCACGGTCCTGGTGTCCATGCTCCCGGTGGTGGAGCTGCGGGGAGGCATCCCCTTCGGCGTAGCCCACGGCCTGCCCCTGCCCCTGGCGGTGATGGCGGCGGTCATCGGGAACATGCTGCCCATCCCGTTTCTGATCCTCTTCACCCGGCGGGTGTTCGAGTGGCTCCGCCGCCATATCCCCAGGCTGGAGGGCGTCATCGCCCGCCTGGAGCGGAAGGCGGAGTCGAAAAAGGACCTGGTCCAGCGCTACAAGTTCTGGGGGCTGCTGGTACTGGTGGCCATCCCCCTGCCGGGGACCGGGGCCTGGACCGGGGCGCTGGTGGCGTGCATCATGGACTTGCGGCTGAAGAGCGCCCTGCCCGCCATTTTCTCCGGCGTACTCATCGCCGGGGCCATCGTGTCGGCCATCACGATGGGGATCGTTTCGCTGTAGGGTCCCCGCCCGCTGTCAAACCCCCTCCTCCCCGCATAGACTGGCGTATCTGAGCCGGGCAACGGCGAAACGGAGGGGACACTATGCAGCTATGGCAGGACGGTCTGGTGGCGGCACTGGCGGCCATCGGCCTTGCGAGCCTGATGTGGTCGGTGGTGAAGGCGGTGCTCTACAGCCCCCGGCAGGAGCGGAGGCAGGGGGCGGTGGCCCTCATCCCCGCCCAGGGGGACGGGGAGCACCTGGAGGAGCAGGTCCGGTCCCTGGGGGCGCTCCGGCGGGAGCAGGGGATCTTCGGCCCCGTGCTCCTGGTGGACTGCGGCCTGACGGAGGAGGGCAGGAAGCTGTGCGCCCTCCTGGCAAAGAAGGACCGCTTTGTCTCGGTGTGCACCCGGGAAGAGGTACCAGGCTATCTGATATGACCCGGGAGCAAAGCGAAGCTTTGCGGACAAAAGTTTTTCTTTTTTCGCTTCCTTTTTTCTTTTTTCAAAAAGAAAAAAGGAAGGAACGCCCAACATAGGAGGACCCCCCATGAACGGACCATGTACCATCGACGGCTCTGTGATGAGCGTGATATTCCAGAACGAGGAGAACGGCTACACGGTATTGCGCCTGACCACGGGGGACGGCGAGGTGGTAACGGTGGTGGGGACCATCCCCTGCGCCGCGCCGGGGGAGAGCATGATCGTGGAGGGCCGGTGGATGACCCACCCCACCCACGGGGAGCAGGTCCAGGCGGAGCGGGTGGAGCGGCACCTCCCGGACACGGAGGCGGAGATCCAGGCCTACTTAGGGTCCGGGGTCGTCAAGGGCGTGGGGCCGGCCACGGCGGAGCGGATCGTGGCGTGCTTCGGCGCTGAGACGCTCACGGTGCTGGAGGAGGTGCCGGAGCGCCTGGGCGAGGTCCGGGGCATCACGGCCCGGAAGGCCAGGGAGATCGCCGAGAGCTTCGCCTACCACACGGGGATGCGGCGGCTGATGGACTTTCTCAACCGCAACGACCTGCCTTTGACCCTGGCCCTTCGCCTCTACCGCCGCTATGGGGTGAAAGCCCTGGAGGAGGTGAAGAAAAACCCCTACCTCCTGGTGGATGAGACCTACGGGGTGGATTTCGCGGTCATGGACGCCATCGCCCTGGGACAGGGCCTGCCGGGGGACAGCCCCAGGCGGGTGGACGCAGCGGTGCTCTTCGAGCTGAGCTACAACCTGGGCAACGGCCACGTCTTCCTCCCCCGGGACAAGCTGGTGGACGCGGCGAGCCGCCTCATCGACTGTCCGGCGGACATGGTGGAGGCGGCTCTGGACAGCCTCGTGGAGCGGGGCGCGGTCTGCCGGGAGCAGGTGGCCCGGGTGGAGGCCTGCTACCTCCGCCGCCTCCACGAGGCGGAGAGGAACGTCACCGCCCGGCTGGACCGGATGCTCCGCTTCCAGGCGGACCGGCTGGTCCCGGAGCGGGTGGAGGAGACCATCGCCCAGATCGAGGCCGGGCAGGGCATTACATACGCTCCCGCCCAGCGGCGGGCGGTGGAGCTGGCCGCGCGGCAGGGGGTAGTGCTCCTCACCGGAGGCCCCGGCACGGGCAAGACCACCTCCGTGCGGGGCATCGTGGCCCTGCTGGACCGGATGGGGTGCACCATGATGCTGATGGCCCCCACAGGGCGGGCGGCCAAGCGCCTGGGGGAGCTCTGCGGCCGGGAGGCCCAGACCATCCACCGGGCCCTGGGCACCACCTGGCAGGACGAGCAGGTGGTGTTCCAGCGCAGCGAGAAGGACCCCCTGGAGGCGGAGGCGGTCATTGTCGACGAGATGAGCATGGTGGACCTGCCCCTCATGAGCGCCCTGCTCTCGGCCCTGAAGCCGGACTGCCGCCTGGTGATGGTGGGGGACCCGGACCAGCTCCCCTCCGTGGGCCCTGGGAACGTCTTCGGGGACCTCATCCGCAGTGGACGGGTGGAGACGGTGGCCCTCACGGAGATCTTCCGGCAGGCCCAGGCGTCGGCTATCGTCCGCGCGGCCCACGCGGTGAACTCCGGGCAGCTACCGGAGCTGAAAAACCCCCCGGACAGCGACTTCTTCTTCATGCGCCGCCGGGACCCCCTGACGGCGGTGGACCTGGTGGTGGAGCTGTGCAGGACCCGCCTGCCCCAGAATATGGGGGTGGAGGCGGGACAGATCCAGGTCCTCTGCCCCACCCGGAAGGGGGAGTGGGGCACCGGGGCCCTGAACCGGGCCCTGCAGGCGGCCCTGAACCCCCCCGCGCCGGACAAGCGGCAGAAGACCTGGGGGGACATGGTGTTCCGCGTGGGGGACCGGGTGATGCAGATCCGCAACAACTACGACGTCCTCTGGGAGAAGAGCGACGGCACCGCGGGCACCGGCATCTTCAACGGCGACGTGGGCGTGGTGGAGGCCATCGACCCCGCCGGGGAGCTCTTGCAGGTCCGTTTTGATGACCGCACCGCCGCCTACACGCCGGACATGCTCTCGGAGCTGGAGCTGGCGTACGCGGTGACGGTCCACAAGGCCCAGGGCAGCGAGTACCGGGCGGTGGTGCTGGTGGCATTGCCCGCCGCCCCGGCGCTGATGGTGCGGGGGGTGCTCTACACGGGCATCACCCGGGCCCGGGAGCTCCTGGTGGCCGTGGGGGACGACGGCGCCCTCCTCCGTATGGCGCAGAACGACCGCCAGCAGAAGCGGTACAGCGGCCTGCGGTGGCGGCTGAAACGGCTGGCATAGCGGGTGTGCTGACCGATAAAAAACCTGGGAGCGAGAGCGCTCCCAGGTTTCTCTATTTCTGTATGAACTTATCCAGCTGCCGGTAGACCTCCCCCACGTCGATGGGCTTGGCCACATGGGCGTTCATGCCGCAGTCGAGGCATTTTTTGATGTCCTCGGCAAAGGCGTCGGCGGTCATGGCGATGATGGGGATGGTGGCGGCGTCGGGCCGCTCCATGGCCCGGATGGCCGCGGTGGCCTCATAGCCGGTCATGACGGGCATCCGGATGTCCATGAGGATGGCGTCATACCACCCCGGCGAGGAGAGGCGGAACCTCTCCGCGCATACCTGCCCGTTCTCCGCCCACTCCAGGGTGAGGCCCAGCTCTTCGGTGAGGAGGTCGTTGGCGATCTCCCAGTTGAGGTCGTTGTCCTCCGCCACCAGCACCCGGCGGCCCCGCAGGTCCATGGTCTTCTTCCCCGGGGCGGGGGCGGCGCTGCCGGCGAAGGGCCGCAGGCCGTAGAAGAGGGTGGACTTGAAGAGGGGCTTGGCGATGAAGCCGGTGATCCCGGCGCTGACGGCCTCCTCCTGGATCTCGTCCCAGTCGTAGGCGGAGATGAGGAGGATGGGGGTCTCGTCCCCGCACCGGCTGCGGATCTCCCGGGCGGCGGTGATGCCGTCCATGCCGGGGAGCTTCCAGTCCAGGAGGATGATGTGGTAGCCGTCCCCCCGGCGGCAGTGCTCGTCCACCATGGGGATGGCGCTCTCCGCGTCCAGGGCCCAGTCGGCCTTTACGCCGATGGAGGCCAGGTTCTTCACCGTGGACTCGCACAGGGACTGGTCGTCGTCCACCAGGAGCATGTTCCAGTCCGGCAGGACCATGTCCGCCTCCTGGATCTGTGCCCTGGGCAGGTCCAGGACCACCCGGAACTCGCTGCCCTTGCCCAGCTCGCTCTTCACGGAGATGGTGCCGCCCATGGCGTCGACGATATACTTGGTGATGGCCATACCAAGGCCGGTGCCCTCGGTCTTCTGGACCCGGGTGCTGTCCTCCCGGGCGAAGGAGTCGAAGATCTTCGCCTGGAACTCCGGGCTCATGCCGATGCCGGAGTCGGCCACGACGATGAGGGTGCGCACATAGCCGTCCCCCTGGGGGGAGTCGCTCTGGGAGAGGGAGACGCGGATGGAGCCCTCCTCGGGGGTAAACTTCACGGCGTTGCCCAGGAGGTTGATGAGGATCTGATTGAGGCGCACGCCGTCGCCGCAGACGTTCTCGGAGGAGATGTCGTGGATGGAGACGTCGAACTTCTGGCGCTTGGCGCGGATCTGGGGGCGGACGATGTTGACGATGGAGTCCATGACCTCACGGAGGGAGACCTGGTCCATGTTGAGGGTCATCTTGCCGCTCTCGATCTTGCTCATGTCCAGCACGTCGTTGATGAGGCCCAGCAGGTGCTTGCTGGAGAGGGTGATCTTCCGCAGGCAGTTCTGCACCTGGGCGGGGTCTTCCATGTTGGCGGTGGCGATGGCGGTCATGCCCACGATGGCGTTCATGGGGGTGCGGATGTCGTGGGACATGTTGGAGAGGAACTCGCTCTTGGCCTTGTTGGCCTTCTCGGCCTCCCGCCGGGCGGTGTCCAGGTCGGCCATCTGCTGGCGGATCATGCGGAAGAACATGAGGAACACCGCCCCCAGGGCCACCAGCAGGGCGGCGCACACGCTGAAAATCATCACGCTCCACTGCCGGCTCAGACGGCTGATGGCGCTGTCCAGGGTGCCGTAGGAGGTGAAGGTGAGCAGGTGCCACTCCGAGTAGGCCAGGTTGGTGCAGTAGAGGTGCTGGCGCTTGCCGTCGATGGTGAACTCGCTGGTGTAGTCGACTGGGTCGTCCATGCCGTCCACCAGGCGCTGGATAAAGGCCTCCGTGTCGCCGCCGGAGACCTCATAGGTGTCCCGGACCCGGTCGAAGTAGTTCTCCCGGGTGGCGTCGGAGGGGCTGATGATATAGGTGCCGTCCCGGCGGATGATGATGGAGTAGAACTCCCCGTTGTCCTCGTTGAGGGGGATGAAGCCGTCCAGGTAGCTGGCCGGGATAGCGGCCACCAGGGCGCAGCTGTTCCCCCCGCCGCTCATGGGGTACCGGGCGCTGACGCCCAGGAGGATGACGGACTGCCCGTCCGCGGCGGTGCCCACGGCGGCCTTGTCCTCCCCGGCGTTGAGGGAGGCCAGGAAGGGCTCCGGGTCCACCACGTCCACCCGGGGGCCGCTGACCACCTCGTGGTGCCCGTCCTCCGCCCAGAGGGACACGGACAGGAAGGAGGCGGAGGCGTTGTAGCTGAGCAGCTGGTAGAGCTCCTCCGGGGTCCTGCCGTCCCCGGGACCCACGGCCTCCGCCAGGTCGTGGACCTGGTCCAGGCGGAGCCGCAGGGCGCTCTGACAGGTCTTGGCGGACTGCTGGCTCATCTCCGACATATAGAAGGAGCCGACGGAGTTGATGGTGTCTGTGTTCCGCCGGTTCATGTAGAAGGCCAGGAAGCTCAAAAGAGCCACGCACAGGGCCGCCACCACCGTCAGGCTCACGACGAGGAACCGGATGGGGCTTGTTTTTGCCCGCCGCCCGTTCATTTTCCGCACCCCTCCTGGTAGGCCCGGATGGCCGCCACGGTCTTGGCGTAGTCGGCGTCCAGCCGGGCGGCAAGGGCGGGGGCCTCGGGGGTGAAGCCGCCCCGCAGGGCCTCGCTCAGAGCGCTGGCGGACTGATAGAGGGCGGTGAAGCTCAGGTTCTGGGCCACGCCCTTGATGGTGTGGGCCGCCCGGAAGGCCTCCTCGTAGTCCTGGGAGGCCATGGTGGCGGTGAGGGTGTCATAGCTGGGGTCGGCGAGGAACTTCAGGGCAAACTTCTCCACCAGCCGCTCGCTGCGCAAACGGCTTTTCACTTCCTCGAAATCGCCGCCCATAGCGGCGTAGCACTCCTGTAGTGTCATTTGGTCTCTCCTTTTTCTTCGGTCTCCTCCGTCCCCTCGCTCTCAATGGGGGAGATGACGGAGAGCATATCCTGCATGGTGGCCGGGTCGTAGAAGCGGTAGTTGCCCCGGGTGGACCGCTTGAGGGTGTAGAGGGCCTTATCGGCGGCGTGGAAGAGGTCGTCGTAGTCCGCGCCCACCATCTCGATGCGGGCCACGCCCATGCTGATGGAGATGGGGAAGTTCTCATATTTCCCCCCGGTCAGGGAGGTGAAGATGCGCTTGACGATGGGCTCCAGGTCCCCATGGTACTCCAGAAAGGCGAGGAACTCGTCCCCGCCGATGCGGGCGGCGATATCCCGCTCCCGGATGCTCTCCCGGAGCTTGTCGGCGATGAACTTGAGCACCTCATCGCCGAACATATGGCCGTAGGTGTCGTTGGCGGATTTGAAGTGGTCCAGGTCGAAGATGACCATGGCGAAGTCGGCGGTGGGATTCTCGCCGATGCGCTCCAAAATCTGCTCCTTGGCGGCGGCGTGGTTCAAAAGGCCGGTGAGCCGGTCGTGGGAGGCCTCCTGCTTGAGGGCCTCCAGCTGCATCCGGGACTCGTGGATGTCGGTGGCCTTGCCGATGGCGCCGGTGTACTGGGGCGGGTCGTCGGCGGACCAGGTGGCCCGGGCGATGATCCGGGACCAGCGGGGCTCGCCGTTGATGATGATCCGGCAGTCCCGCCGGACCACGGGATGGGCGGGAGTAGAGGCGCGCAGGGCATTGGCCAGGAGCTGGATGTGGGCCTCGGCCAGAGTGGAGAGGACCTTCTCGTTGTTCAGGGGGTCCAATATGGTCTCCTCCAGCCCCAGACGGTTTGCGCCGAAGGCGTTGAGGGATACCATGGACGGGGAGAGGGTATACTCGAATTGAATCTCCTGACTCATGTCGGCGAAGAAGTTGAACTTCATCCGCTCGTGCTCCAGGAGGTGGAGGGTGCGCTCACTGGCGCTCATCTCCTCGTGGCGGTGGAGCTCGGAGACCACGTTTCGCATCTCCAGCTGACTGGAGTGCTCGGCGCTGTGGAGGGTGTCCTTGAGCTGGCCGGCCACGTCGGAGAGGCACTTCATGAGCAAGGGGTTGAAGGTGCCGCACTCGCCGCCCAGGATCATCTCCACCGCCTTCTCGTGGGAGAAGGCGGGCTTATAGACCCGCTGGCTGGTGAGGGCGTCGTACACGTCGGCGAGGGCGACGATCTGGGCGGATATCGGGATCTCGTCGCCCTTGAGGCCGTCGGGATAGCCCCGGCCGTCGTATCGCTCGTGGTGCCAGCGGCAGATGTCCCGGGCGATCTTCACCAGCGGCTCGTCCTGGAATCCGGGAAGGTCGGCGATCATCTGCCAGCCCACCATGGAATGGGTCTTCATGACCTGGAACTCCTCGTCGGTGAGGCGTCCGGGCTTGTTGAGGATCTCGCTGGGGATAGCGATCTTGCCGATGTCGTGGAGGGCGGAGGCGGTGGAGATGAGCCCCACGTCCGACCGGGTGAGGGGGTAGCGGTCGGTCATGGCGATGAGGCTGTTGAGGAAAAGGTCCGTCAGGGCCCGGATGTTTCGCACATGCTGTCCGCTCTCCCCGTTGCGGAATTCCACGATATGGCTGAGGATATCAATCATGAGGGTGCTCTGCCGCTCCTTCTCGATGATCTGCTCGGCAATAAGCCCCTGGAGCTTTTTCTGCTTGGCGTAGAGCAGTATGGTATTGACCACCCGGCGGTGGACCACCCGCTCGTCGAAGGGGCGGTTGATAAAGTCGGTGCATCCCAGGTTGTAGGCCCGCTCCACATGGGCGGAGGCTGTCTCGGAGGTAATCATGATGACAGGAATATCCTCGATCCAGCCGTTTTTCTTCATAGCGCTGAGTACATCAAAGCCGTTCACATGGGGCATCACGATGTCCAGCAGGACCAGGTCGATCTCCGTGCCGTATTTTTGCAGGATGGCCAGGGCCCGTACGCCGTCCTCCGCCTCCAGGATGTCGTACTCCTCCCCCAGCATATCCGCAAGCATGGAGCGGTTGATCTCCGAGTCGTCGGCGATGAGGATCTGTTTTCTTCGCAGTTCGTCCTGAATGCTCGTAGCACTCACGCCCCCTTTCTATAGATTGCCCTCCGCCCGGGGCAGGTCCCACGGGCGGATAATTTCGATTATTATAGCAGGTTTTTGCGTCCGGGGCAAGGGCTTGGAGAGAAAAAAACCGTCAAGGCCGCCGTGAGATGCTCCAAACAGGGGCTCGGGGCCCGCATCAGGGCATTCCGCCGCGCCCTCCCGGGCAAGAAAACCCAAAATAGGTCAAAATCCCCCTAATACAGATAGGTCAAACAGCCATAATCAATGAGGTGATGCAAATGACGAGACTACAGGCCCTGCGGAAAGAGCGGGGCTACACCCAGATCAAGATGCAGATGCTCACTGGCATCGACCAGAGCGACTACTCCAAGCTGGAGACCGGCAAGCGCTACTACACTTACGAACAGCTCCGGCGCATCGCCCTGGCCCTGGACACCAGCATGGACTACCTGGCCGGGCTCACGGACGAGCGCCGCCCCTATCCTCGGGCCGGGCAGGAGGAGGAGCGGTGATGGGCAAGGATCTGCTCCGGGACCTCCTCTTCCCGCCCAGGTGCGCCTTCTGCGGACAGCTCATGGACGAACAGGGGGACGGGATTTGCCCCGGCTGCCGGCCGGACCTCCCCTACCGGGAGGGAGACGCAAGGCTCCGTTTCATAGGCGGGGAGGGCTTCCCCTGCGCCGCGGCCCTCTACTACGACGGCCCGGTGCCGGAGGGCGTCCACGCTCTGAAGTTCAACGGGAAGCCCTGGCGGGCGGAGGTCTTCGCCCGCTTCGCTGCCCAGGCGGCGTCGGAGGTGCTGGAGGGGCCCTTCGATGCGGTGACATACGTCCCCGTCAGCCCCCTGCGGAATTTCCGGCGGGGCTACGACCAGGCCCGGCTCATCGCCCGGGCGGCGGGGAAAATTCTGGGTCTGAGGGCGGAACCAACGCTGCGCAAGATCCGTCATAACAGAGCCCAGTCCTCCCTGACCGATCCCTCGGAGCGCGCGAGGAACGTCCGGGACGTCTACACCGTGCCCCATCCGGAGCGGGTGAAGGGGCGGCGGTTCCTCCTGGTGGATGACGTCTGCACCACCGGGAGCACCATGGCCGCCTGCGCCCGGACGCTGATGGAGGCGGGAGCGGCGTCGGTCTCCTGCGCGGCCCTCGCCGGGGAGCACAGGCGGAAAGGACCGAAAAACGGGGCGGATGTCCCGGAAAATTCGGCGAAAATTAAAAAATAAAGTCCGCCAATCCCTTGCAAAAATTGGACAGGCTGAGTATAATGATATTTTAGAGTATAAGCGGACATTCTGCTAAGAATAGAAATTACGACTGACGAGGTGGAGAGTATTATGGCAAAGGATATCGGGATCGATCTGGGTACCGCTTCCGTTTTGGTATATGTCAAGGGCAAGGGCATCGTCCTCAACGAGCCCAGCGTGGTGGCGATGGACAAGAACACCGGCAAGCTCCTGAAGGTGGGCGAGGAGGCCCGGCAGATGCTGGGCCGCACCCCGGGGAACATCGTGGCCATCCGCCCCCTGCGGGAGGGCGTCATCTCCGACTACGACATGACCGAGCGGATGCTCAAGGAATTTATCCGCAAGGTGGCGGGGTTCATGGTCTTCAAGCCCCGGGTCATCATCTGCGTCCCCTCCGGCATCACGGAGGTGGAGGAGCGCGCCGTGGTGGACGCGGGCATCCAGTCCGGGTGCCGGCGGGTGTACCTCATTGAGGAGCCCGTGGCCGCCGCCATCGGCGCGGGGATCGATATCACCAAGCCCGACGGGCACATGGTCGTGGATATCGGCGGCGGCACCGCCGATATCGCCGTCATCTCCCTGAGCGGCGTGGTGGAGTCCTCCTCCATCAAGGTGGCGGGGGACCAGTTCAACGAGGCGGTGGTCAAGTATATGCGCCGCAAGCACAACATCCTGGTGGGCGAGAGCACGGCGGAGAAGATGAAGATCGCCATCGGCTGCGTCTATCCCAAGGAGGAGGAGACCACCATGGACGTGAAGGGCCGCTGCCTGCTTACGGGCCTGCCCAAGACGATCACCGTCACCTCCTCCGAGATGCTGGAGGCCTTCGAGGAGCCCAGCGAGCGCATTTTGGAGAGCATCCACTCCGTGCTGGAGCGCACCCCGCCGGAGCTGGTGGCGGACGTGTCCACCAACGGCATCGTCATGACCGGCGGCGGCAGCCTGGTGGAGGGCTTCGACAAGCTCATCGAGTCCCGCACGGGCATTGTCACCACTGTGGCGGACAACGCCATCGCCTGTGTGGCCGAGGGCACCGGCAAGAGCCTGGATATGATCACCGACATGCAGGAGGGCACCATCAACCTCTCCCGGCGGCGGCAGGTGAACTGAGTTTGCGGGTCCAGGGGCTCAGCCCCTGGCAGGGTGCAGGGACAGCGTCCCTGCCGGGTCCAGGGCAGAGCCCTGGCGGGCTTGGGCGGAGCCCAACATTTTCTCGTTCCAAAAACCGTCCACATTTTCTCTTGCAAAATGGGACAAAATCTGATAGAATGGTCCAGCATTGTGTCTGTATATGACGTATCAACCGTTCGGAGGAGCTTTTATAATGGCTAAAAAATCGATCAGTGAGAAGCGGGCAGAGAGAGAGAGACAGGAAAATCAGACCTTACAGCGGGTCTTTAACGTGTTCCTGCTGGGCCTTGCCGCGGAGGTGTACCTCTTCATCGTCTACCGGGGCTATGTGGCGGGGTCCGTGGGGTCCATGCTGGTTTGGCACCAGCTTTTGCGCTGGGGCAGTTGGATCGGCCTGGCCGCGGCCGTGGCAGGCGCGGGCGTGGGCTGGTGGAAGCGGGAGGACAAGAAGCTGCGCACCATCATGACCTGGGTCGGCGGCGTAGGGGCTTTCCTGTTCGTGTCGGGCTGGATCGTCACCCACTTCTTCTCCAATGGACAGGGCGTGACCACCATGTGCATCCTGGTGCCCATTTTGGCGGTGCTGGCTCTGGTGTACCTGCTCTACCAGCACGAGTGCTTCCTGTGCACGGCGGCCCTTGCGGGGTCCATGTTCACCGTGTGGGTCCGGGGCGCGGCGGCGGACTCCGGCACCTGGAAGGTGCCCGTCCTGGTGGGGACCGTAGTGGGCGCGGTGGTGCTCGCGGCGGCGGCTTACCTGGTCCGCAAGGCCCAGGCGGAGGAGGGAAAGCTCCTCAAGATCCGGGTCTTCTCCGTGGAGTGCGACTACCGCATCCTCTACGCCGCGCTGGGCGTGGGCTTTGTGGGCGTAGCTGCGGCGCTGGTGGTCCCGGCTGTGGCCTACTACCTCATGTGGGTGCTGGGCATTGCCCTCTTTGCCGAGCTGGCGTACTACACCACGAAGATGATGTGAGAAACTGAGAAAGGGCCTCCGCGGACTACGGTCTGCGGAGGCCTTTTGCCGGAGACGGCGGGTTTGTACGAAGTGACCGAATTATCAGTTGACAAAAGGAGAAACATATGGTATAGTAAACAACAGGAGGGGCCCTTCAAAATTTATTTTAGAAGGAGAGGCAAAATGAAAAGGTTGATTTCGTTGGCGCTGGTCCTCATGTTGGCGCTGGGGGTGCTGTCTGTTACGGCGTATGCTTGTGATTTGGAGAGTGACGATGAGTGCCCGATTACTAGGGATGAGGGGATTATGCCCCTGGCGGCGGGGTGCCCTTATTGTTTTGTTGAGTGCAGACGTGTATTGTATCCTGAATTTACACATGTAACGAGGTCCCTCTGCCCAAGGGATACTACCCGTTATCATGATCTGTCAGTGGTAGGCTGGGTATTTGTTTGCCCAAACTGCAACAGATACTGCGGAGCAGATCAAAGTCACGCGACCGGGCTCAGGAGCTGTACAAACATATCCCAGCCATGTTTTCCGAATAATATAGAATATATTTGGAATAACTATTAAAATCCAAAGTAGTAAGGGAGGAGAATATAATGCGCAGAAGGAAATCTGGTCTGATCGGGTGCCTTCTCCTGACAGTCATTGCTGCCGTATCTGTCATGGTGGTCAAACATACTTCTCCGAGGCTGGCAACAGATGAAGAGCTTGCCAATTTTAAGGGGTTTACCACAAAGCAGCAGGCGGAGCGGGTTCCCTGGGACAAACTTGGCCCGGTATTTGACAAGATACGGCAGGAGGACCCGGACGCGCTTATTGGATTTTATACCAGCATGAGGTGCATGGACACGGGTTGTACCGATTTTGAGCATCACACCCACTGGTGTATTGTCAACTGCACGGATCAAAGCCATGGCCACAGCAAGAAGGAGTACGCGGAGTCGGAAGAGAGGCTGAGCCAAATCGTGCCGCCGCCGCTGGACCCAACGACATCCCCCATTCCCTCGAAATGACAGGAAGAAAAATGTGTGGTGCTTATGCACCACACATTTTTTATCGTGCGCCGCCTGCCCGCTCACGTATGGGAAATGACCGGGAAGAGGAACGGCTCCCAGCCGAAGATACCCGTATCGTTCAAAACAAACATGGCATCCTCCTCATCCGGCACCGGGGAGGTCTCAAAGGGCGCGGGGTCCACGGGGGTGAACTCCAGCCGGACCCGCCGGGTCCCCGGAGGCGCCAGGGCCTCCAGGATGTCCGGGAGGCTCTGTCCGGCCCCGCAGTAGACGTCGTAGCAGTGGAGCACGTCCCCCTCGGCCTCCGCCACGGCTACGGCGTCGAAGTCCGGGAGGTAGGACACGCACTCCGCCATGGGGCCCGCGCAGTAGAACATCAGCAGATTCTCTCCGTTGACGGTCTGTATTTTTGAGAAGGGATTCGTCTTTTTGTAATGTCTCAACAGCAGTTCCCGGTCCCCGGCGGAGGCCATGTCCAGCCTTCTGCCCCGCCCCCGGGGACGGCCCAGGTCCATGGAAAACCGGACCTGGGCCTTTTTCTGAAAGCCGAACCTGGGGTAGAACTCCAGGACGCTCTCGTTGGCGAAGAGGAACACCGTCTCCCCGGCGCATTCGGCCAGGACCGCCTCCATCAGGCGGCGGGAGAGGCCCCGCCCCCGGTACGCCGGGCCGGTCATCACCGTGCCCAGCTGGACACAGGAGCGGGCCTGCCCGTCCAGCAGAAGCTCCATCCGGTTGACCGAGACATTGGAAACAGCCCTCCCGCCGTCGAAGAGGGTGTAGGGCACGTGGGCGTCCCCCCAGTACCCGGCCTGATACCAGGGCTCAAAGGAGAAGCCGTAGGTCTCTTGCGTCAGGGCGTTGTAGGCGGCGCGCAGGGCGGCGCTGTGCCTCACCTGCTTGGAAAATTGAAGCTCCATAGCTGGATCAATAGGCCAATTTCTCTGTGAGATACGCCTTGAGCTCAGAAATGGGGATACGCACTTGCTGCATGGTGTCCCGCTCCCGGACGGTGACGCAGCCATCGGCGGGGGTCTTCTCGTCGCCCACGGTCTCAAAGTCCACGGTGATGCAGAAGGGGGTGCCCACCTCGTCCTGACGGCGGTAGCGCTTGCCGATGGAGCCGGCGTCGTCGAAGTCGATCATCCACTCCTTGGAGAGCTCCGCCTGGATCTCCCGGGCCTTGCCGCCCAGCTTCTTGGAGAGGGGCAGGACCGCCGCCTTGAAGGGGGCCAGGGCCGGGTGGAGGCGCAGGACGGTGCGCACGTCGTTTTTCTCCGCGTCCACGACCTCCTCGTCGTAGGCGTCCACCAGGAAGGCGAGAACGACCCGGTCCGCGCCCAGGGAGGGCTCGATGACGTAGGGGACATAGCGCTCATTGGCCTCCTGGTCAAAGTAGCTCTGATCCTTGCCGGAGGTGTTCTGGTGGGCGGTGAGGTCGAAGCTGGTGCGGCTGGCCACGCCCCACAGCTCCCCCCAGCCGAAGGGGAAGACGAACTCAAAGTCCGTGGTGGCGTTGGAGTAGTGGCTGAGCTCTTCCGGGTCGTGGTCCCGGAGCCGCAGGTTCTCCTCCCGCAGGTTCAGGCCCAGCAGCCACTCCTTGCAGAAGTTCTTCCAGTAGGCGAACCACTCCAGCTCCGTGCCGGGCTTGCAGAAGAACTCCAGCTCCATCTGCTCGAACTCCCGGGTGCGGAAGGTGAAGTTGCCGGGGGTGATCTCGTTGCGGAAGCTCTTGCCCACCTGGCAGATGCCGAAGGGGAGCTTGCGCCGGGTGGTGCGCTGGACGTTCTGGAAGTTGACGAAGATGCCCTGGGCGGTCTCGGGCCGGAGGTAGACAGTGTTCTTGGCGTCCTCGGTGACGCCCTGGAAGGTCTTGAACATCAGGTTGAACTTGCGGATGCCGGTGAAGTTGTGCTTGCCGCAGGTGGGGCAGGGGATGTTGTGCTCTGTCACAAAGGCTTCCATCTCCTCCTGGGAGTATGCGTCCACGGGCTTTTCCAGCTGGAAGCCGTTTTCCGCGCACCAGTCCTCGATGAGCTTGTCGGCCCGGAAGCGCTCCTTGCACTCCTTGCAGTCCATGAGGGGGTCGGAGAACCCGCCCACATGGCCGGAGGCCACCCACACCTGGGGGTTCATGAGGATGGCGGCGTCCAGGCCCACGTTGTAGGGGTTCTCCTGGACGAACTTCTTCCACCAGGCTTTCTTTACGTTGTTTTTCAGCTCCACGCCCAGGGGGCCGTAGTCCCAGGTGTTGGCGAGGCCGCCGTAGATCTCGCTCCCGGCGAAGATGAAGCCCCGGCCCTTGCACAGGGCCACGATCTTCTCCATGGTCTTCTCTCGGTTGTTCATACTGCATCGCTCCTATCTGAAAATATAGTTTGGCCGGAAAGGGGAAAAATAAAACGCCCCGAGCCGCATTGGCTCAGGACGGATAAACGATCCGCGGTTCCACCTGAATTCGGGAGAGCTCCCGCACTTTGGTCCGTAACGGGGACATCCGGCGGGGCATTTCCGCTCCGCGGCTCCGAGGCGCCCTTCCCTGCGGCCTTCCGGGGACTTGCACCAACCGTCCCCTCTCTCCGCTGCGGCCCGCGGGTACTCCTCCTCTTCACTGCCTTTCTTCCTTCGGTTGGTTCACTTTAGCATGTTTCTCCCCCCTTGTCAAGGGTGAAATGGGGGGTATTGGGGAAATCAATGTTGTTTCGCAATGGCTGGGGGGTCATGCGCGGACATTTTTATCAAACACCCCGCATAGTTCCCCCTGTCCCCGGGCACCCTAGGTCAAAAGGAGGGATGTTCATGGAAATTTCCAAAGCGGAGTACCAAAGATTCGTACAGGACCGGGCGAAGAAGTCGCCCCTGGTGAAGGACTGCGCCATGGCCTTCGGCATTGGCGGGGTCATCTGCGTGATCGGACAGCTCATCATGGACGGCTTCACCGCCCTGGGCCTGGACAAGGTGGACGCGGGGACGGCCACGTCGGTGTCGCTGGTGCTCCTCTCGGCGCTTCTCACGGGGCTGAACCTCTACAACAAGCTGGGCCGCTACGGCGGGGCGGGGACCCTGGTGCCCATCACCGGCTTTGCCAACGCGGTGGTCTCCCCGGCCATCGACTTCAAGAGCGAGGGCTTTGTCACCGGCATGGCGGCGAAGATGTTCACCGTGGCCGGGCCCGTGATTGTCTTCGGCGTCACGGCAAGCGTCATCTACGGCGTGGTGCTCATGCTCTTCTGACGCCGGTCCCCGTATGGGTCCGCACCTTCCGGGTGCGGGCCTTTTTGCGTTTTTCGTGGAAAAAAGCGCCCCTTTCTCTTGCATCCTATTTTATTTGATGCTATGATAGTACCGTTTACTGTTTAGAGAAAGGTAGGAGAACGAAAAACATGTCAAAATTTTCCAAACTGTTTGAAGCCCAGGACATGACCATGGGCGAACCCTGGCAGAAGATCGTGTCCTTTGCCGTGCCCCTGCTCATCGGCAATATTGCCCAGCAGCTCTACAACACCGCCGACTCCGTCATCGTCGGCAAGTACGTGGGGGACAACGCCCTGGCCGCCGTGGGCGGGTGCGGGCCCACGCTGAACCTGCTGATTGTCCTCTTCGTGGGCATCGCCACCGGGGCGAGCATCATGGTGGCCCAGTACTTCGGCGCGAAGAAGAAGGAGGAGCTCAGCTACGCCGTGGGCACCTGCATGGTCCTCACCCTCATTGCCTCCCTCTTCATGATGGTCCTTGGGACAGCAGTGTCCGCCCCCATGCTCCGAATGCTGGGCACCCCGGAGGAGACCTACGACATGTGCGTCAGCTACATGCAGATCATCTTCCTGGGCATCGCGGGCGGCGGGTTCTACAACATCCTCTCCGGCGTCCTCCGGGGTCTGGGCGACTCCATGAGCGCCCTGAAGTACCTGGTCATCGCCGCCCTCCTGAACATCGTCCTGGACCTGGTCTTTGTGGCACAGTTCAACATGGGCGTGGCGGGCGTAGCCATCGCCACGGACCTGGCGCAGTTCATCTCCGCAGGGCTCTGCGCCTGGAAGCTCTTCGCCATGCGGGACGTGATGCACCTCCAGCGCAAGCACTTCGGCTTCCACAGGGACTACGCCATGCAGCTGGTCCGGCTGGGCCTGCCCTCGGGGCTGTCCCAGGCGGTGATGAGCTGCTCGGCCCTGGTGGTCCAGTCCCTGACCAACTCCTTCGGCGCGGTCTTCGTCGCCTGCAACACCATCGTCATGCGGGTGGACGGCTTTGTCATGATGCCCAACTTCTCCTTCGGCAACGCCATGACCACCTTCACCGGGCAGAACATCGGCGCGGGCCGCATGGACCGGGTGGTGGAGGGCGCGAAGTCCGGCCTGAAGCTGGCCGTGGGCACGGCGGTGGTGCTGGTGGTCTGCATCCTCCTGGCCGGGCCGGTGCTCATGGGGCTCTTTACCGACACCCAGTCCCTCATCGACATGTCCAACCGCATGATGCGCATCATCGCCTTGGGCTACATCGCCTTTGCCGTCACCCAGTGCATGGGCGGCGTCATGCGCGGCGCGGGCGACACCACTACCCCCATGTGGCTGAGCTTCTTCACCACCATCGTGGTCCGCGTGCCTCTGGCCTATCTCTTTGCCTACATCACCCGCAGCGCCGAGCACCCCAACGGGATGCCGGAGAGCATTTTCGCCTCCCTTCTGGTCTCCTGGCTGGTGGGCGCGCTGGTCCACACCATTGCCTATAAGAAGGGGAGCTGGCGCAATAAGGTCCTCCAAGGCGGAGGGAACGCGGCATGAGCAGTGGGAAGACCGCTTTCGTCACCGGCGGGAGCCGGGGCATCGGCAGGGCCGTTGTCCGCCGCCTCGCGGCGGAGGGCTATGCCGTGGGCATCGACTATCTGCAAGCGAAGGACCAGGCCGAGGCGCTGGAGGCGGAGCTCCGCGCCCAGGGGGCACGGGCCTTGGCGGTCCAGGCCGACGTCTCTGACCGGGACGCCGTCACCGCCGCCATCCGAACCGTAGAGGAAGCGTTCGGCCCGATAGACCTCCTGGTGAACAACGCCGGCATCGCCGGACAGCACCAGTTCCAGGACATCACGGACGAGTTTTGGCGTCGGCTCTTTGCCGTCAACGTCGACGGGGCCTTCCACACCATCCAGGCCGTCCTGCCCCACATGATTCACGTCAAGGCCGGGTCCATCGTCAACATCTCCTCCATCTGGGGACAGCGGGGCGCGTCCTGCGAGGCGGCCTACTCCACTACCAAGGCCGCCCTCATCGGCCTCACCCGCTCCCTGGCCATGGAGCTCGCCCCCTCCGGCATCCGGGTCAACTGCGTGGCCCCCGGCGTCATCCGTACGGACATGGTGGCCGTCTTGGGGGAGGAGACCCTCGCGGACCTCGCCCGGGAGACCCCCGTCGGACGCCTCGGCTCCCCCGAGGACGTGGCCTGCGCCGTCTCATTCCTCGCAGGCGATGCCGCCTCCTTCATTACCGGCCAGGTCCTCACCGCTGACGGCGGGTTCATCCTGTAGCCCTTTCTTCCTTTCTTCTTTGTGTACAAAGAAGAAAGGAAGCGAAAGAAGAAAAACTTTTTGCGGCAAAACTGCGTTTTGCCTTTGGAGGGTTTATGAGAAGATTTCTTTTGCCCCTGCTCCTGCTGTCCCTCCTCCTGGCCGCCTGCGCCCCCAGGCAGGACGTTCCCCCGGTGGAGGCCCTCCCGCCCGCGCCCCAGCCGGAGCCCATCCCCGCGCCTGAGCCGGAACCTGAGCCCCCTCCGCTCCCGGACCCCAGGGAGGCGGCCGTGGAGGCCCTGGCGGACTCCATGTCCCTGGAGGAGAAGGTGGGACAGCTCTTCTTCTCCGCCTGCCCCGCCCAGGGCGCGGCGGAGAAGCTCGCCCAGTTCCACTTGGGCGGCTGTCTGCTCTTCCTCCCGGACTTCAAGGACCCGGACGGTAATTGGCTTACAGCGGAGGCGTTTATGGACAAGACCGCCTCCTTCCAGGACGCCGCCGCCATCCCCCTCTTCATCGGCGTGGATGAGGAGGGCGGCACCGTCGCCCGGGCCAGCCGGAATCCCAACCTCTTTGAGAAGAAATTTCGCTCTCCCAGGGAGGTCTATCTGGAGTTTGAAGGGGGGGACGGCATCCGCGCAGACGCGATTGAAAAGAGTACCGGGCTGCTTTCCTATGGCATAAACGTCAACTTCGCCCCGGTGGCGGATGTTTCCACAGACCCCGCAGATTTCATTTATGCCCGGACCTATGGACTGGACGCGGAGCAGACTGCCTTTTTCGTGGGACAGACCGTAGAGGAAATGACCCGCCTCAAGACCGGCTCTGTCCTCAAGCACTTCCCCGGCTACGGCAGCAACGCCGACACCCACACCGGCATCGCCGTGGACGAGCGGCCCTATGAGCAGTTCCAGGCGGAGGATTTTCTCCCCTTCCGGGCGGGCATCCAGGCCGGGGCGGGGGCCGTGCTGGTCAGCCACAATATCGTCAGCTGCATGGACCCGGACCTGCCCGCCTCCCTCTCCCCGGAGGTCCACCGCATCCTCCGGGAGGAGCTGGGCTTCACCGGCGTAGTCCTCACCGACGACCTTGCCATGGGCGCGGTCCGGGAGTACGCTCAGGAGGGGTCCGTGGCCGTCATGGCCCTCCGGGCGGGCAACGACATGGTTGTCACCCCGGACTTTGAGAAGCAGATCCCCCTGGTCCTCGCCGCCCTGGAGGACGGTACCCTGGACGAGGAGACCATCGACGCCGCCCTCCGCCGGGTGCTGGGGTGGAAATATGACCTGGGGCTGTTGGACGCCGCGCCGTAGGGGCCGGGCTCTGTCCCGGCCCGGGGCCCCTTTCGTCACGGAGCCTTTTGAAAATGCTGATATGACAATACCCCGATCGGAAGAAAATACGCACACCAGCCTAACAGGGCGGTGGTTCCTCCGTTTCCGGCCCCGCCGTCTGCCATACCTGCGAACATGCCTGTCACCGGCAGGATCAAGCAGCTGATGAAGAAAACGCCGTGTACCATCATCAGGTATTTCAGCCACTTGTCCGCTCTGGAACTGGGGCTGATGGAGAGACCAATAAAAAATGTGGAGAGGGCCATCATTCCGTAACCAAGCAGATCGTAATAGAACAGCAGGCCGCCGCGCTGAAAATCCAATATCCGGGCGGCCTGCTCATTCAGATTTCCCCAACGGACGGTGGTTGTCTGTGCGAAATATACCAGAAGGACCAACACCGCATAAATAACGCCGAACGCAGCGCCAATGTTGGCAGGAACCCGGCGGCTCTCGCGGCTTTCGTACTGAAACCCCATTGCCATCATGATGTATCCCAGAGGCAAAACCATACACACGGCGTAGGAGCCGAATGGAAAATCAACGGTCATACAGACTGCAAAGAGAAAAACTGTGACGGTGACAATCGCCGCGCCGGTCCTGGGAATGGTCCTGTTCATCGCTTTTCCTCCATCAATCAAAAATTACCGCTTCGATTATAGCACAGCCAATATCCCGGTTCAAGCTGTGCCCCGTGAAACCGCCAAAGGTTCAGCCCGGCGGCACGAAAGGAAAAAGTGATCCTATGAGACGGAATTTGCGCAGTATCCTGCTCTTTCTCCTCGCGGCGGTCCTGCTGGCCGGGACGGCCTTCGCGGACACCGGGCCCAAGCCCCAGCTTGCAGTGAAGGTGGTCAGCGGCCCGGAGGAGCCCTATTACCTGGACCTCCTGGCGGAGGGGAAGGGCGGCAATGGCCTGAGCCAAGAGGAGCGGGACGCCCTGGACCAGGACATGCTCTCCGCCCTCCTCTCGGCGGTGCCGGAGGGCTGGCACGCCTGCGTGACTGAGGGCACCGGCGTCCCCATCTGGGGGGAACTGACCAGTGAGGACGGCGTCCACACCTTCGGCTATGTGGGCGTGCCAGAGACCTACCGCATCCTGGTGGTCACCCAGTCCGGCGAGGTCTGGATGTCCGAGACCCTGGAGCGGAAGGTCCTGCAAGCCTCCGCCACCCTGGACTGGGCGGCGGGGACGGTCAAGGTCCCTCCGGTCTGGGTGGGATATGTGTTGCAGTTTCTCGCCGCGCTGGTCCCCACACTGGTGATCGAGGGCGTCCTCCTGCCGGTTTTCGGCTTCCAGTGGAAGCGCAGCTGGAGGGCCTTTCTGCTGGTGAACCTGGTGACCCAGGGGGCTTTGGCGGTATTCATGAGCTTTCACATCATCCGGGACGGCTTTGGCTGGTGGTTCTTGATCCTCATCGTCCCGGCGGAGGTGGTCATCGCCCTGGTGGAGGCCGGGCTCTACCGCAAGCTCCTCCAGGGCCGTTCCAGGGCCCGCGCCTTCGCCTACGGCCTCACCGCCAACGCCGCCTCGGCCCTGCTGGGGTGGTACCTGGCGGAGCCGGTGTGGCGGTGGATCGTGACAATTTGTTGATAAAGGACGTTCGATCATGACAGAAAAACTCTACTACAACGACCCCTTCTGCAAGACCTTCACCGCCACGGTCCGCGCCTGCGTCCAGGAGAAGGACGCCTGGGCCGTCACCCTGGACCGCACCGCCTTCTACCCCGAGGGCGGCGGCCAGCCCGCCGACCACGGCACCCTGGGCGGCGTACACGTCGCCGACACCCGGGAGCGGGACGGCGAGGTGGTCCACCTCTGCAACGGGCCCCTGGCCGTGGGAGATACCGTGGAGGGGGCCATCGACTGGGCCCGGCGGTTCGACTTCATGCAGCAGCACAGCGGGGAGCATATCGTCAGCGGCATCCTCTGCGGGATTTTTCGCTGCGACAACGTGGGCTTCCATATCGGACACGACCTGGTGACCATCGACTTCAACGCCGGGCTCACAGCGGAGGACGTGCTGGACATCGAGCGCCGGGCCAACCAGTATATCTGGGAGGACCACGCCCTCTCCGTGGCCTACCCGTCCCCCGAGGAGCTGGAAAAGCTGGATTACCGGAGCAAAAAGGCCCTCGCCGGACAGGTCCGCATCGTCTCCTGGCCCGGGGCGGACTGCTGCGCCTGCTGCGGCACCCATGTGCTCCGCAGCGGACAGGTGGGGCTGGTGAAGCTCCTCTCCTGCCAGAAGTTCCGGGAGGGCGTGCGTATTGAGATGGCCGCCGGGGCCCGGGCGCTGGACCGCTTCAACGTCATCGCCGGGCAGAACACCCGGGTCTCCCAGCTCCTCTCCGCCAAGCCGGACGCCACCGCCGCCGCCGTGGAGCGCCTGCAAGCCGAGCTCTACGCCCTCCGCGGCAGGGTCGCCGCCCTGGAGGAGCGGGACTTCGCCCGCCTCGCCCGGCAGTATCAGGGCGCGGGGGACGTGCTCCTGGTGGAGCCCGCCATGTCCCCGGAATCCCTGCGGAAGCTCTGCGGCGCGGTCCAGAACGCCGCCGGAGGGCGCTGTGCCGTCTTCGCCGGAGGGGAGGGGGCTTTCCAGTACGCCGTCAGCGCCCCGGAGGGGGACCTGCGGCCTCTCGCCAAGAGCATCAACGCCGCCCTCAACGGCCGGGGCGGCGGGAAGCCGAATTTTGTCCAGGGGAGCGTCCAGGCGGAGGAGGGGGAGATTGCCCGGTTCTTTTCTGCGCTTGCGTAGGACGGTGCATCCTTCCAATCACCATGCCCTGTGATTGCCCGCAGTCCAGGCGGCGGGATGATTGCTGCGCACAAGCCGCAGCCTGGGCCATGGACGCTATGAGAGCAGGACATGCTGTATCAGCGAAGAGATCGGATGGCTGAAGGGCCGGAAAAATTTACGCTCCCCCCTTGACAGACAGGCCCTCTCCGCGCTATGATAGGGGCGTAAAGGGGAGTAGTCGGCGCCGCTTGCGGCGTGGCAGAGAGCGTCAGTACGGCCTTGCGGCCCGCTGTTGCCTGAAATGACGAGACTTTTGCGGTGTTTTTGCGCCGTGAAAGTCTCTTTTTTTGTTCCCCGAATCACTTTTTAGGAGGCAGGACCCATGCAGCTGTTCTACGATCTCTTCTCCAATGTCCTCAATTTCACCTGGCAGGAGGTGCTGATGATCCTCACCGGCGGCCTTCTCATCTACCTGGCGGTCAAGCGGGAGATGGAGCCCGCGCTCCTGCTCCCCATGGGCTTCGGGGCCATTCTCGTGAACCTCCCCTTTGCCGGCACCGAGGCCGTCGAAGCCCTTTTCAACGCCGGTATCGCAAGCGAGCTCTTTCCGCTCCTGCTCTTCATCGGCATCGGGGCGATGATCGACTTCGGCCCCCTGCTCTCCAACCCGAAGATGTTTCTCTTCGGCGCGGCGGCGCAGTTCGGCATCTTCTTCACCCTGGCGGCCGCGGCCGCGGCGGGCTTCAGCCTCACCGACGCCGCCTCCGCCGCCATCATCGCCGCCGCGGACGGTCCCACCAGCATCTACGTGGCCAATTACTTCCACAGTCAATACCAGGGGGCCATTATGGTCGCCGCCTACTCCTACATGGCCCTGGTGCCCATCATCCAGCCGCCCATCATCCGGGCCGTCACCACGAGAGAAGAACGCCGCATCCGCATGGACTACAACCCCGCAGGCGTCTCCAAGGCCACCCGTATCCTCTTCCCCATTCTGGTGACCATCATTGCCGGGGCCGTGGCCCCCAAGAGCGCCGAGCTCATCGGCTTCCTGATGTTCGGCAACCTCATCCGGGAGTGCGGCGTGCTGGACTCCCTCAGCCAGTCCGCCCAGCACGAGCTTGCCAACCTCATCACCCTCCTGCTGGGTATCTCCGTGGCCTTCAAGATGCAGGCGGAGCTCTTTCTTACCTGGCAGACCCTGCTGATTTTAGCCCTGGGGCTCCTGGGGTTCGTGTTCGACACCGTAGGCGGGGTGCTCTTTGCCAAGGTGCTCAACCTCTTTTCTAAGAAGAAAGTCAACCCCATGATCGGGGCCGCGGGGATCTCCGCGTTCCCCATGGCCTCCCGGGTGGTGCACAAGATGGGGCTGGAGGAGGACTCCTATAACTTCCTCCTCATGCACGCCGCCGGGGCCAATGTCAGCGGACAGATCGCCTCGGTCATCGCCGGGGGGCTCCTGATCTCGCTGGTGGAGGGACTGCTGTAAAAATGACTTGTGGCGGTCTAAGCTTGGGAAAGGAGGAACATCTATGAACATGCCGCTGGTTTTGGCCTGCCTGGGGATCATGGGCAAGGGGATGCTGGGCATCTTTGTGGTCATTTTGGTCATCTGGGCGCTGGTCGCTCTGCTGGGGCGGGTGACGCGGTAGGGCGTGCGCCTCGCAAGGTCCGGGCGGAGAAATAGACAAATCAACAGCACATAAAAGGGCAGGGCAGACCATTACAGTCTGTCCTGCCTCTGATTTTTTCCGAGGTTTAGCCCACGACCTTCTGCCCGTTCAGGAAGACGGCGAGGATGTTAGTGTCGCTGACCATAGGGTCACCGCCGGCGACGACGATGTCGGCGTCCTTGCCCGCCTCCAGGGAACCGACGCGGCCGTCGATGCCCAGATGTTTGGCAGGATTGATGGTGATGGCCTGGAGGGCGGCGAAGGGGTCCATACCGGCCTTGACGGCGAGCCCTGCGCAGAGGGAGAGGTACTGTTCAGGGATGACGGAGTGGTCGGTGATGATGCTGACCTGGAGGCCGGCCTTGGCGAGGATGCCGGGGGTCTCGAAGGTCTTGTTGACCAGCTCGATCTTGCTGGCGTTGGTGAGGGTGGGGCCCACGGCCACGGGGACGTTGGCGCGGACCAGTTCGTCAACGATGAGGTGGCCCTCGGTGCAGTGTTCGATGGTGATCTTGACGCCGAACTCCTTGGCGATGCGCAGGGCGGTGCAGATATCGTCGGCGCGGTGGGCGTGGGCCTTGAGGGGCATCTCGCCCTTGAGGACGGGGATGAGGGCCTCCATCTTCATGTCAAATTTGGGGCGTTTGAGGGCGTCGTCCCCGGCGGCCTCTTTGCGCTCTAAGTACTCCCGGGCCTGGAAGAGCATGTCGCGGAGCTTGGCGGCGGTGGTCATGCGGGCGCTGTCGCCCTTTTCGCGGTAGCAGCGCTTGGGGTTCTCGCCGAAGGCGCACTTCATGGCGACGGGGTCGCGGACGACCATGTCGTCGACGCAGTTGCCGTAAGTTTTGACGGCGAAGAAGGTGCCGCCGATGACGTTGGCGCTGCCCGGGCCGGTGCCGACGCAGGTGACGCCGCCGTGGAGGGCCATAGAGATGGACTTATCCTGGGGGTTGAAGCCGTCGATGCCGCGGAGCTGGGCGGAGACGATGTCGCCCATCTCGTTGTAGTCGTGGCCCTCGAAGCCCATGCCGTAGTTGTCGAGGCCGAGGTGGGAGTGGGCGTCGACGAAGCCGGGGTAGACGGCGCGGCCGGTGAGGTCGATGACCTCCTCTCCGGGGGCGGGCTGGAGGCCCTGGCCGATGGCGGCGATCTTGCCGTCCTGGATGGAGATGTCGGCCTCGTAGGGCTTGGGGTTCACGGCGTCGTGGATGATTCCGTTTTTCAGAAGCATGGTTTGACCTCCTGTAGTTTTAGGATGGCTCTATTATATAAAATTTTAAGAGCAAATACAAGAGGATTTAGAAAATTTACCAAGGGGGAGCATATATATCCCTGGAACTCTTTATCGATTCTGTTCGTCTGTCCGGGGGAGTTTCGCGCCTCCGGGCGCGAGTTCCTTTGCCCTCGGCGGCAAAGGAACCAAAACGCCGCCGAACCTACGGTTCGGACTCCCTTTTTTGTCCTCTGCGGCGGCTCATTCTGTGAGAGAAAGCCCCCGAATTTCTGCGCGCTCCCTTGGCAGGATTGGCAAAATGTTATACTTCGCCTCGCCGGCCCTCCATGTAGGAGTCCCTGCCGGACTGCGCAGAGCGTGCGCCATGCGTACACGGCAAGAAGCGCAGATCCGCCCGCACCGTGCCGGAGGCCCGGTAGTCTCGAAAAGAATCGTGCTTTAGGAGGCGAACCCAACGAAGAAGACCGAAGGTCCAGGGAGTTGTGGCGGAGATTCGACTGCCATCGGCCCAGGGAAGTGGTTGGGAAAATGGAGACTGCCAGGTCGTAGCGTAAACAAAAAACCCCCGTCATTCAGGAAGATTCTTAAGAAACGTAGTTTCTTGAGCGGTTTTTTGGTGACTTTTTGTCCGCACAAAAAGTCACCCGGGGTCCGGGGCCGGGGAGGCCCCGAACACCGGGGGCAGAACACTATCGAGTTTCGACCGGAGAGCCGAGGAGCCCCCGCCGGAGCTCCTCCAGGCTCCCCACCGGGGGAAAACACGCGCCGTCCCGGCAGAGGTGGAGGGCCATGCCCTCCGGGGGAACAGGATAAGGCTGGGTAAAGGGCGCCCAGGCCGCCAGACTGCGGGCATTTTCCTCGGTCTTAGCCAGGGCGCTCAGGCGGTACTCCTCGCAGGCCCCGGCCAGCCAGGCCGGGACCTCCCTCGCGGCGCAGAGCAGGTCCGGCCGGGGGGAAAGGTCCTCCGCCGCGGCCAACAGACCGAAGCAGCACCCCGCCGGATACTCTGCCGCCGCTCCGGACAGATAGGCCAGCTGACGGTCCGCCAGGGTGCGGAAGCGTTCCTCCGCCGTCAGCTTCGCAAGACGCACCAGCGCCAGGGCGGCCACGGCGTTGCCGGAGGGGTGGGCCCCCTCGTAGACCTCCTTCTGCCGGACCAGCAGGACCTCGCCGCCAGCGTCGACGCGGTAGAACCCGCCCCGGGCCCCGTCCCAGAAGCGCTCCGCCATGGCGTCCGCCAGCTTCACGGCGGACTTGAGGCAGTGGACGGAGAAATCAGCCTCGTAGAGCTCCAGGAGGGCCCAGCAGGTGAAGGCGTAGTCCTCCAGCTGTCCGGGGACCGCCGCCTCGCCGTCCCGCCAGCGGAGGTACAAGCGGCCGTCGGGGTCCATGAGGCGGGTCTTGAGAAAGAGCCTCGCGCTCTCCGCCGCCCGGAGATAGCGCGCATCTCCCAGCACCCGGTAAGCCCGGGCCAGGGCGGCAATCATCAGGGCGTTAGCGCTGGTGAGGACCTTGTCGTCCCGGTGAAGGCCCCGCGTCCGGCGGGCTTGGGCCAGAGCTCTGCACTGACCGGAAAGACGCCGCCACGCCTGGTCGTACTGGGGCTCGTAGAGCAGGTGGGGGAGCCACCGGCCCTGGGATGGGATGGCGTACCAGGTACAAAAGCGCTCCCCGTCCTGGTCCCCCAGCACCGCGCAGATCTCCTCCTTGGTCCAGAGGTAGTAGCGCCCCTCCTCTCCTCCGCTGTCGGCGTCCTGGGCGCAGGCAAAGCCGCCGCCGGGCAGGCGCAGCTCCTCCAGGACGTAGTCCAGGGTGCGGCAGGCGGTCTCCCGGTAATAGGGCTTGCCGGTCTGGGCGTAGGCCTCCAGGTAGGCGCAGGCCAGGAGGGCGTTGTCATTGAGCATCTTCTCAAAGTGGGGCATCCGCCAGCCCCGGTCCGTGCTGTAGCGGCAGAAGCCGCCGCCCACCTGGTCGAAGATGCCGCCCCGGGCCATCTGGGTCAGGGTGTGCCCGGCCATGGCCAGGGCCCCGGCCTCCCCCTCCCGGCGGGCGCGGTCCAGGAGGAACAGGAGCTTCTGGGGGGAGGGAAACTTAGGCGCGCCGCCGAAGCCGCCGTGCTCCGGGTCGAACTCATCCTCCAGCTGACGGGCGGCGGCGTCCAGGAGGGCGGGGGTGGGCCGGACGGAGGCCCGGGAGGGCTCCTCCCGGGTCAGATGGTCCGCCACCCGCTGTCCCAGGTCCAGGAGGCCGGAGCGGCCGCCGCGCCAAAGGCGCTCCACCTCCTCCAGCAGCTCCACAAGGCCCCCGCGGCCCTCCCGGCTCCTGGGGGGCAGGTACGTCCCGGCCCAGAAGGGCTTCTGGTCCGGCGTCATGAGGATGGTCAGCGGCCACCCCCCGGAGCCGGTGAGGGCCTGACAGGCGTCCATATACACCGCATCCACATCGGGCCGCTCCTCCCGGTCTACCTTGATGCTGACAAAGGACCGGTTGAGGACCTTTGCCACTTCGGGGTCCCGGAAGGACTCCCGGCCCATGACGTGGCACCAGTGGCAGGTGGAGTAGCCGATGGAGAGAAAGATGGGCTTATCCTCCCGGGCGGCGGAGAAAAATGCCTCCTCCCCCCAGGGATACCAGTGGACAGGGTCATCCGCGTGCTGGAGCAGGTAGGGGGACTTTTCCCGGCCCAGGCGGTTTTCGGCGTTGGCAGTCGCGTTCATCTAGCAAGCACTCCTCTTTTAAAAGGTTTTGTGCCGCTAGTATGGACCGTTCGGGGGAAAAGATGTATCGGGAGCTGTGACGGATTTTTGCAGAGATTTTAGGAGCGGGGGGCGTTACTCCCCCCGCTCCTCCATCAGCTTTCTCGCAATGGCACAGAGGATGCCGCCGATGGGAAAGGTCAGCCAGCAGACGCCGATGAGGCCCCTGTCGTAGATCAGCATCCCCAGGCACATGGCTGCGGCGGTGAGCATGATGAGGGAGCAGATGGCCTGGAGCCGCTTCTCCTGGGGTGTGGGGGAGTACTCCCGGTTGTAGGCCTCGATATCATACTTGGACTTTTGGATGCCGCCGTAGATGAGAAAGAACATGCTCACCGCCACCACGGCCAGGAAAACGCCGCACAGGAGCATCTCCTGCCGCTCGGGAAGGGCGTCGGCGCAGAAGGCCATGCCCGCCACGGCCAGGAGGATGGCCCCGATGGGGGCGGTGATGAGCCAGACAAAGCGCTGGTCAAAGGCGTCGCGCTCCTCCTGGGTGTAAAAGTCCGCTATCACGGGGTGGGCTTTGGCAAAGCGGTCGTACTGCATCCCGCTTGCCACCAGAACCACCACCGAGGCCGCCACGATGAGCATCATCGTCCCGGCGGTGAGGTTCTCCGGCAGGGCGAAGCCCTCCCCCAGACACGCCAGGGCCGCGCCCAGGATGATGGCGCACACCGCCCCCGCGATCTTCAGGGAAAAGCGGGTCATGAACCGGTCATAGCCCACCGTGTCCTCGGCAAGGGCGTACTCCACGCTCCCCCGCACCAGGGTGTCCATATCCGTATGGAAGATGCCGCAGAGCTTCAAAATGGTATCCATCTCCGGATAGCTGGCCCCGGACTCCCACTTGGAGACCGACTGGCGGCTGACGTCCAGCAGTTCGGCCAGCTGTTCCTGGGTCATGCCGGAGCTGGAGCGGAGAAATTGCAGGTTGTCTGACAGTGCCATGATAAGCACCTCCTCGATTTGATGGCCCCATCTTACCAGAGCGCACCCCGCAAGTCCAGGGATTTGACGTTGCGTTTGGGGAGAATGGATGTAAAGTTTGGGTTGCGGCGGAAAAATTTTCCCCCAATCCCCCCACAGCGCCCCGATCTGTGTTATACTGCACTTCAGGGCGGCTGGACGGAATGCTCCGGCCCCTGGAAACACTATCATATTTGCTATTAAGGAGGGCCCCTTGGTCATGTATCTCATCAAAAACGCTGAGGTCTACGCCCCAGAGCATCTGGGGAAGCAGGACATCCTGGTCATCAGCGGCAGGATCGTGCAGGTCGCCCGGGACATCGACGTCCGGCTGGAGGGCCTGGAGGTGGTGGACGCCGCCGGGCGCATCGCGGTCCCCGGCTTCCTGGACCCCCACGTCCACCTCATCGGCGGCGGCGGGGAGGGCGGCTTCCACACCCGCACGCCGGAGTTCCAGATCACCGACGCCATCCGGGGCGGCGTGACCACCCTGGTGGGCGTGCTGGGCACCGACGGCTTCACCAAGACCGTGGAATCCCTTCTCGCCAAGACCAAGGAGATCAATACTCTCGGCCTCACCGCATACTGCCTCACCGGCTCCTACCACTGCCCCTCCCCCACTGTCACCGGGGACGTGGCCAAGGACATCGTGTGCATCCAGGAGATCATCGGCTGCAAGCTGGCCATCAGCGACCACCGGGCCTCCTTCCCCACGGACGAAGAGCTCCGCCGCCTGGCCTCCGACATCCGCATGGCCGCCCTGGTCTCCGGCAAGCCGGGGGTGCTCCACATCCACGTAGGGGCCCTGCCCACCGCCATCGAACCGATCTTCCGCCTGGTGGAGGACTCCCACATCCCGGTCAAGCACTTCCGCCCCACCCACATGGGACGCCACCGGGAGGCGGCGGTGCGCTTTACAAAGCTGGGGGGCTACGCGGACATCACCGCCAAGCCCGGCAGCTTCGGCTTTTTCCCGGAGCTGGTCCGCCAGGCGGACAGCCGCTATCTTACCATCAGCTCCGACGGCAACGGCAGTATGCCCCGCTGGAACGCGGACCGCTCCGCCATCACCGGCATCACCATGGGCCGGGTGACCAGCCTCAATGAGGTGATGCGGGAGTTGGTCTGCGGCGGCGCGATGACCCTGGAGGCGTTCCTCCCCTTTGTCACCCGCAACACGGCGGAGAGTCTGGACCTCTTCCCCCGGAAGGGCGCCATCGCCCCCGGCGCGGACGCGGACCTCCTCCTGCTGGACCAGTCGCTCCATGTCGCCTCCACCATGGCCCGGGGCCGGTGGATGCTCCGGGAGGGAGAGATGCGCTTTGAGCCGGTCTATCAGGGTTGAGCCATTGATAGAAAGGACCCGGGACGGAGGCGGCGTCTCCCCCCGGGGCCCCTCTGCCCTCGCAGTCCTGCCAAAAACAGAGCGCATTTTTGGGAAAAATCTTAGTAAAATCTTACGCCTCCATTTCTTGACACCGGGGGGCTCTGGTGCTATTATGTCCCGTAGCAAAGAAGAAAGGGGTCTGAAACATGGACAAAAAGCAACGGACGGCGGGGCTTGCGGTGTTTGGCTGTGCCGCGCTGCTGTTTCTCGCCGGGGCCCTCTTCACCGGCGGCGGGGAGCATAGCTCTATCCAGGAGACCATGCGGGACGCGGTGCTCCACACCTCCGCGAAGGTGAGCCTCTTCGGCCTCAAGGACGTGAACCCGGGCCTCATCTCCGCCTTTACCGTGACGGGCATCCTGACCGTTCTTGCGCTGGGATTGCGGATCTTCGTGATCCCCCGGTTCCGGTACCGGCCCGGACGGCTCCAGCTCCTGCTGGAGCAGGCGGTGGGCCTCTTCGACGGCCTGGCCAAGGGCTCCAGCCCCCACCGGAACCGCTTCCTGGGGGCCTATGTCTTCGCGGCGGGGGTCTACATCTTCGTGGGCACCCTCTTCGAGCTCCTGGGGCTCCAGGCGGTGACCACGGCGGGGCACTCCGTGTCCCTGCCCGCGCCCCTCTCCGACGTCAACGGGGCCATCGCCATGGGCTTTCTCAGCTACGGCGTCATCCTCTCCGGCGGCATCGCCGGGGCGGGGCTCAAGGGCGTGGGGCGGACCCTCAAGGAGTTCTCCCTGCCCATCTCCATGAGCTTCCGTATCTTCGGCGCACTGCTCAGCGGCGCTCTGGTGACGGAGCTGGTCTACCACTACACCCAGCTGAGCTTCGTGCTCCCGGTGGTGGTGGGGGTGCTCTTCACCCTGCTCCACGCCCTCATCCAGGCCTATGTGCTCACCATGCTCACCGCCCTCTTCTACGGAGAGGTGTCGGAGTAGGGCCCCGCCCTGCCCGGCAGTATGTTATTCTAAGGAGGACTAATGATGAAAACCCTGAAAAGACGCGCACGCACCCTTCTCACGGCGGGCCTTCTGATGCTGGCCCTTACCGCCCCGGCCTTCGCGGCCTCCGATGCCGCCGCGGACGCCTCGATCTCCGGCAAGGCCATTGCCGCGGCCATCGTGGTGGGCCTGGCCGCCGCCGGAGGCGCCATCGCCATGGGCATGGCCATCGCCAAGAGCGTGGACGGCATCTCCCGCCAGCCCGAGGCCGAGGGCAAGATCCGCACCACCCTCATGCTGGGCCTGGTGTTCGTGGAGACGGCGATCATCTACGCCCTGATCGTGGCTATCCTCATCATCTTCGTGTTGTAGGAGGGCCGCTTCTATGCCCCTGAATATTGATTTGCAGCAAATTTGCCTGCATCTGTTCAATTTCACCCTCCTGCTGGCCATTTTGTACTTCCTCCTCTATCAGCCGGTGAAGGACTTCATGGCAAAGCGGGAGGCCTACTACGCGGACATGGAGCATAAGGCCCAGGAGGCCCTGGACCGCGCCCGGGAGGCCCAGACCGCCTGTGAGGAGAAGCTTGCCCAGGCGGACGAGGAGATCCACCGCCGGGGGGAGGAGGCCCAGCGCTCCGCCGCCCAGGCGGCGGACGCCCGGCTCGCCCTGGCCGAGGCCGAGGCGGGCCGCATCCTGGAGCGGGCCCGGGCCGACGCCCAGGCGGAGCGCCAGCGCGCCGCCGGCGAGGCCCGCCGGGAGGTCTCCGACATGGTGATGGCGGCGGTGGAGAAGCTGGTCCTGGCAGACACCGCCGCGGCCTATGACCAGTTTTTGACGGCGGCCGGAGAGGGGGATGGCGATGCTTGAGGAAAAAGAGCCCCGCCACGCGGTCATCTACTCCGCCGAGCCCCCGGGGCCGGAGCAGGAGGCCCGCTTCCTCCGCTTCCTCCGGAGCAAGTACGGCCCGGAGACCACCCTCAGCTGGGAGAAGAGCGACCGCTACCCCCGGGGCTTCCGTATGGCCGTATATACGGAGTTCTACGACTGGAGCGTGGACGGCCGCCTGCGCCAGCTGAAGGACCGGCTGGAGGACCTCCCCGCCGGGGAGGGGGACGTGGTGCCCCTCCTGCGGGACGCGGTGAAAAACTGGACGCCCCAGGTCCTTGCGGAGGAGGAGGGCACGGTATCCAGCGTGGGCGACGGCATCGCCGTAGTGACCGGCCTGGACCACGTCCGGTACGGGGAGATCCTCCTCTTCTCCACCCCAGCCGGGGAGGTCCGGGGCATGGCCCAGGACCTGCGGGAGGGAGAGACGGGGTGCGTCCTCTTTGACGAGGACGGCGGCGTCTGCCAGGGCGGCACCGTCCGCCGCACCGGCAAGACCGCCGGCGTAGGCGTGGGGGAGGCCCTCATCGGGCGGGTCGTGAACGCCCTGGGCGCGCCCCTGGACGGCAAGGGGGACATCCAGACCCAGTCCTACCGTCCCCTGGAGCGGCCCGCCCCCGGCATCCTGGAGCGCCGGAGCGTCAGCCGCCCCCTGGAGACGGGCATCCTCGCCATCGACGCCATGTTCCCCATCGGCCGGGGACAGCGGGAGCTCATCATTGGCGACCGCCAGACCGGCAAGACCGCCATCGCCCTGGACACTATCCTCAACCAGAAGGGCAAGGACGTGCTGTGCATCTATGTCTCCATCGGACAGAAGGCCAGCGCCGTGGCCCAGCTGGCGGAGAACCTGCGGCAGCGGGGGGCCATGGACTACACCATCATCGTCCACGCCTCCGCCAGCGACAGCGCCCCGCTCCAATACGTGGCCCCCTACGCCGGGTGCGCCATGGGAGAGTACTTCATGGAGCAGGGGAGGGACGTGCTCATCGTCTACGACGACCTGAGCAAGCACGCCATCGCCTACCGGTCCCTGAGCCTCCTCCTCGGCCGCTCCCCGGGCCGGGAGGCCTACCCGGGGGACGTCTTTTACCTCCACTCCCGCCTGCTGGAGCGCTCCGCCCAGCTCAGCGCGGAAAAGGGCGGCGGCAGTATGACCGCCCTGCCCATCGTGGAGACCCAGGGGGGCGATGTGGCCGCCTATATCCCCACCAACATCATCTCCATCACCGACGGGCAGATCTTCCTGGAGAGCAGCCTCTTTTTCGCCGGACAGCGTCCGGCGGTGAACGTGGGCCTCTCCGTCTCCCGCGTGGGCGGGGACGCCCAGACCAAGGCCATGAAGTCCGCCGCCGGGACCCTCCGGCTGGACCTGGCCCAGTACCGGGAGATGGAGGTGTTCACCCAGTTCGCCAGCGACCTGGACGAGGACACCAAGGCCCAGCTCCGCTACGGCCAGGGGCTCATGCAGCTGCTGCGCCAGGGGCAGTATGCCCCCCTCGCCCAGTACGAGCAGGTGATCTTGCTCACCGCCGCCCTGGGCCGCCTCTTCATGGACGTGCCGGAATCGGAGACCGGCTCCTTCTCCCGGGAGCTGCTGGAGGACTTCCGCGCCCGGGCGCCGGAGCTCTGCGGCCGCATCTCCGCCACGGGGCTTTTGACCGGGGAGGACCGGGAGGCCATTTTGCGGGAGGCCCGGGACTTCATCGCCCGGACCGCCGGGGAGCGGGGGTGGTGACATGCCCAGCGCCAAGGAGATCAAAGACCGCATTTCCAGCGTCCGGGACACCCAGAAGATCACCAACGCCATGTACCTCATCGCCTCCACCAAGATGCGCAAGGCCAAGGCGGACCTGGACCGGACCATGCCCTATTTCAGCGCCCTGCGGGGGGAGATCAAGCGGATCTTCCGCACCGTGGGCAATATCGACAGCCAATACTTTTTCCCCGAGGGCTCCCAGGAGGACCTGCCCGGTGCCTGCGGCTACCTGGTCATCACCGCGGACAAGGGCCTCGCCGGGGCCTACAACCAGAACGCCATCCGGGAGGCCCAGCGCCTCATGGACCAGCACGATGACAACAAGCTCTTCGTGGTGGGGGAGTATGGCAGGCAGTATTACTCCTCCCGGGGCGTGCCCATCGAGCAGAGTTTTCTCTACACCGCCCAGAACCCCACCCTCCAGCGCTCCCGGGACATCTGCTACCAGCTCCTGGACCGCTACCGGGCAGGGGAGCTGGTGAAGATCTTCGTCGTCTACACGGACTTCTCCGGCCTCGCCTCCACAGCCAGGAGCGTGCGGCTGCTGCCCTTCCACCACGCCCATTTCGCCTCGGCCAGCAGCGAGAAGCGGGTGAAGGTGCCCTTCGGGTTCTCCCCCTCCGTGGAGACGGTCCTCGACAGCATCATCCCCAGCTATGTGACAGGCTTTATCTACAGCGCCCTGGTGGACAGCTTCTGCAGCGAGCAGAACGAGCGCATGAAGGCCATGGACGCCGCGGGCAAGAACGCCCAGGAGCTCCTGGACGACCTCACCATCCAGAGCAACCATATGCGCCAGGGGGCCATCACCCAGGAGCTGACAGAGATTTCCGCCGGGGCCCTGGGCCAGCGGCGGCGGCAGGAACGGCAGACAGAAGGAGGCAATATGCTATGACCAAGGGAACGATCACTCAGGTGTCCGGCTCCGTGGTGGACGTGAGGTTCCCCGCCGGACAGCTGCCCCGGATCAGGGAGGCCCTGGCCGTCTCCGTGGACGGGGAGCGCCGGGTCATGGAGGTGGCCTCCCACACCGGGAGGGACCGGGTGCGCTGCATCATGCTTGCCGGGAGCGAGGGCCTCGCCCGGGGCATGGAGGTCACCGCCTACGGGCAGGGCATCCGGGTGCCCGTGGGGGCGTGTACCCTGGGGCGCATGTTCAACGTGCTGGGACAGCCCATCGACGGCGGCGCCCCCATCCCCCGGGAGGCGGAGCGCTGGGACATCCACCGCCGGGCCCCCGCCTTCGCCGACCAGCGTCCGGCGGTAGAGATCCTGGAGACGGGCATCAAGGTCATCGACCTCCTGGAGCCCTACCCCAAGGGGGGCAAGATCGGCCTCTTCGGCGGGGCCGGCGTGGGCAAGACCGTGCTCATCCAGGAGCTCATCCACAACGTGGCCATGGAGCACGGCGGGTACTCCATCTTCACCGGCGTGGGGGAGCGCTCCCGGGAGGGCAACGACCTCTGGCGGGAGATGAACGAGAGCGGCGTGGCGGAGAAGACCGCCCTGGTCTTCGGACAGATGAACGAATCCCCGGGGGTCCGGATGCGGGTGGCCCTCTCGGGGCTGACCATGGCCGAGTACTTCCGGGACCGGGAGAACAAGGACGTGCTGCTCTTCATCGACAACATCTTCCGCTTCGTCCAGGCGGGCAGCGAGGTCTCCACCCTCCTGGGGCGGATGCCCTCCGCCGTGGGCTATCAGCCCACATTGGCCGAGGAGATGGGGGCCTTGCAGGAGCGCATTGCCTCCACGAAAAACGGCTCCGTCACCTCCGTGCAGGCGGTGTACGTGCCGGCGGACGACCTCACGGACCCGGCTCCCGCCACCACCTTCTCCCACCTGGACGCCACCACCGTCCTCAGCCGCAAGATCGCCGAGCAGGGCATCTACCCCGCCGTGGACCCCCTGGGCTCCACCTCCCGTATCCTGGAGGCGGACATCGTGGGGGCCGAGCACTACCGCATCGCCCGGGGGGTGCAGACGGTCCTGCAAAAGTACCGGGAGCTCCAGGACATCATCGCCATATTGGGCATGGATGAGCTCAGCGAGGCGGATAAGCGCACCGTGAACCGGGCGCGGAAGCTCCAGCGCTTCCTCTCCCAGCCCACCCATGTGGCGGAGAAGTTCACCGGCGTGCCGGGGGTCTACGTGCCCCTGAGCGAGACCCTGCGGGGCTTCCGGGCCATTTTGGACGGGGAGATGGACTACTACCCTGAGTCCGCCTTCTTCAACGCCGGGACCCTGGACGACGTGATGGACCGGGCCAGGAAGATGGAGGAGGAGCGGGGCCGTTGAGCCCCGCTCCCGCGTTGGCGCGGCACGGAAAGACAAATCTCAATTTATTGAGTTGGCTAAATTCAGCAAAAAATAAGGAGAGCTTGTCAGTGATAAGTTTGGTTGCCCAGCTTGCTCTTTGGATATGGTTTTTTGGCTGCATAAAATCATATAAGACAAGTAAATGGATATTGTCAAAGGGCGTTGGGATTAAGAGTGCAGAATTTGTAGTGCTGTGCCTTTTTACTACCGGAGTGGTTTTATATCATGCAGTATATCCTGTTGGGAAATGGTTTTTGCTGTTCGTTTTGTCATGTTGGATAATTGTTCAATTTTTCTGCCATTGGTACTTTACCATTTTTGGGGTGTCAGAAAAAAAGTTAAAGGGATATAACGAAGGCTTCAGCGATACTGTTCGTTTCATTCCGGCAAGTGATACGAAGCTAATACCTGATTTCTATCATACAATTCTGCACATTCTCATCCTCATTAACATTGTACTTATTTTCCTGCAGAGATAAGGTATTTCTTATGAATTACAAGTTTTAGGTTGTATGGACAAATTCCAGTTTATCCAGGAACGCGTATCCGCCCACAGGACCACGCGTAGGATTGGGGAGCAACATGAATGAATTTGAAGTAAACATCCTTGCCGCGGACCGGCCCTTCTACCAGGGCCCCTGCGTCCACCTCCAGGTGCCCATCAGCACCGGGCAGTACGGCATCCTCGCCCACCACCGCAACGTCATCGCCGCCATTGTGCCGGGGAAGCTGCGCCTGCGCACTCCCGACGGGGCCGAGCAGACCGCCGCCGTGTCCCGGGGCTTTCTCAAGGTGGAGAACAACCACGTCCTCCTCCTGGCCGACACCATCGAGCGCCCGGAGGAGATCGACGCCAACCGCGCCCGCCGGGAGGCCGAGGAGGCCCAGGCGGCCATGCTGCAAAAGGCGAGCATCCAGAGCTACCACGCCGCCCAGGCCCGCCTGGCCCGGGCCATCAACCGCCTGAAGGTGAAGGGGAGCATCGACTAGCCCCCGGGCTCCCTACCTCCGCTTTTGTGGTTTATAGATTGTTAAAATACCCAACAACTTGATTTGACAAGCCGCTGGGGATCGTGTATCATGTAAACGATACAAATGAGGAGGAAGAAGATTCTCAATGAAAAAAGGCGTTTCTGATGCGGTGATCCGGCGTCTGCCCCGGTACTACCGCTATCTGGATGAATTACACAACAAGGGCGTGGTGCGCATCTCCTCCAACACCCTGGGGAGCAGGCTGGGCATCACCGCCTCCCAGTTCCGGCAGGACCTGAGCTGCTTCGGCGAGTTCGGACAGCAGGGCTATGGCTACAATGTCTCAGAGCTCCGCCGGGAGATCGGCAGCATCCTGGGCGTGGACCACGACCACGAGATCATCATCGTGGGCGTGGGCAACCTGGGCCGGGCGCTGATGCAGAACTTCCACTTTGACGATGCCGGGTTCTCCCTGGGGGCGGCCTTCGACATCTCGCCGGAGCTGGTGGGCACCACAGTGGCCGGCGTGCCCATCCTGGATATGGCGGAGCTGGAGCGGTACGTGCGCATCAACAACCCGGACGTGGCCGTGCTCACCGTGCCCCAGTCCGTGGCCCAGAGCACCGCCGACCGGCTCATCGGCCTGGGGGTGCGGGGGTTCTGGAACTTTACCAACATGGAGCTGACCAGCGAGGACGAGGACGTGCGCTTCGAGGACGTCCACTTTGCCGACAGCCTGCTGACCCTCAGCTACCGCATCACCAAGCGGGGCTAGGGAAAAAATTTTGCCGCCGCCGGTACCCCTGGGGGCCTCCCGCATAAGATGAACTGAGGCGACTGAATGCCTTACATCTCACAGGAGGTCATCAGTTATGTGGAACAACAACGGCTTTGGCGGCGGGTGCTGCTGGATCATCATCCTCATCATCATCCTGTGCTGCTGCTGCGGGAACAACGGCTGCGGCAACGGCAATAACAATTGTTGCTGCTGCTGCGGCGGCAACAACGGCTGCGGCGGCAATAACTGCGGCTGCGGCGGCAACTGCGGGTGCAGCTGCGGCTGTAACTGCAACTGTGGCTGCAACAACAACTGCGGCTGCAACGACGGCTGCTGCTGACCGTCCCCGCCAAACAAAGGCTGAAGAACCGTGCATAAGGACCGGGCGGCGTCTTAGGGCGCCGCCCGGTCCTTTGCGCGCGGGGACCCAAAATTCCGCCGCTCAGAACTCCTTGTTCTTATGGATGTTTACTGACACCGCGAAAGACACAAGGAACATTCCAACCGCTGCGAATATGCTTACCATGCCCACAAGCGGATGGCGCAAATTCATCCCGCCTGTTGCCGGGGATAAGACCGCCGCAATCAGGCACATAAAGCAGATGGCCGCAAACGCGGAAATGAGCAGAGCCAGCTCGTTCTTTTCTGTGCCGGTCCTCAAAATGATCGGGTACATGAGGGAGATCGAAAGGACCGACAGTGCCGAGCCGTATCGATACCCCCAGAGGATCGACGAAAGGTCCCATGTCTGTCCGGAAGCCCTGATACAGACGACCGTGCAGAGGCTTATGGCCAGGCCGCAGAGTATCAGGGCGGCAAAGGTCACATACTTAGCGCCGATGACCGTGCTGCGCCTGACCGGCAGCGTCAATTCAAACTCGTTCCACTTTGCCAGCTCGTCCGCATGCAGTGCCGTCCCGGTGTTTGCGACAAACAAAAAAATCTGTACCGCAATGATGACAGGATAGATTGCCCCATCGCTTATAATCAGCGGCGAAAAGCCTAACGCCGCCGCCAGGATCAAGGATATCATCAGATTGCTTTCCATGGAGTAGAAGTTATTCCGGATAAGGCCAATCATCAAGCGTTCCCCCTTACATACAGCAGCATGATCTCATCGATCGATGCCGGGATCACCATCGCATTCGGATATCTCTTTTGGGCGCTGTTTCTATCGGAAACCAGGACCTGCCACTCATACTCCTGCTTCCGGCAGGTGATGATGTCCTGTCTGTCGATTGCCTCGAACTGTGCCGCCCCGCATTTGACGATCCCGTAGTTCTCAAGGAGCTCGTCTTTGGGCTTTGAGAAGATCAGCCGCCCCTCATGGAGAAAGATGATATGATCGGCGACCTTTTCCAGATCGCTTGTAATGTGGGATGACAGCAGGATCGAATTCTCCTCGTCCTGCACAAATTCGAGAAACATATCTAACATATCATCACGCATGACCGGATCGAGCCCGCTGGTAGCCTCGTCTAAGATCAGGAGCTTCGGATGGTGCGCAAAAGCCGCCGCTATAGACAGTTTCGCCTTCATTCCCTTGGAAAAGGATTTGATTTTCTTTGAGACAGGCAGGGACAGCTTGTTCAAAAGGGCCAAAAAATATCCTTCGTCCCAGGAACTGTAGACCCCTTTGAGGACCTTATTGAGCCTTTTGGGCGTAAGCTCCTCGGAAAAATTCGTTCCGTCGAAAACTACGCCGATATTCTCCCTGGCCTCCGGCTGCAAGCCTTCGGCCGGGGCGCCTAATATCGAGATTTCGCCTCCGTCCCTGTGTACCAGCCCCAAAATCGAATGGAGCGTCGTGCTTTTTCCGGCGCCGTTTTCGCCGATCAGCCCTGTGATCGTGCCCTGCGGCACTTCAAACGATATGTCCGCCAGAGTAAAGCCCTCGTACCTTTTTGTCAGCCCTGATACGGTCAATGCGCTGTTCATTCCTGATCCTCCTCATATAAAAGGGTTAGAAGGTCCAGCAGTTTGTCCAGCTTGATGCCGGAAGAGCGGGCGAGCCCGATCGCTTCAACAAATTTTTCCTCGATCTTTTTCTGCTGTTCTTCCAAATAAAAATCTTGATTTTGCGCCGATACATAACATCCCTTCCCTGCGGTAGTTTCAATAAAACCGTCCTCCTGCAATGTGGAATATGCCTTTTGGACCGTTAAGATGCTGATGTGCAGGGATCTCGCCATAGCCCGTACGGAAGGGATCGCTTCGCCGGCCTTTAATTCCCCGCTCATGATCGCGCCTTTGATCTGTGTGGAAATTTGCTCATATAGGGGGCGGCTTGCCTTATTGCTTACTATGATTTCCAATTGATCACCAACGTTCTGTTTTGTACTGTTATACTCAACAAAGAACAGTATATAACAAACGCCGCCGGTTGTCAATAGGGGAAATTAAAAAGCGGCGCAAACACAGCCGGTTTGCGCCGCTCTTATTGTCTGCAAAAATTCGGAACAGCAGGCGTACTGCCCCCGGCCTTTCAGCGGTCCTGAGGCAGCACGTTCCGCCTCAGGCTGGTGTAGGCCATGAGGATATAGAGCCCGTAGACCAGGAAGAAGAGCGCCAGGGAGAATGCCGTGATGGCGGCGGGGCTGCGCAGACCCACCATGACTCCCGGCTCCGGCACCTTCGCCAGGTTCAGGATGAAGGGCACGCCGATGAGCACCGGCGGCACGGCGGGCAGGGCGTAGTAGAGGACGAACTGCCGTCCCAGGGCCCGGGCCATGTCCCGCCGGTCCATGCCCAGCTTCTGGAGGAGGGCGAACTGCCGGCGGTAGCGCTCCGATTCGCTCAGCTGCTGGATGGTGAGGATGGCGGCGGCGGTCATGGTCAGCGCCAGGGCCAGGTAGAAGAGGGGAAAGACGGTGAGGGCGGTCTGGGAGGCCAGCTCGTCCTTCTCGCTCGCTTCGGTGTTGATCTGGTCCGCCCGGCCGGTGTTCTCCCAGACCTGGTCCATGAGGACGGTCAGGTTGTAGAAGTCCTCGTAGGGCACGGGCTCCGCCGTCTTGGCGGCATAGGCCAGGTGGTGGACGGACAGGCCCTCCGCCGCCCTGTCCGGGACCACCAGGATATAGCCGTGGCCCTGCCCGGTGACGCCGCTTTGGAGAAGATGCTCTGTATGGACGCCGCCCGGCTCCAGTGTGATGCCTCCCAGGGAGATGGGCCGGGTATAGCCCCTCGCGTCCTTCTCCAGAGCGGAGATACAGTGGATGAGATACTGCCCCTCCCCCAGCTCCACCGGCGGGTAGCCCGCGATGGAGCGCAGGGCGGCGTAGTCGCTCCAGCGGAGGATGGGGTCCTGCTCATAGAAGCTGTAATAGTTGTTTGTCTCCTTCAGATAGGCCATGAACTGGTCATCCGGGCTGTTGTAGACCTGGTAGAACACATCCTCCTCCACCGGGATGTGCGCCTCGATATAGTCCAGATAGACGGAGCGGTCCCGCTCCGGTTCCCCCATGCCGATATAGAGGTCAAAGCAGGCTTTTTCAGACATCCGTCCCATGAAGAGCCCCCGCAGGACCAGCCCCGTGCCCTCGGCCATGAGGGTGGCGGTGAAGATCATGGAGATGGTAGCCATCAGCACCCCCATGGTGGCAAGCTTGGCGGTGAGGGTGCGGAAGACCAGCAGGTTCACGCCCTTGTACTTCCGGGCGGGACGCCGGTCGAAGAAGGCGGGCACCCCGGAGGCGAAGCTGATGAAAAACCCGTACAGCCCCACGATGACGCACCCCGCGCCGGTGAGCCCCAGCTCGCCGCTGCCCGACATCAGGAGGACCGTTCCCGCCGCCGCCAGGACGACGGAGGCGGCGAAGACCCAGCGCCGTCCCTTGCCGCTCCGGATGACCGCGCCCTGGTTCTGCTTTTCAAAGTAGATGAGGCCGTGGATGTTCATCTTCCGGATGCGCCTGCGGCTCCGGCCCAGGGCGAAGAGGTAGATGAGGGCGAAATACACCGCCGTCAGAGCGACAGCGGGCAGGGAGAGTGCCAGCGTGAACTGGTAGGGGATGCCGAAGAGGGCCAGCAGGATGGCCCGCAGGGCCTGGTAGAGCACGTCCCCCAGGACGAGGCCCAGCGCCAGAGCACAGCCCCCCACCGCCAGGTTCTCCAGGAAGAAGAGCCGGGCTACCTGTTTGTTCTCCAGGCCGATGAGGAGGTAGGTGCCCAGCTCCCGGCTGCGGCGGGAGAGCATGAAGCCCGTGGCGTAGCTCACCAGCCACCCGAAGACGCACACCACCACCGCGCTGGCCATGCCCAGCATCAGGGGCATCATGTTCATGCTCTTGGAGAGGGTCTGGACCTCCCCGGAGAGGAGCAGGCCGTTGAAGGCGCACAGCAGCGCAGCCGCTAAGACCACCGTGGCGAAGTAGACCAGGTAATCCCGGGCCTGCCGCTTGGCGTTTCGCGCCGAGAGCTCAAAGTACGTCACTGACATCACCCCCCAGCGCGGCAAGGACGTCCAATATCTCGTGGTAGAAGACGCTGCGCCCCCGGTTCCCCCGGAGGATCTCGTTGAACACCCGCCCGTCCTTGAGGAAGAGCACCCGCTTTGCGTAGCTGGCGCTGTAGGCGTCGTGGGTGACCATGAGGATGGTGGCGCCCATGGACCGGTTCATCTCCGTCATGATCTCCAGCAGGTTCTTCGACGCCCGGGAATCCAGCGCCCCCGTGGGCTCGTCGGCCAGGAGCAGGGACTGCCCCGCCACCATGGCCCGGGCGCAGGCGGCCCTCTGCTTCTGCCCTCCGGAGACCTGGTAGGGGAATTTCCCCAGGATGTCGGTGATGCCCAGCTTCCCGGCCACCTCCCGCACCCGGCCCTGGACCGCCCCGGCGTCCCCATGGCCCAGGGTGAGGGCCAGGCCGATGTTCTCCTCGATGGTCAGGGTGTCCAGGAGGTTGAAGTCCTGGAAGACGAAGCCCAGCCGCTCCCGGCGAAAGCGCGCCAGCTCCGCCGCCGGGAGGTTCGATACGCTCACCCCGTCCAGGAGGATGTCCCCGGCGCTCACGGTGTCGATGGTGGAGATGCAGTTGAGGAGTGTGGTCTTCCCGGAGCCGGAGGCCCCCATGATGGCCAGAAACTCCCCGTCCTCCACGGTGAAGCTCACCCGGTCCAGGGCCTTGGTGACGTTGTTTTTCGTGCCGTAATATTTTTCGATGTTCTGTACATGCAGCATACTCGTCAGCCTCCTTTGCTGTGTCACCATCATACACCGGAGGGGCGGCGGGTGGTAGCGATGTCCTATTGGCTTTGCTTACAGTTTTGTAAGATTTCCTGCGTGGGGAAGGTGAGGGTCACGCAGGTCCCCCGCCCCTCCCGGGACTGGAGGTCCAGCCCCAGGTCCAGAAAGGCGGCAATCCGCCTGCACAGGTACAGCCCCATGCCTGTGGAGCCGCCCCGGGCGCGGCCGTTGCTCCCGGTGAAGCCCCGGTCGAAGACCCGGGGGAGCTCGTGGGCGGGGATGCCGATGCCGTTGTCCCGGACGGTGAGCTGGACCCGCTTGCCCAGCCGCCGGGCGGAGAGCTCCACCACCGGATCGCGCCCCCGGTAGCGGGCGGCGTTCTGCAAAAGCTGTCCCAGGAGGAAGACGGCCCACTTGGCGTCGGTAAAGACCGGCTGGTCTAAGTCCCCCGTCTCCACCCGGACGCCGCTCCAGGTCAGAAGGGTCCGGTGGTCCGCAAGGGCCTGGGCGGTGAGGACCTCCAGGCTGGTGCGGCGCAGGAGGCAGTCCTGCTCCGGGCTCTCCGCCCGGGCGCAGAAGAGGGCCCGCTCCACATGGGCCTCGATCTGCCCCAGCTCGTAGGCCAGGGAGCGGCGGGCCTCAGCGTCCAGCCTCCGGCAGAGGAGGCCCGCGGCGGTGATGGGGGTCTTGATCTCATGGACCCAGCGCTCCACGTACTCCTGATAGGCCCTCTGGGCGGAGCGGGCCTGGGACACCGCGCCGGTCATGGCCCGGCAGGCCCGGCCTGTCAGGTGCATGAGGCGGCGTTCAAAGGGGTCCCGGGCCGGGGAGGCGCACTCGCTGAACAGGTACGCCTGGTCCAGGCCCTCCAGGATCTCCTCCAGCTCCCGGATGCGGTTTCGCTGGCGGAGGAAGTCCGATGCCTGCACCCCCAGGAAGGCCGGCAGGATCACCAGCGCCAAGAGCAGGAGGACCCCGGTCTGGGTGCCGGTGGCGGCGAGAAAGAGGGCCCCCGCCGCCCCACCGGCGAAAAAGAGCAGGATGCGCCCCAGGCGGGCGGCAAGAAATTCTCCCAGCGTCATAGCTGATACCCCATTCCCCGGCGGGTCCGGATGCGCTCCGGCTGTCCGATGTCCGCAAGCTTCCCCCGCAGGCGGGTCACGTTGACGCTGAGGGTGTTGTCGTCGATGTAGATGCGGTTGTCCCAGAGCATGTCGATGAGGTCCGCCCGGGGGACGATCTCCCCCTGACGGGCCATGAGGCAGGCGAGAATTTTGAGCTCGTTCCTCGTCAGCTCCGCCGTGCCGCCCTCCGCCGAGACGGTCCCCCGGGTCAGGTGGAGGGTAAGGCCCCCGGCCTCCAGGGTTTCCGGCTCGGCCCCGCCCCCGGCGCGGCGGAGGACCGCCTTGATCCGGGCCAAGAGCACCGGGATGTCGTAGGGCTTGGTGACGTAGTCGTCCCCGCCCAGGCTGAGGGCGCGAAGCTCGTCGGCGGTGGAGTCCCGGCTGGTGACCACGATGATGGGGGTGGAGCCGGACTTCCGGATGTCCGCGCAGAGGGACAGTCCGTCCCGAACGGGGAGGCCCAGGTCCAGGAGGACCAGGTCCGGCCCCGCCGAGCGGACCTGGTCCGAAACGGCGGTGAAGTCCGTGACCGCCTCCGTGCGGTAGCCCTCGTTGGCCAGGAGCAGGGCCAGCTCCTCCCGGATCACCGGGTCGTCCTCTATGATGAGGATCTTTTTCATGGGGGGACCTCCTTTTCCGTGTTCGAGAAAACAGGACCGGCGGGCACAGCGCCCCGCCGGTCCTCCCGTTATTTGACCTTGCAGGTGACGACCACCCCGTCCACATTGTTGCCGGAGACCTGATATTCGGCGGTGTTGGGGAGGTAGACCTCCGTTCCGGGGGTGTACCAGACCTCGTACTCGCCCTCCGGGCAGGTGATGGTCAGGTGCTCCCCGTCAAAGGGGAAGCCCTTGAGATAGTCGGTGTACTCCTCCAGGCAGAGCCCCAGCTCCGTGATCTTCGCGGCGTGGGGGACGCCGGTGTAGCGGAAGTGCCACGGCTCGTCCAGAATGCCGGTAAGCTCCGCCTTGTCCTCCTCGTAGCGGACAATATAGCCGTACTCCGAGCAGTGCTCGGTGATCCAGGCGTACTCCCCGGTGCTGTCCATGAACTCTCCGCTGAGGAGGCCCAGGTCCACCACAAGGCCGGTGTGGTGCTCACTGCCCCCGGGCTGGGCCACATACTTTTTCGCGTGCTCAAGGCCGTTTCGCTCGGCGCTCTGGTCGAAGAGGTGCTGCTGGTAATCGGCGGTGCGGTGCCCGGCGACGACGTTCACGGACTTGCTCCCCCCCTGGGCGCGGAAGGCGTCCATCATGGTGTTGAGGGCCTCCAGGGCCGTGGGCTCCAGGTAAACCGTGGCGTCCCGAACGTAGTAGCTGTCGGACTTGTGGTCCAGGATGCAGGAGAGGCCCGCCTCCTGGTTCTCCGGGAAGTGAAAAAACGTCCAGTTGTTGACCAGCACCAGGTCCCCGGTGTAGACGGCGTCCTCCCCCAGGTCTGTCAGCGTGCAGTCGATGCCGGAGGGGGTGGCCGCCCGCCGGGGGAGCTGGGAGGGGGCCGTGGGCGGCGTGAGCACGGCGTCCCCGGCGGGCGTGAAGCCGTCGGGGACGGTCTCCTCCGGTGCGCTCAGGAACCGAAAAGCCAGCATACCCACCACTGCGACTGCCACCAGGCCGGCAAAGATCTCCACCGGTCCGATGTAGACCCGCCGGCGGCGGTAGCCCCGATACCCATGATAGCCCTGTCTTCTCATTCTGTTATCTATCTCCTTTGCGAAACATGAGCAAAGCGCAGCTTTGCGGACAAAAAGTTTTTTCTTTTTCGCTTCCTTTTTCTTTTGTACACAAAAGAAAAAGGAAGAATCAAGGGTTCCAGCCAATGGCGCAGCCCCGGTTGGAGGTGGCGTTGCTGGTGAGGGGGATCTGGAGGGTCTGGTCGTTGTAGGTGAAGTTGATCTGACTGTTGGCGTTATAGTCGCCATTCATGCGCACGGCCTCCTCAGCGTTCTCCAGAATCTCCTTGTTATAGCTGTTGGACCAGCCGGAGGATACGCTGTCGAGCCCCCAGTAATCCCGCCAGGCGGTGCCGAAGCGCTCCGCGCCCCGGTAGCCCCAGTAGGGCTGGAAATTGTTGTACCAGCGGAGGATAAACCCCAGGAGCTTCCCGGACTGGGCGTCCACGGTGACAGCGAGCTTATAGGGCGCACAGGAGAGGGTGAGGGAGTAGGTCTGAAAGCTGAGCTGGGTGTCCCGGTCCACGTAGACGGACAGGGCGCGGTCAGTGACCTCCGCCGTTTCCCGGCTGTCCCAGAGGGAGGGCATGGCCCCGGTGGACTGGAGCTTTTGCAGCTCCGACAGGACGCTCTCCAGGCGGTCGGTCCACTCCTGGGCGGAGGCCTGAGCCGCGCTGTCGAGCATCTCAAGGGTCTTGTCGGTGGCAAATGCGGTGGAGGATGCAGCGATAAGCTCTCCAGGGTCCAGACCAACAGCTGCGCTCGCGCCAAGATAGGGTTCGACATAGAATTCCACCACCCCTCCGGCGGAGATAGCATAGTGAAATGCCATCTCGGTCCCCTCGTCGGTGAGATAGGCCTCCTCCAGGGGCACCTTGCTGAGCTTCCCGCTCCGCAGGAGCAGGAGCTTCTCCCCCACGGTCAGCTGCATCTGCTCGGCGAAGCCCTCCCGCTCCTCCTCCTGCCGGAGGATGTGGGGCTCGTCCAGGAGGGCGGTGTCGTTCCACTGGGCGAGTTCTCCGGGCAGGAAGACCGCCGCCGCGATGAGCAGCAGCGCCGCAAGGGCGGCGAAATAGTTACGCATGGTCCTCCCTCCCTTCCGGTTTCACGCCGGTCAGCTCCACGGTGACGGTGGTGCCCCGGCCCTCCTGGCTCTCGAAGCGGAGGGCCCCGCCGTGGAGGGCGGCGATGGCCTTGCACAGGGCGAGGCCCAGTCCGGCGCCCCCCTGGGCCCGTGAGCGGGACTTGTCCACCATATAGAAGGCCTCGGTGATCTTCCCGATCTCATCGGGGGGGATGCCCCGGCCCTGGTCGGCGACAGTGAGGCGGTACCCGCCGGAAGCCAGGGCCTCGCCGGTGAGGGAGACCCCCTTCCCGGCCTCGGAGGCCTTGCGGGCGTTGTCCAGCAGGTTCTGGACCAGGGTCTGCAAGAGGGACGCGTCCCCCGGGATGGCCCCCTCCGCCGTGGAGACGGTGAGCCTGAGGCCCTGGGCCTCCATGGCGGGGAGGGCGCTCTCCGCCGCCAGGGCGCAGAGGCGGGGCATGTTCACGGTCTTAACGTCCGCCTCGCTGTGGCCCACCACCAGGAGGCTCATGAGGCTCAGGGACAGCTTCTCCAGCCGCTTGCCCTCGGAGAAGATGTAGCTTGCGGCCTTGAAGCGCATATCCTCCTCCAGGTCCCGGCTGCGGAGCATGTCGGCGTAGCCGATGATGGAGGTGAGGGGCGTTTTGAGCTCGTGGACGAAGCTTGCGGTGAAGTCCTCCTGCCTGCGGGCGGCGTCCTCCAGGTCCCGGACGTTCTGTTCGATGGCCCCGGCCATGCGGTTGAAGTAGAAGGCCAGCTCCCCGATCTCGTCCCCGGTGGTCACCTGGGCCCGGGCGGCGTAGTCGCCCCCGGCCAGGGCGGTGGCGGCCCGGCCCAGGGCCCGGATGGGCCGGGTGAGCCAGAAGGAGAGGGCGTACATCACCGCCGCGCCGATGCCCACCACGATGAGCAATATCCAGCGGTAGACCTGGTAGTGGGTCTCCCGGTCGGCGAAGAGGCTGGTGATGTCCCGGAGGGTCTCCATATAGAGCATCCCGTCCGGCAGGGACACGGGCCCCGCGCAGTGGATGAGCACCCGCCCCGCCGGGTCCGCCCGGCGCAGGACGTAGCCGGAGGAGAGGCCGTCGATGGCCTCCAGGAGCTCCCGGTCCCCGCCGGCATCCAGGGTGGAGTAGACCTGCTCCCCGTCCCGGGTGCTGACCCGGAACTGGTGGTCCGTGAAGTAGGCGTCCCCCTGCAGGGTGCGCTGGAGGCTCTTGCCCTGCTGGGCCAGGTTTTCCAGAGTGATGCCCCGGGCGTCGCACACCGCCTCGTAGGCGATGCGGAGCATCTGCATCTCCTCCTGGGCCACGGCGATCTCCCGGTTCAGGGTGGAGCGGAAGGAGATGCTGATGAGCAGGTGGCTCCCCATCCCGATGGAGAGCACCAGGATGCACAGCGACGCCAGGGTGACCTTCCAGGCGAACCTCATTCCTTGACCTCCAGGCGGTAGCCCACCTTATAGACCGCCGCGATACGCTCCTGCCAGCCCAGCTTCTTGCGCAGGCGCTGGACGTGGAGGTCCACCGTGCGGCTGTCGCCCATATAGTCGTTCTCCCAGACCCGCTCATAGATGGTCTCCCGGAAGAGGGCGATATTCTTGTTTTGCAGGAACAGGATCAGGAGGTTATACTCCTTGGCGGTGAGGGACACCGGCTCCCCGCCCTTGGTCACCACCCGGGACTGGGTGTCCACCACCACGTCGTCCACCACGATCCGGCTCTCGGTCTTGTGATAGCGGCGTAATACCGTCTCTACCCGGGCCAGGAGCTCCGCGATCTCAAAGGGCTTGACGATGTAGTCATCCGCCCCCAGCTTCAGGCCCTTGATCCGATCCTTCACCGCGCTGCGGGCGGTGATGAAGATCACCGGGATCTCCATGGGGGCTAAATACTCCATCAGCTCGAAACCGTCGATGCCCGGGAGCATCACGTCCAGGAGGATCAGGTCGTACCGCCGCTCGTTGACCGCGTCCGCCGCCTCGATGCCGTTGTCGATGCAGTCGCAGCTGTAGCCCGCGGCGGTCAAACTCATGTCTAATAGGTCTGCGATTGGGCGTTCGTCCTCTACTACTAGTATTTTTATCATAGTTTATTTTTTCCAGGCTAGATTATCTTGATTGTTGCGGGGCCTCCCCGGCCCCGGACCCCGGGTGACTTTTTGTGCGGACAAAAAGTCACCAAAAAACCGCTTAAGAAACTACGTTTCTTAAGAATCTTCCTGAATGACGGGGGATTTTTGTTTACGCTACGACCTGGCAGTCTCCATTTTCCCAACCACTTCCCTGGGCCGATGGCAGTCGAATCTCCGCCACAACTCCCTGGACCTTCGGTCTTCTTCGTTGGGTTCGCCTCCTAAAGCACGATTCTTTTCGAGACTACCGGGCCACCGGCACGGTGCGGGCGAGACTGCCCTGCCATACGGCGCACCGCTTTCGCAGGGGCGCACATTGTGCGCCCGCTTCCCCCCGTTACACGGACTGGGACTGCTAACAGCCCTTACTTCAACCCCCGGACGACCCTCGCACACCGCGGGCACAAGGTGGGATGCTCCCCATCCTGCCCCACAGTGGTCAGGACCTTCCAGCACCGCTCACACTTGCTCCCCTGGGCGGGCGCAACCTGGACCTCTGTCCCGCCGCCGGCCTCCACCTGAGAGACGATGAACAGATCAGCCAGCTCCTCTGTATCCATAGCCCCGCATCCGCCCAGCTTCGCGGAGGGGACCGTCACCTTCGCCTCCAGGCTCTTCCCGATCTTCTTCTCCGCCCGCGCGGCCTCCAGGGACGCATTCACCGTATCCCGGACCTTGATAAGCCCGTCCCAAGCCGCCATAGCGTCCTCATCCAGAGCATAATCAGCAAACGGCTTGTTCATCTGATTGAGCAGGACATTGCGCCCATCATCCTCCGGGCGGTGGGGCATGGCCTGCCAGATTTCATCACAGGTAAAGGCGAGGATGGGCGCGAAAATCTTCGTGATGGTATCCAAAATCAGCCACAGCGCCGTCTGCGCGCTCCGCCGGGCCAGACCGTCCCGCTCCTCACAGTAGAGCCGGTCCTTGATGATATCCAGATAGAAGCTGCTGAGCTCCACCACGCAGAAATCATTCACCGCGTGGCTCACCACATGGAACTCGTAGCTCTGATAAGCCGCCTCGCATCGCTCCATCAGGGCATTGAGCTTCGTCACCGCCCAGCGGTCCAGCTCCAGCATCTCCTGGGGGCTCACCAGGTTCGCCGCGTCAAATCCATCCAGATTCCCCAGGCAGTACCGCGCCGTATTCCGGAACTTCAAATAGTTCTGACTTAACTGCTTGAAAATCGCGTCGGAACAGCGTACGTCCACATGGTAGTCCGCGCTCCCCGCCCACAGCCGGATCATATCCGCGCCATATTTCTTGATCACATCAGCCGGGTCCACGCCGTTGCCCAAACTCTTGTGCATGGCCTTGCCCTCGCCATCCACTGTCCAGCCGTGGGTGACGCACTGCTTGAAGGGCGCTCCCCGTCCCAGCGCGCCTACGGCAGTCAGCAAACTCGCCTGGAACCACCCGCGGTACTGGTCAAGCCCCTCCATATACACGTCCGCAGGCCAGAACCCCTGGTCCTTCTCCATGGACGCAAAGTGGGTGGAGCCGGAATCGAACCAGCCGTCCAGCGTGTCCTCCTCCTTGGTAAAGTGCGTACCGCCGCAGTGGGGGCACTTGTACCCGGCAGGGAGAATTTCAGCGGCATCCTTCTCATACCACGCGTTGGAGCCCTCCTTGCCAAAGAGGGCGCTCACCGCCTCGATGGCGGCATCGTCGCACACCGGCTTGCCGCACTCCTCACAGTAGAACACCGGGATCGGCAGTCCCCAGCGGCGCTGGCGGGAAATGCACCAGTCCGAGCGCTCCTGGACCATGGACCCAATGCGGTCCTTGCCCCAGCCGGGAATCCACGTCACATCCTCCGTAGCCGCCACAGCCTCATCCTTGAAGGACTCCACTGAGCAGAACCACTGGGGCGTCGCCCGGAAGATGATGGGGTGCTTGCACCGCCAGCAGTGGGGATAGGAGTGGGTGATATCCTCGCTTGCAAAGAGCGCGCCGCTCTCCTTCATATCCGCCAGAATCACAGGGTTCGACTCATCCGTGGTCATTCCCGCGTACTTCCCGGCGTAGTCCGTATGACGGCCCCGGTCGTCCACCGGCACCACCATCTCCATGCCATAGCGCTTGCAGGTCTGATAGTCGTCCGCGCCGAAGCCGGGCGCCGTGTGGACGCACCCGGTACCGGAGTCCATGGTGACATACTCCGCGTTCACCAGACGGCTGGTCTTGGGCAGGAAGGGGTGGTCCGCCAGCATATTCTCAAAGAAACTGCCCGGGTGGGTCTCCACGATCTCGTAATGTTCGATGCCGCCCAGCTTCATGACCTTCTCCACCAGCGCCTCGGCCAGGATATAGGTCTCGCCGTTCTCCGCCTTTACCAGGGCATAGCTGTCCCGGGGGTGGAGGGCGATGGCCAGGTTCCCCGGCAGGGTCCAGATGGTGGTGGTCCAGATGAGGAAGAAGAGCTTATCATGCCCGCCCAGCTTCCCCTGGTCGTCGCGCATGGGGAACTTCACATACACCGTGGTGACCGGGTCCTCCTGGTACTCGATCTCCGCCTCGGCAAGAGCCGTCTCGTCGTGGGGGCACCAGTACACGGGCTTGAGGCCCTTGTAGATATACCCCTTCTTGTACATGGCCCCGAAAATCTTCACCTCGGCGGCTTCAAAGCCGGGGTCCATGGTGAGATAGGGGTGCTCCCAGTCGCCCACCACGCCCAGGCGCTTGAAGCTCTCCCGCTGCACGTCCACATAGTGCTGGGCGAAGTCCCGGCAGGCGGAGCGGAACTCCGGCACCCCCATGGCCTTGCGGTTGAGCTTGTTCTGCTTGATGATGGCCGACTCGATGGGCATCCCGTGGTTGTCCCAGCCGGGAACATAGGGCGTATAGTGCCCCCGCATGGCCGCGGAGCGGACGATGAAGTCCTTGATGGACTTGTTGAGGGCCGTGCCCATGTGGATGTTGCCGTTGGAGAAGGGAGGCCCGTCGTGGAGGGCGAAGCGGGGCCTGCCCTCGTTCTTCTTCAGGAGCTCATGGTAGAGGTCCATGTTCTCCCAAGCCTCCAGCATCCCGGGCTCCCGGGCCGGAAGGCCCGCCCGCATGGGAAATTCGGTCTGGGGCAGATTGATGGTCTTGTTGTAGTCCATTGGTATTGTTCCTCCTGATTAGAGTTGATTTGTTTATTGATAAAAGACATCGTGTGCTGGGGCGCCCAGGTAGGTCAGGACGACCTGATGGCAGTCCCTGCACAGAAACGCCCGCTGGGGCCTGTCCCGGAAGAGCAGGACATCCTCCCGGCCCTTGACGGGCAGGGGCTTATCCTCCCTCGGGCTCCAGAGCATCCGACCGCCGCCGTGGAGCCAGCCGGAGGACATCTCTTTGCCGCAGGTGGGACAGTTCATGGGCGCTCCTCCTTTTTCTCCCGGTCAACCAGGCGCTGGAGTCGTTTCGTAAAGCAAATGATCCTGTTTGCCTCTGCAAAATCCATAGCCATATGGAACCGGAAGCTGTCAGCATTCTCTAATTCGCAGTCACTGGCAAATTCTGTGCAGCCCTTCTCTTTCGCCCACGATTCGCACGCATTCAGCAGTTCTTTGGCATAGCCTCTGCGCCGGTGTCCCTCCATAACGAAGATCCCTTCTAAATATCCGACAGGGGTCGTTTCAGTGCCTTCCACGTAATCATGTCTTAATTGGCACTGCGCAAAACCAACAGGGGTATCCGCTGCGTATTTCAGAAATACCTGCGCATCTTCCTGGGAGAGGATCTCTGAAAATTCATCTGCCAGCTCGTCAGCAGAGGGGTGATCCCACAGCAGGACCGCCAGACCGGCGATGATCCGCACATCATTTTTGGTTGCTTTTCGCACCATCATATTTCCTCCCTCCGGATGATCCGTTCAGATTTCTGAAACCCTCAGTTTGTTTTCAGCCGGTCCAAAATCCAAAATATGACCGGCCTGAAAATCACATAAAAGCCATATCCGAGGACCCCGCCGGTCACATTTGTTATGATATCCGTGATATCCGAAGACCGGGTCCCGTTGATAAGCGGCTGTATCAGCTCAATTCCCAGGCTCATCAAAAAGCAGAAGAATACCGTCCTGCCGAATTTGCCGCCTCCCTTCCGGGTCAGCGGGAACAGGAACCCAAATGGCATCGTCATGATAACATTCAATGCGACCTGCCTTAAAAAATCGCCTCTCCCCGCCAAGACGTCGATAAACGGCTCCAAATTCATGGGTTCATAGGGGTGGTTCAGCACAAACGGAAGCGATGTTATGACCGGCATCAAGGTGAAATAGAGCACAAAAGAGAGATAAACATACATCAGGGTGTTGACAAGCAGGACATCTTTTCCCCTGCTTCTCCACTTGCGGAATAAAACGCGGACATATAAGAGCGCCAAAGCCCCGAAGTCGATCCAATACTTCATAGGTTACTCCTTCCTAGATGGATATCCACCAGCACACCCCGTACTTGTCGATCACCGTCGCACAGCAGCTGCTCCAGGGGAGCGCGTGGATCGGGTCGATGACCACGCCGCCCCCGCTCAAGACCCGGAACGCCTTCCGGACAACCTCCTCGCTCCCCATCTCAAAGACATTGAACGTCATCGTCTGCCACCTGTTCCGGTGGACGGTTTCAATGTCGCATGGCTCCGCCGCCTCGGACACGGCGAGGAACGGCTCCCCGTTGACGGACAGCTCGCAGTGCTCATACTCGTCCCCGGCCGTATTTTTCATCTCCAAGGTCGCCTCCGCGCCAAATGCCTCGCAGTACATCCTGACCGCCTCGATACTGTTTTTCACATAGACCTGGGTGTAATTCTTCATATTCTGATTCTTTTCAACCTTCAACAAAACGCGCCCCTGTCCCCATAAGAGACAAAGGCGCGTCAAAACCTCTGCGGTACCACTCTTGTTGCCGGCAGTCCGGCCCCCTCGCGTGTGAGATAACGGTCACTGCCGGGCGGGCCTACTGGGAGATCGTTCAGCCGCCTGCTCCAAGGGGATATTCCCCCGGCCGCCTCTCCGCCCTTCCACCGAAGCGGGCGGTTCTCTGTGCAGGCATCCACCGGGGTACTGGTCCTTTTCCTCGCATTTCATCCGGATAATTAGTATCATAGTATAGCGTTTTGGGCGCTTTGTCAACCGGTTTTTCGCGGAAACAACGTAGAAATTTCCTCCGGTCTACAGGGGCAGTTTCAGCAAAAACCGCCGGATGAGGTCCAGCGCATTGCTCGCCGCGGCGGTACGCACCCGGTCCCGGCCCCGCCCCCTGCCGCAGGTGAGCTTCTTGCAGATCGTTTCCTCCGGCCCAGCCAGGGCCGCGTAGACCGTGCCCACCTCGTTGCCCCAGTCGTCCCTCTCGGGACCGGCCACGCCGGTGAGGGACACCGCCAGATCGCTCCCGCAGACCCTCCGGCACCCCTCGGCCATGGCCCGGGCGGTCTCTTCGCTGACCGCGCCGTACTGCTCCAGCACCTCCCGGGGGACCCCCAGGACGTTGGCCTTCACGCCATTGACATAGCTGACCACGCCCCCCCGGAAGACCTTCGACGCCCCCGGCAGGTCGGTCATGCGCTTGGCCAGAAGTCCCCCGGTACAGCTCTCCGCGGCGGCGAGGGTCAATCCCCGCTCTGCCAGCAGGCCGCTGACCACCTCCTCCAGGCTCCCCACGTCCACGCCGTAGACCACGTCTCCCAGGGTCTCGCAGACCTCTCGGACCAGGGGGGTGAGCAGCTCCTCGGCCTTCTCCCGGCTCTCCGCCCGGGCCGTGGCCCGGACCATGCACTCGTTGGTCTTGGCGTAGGGCGCCAGGGTCGGGTTCGTGAGGGTGGTCATGGGCTCGTGGAGGGCCTCCTCCACCGCGCTCTCCCCCATGCCGAAGACCCTGATCTCGTGGCTGACGATCACCCCGTCGGTGAGCTTCTCCAGATACGGCGCCGCCCGGTGCTCGAACATATATCCGCACTCGAAGGGCGGCCCGGGGAGCATCAGTACATGGACCCCGTCCTCAACGAACGCGCACCCCGGCGCGGTGCCCACCGGGTTGTCGAAGATGGTGCAGTCCACCGGCAGCATCGCCTGCTGGATATTGTTCTCCGGCATCTTTTTGCCCATTTTCGTCTGAAACCAGGTTTTTAGCTCCTCCAGAATGTCCTCGTGGAGCTCCAGCTCCCGGTTGAAGGTCTTGCAGATGGTCTGCTTCGTCAGATCGTCGTAGGTGGGCCCAAGCCCGCCGGTGGTGATAATGATATCCGCCCGGTTTCGTGCGGTCTCCAGCGCCTCCGCCAGCCGCTGCGGGTTGTCCCCCACCACCGTGTGGTGAAGCACCGTGATTCCCAGCGCACTCAGCCCCTGGGAGATGATCTGCGCGTCGGTGTTCGCTACGTTGCCCAAAAGCAGTTCTGTGCCGACGGCGATAAGTTCTGCGACCATAAATTTCCTCCTCGTGGTTACATGCTTCTATTCGATAGCCCCGGGACCTCCCCGGCCCCGGACCCCGGGTGACTTTTTGTGCGGACAAAAAGTCACCAAAAAACCGCTTAAGAAACGTAGTTTCTTAAGAATCTTCCTTGATTACGGGGGTTTTTGGTTACGCTACGACCTGGTAGTCTCCATTTCCTCAATCACTTCCCTGGGCCGATGCCGCTCGAATCGTTGGAACCACTCCCCAGCCCTTTGGTCTCCTTCGTTGGGTTCGCCTCCTAGGCGCACGATTCTATGGAGATACTACCGGGCCACCGGCACGGTGCGGGCGATACTGCCATGCTATACGGCACACCGCTGGATATCATCCGCGCCGCCCTCAGGCGTCACAGCTTCACCCGATAGGCCTGAAACTCCCCGACGCACCGGAATCCCATTTTATCCAGCACCTCTTTCTCCGGCCCGCCCACATCCACAAAGAACGTCAGCCACCTCGTCCCCTTCTCCTTCAACAGATGCAGCGCGGCGGTCAGCAGTGCCCGAAACGGCTCCGCCCGATACTTCCCATCAGCAAACACCAGCGCGAAGATTTCCTGGTGCTCGTTACTGCCAAACCCTGTCAAAATCACTTCTCCCGCTTCATCCCCCGTCCCGGTAATGAAGAGATGCCAATCCGCCATCGCCTTCCGGATACGCTCACAGTTCCAGTACATTTCCCCCTGGACCCTGCGGTGAATGGCCGCAAACTCCTCAAAATTCTCCTCCGTCACCGGCCTCACGCCGGAAACCTCCGCCGCAGGCTGATATCCGCTCAGGTCAAACAGATAATTCCAGGACCGTTCGATGCAGGGCACCCCCTGCCCCTCCAGCCAGGACCTTGCATCCACATTCTCCGCCGGAAGCCCCACATCCAGCATCGCCCCCGGCCACCGCTCCCGGCAGTATTCCACAAACTCCTCCAGCGCCCTCCCGGTATCCTTACGGATACTGAGGCAGTGGACATGGAGATACCGCTCCCCCTCCTGATGCTGAAAAGCGATCACACCCTCCACAGTCCCATTTTCCTCAAACACCAGCACATCCTCGTCAGCCCGCTCCATCGACTCCCTGGTCCGCTCGACAAAATCCCCCTTCGTCTTCATCCCGTCGCAGTAAGTCGGATACCCCGACCGCGCCGGGTCCATCGCCAGCTCATAGGCCAACTCAATATAGCGGTCAAATTCCGCCGCCTCCATTATTCTCAGCATAGCTTTCTCCTTACACAGAAATTGTAATTCTCTCTACTCCTGCCAAGGCCCGTTCCACCAGTCCGTCAATGTCAAGAGCCTTCTCATATTCCAACACATCCGCCAACACCGGGTGCGTCCTTGGATGCCTGGGCGTAAAGACGGTACAGCAGTCCTCATAGGGCAGAATCGACGTCTCAAACGTCCCGATCTGCCGCGCCAAGCGCACGATCTCCGCCTTATCCATCCCGATCACCGGCCGCAGTACCGGCATCGTACACACCTGGTCCGACACCGTCAGCGCGTCCATGGTCTGACTCGCCACCTGTCCCAGACTCTCCCCCGTGACCAGCGCCTTCGCCCCGGTCCGCGCCGCCACGCCCTGGGCAAGACGCATCATGAACCGCCGCATGATGAGGGTAAAATGGTCCTCCGGACAGTTGGCCCGTATCGCCTCCTGGATCTCCGTAAACGGCACCACATGGAGCTTCATCCGCCCGCACCAGGGGGCTAAGAGCTTCGCCAGCGCGACGACTTTTTCCTTCGCCTGCACCGACGTATACGGCGGGCTGTAGAAGTGGACCAGCTCCAGCTTCACCCCCCGCTTCGCGATCATATGACACGCCACCGGACTGTCGATACCCCCGGAGAGCAAACTCACCGCCGTGCCCCCCATACCCGTAGGCAGTCCCCCCGCCCCCGGCTGACTGGGGGCGTGGACATACGCCGCCTTCTCCCGGACCTCCACATGGACGCACAGCTCCGGGGCGTGAACATCCACCTTCAAATGGGGATACGCGTCGTGGAGCAGCCCCCCCACGTACTGACTGATCTCCATACTGTTCATGGGAAAGTGCTTATCCGAGCGCCGGGTCTCCACCTTGAAGGTCTTCGCCTCCCGGAGCTCCTTGTCCAGATAGTTCCGGGCGCAGTGGAAGATGGCGTCCTTGTCCTTGGGACAGGGCAGGGCCCGGGTGACGGCGATGACCCCGAACACCTGCCGGCAGGCCGCAAAGGCCCCGTCCAGATCACACTCCGGCCCCTTGGGCTCCACATAGACGGTGCTCTGCTTGGAGTAGACGTGAAAGTCGCCGCAGTGCTGGAGGCGGCGGCGGATATTGGCCAGCAGCTTGTCCTCAAAGGTCCGCCGGTTCAGCCCCTTGAGCACCACCTCGCCCAGCTTCAGGAGGATCATTTCATTCATATAGATTACCTGCTTTCCTATTTGGCTTTTCAGCCTTGTATGCTTTGCAGGGGCGGATGCTCTCCGCCCCTACACAGATTCTGCCGCGCTGGGCGTCTTCAGCTTTTTCAGCGTCCCCACCAGCCGCCGGAACCTCTGGTAGTCCTCCCGGGACACCTCCCCGGAGTACCGGGCCTGCTGGTACAGGTCCCGCAGGGCGCATAACGCCTCCTCGTCCGGGAACTCCGGCAGGGATTTCCGCCCCACGTCCGTGCTGGTGTCGGAGCGCTCAAACTCCAGCCCCCTGTCCCGGCACATGCGCAGATATGCCCGGTACTGCCGCCGGATACGCCCGGCATAGGACCTGGGGCTGACCCGCTCCCGCTCCAAACCGGCGTCCAGGTCCCGGCGGAAGGGGCTGGACCTGCCAGCGCTGTCCGAATGGCCCCGGGACAGCCAGCGAAACAGCAGGACCAGCGCCGCCGCAGCCGCCACGATCGCCAGCGCCAGAACGATCCGCAGCACCAGCTCCATGGAGGCGGTGGGGAGCTCCAGCTTATCCAGCTGCTCCTGAAAGCCGCTGTCGTCAGAGGTGATAATGTTGGTGTTGTCCGCCATCTGCGCCCGCATTTCCATCAGCCACACCAGAACCGGATAGAGCAGGGACATAACGCCGCCGAAAATCATGGCCAGGCCCATCAGCAGTGGGAGAACAACGTAATTGTAGGCGCAGGAGAGCAAAAACACCACCGCCCGCAGGGCCCACTCCGACCCCAGCACCAGCGCCGCCAGCGCCAGGGAGGCCACCCCGGCGGCATTGACCGCCTGGTAGCCCGGCTGAAGGTAGACCTGGGCCTCGTGGCGCAGAGAGCGCATCAGCAGCACCGATGCCCCCGCCGCCAGGAGCGCCGCCGGGATGCCCACGGTCAGCACCGCCTGCATCAGCGTCTTGGCTGCGGACAGGAAGGCCACCCCGGCCCCCAGCGCCACGTTTCGGACCGCGTTGAACACATCCGCCTGCCGGTACCGGGAGAGCTGATAGTTGCCCGTCCACGCCAGATAGATCAGGTAGGCCAGCGCCGGCGCGGCGCAGACCATATCCGCCGGCGCCACCGGGAACACGTACAGCAGCAGGGCCGGGACCAGCGCCGCAAGCCGCGCCGCCTGATTCCCCTGCAAAGCGGAGGAGAGTGCATAGCACGCGCTCTGGAGCAGGAGAAGCTCCAGAGCCAGCTCCCCGCCGAAGAGGGCCGCAAAGGTCCCGGCGGCGCAGTAGTAGAGCCCCAGATCCCCCATGGCCCGGAGAAAGTATAAGCTTGTCATCAGACGACTCCCCTTCCTAAGCGCGCCGCCGCTTCACCTGGTCGCAGAGCTTCCTCAGCCGGGCGGCATCCGACCGGGACGCCTGCCCCTGGTACCGGGCCCGGCGGTAGATGTCCCGGATATCCGTCAGCGGGAGCTCCGGCCCCAGGACCTGCACCGCCTGGCTGTTGATCTCCCCGCTGGTGCTGGAGGGGCCGAATCTCACCCCCCGCTTCCGGCAGGTGCGCAGGAACTCCCGGTACAGCCGCCGGATGCGCAGCACGGCGGAGTTCCCCAGCAGGGACCGCTGTCCCGCCTGTCCGCGCACCGCCCCGGGCAGGTCCCGCCGCTCCAGGGGGGAGGCCTCCGGGCCGCCCTCCTCGCGGCTTCGCCACCACCGGTAGATCAGCACAAAGGCCGTCACCAGTGTGATCACCACCGCCACGGCGATGAGGAGCTGGAGGATGAGCTCCGGAGAGGCGGCGGCAAGGAGCTCTTCTTCCTCCTCTCCTCCATCTCCGCTGAATTCCTTCGGGTCCCATTGGTCCTCCGTGCTCCCGAAGTAGAGGAGCTTGGGGATCCAGATAAAGAACACGCCGATGAGCATCCCCGCAGCCGTGAACAGGGGGATGAACACGTACTCGTAGAGGTTTACCGCCAGGAACCGCGCCGCCAGCAGGGTCCACTTCGACCCCAGCACTAGGGCACCCAGGCCCAGCAGCGCCACCCCCGCCGCGTTCCGCATCTGATAGCGGGGCTGGAGGTACACGTCCGGTTCGTGGCGCAGGGAGCGCATGAGGAGCACCGATGCCGCCGCCGTCAGCAGGGCGATGGCGGCCCCCGTGGTCAGAAGGTAGCTTATCTGAAAGAGGGACAGCACCGCCGCCGCAGGCAGAACCACATGGTACAGGCGGTTGAAGAGGTCCCGGTGCCGCTCCCAGGAGAGCCGGTAGCTGTCCGCCTGGGCGAGATACGCCAAATACAGCGCGGGCGGGAGGGCCAGCAGGCGGTCCGCCATGGGTCCGGGCAGGAGGAGCAGCAGAAAACAGGGGAGCAGCGCCGCGAGCCTCGGCCCCTTCCGCTCCCGCAGGACGCCGGAGAGGGCGAAGCACGCGCTCTGGAGCAGGAGGAGCTCCAGCTGTAACTGTCCGCCGAAGAGGGCGGCGGCGGTCCCCGCCAGGGTGTAGTACACCCCCAGCTCCGACAGGGCCCGGAGGAAGTATAGGATGGTCATAAGGCACCTCGTTCCTTATCGTCTATTGGGTTCACTGCGGGCCCTCCGCCGCTTCACCTGGGCGCAGAGCTTCTTCATCTGGGCCGCATCGGCCCGGGAGGCCGTGCCCTGGTACCGGGCCCGCCGGTAGAGCGCGCCGATCTCCTCCAGAGGGAGGTCCGGCCCCAGCACCCGGGCGGCGCTCCGCCCGACGTCCGCGCTGGTGTGGGAGGGGGCGAGCTCCATCCCCCGCTTCTGGCACAGGCGCAGGAAGGCCCGGTACTGCTGGCGCACCCGCTCCACGTCGTTACGCGCCCGCTTCTCCTCCCGGGAGGCCGGCGCGGCCTGGGCGGAGAGGATGCGGGTGGGGAGCCGGTCCGCGGCCCCCGCGCTCTCCCGCCACCGCTGGACCAGCCAGCGGAGGAACAGCCGGAGCAGGACAATCCCCGCGGCCATGGCCAGCACGGCCAGGATGGACCCGCCGCCTCGCAGGAGGATCTCCGCCGGGGGGATGCCGAAGAGCTCCTGGAAGGAGGCGCTGAACTCATTGATTTTCTCCATCAGCACCTGGATCGTATCCTCTGCGCCCGTTCGCCGGGCCAGGTCCACCAGGAGCTGGATGAGGGGGGCCGTCAGGGCCAGGGCCATCCCCACCGTCATGAACAGCACCAGCAGGATGGGGATAAGAAGACGGCTGTACACCCAGGCCGCGAGGCGCACGGTCAGGGGGCTGGTCAGCAGGGCGCAGAACACCAGCGCCGCCGCCACGATCCCCGCGTTCACCGCCTGGAAGCCGGGCTGGAGGTACACCGCCGGTTCGTGGCGGATGGAGCGCAGGAAGAGCATTGTGGCCGTGCTCCCGAAGAGGGCCATGGGCACCCCCGCCGCCAGGAAGTCGTGGGTGGCGGCATAGATCATCTCCCCGGTCTCCATGCCCTCAATGGGGGTGAGCACGAAGCGCACCGCGCACCAGAAAAAGGCGAAGAACAGGAAGCCGCGGATGAAGTACTCAAAGAACTCCACCTGCCGGGCGCGGCTCAGGTCCCGGTCCCCCCGGCGGACCAGGTAGACCACATACCCCCATGCCGGGATGTAGGCCAGCCGGTCCCCCCAGGGCGCCGGCAGGAGCACCGCCAGAGCCGCCAGGGCCAGGACCAGCCTCTGCCGCCTCTTCTGCTCCCGGAAGCGGCAGCAGGCCGCGTAGCACGCCGCCAGCAGGAGCAGGGCGGGGAAGTGGAACCGTCCTCCCAGGGCGGAGGAGACCGTGGCCGCGAAGGCGTAATAGAATCCCAGGTCCGCGAAGATGCGGAGCAGGACCATGACTGTCATATCAGGCCACCTCGTCAGCTTGTAAGATCAAAAGGCTTCCGTTGGAGAGCTCCCGGAGCTGTCCCAGGGCCCCGGCGTCGGTGAAATCCGCGGAGGGGGTGATGAGGATGCGCCCCCGGGACTGGGCGGACTCCAGCGCCCGGCCGATGAGCCGCCCGGCGGAGAACGCCTTGTAGCGGGTGGCCCGGCCCAGGCAGTCCAGGACCGCCGCGAAGTGGTTGGCCCCCAGGCCCTCGCCGATCTCGCTGACCGCGCCGTCGGCGTAGCCCGCCAGGTCCGCGTTGGTGGTGAAGTCGTACTGCACCCCCTGCTCCTCCAGCACCCGGCACACCGTCCGGGCCAGGGAGCAGCACTTCTCCAGGAGCTCCTCCCGGTTTTCCGCCTCGCTGTCCGTGTTCAGGAGCACCGAGACCCGGGGCTCGGCGGTGTAGTCGAACTTTTTCACCATGAGGCCCCGGCCTCTCGCGCTCTGGGTCCAGGAGATGTGCTTCATGGGCTCCCGGCCCGTGTACTCCCGGAAGCCCGTGGTCAGCACCGGGTCCTCGTAGATGAACCGCCGCACGGACACGTCCCCCAGAAAGCCGCTGAGCACGTCGGCAAAGCGCTGGTCCTCCGCCTCCCGGGGGGCCACCACCACGGCCCGGAACTGTCCGGACCGGCGCACCTGCTCATCCAGGCCCAAAAAGTCGCCGCTGGAGAGCTTCAGGGGCATGAGGGGATAGAGCCCCCGGCGCCCGATGGACACCGGCACCCGGAAGCGGACCTCCTGCCTGGGCCGGAGCCATGTGGAGAAGCTGACGTTGGTGCCGCCCTCCATGTTCTGCCGGGTCCGGGCGGAGTGCTGGTGGACGGTGAAGTCCCGGGTCAGCTGTTCCTCCAGCTTGGCAAAGAGGATATAGTGCCGTCCGGTGTTCTGCAGCGTCAGCTCCACGCGGAACACCTCGTCCGGGTCCACCAGGCGCTGGTCGGGGCGGTGGTCCTCCCGCATCTCCGCAAGGCGCTCGGGCGCGGTCTTCCGCTGGAGCGCCAGCACCAGCAGCACCATGGCAATGGCAAATAACAGGATCATACGCTCTCCAGGGGCACCGCCACGTCCTCCAGGATCTGGCGGAGCATCCGCTCCGCCGCCCCGGTCTTCAGCCCGCCGCCCAAAGTCAGCCGGTGGGCGAGGACAAAGGGCGCGGCATACTTCACGTCCTCGGGGATGACGTACTCCCGGCCCCGGAGGGCCGCCGTCACCTGGGACGCCTTGTAGAGGGCGATGCCGCCCCGGGTGGAGACGCCGGAGGTGAAGTTGCTGGCCTGCCGGGTGGCCTCGACGATGTCCATGAGGTAGCCCAGCACGTCGCCGGCCACCTTCACCTCCGTGAAGGCGGCGCGGACATAGGCCGTCTCCTCCGGCGTCACCGCCTGCTCCAGGGTGTCCAGGATGGACTGGGTGGAGGGCCGGGCCATGACCGCCATCTCCTGCTCCCGGGTCATGTACCCCAGGCTCAGGCGCATGAAGAAGCGGTCCAGCTGGGCGTCCGGCAGGGGGAAGGTGCCGAAGGACTCCAGGGGGTTCTGGGTGGCCATGACCAGGAAGGGCTCCTCCAATTTCGTGGTCACGCCGTCCACGGTGACCTGCCGCTCCTCCATGGCCTCCAGGAGGGCGGACTGGGTGCGGGGGGTGGCGCGGTTGATCTCGTCGGCCAGCACCACGTTGGTCAGCAGGGGGCCGGGGCGGAACTCAAACTCCCCGGTCTTCTGGTTGTAGAAGTTGATGCCCGTGAGATCCGAGGGGAGGAGGTCCGGCGTGAACTGCACCCGGCGGAAGTCCCCGCCGATGGTCTTGGCGAAGGCCCGCAGGAGCATGGTCTTGCCGGTGCCGGGGGTGTCCTCCAGCAGGACGTGGCCGGAGCAGAGAAAGCAGGTGAGCACCAGCTCGATGGCGTCGTCCTTGCCCACGATCACCTTCGAGCAGCTGCCCACCACCTTGTCGCGATAGTCTGTAAAACGCGTAATATCCAGCATAGCAGTGTCCTCTCCATATATGTAGTGGGGAAAATACAATCTTTAATATAACATATTCCCCCCGGAAAGGCAAGGGCATTTCCGGAGAAACCGGGGGAAAAGCGGGGAAGAAACCGGGGGGCCGTAGGGGCGCATACTGTGCGCCCCTCCACGGTCTGGGGGTATATTTGAGAAAAAAACCGCCCGCTGGACTTTTTCCCGGGAATGTGGTATCATTATTGTTAATTACTTCCAGAAAGGACCAAAAATCATGCGTACGAACGTCTTTCTCCGCTCCACTCGCCGTCAGCCCCTCAAGGCGGCGGTGATACTCTTCGTGGTGGGGGCCGTCACCTTCGCCTTCGTCGCCCGGGCGGCGGAATATCTGCTGGTCCGTCAGGAGACGGAGCGCCTGAGCGGCTACTACAGCGCCGTGGGAGCCCTCACCGCCGCCGGGGACCGGTGGGCGGACCGGGAGGAGGCCGCCGCCTACCTGGCCTCCAGGCCGGAGGTGGAGCTGGTCAGCCGCTACCGCAACGTCTCCGCGGTGATGGAGGAGGACTTCTGCAACGCGGATACGGACATGCGCCTCGCCGCCGGGACCACGGGGACCGTCTCCTTCTACGGCAGTCTCCTCCTGAAGACCCCCGACTACTACTACTTCGTGGTGGACGCCCCCCTCACCGGCTACCCGGAGGTCATCCGCAAGGGCCGTCTGCTGATCCTCATGCGAAAGGACGAGGCGTGCTCTACCGAGTACTACGACGCCCTGGAGGTGGGGGACCGGTACCTGGCCGTGGGCTTCTTCGACACCGGGGACCCCTCCTGCGCCGTCACCGATGACGCGGTGTACCTCAAGCTCCGGCCCGTGACGGAGGACGCCTTCTTCCTCCCCGTGGCCCCGGGGGCGGAGGCGGACTTCGACAGCCCCGCCCTCTCCGAGTGGCGGGATCTCATCCCCTTTGTCCGGGAACAACAGAAGTCCCTCAACGCCCTGGCGGTGGAGGACCTCTCCTCCCTGCCGGACGTGCAGGAGGAGGGGCGGCGCATCCACCTCACCGGCGGGCGCTGGCTGGACGCCGCCGACACCCGGGAGAAGTCCCCGGTCTGCGTCGTCCACGACGGCTTTGCCCGGCTCCGGGGGCTGAAGCCCGGGGACAGCCTCACGTTGAGGCTCCGGGACGTGCCCAGCTACTTCGGCTACTGTTTGGACGAGGATACGGACAAACTCTTCTCCCTCTGGCGGGAGGCCCCGTCGGAGACCGTCGAGCTCCAGATCGTGGGCACCTATGAGTACACCGGCGGGAACCGCTTCAACTCCACCGTCCTGCGCAATAACCTCTACATCCCCGCGTCCATCGTGCCGGAGGGGTTCGTCCACGCCAACGGCGCGGGACTGCGCCAGGAGACCTACAGCTATATGTCCTACTGGGCCTACAGCATCGACCGGGGCTATCAGAGCGAGGAGGGGCCCTACCCCGGCGAGGCGGCGTTCCTCCTGAAGGACCCGGCGGCGGAGGACGCATTCCTGGAGGACACCCGGGCGGACTTGGAGGCCCTGGGCTTCCGGGCGGAGATGGTGGAGAGCGGCTGGGACAACTTCCAGGCCGCCGCCGTGCCCATGAGCCGCTCCTCCCTCTATAACGCGGTGATCTTCACCGTGGTGCTGGCGGTGACACTGGCCCTGGCGGCCTTCGCCTACTTCTACATGCGGCGCAGGGAGCTGGCCGTGGTGCGGGCTATGGGCCTCCCGGCGGGGCGGTGCGCGGCGGAGGTCTCCCTGCCCCTGTTGGTTGTAGGGCTTGCGGGGCTGATACCCGGGGCCTGGCTGGGCTGGCGCTACGCGGGGGAGAACGCCGCCAAGACCCTGGAATCCCTCTCCGCCTTCGGCGGGGACGGCTCCGCCGCGCTGCCGGGCGGGGATTTTGCCGTACTCTGCGGCATTGCCGCGCTCCTGCTGGCGGCGGTGACCATTGGGACTGCACATGTCCTGGTCCGGAGGCCGGTGCTGAGGCAGATCCAGGGCGGCGCGCCTGCCGGGGCGAAGAAAAAGGCCGCACCGTCCCAAAAAACGGGAGACCTCGCGGGGCGCGGCGGCCCTGGTGCGCCGTCCTCCCTGCCCTCCTCCCGGCAAGCCGCTAACCAGGGAACGGCGGGCCGGGTCGTCCCGCCCTGCAAAGCCGCACCGGCGGTCTCCCGCTCCCTGAACATGGGACACACTCTTCGCTTCGTCTGGCGGCATGTGGTCCGGGCAAGGGGGAGGAGCCTCCTGACCGCAGTGCTGGCGGCGGCATTTGCCATAGGGCTGTCGGCCATCGCGTTGTCCATCGAGAACAACACGAGGGAGATCGAGGCGCTCTATGAGACCATCTCCGTGACCCTGGAGATGACCCAGAAGGACAACACCCAGACCATCCGGGGCGGCGGGTTCCTGTTTGAGGATACCGTCCAGGCGGTGCTGGATACAGGCTACATAACCGAAGCCTATTTGGAGGGCGCAAACTTCGGAAAGGTGTATCCTTATGACGAGCTCTGGGAGTCCACCGGCGGTATATTTATACGGGGCTATGGGATGGACTGCAACATCCTCGCCATCGGCGATGTGGAAGCATTCCTCTCCTCCACCGGCAGCGGCAGTAATTGGAACATAACCTACGCCGAGGGCTGGGACGGGAGCTTTTTCGCCGAGGACTGGCGGGAGGCCGGACAGGTGCTGGGCGGCGGCGATATGCTCCCCCTGCTCCTGCCGAGACAGATCTATGACGCCTACATGGCTGCGGACGGCAGGCCCGTGGTGCTCACCTGCAAGGGGAAATACAAAATTTGTGTGGTGGCCGGGGCCTACGACGGGGCCGAGAGCGGGGACTATCAGGTCGCGCCCCTGGTGCTCATGCCCCAATCCGCCCTCCAGGCCATGGTGGGGTCCCGGATGCTCTACAGCGCCGCCCGGTTCACCGTGGACCCGGCTATGAACCGGGACTTGGACCAGTTCCGGGACGCCGTGGACGCCCTGGCCAATACGCCCCGTATCGGCGGCACTCCGGTGCGGGTGATGCTCCGGGACGAGGAGCTGCGGCAGGCTGCGGAGCCTCTGGAGGAGAGCGTGGCGCTGATGGAGATCCTCTACCCGGTGATGCTGGCGCTGTCGGTGCTGGCGGCGGCGGCAGGGTCGGCGCTGTTCGTGCTGCTGGCCGCGAAGGATGCCGCGATCCTGCGCGTTCAGGGCACCGGAAAGGGCAGGGTGCGCCTGATGCTGTCCTTACAGCTGGTCATCACGAATCTGGCGGGGCTGGTGATCGGACTGGCAGGGGTGCTGGGATACTTGGCCGGGCGTCAGCCGGAGCTGTTGGGCACGATTCTGGAGCCCGCCGCGCTCTGCGGCGTTATGTATCTGTTCGCCGCTGCCGCAGGGGCTGGCGCCGCCGCCGCGGCTGTCACCAGGGGGAATCCGTTGGAGCTGCTGCAGGTGAAGGAATGATCCTCGAAAGTTGATCTATGTTAAGGAAATATGTGCTGTAGAAGAAAATTTTTGATTTTTTATCGCTGTTTCCCTTGCGCAAAGAGGTAATGCGTGGTAAACTACTACTATCTTGGGCAAACTTTCATTTCTACAAGGAGGAAGAATACAACATGAAAAAACGGTTCCTGTCGATGCTCCTGGCTGTCGCCATGGCGTTGACCATTGTCCCTTCAAGTGCCGCCGCGGCGGCACTTGATCCGGATGTACATCCGGATCAACCGACTCTGGAGACCCATGAACTAGGCCCTGTTGAACAGAATGATTCAGCATCAGAAGGTATTATCTACTATAGGTTTGAGGCCGATGAATTCCCAACTACTATGTCTGTTGGGCTTGGTGCTTCCCAAGCATTCACGGGAACGACATACTATGAGCAGTTGGATGATGCTTCAAAAGCAGTCTACGATGTGTTAAAGACGAGCCTTTCTAGTGAGACAACGACTTCTGTAGATTTTAACGGAACCGCCGCTGCGAAGTATTTGGTGTCAAAGTCCATATCGTACACGCATACTAAAGTTTCTGATGGCACAAACACCTACGACCAGATTACAGCAAATAATGGAGAAGTTTATGTTACTAGCTCTGGTGCGCTAGATGAATGGCTGTACCCACTTGTTGCATCTGCCTATTTGGCGCTGACAAATGACCACCCTGAAATGCCTTGGATACGCGCAGGCAGCTATGGATGGAGTTATAGCATTAGTGCTGCACCAACAAGCACAGATACCCAAAATATTACTGGAAAAGACGATAATAAAAGCTATACGTACACCACTGAAGTATACGAAAATGTTGTCGTTACTATCACGAAGTTTAACCTCGGCAATACCTCTTCTACCTCTAAAGCAACTTTTGAAGATGCGGTAAATACTGCGGTAACGGAAGTAAATAAAATTCTTGATATCCAAAGTATTGCGGGGAGCAGAGAGAAGACGCGGTATGAAATTGTAAAAGCAATTCATGATCATGTGTGTAGGTTGATTACATACGATTTGAGTACATCGTCTCCGTTTAATCAAACTGCCTATAGCGGACTTGTTGCTCCGCATAGGACAGTTTGTGCGGGTTACGCAAAGTCCTTCAAGGTGCTCTGTGATAGATATGAGATTCCTTGTGTTCTGGTTAGCGGCCAGAGTAAAAACTCACAGGGTAACTTTGAAAATCACGAGTGGAACGCTGTAAAAATGGAGGATGGTCGTTGGTATGGTGTTGACTGTACCTGGGATGATCAAAGCACTATCTATTACGATTATCTTCTTTCAGGTAGCACAACTGTGGCTACACATTTCAACAGCGATGCGTTTAATGTTTCCCATTTGGACGATGGAGAATGGGCGAAAAATGTTACATTTGCTTACCCGGATCTGAGTGCGGAGAAGTACGAGGACCCGAACAACAAGCCTGATTTCCCGGAAGGGGTTGTTGAAATCTTGATTGGCAACACGGATGTCCCCAAGGCTAAAGCCGGTGATACCTTGCGGGCTGAATTTTCGGTAGCATCTACCGCAACTCCCCCGGCAGACATTGTTTATAATTGGTATCGCGTAACAGAAACAGGCCGTTCTCGGATTGCTGAAGGTTCTGAATACACCGTAACGAATGCCGATAGCGGTTATACACTGCTGGTTCAGGTTACTAGCCCCTCGTACAAGCCCGGACCCGAGAGCAAGCCTGTCTCCATCAGAAAGCCCTTGACAGCGGGAATGGTACAAAGTGTGACCGATTTCCCTGCCGCGTATAATGGGAAGAATTGTTCTCCGACTGTGGTTGTCACGGATGCGGACAAGACACTCAGTTCCATAACAGATTATACTGTCACATACAAAAAGGGCAACAATAATTGGAACATGAAAGACGCCGGGACAATCAAGGTATATATCACTGCTGTCGAGGACAGTGACTATACCGGCACCGACGTTTATGCACAGGGACATGACTTTACCGTCAAGCCTGCGGATGTCACATATACTCCCACTGTAACTACGACAGTGACTGTTGGTGACAACTATCCCCAAGGCGACGAAAATGTTACGGCCACCGGAGTAGAGGGAGTATCAGAGGGTAGTACGAAACCTGAACAAGTCCCTGGTAAGCTGGAATGGTTCACAAATGCTGAGTGCAGTACTTCTGCAGTTGGAAAGTTTGAAGTTGCTGGAACTATATCGTTGTGGTGGAAGTTTACGCCTACTAATTCCCAGAACGCCGGAAACTATAATTCTAAGACAGGCAAACTGGATTTCACTGTCAATGCCAAACCGCCGGTTGGCACGGTTACGATTGAAGGTGCTGATACCAGCGGCAACGCTAAAGTTGGCATCACGCTGACTGCGAAAGTTGAGGCAGAGTCTGATGCGGGAACCCTTACCTATCAGTGGTATGCGGATGGAAAGGAAATTTCCGGCGCAACCAACGCTACCTATACGGTGGCGGCTGGTAACATCGGCGCGAAGTTGACTGTCGCGGTCACGGGCAATGACAACTATGCTACCGCAACATCTAGTAATGCAGTCACTGCCATTGCAATCCCAGTGACAATGACTCTGACGCTGGGTGTCGACTCGATTGCGTATGGCGAGACAACAACAATCACTACCGAGCTCAATCCGAACACGGCTTCCGCTGAAAAAGTAACCTATACCTGTTCGCCTGCGGACATCGTTACGATCGGAAAAGATGGTACGGTAACGGCGAATAAGGTTGGTACAGTTACCATTACCGCGAAGTTCAGCGACCTGGAAAACGGTTACGCGGATGTGACCAAAACCACCACGCTGACAGTCACCGCCAAGAAGCTGACGCTGAATGTAACTGTTGATGCGGCAAACCTTGTATATGATGGGAACGAGAAGACCCCCAATGTCACCGTTGCATCGGGTACAGGGGAAACTCTGACAAAGGACACTGACTATACCCTGGAGTACAGCAACAATATCAATGCTGGCACCAACACCGCAAACGTTAAAGTTGTCCCCAAGAACCCCAACTATACTTGGGGTGAAACAGTTGTTCAATTCAGTATTGGCAAACAGCCTTCCGAAAAGACCGTCAAAGTCCCTGTAAAGGCGGAGGCCAGCGCAACTGCGACGCTCAACCTTGCCGATCAGGTTGCCGGGATGCTGGGAACTCCCAGTTATACCTTGGCGGAACTTGGTGCAGGTACAAAGCTGGATGCCTCTATTTCTGCTGATAGCACATTGCAGGTTGCTGTCAAAGCAGGCGCCACCTTTGATGAGACCAATCTGGGAACCGAGGAGCTGACAGTTACCGTTGACGGCTTGACAAACTATCGTGTGACAATCAAGGTTGCTGTCGAGTACACAACAAAGGATACGGTCACGATCAGCTTTGATGTCTCCGAAGATCTGGTCTACAATGGTCAGACCAGAACTGCTGCGGATATCGTCAAGAATCTGAGCGCGACTGGCGGAACAGTTACCGAGAGCGAATACCAATATACCTACTCCCCGGAGACAGTCAAGGACGCAGGAAAGTATACTGTAACAGTATCTGTTGACTCCGAAACCTGCGTCGGCACGACAACCAAGCAGTTCACCATTGCGAAGGCTCCTCTCACCATTAAGGCGAAAGATATGGAGCTTACAGTTGGTGACGCGCTTCCCACTACTGTCACAGCGGAGCACTATACTGTTGAGGGCTTGGTACCCGGTGAGAGCCTGACCACCGCGCCCAACGCGTTTGCTTTCTCTGTGGCAGATACCGCTACAGCAACAACGGAGGCTACAGTTGGCGTGACGGGTGCAGCTGCAAGCAACAACTACAACATCACCTATCAGCCCGGTAAGCTGGTTGTTACTCCCAAGATTGAGGGACAGGTTACGATCAGCGCCAATCCCGCCAGCGGCACGGCTCTGCCTGAGAACGGCACGGTAACGCTGAGCAGCAACCCTGCGGACGCAACGATCTACTACACCACGGACGGTACTGCGCCCAATGCCAGCAGCCCTGTATACAGCGATCCGATCCCCATGGCGGGCGACGAGATGGTTATCAAGGCATTTGCGGTAAAGGCTGGTATGACTGACAGCGCGGTAGCCACCTTCACCTACACCAAGCAGACCCCGCAGCCCCCCGTCGTAGACCCCGAACCCCAGCCCCCGGTCCCGGCCCAGACCGCCACTCCGGTCATCACCCCTGCGGGCGGCGTCTTCTACGGCACCCAGCAGGTGGCCATCACCTGCGCAACGCCGGACGCCAGCATCTACTACTCTGTAGACGGTTCCGCGTACAGTCTCTATAACGGCGCTTTCGCGTTGTATAACAGCGCCACAGTCAAAGCCTACGCCACAGCCCCCGGCATGACTGCCAGTAACGAGACCAGCGCTTCCTTCACCCGCTACACCCCCGCCCCGGATCCCGAGCCTGATCCCGAGCCGGACGATACCTACGAGCCCCCGGTGAGCAGCAGCAAACCCGGCACTTCCACTCAGCCTGCTCAGCCCACGACTCCCACCCAGCCCACCACCCCCACTGTCCCCGAGGTCACCGCCCGGCCAGAGGCCACGGTGGACGGAGGCACGGCCAGCGCGGCGGTACCTGCCGAGACGGTGGAGAAGCTGGTGGAGCAGGCCGTCACTGGCAGCAGCAGCACCGTGGTCATCGCCCCTGTCATCGGCGGAGATGTGACGAAGACGGAGGTCAAGCTGCCCGCCTCTGCGGTCAGCACCATTGCCAGCCAGACCAATGCGGAGCTGAAGGTGGCCACTCCGGTCGCGGATGTGACCATCTCCAACGACAGCCTCGCCGGTCTGGGGAACCAGGGCGCTGAGATCGCCGTCACCGCCGAGAAGTCTGAGGACGGCGGCGTGGACGTGGCGGTGGTCGTGGACGGCCAGCGCGTGGAGAACGTGCCCATCAAGGCCGCCATCCCCACCCCCTGCGGGCCCGGCACGGTAGCCAAGATCGTGGATGCCAACGGCAACGTGATCTCCACTGTCCGCAAGTCCAGTGCCAGCGGCGACGGACAGACCATGAACGTGCCCCTGGACGGCTCCGCCAAGGTGGTCTTTGTGGACGGCGGCAAGAGCTTCCCCGACGTGCCCGAGACCAACTGGGCGGCGGACGCGGTGGCCTTCGCCTCCAGCCATGAACTGATGAACGGCGTCAGCGAGTCCTCCTTCAGCCCCAGCGCGCCCATGACCCGCGGGATGCTTGCGGTGGTCCTCCACAACCTGGAGGGCAACCCCGGCGCGTCCTACAAGGGCGGTTTCAGCGATGTCACCGGCTCCGCCTGGTACGCCGGGGCGGTCCAGTGGGCGTCCGAGAAGAAGGTAGTCACCGGTCTCAGCGACGGCGTATTTGCCCCCGACTCCCCCATCACCCGGGAGCAGCTGGTGGTCATGCTCTACCGCTACATGGGTGAGCCCGCTGTCTCCGGCAGCAGCCTGGGCCGTTTCAGCGACTCCGGCAATGTCAGCGGCTGGGCCTCTCAGGCCATGAGCTGGGCGGTTGCCAACGGCGTCGTCAACGGTTCCAACGGCGCGCTCAATCCCCAGGGCAGTGCCACCCGCGCCGAGGTGGCCCAGATGCTCATGAACTTTGTCTCCAGCGGAATGCTCTAAGCACAATGGAAAAAGAGAGGGACGCCGGCCGGCGTCCCTCTCTTCTTTTGAATCGCTGTAAGGGCGCACACTGTGCGCTCCTACGAAACCGTGTATCTCCGGTGCCACGCCCGGGCGGCCTCCGTATCCCGGGCGATCTGGGAGCGCAGGGCCTCCAGGTCCGCAAATTTCGTCTCCGGGCGCAGCCGGGAGAGGAACTCCACCCGGCAGAGCCTGCCGTAGAGCTGGGCGTCCTCCTCCAGCAGGTGGCTCTCCACGGTGACGCCCCCTGCCACGTCCACCGTGGGCCGGACCCCCACGTTGGTCACCGCCGCATAGCGCCTGCCGTCCACGGTCACCCGGGAGGCATATACGCCGTAGGCGGGCGTCAGCTGTTCCGGCGGCGGGACCAGGTTCAGCGTGGGCGTCCCGATCCGGGACCCCAGGCCCTTCCCGTGGCGCACCGGGCCGGAGATGGAGAAGGGCCGCCCCAGGAACCGGGCCGCCTCCTCCGGCTCCCCCCGCTCCAGGAGGGCGCGGATGTGGGTGGAGCTGACCGTGGCGCCCTCCAATGTCACGGCGGGGATCACGTCGCACCCCATGCCCAGGCTCGCCGCCTTCTTCACCAGCAGGGCGGGGGTCCCGGCGTTCTGGTGGCCGAAGCGGAAGTCGTGCCCCGCCACCAGCCACCCCGCCCGGAGCTCCTGGGCCAGCATCAGCAGGAAGTCCACCCACGGCAGGGTCATCATCTTCCCGTCAAAGGGGGCGGCGATGACCTCCCGGATGGAGAACAGCTCCCGCACCACCCTGCGTTTTTCTTCCGTGGTGGTCAAAAGGGGCACCCGCACCCCGGTCACGAACTCCCGCGGGGAGCGGTCGAAGGTGAATACCGCCGGTTCCAGGTCCCGCTCCAGCGCCCGCTCCGCCGTCTTGCGCAGCAGCGCCTGGTGGCCCAGGTGCACCCCGTCAAAAAAACCCAGGGCGATCACTTTTCTCTTCTCGTTCATGGGGACGGCTCCTTTGTTGAGGCATACCTTCCTTTGTGTACAAAGGAAAAGGAAGGGAAAAAGAAAAACTTTTTGTCCGCAAAGCAGAGCTTTGCTCATGGGGTGATGATAGCCTGCTTCCCGCCGAAAAAGTTCTTCACGGACACCAACTGCCCCTTCTCCCAGCGGCTGAGGCACAGGAACGTCCCGCCGGGGGCATAGACCCGGTAGGTCCCCGGGGCCGCGTCCCCGGCCGGGAGGGGATTGCCGTTGCGGCAGAGCCGCTCCAGGCGCTCCTCCGTCAGGCGGAAGGCCGGATATTGGGCGAAGAACCGGTCCACGGGCAGGAGAAGGGCCTCCCCCTGGGCCTGGACCTCCTCGATGGTGACGGCCTGCTCGATGGTGAAGCCCGCCGCCTCGGTGCGGCGCAGACTGCTCATGCAGCCCCCGCACCCCAGGGCCGCGCCGATGTCGTGGCAGAGGGTGCGCACATAGGTGCCCTTGGAGCACCGGACCAGGAGGCGGTAGTCCGCCTCCCCGGTCTGCTCGAGGACCTCCAGGGCGTGGATGGTCACGGGGCGGGGCTTTCGCTCCACCTCCTTCCCCGCCCGGGCCAGCTCGTAGAGCTTCTGCCCCTTGATCTTGATGGCGGAGAACATGGGGGGCACCTGCTCTATGGGCCCGGTGAACCTTGGGAGGACCTCCTCCAGCTCCCTGAGGCCCGCCGTGACGGGGCGCTCCTCCAGCGTCTCGCCGGTGGTGTCCTGGGTGTTGGTCACAAGGCCCAGGCGCAGGCCCGCCACATAGGTCTTGCCGCTCTTCTCAGCGAACTCCACAGCCCGGGTGGCGCTGCCCACGAACACCGGCAGGACGCCGGTGGCCATGGGGTCCAGAGTGCCCCCGTGGCCCACCCGGCGCTCCTTGAGGATGCCCCGCAGCTTGGCACAGACGTCCATGCTGGTCCAGTCCGCCGGTTTGTCGATAATGACGATGCCGCTTGCCATGGCTTTACTCGGCTGTGCCGCCGGTGGAGCCGGGGGTGACCGGCTGCTCGCCGTCTCCGGCGGCATCGGGCGTGGAGGGATCTGCGCCGTCCGTCCCGTTTTCACCCTCTGCGGGGGCGTTGGCGGCCTCCATGGCCGCGGCGGCGGCGCTGTAGGCGACATAGAAGGTCCCGGCGTCCAGAGAGCTGATCTTGTCGCTGTAGACCACCTCCGACCGGCCCCGGAGGATGGAGTTGAGATGCTCCTCCGCCAGCTCCCGGCGCTTCTCCGTATCCTGCTCCAGCTTCTGGGCCAGGTCCTTGCGGAGGATGATGTGATAGCCGTAGTCGCTCTCTACGATACCGCTGATCTCCCCCGGCTGGAGGGAGAAGGCGGCGTCCTCAAAGGCCTCCACCATCTCGCCCTTGCCGAAGACGTAGCCGTCGGGGTTGGCGGCGCGGCCGGTGTCCTCGCTGTTGGCGTCGGCCAGCTCCTGGAAGAGGGCCTGCACGTCCTCCGCGTTCTGGAGCTGGGCAAGGAGCTCCTCCGCCTTGGCCCGCTTGGCGGACACCGCCTCCTCATCCAGGTCCGTGTAGGTAGTCAGGTCCTTGGTGGCCAGGAGGATGTGGTCGGCATAGGCGGCATACTGCCCGTAGCTCTCCAGGGGGAGGAAGAGCTCGCTGCTCTCGTCCAGCACCAGGTCCACCAGGTGGTCGAAGAGATAGGTAGTGGAGGAGATGCGGTCATAGGTCTCCCGGCTGATGCCCATCTGGTCCAGGTTGTTCTGGAAAGCCTCCTCGCTCCCCAGCTGCTCGACGACCTCCGCCACGGTCCCGTCCATAGCGGCCCGGTCGGCCTCCGTCAGCGCTACGCCATGGGCCTGGGCCATGTTCTCGATGTTGGCGTAGAAGCGCACGGCCTCCTCCGCCTGGCTCTTGGCGTACTGGCCGAGGGTCACCTCGCCCTGGAAGGCGGCGTTCCAGTCAAGCGCCCCGTTCTCGTCGAAGAGCTCCCCATAGGTGCCGTAGAGGGAGTTGTACATCCCCAGGTTATACTCCAGGGAACTGCAGTTGTAGGCCACCCAGTACAGGTACTGCTCCGCGGGGATGGTGTTGCCGTCCACCTCCATGACCGTCTCCTTGGGGTCCAGACCGGTGATGTCGTAGTAGATGCCGGAGGGCGGTTCGCTCTCCGCGCAGCCCGCGCACAGCCCTGCGGTCAGGACCAGGGCCAGCAGCGCGCTCATCCATTTTTTCATAGGTTTCCTTCCTCACTGTTTTTTAGGATTTTTCTCCCGTCCGCCATCTGCGGCACGGACACACCAGGCTATCATATCACGTTTTTGCGGAGGATACAATCTTTTTATTGGCGGTATGCCCGGGAAATGTCAAGGGCGAAATGCAGAAAAAAGTAATCTTCTTTCTTGCTTATTATCCACAAAAGCAGGTTCACCCCCTCAATCCCTGCCTCTTGTGCAGGCTCCGGCCGCACCCGTCCGGCACAGCTTCCGCCAAATGCAAATTTATTTTACTGAAAAGTTAGAAAAAACCTCCGAAATCAGATGATTTCGGAGGTTTTGATATGGAGCAGGGTACGGGAATCGAACCCGCCTCCTCGGCTTGGGAAGCCGATGTACTACCGATGTACTAACCCTGCGAACGGAGAACGGTGTTATTATAGCAGAGATGAACTGAAAATGCAAGGACAAATTTGGAGAAAAAGGGGTGGAAAGAAAAATTTTTTCTTGGGCTTGACTTCGGTACGATTTCGTACTATAATACCTCTCACTATTCAGTACGAAATCGTACCAAAGGAGCTCCCTATGGAAGACATCCGCGCCCTGAACCGCCGCCTTGTTGCGGCCAGTTATGCCTCCGACGGCGCCTATTACCGCTGGGCCCTTCGCTCAGGGGTTACGGAGCACACCCTCAATCTGCTCTACGCCCTGGACGACGGCCTGCCCCACTCTCAAAAGCAGATCAGCGAGGAGTGGGGCATCCCCAAGACCACCGTCAACACCGTGGTCAAAGCCTGCCGGGAGGCGGGGTATCTGCGCCTGGATGCCATGCCCGGCCAGCCCCGGGAGCGGCAGGTCTGCCTCACCGAGGAGGGCCACGCCTACGCCGCGCGGGTGCTGGAGGAGCTCTACCGCGCGGAGGACGCCGCCATGGCGGAGGCCGTCTCCCGCTTCGGTCCGGGGTTCGTGGAGGCCCTGGAGTGCTTTTCCCGGCACATGAGGGCTGCCCTGGAGGGACCTCCCGGCAAATCTGAAAAGGAGGGATCAGACCCCCATGAGAATCCAATTATCTGACCACTTTACCTACTCTAAATTGCTGCGTTTCACGCTGCCGTCTATGATTATGATGGTCTTTACGTCCATCTACGGCGTGGTGGACGGGGTGTTTGTGTCCAATTTTGTGGGCAAGACCCCCTTTGCCGCCCTGAACCTGATTTACCCCTACCTGATGATCCTGGGCGCCGTAGGTTTTATGATCGGCACAGGCGGCAGCGCGGTGGTGTCCATGACCCTGGGCCGGGGGGACAAGGCGCTGGCCAACCGGTATTTCTCCCTTATGGTCTATGCCGCGGCCATCGGCGGCGCGGTGGTCTCCCTGCTGGCCATGCTGGCGCTGCCCTGGGTGGCGGCGCGGCTGGGGGCGGAGGGGCAGATGCTGGAAGACTGCATCCTCTACGGCCGCATCATCCTGGCCTTCAACCCCTGTTTCATGCTCCAGAACGTGTTCCAGAGCTTCTTCGTCACCGCCGAGAAGCCCAAGCTGGGGCTCTATGTCACCGTGGGAGCGGGCCTTACCAACATGGTCCTGGACGCACTGCTGGTTGGCGTGTTCCCCCTGGGCCTTGCGGGAGCGGCCCTGGCCACCGGCATCAGTCAGGCGGTGGGGGCCCTGGTGCCCATCTTCTACTTTGCGCGGAAAAACGACAGCATCCTCCGCCTGGGCCCCACCGGATTCTATGGCGCGGTGCTCCTCAAGGCCTGCGGCAACGGCTCCTCAGAGCTTCTGAGCAACATCTGCTCGTCCATGGTCAGTATGCTCTACAACTTCCAGCTCATGCGTCTTGCGGGGGAGGACGGCGTGGCCGCCTATGGGGTGATTATGTACGTATCCTTCATCTTTGCCGCCATCTCTATCGGCTACGCCGTGGGCAGTGCCCCGGTGGTGGGCTTCCACTACGGCGCGGAGAACTCCGGAGAGCTCAAGAGCCTCCTGGGCAAGAGCGTGCGCCTCACGGCGGGCGCGGGCATCGCCATGGCGGTGCTGGCGGCGGTCCTGAGCGCGCCGCTGTCGAAAATTTTCGTCAGCTACGACCAGGAGCTCCTTGAGATGACCGTCCGGGGGTTCCGGGTGTACGCCTTCTCCTTCCTCTTCGTCAGCTTCAACATCTTTGCCTCGTCCTTTTTCACCGCACTGGGCAACGGCGGCGTCTCCGCCCTCATCTCCGCCCTGCGCACCCTGGTCTTCCAGTGCGTCGGCGTCCTCATCCTGCCCATCCTGCTGGAGCTGGACGGCGTGTGGCTTGCCGTTGTGGCCGCGGAGGCCGCCGCCTGTGCCGTGTCGGTCCTGGCGCTGGTCTTGAATCGGAAGGTCTACAGATATTGAAATTTCCGGCTTTTTCCAAAGTACACATTCCTGTTCCCCACCTCCAGCCACAGGGAAGCCCCTGCCGCATTGGCAGGGGCTTCCTTTCTTTGTAAAATCTTCTTTCCCGCTTCCTCACTCCGTCCGAAGCGCCACCACCGGGTCCTTCTTTGCCGCCAGTCGGGAGGGAATAAGCCCCGCGATGAGGGTCAACACGGCGCTGATGGCCACCAGGACCGCAGCTCCCTGGACCGGCAGGGCGGCCTTGAGCCCGGCGATGCCGGTGACATTGAAGAGCACGGCGTTGATGGGGAAGATCAGGAGCACCGTCACGCCGATGCCGATGAGCCCCGCGCCCAGCCCCACGATGAGGGTCTCGGCATTGAAGACCCGGCTGACGTCCCGCTTGGACGCGCCTACGGCCCGGAGGATACCGATCTCCTTGGTCCGCTCCAGCACGGAGATGTAGGTGATGATGCCGATCATGATGGAGCTGACCACCAGGGAGATGGACACGAAGGCGATCAGCAGATAGCTGATACCGCTGATGATGTCGGTGACCGAGCTCATGAGCAGGGCCACATAGTCGGTGTAGTTGATCTCGTCCTCGCTGTCGGAGACGGAGGCGTTATAGTCCCCGATGAGGTCCGCGATCTGGTCCTTCTCGGCGAAGGTGGAGGTGTAGATGCTGATAGACGCGGGGCTCTCCAGGTCCACATACCCCAGCAGGTCCAGATTCTCCTCATAGGTGGAATCGGAGTGGGTGGGGGGCATGTAGTTGTCGTAGAGGTAGTTGAACTGCCACGGCTCAAACCCCGCCGCAGGCGGCATGGCCTCCGCAGACCCTCCCTCCAGAGATACCTCCAGCCTGCGGGCCAGACTGGCCTGGTCCAGGACTGCCAGCTGGGCCTGGACGCCCTGGGCGTACTGCTCCCGGACCTGTTCGGCGATGGCCTCCTCCACACGGGCGAAGAGGGCGTCATCGTCCATCTCCGAGATGTAGCCGGAGACGGTCTCCCCGTCCACGCCCATCTCCCCGGAGTACTGCTGGATGATCATCTGCTCGATGGACTCCCGGGTCATGCCCTCCATCTGCTGGGAGACGACACCGTCCACATACTCGTCCGAGGGCTGGCTCATGACATCGAGATACGCCTCCGCCGCCTCGTGGGTAGAGAGCTTCCCAAGGTGCTCCGTGACCGCCTCCTGCTTCTCGGCGTCGGAGGGCTCGGGCTCCTCGCCGGTGGCGAAGGGGAGGCCGCTGATGACATCGGTCTCCTGGTCCGCCATCTGCTTTTGGACGATCTCCATGTCCTCCGTGGCCTCGATGGCGTAGGTGGTCAGGGCAGTGGTGTAGCCGATGGCCCCGGTGACCATGCCGTTTGCGGCGTCCTCGCTGGGCCGGGCCACGCCCACGATCTTCAGGGCCGTGCCCACCTCGCCGCTGTTGAAGAGGAAGTCCATGCCCGTCTCCGTGGCGGACATGTCCACATAGGTATCCGTGGAGGCCTCATACTGGTACCGCTCCGCCGGGAGCAGGAGCTTGAAGCGCTTGCCGCAGAGCTCCTCATAGGTCCAGCTGCGCTGTTCGGCCTCCAGGGTCTCCCCCTCCATGGCCTTGCTCAGGCTGTCGGTCATATGGCTTGCGGACATGAGGCCCAGGGAGTAGAGCATGAGGTCCGAGATCTCGTTGTTCTCGCTGACGAAGAGGATCACCTCGTCGTAATCCTCCGGCCACGCGCCGTAGAGCAGGTCATACTGGGTCCGCACCTGCTCCCCCACGGCCTGGCCGTCCTCTCCGGGGAGGAGCTCCTCCCACACGTCCATGCGCTGGTACATGGCCCCCATGTTCTCAAAGTAGGAGGAGTAGTCGCCGCCGTACATGGTGCTCATGGCGGTCTGCATCAGCTCCATGACGTCGCTCTTGACGATCTCCCCGTCCTCGTCCTCGGTGAAGATGTCAAAGGAGAGGTCATAGCTGTACTGCACCGTGGCCAGATCGGAAATGCCGCCGCCCCCCTGGTCCAACCAGGTCTTGAAGGGGGCCAGGTTGTTGGTCTGGGTCTCGGCGTTCATCATGGAGTTGAGCATGTCGAACATGACGGTGGAGGAGTAGACCTTGTCCCGGTCATGGTCGCCGCCGCTCCCCTCCCTGTGGGCCCCCATGAGGGAGGAGAGCATATCCGTCATATCGGTGCTCTCGGCCTGGATGGTGATGGGATAGCTGGAGAGGGTCTCCTCCTGGACCTGGTTGATATAGCTGTTGATCCCGGCGGAGAGGGACAAAATCAGGGCGATGCCGATGATGCCGATGGACCCGGCGAAGCTGGTTAAGAGGGTCCGCCCCTTCTTGGTCAGAAGATTGTTGAGGGACAGGGCAAAGGCGGTGAAAAAGCGCATGGAGGGCTTTTTCAGCCCCGTACCGGCCTGGACCGGCGTCTCCTGCGCGCCGTCATAGGGGGCGGTGTCGTCCACCACGCTGCCGTCCAGGAGGCGGATGGTGCGATTGGCGTATTTCTCCGCCAGCTCCGGGTTGTGGGTGACCATGATGACCAGCTTCTCCTGGGCGATCTCCGCCAGAAGGTCCATGACCTGCACGCTGGTCTCGCTGTCCAGGGCGCCGGTGGGCTCGTCGGCTAAGAGGATGTCCGGGTCGTTGACCAGGGCCCGGGCGATGGCCACCCGCTGCATCTGCCCGCCGGAGAGCTGGTTGGGCCGCTTGTGGATATGGCCGGCCAGGCCCACCTTCTTCAGCGCCTCCGCCGCCCTGCGGCGGCGCTCGCTCTTGCTCACCCCGGAGAGGGTGAGCGCCAGCTCCACGTTGGAGAGCACCGACTGGTGGGGGATGAGGTTGTAGCTCTGGAAGACGAAGCCGACGGAGTGGTTGCGGTAGGCGTCCCAGTCCCGGTCCTTGAACTCCCGGGTGGAGCGGCCGTTGATGGTCAGATCGCCGCTGGTGTACTGGTCCAGGCCGCCGACGATGTTCAGCAGGGTGGTCTTGCCGCACCCGGAGTGGCCCAGGATGGCCACGAACTCGTTCTCCCGGAAGGCGAGGCTCACCCCCCGCAGGGCGGTGACGTCCTCTCCGCCGGTCTTGTAGACTTTTACGATGTTGTCGAGCTTCAGCATACAGGTTCCTCCTTAGATTCCGCGCCCCGGCGGATGATCTCCACCGCTCTGTCCAGCAGGCGGCGGGTGTTTTCTGGCGAATCCTCCCCACAGCAGACGGCCATCAGGGCGTGGGCGGTGAGGAGGACCAGCATTTTCAAGAGCACCTCCAGCTCCTCCCGGGAGCGGAAGGACAGTCCGGCGGGGTCGATCCGCGCCAGCAGGACCTGCTGGGCCCTGGGGAAGTTCAGGAACTGGCTGACATCCATCCCCACATTCTGCCGGACGATCCCCAGCAGATTCTGAAAGGCCCCATTGTCCGCACGATACCGCTCCAGGGTCCGGTCAAACATCGTCAGCGGGAGCTCCAGCAGACGGCCTCCGCAGGCGTCCAGGCTGGTGCTGGCCAGCTCCAGGACCTGACAGCCGTAGGTCTGCAAAACATACCGGAACAGGTCCGTCTTGTCGGCGAAGTACTGGTAAAAGCTGCCCCGGGGGATCTCCGCCGCCTGGATGATGCGGTTGATGGACACCTCGCCATAGGGCCTGCGGGCGAACTCCGCCACAGCGGCCCGGAGGAGCTTCTCCCGCTTGGGGGGCGGGAGGTTGAAAAACGTGGTGGTGGGCATACCGCGCCTCCTCTTTGAGCTGCCGCCTATCATACATGACAACTTGTCACATGTCAAGATGTCACCCCGGAAGTTTACAGAGTATTCACAGAAATCATTTCCAGCTGAAGGAAAATTATTGACAGACGATAATTTCTGTGGTACGATGACACTGCAATTATCGCAAAACAATAATTTCGGAGGATGGGGAAATGGAAAACAAGCGGAAATTCGCCTTGCCGGGTCTGGCTCTGGCGGCGGTGACGGCAGTCCTGGCGGTGCTCCCCCTGGAGAAGCTGCTGGAGCTTGGGCCGTGGCTGAGGGAGCTGTCCCTGTCCGGCGGGCGGGGCAACGCCGCCGCCTGGGCAGTGGTCCTGGGGCTCACGGCCCTGCCGGCCCTGGGGCTCCTGTGGCGGGGGCGGTGCTGGTGGGACCTGCTCCTGCTCCTGGCGGCGGGGGAGATTTTTACCGGGCTCTACTTCCTGGTGAATCCAACTCTGCTCCACGCCCTGGTCCCCGGGGAGAGCGCGGGGATGTTCTGGGGACTTGCTGCGGCAGGGTCCGCAGGGTCGGCGGTGCTGGCCTGGGCGGTGCTCCGGGGCCTGGGACGGCTGGACAGGGCCCAGAGCCTGGGGCGGACTTTGCAGAGGCTCCTGACCTGGTCGGCGGTGCTGATCGGGTGGCTGGCGTCCTGGAAGCAGGGGGCCGGGCTTTTGGAGAAAATCCACGCAGTGGCGGAGGCCAACACCGCGCCTAACGTGGACCTGGGCCCCACCAATGTGGTGCTCTGCCTCCTGGCGGCGGCGGACCTGGTACCCATGCTGTTGGGGTGCGCGGTGCTCCTCTGGGGCGGAGAGCTGGCCCCGGCCCTGGAGGCCGACCCCTTCGGCGGGGACACCGTGGCCCTGGCTGAGCGGCTCAGCCGGCGGTGCGGCGCTGTGGCGGCGGTGTCCGTGCTCCTCTGCGCGGGCGGGAACCTGCTGCAAATGCTCCTCTTCTCCCGGCTCTACTCCACCTGGTTCACGGTCTCCTTCCCGGTGTCCACGGTCCTGCTGGCGGCGGCCTTCCGTCTCCTGTGCCGGTACTTCCGGCGGGCCAAGGCGGTCAGCGACGACAACGACAGCATTATATGAGGGCTCCGCTATGGCAATCACGGTACACTTGGACGAAATGCTGAAGCGGCGGGGGATCACGGGCAGGGAGCTCTGCGCCAAGGTGGGCATCACGGAGGCGAACCTCTCCATCCTCCGCTCCGGGAAGGCCAGCGGCGTGCGCTTCCACACCATCAACAAGATATGCTATTACCTGGACTGCGGCGTGGGGGACATCCTGCGCTTTGACGGGAGACTGGAGGACGAGGATGAAAAAAATTAGCACACTGATACTCGCAGCACTGTGTCTGGTTCTGGCGGGGTGCTCCCTGGCGCGGCCGGAGGTCGAGCGGGCGGAGGACCGCTTCGCCGGATTCTACGTGGTGCGGGAGACCTGGCAGAACACCAGCGGGGTCAACACCTTCTGGAGCAGTGACAACCCCCTCCTGGAGGAGTACGGCTCCACAGCCGTGGACCTGGGGAAGTACGGGACCCACGCCTTCCCAGACCTGGTGCTCTTCGCCCGGAAGGAGGGGGGTAACTATGTCTTCCCCGGCCTGGAGGGCGGGTTCAGCCTCTTTATCCTCCACGAGGAGCGAAGCTACGGGTCTGTTACCGAGGTTGTCTCCAACATGGCCCCCGGCGAGGAGGGGGCGCACATCAAAGACAGCGAGGACAGCTATTACGAGACCATCAGCGGCACCATCTACAGCGGCCCGCCCCTGGGGGCCAAGGACTGGGACCCATACGCCGACAAGGGCGTGTGGCAGGTCTACCGGGTCTATGTGACACCGGACGGGCGGCCCTACATCAACGGCGAGGGCAACGGTTTTCAGGGCGGCTTCAGCGGCTACACGGAGACCAATACCTACACCACCAATACTAACGGCGGGAAGACGCGGGAGGAGACGCTCCGGGTGACGGTCTCCAGCAAGACGGTGCCCCGGCTGGAGAAGCTGGTGGTGACGGAGTTCGACGCCGGGAACCACATCCTGCGCTCCCAGGAGCTCCCCTTGCAGGAGGACCTGCCCGATGTCCGGTGCGGGGCGGAGACGGCCTGGGTGCTGGTGGAGGAAGTGAGCGCGGAGGGGACCAAGCGGACCCTCTACGACATCCCCGCCGGGGACGGGGAGCAGCCGGACAGCCATCTGGTAGTGCTCCTGGACGAGAAGGGGGTCGGACAGCTGGCGTATTTGGATATCCTTATGTCCTGCGACAAAACGTAAGGGATGTGCTGGAGCTCGTGTTAATAAGAAATCAGGTATTTCAGGGAGTAGTTTATGTTATCGTTTTTCCTGACTGTTTTAGAAAGTGCTGCTGACCGGCGGCTGTTCGCCTCGATTTATGAGCAGCATCATTCCAAAATGGAACGTATAGCGATCAATATGTTGAAAAATCAGGGCGACGCCGAAGATGCCGTTCAAAACGCATTCATGCAGGTGATCCGAAACTTTGAAAAAATTAATCAAATCCCCAGTGAGGAACTGCCCTTTTGGATCATTTCTATTGTAAAGAATGAATGTTATATGATCCTGAGAAAGCAGAAACGGGTTGTATTGGTGGACGATCTGTCTCTATTTGCAGAAAGGGCTGCGGACGTGCCAGATTATGCGGCACTGGTCGACCTCTTTTCAAACCTGCCGGATACATACCGGCAGGTTTTGGAGATGAAAGTGCTTTTAGGGTATACCGATAAGGAGATCTCCGCACGTTTGGGAATAACCGAGACAGCCGTTAGCACCAGAGCAAGCCGGGGACGTCAACTTTTGCAGGATATCCTGGATAAGGAGGGATTTCAGCTGTGACAGAGCAGGAATTAGACCGTATCATGCACCGCGTTTTGCTCGACTCCATGAAAGCGGAGGCGGAGCAGGCCGGGGAGGACCAGGGGCCATCTTTCGAGCCGACCGCCAGACATAAGCGCCAGATGCGGGCCATGCTGGAAGATCCGAGACGCTGGCTGCGCAGACGGGAGCGCCCGCTGTGGAAGCGGGCGGCACAGCGGGCCGCAGTGATCCTGCTTATGTGCATCCTGGCGTTTGGAGGGGTCATGGCATTCAGTCCTGCCGCGCGTGCTGGCGTAATTCGCTGGGTCATGGAGCGGTATGGAAACAGAATCGACTTTGTGTATTCGGGTGAGCAGAACAGGGAGGCGCTGCCGGAATATGGGATTGCGGAACTTCCGGAGGGGTATGTGGAGACGCAGCGGTATGCCTCGCCGGGGTCGGCACTTGTGGTATATGAGGACCAGAGCGGGGGTGCCATTAATCTGGTGTATGATTATATGAGCGAAGGAGCGATGGCCAGTTATACCCTGAACGAAGATGACGTTTTCGATATCACCGTCCATGGCATGAACGGACTGTTCTTTCAGACCCGTATTTCTGGAAATAATAATTCTTTGACTTGGATCGATGAATCACAAAATATACAGTTCAGTGTGGACGGTAATTTCGATATGGAACAGCTACTAGCCTTGGCGGAGAGCGTTTCTTTGTGCAAAACACCGAAATAAAAATTTTTTGGAATTCCTGTGAGATTTCCTGGTTCTGCCGCATTTATTAGGTAGCACGAGTCGAGAGGAGGTGAATCATCGTGAAAGCTCGTGTGTTTGCTTTGGCAGTCCCACTGCTGCTGATTCTGGCATTAACCGCACAAGCGGCAGACGCCAGAATCGAACGGGTCAATCCCAGACTGTACTTTGATGGAACTACTGCGAATTGCTCGGCATCTTGTAGTGCTGACAACACAAAAGACAAGATCGAAGCAGCCATTACGCTCTATCAAGGGGACAGCGCCGTTGGCTCTTGGAGCAATTCTGGTACCGGAGTTGTCTATGTTTCCGGGAGCTGCGATGTCCAAAGGGGAAAATCTTATAAACTCGTAGTAGACTATTCCATCAACGGAACGGCGAAGCAGCCCAAAACAGTGACCGGGACCTGTCCGTGAGGACCTTTGTGTGGACTTGTGCGGTAAGGAGGGAGACCTTACCAGCAAACTAAAATAACAGTACGAAAGGTGATCTTTATGAAAAAGTTCTTACCCCTGATCCTGGCGCTCGTTATGAGCCTGGCGCTTGCTGCGCCCGCTTTTGCGGAAAGCACTCCTGTGCCTCCGTCTGATGCGGAGGAAGAGGACTATGGGATCATGCCCTTGATGGACATTTACTCGGAAAGCATGGTGGCGTCCACCTCGGGCCGCTGGGAGTCTCCCAAGTTTTCTGCCACGCCCGGCAACGGCGGCAATATTCGCTTTTGGTTCAGCAACACCACCGGCGAGGCAGTAAAAGTGTATCTTTTCTGGGTCGATTCACTGGGTGTAGATCGGATTGCTAGATCCATGGAAGTTCCCGCTAACAGCCAAAAAAGCGCGGTTTATAGCAGCTCCAGGGCCGATTCCTATACTTACAGGGTCGTCGTTGAGGCATTTGTTTCTGGCGGGGATATCACCGGCTCTTTAAACGTGGCGCAGTACACGGAAATCTAAATAAAGCGCCCCGCCGCCTGAAGAATGCCCTGATTCAGGCTTTGGGGCCCGCACGGAAAGCTCCCCCGGGCCAAGCGGTCCGGGGGAGCGCATTTTTACGGGTCATAGCCGGAAAATCCCAGCGCTTCTTCCACGTTGTAGAGGCCGTAGAAATCCAGGGCGCCCTCCGAGGGGGCGTGGGTCCAGCTGCGGAACATCTCCGGCAGGTCCTCCGCCGCCGCGCCGGGGAGGTAGATGAGGACCTCCTTAGCGTTCTCCAGGCCGTAGGGGGTGGAGGCGATGCGGTTGAGGTTGTCGGCTTTGACGTAGGTGGTCTCGCCGGGGGTGTCCTCCAGCTCCAGGGCTTCCACGGTGACGGACCAGACGAATTCGTCCACCTGGACCGGTTCGCTGAACTGCCCGGAGAAGTTGCAGTAGTACTGCTCCGCCGGATGTCCTTCCCAGCCCGCGTTGGTGTCGGTGTACGCCCCGGTGAAAGAGCCGTCGGGAGCGATAGACAGCTCCGTCCTCCAGGCCCCGGCACCGCTGGCGAACAGAAAGCACTCCGGCAGGGTCTCAAAGAGGGAGGCAGGTTCTTCGACGGGCTCCTCCTGAGCGGTCTCCGCGCCGTCCTTCTGGGCACCCGCCGCCGGGGCAGGGAGGGCGTAAGCTTCCGGGGCGGCAGGGGCCTCGTCCGGCTCCGATACGGCGGCGGGCTCCGGCGCGCAGCGGAGGGCGGGTTCCGGTTCGTCTGCGGTGGTGACGAAGGTGTCTTGGTGGAAGTTCTCTATGAGCATCTCCCACTTTCGCTCCTCCTGCCAATTCCGGAAGCGCCACAGCCCCAGCACCACCAGGGCACAGCAGGCGGCGAGGGCCGCATAGCTCTGCCAGCGGAGGAGGATGGGTTTCCGCTTGGCCCGCTGCGGGGTGGAGCACACCTGCGCCATGACGGCGGAGGCCAAGCGCTCCGGCGCGGGGGCCTCCCCGCGGACGAAGGCGTCGTGGATGGCGACCTGGTCGTCGAAATAAGCCTGGCAGGCGGGGCAGGAGGCCATGTGCTCCATGAGCCGCTCCCGGTCCGCCTCCGGCAGTACGCCGTCTATGAATGCGCTGATGAGGTCCTCGTATTCTTCGCAGGGTCTCAAGGCCGTCTCGCCCCCCTTCCGGACTGTTCTGTGTCTTTAGACGGCAGATACCCCGATAAGTTCCCGTCCTCCAGAAGGATTTTGCGCAGGGCCTTTCTCGCCCGGGAGATGCGGCTTTTCACCGTGCCCAGGTCCAGGCCCAGCGCCCCGGCGATCTCCTCGTAGCTGAGCTCCTGGAGTTCCCGGAGGATGAGGACGGTGCGGTGCTGGTCCGTGAGGCGGGCTAAAGCGGCGTTGACGGCGGCGCGGAGTTCGCCTCCCTCGGCGGCCTCCTGGGGGCTGGGGCCGGCGTCGGGGAGGGAGAGGGGGAGTTCACCGCCCTCGATGGAGAGTTCGCCCCGCCGCTTCTTTTCCCGCCGGAGGCAGTCGATAGCGGCGTTGGCGGTGAGGCGGTAGAGCCAGGTGGAGAAGCCAGACTCTCCCCGGAAGCCGGGCAGGGCGCGCCAGGCGGCGAGGAAAGCCTCCTGGGCGACGTCCCAGGCGTCCTCCTCGCTGCCGCACATGCGCAGGGCCAGGCCGTATACTTTGTTCTGGTACAGCCCGAGCAGCGTCTCGAAGGCGTCTATGTCGCCTTTGGCGGCGGCGCGGGCAAGCTCATCAGGCGTCATGGAGATCCCTCTTGATGCCGTCCGTGACATGGTAGACGTCTTGGAGCGTCTCCATGCGGACGATCTGTTCCTTGTAGTAGGAGGCGTGGGGCACGCCCCGGAGGTACCAGGCGTAGTGCCGCCGGGCGCAGAGGACGGCCACCTTTTCGCAGTTGTAGGCGGCGGCGAGTTCGATCTGGCGCACGGCGGTGTCGCAGCGTTCCGCCAGGGGGGGGCGCTCGGGGATATCCTCCCCGGCGAGGGCGGCTTTGGCCCCCTCAAAGATCCAGGGGTTGCCGAAGGTGCCGCGGCCGATCATGGCCATGTCCGCGCCGGTCTGTTTCAGGATGCGAAGGGCGTCCTGGGGGGAGAAGACGTCGCCGTTGGCGATGACGGGGATGGACACGGCCTCTTTGACTTCGCGGATGGTGGACCAGTCGGCGGTGCCGCCGTACATCTGGATGCGGGTGCGGCCGTGGACGGCGATGGCGGAGACGCCCGCCTGTTCCAGCATTTTGCTGAGCTCCACGGCGTTGATACTGCCCTTGTCCCAGCCGCGGCGCATTTTGACGGTCACGGGCACGGGGGAGGATTTGACCACGGCCTCGGCGAGGCGGGCGGCTTTTTCAGGGTCCTTCATGAGGGCCGCGCCGTCGCCGCTGGAGACCACCTTGCCCACAGGACAGCCCATGTTGATGTCCAGGAGGTCCGCGCCGCTGGCTTCGACGGCGATCTGGGCGGCCTCGGCCATGCAAGGGATGTCGCTGCCGAAGATCTGGGCGGCGAAAGGGCCCTCGCCGGGGAAGGGCAGGAGGAGCTGGCGGCTCTTTTTGTCCTGGTAGCAGAGGGCTTTGGCGCTGACCAGTTCGGTATAGGTCAGGCCTGCGCCCAGTTCGGAACAGATCTGGCGGAAGGCGGCGTCTGTCACCCCGGCCATAGGGGCAAGAGCCAGCTTTGATTTGATCTCCACGTCTCCGATGTGCATGGTGGTCTC